>Ga0172367_10000027_pt1 | contig 206181 bp, 183 predicted proteins | sample Lak10m_FD_114542 | JGI IMG/M metagenome (GOLD analysis project Ga0172367, IMG submission 114542) | Freshwater microbial communities from Kabuno Bay, South-Kivu, Congo - kab_022012_10m | ecosystem: Environmental > Aquatic > Freshwater > Lake | place: Democratic Republic of the Congo... | reverse complement strand
GGGTTTGCTTGCGCTTGCCAGCGTACTCGGCGTCGGCGAAGGTCATCTGCTTCATCGGGAAACTCGGTGGGTGGGGTCGCGGTATTTTGCCAAATCAGAAAGTCTTTTTCAGAGTTTCCCTAACAACGCCAATGTTTGACACCCACATTCGACGCATTAAGCCCGGAAGCAGCGTTAACGTGCGGTTTGTGAATCATTACGCAGGCGTACCAAAGCAGAAATCCTCTCGACATCGGGCTCACCTTGGACCGGTCAGAGCTTAGATCTTGGCATGTGAAAGGTGCCTGAAAATTAAATCGGATTCCTTGCTCGAAGGTCGTTGCTGGATCGATGGACACTCTGAGGGCAACAACAACCCACACTAACCCCGAGGTAAATCCATGATTGGATGCCCAGAATATAGTTTGACATAGAGGGCCGCAAAATCCGCAAGCTTCAGCGCTATGGCATGCCGCAACAACGGAAATATAGTTCGACACAGCCTAACGCGTCCGCCGGAAAAGCCCCACCGCAGCCAGGAATAAAGTCTGACACCGCCGCCCTGGCTCGGCTTATTTTGCCTACTCCGCCAACTTCCTGAGCGACACCAAGCATGGCGTGATCATGTAAGTGGAAACGACTCCGGTGCATCGTACTGCCGCAGTCGACTCGACCAGAACGATGGTCGAGTGTTTCGAAGCGCAGTTCGATCTAACGCCGGAACGCCTCATTGGCTATGCCGCCTATGCGGTGCAATCCGCCTAAAGAGGTGCGTTCACGGGCCGCGGTTTGAGCTTTAGGGAAAATCCCTCCTCGCTTTTCTCCACTATCAGCTCATCTCCCAGCGTCCAACCGAGTTTCGCAAGTAACTCAGATGGAAGCTCAACGATTACGTCTCCGCTGCCGTCTCCCGGATCTTGGCAGACAACTCGCCAGCTGTTAGGTGTGTCCATGACGCCACCCTCCTTACAGAAGCTAAAGTCAGAAGCATGGCGGAGACGCCTTACCATAGCGCACACCCATGTCGTAGATTCCCCCTATTTGGAGGCTAAACCATGACAGAGCCCAGCGACCACGAAATTGGCCATCCCGAGGGATTGATTCCTGCGCTCGCAGCCAGCGCCACGCATGCTGCTTACCTGCGTGCAGTTCAGGCAGGCCGTACGCTGATAATGGCGAGGGATGGATGGCTCGTTCGAATTGATCCGGACGGCTCAGAGACGCGGCTTCGCGCCTTACCCATGAAGCATAAGGTAACGGCGGGGAGCGTCTTTCATTTTAGCGCGCAATTGCGGAGCTAGGGCTGCCCAACGCGGATACGACTGCCTCACGAAAGTGGCGGGCGCAGGCAGTACCGCCAAGATCTTGAGGCGGTGAGTGCGGCAAGCTTAATCCGTACAATGCCGCTTCGTTTGCTCTGTGTAGCCCGATGAAGCACCCGATGGTGGCAATCACCGAGGCCACGCCAGGTCGCCTGGATCGAAGTAGCTGCTACAGGTAGCAGACGTGATCGACACGAAGCCTGATTTGCGTGGCTGTCCATTCGCATCGCTTGGCCTGCCGTCCGAGAATGGATTCCCGCGGCAGTTATTTGGAATCTGCGGTGCTGCTCGACCTGGCTTGTTAGCTGGCGTAAACCAAGATCCATCACGGCGACCAGATGAAGACCGGTGGAATTAGGAGGCGATGCGAATGCCGCACGCCGAGTACTTCTGGTTAAGCGCCAGATCGATTTCGGCAACGTACTTCACGTGCGCCATGCTGCACGGCACATCTATCAGGCGATGCAACGTCTTCTCTATTTTAGCCTGGGGCCTTTTGGTTGTTGACGATACCGTCGATGGGAATCGCGCCTGCACAGTCAGCAGCGACACCGTTTCGCCTCCAAGATCTATGGCTCCATTAGCGTCGCGAATGACTGATGGAGGATGCGAATCGGTGTCGGAGTCGATGCGATTACCCACCGGCCGGACGATCAGGGCGGATTCGAACAAATCGATGCTCGAATCCGCATCATTTAGCAAGCCGAACGGGCCAGGCCACGCTGTTTCACGAGCGTATAGATCGCCGGAATAACAACCAGCGTAAGAATCGTCGAAGAAACCATGCCGCCCACCATCGGCGCGGCGATGCGCCTCATCACCTCCGATCCGGTACCGGTGCCCCACATGATTGGCAACAGACCGGCCATGATGGCAACCACAGTCATTATCTTCGGCCGCACTCGATCCACCGCGCCAATTATCACTGCCTGGTAAAGGTCATCCACCGTCAGCTTTTCACCGGCAGCCTCCCGCTCTGCTCGACGCTCATCGAGCGCGTGGTCAAGGTAGATCAGCATGATCACGCCTGTCTCCGCGGCAACGCCAGCCAGAGCAATGAAACCCACCGCTACTGCAACGGAGAAGTTGTAGCCCAACGCCCACATCAGCCAAACGCCACCTACCAGCGAGAATGGCACTGAGAGCATGACGATCAGCGTCTCGGTAAGCCGCCGGAAGTTCAGATACAGCAGGAGGAAGATCACCACCAGCGTCAACGGCACTACGATTTTCAGCCGCTCGGCCGCTCTCTCCATGTACTCAAACTGGCCGCTCCAGGTGACATAATACCCAGGCGGGAAACTCACTTGCTCCTGTACAGCTTGCTGCGCCTCGCGCACGTAGCTACCGATATCCCTATCACGAATATCCACGTAGATATAGGCCGATAGCAATGCGTTCTCAGTGCGGATGCTCGGCGCGCCCTTAGTGATGCTGATGTCCGTAAGCTGGCCGAGTGGTATCTGTGCACCGCTCGGCGTCGGCACTAGCACTTCAGTGCCGATCCGTTGGGGATCGGAACGCAGCTCTCGCGGATAGCGCACATTGACGCCGAATCGCTCCCGCCCTTCGACAGTGGTGGTCACAAGCTCGCCGCCAAGGGCGGTGCTAATCACCGTTTGCACTTCCCCTACCGTCAAGCCGTAGCGGGCCAAGGCGTCATAGTCGGGCGAAATGTCGAGGTAGAAGCCGCCTGTAATACGTTCGGCAAACGCGCTGGTGGTGCCGGGCACTGCCTGCACAACCGCTTCAATCTGAGTTGCTAGCCGCTCGATCCCGGCGAGGTCCATGCCAAATACCTTGATGCCAATGGGCGTTCGAATGCCGGTGGAGAGCATGTCCAAGCGCCCTTGGATGGGCATAGTCCAGCTATTTGCCACGCCCGGAAATTTCAGCGCGTCGTTCATCTCGGCGATGAGCTTGTCCACCGTCATTCCTGGCCGCCACTCTTTCTCCGGTTTGAGGTTAACCACCGTCTCGAACATTTCCACCGGCGCCGGGTCGGTGGCCGTGGCCGCGCGGCCCGCCTTGCCAAACACCGAGGCCACCTCTGGGAAGCTCTTGATGATCCGGTCCTGCGTTTGCATGAGCTCAGCGGCCTTGGTAATAGACATACCAGGAAGCGAGGCTGGCATATACAGCAGCGTGCCCTCGTTGAGTCGCGGCATGAACTCGCTACCGAGCTGCCGCGCCGGCAAAATGCTAACGACCAAAACCACCAGCGCTACAACGATTGTCATCACCTTCCAACGCAGCACACCTTGGATGATCGGGCGGTAGACCCATATCAGAAAGCGGTTCACCGGGTTCTTGTGCTCGGGGATTATCCGCCCTCGCACGAACAGCAGCATCAGCACCGGCACCAGGGTCACTGATAGCAGCGCCGCAGCGCCCATAGCGAAGGTCTTGGTGAGCGCCAGCGGCGAGAACATCCTCCCCTCCTGCGACTCCAGCGTGAACACCGGTAGGAAGGAGACTGTGATGATCAGCAGCGAGAAGAACAGCGCAGGGCCTACCTCCCGACAGGCCTCGATTATAATATGTACACGCGGCTTCTCCGGCGGCGCTCGCTCCAGGTGCTTGTGGGCGTTCTCGATCATCACAATAGCTGCGTCCACCATCGCACCGATGGCGATCGCGATGCCGCCCAAACTCATGATGTTGGAGTTGAGCCCTAGCCAGCGCATGGCGATGAAGGACATTAGGATGCCAATCGGCAGCATGAGGATGGCCACCAGCGCACTGCGCACGTGCAGAAGAAACACAACGCACACCAGCGCAACGATGATCGACTCTTCAAGAAGCGTGAACTTGAGATTGTCGACAGCGCGCTGGATAAGATCCGAGCGGTCGTACACCATCTCGATATTCACTCCTTCCGGCAGGCCGGGACGGATCTCCTCTATTTTGGCCTCAAGATTGTCGATCACGGACATAGCATTCTCGCCGTAGCGGGCAACGGCGATGCCGCCGACCACCTCACCCTCTCCATCGAGCTCAACGACGCCGCGACGCTCGTCCGGGCCGAGTTCGACGCGAGCTACATCACGCAGCAGAACCGGAATTCCGCGTGAAGCTTTCAGCACCAGTTTCTCGATGTCCTCTGCACCGCGCAGGTAGCCACGACCGCGCACCATGTACTCGGTCTCGCTCATCTCTACGATGCGGCCACCGACGTCGGCATTGCTGGTACGGATGACTTCAGATATCCGGCTCAACGGGATGTCATAGGCCTGAAGCTTCTGCGGGTCAACGGTGACCTGGTACTGCTGGACAAAGCCTCCGATGCTCGCAATCTCGGATATGCCTTCGGCCTTGGTGAGCTGATAGCGCACGAACCAGTCTTGCAGGGTGCGTAGCTCAGCAAGGGTATGACGTGTGCTGGTCAAGGCGTATTGGTAGACCCAGCCCACACCTGTGGCATCTGGCCCTAACGCGGGTGTCACCCCCGCTGGCAGGTTCTTCGAAGCGAAGTTGAGGTACTCCAGCACCCGCGAGCGGGCCCAATAGATGTCGGTACCGTCCTCGAAGATGACATAGACGAAGGAGGCACCGAAAAACGAGAAGCCTCGCACCACCTTGGAGTTGGGCACCGATAGCAGCGCCGTGGTAAGCGGATAGGTGACCTGATCCTCTACCACCTGCGGGGCCTGCCCAGGATATTCGGTGTACACAATCACCTGCACGTCGGATAGGTCCGGCAGTGCGTCCAGTGGGGTTTTCATTACCGCGTAGATGCCGGCGCCGATGATAATCAGCGTGGCGAGCAACACAAGGAAGACGTTGCGCACCGACCATTCAATGATTTTGGCAAGCATGCTTAATGCCCTCCATGGGAATGGCCGCCGTCCGGCATCACATGATCTGGGTGACTCCCAGACTCAGCGTCGCTACCGTGGCCCGCATCCACCTCACCCGCCGGCTTATGAAGCTCGTTGCTCTCGTAACTGCCGCTATCACTGTGATCGTCGTGTCCAGCATGACGATGAAGTGCATCGGCATTGCCTGGCGCGGCGGGACCGTCAGGCCCGACGGCGGCTCCATGGGCATGGGGATCCGCTTCTGCAGTCGAAGCCGACTTCCCACTCATGCCGCTTAGCGCTGCCTTTAGGTTGCTCTCGGCGTCTATCAGGAAGTTGGCGCGCGTGACTACTGACTCGCCCTCCCCCAGCCCTTCCAACACCTCAATGTAGCCGTCGGCACGCCTGCCTGTGCGCAGTTCGCGCGGCTCAAAGCGACCTTCGCCCAGGGCAACCAGCGCAATCCGGCGAGTACCGCTGTCGATTACCGCCGAGTCAGGCACTGCGAGCACCGGCGCCTGCTCACCTGCTGCGAGCTGAGCGGTGCCGAACATAGCCGGCTTAAGCAGGCCGTCGGGATTGGTTAGCTCGATGCGAACCCTGGCGGTGCGAGTCTCCGGCGACAGATCGGGATAAACGAAGGTTACCTCGCCCCTAAAGCGCCGGTCGGGATAGGCGCTTACCGTAAGCTGCGCCTTCTGCCCAAGCTGAACTAACGCCAGATCCTGCTCGAAAACCTCAGCGATAAGCCAGACGGTATCGAGATCCGCGATTCGGTAGAGGGCATCCCCTGGCTGAAAGCGCATACCTTCAACCGATGGCTTATCCAATACCACGCCATCCACGGGCGCGGCGATCGTCAAAGTGCGAGTTACCTTGCCAGTACGACGCAACCGTTCAAGCTGTGCTTCCCCGATATCCCAATTGCGTAGCCGCTCAAGGGCAGAATAGGAGAGGGAGGCGAGCCCCTTTTGCGCGGCCGCGCTGCCGCCGGCAAGACTTTGCTGCCCGGCATTGGCGATCAGGAACTCCTGCTGCGCCGACACCAGCTCGGGGCTGTAGACCTCCATAAGTGGCTGGCCTTTGCGAACCGGCTCACCGGTCGTGTTGACGTAGAGCTTTTCGATCCAACCCTCAAACTTGGGCGCCAAGGTGTATTGGCCGCGCTCGTCGACCTGCACCGTACCGACTGCACGCACTGTACGGGTGAGCACGCGGCGCTCAACTGGCGAAGACAGTACACCCAGCAACTGCACCTTCTCAGGGCTGATTACAACGGTGTTTCCCGATTCATCACCCTCATAAACGGGGATGTACTCCATACCCATGGAGTCCTTCTTCGGCACCGGGGAGGTGTCCGGCAGTCCCATGGGATTGCGGTAGTACAGGATCTTGCGCTCGCCCTGCGCGGCAGCAGGCCCCTTGTCGGCGTAGACCGGGATGTAGTCCATCCCCATCGGATCCTTCTTGGGCACTGGCGACGTGTCGGGCAGCCCCATGGGGTTGCGGTAGTACAGAACCTTGCGCTCTTGTGGGGCGGTGCTTCCAGCTACCTCCGAGGAGCCTGTCCTTTGCGCCACCATGTAGCCACCACCGAAGCCGGCGATTGCCGTCGCAAGGGCGAGCGCACCTGCGCCGAAAATCATGCTGCGATTCATAGTTCTGCTCCGACAAGACGTTCCAATTCCACCACTTGGACTCGTTGCTCCAGCGCCAGCGAGAGCAGCGACAGCCTCAGCTGGCGAATCTGTCGCTGGGCATCAAGCAAGGTCGCGAAATCGACGTTGCCGGTCTGATAGCTGGCGAGCGCCGATTGATAGGTGAGCTCCGCCTGCGGCAGGAGCGTTCTGTCAATCAGTTCGTGCTGTCGAAAGGCTGTCTCCAACGCCGACCACGCTTCACCTACGCTGCCCGCGAGACGGCTGTTGACCGCCTCGCGACGAGCCTCGGCGGCGTAGCGCAAGGAAACGGCCTCGCGCTGCTCTGCGCTGCGGCGTTTGCCCCACAGCGGGATATTCATCTCCAGCATCAACTCGAACTCTTCGGCCCGGTTACCCATCTGGACGACGGCAGTGCCGACGGTGATATCCGGAATCCAGTTTCGGCTGGCAAGCGCCTCAGCACGCTGGGCCTCTTGAATTCGTGCATTGAGCTCAGCCAGTTGAGGATTGCCACCGAAGATACGAGCCTGCAGCTCAGCCAAGGTCGGCACTGATGCAGGCAGAGCAGGCCAACCGGCGGGCTCCGCCAGCGGCGAGTTCGCAGGGCGCGCCAAGATGCCGTTCAACCGCGCCGCCGCGCCGCGTCGGTCGCGTTCCAGCGTCAGCAGCTCGCTCTGCAGACTGGTGTGCTCGGTCTGAGCCTTGATCACGTCCTGTTGCGGCGCAAGCCCCACTCTGTAGCGAGCTTGGGCAATACTCTCAAGCTCATCCACCAGCGCCCGCAGCTCCTCGGTGACCTGGATGGCTGCGTGGGCATACTGGTATTCGTTGAAGGCAAGCTTGACGAGACTCCTGAGCTCGACTCGGCTCAGGCGCTCGCGGGCCGCTGCCTGCTCGGCGCCCGCCTCTGCGATCTCGCGAGCAAGCCCCCGCTTGCCGCCAATAGGAAAAGTCTGACGGAACGCGTAACGTGTGCTGCCAACGCCGCTGGGCGATAGGCTCGGGTCGTCGCGGGCGATGCCCATTTCCTCAAAAGTGAGCATCGGGTCCGGGAGCGCACCGGCTACATCGGGACGCTCCCAGGCGGCCTGCCTCTCATGCCCGACAGCCCGGAGCTCTGGGCTCTGCCGTTCAAGCAGGTCTAGCAGCGGAGGCAACGTGGCGCCAAGCTCGGCTGACCCTGGCGAAGCCTGCGCGCCGCTGCTCAGAGCAAGGCCTAGGATGACGGGTGCTAGCAGCCCCCAACTGCGGACGGGCAGCGGCTGAACGATCCAGTTCATAGAATCTCCTTACTGCAGTGCCGGTCCCGTTGATTGCAGCAACGACAACTAGAATATTCGAGGACTTCGGCTTGCGCACCACGCCAGTCATGAGCGGAGAGCGGAAACGGGTGTGCCGACCAGGCGCGATATTTGATCAAGTCATTCATCATGTTTAACTCCGAAGCACGCAAATTTCGGCACAAGGGAAAGCTTGGACCCGTTTATGAGCGAGCCTCGAATAGTTCGTAAATATTGTTTGGCTTTATTGCAGATCAGACCTGTCGTTTATATAACCTAAACTTTACATTTATGTCAGTTACCTAAGGAAACGCTGATCAAAGCCACCCGTCCGGGATTTTTCGTCCATGAGGCAGCAACTCCGAAATTCGCATCGTCATGACATCGAATTTCGGCTCTTTTTCAGCCCCGAATCATCAACCCGAGGCCCTTTCGGGGTTCATCACCCCGATTTCTCGCCCTCAGGACGCACCTGTCCTGTAGGGCGCGCACAGACTTCTCTGCGACAGCACCAGATTCGCCATCGCGAACAGCACATGCAACTGCGCCGTGTTCTTCGCCAGACCCTTGTAGCGGCACTTGCGATGCCGGAACAGGTTCTTCACCACATGGAACGCGTGCTCGACCTTCGAGCGGATGCTCGCCTTGGCGTGCTCCGCCTGCTCGATGAGTTGGCGTCTCGGGTCCGTCTTGTCCAGCTTCTTGTAGGTTGAGCGGCGACGTGCAATGACAAACTCAGCCTCGCACTCCTTCAGTTCGGGACGCTTGTCTGCGCCTTGGTAGCCGGCGTCGGCATGCACGTGCTTCTCCTCACCATGCAGCAGCTTGTGCGTCTGGCTCACGTCGGAGGCGTTCGCCGCCGTGGCGGCAAGCGAATGAACGATGCCGGTGTGCGCATCCGTACCGATATGCGCTTTCATGCCGAAATACCACTGCTTGCCCTTCTTCGTCTGGTGCATGTCGGGGTCGCGCTCGCCCTCCTTGTTCTTCGTCGAGGGGGGCGCAGCGATCAAGGTGGCGTCGACGATCGTGCCTTCGCGCAGGATCAGCCCTTGCTGACCGAGCTGTTCGCGAATCAGCGCGAAGATGCGCACCGGCATCTCGTGACGTTCAAGCAGACGGCGAAACTTCAGCAGCGTGGTGGCATCGGGCGCCTGACGCTCGATCAGGTCGATGCCCACGAAGCGACGCACCGCGATGCTGTCGACGATGGCATCTTCAATTCCTTCGTCCGACAGGCCCAGGCAGTTCTGGCACAGATACATGCGCAGCATCGTTTCCAGACCGACCGGCGGACGACCGCGCTCACCGCGGTAGTAGTGCGGCTCGATCAATGCCACCAGCTGCGACCACGGCACCAGACGATCCAGGTCGGTCAGAAACTTCTCCCGCCGCGTCGGCTTGCGACGCGCCGAGTACTCGAGATCGGCGAAGCTGGCTTGCTGTTTCATCTGGATGGTTGCGCCTATCGGGATGACCGGGGCATTCTACGGGGACGGGGTTAAATCAGCGTTTCCTTAGTGCGGCTGAGGAAACGCTATCGACGAAGGGGGCACTGCACTGCAGTGTTGCGTATGTATCAAAAGAAACGCTTGTATCTGCTTGCTAGCGGGCTGCTTGGGCTCGGGCTGGCACTAATGTCGCTCGAGGTGGGCGCGCAAGACGGTCTGACACTGGAGCGGGCCGTGTCCCTTGCGTATGAACGCAACCCAGAATTTTCCGCTGCGCGGTCGGAGATCGGCATCGCAAGCGGTCTGCGCCGCCAAGCTGGGGTTATCCCGAACCCGGAATTAGGATTCGAGGTGGAAGACACTCAGTCCGATCGCCAGACTCGCTCAATCACAATCACTCAGCCGATCGAGTTAGGCGGCAAGCGCGGCGCTCGAATCGGTGTGGCGGACGCCAATCGCTCGATGGTGGATGCCGACCTTGACTTTCGACGCCAGGGGTTGCGTGCAGATGTGATCCAGGCTTTCTTCGCCGCCTTGCGTGCCCAGGAGGGCATGCAACTGGCCGAGGCCTCTCTGTCATTGGCCGAGCGGGCTGCTAAGGTCGCCGACGCACAGGTCGATGCCGGAAAAGTTTCGCCAGTGGAGGCGACGCGCGCCGATATGCAACTGGCGACCGTACAACTGGACCTGCGGCGAGCACGCCAGGAATGGGACAACGCTCGACAGATGCTAGCGCGCCTGCTCGGGACCGACGCACCGGAGTTTGGCAGTTTGCTGGGCAGTTTCGAACACCTGCCAGATGTGCCTAGCGAATCTGCATTATTGGCGCGCGTGCGTGAGAGTGCCGATATGCGTAGGGCTCTGCGCCAAGTGGCCTTGAGTGAAGCCGAGCTGGGGCTTCAGCGAAGCCAGCGCTACCCGGACATAAGCGTCAGTATCGGTAGCCAGTACGACGAAATCGAGCGTGAGCGCGTCAACCTCGTCGGCCTCTCTGTTCCGCTGCCTTTATTCGATCGTAACCAAGGCAATGTTCTGGCGGCCGCACGGCGGGCGGAGCAGGCGCGTGATCTTCGTAATGCGGCAGAGCTGCGCGTTCGTGCGGAGATCCAGCAGGCCCTTCGCGACTGGCGTACCGCACGTGCAGACGTCGAGGAAATACGCAACCGGATACTGCCGGCAGGACAGCGAACCGTGGAAGCGGCCACACGTGGTTTCAGTCTTGGCCGCTTCGCGTTCCTCGACGTGCTCGACGCACAGCGTGCGCTGATAGATGCACGCACGCGCTATCTGCAGTCATTGCAAGCCGTGGTCGACGCCTGGGCGCGTATCGAGCGGCTGTACGGACCTACCACTACCTTCGAATGACCGAAACGCCGCCATTACGTATTGGCGGTGGGGGAGCTTGCATGAAAAAACAGACGGGAATCGCTCTGGCGGTCGCTTTGGTACTGCTGACCGGCGTTGGCGTAAAACAGGGCTTCGTTCTTGAGGCGCAGGCCAGCGATAACAAGGCTGAGCACGCCGAGGATGGCCACGCGCATGAGGATGGAGAAAGCGGTCACGAGGAATCTGAGAACGACCATGGGGACGAAGACGGTCATGACGCTGAAGGCGATGGCCACGGCCATGGTGACGAAAGCGGTCATGGCGGTGAGGAGGACGAGCACGGCAACGAAACGCATGCCGAAGGTGAGATTGAGCTTTCCGAAGAGCAGATACGTGCCGCAGGCATTCAGCTAAGCAAGGCCGGACCGGCTGAAATCGGCTCGTCTGTATCTTTGCCGGGCGAGCTGCGTTTCGACGAAGACCGTACCGCACATGTCGTGCCCCGTGTGGCCGGCGTTGTCGAATCGGTTTCGGTCAACCTGGGTGACCAAGTGAAGAAGGGCCAGTTGCTGGCGGTTATCGCCAGCCAGCAGCTGTCCGAGCAGCGTAGTGAGCTGGCTGCCGCCGAGCAGCGCCTCCGGCTGGCTCGCACCTTGTTCGAGCGTGAGCGCACCCTATGGCAGGAGCGTATCTCTGCAGAACAGGACTATTTGCAGGCCCAGCAGAGCCTGCGCGTAGCAGAAATCGACTTGCGTAATGCCCAAGAAAAAACACGGGCGCTGGGCGGCGGAAGTGGCGCAGGCGTAGGCAACCGCTACGAGCTGCGCGCACCTTTCGATGCAGTGGTCGTCGAGAAGCATATTGTGCTGGGCGAGCGTGTGGATGAAACGACCAGCGTCTTCACTCTGACTGATTTGTCGCGGGTTTGGGCCACGTTCAGCGTACCTGCCCGTGATTTGATGCGCGTAACCGTCGGCCGAGAAGTCGAAGTTGTTGCCGGCGAGCTAGGCGTGCGAACAATGGGGAAGGTCGCCCATGTGGGCAGCCTGCTGGGCGAGCAGACGCGTGCCGCGACAGCCCGCGTGACCCTGGCCAACCCCGATGGGGCTTGGCGTCCCGGTCTTTTCGTGACGGTCCGAGTTAGCGCCGACGGACGTAGTGTTCCGGTCACGGTTCCAGTCGAGGCGGTCCAGACCGTCGAAAACGCGCCGACGGTTTTCGTTCGCACGCCGCACGGCTTCCAGGCGCACCCGGTTTCGCTGGGCCAGCGCGACGAAAATCGCGTGGAAATTCGTGACGGATTGCAGGCCGGCCAACAGATCGCGACCGCTGGCAGCTTCATCCTGAAATCCGAACTCGGCAAAGGCTCCGCCGAGCACGTTCACTGATCCTCCGGATACCTAACTCATGTTCGAACGTATTCTTCGCTTCGCCATCGAGCAGCGCTGGCTAGTGCTGCTGGCGGTCTTGGGCATGGCGGGCGTCGGGGTTTATAGCTATCAGCGCTTACCTATCGACGCTGTGCCCGACATCACCAATGTACAGGTTCAAATTAACGCCGCAGTCCCAGGCGCGTCGCCGCTTGAAACCGAGCAACGCGTTACCTTCCCCATCGAGACGGCGATGGCCGGCTTGCCCCACCTGCGCCAGACACGTTCATTATCGCGCTCCGGGTTCGCTCAGATCACCGTAATCTTTGATGATGGCACCGATCTCTATTTCGCCCGGCAATTGGTGAGTGAACGGCTGCAGGCCGCGAGCAACGAGCTTCCGCAGGGCGTGGAGGTCACTCTCGGTCCCATCTCCACCGGCCTGGGGGAAATCTTCCTCTGGACGGTCGAGGCCGAGCCCGAGGCGCGCCGTCCTGATGGTCAGCCCTACACGCCGACCGACCTGCGTGAAATCCAGGACTGGATCATCAAGCCGCAGCTGCGAAACGTTCGAGGCGTTGCCGAGATCAACACGATCGGTGGCTTCGCCAAAGAGTATCAGGTAGCGCCCGATCCGAAGCGCATGGCCGCTTACCGAATCACTCTGGAACAGCTCGTCGTTGCGCTTGAGCGCAACAATGCCAACGTCGGCGCCGGCTTCATTGAGCGTAACGGCGAACAGTTGTCGATCCGCACACCTGGCCAGCTCGGCTCCCCCGCGGACATTGGCAATATCGTCCTGAGCAACGCAGGCGGCGCGCCCGTGCGGGTTCGCGATATTGCCGAAGTGGGGATCGGTCGTGAGCTGCGTTCAGGGGCAGCCACCGACAATGGACGCGAGGTGGTCCTTGGGACCGCGTTCATGCTGGTAGGAGAAAATAGCCGTAGCGTGTCGCAGGCCGTCGCGCAGCGCTTGGAGATTATCAACCAGAACCTGCCAAAAGGCGTAAGCGCGATAACGGTCTATGACCGGACCGACCTCGTAGACAAGGCAATCGCCACGGTTCGCAAGAACCTGATCGAAGGCGCGATCCTGGTTATCGCCGTGCTGTTTCTCTTCCTCGGCAACCTGCGTGCAGCCCTGATCACAGCAATGGTCATCCCGTTGTCCATGCTGTTCACCTTCACCGGCATGGCCACCAACAAAGTCAGTGCCAACCTCATGAGCCTAGGGGCTCTCGACTTCGGCATCATCGTCGACGGTGCGGTGGTCATCGTCGAAAACGCCATCCGCCGGCTTGCCCACGCGCAGGAAAAACATGGCAGGATTCTGACCCGTAGCGAGCGTTTCCACGAAGTATTCGCGGCGGCCAAGGAGGCACGGCGTCCGCTCATCTACGGCCAGCTGATCATCATGGTGGTCTACCTGCCCATCTTTGCGCTCACTGGTGTCGAGGGGAAGATGTTCCACCCCATGGCATTCACCGTGGTAATCGCACTGTTGGGTGCCATGATTCTATCGGTCACCTTCGTGCCCGCTGCTGTTGCGCTTTTTGTCACCGGTAAGGTGCAAGAGAAGGACAACCGCCTGATGCGCGCGGCGCGCAATGGCTATGCGCCCGTGCTCGACTGGGTCATGCGTCATCGCACATTGGTATTCAGTGGCGCCGTCGCTAGCGTGCTGCTGTCTGCCCTGCTGGTGATGCGAATGGGTAGCGAGTTCATTCCGAGCCTTAGCGAGGGTGATTTTGCGCTTCAAGCTCTGCGCGTTCCAGGGACCAGCCTCTCCCAATCCGTGGATATGCAGCAGCGGCTGGAAAAGGCAATTGCCGAGCAGGTCCCGGAGGTCAAGCGTACATTTGCCCGAACCGGCACCGCCGAGATCGCGGCTGACCCGATGCCGCCGAATATTTCGGACAGCTATGTGATGCTCAAGCCCAAGGAAGAATGGCCAGATCCGGACAAATCCCGCGAGCAGCTCATTGAGGACATCCAAAAGGCGGCCGCATCTGTGCCGGGCAGCAACTATGAGATGTCTCAGCCGATCCAGTTACGCTTTAACGAGCTAATTTCCGGAGTTCGCAGCGATGTGGCCGTTAAGGTGTTCGGGGACGATATGGATGTTCTCAACAAAACAGCTGATGACATCGCGGCGATATTGCAAGACGTACCAGGCGCTTCCGAAGTTAAAGTGGAGCAGACGACGGGCCTCCCATTGCTGAGCGTCAATGTGGATCGTGACAAGGCGGCACGCTTCGGGCTCAACATCGGCGATGTGCAGGATACCGTCGCCGCCGCGATTGGCGGACGGGAAGCCGGAACCTTTTTTGAGGGTGACCGTCGTTTCGACATCGTTGTTCGTCTTTCCGATACGCTGCGTGCCGATCCGGATGTGCTGGCTCGCCTGCCGATTCCGGTGCCAGCGGTAGCGGGTGCTGCCAACGACCGAATCGACTTTATCCCGCTGGCTGAGGTTGCCACGCTGGAATTCGTGCTGGGACCGAATCAGATCAGCCGTGAGGATGGCAAGCGTCTGGTGGTGGTAAGCGCCAACGTTCGAGGGCGTGACATTGGCAGTTTCGTCCAAGATGCGTCTGCAGCAATCGCTGAACGAAACCCGGTACCGCCCGGTTACTGGACGACGTGGGGTGGGCAGTTCGAGCAGCTGCAGGCTGCCGCCAAGCGCCTGCAGCTGGTCGTCCCAGTCGCCTTACTGCTGGTCTTCGTGCTGCTGTTCATGATGTTCAACACACTGCGCGATGGGCTGGTCGTCTTCACTGGCATTCCGTTCGCGCTTACTGGGGGAATTCTTGCACTCTGGCTCCGGGACATTCCCCTCTCAATTTCCGCTGGCGTCGGGTTCATCGCGTTGTCGGGTGTGGCAGTACTCAACGGACTGGTGATGATTGCTTTCATTAAAGGATTGCTAGAGGAAGGCCGGCCTTTATCCGAGGCTGTGCGTGAGGGCGCACTGGTGCGATTGCGCCCAGTCCTGATGACAGCGCTGGTGGCGTCGCTCGGCTTCGTCCCAATGGCGTTGGCCACAGGGACCGGCGCGGAAGTCCAACGGCCTCTGGCGACCGTGGTCATTGGCGGCATCCTGTCCTCGACAGCACTGACGCTGCTGGTATTGCCTGCGCTCTATTACACGGCTCTGCAGCGCCGCATGAAACGCAACGAAGAGGATGAGGACGCGAGCTGATATTGGTTTTCTCCCAACGTAGGCCAGGCTTGATGCCTGGCCTTTTTATGAATATCCAATCGAAGCTTCGAAGGGTTCACTGAAAGGATTTGTGGACCCAATGCGCTGGTAACGACTGACGGGTACGTTATCGAGAAACAAAAAAAGCGCCTCGAAAGGCGCTTAAATACAGCTTTACCAACGGGATTCGGAAGCTATCGGAGGCGAAGATTGTTCGGGTGAAGCGGTTATTCAGTTTTGGATTCTTTCTTTATTTGCATATTGCTCTGATCCGGGCGCGGATTCCTAGCTTCTAGTCCGTCTATTTTTTCTTCACCAGACTCGGTTTCGTGAATCCGTTTTTGTTCTGCACGAAACTTTTCGTTAAATTTCATTGAACGATCGTAGCCGTCTCCTGCATAGGATAATGCGGAGCCGAAGATTACCGATCCAACAATAATAGCTTTCAACAGATTCACATGGGCAGTCCTCGCTAAATTCAAAGTGGCTTGTTGAGCTTTCCCGGTGAGCTCTACAGGTTCTAACGAATTTTGCGCGACTGAAGATAACGGCAGTGTGAGCCAAACATTACATTATTGAAATGTAATCTTCCGCTGTGCAGCTTGAACCACGAAAGATGATGTGAAGATTACAAATCTGTCATATTCAGATCATGACAAGGGTTAGCCAGTTATCGGCGTATTGAAGGCAATGGCGCACGAACTCGGGCGATGATGGTCGGATTTCTGTCAACGGTTTGGAGGCTGTCTCCGTGTCAGACGGTACAAAGGCACTAGTATATTTATTTGTTGCTATAGACGACCGTTTGGCTTCCTGTGCTTAGTCTTTTTTTAGATTTTTAAGGGTGGTTAAAAACCAATGGGCCACGAACATAACCATAACACCGAAGCTATAGGCGATAAGCGTCTAATTGCTGCTATAGGCGTTAACGCCGCATTAACACTGGCACAAATAGTCGGTGGAATACTCTCTGGTAGCTTATCACTCATTGCTGACGCGCTACATAATTTGAGCGATGCCGCATCACTGGTTATTGCGCTGATCGCACGTAAGATCGGTCGCAGACCGCCAGATGCATTTAAAACCTTTGGCTATCGACGCAGTGAAACCATAGCGGCTTTGATCAACTTGGTCACCCTGATCATCGTCGGTCTCTATCTTATTTACGAGGCCATAGGCCGGTTGTTTTCCCCGCAGCCCATTGAAGGTTGGACAGTGGTCGTGGTCGCGGGAATAGCCTTGGTTGTAGATATCGTCACGGCCTTTCTCACCTACACAATGTCCAAGAACAGCATGAATATAAAGGCGGCATTCTTGCACAATGTGTCGGATGCGCTGGCCTCCGTCGGCGTTGTTATCGCCGGGACATTGATACTTCTGTATGGGTGGTACTGGGCGGATACTGTACTGACACTGATGATTGCTGGCTACGTGCTCTGGCAAGGCTTTAGCATGCTGCCTAAAACCATCCATCTGTTAATGGAGGGCGCGCCAGAAGGCGTTTCCGTCGCTGATATAATCAATGTCATGGAACAAGTAAACGACGTCGAGGGCGTTCACCACGTGCATGTTTGGGAAATCGCTGAGCATACAATTGCACTGGAAGCACATGTTGTCATCAAGAAGGCGAGTCTGCCTGGGATCGAACGAGTGAAGACTGATTTGAAACGTGTACTCCATGAGCAATTCAAAATCAGCCACTCGACACTCGAGATGGAGCTAGACGGCAGTGTTTGTCTCGACACCAAGCAGACCGACAATCACTGCAGCGAAGCATAAGCTTACTATGAGCGTGAAACCCAGCGCCTGAGCCCGCTTGATGAAACGCAGTCGCTTCACCATGTCCACCGGATAGCGCCGATGGCCACCCAAGGGTTTGGCTGGTTCATCCAGCAGCCCGCGTCGCTGGTAGTAGCGGATCGTCTCGACGTTCACCCCGGCGGCGTCTGCCAGCTTGCCAATGGTCAGCTCTGTGGCCATCACTTTCTCCTTGATTCCGTACTTTGGTACGGAGTTTAGAATAGCACCTAGGCAATCAGGCTCAGGAGATGGGAATGGGGATGCAACTCACCGGGAAAGGCTCGCTGGTCGCGAGTTCGCTGACCGCCATCGGTGCGTCGGTGTGCTGTGTCGGGCCACTGGTGCTGTTGGCACTCGGTGTCGGCGGTACGTGGGTGGGCGCTCTGACCATGATGGAGCCACTACGCCCCCTCTTCATCGGGTTGACTCTACTGTTCCTGGGATTGGCATTCCGCAAGCTCTACCTGGTGCCACAGGTTTGTACGCCAGGTACACCCTGCGCCGATCCGCGCACGCTCGTGCGACAGCGACTCGTGTTCTGGATCGTCAGCGTGCTGCTGCTCGGCCTATTGGCCGTGCCGTGGCTCGCCCCGCTGTTCTACTGAAGGAGATTAACCATGCGCAAACTGCTGATCGCCGTGCTTTTCGCCTTGCCCTTCGTGGCGCTGGCGGCTCCCCCGAAAACCGTCACGCTCGACGTGCAGAACATGACGTGCGGACTCTGTCCGATCACGGTCAAGAAGTCGCTGGAGAAGGTGTCCGGCGTGAGTGACGTCCAGGTCAATTTCGACCAGAAGACGGCGACCGTCACCTACGATCCCGATAAGGCCCAGCCCGAGGCACTGACTGAGGCGACCGCGAACGCGGGATACCCCTCCACAGTGCAGAAGTGAGGTCACGATGAGCGCCATTGTCCTTGAGTCCGTGCTGACTTGCCCGCGCTGCGGCTTCGCCAAGCCGGAAACCATGCCCACGGACGCCTGCCAGTTCTATTACGAGTGCAGCAACTGCAAGGCGCTGCTGCGCCCCAACCCAGGGGATTGCTGCGTTTTCTGTTCGTTCGGCTCGGTGAAGTGCCCGCCGATCCAGCAGCAGCTTGGGTGTTGCTCATAGCGTTTAGGGGGATCACAGGTCGTCGTCTGGATTACGCAGTGGCCGCAGCTCGCCGCGCGCAACTTCTTCCGGTACCGCAAAGGAATACCGCCCGAGCATGTTGATGTGCTCGTAGATCAGCGGCGATAGCCGGGCCAAATCCTCTTCCAGCACTGGATAGCCGTGCTGCTTGAGCCGTTCCACGGCCGCCGTCATGTAGAGGGTGTTCCACAGCACGATGATGTTCACCACCAGGCCCAGAGCACCGAGCTGGTCTTCCTGGCCTTCGCGGTAGCGCTGGCGGAGCTCGCCGCGTTTGCCGTGGAACACGGCGCGGGCCAGGCTGTGCCGGCCTTCGCCTCGGTTCAACTGGGTCAGGGTGGCGCGGCGCTTGGACTCGTCGTCGATATAGGTCAACGTGTGCAGAGTCTTTTCGATCCGCCCGAATTCGGCCAGCGCCTGGGCCAGCCGGGTGGGTCTATCTCCCGTTTGCAGCGTGCGCATGATGCCAGTCGCCGGCACCCGGCCGAGTTTGAGCGAGCCGGCCAGGCGCAGCAGGTCGTCCCAGTGCTCGGCGATCAGGTCGAGTTTGACCGACTGGCGGGCCAGCCCGTTGAGCTTGCCGTAGTCCGCGTCCGGGCGCGTGCGCCAGAAGCGGGTACCGCCGACATCGGCCAGCCGCGGACTGAAGTGGTAGCCAAGTAGGCGGAAGAGCCCGAACACCACATCGCTGTAGGCCCCGGTGTCGGTCATGATTTGCGTCGGCTGCAACTCGGTCTGCTGTTCCAGCACGACCGCCAGCAACACCAGGCTGTCGCGCAGCGTGCCGGGCACGGTGATGGCGTTGAGGCCGGAGAATTGGTCGGAAATCAGGTTGTACCAGGTGACACCCCGGCCGGTGCCGAAATACTTCGGATTGGGGCCGGCATGCACGGTGCGCACCGGTACGACGAAGCGCATGCCATCGGCGGAGGCGACCTCGCCGCCACCCCAGACTTGGGCCAGTTCCAGTTGGCTTTGCGCTCCGACCAGGATGGCGTTAGCCGCTGACAGGGTGTCGTCGCGGATATAATTCTGGCTGACCCAGGACAGCCGGTCACGGCGCAGCGCCGGGTTGTCGGTGCGGATCAAGGGCTCCAGGCCGGTGTTGCAGGCCCCGCCCAACAGCACCGCGCAGAGGCTGGTGACCAGGTTGTCGGCGCGTGCATTGCGTTCGGAGACATGGGTGAAGGCCTCGGAAAAGCCAGTGCGGGCGGCGATTTCCAAGAGGATTTCCGGCAGATCGACACGCGGCATCAGGTCAGACACGGCCGCCCGCAGTTGCAGCAACGAGCAGGGCTCGTCCAGCTTGTCCAGCGCCCCGAGCGACAGTTCGGTCTTGCCCTCGGTGTTCTCGCTCAGTTGAATCGCCGGGTTGTCGGGCAGGCGCGCGGCTACTGCCAGCCAGGTTGCATCCAGCTCGACGGACAAGGCGTCCAGGGTGGTTTTGGCGTCGATGGTCAGGCCCAGTGACCGGCAGATGATCGGTCGCGCCGCCAGCCATTCGGCACCGTCGAGCAGGCCAAGGCGCGGGTCGGCATAGCGCCAACTGGGCGAGACGAAGACATCGCGGCGGCGCAGGGCCGTGCGCAGCGCATCGAGCGTGCAGAACACATAGGCACCCATGTCGAGGGAGCCATCTTCGCGGGTGATGTGCTTCTGCCAAGCCTTGGCCACGATCTCCTGCGGCGCGTCATCCTCTGGCTTCCGGCGCGGCAGGTTCAGTTGCAGCCACTCCAGACTAGCCGCCACGCCCTTGCCGGCCGGGCTGAAGCCGAAGCGGATGTGCTTGAGCAGGTCGGGCAGGAAGCGGCGCACGCTGCGGTAGCGCGCTTCCAATGCAAGAAAATAGACGTCATCTACCGGGCGGATCAGCGCGTTGACCTCTTCCAGGGCCTTTTCCAGGGTGGTCCTCGGCAGGTCGTTGAACAGCCGGGCGCGCACGTTGTCATCGCTGATCGAGCTGTCCAGCACGACCTTGCACGCGGCGGCGAGCGTCGCGGCCGACCGATCCAGGTCTTTCAGGCTGCGCATGCGGGCTTTCTTGTCGGCCTTCTCCGCGTTGCTGAACAGGTCGCGCAGCAAGGCCTCCAGGACTTCCAGTGCGTCGTCGTGCGCAGTCGCCTCCAGGCAGAGTGCGAAGGCCACCAGTGTCGCCATCCGCCGCGACGCCGGCAGCCGATTAATCGCGGTGACCTTGGCCGTGTTGGCGAAGCGGGCCAGGGCGGCGATACGGCTGGGAGGGATGTGCGCCGCCGCCGGCAAGGTGATGCCGATGCCGCGCACGTCATCGAGCCGGCGCAGTGCCCGAATCAACGCGGGGCCACTGACCATGACCGGGCCGGAGCGCAATTGATCCAGCCGGGAGCTGCGGTTGCCTTCGGCCACCGTCAGCAAGTCTTGCAGTTGCAATCGCTGTTCCTCAGTCACGCTGCGGCCCAGCGTAAACCAGAGGCGTTCTTCGACCCGACTGCGCAACTGGGCGATAAAGCGCTCTAGTTGAGACACACCAGGCAGGAGGACTTTCTGTGTGAACAGCCACGAGGTGGCTCGCTCAAACAGCACTCCCGGCCGGTCGGTGCCCGTCCAGCAGAGGGCATACAGCCAGCGGCTCAAGCGAAAGCCGATGCCCGGATCGGTGAAATGACGATAGCCAAAGCGGTTCTGAATATCGGTGGCATGTATCCAGCGGCGATGATCGCTATAGCGCTGGAGGCAGTCGGGGTCTGGAATCGCCAGTTGTCGGCAAAGCACCTGCAGGACTTCCACCGGCACGGCGGCGGGCTTGTCCGGCAGAACGCCAACGAAGCGGACGGTGGTCAGCAGAACGGCATAACCCAGACGGTTATGGTTACCCCGCAGCACCTGGATGGCTTCACGGTCTTCATCGCTCAGGTGGAAGTAACGTTCCAGCTCTTCACGGCTGGGCGAATCAACATAGCGGCCAAAACCGTCGCGTTGCTCTTGAGTCAGAAAACCGACCGGCATTGATCACAGCACCTCGACGCAGAACACGGCGGGCGTGACGATCCGCGTGCGTTCGATGTGCCCGCGTTGCAGCAGGCCGGCGCGGCGATCACCGGTTACCAGGTAGTCCGCATCGCCCGCCAAGGCCATGGCCAGCAAAAACGAGTCATCCGGATCATCGGCTTCGACCTCGATGGTCAGGCGCTCCAGTACCACAGCCCGTTGCAGGTTATTGATCATGGCGCCCACCTTGGCGGGCTGTAGGATGGCCTGAAGCTTGGGATAGCGGCTGGCTCGACGAATTTCATCGAGTTGCATCCGCGAGGTCACCACCTCGAAACGCGCCGCCCGCCAGGCACGGTAGATCGCATCGGGCGCGCCATGTGGCGAGATCAGGGCGCTGAACAGGATGTTGGTATCCAACACGACCCGCATCAGCGCTTACGTGCCCAGTCGAGCGCTTCGTCAACCGCGTTGGTCAATTCTGCCTCACTCAGATGGGCGTTAGCGGCCTTGGCCTGCTCAGCGCTCAGCTCCAGGATGTGTGCCCGTACCGCTTCTTCGATGAAGCGCGACAGGTCGCCCTTACGGCCGCCGCCCTGGCTGGCCAGAAACATCCGAAGCGACTGGTCGGTGTCGGCCGAGACGGCGACATTCCAGCGAATGGTATTCATAGCGTTCTCCGCTAATAGGTGTTTGTGTGTTTATACGCCAATCACAAAGGGCGATGCAATGGTTCGACAAAACGAACAGATACCTGAGCGTTGACGACGTAAAGGTGGAAACCGCTATCAAAACCAGAGCTAGATACAAACGCTCTATAGCCTAAGGAATTCATGATTGTCCGCTGAAATGACCACATCACCTCAGCCGTCAGCGACCTCAGTCCTACGATCCAAGTCTCGCTGATCATTAAGAGCCACGGCGTCCGCACGCATTCGAGCAGGCACTGTATCTCTCACCTTTGAAAAGTCAGCATCGCTTGCAGGCTTAACCTTAACCGCTTCTGCACGTCCAAATCTTTTATCGCCATAGCGGCTAATCGAATCGGTAGCCTGGTGCCCCATGACGTATGCCATTTCTATTGCGGACATGCCTGAGGCTTTCAGATTTGAGCCGAACTGGTGACGAAGTGTGTACATACTCGGCACCTTCCTCCTACCGAATAGCTCAGTAGCGACTTGGTGAAGCGCAACGCGTATTGAATCCATACTGCGCGGCTGACATTTAAAAGCAGCGAGAGCGTTTCTCAAGATATTGCAGACGTCTCCATCAGCCTCAAGCGTTCGGCTAGCGCCGCGTAAACCGTTGTGGCTAAGCTTTGCACCGGATATATGGATGCGCCGGCCATCGATAGAAATTCCGTTAAGCTCGCATGGTCGCGCTCCGGTAAGAGATATCACCATTAAAGCTCCCGCTTCGACAGGCATATCTCGTTCAGCCAGACACCGTAGCCACGCTTCGAAATCAGCGGTAGAAAGCTTCTGCGGACGTCGCTGCTTTTTCTTTCGCGGCAGATTTAACACAGTGACCGGATTGAGCGTACGATTGATTTCTTGGGCAGCCCAGAAATTTCCTCGATGCTTTTGATCAAACGCCAAAGCGTTACGTAGGCGCCGATAATAATCCGGGCGGTAATCAGGGGCCGCCCGTAGTAAAGCACCAATAATATTGAGCTCATCAAGCTCAACGCCCTGCATCCGAGTCGCATAAAAATTACTGGCCAAACTAATATAGGCGCTTTGAGTCTCTGCATTCATATTATTCTTCTAATTATTATTTGCGTGACACATGCCACACAATCAATTATTGCAAATACGAAAACAAAAAAACAACAACCAGAGCATTATTTTTTATATAACCCCAAAAGCCAAACATTGCAAAGGTGCAAAAATTCTATCCTTTCTATATCGCATTCCGGACTTTGGTTCGTTGGCCAAGGACGCACCATGTTACCTGACCCCACAAGACGACCCGCCGGGAGCAGCACATAGACCGACTGAACAGCGCTGGGTATGAGCAGGTGCTTCCACTCTTTCAGCCGATTCACATTTTATAATGCGAGAACCAAGTAGAGTAATTTTAAATTGCGCTCACAGCCTGGGGCGGCGACGGACTGGCGCAATCGCTTACCGAGACACCACTGCCCACGACATACTGCTTATGCCACTTTTAAATTATGGGTTTTGGGCCGGACACTCACTAGATAGCCAGCCGAACGGCCTCCGGGGCGTTAACCATGGGCTGTATAAAAATACAGTATAGCCTATTGCCTTTTTTAAGCGGAGCAACTTAGAATAATGAACAGAACAACAACCTGAGGAAAAAACATGTCTATTCTAATTCTTAACCGCGAGCGCGACGAAGTCGGCGGTCAATACCTAGTAGCAAGCATTCACGGTGTGGAACACTGCGTATCACTTGATGATGACTATCCGGAGCAAATCCCAGATTCAGATGATATAGTCCACCGCATTAATGCAGATGACTTCAATGAGCTTTCAGAGAAGGTACGCTCCTACGTGCGCAAGCACAGCATCGCCCCCATTCACTCTCTCGATGACGTTAGGCTGCTTGCGATGCAGCTCGGCGATATGAAAGCAAAGACCTACGAAGTCGACGAAGAAGGTCTTGGCCTCACGCTCCGCGACTGTAACATAGATAAAGGTGTACGCACCCTAGTTCGTAAATTTAATAGCACATATCAGGCATATCGCTGGCTGACCGAGCAACTGGATATTTTGGATTTCAATGCGCCACGGTAAGCGTGCAAGCGCTAATGTCCCGCCATTGCATTCCTAATCAAAAAGCCGCATGCAACCGAGGCGCGCTATATATAAAGACGTTTATTGACTAAATTGGCTTCAATGCGACTCGGTTAGACGTTGGCTTTATTGTAGATCGCCTGATTAGCTTGAAGACTGCCCACTTCAAATCTTTACTGTCTCGGTAGCCTTTCATTTACTAATGCCCGGCAACCGACGCACGCTTATAGATTGCACCAACAAAAGCGCATGGCATGCTGAAAGAGCTGAAGGCACATCAGCCTCGCAATTGGCAGTACCTGATCCAACGCCATCTGTCTGAAGGGATCAAACAGGAAAGCGGTGCCCAGTACATGACCGTGTTCTTCATCCGCCCTGCTGGCAGCAACCCGATGGCCTATTGGTTTATCCATCTGGCGAACAACTACCGCGCCAACGATGTGATGAAGAAGATCCACTGGAAATACGGCAACAACTTTTCCCATATGCTGTCGCCTTCCAGCTTTTTCGGCTACGACGCCAATCGGGATATCGCCGTGACAGGCCAACACGATTTGCTGTTGGATGAGCATCACTTCGACGATGCCACCGATGACCGCGTCCGAGGAGAACTTTCAGAGCTCTTGCCCAAACAGGTCTACGAGGTAGAACGGCAACCTTTTTTGGGCCTGATGAGCGGATTGACCAACTACACCATGGCTGACGAGTTTCGCGTAAAGCAGGCGCTCGATATCGCTGTTGCGACCGGTGATTTGCTGGCGGTCGGTAAGGATGGCAAGACCAGGCGTCGCAAGGGCACTAGCATCAAATCCAGTGATATTCTGATAGCTCCCCCGCAGAGCCCCATCTTCTTCGTGCCACAGCTGAAGAAATCCAGCTCGGAGAACTGAGGTTCGGCACCGCTCCTTGCTCGGTGGCTCGCCTTAACCGCATCGGTACCGGTAGCTTGGCCCATCGCGTGAAATGCCGAGCATTTCGCTCTAGGGGTCTGGCGCGTCGATCAAATAGCCCATCCCACGCGCGGTTTGTATGAGCTTAGGTTCGAACTCATCATCGATTTTTGCTCTCAGCCGTCGTACCGCCACCTCAATCACATTGGTATCGCTGTCGAAATTCATGTCCCATACTTGGGAGGCGATAAGGGACTTTGAGAGCACTTCCCCGCGACGCCGAAGTAATAGCTCAAGAAGTGCGAATTCCTTTGCAGTTAGGTCTATTCGTTTCCCCGATCGCGTAACTCGACGCCTGAGCAGATCGACCTCAAGGTCGAGGAGTTTGAGTATTGTTTGGTTGGGGACATTATTGCCGCGGCGAAGCAACGTACGGATCCTGGCTAGCAATTCGGAGAAGGCAAACGGCTTGATGAGATAATCATCAGCGCCCAACTCCAATCCCTTTACTCGATCCTGAACCCCGTCTCGGGCGGTGAGAAAGAGCACGGGAACCTCATTACCAGCAGCGCGGACTTTCTGTAAAACCTGCCACCCATCCAGGCCAGGCATCATCACGTCTAAGATGAGCAAGTCGTATGTGGTATGAAGCGCGTGCTGAGCAGCATCGGTCCCGTTTTCAACTCTATCGACTGTGAAGCCTGCCTCTGAAAGCCCCTGCTGTAGGTAGGTGCCTGTTTTCGGCTCGTCTTCAGCAACAAGAAGCTTCATGAAAGTATTCCCTCCGGCATTTGGAGCAGTGTGCCGATTGTCAGGGCGTGCAGCCAGTACCTTACAGAAACGTAATGCTCGCATCATCTGTCTGACAGCTTGTAGCGTTAACGTCTACATCAGCAGTTGCTCCCACACTCTGCTTTTTGGCCTTTTCCATGCTCCTTTGGCCTATCGGCGCCTAGATGGCGCCCTTTTTTTTGCCCGCTGGAAACAAGACCTATTTGCCTGAACGAAAAGGCACCATGCACGCTACCTGCGCTTTCGCTTGGGCTCACTGCCTTTATGCATTACTGACGAAACCGTAATGTCTAAATCAGGGTTCTGACAGGAACGCTCGGTTAGCTTAGACACAAGACCAAGCCAAAGCCAAAGCCTCTATTTATGGAGCTGCGCTGGGTCTCCCATGTCTTCGAACGAGGTAACAAGTAATGAAATTCTTCAGATCCGTTTCTGTACTGCTCGCCATCGCAGCAAGCTCTTCCTATGCAATGGCAGAAGGTGGTGGTGATCGTACCTTTGCTCGTATGGAGCAGGCTCGCCAAATAGCGATCGCTAGTTATCAGGCTGACCAGAAGGACCAAGCCCAGGAGGTAGCCTCAAAAGCAACTTCAGCGAAGCACGCCCACGCTAATTGCTGAAGCGAAACCTTACGCAACTGTGACCATGCACCTCTCGGAACTGTGGCAGCTTTCTCGGATGTTGTAGTTGCCACGGTGTTGGTAGTTGTAACATTCGTTGGAAGAACCGGCGATATCAGTATTAACAGCGCACATTATTTTAAGCGATTATTATCAAAGCTGCAGCCTAAATTAAACTATTAAGATGATCGGAATATAATAATGTGAAGGCAGCGGTTAGAGGCTGATGGTATTAGCCGTACATTGAGCAATCTTTGACTTCAATGAGTATCGTTGCAACCGGATCCTTGCACGGAAATCAAAAGCCATTGCGCAGCTTCCACCTGGAGATTGACATGCTCACAGGCGATTTTTTGGGCGATTTCTGAAGCGCTTTAAGCTTACAAAAATGTAATCCCGCGTCTTTCTTAGGCATGCCATATTTACGATTAAAGGCGAGTCGCTTGATAAGACAGACCGTGCGCGAGTTTCTAAGATCAATTAACGCTGGCAACACCAACCTTACGGCTGGTTTCGGCTTGGCTCCTTAGTTTGATTGGAACCTACACATGCAACGTAAAACCTCTAGGCGAACCTTTGTTAAAGGCTTGACTGCCGCAGGCATCCTTGGCGGTCTTGGCTTGTGGCGAGCTCCGGTCTGGGCAGTGACTAGCCCAGGCCAGCCCAGCGTACTAAGTGGCACGGAGTTCGATCTGCTGATTGGGGAGACGCCGGTCAATATCACCGGCGCGGCCCGGACAGCGATGACTATCAATGGGACCATCCCAGGGCCGCTTCTACGTTGGCGTGAAGGGGATACCGTCACGCTGCGAGTCAGAAATAAGTTGAGCGAAGATACATCGATTCACTGGCACGGCATGATCCTGCCGGCCAACATGGATGGCGTGCCTGGATTGAGCTTCCACGGCATCGCTCCCGATGGCATGTATGTCTACAAGTTTCAGGTTAAACAGAACGGTACCTATTGGTACCACAGCCATTCTGGCCTACAAGAGCAGCTTGGTGTCTATGGTCCCTTGGTCATTGATGCTAAGGATCCCGAACCGTTCAGCTATGACCGCGACTATGTCGTCATGCTGACCGATTGGACCGATGAGGATCCCGCTCGAATCCTTTCTAAGCTCAAGAAGCAGTCAGATTATTACAACTTCCACAAGCGCACCGTCGGAGACTTCATTAACGACGTGAGCGAAGACGGCTGGGCCGCTACGATTGCGAATCGGAAAATGTGGGCTCAGATGAAGATGAGTCCCACCGACCTCGCCGACGTAAGCGGTTACACCTATACCTATCTAATGAACGGCCAAGCACCAGACGGGAACTGGACCGGTATCTTTAAGCCCGGCGAGAAGCTTCGCCTGCGGTTCATCAATGGCTCGGCCATGAGCTATTTCGATGTCCGCATTCCAGGGCTGAAGATGACTGTAGTCGCAGCCGATGGCCAATACGTCAACCCAGTTAGCGTCGACGAATTCCGCATTGCCGTGGCAGAAACCTACGATGTGATTGTCGAGCCTGCGACCGAGGAGGCTTACACGATCTTCGCCCAATCGATGGATCGCACAGGATACGCCCGTGGCACGCTAGCGGTTGCCGAAGGGCTGAGCGCTCCTGTTCCAGAAACCGATCCTCGACCACTAATCACCATGGACGACATGGGGATGGATCACGGCAGCATGGGCGGTATGGCGGGCATGGACCATGGCGGCGACATGGGCGCGATGGACCATAGCAACATGTCCGGCATGAACCACGGTGACATGCAAGGGATGGGCGACATGGGCGCAATGGCCGGCATGGATCACAGCAAAATGGGTGGGATGTCCGGGATGGACCACTCTGGAATGGCTGGGATGAGCGCAGGTATGCAATCGCACCCGCCCTCAGAGTCCAATAACCCACTGGTGGACATGCAGACCATGAGCCCAACTCATAGGCTGAACGATCCCGGTATTGGCTTACGAGACAACGGCCGCCGAGTCCTGACCTATAGCGACTTGAGAAGCACTTTCCCCGATCCGGACGGCCGTGAGCCCAGTCGGACGATCGAACTCCATCTCACCGGCCACATGGAGAAGTTCTCCTGGTCATTTGACGGTATAGAGTTCTCTGATTCGGAGCCCCTGCGGCTCAAATATGGCGAGCGGGTACGCATCACTTTGGTCAACGACACCATGATGACCCATCCGATTCATCTGCATGGTATGTGGAGCGATCTTGAGGATGAGAATGGAAAGTTCATGGTTCGCAAGCACACGATCGACATGCCTCCAGGTTCGAAGCGCAGCTACCGCGTGACAGCCGATGCACTCGGGCGTTGGGCTTATCACTGTCACCTACTGCTTCACATGGAAATGGGCATGTTTCGTGAAGTCCGAGTGGACGAGTAAGAGGAACTTTATATGGGAAATTTTATGAAGCGTAAAACTCTTATCGGCAGCGCGTTAATGTTCAGTCTGCTGGGCGTAATGAATATATCAGCTGCGTTTGCAGAGCAAACGCATGATCAGCACAAGCAACCATCGGCTTCGTCGCAAAATTCAGGCAACAAGCCGGCATCTCAGACACAAGGCTCCTCTAACTCAGAAATGGACCACGGCGACATGGGTCATGGCTCGATGGACCATGGTGAAATGGACCATGGCAAGATGGATCATGACCCGAAGGCTACTGGTACTGAGGTGGATTCGCACCATGACCACTAGACCTTCTCGCTTTGCTCTTATTGCGCTCGGAGTTTCGTTGAGCGCAGCGGCTGGACGGATAGCCAACGCCGCCGAGATGATGGATCACTCGATGCATCAAACCCCTCCTATTCCGGCAGCTCAAGCCCCAGCATCGTCTGCCAAGCCCGCGGCAATGAATCATGGCTCCGGTGGGCAAATGGACCATTCTGCAATGGGTCATGGTGCGATGGACCATAGCAAGATGAACCATGGCCAAATGAAGCATGACGATACGCTCGAAATGCCCGGCATGGTTCATCCCTCGTTCATTCCAGTATTGACCGATGCGGATAGAGAAGCGGCTTTCCCTGGTCTTCAAGGTCATACGGTCCATGACAAGGATCTGGCCTGGTTCCTTCTGCTAGATCAACTTGAGTACCAGGACGCAAATGAAGGTAGCACCCTCAGTTGGGAAGCTACTGCCTGGGTTGGTGGCGATATCAATCGGTTCTGGTTTCGCTCGGACGGTGAGCGAACGAATGGCGTTACTGAAGACGCGGAAATTGAGGCGCTTTACGGGCGTGCAATCAGTCCCTGGTGGGATGTAGTAGCAGGTGTTCGCCAGGACTTTAAGCCCGAGTCGCCGCAGACGTGGGCGGCTTTAGGCCTTCAGGGGCTGGCTCTGTATGGATTCGAAGCGGAAGCCACCGCCTTTGTTGGTGAAGGTGGGCAGACAGCAGCACGTTTTGAAGGCGAGTACGACATTCTCCTCACTAACCGGCTGATCCTCCAACCGACTGCCGAGCTCAATTTCTATGGCAAGGACGATCCTGCGCGCGGAGTAGGCGCTGGTCTTGCAAACACAGAGGTGGGGCTACGCCTCCGATACGAAATTGTTCGTGAGTTCGCACCGTACATCGGCGTCACCTGGAACCGGGCATACGGCAATACCGCTGATATGGCGAGAGATGAAGGCGAAGATGCAGATGAGGCGCGGTTCGTTGCTGGCATCAGGCTTTGGTTTTAAGGACTTTCAATGAAACGAATAATTATTAGCTTCGTTACCTTCTGCGCACTAGGCCTGTTGATATTGGCCGGTGTTGTTTTTACAGGACTGATTAATGTTGCCGCGGATGATCCTCATACGGAAGCCGTATACGCTTTCCTGGAAACTGCTCGCAATCGCTCGATTGAGGTTCGCTCCGAAGACATAGCCGTGCCATCTCTCGACGATGAAGACCAAATTCGCGCCGGGGCGGGGAACTACGACTCGATGTGTGTGGGTTGTCATTTGGCGCCAGGCATGGCTGAGACCGAGTTAAGCAAAGGCCTTTATCCTGCTCCACCCAACTTGGCTGAAGCAGGGCTATACGATGACCCAGCAAAGACGTTTTGGGTCATCAAGCATGGCATCAAGGCCACTGGTATGCCTGCGTGGGGTAAAAGCATGGCTGACCCGTACATATGGGGGATGGTGGCTTTTCTGCAAAAGCTTCCTGAGCTAGATGAAGGAGCGTATCGAGCACTCGTTGCGTCTAGCGGTGGTCACCAGCATGGTGGTGGGGAGACCCCAGCTGGGCACGGTCAACAACATGGTGAGGTGGCCTTGGACAACCACCATCAGGGCGACAGTGGCGACTCGGATCACCATGGCTCTAGCAGCTCAAGTGATGCAGCCGGCCAATCAAACTTTGGTCACCATGGTAATAATGAAAGCGATGACCATCATGCGTCAGAGGAGCCCCAGGCGGTTAAACACAGCAATGGCAATGGCGGTGACAACGCCGATGCGGAAGGCAAATCTCCTTCAAAAAACCATGTACACGCAGACGGGAAGCAACACGACCACTAACATCCGGTATGTCTGTACCTAAGCGGTTCTGACCAGGCTCTTAGAAAGACGCCTCGGCACAAGCAAAGGGGGTCGGTCTTAGGCCATCCTAATTCGACGCAACGGTACCGGAGGGCTTTTCACAACCATTAGGCCGCAGGTCTAGTGACTCTCATAGTTAAGGGCTTTCGCTCCGGCCGTTCCCCATTGGATGCTCCCAGTCGTGGCGACCGGGAGCTCCCCATACCCCACCGGTTATCTAGAACAGACTAGCGAAGCCGGCTAAGCCATCGGAAGTTTGGCTCATCGTCTCCAACTGTCACCGCATACATCATATTCGGTACCGTTGCGCACCTTACAGCATTGTAATGAAGTTGGTCGAAACGGGCTCGGTAGGAGCGTGTCGTAATTCAGTGCCTGCTAATACGCTTATGAGGTATTTGGCTAGTAGGCACCGACGACATACCACTATCGAACCCTGGAGAACGCAATGACAAACTCAATGTTCGCTTCCTGTATCCAAGCTTGTTCGAACTGTGCCCTAGTGTGCGAAACGTGCGCCTCTGCTTGCCTGCGTGAGGATGACGTAAAAATGATGGCTCGCTGCATCGAGTTGGACCGTGACTGCGCAGACATTTGTAGGTTGGCCGCCACACTGATGAGCCGTGAAAGTGAGTACGCCAAGGAGTTCTGTGCCCTTTGCGCCAAGATCTGCCGCGCATGCGGTGAGGAATGCGCGAAACATCAGATGGATCACTGCCAAGAGTGTGCCAAAGCGTGCATGAAGTGCGCTGAAGAATGCGAGCGCATGGCTGCGTAACAATCTCGACTTGCTGCTCTGGCAAAGCTCATATCTCGTTGCCAGAGCCGCTTCGCCGGATTGACCGTTATATCCCAGCGTGTGCAGAAGCTCAGCCAGCTGACTTGCTAGCAGAAAAGCCTAGATATCCGCAATGTTCATTTGGCTCTGCGCCCCGTAAGGAACATCTGGGCTGTGCGAGACAGGCTCTCACCCGCTTTTAAACAACAGTGCCTCAATTCGATCGTGTTCTTCCCGTGTCGGTAGAGCGGTTGAATTTACCTTGTCATCACTATTCGGCTGGCGATTTTCCGGTGGGCCAATTTCAGGGTGGTAAGCGCCATCTGCGTCGAATGCAACCCAGCCGTACCATTCTCGGATGACTTTGGAAGGATGGCCATCCTCCATTGCGACATACCAGTCCGCCAATCGGAAACGCTTACCGGCAAGCTTAGAAGTAGCCATTTCGGCTCGAACCAGCGCCAGATATAGCGGGTGCGGCAGTTCCTCTACGGCGCTGGTTTCGTCGAGCAAGAACGTGAACGAGGCGTGCGACGGTTGCTCTGTAGAACCGGCTCGCTCCTCTTCCTCGCCTAAGGTAAACACAGGAGCAAAACCGCCCCCCTCTGTTCTGAAGTTGGTCGTCTGGCCTTGGTAGACCCTGGCAGCGTTCCACTGCACCTCGCCAGCATAAGCGTACGCGCGCAGGTCAAACTTCATCGGTCGTACCTGAGGGTCGGCGACGGTTCTACGCTCGCCAGGAGCTACAAGGGACTGGGCGACGTAGTTTCCGCCAACGATTTCTTCCCAAACGCGCTTGGTGAGCTTGTCTCCTCGGTATGCACCGCGACTACCAAACCCGCTGACGGGCTTGAAGAAGAGGCTACGGCGGTTTTGCCAGAGGTGCTCTGCGTTACCATGCCCGACAGGCACGGTAAGCGGGACGTATTGGGCCAATACGGCTCGGATTTGCTGACCAACGCCAATCTCTTCCAAAAAACGTCCGTTGGTTAGGTCAACCAACCGGCGTTTGTCGGCATAAAGGGCATAGGCCTGAGGGTGCGGCGTTACCGTCACGACATCAGCCAAATAAGCGCTGCGCAGCGCGCTGCAATTGTCACCTTCCAGATAGAAATCGGTGAGTCGGTTATAGACGAGATCCACAGGCTTTCCGTCGACCAAGAGGCACTCGTTGTGAAAGGCCAGATCGGCTGGGTCTGCGATTAGGCAGTCGATTCCTGCTGACTCGAATAACCGCTGAAAAAGAAGGAACTCCGGATACAGGTATTGGGCTTGTGGGCTTTCATCCAAGATCACCACGCGCGTGAGCGGACGTTGCTCGCCGCTCGCAGACCATTCTTGGGCGAACATATGCAGAATCGATTGTTCGAAGCCTCCGGGCCATTCCTGCCCCGGCGATAGTCCGACTACGCCGCTGCAACAACTGCGCTGCGCGCGGGCGAGCAATACGTTTAGCATCGCTCCGCCCGCATTTGTGTTTATTTCGATGAGCCCAAGCTTGTCCTCATCCAGATGAAAATCGTAGCCAAAGAAGACGCCCCGCGCGCGACGAGGGTTGTGTTGCGCAATAGGGGGGGCGGAATCCAGAGCATGCTCGCGCCAAGCGGGCAAACTCACGGTTCGCTCGATGGCTTGGATGACCTCACGCACCTGACGCAGTCGCGACGGCGAAACAAATACCGGTCGAGCAGCAAATACATGGGGGCAACGTGACTTCAATAGCTCTGACAACTCGGGATTTCCAAGCTGTTCGGACAATGCATTTGTGAGCGCAACCTGATCCAGGCTCACGCAGAAGCACGCTTCGTTGAGCGCTGCGGCCGTCGTACCGCATTTTCTCGATGAGGACGCTGTCACGGGAACCTCCAGGATCAAACATACAGGTTCGAAAGGCGTGACCTCTTTCGGTTCAGCCAGGCATTTCTCTAAAGCGTAGGTCAGGGTCGTTGTGGGCATCTGCCATTAACTAGACATAAGCCTTGGAAGCGTCATTGTAAAAGTCGTGCGTCCCTCCGCTGATTCACAAGCGATGCGCCCTTTGTGCGCTTCTACTATTGAACGAGTGATAGCCATGCCGAGGCCCGCGTTCAACGTAGTACCTTCGCGCCTTGCGGTGTCGACCCTGTAGAAACGGTCGAATATCCGGGTTTGAAGCTCGGCTGGAATAGTTATGCCGCGGTTGGAAATAGCCGTGGAAACCGAAGCGCCGCTCTCGCTTATTTCAACGCTTATGGTGCTGCGTTCCTCCGCATACCGAACTGCGTTAGAGACTATGTTTGAAATAGCCCGTCTTAGCATTGATTTGTCCCCATTCACCGATCCATCGCCTGAAAGAGCGATTTTTACATTTTTTTCCTCGGCTGCTAGCTCGTAATATTCGATAACGCTAGCGGCAATCTCAGCTATGCTGGCATCTTCGGCACTGGGCGTAATCTTTCCGTTGTCCGCCTTGGCTAGGAACAGCATGTCATCGACCATCTTTGACATGCGCCTAAGTTCTTCGAGGGCGGAATACAAAATGTTCTTGTAGTCGGTATTCTCGCGGTCGCGCAAGAGCGCGACCTCCATTTGGGTAAGCATGCTGTTCAGCGGCGTTCTTAGCTCATGCGCGATGTCCGCTGAGAAACCTGACAGCCGGAGGAAAGAATCATCCAAGCGCGAGAGCATTTCATTGAAGTTAGCAACGAGTTCATGAAGTTCGCCTGGTACTGACTCGGTCGGAATCCGCGTATCTAAGCAGTTGGCGGTTACGGTTGAAGATGTCTTGGATAGTTCGCCAATGGGCTTCAAGCCCTTTTTGATCAGAACAACACCTAGTGCCCCACTTAGAAGCGCACTGATCACGAGCGTATAAGCAAACCATTGCTGAATCATCTCGAAGAAGTGGACTCGATGCGTTACATCCAAAGCCAGATAGATGACTGCGTCTTGCCCTTCGACCCACTGATCTACTTTTCTGGTAATGCCACTGTACCGGTGCCCATCGAAATTTACTGCCCAGCGTTCCTCTTGATTATCCGTGACGAGAGGAAGCAAGCGCTCAGAAAAATTGTGGTGTGAGTAAACCGTTTTGCCGTCTATCACTACCGCAGTTGCAAACCCGAAAGAGTGCTCAATGACCGCATCGATCTTTGAGGTGGCCTCCTGTCCGAAAGCCGTACTGCTACGTAGCATATGCTCTACGGCAGCGGCTTTTTCACTCAGCACTTGCGCATCCTTGCGCTCGAAATGCAGCTGGCAGAAATAATAGAAGCTGATTGCGGCGACCATCAGCACAACCGTAACCACGAGCATGAAAGCCACCGCCATTCTGCTCGTCAGTGAAACTTTTTCCATCAGTACGGTCCTGGTTAGGCCAAGCACAAAAGCAGGCAGGGCGTCCGGAGGAGCCTTACCTGCTTCGATATGGTCGTTGCAGTATCGTTCGTATTCAAGACCTGGTCTGGACCTTCACCATTTTAGCGAGCTTCCGGCTTTGACGGTCTCCTTCATCCACCACATCCTTTCATCATTCCTCGCATGTCGCCTACCCTTGATATTAACTTTGACAGGTTAGCCGTTATTTACGCCAATCGGGGTGCTCAAAAACTCTACCGTATGAATTTTCCCGTCAGGTGTCTTTACCCTCATCTCGTAGGTTTGGACTTTGGCGTTAGTACGATAGTTTTGAATCATGTCAGTCTTGCCGTTCGCCCCTGCAGGTGCAATGTTAAGCACCTTACCTTCTTTAACCAACTCCTTAAGAGTGGACTTGGTTTCCGGATCATTCAAACGATGCAGCGTGCGTTCGCTTCCGCCTTCAGCTAACGCAAAAGATGAAGCAGCAGTTAGAATAAGCGGGAAAATCACTTTGTTCATACGGTTCATGGTTTTGACCCTTTGGTTAGTTGATACCGATATGTTATAAGTGCAAGACTTACAAGAAGCTGTTCTCAACGTTACAAAGCTGTAATTTCTCTCTTTTAATCGAGCTATGCCCGTCGCATATACGGCGAGCGGTTCTGCACTTACTGTTTTTCGATGCGGGTGACCGTGGAGTCCATTCCCTGCGAGGAGAAATCGAACTGGACCTTATCGCCTTCTTTTAGCTTTTGGAGCTGGTCAGGCTTTGCTTTGAATCCCATCGTCATTGCGGGCCAGCCCAAGGCCTTGACCGGGCCGTGGGCAATGGTGACGGTCCCGCTTTCGGTATTCACCTTCTTGATCGTGCCAGTAGCCGTAGCGGTCTGTGCGGCTGATTTATGGTCCATTTGCATGTTCATGCCTTTATGATCCATAGGCATGCCATCCATGGGCTTCTTGTCGGCAGCATAGGCGGCTGGGACCAAGAAAAGTGTGGCAAGGGTAATGGACATGATGTTCATGAATGTCTCTCCAGATCTGTAGGTTGCTGCGGTATGCAATTGCCGGCGGCGCAAGAGAAAAAATCTATCTATCCTTTGAGTGTGGTTTTTTGCGTTGCTTAACCGTTATTGAGTCCGAAGGGCAGTCCTCGGAATTCCACGATATGGGTCACGTCATCAGGCGTTCTGATTTTTATCTCAAACGTTTGGGGACGGCCATCATACTTGCTCCTTTGCATAACCCCACTTTTACCTGTGGCACCTGCAGGCCCTACACTTAGCACTTTGCCTTCCTCAAGTAGCGCCTTAAGTACTGGCTTGGCTTCTTTATGGCGCTGAATAACTTGATCAGAATTTTGTTCTGCCATTGCGAAAGAGGAGGCGGCAGCGAACATAGTAAAAAGGATGGTTTTGCTAATGGCTTTCATGACTAAACTCCTGATTGTTTGATGCCTATAGCTTAATGGCACAACACTTACAGTAAGCTGTTCTTCAAATTACAAAGCTGTAAGCGCAACCTTTTGTATTGCTGCGACCGCCGCGTATGTGGCGGTCGCTTGCTCCTTTGCTTTTTATGTGAATCGAATAGTCGAAACCATGCCTTTTCAAGATGAACTCTACATTCAACCAGGCCCCGTCTTTTAAGGAGGGCTGAGGTTTGAATAGCCCCGGCTTTTCTAGAGACTGTCCTGCCTCAGAAAATAACGTCGTTCGAACTCTACCGGCGACAGCTTCTCGGCGAAACCATGTCGTCGTTTGGGGTTGTAAAACATCTCGATGTAATCGAACACATCGCTTCTCGCCTCATCTCGACTGCCGTAAATCCTGCGCTTGATCCGCTCACGCTTGAGCAACTGAAAGAAACTCTCAGCAACCGCGTTGTCATGGCAGTTGCCACGACGACTCATGCTGCCAACAAGATTGTTGGCCCTGAGAAAACTCTGCCAATCCGAGCTACTGAACTGACTGCCCTGGTCAGAGTGGATCATTACTTCCTGCTTCGGCTTGCGTCGCCAGACGGCCATCAGAAGCGCATCAATAGCCAGATCACTACTCATGCGTGATTTCATCGACCAACCGATGACCTGACGAGAGAACAGATCGAGCACCACTGCCAAATACAGCCAACCTTCGTAGGTACGGATGTAGGTGATATCGGTGACCCAAACTTTATTCGGCTCGCTGACATTGAACTGGCGTTCCAGCCGATTCGGCGCAGGTGTTGGCGGCTTGGCGCCATAGCGACCGGGGCGGCGACGATAGCCTGTTTGCGAACGCAGTCCTTCCGCACGCATCAGCCTAGCCACACGATGCCGCCCACAGCACTCACCTAGTTCGCGCAGATCTGCATGGATCTTGCGATAACCATAAACCCCGCCGCTCTCCAGCCAGGAATGCTTGATCAAACCCAGCAGGCGCTGATCGTCCTTGGCCCGTGCGGACTTGGGCTCAGCCAGCCAGGCGTAGTAACCGCTGGGATGCACTTTCAGAGCCTGGCAGAGGCGTTGAGTCGAGTAACTTGCCGCTAACTGGCGGATGAAGGCGTACCTCAGCCGGACTCCCTGGCAAAGTACGCGGCGGCCTTTTTTAGGATGTCTCGCTCTTCGGTCACCCGCTTGAGTTCAGCACGCAGACGACGAAGCTCCGCCTGCTGATCATCTTCTTGCTTACGCTGGGCTTCTGGCTTGCTGTAGCGCTTGATCCACGCATACAGGCTGTGCGCAGACATGCCCAAACGGGCCGCTACATCGGCAACAGGCAGGCCGCGCTCAGTCACTTGCCGGACCGCTTCGATCTTGAATTCTTCGGGGAAACGCTGGTTGCTCATGGCACCTCCTAGTAGGCCTCATTATGAGGCTTGGAGGTCTCTAGGGAATCCGGGGCTATTCACGTTGACGCAAGCCGCAGCGCATTTGGGGATCACTGCAAGCCCTGAACAATTGAGCACTCTGGAAACTGTCCTGGCAGAAGAGATCGCAGCCGTTGAGGCATATCCTGACGGGCTCGAAGCGGTGAAACTGCTCCAAGAGCAAGGCATTCGAATCGGTGTTTGCTCGAATTTGGCTTTCCCGTACCGGCAAGCCGTCCTGCGTTGCTACCCCATGCTAGACGCATATGCGTTTAGCTGTGATTTAGGCGTAATGAAGCCCGAACCCACCATCTACAGTTGGATTTGCGATCAGCTTGGGGCGTCCCCGACCGCATCGTGGATGATCGGTGACTCCCAACGTTGCGACCGAGATGGGCCAACGGCAGTAGGCATCCGAGGCTTTTTTGTTGACCGAAACAGCACCAACGGTGACTGCCCTGAATTGGTTACGTTCGCTCGTAAGGTATTGGCAACCGCGCGTTGAGCGAGCGATGTCAGCCCCATCCATTTTCGCACCTCGCGATTGAAACCTGGAATCACACCAGGCAATCCTGCTCCATGAACCTCGAACCGCAGTCAAAATAAGACCGTAAATTGAGTTGAGGTGATTATGATCGGGTGCCAACGGGAACACCTTAGAAACCCAAGGCGCCTCCCTAGATCATTGGTAACTTCAAACTCAGGAGCGTTTGGCTTCAACGCAGCCTAAACCCAACCGACTGCGGGCAGCTCTACTCGCCAACGCACGCAAAGCCACTCTCACAGATAGGTGAATGCGATGCTTGACAAGGCTCGAAAGGTTCATATACTCGCGCTCACTGTGAGCAATCCAACAAATCAAGGTTTCTTGCATAATGCGCTGAAGCCTTGATTTGGCCGGGATATTGAAGTTTGGGATTCAAATCCCCCCGGCTCCACCAAACAAACAAAGCCCCGAGAATCTCAAGACTCTCGGGGCTTTTTCTTTGTGGTGTCGGAAGATGGCCACGGGTTCTGGCAAGCATCTCTTGTCCGTTTTCCTGGGCAACGGTGGCGCCGCCGAATTGCCCACTGGCGGCAGTCGGAAGAACATAGCCCGGTCAGCTGTTGCATTGACGCTCCCGCAGAACGGCGCCAAGAAGTTCAGGCAGCCACTCAGGCTTGAACGAAGATGGCGCCTCATCTTGCATCTCGCGCAGGCTCCACCACTTCCATCTCTGGATCGTGCTCTGCTCTTCTTCGGTCCATTTTGCAGCGAACACATCAGTGTTCGCCGGGCACTCTACGAGGAAGTACTTTTCCAACCAACGCGCCGGCGTCGAGCGTGCCACGGCATAGACCTCGTCTCGTTCCTTTAGCAGCGTGCCGATTGGACGCGTAAGGCCGGTCTCTTCATGCAGCTCTCGTGCAGCTGCGTCGGTGTAGCTTTCGCCCGGTTTCAGTTCGCCGCCAGCGGTCGCCCAGAACGGCGGTTGATGTTCGTCCTTGTAGAAAAAAAGCAGCAGCCGCCCATCGGCATCCGCTATGACCAGTCGAGAGCACCTTCTGACTTCCATTGTTTCCTCGCAGCAAATTGGCACGTTGTGGCGTAGGTTACCCAGAGGTCCGGATCAGCGCGCGAGCGTGTCGCGGAATGGCGCTCGGACTGGCCCGCCCCAACCCGTAGACACGCGACCGCAGCCAGCCTCTCGGGCGTGCTATTTCAACCCGCCCATGCGCAGTTCGATCGGCGCCCGGCCCGGATAGTCTCGATGGATGCTCTATGCTGGTCACTCCAACCGTCCCATAGCAAGGAGTCCCCATGCCCAGCCTCGAATATCTGATTACCTGCCTGGTCGTCGTGCTGATACCTGGCGCGGGTGTGATCTACACGGTATCGACGGCACTGGTGCATGGGCGTCGCGCCGGCATCCTGGCCGCGCTGGCCTGTACGCTCGGGATCCTGCCGCATCTGTTGGCGACCATTCTCGGCGTCGCCGCCATCCTGCATTCCAGTGCGCTGGTTTTCGAGACGCTGCGCTATGCCGGTGCCGCGTACCTGCTCTATCTCGCCTACGCAACCTGGCGCGATCGTTCCGCGCTGGCGGTGGGCGGCGATGGTGCGACACTCGACATTCGATCGCTGGTTGCCAAGGCGCTGCTGGTCAATCTGCTGAACCCGAAGCTGACCATCTTCTTCCTGGCCTTCCTGCCGCAGTTCGTCCGGCCCGGCGCCGGTGACGAGCTTGCGCAACTGCTCGGGCTCAGCGCGACCTTCATGCTGATGACCTTTGTCATCTTTGCCATCTACGGCTTGCTGGCCCATGCTTTTCGCAAGGCGGTCGTCGAGTCGCAGCAGGTTCAGGCCTGGCTCCGTCGCGGGTTTGCGGCGTCCTTTGCCGGACTCGGTGCAAACCTGGCGCTGGCCGACCGATGAACGCCCGGGGCGGCTAAAGCCGACCGAGTACAGCAGTCCGAAACCCTGGGCCAGCGCCTCGATCGTCGGCGATGAGGCCGGCCCGCGCTTCTTCTGCGTGACCTGAGTTATGCTGCGGCACGCCCAGCGCTCCAAGCGTTGCGCTTCCATCAGGAACCCTTGCGCCGTGTCGATTCGCTCCCGTCTGGTTTGGCTGGTCATTGCCGTTATAGCCCCGGCATTCGCGTTTGCGCTGTATGGCACCTATGCGGTCTATCGTGCGCAATCGGCGCAAGTCGATCAGGGCATGAAGGAAGTTTCGCGAGCCGTCGCGCTGGCCGTCGATCGCGAGCTGAGTCGGTATGCCACCATCGTCTCGACGCTCGCGGCGTCCCCAACGATCGTCAAAGGTGACGTGCGGACCTTCCACGAGCGCCTTCAGCAGACCGAACATGCGGTGGGCGCCAGCGTGGTGATTTACGATCCGCAAGGCACCCCCTTGGCTGACACGGATCATCCGTTTGGCGCACCCCTGCCAAGCCTGCCGGACTTTCGAACCTTCATAACCACCACGCAGGCCGACGTCAGCCCGGCGTTCCGCGATCCGGTGACGGGGGCGCAGAGCATCGCTATCCGCCACCCGGTGATCCGCGGCGGCGAGGTCGTTTACTACCTGACCATGGACTTTCCGGTTGCAGGCATCGGTGCGCTGCTGGAGCAACAGGCGCTGCCGGAGAAGTGGCTCGGGGTGATCCTGGATCAGAACCAAACCGTCGTCGCGCGCACCCGCGATCCGGACAAACACATCGGCAAGCGCGCCAGCCCCGATTTCGTCAGCCAGCTGCAGGCCGCGGCAGGCGTCGACGGCAAGGTGCAGTCCATCACTCGGGACGACGTGCCGGTAACGACGTTCTTCAGCCATGCACCGGCCTCCGGCTGGACGGCGCTGATCGCCATCCCCCGCAACGACCTGCTGGCCAGCGTGCTTGCGCCGCTGGGGACCGTGGTGCTGGGTATTCTGGTCGTGCTGGCGTTGGCGGTCGTGCTGGCGATCGCAGTCGGTCGAACCATCACCCGACCGCTTGCGCAGCTCGATGATGCGGCCAGCGCGCTGGCGCGAGGCGAGGTATTCGACCCGCCCAGCACGGGAATGGATGAAACCGACCGTACCGCGCAGGTGATGGCCCAGGCCAGCGTGACGATCCATCGCTCTAGCCGGGAGATGGCTCACAGGGTCAAGGAGGCGGTCGCCCAGGCCGAGCGCTCCCATCAGGCCCTGCTCCAGGGACAGAAGCTCGAAGCGCTGGGCAACCTGACGGCGGGGATTTCCCACGAGTTCAACAACCTGCTGCAAAGCATGACCATGGGCCTGCAGCTGGCCGAAATGCTGACCTCACATCCGCGCGCCAGGCGTGCCATCGAGGGCTGCCAGCGGTCCGCCCGGCGGGCCACTCGCCTCACACGGCATCTGATGACCTTCAGCAGAAGCCGCACGGCCGACGCCGAACAGGTCGACCTGCGCGTGTTGATCATCGGCATGCACGAGCTGCTGACCGGCGCCCTTCCCAACCGCGTGACGCTGACGCTGGAGCTGCCAGAAGGGGCCTGGCCGACGGTCCTTGATCCGGTGCAGTGCGAGCTGGCCGTCCTCAACCTTGCGATCAACGCCCGTGATGCGATGCCGGAAGGCGGCCCGCTGGTCATCGCCCTGCATCAGCTCACTCTGGTGCAGGACAATCCGTTCGGTCTGGCAGCTGGTCCCTACCTGTGCGTGGATGTGGAGGATTCCGGCTGCGGCATGAGCCCGGAAGTCCAGGCTCACGTGTTCGAGCCGTTCTTCACCACCAAGCCGGTCGGTGAAGGGACTGGCCTGGGCCTGGCCCAGGTCTATGGTTTCGCCCGCCAATCCGGCGGGACGGTGTCGATCCAGAGCGAGCTCGGCAAGGGAACCCGCGTGTCCTTGCTGCTGCCGCGCATGGAACAGGCTGTCTGCGCCATACCGGAGGATCAGGATGCGTCCGTGCGGGCCGGGCGCCCGGCACGGGTGCTGGTGGTCGATGATGACGCCGAAGTGCGCGAAGCGATGGTCGCGATGCTCGATGAGCTGGGTTATCAGGTCGACGAAGCACCTTCGGCGGATGACGCGCTGGCGAGGCTGGCCGACCGGCGTCAGCCGGCCATCGACATCCTGCTGTCGGATGTAGTCATGCCTGGGCGGCTGGATGGTGTCGGCCTCGCCGAAGAAGTGCAGCGGCTCTATCCAACGATCCCGATCATCCTCGCATCGGGATACACCACGCGGATTGCCACCGAGCCGGCGGTCAGGGTGCTGGCGAAACCGTTCAGCCATCAGGCCCTGGCCGAGACCCTGTCGGAAGTCCTCGACTCGAATACGCCCGCGCCTCCCGCCGCGCCGTGAGCGCCCGGGCAGGCACCACGCGTGGGAGGGTCGGTTCGCTCCCCTCCTTCCGTCGCTCCGCCCTGCCGCAGCCGTTTACCCGTAGATGGCCGGCTCCCGATAGTGCCGGGTGCACGCCTCGCCGTTCTCGCGGAACAGGTGGCACTTGTCGGCCTTGAGGCCGGCGGCGAAGGTCTCGCCCTCGGTGACGCGCAGGTTGCCGTCGACGCAGAGGGTGATCACATCCTGCAGGCGTTCAAGAGTGAGGTGCAGCAGGTTGTACTGGCCCAGGCGCTCGGCCACGGTGATCTGGCCATGGAAGGTGAAATCGGCCTGATCCGGCATGACGAAGTGCTCTGGGCGAATGCCCAGGGTGAGCGGGTCGCCGGGGCTCACCGCGCTGCCGTCCACCGGCAGGGTCAGCGGGAAGCCGCTGGGCAGTTCGATGGTGACGGCCTCGGGGCTGGCGGAAATGGCCCTCACGTCGACGAAGTTCATCTGCGGCGAGCCGAGGAAGCCGGCAACGAAGCGGTTCTGCGGGTAGTGATAAAGGTGCAGCGGCTGACCGACCTGGGCAATCTCGCCGGCGTTGAGCACGACGATCTTGTCGGCCAGGGTCATGGCTTCGACCTGATCGTGGGTCACGTAGATCATGGTGGAGCGGATGCGCTGGTGTAGGCGGGCGATCTCGATGCGCATCTGCACGCGGAGGAAGGCATCGAGGTTCGACAACGGTTCGTCGAACAGGAAAACCTTCGGCTCGCGGACCATGGTGCGGCCGATGGCGACACGCTGGCGCTGACCGCCGGAGAGGTCCTTGGGCTTGCGTTCGAGCAGCTTGTCCAACTGCAGGATCGCCGCGGCCGCCTCGACGCGACGCGCGATCTCGCGTTTCTCGACACTGGCAAGCTTGAGGCCGAAGGCCATGTTCTCGGCCACTGTCATGTGCGGATAGAGGGCGTAGGACTGGAACACCATGCCCACCGAACGGTCCTTGGGGGGCAGGTCGTTGACGCGCTGGTTGTCGATGAACAGGTCACCGGAGGTGATGTCCTCGAGCCCGGCGATCAGCCGCAGCAGGGTGGACTTGCCGCAGCCGGAGGGGCCGACGAAGACGACGAACTCACCGTCTTCGATATCCAGGTCGATATGCCGGGTAATGGGCGTACCGTCGTAACTCTTGCAGATGTCGCGCAGCGTGACACTGGCCATCGTTGTTGTTCTCCGTAGATGTCGCCATGCACTTCGTTCGTTCGCAGCGGCGGGCCGCCCCGCCGCTGCCGGCTCCCTACCGCGCCAGCCGCGCGTAGCCGAAGCCGTGCGCCGGCAACCGCGCCCAGTGGTCATCGTACTCGGCGAAACTCGCCGGCACGTCCACCAGCGGCACCGCCTGTGCCGGCAGCTCGTAGCTGCGTGGCAGGTCGCCGAGGTTGAACAGGCACAACCAGGCTTCCTCGCCCAGCCGGCGCTCGAATACCAGCAGGGCGTCGTCATGGTAGACCATGCGGATGTCGCCCTCGATCAGCAGCCGCTGCTCGCGCCGCCAGCCGAGGAAGCGCCGGTAGCAGTTGAGCATCGAATGCGGGTCGGCATCCTGCGCGGCCACCGACAGCGAGCGGTGCGAGTCGTCCACCGGCAGCCACGGCTGGCTGCCAGTGAAGCCGGCGTGATGCGCCTCGCTCTCCCAGGGCATCGGCGTGCGGCAACCGTCGCGGCCCTTGAATTCCGGCCAGAAGGTGATGCCGTACGGATCGACCAGATCTTCATAGCGCAGTTCCGCCTCCGGCAGACCCAGCTCCTCGCCCTGATAGAGGCAGACGCTGCCGCGCAGGGACAGCAGCAACGCCATCAGCACGCGGCCGCGCTCCGGATCGGGCCGGCCGTCGAGCGCCCAGCGGGTCATCACCCGCACCACATCGTGGTTGCCCATGGACCAGCACGACCAGCCATCGGCCAGCTCGCGCTCGATGCCCTCCACCGTGCGGCGGATATAGGCCGGGCTGCACTGTTCGGTCAGCAGGTCGAAGGAATAGGCCATGTGCAGGGTGTCGCCGCCACTGGTGTAGGCGGCCATGGTGCGCAGGGATTCGTCGCAGCCGATCTCGGCCACCGACGAAGCGCCGGGGTAACGCTGCAGCAGGGCGCGCAGGCGGCGCAGGAAGGCCAGATTTTCCGGACGGGTCTTGTCGTAGATGTGCCGCTGGTAAGCGTAGGGGTTGTCCACGCGCACGCCGATACTGCCCTCGCGGATCTCCAGGTTCGGCGGGTTGTCGCGCAACTCGAGGTCGTGGAAGTAGAAGTTGGCGGCGTCCAGGCGGAAGCCGTCCACACCGAGCTTGAGCCAGAACTCCATGTCATCGAGCAACTGATCCTGCACGGCCGGGCAGTGGAAATTCAGGTCCGGCTGGCTGGATAGGAAATTGTGCAGGTAGTACTGCCGGCGCCGGCTGTCCCAGCTCCACGCGGGGCCGCCGAAAACCGAGAGCCAGTTGTTCGGCACGGTGCCGTCCGGCTTGGGGTCGGCCCAGACGTACCAGTCGGCCTTGTCGTTGTCGCGGCTGGAGCGGCTCTCCACGAACCAGGGGTGCTGATCCGAGGAATGGTTGAGCACCTGGTCGATCAGCACGCGCATGCCGCGCTCGTGGCAGGCCTCGACCAGGCGGACGAAATCATCCAGCGTGCCGAACAGCGGGTCGACGCCGCGGTAGTCGGCCACGTCGTAGCCGAAATCCTTCATCGGCGAGGTGAAGAAGGGCGACAGCCAGATGGCGTCGACGTTGAGGCTGGCGATGTAGTCCAGCTTGTGCAGCACGCCGGGCAGGTCGCCCACGCCATCGCCGTTGCTGTCGAAGAAGCTGCGCGGGTAGACCTGATAGATCACCCCGCCGCGCCACCAGTTCTGAAGTTGCTCGGACATACCACGTACCTTGAGTGAGCGTGAAGACGGGGCCACTCTAGGTGCGGCAAGCGGTCGCAACATCCTCCGGCGGCCGGAGGGCGCAGGCGTAACAGCCGGGCGTAGCTGGCCTGCCGAGCGAGGGCGTAGAGCGGCCCAGCGAGCCGGTCAGCGCACCCGCGCCGGGTTGCCGACCACGGTGGCGCCAGCCGGCACGTCGCGGGTGACCACGCTGCCGGCACCGATCACCGCATCGTCGCCCACCGTCACACCCGGGAGGATGATCGCCCCGCCACCGACCCAGACATTACGGCCGATATGGATCGGCCGGCCGAACTCCACACCCGAACGGCGCGCCTCTGGATCACGCGGATGGTCGGCGGTGTAGAGCTGCACCGCCGGGCCGATCTGCGTACCGGCTCCGATATGCACCTCGACCACATCGAGAATCACGCAGTTGAAGTTGAGGAAAGCACCCTCGCCCAGATGGATGTTGTAGCCGTAGTCGCAGTGGAACGGCGGCCGGATCACCGCACCGGCACCGACCGAGGCCAGCCGCTCGGCCAGCAGCGCCCGGCGCTCGTCCGGCGAGGCTGCCAGCGCTGCGTTGTAGCGCACCATCCAGGCCTTGGCCGCGGCCTGGTCGGCGAGGATTTCCGGGTCGCCTGGGTGGTACAGCTCGCCCGCCAGCATCTTCTGTTTCTCACTCATTGCCATGGCAACGCCTCCTTCGCTGAAAGTCCGAGGGTGCCACAGCGCCCGCCGCGCCTTCCTCCTCCCTGAGGGTCGCGAGCGGATGAGACGATCGACGGTCGCGCCTTCGCATTAACCGCCGGGCTCGACTAGGGTTGTTGCACCTCTCCCCCGTCCGGAGCACTGCCCGTGAAACTGATCGGTCGCTACATGTCGCCATTCGTCCGCCGCGTCGGCGTCAGCCTGCATCTGCTGGATATACCGTTCACCAACGAGCCCCTCAGCGTTCTGACGGATAGTCTGAAGATCCGCGAATACTCGCCGCTGGGTCGAGTGCCCGCCTTGGTGCTGGACGATGGCCGGGGGCTGATCGACAGCAACGCCATCCTCGACCATTTCGATCAGCAGGCGGGCGCCGAGCGAGCGCTGCTGCCGCTGTCCGGCGCCGAGCGCAGCGAGGCGATGAACCTGCTGGCCTTCGCCGTCGGTGCCTGCGAGAAAACCGTGGCGGCGTACTACGAACGCGATCGTCGGCCGGAAGGACTGGTGTGGGACGATTGGTACCGCCATTGCGAAGACCAGGCGCGTGGCGCGCTGGCCTTGCTGGACGCACGCCAGGCCGAGCGCGGCGAGCGGCCCTTGCTGGGCGAACGCATGAGCCAGGTGGATATCAGCGCGGTGGTCGCCTATGACTTCGCCCGCCTCACCCTGCCCGACACGCTGGCGCCGGACGGCGCATTCCCCCACCTGGCCTCAGCGTCTCGGCGCGCCAACACCCTGCCCGCCTTCGCTCAGACGCAGTGGAAGGGCTGAGCGGCGCACCGCAGGCCGCGCGCTAACCGTGCGCTGCCCCGACGTACTCAGCGCGGCGCGCGAACCTGCGCCACCACCTCGTCCAGGGTCGGGTTGGCCTTGCCCATGCCATTGAAGAACACCGCGGGGATGCCACCGTTGAGCACCGCAACGGTACGCTGCAGCTGCGCCTGCTGTTCGGCGCTGGGGTTGGTCGTCTCGGTACTGAAGTGACTGGAACGCTGCACGGCGATGCCCATGCGGGTCAGCCCGGCCGCCAGCTCGTCGGCCCGCCGTGCGGCGTCGGAGGGGCAGTTGACCGGTGCGAAGACCATCACCACGCCCGAGCGCGCGCCACCGGGCATCGCCACCGGGACGAACCCCGAGGGGGCTGCTTGCCGTGCCTGCCTGGAGCAGCGCCTCCTGCTGATGCCCGCTCCACAGCTTGTAGCCGAGCCCCAGGACGGCGGCGATAAACGGGACGCGGGTCAGGCTCATGGGCGGCCCCCGGCGTGCAGTGCGGCGCCGGGCGCACGCCGGCCGGTTCGCTGAGCTGTCTTCATCATCCGCCACGTCCCTGTTGTGCTGTACGGACAGCGAGCATAGCCGCTCGCCCGGGCGGCGGCGAGCGGCCCTACTCGCCCTGAATCTTGCTCAGTAGGTCGCGCGCCAGCTGCACCGCTTCGCTGCGGTGGGAGATGTTGAGCTTCTGGTAAAGGCTGCGGATGTGCGTCTTGATGGTGGTCGGCGCGACGTTGAGGTGATCGGCGATCTGCTCGTTGGACTGCCCGGCGTGGATCAGGCTCAGCACCTGCCATTCGCGCCGGGTCAGCGGCGAACGGCGGATCAGCTCGGGCACGTCGGGGCGGTTGATGATGTCCTGGATCACCGCCTCGTCCAGCGTGATGCGAATGGCGCGGCTGAAATCGCGCTGCTGCTGCGCCAGCTGGATCAAGCGCGCGGCGCGCTGGGCCTCGGCTTCATCGAGGGTGCGCTCGTGCAGCAGGCACTTGAGCATGCCGATGATCGGCTTGCCGACGCGCAGGAAGCTGCCGATCGCGCCACTGCCGCTGGCCAGGGTCATGGCTCGCTGCAGGTGGTCCAGTGCCTGCTGGCGCTCCTCGCGCAACCAGTGCAGCTGCGCCAGGAGGATATGGTTGCGGTTGCGGTCCATGATCAGGCCGTGGCGCTCGGCATCGGTCAGCAGCTGGCGCAGGATCGGCAGGGCGCGCTCCAGCTGCCCCAGCGCCAGGTGGGCACGGGCGTGATTGCGTGCATTGAGCTGGGCGAAATGGTTGGCGCCGCCGCACACCGGCGGCGCACTGAGCAGCCACTGGCGGATCGCCTCGCGATCCTGGCTGGAGTCCCAGTAGGCGAGCATGATCGCGTGGGCATTGGCCAGCCAGTCGATGTGGTAACGGTCGTCGGCGAGCATCGTCTGCAACTGGGCGATGTAGTCGGCACAGGCGTGCTGCTGGCCGCGGGCGTAGGCGACGCCGGCCAGCAGCGCGTAACTCTGCAGGCGCCAGCGTGGGTCGTCCAGTTCGTCGAGTATCTGGATACCCTGCAGCGCGCACTGCTCGGCAGCGTCCAGCTGGTGCCACTCCAGCAGCACCTGGCCGCGCACCCGGTAGATGAACTCGACGATGGGCGTGGCCTGCAGGTTCTGCTGCTCGATGTATTGGATGGCGCGCTCCTGCAGGGTATAGGCCTTCTGCAGATGCCCCTGGGCGATGGCGATTTCCGACAGCTGCCCGAGACTCCAGACCACCAGGTGCGAGGCGTTGATCTCCCGCGCGCGGCGCTCGGCTTCCTCGTACTGCTTCTGCGCCTGCGGCAGTTCGCCCTGGACGAAATGCGCCTCGGCCAGGCCCGACATCGCCGCCACCCGCGAGGTGCGCATGATCAGCGGCTCGCGGGTCAGCGCCTCCTGCGCCAGGGCGACGGCGCGCTGCTCGTCGCCCTGGTTCATCGCCACCTGCGCGCGGACGGCATTGAATTCGCAGACGATGCGCGCCCAGTCCTGCTCGGAGCAGCTGCGCTGCAGCGCCAGCTCGCCGGCCTTGAACCAGCGCTCGACATGATCGAATTGATAGGAGTTCTGCGACACCCACGCCTGCAGCAGGGTGAGCAGTGGCGAGCCGGCGATCACCGCTTCCGGCAGGGTTTCCAGGCACTGTTGCAGCAACCCGAGACGACCCTGGCGATAGAACGCCCGGCCGTGGCGCTGCAGGATCTCGTCGACCTGCTGCGGGTCGCCGGCCTGTACGGCATGGCGCGCAGCTTCCTCGGGCATGTTCTCGGCCAGCAGCGCGGAGGCTGCACGCAGGTGCAGCTGGTTGACCCGCTGCGGCTGGTGGGTGCGCAGCTCGCCCTGCAGGAACACGGCGAACAACGGGTGATAGCTGTACCAACGGCGCAGGCTGTCCAGCGGCTGGATGAACAGGCCGCCACGCTCGAGCCGTTCGAGCATCTCGCGGCCGTGACAGGCCTCGGTCAGACGATCGGCCAGGGCGGCGTCGAAGCGGTCGAGCAGGCAGGTCGCCTCGAGAAAACCGCGCAGGTCATCGGGCAGCCCCTCGATCACCTGTTCGCGCATGTAGTCGCGGATGTCCGGGTGGCCGAGCTGCAGGTTTTCCAGGAACAGGTCCATGCCGCGGCTGGTCTGCACTTCCTGCAAGGCCAGCTGCAGCGCGCAGGGCCAGCCACCGATGCGGCGGTTGAGACGCTCGACCTGCTCGCGATTGATGCTGACCGGCACGCCCAGCTCCAGCAGCGCCTGCACTTCGTCATCCTCGAAAGCCAGCTGGCGCGCGTCGAGCAGCAGCAGCTGATGCTTGACCCGCAGCTCGGCGACACCCAGTTCGGGCAGGCGCCGGCTGCACACCAGCAGGGTCATCCAGCTCGGCATATGGCGCAGGAAGAAGCGCAGGCCGGCGATCAACTCGGCGTCGTGCAGCACCTCGAACTCGTCGAGCACGATCAGGATGGCCTCGTGCTCGTCCGGCAGCTCGGCCAGCAACTGGGTGAACAACGCGTCCAGCGATACCCGGCCCTGCTCGGCCAGCGCCACGGACAGAGGACAGCCGGCGTCCAGCTGGCGGTCCAGCGCCTGGGACAGGTAGCGACCGAACTGCAGCCCCAGGTTGTCGCTGGCATGCAGCTGGAACCAGGCGATGCGGCCGTCGAAGGCCCGCGCCCACTGCGCCGCCAGGGTGGTCTTGCCGAAGCCGCTGGCGGCGTGCAGCACCGCCAGGCGCACCTGCGGCAGGCGCTGCTGCCACTCGTCCAAGCGCGGCCGCTCGAGCAGGCCCGGCGGCAGCATGGGGATCGCCAGCTTGGTGGGGATCAATGGCAGTAAAGGTGGCATCGCGGCATTCATGGACGGTTCCCTGTTCTTGTTCTTGTCATGACCTGGCGCACCGGTTCGCACCGCTCCCGCTCCCCGGTTCCGCGCCTCGTTTAACTCAGGTGGTCAGCCCTTCACCCCGCCGGCGGTCAGGCCACCGACGATCCACTTCTGGCAGTAGAGGAACACGGCGGTGATGGGCAGACCGGAGAGTACCGCGGCGGCGGCGAAGTCGCCCCACAGGTAGTTCTGCGGGTAGAGGTACTGCTGCGCGCCGACCGAGAGGGTGAGCTTGTCCACGTCCATCAGCAGCACCGAGGCGATGGGGTATTCGGTGACGCTGGTGATGAAGGCGAGGATGAACACCACCGCCAGGATCGGCACGCTCATCGGCAGCAGGATATGGAAGAACGCCTGCCAGGTGGTCGCCCCATCGACGATGGCAGCCTCCTCCAGCGAGGCGTCGATGCTCTCGAAGTAGCCCTTGATGGTCCAGATGTGCAGCGCCATGCCGCCCAGCGAGGCGACGATCACCGCGCCGTGGCTGTTCACCCCGAGCCAGCTGACGTGCTGGCCGAGCTGGTCGAACAGGGCATAGATCGCCACCAGCGAGAGCACCGGCGGGAACATCTGGAAGATCAGCATGCCTTTGAGAATCGGCGCCTTGCCGCCGAAGCGCATGCGCGCGAAGGCGTAGGCGCTGGTGGTCGACAGGAGCAGGATCAGCGCCGAACTGACCAGGGCGATCTTCACCGAGTTCCACAGCCACAGCAGCACCGGAAACGGCGGGTTCGTCACGCTGCCGTCCTCGTGGGTGTAGGGGATGCCGAGGGCCAGCGACCAGTGCTCCAGCGTCGGGTTCTCGGGGAACAGGCTGCCGGTGGCGAAGTTGCCCTCGCGAAAGGAGATCGACACCACCATCAGCAGCGGGAAGAGGATTGCCGCGACGAAGGCCAGCAGCGCCGCGTGGGTCGCCCAGAGCCGGTAACGCGCGGATTTCGGTTGCACCATGGCCATGACCGTCTCCTTATACCTTCACTTTCGAGAGTTTGAGATTCAGCAGCGCCATGGCACCGACGAGGATGAAGATCATCGTGGCGATGGCCGCGGCCAAGGCGAAGTCCTGCCCGGAATCCTGGAAGGCGATGCGGTAGGTGTAGCTGACCAGCAGGTCCGTGGTGCCGGCCGGTGTGGTCGCGCCGATGATGTCGGGGCCGCCACGGGTCAGCAGGGTGATCAGCACGAAGTTGTTGAAGTTGAAGGCGAAGCAGGCGATCAACAGCGGCATCAGCGGCTTGATCAGCTGCGGCAAGGTAATGCGCAGCAGGTTGTCCAGCGGACTGGCGCCATCGATCGCCGAGGCCTCGTACTGATCCCGCGGGATGGCCTGCAGCAGGCCCATGCACAGCAGCAGCATGTAGGGGTAGCCGAGCCAGGTGTTGACGATGAGGATCATCGTGCGTGCCAGGGTCGGGTCGCTGAACCAGTCCGGACGGATGCCGAACAACCCCTCGAGCAGCAGGTTGATCTCGCCGAAGTTCTGGTTGAACAGCCCGCGGAACACCAGGATGGAAATGAACCCCGGGACCGCATACGGCAGGATCAGCATCAGCCGGTAGAAGGCCTTGCCGCGCACCAGTTCCCATTGCAGCAGGCTGGCCAGCACCAGCCCCACGGCGAGGGTGAAGACCACGGTGAGCCCGGCGAAGGCGAAGGTCCAGGCGAAGATCTGCACGAAGGGTTCACGGATGCTCGGCTCGCTCAGCACCCGGGTGAAGTTGGCGAAGCCGGCGAACACGGTGAAGCCCGGCGGCACCGCCTTGCCCGTCTCGTCCACATAGAAGCCGCGCTCCATGTCGGCGGTCAGGCGTGCACCGCTGCGGGTGTCGACCAGCACACCGGGGCCGTCCTGCCGGTAGACCGGTTCCACCGCGGCGACCTCACGCAGGCCGTACAAGCGCAGCAGGCTGCCGTCCGGTGCCTGTAGTACCCATTGCTCCAGCGCCTTGCGCCGCTGGATCACGTCGCGCACCGGCAGCGCCTCGCCCAGCCCCTCGACGCCCTCGGCCGGCTGCAGCGGCAGCGGCGCCTGCGGGTCCGGCTCGCCGGTCAGCGGCGGGCTGACGAACACTCCCAGTTCGCCCTTGTCGATGCGCAGACGCTCGCCATCAGGGCTTGGATGCAGGGTGAAACGGAAGCGCTCGCCGGCCAGGTAGGTCTGGCTCAGGTGGTAGCGCTCCACCTGGGCCTGGCTGAGCAGGTTGCTGCCGCTGTAATTGGTGAAGCCGATGCCCACCGTATATAGCAGCGGGAAAATGACGAACACCAGCATCCCGGCCACCGACGGGAAGATGTAGCGCTGCGCGTACATCCGCCGGTTGATGAACAGGTAGCTGGCGATCCCGGTCACCACCAGCCCGAGCAGGGCGAAGGCCATCTGCCCCTGCACGTAGAGCGCGACCACCAGGTACAGCGCGAAGGCGTTGAAGGTCAGCCACGCCAGCCAGCGCAGGCCGTTGGTCAGGGAGCGGGGCAGGCCCCGGGAGGTCGTACGGGTCATGGCTGGGCTGGGCAACTCGGCACGGGCATTCACGGGAGCGGAACCTTTGAGAACGGAGCATAGTCCGCCGGCGCGCCCGAGGCGGCGGCCGGCGACGGGTTCAACGGGTGATGCGCTTGGCGGCATCGTCCAGGGCGGCGTCGACGTCCTGTCGCCCGGAGGTGATGTTGGTCAGCGCGGCGGCCATGGATGACCAGAACGCGCCCATCTCCGGCACGTTGGGCATCGGCTCGCCCATCTGCGCGTTCTCGAAGGTCGCCTTGATGTGCGGATTGCTGGACAGCTCTTCCATGTAGGCGGTGTTGGCCACCGCACCCAGCGGCACGTCGGCGTTCACAGTCTTCAGGCCGTCAACCTCGAGCAGGTAGTTCTCGAGAAATTCCACGGCCAGGTCCTTGTTCGGGCTGGCGGCGTTGAGCAACGCGGCGGCGACGCCGACGAAAGGCTTGCCCGCCTCGCCATCGATGGCGGGGATCGGCGCGACCCCGAAATCGATGCCGCTCTTCTCGATGTTCGACCAGGCCCATGGGCCGCTAATCATCATCGCCGAGTCACCCTTGTTGAAGGCTGCCTCAGCCACGCTGTAATCGGCACCCTTGGGCATCACGCCCTTGTCGATCAGCTCGCGCAGCACCTTGGCTCCGGCCTTGGCGCCGGCGTTGTTGACCCCGGTGGATTTGACGTTGTAGCCGCCGTCGGTCTGCTCGAACACATAGCCGCCCTTGGCCGACAGCAGCGGCCAGGTGAAGTAGGTGTTGTTGTAGTCCCAGAGGATGGCGCGCTTGCCCTGGGCGGCGAGCTTCTCGTTCAGCGCCAGGACGTCGTCGAAGCTCTTGGGCGGAGTATCGACCAGGGCCTTGTTGTAGATCAGGCCGATGGTTTCCACCGAGATCGGGTAGCCCCACAGTTTGTTGTCGTAGGTCACCGCCTGCCAGGAGAAGTCGGCGATACCGGACTTGGTCTCGGCGCTGGGGGTGACCGGGGTGAGCAGGCCGCTCTTGGCCCACTCGCCGATACGGTCGTGAGCCCAGATGAAGATGTCCGGGCCGTTGCCGGTGGCCGCCGCCTGCTGGAACTTGTCGGTGGCGCTGTCCGGGTGGGCCACCTCGACCGGAATGCCGGTCTCGGCAGTGAACCGCTTACCGACCTCGGCCAGGCCCTTGTAACCCTTGTCGCCGTTGATCCAGACGACCAGCTTGCCTTCCTCGATCGCTGCCAGGGCCGGCAGCGGCAGGCTGAAGGTGGCCGCCAGGCCAATGGTGGCGAGACACCAGAATTTAGTGTTCATGCTTCGCGTTCCTCGTGGCTTCTTGTTTTTTGTTCCACCCGCTGCCGGCCTTTGGCTCTGGCAGTCGTTCCATCCTCGGCACCTGACGCGCCATCTGCATCCTCCCCTTCGGGGGCACCGAGGGCGTAGAAGCGGGGCGTAGATCGTTCGGCTCAGCTGCGCGAAATACGCCAGGTGATTCAGGCTTACGCCTATACCTGGCCGGCAACGCGCGGTCAAATGTGGCGAAAAAGCACAATGGAGCTTCTCGATGCGTGCCAACCGCCTGCCTGCCCTGCTGCCGCTGCTCTGCTTCGCCCTGCCGCTCTCCGCCCTGGCTGACCCCGAACTGGCCGCCCGACTGGACGACCAGCCGCTGGAGCTGAGCTGGAATGCGCTGGCCAGCGACCGTTACGACATCGAGCTCAGTCTCGCGCCCGGCCAGTTGCAGTTGCGCATGCCTCAGGCCGGCGACGAGGCCGTGCCGCTCGCGCCCTTTCGCCGCCAGCCGCTTGGCAGAGACAGCGCCTACCGCTACGAAGTGCCCGAGGCCGGTCGCTATCGGCTGATCGTCGAGACCGGCGCCGCGCCGGCCCTGCGTCTGCTGCCGATCAAACCCGCCGCTCCGGTGGCAGCCGCCGCGACCTGCAAGCCCTGGGATGGCGGCGAGGTGGAGCTGGTGGTCAGCGAGGTCTTCGGCGAAGGCGAGACCCTGCGCGACGCACTGTCCGGCGTCACCGCGGTGGTCCGCGACGGCCGCGTCAGGCTGCAACCCGCCGCCGGCAGTGACGGTCTGCTGCTGCTCGAACGCGCCGAATCGCCCGAGCAGCCAATCACACGCGACTGGCGCAACGCGATCGTCTACTTCGTGCTCACCGACCGCTTCGCCAACGGTGATCCAGGCAACGACCGCAGCTATGGCCGCGAGCCGGATGGCGCCGAGGAGATCGGCACCTTCCACGGTGGCGACCTCAAGGGGCTGACCAAGCGCCTCGACCATATCGCCAGCCTGGGCGTCGATGCGCTATGGATCAGCGCGCCCTACGAGCAGATCCACGGCTGGGTCGGCGGCGGCGATCGCGGCGACTTCCGCCACTACGGTTACCACGGTTACTACGCGCTGGACTTCACCCAGCTCGACGCCAACATGGGCAGCGAGAACGACCTGCGTGCCCTCATCAGCGAGGCCCATGCCCGCGGCATCCGCGTGCTGTTCGACGTGGTGCTCAACCATCCGGGCTATTCCACCCTGCAGGACATGCAGCAGCTCGGCTTCGGCGCCCTGCGCGACGGCATGGCCGAGTATCTGCCCGAGCAGTGGAGCGCCTGGCAGCCGGAAGCTCACGAGAATCTGCACGCCTACCACAACCTGGTGGATTACGAGCACCCGAGCTGGGCCGCCTGGTGGGGCCGCGAATGGGTCCGTGCCGGCATCGCCGACTACGACACGCCGCCCAGCAGCACGGTCGATCCACTCAAGGGCTCGCTGGCCTTTCTGCCGGATTTCCGTACCGAGTCCGAGGCGGTCGTCGCGCTGCCGGAGTTTCTCGCGCACAAGGCGCAAACCCGTGCCGAGCCACGCGAAGGCTACCGGGTGCGCGACTACCTGATCGAATGGCTGACCGGCTGGGTCCGCGAGTTCGGCGTCGACGGCTTTCGTGCCGACACCGTCAAGCACGTCGAGCCGTCGACCTGGGCCGAACTGCGCGTGGCGGCCGAGCGCGCCCGCGCCAACTGGGCCCGCGCCAACCCGGACGACCCCATGGCCGGCGAGCCGTTCTGGATGGTCGGCGAAGTGTTCGGCCACGGCCCAGAGGCCAGCGACTATCTCGACCAGGGTTTCGATGCGTTGATCAACTTCGCCTTCCAGGATCAGGCGCTGGCCGCCAGCGACTGCCTGGCCGCCGCCGAGCCCAGTTACGCCGACTACGCCAGGCGCCTGGCCGAGACGCCCGGGCACAACCTGCTGAGCTACGCCTCGTCCCATGACACGGCGCTGTTCAACCAGCTGGCCAAAGGCGACCTGACCCACCAGCGCGGTCTCGCCGCCGCCCTGCTACTGGCGCCCGGCGCGGTGCAGATCTACTACGGCGACGAAAGCGCCCGCAGCTTCGGCCCCAGCGGTTCGGACCCGTATCAGGGCACGCGCAGTCCGATGAACTGGGCCGAGCACCAGCGACCCGAGATCGCTGGATTGATCGAGCACTGGCAGCGGATTGGTCAGTTCCGTACGCGCCATCCAGCCATCGGCGCGGGTGAACACAAACTGCTTTCGCCCGGCCAGCCCTATGCCTTCGCCCGCGAGCTGGGCGAGGACAAGGTCATCGTGGTGCAGGCCCGATGAGTACCGTATCCCTGACCGCAGCGGCACGGCGCCAGGCCCAGTTGGCCTTTCTCGCCAGCGGCACCGAGTTTCGCCTGGGCCGCGCGGAGGATTGCCCGCTGCCATCGGAACAACTGGCGGCGGTGCGTGGCGACGAGCCCTGGGTACGCGCCTGCCTCGACGACGGCCTGACCGCTCGGGTCTACCGCGTGCAGCTGGCCGGGCGCGACTGGGCGCTGAAGGTCGCCCGGCGGCCCTGTCGTGTGCAGAACCCGGACGGCCAGGCGAGTTTCCTCAACGAGCTGCAGCGCCGCCGCGACCTGGCCCGGCTGATGCGCACACCGGAGCAGGCCGAACGCCTGGCCGGCATCGTGCCGACGCAGTACGCCTCGCTGCAGCAGGGCATCGTGCTGTCGCCCTGGGTCGAAGGCCGGCGCATCGAGCGCTGGGACGAGCGACAGCTGGTCGAGCTGTTCGACCTGCTGATCGCGCTGGTGCTGGCCGGCCTGTTCGAATGGGATCTGGCGCCAGGCAATACCCTGGACGATGGCCGCATCCGCCTGTTCGATTTCGGCTACCTCTACCCCTTCGACCCGCTGCGTCAGTACAACAGCGACGGCCTCGCCTCGCCGGGGTTTCATCCGGCCGAACGCTTCGAGACGCGCCAGCTGTTTGCCTGCCTGTTGCGGCTGGAACAGCAAAGCGAGGCCTGGGCCCTGGCCGATTTCGAGCTGGAGAAACGCATCGCGCTGGATGCCTACCAGCGTCTGCATCGAGAGCTGACCGCCCGCGGCGCAAGCGAGACGGTATCGGGCTGGCTGAGCGACCTGATGCGTGGCTGGCGCAACGCACTGGCCGGTGATCCGGGCGGGCTGTACCTGCAGGAAGCCTGGCGCTCACACTGGCTGGACGTGAAGGACGACCTCAGCGGGCAGAGCTGCACGCCGCTTACCCTGCAGCGCCTGGCCTGGCTCCGGGATAAAGCCACTGCCCTGCATGCCGATCTGCTCGCCAGCGGCGCACTGGCCAACGCGCGCAACCCTGGCCGCGATGCCTTGCTCGATGAGTTGCACCAGGCCGAAGCCCAGGCGATTCGCTGGCAGCTGGGCGATACGCAGAATGCCGGATAGCCGTGAGTGACGCGCCGCGGACCCATCGGTAGCTGACTGACCGCAGTGCTGCGTTGGTGGGCTGATGCGCACCGAGCCCGGAGCGGCGCGGCTGCGCACATAGATCGGACCGAGACCGGTCAACAAAAAGCCCGCCTCACATCGGCGAGGCGGGCCGTCGCTACCGCTTGCGGCTAGAACCGCCCCGCCGTGGTGGCACCCTCGGTGGGCTTCACGCTGTTGTTGGCCCCGCCCTGCCATTGCCGCACCAGCGTTGCATTGGCCTCGTTGCGGATCAGGCACTTCCACTCCACGTTCTGGCCGGCCGGCAGCGAGATGCGGCCCTTCCAGGTCGGGTAGCCGCTGGTATCGGTCAGCCGCACCGCAGAGGCCGGGCTCCAGTTGCCGAGCTGGCTGACGTTGCCCACCGCGTAGACGCTGTCGCCGGGTTGCGTCACACCGTTGTCGCAGCGGAAGTTCACGCTGACCAGGGCACCGGGCTCACCGCCACCATTGTCACCGCCACCACTGCCGGCGCCGGTGCGCCAGACCCGCACCTGGCCATTGCTGGTATTGACTGCTTCGCTGAAGCTGCCGCTGGCGACCTGGCCGGGATTGCTCAGGTTGGAATTGAGCGCCACCACCAGGGTCTGCTGACTGCCGGTGACGGTGGCGACAAGGCCGCTGTAGCCGCTGTGGAAGCTGATCGCCGAATCGGCACGCACGCCAGCGGCGCGACGCACCTGGATCAGCTGCCGGATGAAGTCGCGGTAGCCCCAGTCGTACATGTGCGACCAGTACACCACCGGCGTGCCGGGGCTGGTCAGAATGTACGCGTAGGCCTGACGGATCAGCCCGTCCTGCAGCGGCCAGTGATGCTGCCCACCGTTCTGCCCGGGCGAGTAGCCGGTGTCGTGGTTGTCGACAAAGGTCACTGCCACCTCGCGCCAGCGCGGATCGGGGTTGCCGTTAAGGCCGTTCTTCCAGTCGGCGATCGAGCCGTTCTGCATGCGCTCCTTGAGGGCGAAGTCGAACACCGGGCACTTGGCCCGATCGGACCAGTCCTTGATGATCTGCTGCCAGCTCGCCGTGTTGCGCCAGTCCCAGCTGGGATATTCAGAAGGGCCTTTCCACAGCTCGCCGACGCAGAAGCTGTTGTCGGCACTGTCGGTCATCCAGCTGTTGACCCGCTCCGGGGCGAAGCCGCGGACGAAATCGAAGCGGAAGCCGCCGGCGCCGTACTGGCTGCGCAGGTTGGCGAACTCGTCGCGGAACATGCCATAGACCTGCGGATGGCCGGTATTGAGGTCGGCATCGCCGCCGACGAAACGATCGCCGTCGTCGCAGTCGTTGGGGTAGTTGCCCGGGTCGGCGCAGTCGTTGCGCCAGAAGCCCTGGCCAGCCGGCAGGTTGATTTCCTTGTTCGGGTAGCCGCGGTTCATGTGGTTGGGCACCACGTCGTAGAGCACCTTCACCCCGGCACCGCCGAGCGCACCGGCCGCCTGACGCAGCTGGGCATCGCTGCCGTAGCGGCCGTTCTTGTTGAAGTCGTGCCAGAAGTAGCCTTCGCCGCCGCCGGACTTGCCGCCTTCGCTCCAGCTGGAGAAGTCACGCCAGGGCACCGGCATCCAGATTGCCGAGAAGCCGTCGGCCGCGATCGTCGAGGCCTGTTGGCGGAGGATGTTGTACCAGTCGTTGGGCGCTTCGCGGACGACGTTCCAGTGGAAGCCCTGGAGGATGATTTCGTCGCCGCCGTGGTAGCGCACCCCGGCCGGGCTCTTGCCGGCCTGATCGGCCAGTGCGGGAAACGGCAGCAGGACCGCCGCCAATACGGCGGCACGCAGGATGTGGCTCATCGCAATACTCCGGTTCTTGTGCTTGTTCGGGTATCCGACGGCAAGGCCGCCGGACGAGGATGAACGCCGGCCGGGTCTTCGACCGGCACCCGCAGGCTGCCCCTGCACGCCCCCGCCACCAACCTCCCCCGCCCAGTTGCAGGCGGCGTAGTGGCCAGGCCGAAGGCCCCTGGCAATCATCTGCGCCCTGCCGGGCGTAGCCCCGCCCCGGGGATTACGCCGCACTCATCCTGATTACGCCCTCGAGCTGCGCCAGCGAAATCTCTGGGCGGGAGGATGCCGCCAACGGAGCCATCCCCGAGGCTTTCGCCACCGAGCTGCGCCCTGCGACACGCAGCGAAGGCGTGATCGATTCGGCATTAACAAGAAAAACAAGGACCTCGTCATGAAGCACACCGCGCCCCCCCTGTTCGTCCTCAAACCCGCCTGCCTGCTTGCCGCCCTGCTGGTCGGCGGCCCGGCCCTGGCGGTCGATTTCCACGGCTATCTGCGTTCGGGCGTCGGCGCCACGGCCGGCGGCGGCGACCAGGCCTGCTTCCAGGCTGCTGGTGCACCGGCGAAATATCGCCTGGGCAACGAATGCGAAACCTACGCCGAGATCGGCCTCGGCCAGGAGGTGTGGAGCGAAGGCAACCGCAGCTTCTACGTCGACAGCATGATCGCCTACCGCTCCGACCAGGGTAACGACTGGGAAGCCACCGGCACCGACACCAACGGCGGCGAGAACAACCCCTTCGACGAGGCCGGCACCACCTCCATCCGCCAGTTCAACGTGGTCGGCAAGAACCTGATCCCGAGCCTGCCGGGCGCGGCGATCTGGGCCGGCAAGCGCTACTACAAGCGCCACGACGTGCACATCAATGACTACTACTACTGGGACGTCTCCGGCCCCGGCGCCGGTATCGAAGACATCGACCTGGGCTTCGCCAAGGCCAGCGTCGCGTGGATTCGCAACACCGACGGCGACTGGGTCTACCAGGGCTCGGGCACCGGCACCAACCTGGCCAACGACACCCTCGACTTCCGCCTCGCCGAGATCGACGTCAACCCGGGCGGCAAGCTGGAGATCGGCTACGACTACGGCAAGGCCAACCTCACCGACGAGCAGGAACGCGACCCCGGCTACCAGGACCAGAAGGGTCATCTGGTCACCCTCGAGCACACCCAGAGCAACTGGTTCGGCGGCTACAACAAGCTCGCCCTGCAGTACGGCACCGACGGCATCATCGGTAGCAGCGGGCGCAACAGCACCGGCAACAGCGACGGCAAGATGTTCCGTCTGGTCAACCAGGGCGTGGTCGGCCTGACCGACAACATCGAGATGATGTACGTGCAGATCTACGAGGACCGCGACTTCGACAACGACTCCGGGCAAACCTGGGCCAGCTTCGGTGTGCGCCCGGTGTACAAGTGGAGCGACGTGATGAGCACCGCGCTGGAGTTCGGCTACGACCGGGTCGATCCGCAGGCCGACGGCGAGCGCACCCGCGACCTGAAGAAGCTCACCCTGGCCCAGCAGTGGTCGGCCGGCAACAGCTTCTGGGCGCGCCCGCAGATCCGCGTGTTCGCCACCTACGCCCAGTGGGACGGCGGCCGCTATCAGGCCGCCAGCGAATCGATCGATGCCGGTGACGATGACGGCATCACCTTCGGGATCCAGGCCGAGGCCTGGTGGTAACCCGCACTGGCTGAACGCCGTTGCGCGCAACGGCAGGCTTTCCGCTCCCACCGTCCAGACGGTGCCTTTTGCCCCGACTCTGGCAGGTCGGGGCATTTTTTATCCGGAGAAGCACCATGCATCCTCTCTCTCTTTTCGCCGCCGGGCTGATCGCTCTGGCACTCGTCGGCTGCAGCAGCGAGCCGCTGCGCCGGGTCGACGCCCTGGCCGCCAGCCCGGCCCCGCTGCAAGGCTCGGTCGAACAGGCCCGTGCCGCGCTGGCGGCCGCGCCGTCCTGCTGCAACGGCCTCGACCAACTGCCGTACGAGCCCCTGGAGGCAGGCTTCAGCGGCAACGTCGTGATTGACAGCCAGGCACCGGCCTATGCCTTCGAGACCGGCAAGAGCTTCTTGCGCGCCTTCAAGCTGCCGGCCGGCGGCCCGTCGTTCGAGCTGCGTCTGTACAGCCAGGCCGGCAGCAGCGTGCTGGCACCCAATGCCATGCTGCTGGACAGCCGCATGCGCCCGACCCGCCTGCTGGATGCCGACGACTTCGTCTACGTTCCGCCAACCGGGCTCAAAGGCGACAGTCTGGACGCGCGCCTGCGCATCGATCGCTCGCAGCCCGAGCATCCAGGCAACGAGCGCTACCTGATCCTCTACACCAGCGAGGCGCAGATGGCCGGGCAGACCGTCCTGCAACATCCGGCCAAGGCCTACGCCAAGGCGCTGGGCAACGAACCCCCGAGCATCCCCGATCCGGTGGCGCAGCACTCCCCGGTGGGCGTGATCAAGCTGGTGATGATCCCCGACAGTGCCGCCGGATCGAACGCCAAGGGCTACGTACCGGGCTACAGCATCGGCCAGGAGATGGGCAACGAACTGCCCACCGCGCCGGCACCGACGGTGCTGCCGGAAACCTCGGCCTACTATCGCCAGGCGATCGATGCGGCGCTGGCGCAGAAGGACCTGGAGCGCGCCCTGCGCCTGGCCGACGAAGCCGCGCGCGTCGGCGATACCCAGGCGAAGCAGCATCTGCTGCAGCGAATCGAGATTCGCTGACACAGTCGGCAGCAACGGGTGGATGCGCGAGCGAAGTGCTATCCACCCTGCGACGGCTCCCTTGGGCTGGGCTTCAGCGCCGCAGAGTGGAACCCTCAGGACGACTGGCCCTGCCTCAGGCGGTCAACTTCAGCCCGACCAGCCCCGCCAGCAGCAGCACCGCGCTCAGCAGCCGCGCCGGCGAGGCGCTTTCGCCGAAGATGACGATGCCCAGCGCCACGGTGCCCAGCGCACCGATGCCGACCCATATCGCATAGGCGGTCCCCACCGGCAGAACCTGCATGGCGCGGGCGAGAAGGAAAAAGCTGGCGGCCATGGCCACCAGGGTGAGCACGCTCGGCAGTGGGCGGGTGAAACCTTCGGAAGCCTTGAGGCCAATGGCCCAGCCCACTTCGAGCAGGCCGGCGATGATCAGCATGATCCAGGCCGAATGCATGACGATGACTCCAGCAACGGCAGGGCCGTCCCCGCATGATTCGACACGCCCCGGGTCGTCCCGCGGCGGATGCGACCCTAGCACAGTCGCGCACCGTTTTGGACCACTCACAGCACCCGTTGATCAGTAGCGTTTCTAAGCGGGGAAATGCCGAACCATCGCAGATGCCCGCGGTGGATGGGTGAAGCGTCATCCACCCTACGAGTCCCGCGTAGGGTGGAAAACTGCGAAGCATTTTCCACCTCCGATAGCGGACAGACGCCCACTGCCTCAGGCCACCTCATGCCCGCGGGCCGCTTCGCTCAGGTAGAACCAGGCGGGACGGTCCAGCTCCAGCTCGGCGCCCAGCAGCGCCTCCTCGATCCGCTCCCAGCGCAGGCTGCCGAGGATCGGCAACGGCCGGCCGGGCAGCTGGCGCAGCCAGGCCAGCGCCACCTGATTGGCCGTGGCGCCCAGATCGGCGGCGACTTCATCGAGTGCGCTGCACAGGCGCTCACCGAAGCGTCCTCCGCCCATCGGCGACCAGGCCAGCACTTGCAGGCCGGCAGCCTGCAACGCATGCAGGCTGCCATCCCATACCCAGTGCTGGGCCTGCAGTGACAGCTCGATCTGGTTGCAGCGCAGCGGCACGCACTGGGCCAGTGCCTGGCAATGCAGGATGCCGGCGTTGGACAGCCCCACCCAGCCGACCTTGCCGCTGGCGACCAGTGCGTTCAGCGTCTCGGCCACCTCGTCGACCTGCAGCAGCGGGTCCGGGCGATGCAGCAGGAAACCATCGAGCCGCTCCACACCCAGTCGCGCCAGGCTGTCGTCCACCGCCTGGCGCAGGTAACGGGCACTGGTGTCGTAGTGCTTGACCCGCCAGCGCGAGCAGTCCTGCGCCGCCGGCACGATGTCGGCCTTGCCGATGATCTGCAGGTGCTGGCGCAACCCGGGGGCCCGGCGCAGGGCCGCACCGAAGTACGCCTCGCAACGCCCGCCGGCATAGATGTCGGCATGGTCGAAGCCGGTCAGCCCGCGCTCGACACAGCGCTCGATAAAGCTCAGCAGCGCTTGAGGTTCGCCTAGCTCGGGGTATTCCAGCAGGCGCATCATGCCCAGCAGCAGCGGCTGGGCGAGCACGGGCGCGGCCATCGCAGGCTCCGTCAGAAGATGTAGTCGGTGGTCAGGAAGCCGGAACGCCGGTCGCGGATGATGTCGTTGACCAGTTGCTTGTTCGCTTCGTTGAAGCGCGTCGCCACCAGGGTGCGGATGGAGAACACGCGCAGGGCGTCGTGTACCGACAGGGTGCCCTCGGCGGAATTCTTGCGACCGTTGAACGGATAGCTGTCCGGTCCGCGCTGGCACTGGGCGTTGATGTTGATGCGCCCGACCTGGTTGACGAAGGCATCCACCAGCCGGCCTACCTGCGCCGGGTCGTTGCCGAAGATCGACAGCTGCTGGCCGTAGTCGGAGGCGGTGACGTAGTCGATCACCTCCTGCAGGTCGCGGTAGGGCACCACCGGCACCAGCGGGCCGAACTGCTCTTCGTGATAGACACGCATGGACGAATCCACCGGGCTCAGCACTGCCGGCTGGAAAAAGGTTTGGTGCGACTCGCCGCCGCCGGCGTTGATCACCCGCGCGCCCTTGGCCACGGCGTCTTCCAGCACCGCATGCAGGTAATCGGTCTTGCCCGGCTCCGGCAGCGGCGTCAGCGCCACGCCCGGCTCCCAGGGCATGCCCGCCTTGAGCGCGTTGACCCGCGCAGCGAAGCGTTCGAGGAAGCCATCGAGCACCGCCTCATGCACGAAGAGGATCTTCAGTGCGGTGCAGCGCTGACCGTTGAACGACAGCGCGCCGGTCACCGCCTCCTCCACGGCGTTGTCGAGATCGACCTGCGGCAGGACGATGCCCGGGTTCTTCGCATCCAGCCCCAGCGCGGCGCGCAGGCGGTGCGGACGCGGGTGCAGTTTCTTCAGGTCGGCGGCGCCCTTGTGCGTGCCGATAAAGGCGAACACGTCGATCTTGCCGCTGGCCATCAGCGCGCTGACCGTCTCGCGACCGCGGCCGTAGATGACGTTGATGACCCCCGCCGGGAAGCTGTCGCGGAAGGCTTCGAGCAGCGGGCGGATCAGCAGTACGCCGAACTTGGCCGGTTTGAACACCACGGTGTTGCCCATGATCAGCGCCGGGATCAGCGTGGTGAAGGTTTCGTTCAGCGGGTAGTTGTACGGCCCCATGCACAGCGCCACGCCCATGGGCACGCGGCGGATCTGCCCGAGGGTGCCCTGCTCCAGCTCGAAGCGGCTGGAGCTGCGGTCCAGTTCCTTCAGCGCATGGATGGTGTCGACGATGTAGTCGCAGGTGCGATCGAATTCCTTCTCCGAATCCTTGAGGTTCTTGCCGATCTCCCACATCAGCAATTTGACCACCGCCTCGCGCTGCTCGCGCATACGCGCCAGGAAGGCTTCGACATGGGCGATACGCTCGGCCACACGCATGGTCGGCCAGGCTCCGCGGCCGTAGTCATAGGCGGCAACGGCGGCGTCCAGTGCACGCAGCGCGGCGTCGGCATCCAGCAGCGGCGTGCTGCCCAGCACCACCTGACGCTCGCTGCCATCGGCCTCGCGCAGATACACCGGGCTGCGAACTTCCGCCAGCGGGCCGTCCCAGTGCATCAACTCGCCATCGACCAGATAGTCGCGCTGCTCGACCGGAGCATCCGGCTGATAGGCAGCGGGAATCTCATCGAGACGGGGAAACAGGTCGGCAAGCGGGCGCGCAGTAGTCATGGAACCTCCAGGTAGCGAATCGGGGCGATCACGGCAGGCCCCACGCCCACCGCGATGGGTCGGACGGATTACAGCTCGCGCTGTTCGGCGCGCTCGGCACGCAGATCGAAGTCGCGCGGCAGTTCGGCAGGCGCTGCGCTGTCCAGCGCCTGCAGGGCCTGGCGCGTGGCGCTTTCGATGGCGGCCCAGTCGCCGGCACGCACGGCCTTGGCGTCGACCATCCAGGTGCCACCGACGCACATCACATTGGACTGCGCCAGGTAGTCCCTGGCGTTGCGCGCGTTGACGCCACCGGTCGGGCAGAAACGGATATTGCCGAACGGCCCGCCCAGCGCCTTGAGTGCGGCGACGCCGCCACAGACTTCGGCCGGGAACAGCTTGAAGCGGCGGTAACCCAGGGCGTAACCGAGCATGATTTCCGAGGCGCTGGCCACGCCCGGCAGCAGCGGCAACGGGCTGTGCAACGCGGCATCCAGCAGCTCGCCAGTGCTGCCCGGAGAGACGATGAATTGCGCACCGGCCGCCTCGGCCTGGGCCAGCATGGCGGCATCCAGCACGGTACCGGCACCGACGATAAGTTCGGGGCGCTGCTCACGCAGCAGGCGGATGGCACTCAGACCCAGCGCCGAGCGCAGGGTGATTTCCAGCACCTTGAGGCCACCGGCGGCCAGGGCGTCGGCCAGCGGCAGGATGTCCGCCTCGCGCTCGATGGTGATCACCGGCAGGATGCGTGCGGCACTGCACCACTGGTCGATCAGGGCGATCTTGTCGGTCATGCTGACCGCGCGGGTTTGGGTAGATGTCATAAAAGATTCCTTGCGGCCTCAGGGGCACCAGTAGATTTCGAGGGGGCGGGCGAGGAAGGCGCGGATCGGCATCGCTTCATAGGATTCGCCGGCCAGGGCCTGGTTGAGCGTGGCCAGCTTGCCCGGGCCGTGCAGGGCAAGCAGGGTCAGCCGCGCGCTGGCCAGCAGCGCCAGGGACATGCTCAGGCGCTGGCGCGGGACGCTCGGCGCCTGCATCGGCAGGCAGCGCCGCGCACCACGCGGGTCGAGCGCCGCTTCCAGGTTCGGGCTGTCGGGAAACAGCGAGGCGGTGTGGCCGTCCTCGCCCATGCCCAGCACCAGCACGTCGATCGGCGGCAGTTCGGCCAATACGGCGTCGGCGCGTTCGGCGGCCTGCTCCAGGCTGGCCGCGCTCTGGTACAGGCCAACCAGGCGCGCCGCAGCGGCCGGCCCCTGCAGCAGATGGCGGCGCAACAGACCTTCGTTGCTGTCGGGATGGCTGACCGGCACCCAGCGCTCGTCGGCGAGGCTGATGGTGACCTTGGCCCAGTCCAGTTCCTGCTGCGCCAGGCGCTCGAAGAACGCGATCGGGCTGCGGCCGCCGGACACCACCAGGGTCGCCGCACCGCGCTCGGCGATCGCACTGCGCAGGGCGTTGCTCACCGTCAGCGCCAGTTCGCCGGCCAGCTGGTCGGCGTTGCCGAGGCTGAAACCGAGCGTCTGCACAGGCAGATCGAGATTAGAGATCGTCATACCAACTCCTGCCGTCACGGCTGATCAGGGCAATCGAGGCAGCCGGTCCCCAGCTGCCTGCTGCGTAGGGTTTGGGAGGCGCGCCGACGCGTTGCCAGCCGTCGATCAGCTGGTCGCACCACTTCCAGGCGTATTCGATTTCGTCCTTGCGCACGAAGAGGTTCTGGTTGCCCTTCATCACTTCCAGCAGCAGACGCTCGTAGGCGTCGGGGATGCGCGGGCTCTTGTAGGTTTCCGAGAAGTTCAGCTGCAGCGGGCCGCTGCGTAGCTGCATGCCCTTGTCCAGGCCCTGGTCCTTGGTCATCACCAGCAGCGAGATGCCCTCCTGCGGCTGCAGGCGGATGATCAGCTTGTTGCCGATCAGCTGGCGCTGCTCGGGGGCGAAGATGTAATGCGGCGGCGCCTTGAAGTGGATGACGATCTGCGACAGCTTCTGCGGCATGCGCTTGCCGGTCCGCAGATAGAAGGGCACACCCGCCCAGCGCCAGTTGCAGATCTCGGCCCGCAGGGCGACGAAGGTCTCGGTGTCGCTCTGGGTGTTGGAGTTTTCCTCCTCCAGATAGCCCGGCACCTGGCGCCCGAGGATGCTGCCGGCCACGTACTGGCCGCGCACCAATTGCTGACCGAGGTGCTCCGGCGCAATCGGCGCCAGCGCTTTGAGCACCTTGACCTTCTCGTCGCGGATGCTGTCGGCCGAGAGGTCGCTGGGCGGGTCCATGGCGATCAGGCAGAGCAGCTGCAGCAGGTGGTTCTGGATCATGTCGCGCAGCTGGCCGGCCTGGTCGAAGTAGCCCCAGCGGCCCTCGATGCCGACGGTTTCCGCGACGGTGATCTCCACATGGGAAATGTGATTCTGGTTCCACTGCGTCTCGAACAGGCTGTTGGCAAAGCGCAGGGCGATGAGGTTCTGCACCGTGTCCTTGCCCAGGTAATGATCGATGCGGTAGGTGCGGTCTTCCGGGAAGAAACGCGCCACCGCGTCATTCACCTCGCGGGACGACCCCAGGTCATGGCCGATGGGCTTTTCCAGCACGACGCGGGTGCGTTCGGCCAGCCCCGCCTCCGCCAGCCCGGCGCAGATCGCGCCGTAGACGGAAGCCGGCGTGGCGAAGAAGGCGACGATACGTTCGGCCTGGCCGGCCTTGTCCGCCAGCGCGGCGTAATCCTCGCGGCGGCCGAACTCCATGCTCAGGTAGTCCAGACGGGCCAGGAAACGCTGCAGAACGCTTTCCTCGAGTTCGCGCTCGGCCACATGGCGACGCAGGTGCTCGGCGATCAGCGCCAGATGCGAAGCCGGCTCGCCGCCGTCGCGGGCGAGGCCGAGAATGCGGGTGTCCGCCGGCAGCAGGCCGGCACGGTCGAGCTGATAGAGCGCGGGAAACAGCTTGCGCAAGGCCAGATCACCGAGGGCGCCGAACAGCGCCAGGGTGCAGGGTTCGACAGATAATGGCGTCATGATGTTTGTTCTTCTACTAACACTGCACTATGAATACACGCGAAGCCGCGTTTATTCAAGGATGATGTAGTAATAAAAACAACATTTAGCCAGAAAAGGAGATTCCGGTAGTCGCTCCGCAGCCCGCTCAGTAGCATAGGGCACCTCTGACCCGCCGCATCAGGATCGTCATGGACCGCGTACACAATCTGCTCGAGCAGATCCAGCGTCGCATCGAAGACCTCAACAAGGCCGAGCGCAAGGTGGCCGAAGTCATCCTGCGCAACCCTCAGCAGGCCACCCGCTTCAGCATCGCCGCCCTGGCGCAGACCGCACAGGTCAGCGAGCCGACGGTGAATCGCTTCTGCCGCTCGTTCGGCGTTAGCGGCTACCCGGAACTGAAAATGCAGCTGGCGCAGAGCCTGGCCAGCGGCGCCGCCTATGTCAGCCAGGCGGTAGAGCCCGACGACGGCCCGGCGGAATACACACGCAAGATCTTCGGCTCGGCCATCGCCTCGCTGGACAGCGCCTGCCAGAGCCTCGACCCGCAACTGGTCAGCCGCGCCGTGGACCTGATGATCCAGGCCCGCCAGATCCACTTTTTCGGCCTCGGCGCCTCGGCCTCGGTGGCACTGGATGCGCAGCACAAGTTCTTCCGCTTCAACCTGGCGGTGACCGCCCATTCGGACGTGCTGATGCAGCGCATGCTGGCGTCCGTAGCGCACACGGGCGAGCTGTTCGTGATCATTTCCTACACCGGGCGTACCCGCGAGCTGGTGGAAGTGGCGCGCATCGCGCGCCAGAACGGCGCCTCGGTACTCGGCCTGACCGCCGCCGGCTCGCCGCTGGCCCAGGCCAGCACGCTGAGCCTGAACATTCCACTGCCCGAGGACACCGACATCTACATGCCGATGACCTCGCGCATCATCCAGCTGACGGTGCTCGACGTGCTCGCCACCGGCATGACCCTGCGCCGCGGCGTGGATTTCCAGCCGCACCTGCGCAAGGTGAAGGAAAGCCTCAACGCCAGCCGTTATCCGGCGGACGAGGAGCCGAGCTGACGCCGCCAGCCCGACCGCTCGGGCATCGGCAATCCCGCCATGATGCGGAGCTCGCAGCCCCGGAAGGAACCACGCACCGCTCCATGATGTTGCTCCAACAACATCATGGATATCGGCCGCGCTAGCCGGGCACGCACGCCAGGGCCTGCTCCAGCGCCACTCCGGCACCTTCTAGCCCCGGATACTCCGCGGTCACCAGCCACACCGGCACGTCGGCGAGATAAGCGCTCATGCAGCCCTTGCTGGCAAAGCCACGGGCGAAGCCGCTGGCGGCGAAGAAATCGGCAAAGCGCGGCACCACACCACCGACGATATACACGCCCGCGCGCGCGCCCAGGGTCAGCACGTTGTTGCCGGCCACGCGACCGAGCCACACGCAGAACTGTTCCAGGGTCGCCGCGGCCAGCGTATCGCCGGCCAGCGCTGCCGCCGTGACCTCGGCCGGCGATGCCAGCCGCGGCGCCTGGTCGTGCAGCAGGCAGAGCGCGCGGTACAGCAGCAGCAGGCCGCCGCCACTGAGCACATCCTCGGCGCGCACATGGCCGAGTCCGGCGAACAGCTGCTGCCACAGCGCCGCCTCGTAGGCATCCGCCAACGGCAGGTCGACATGCCCACCCTCTCCCGGCAGCGCCTGCCAGCCGCCGCCTGCCAGCGGCAGCAGCGTGGCCACGCCAAGCCCGGTGCCGGGCCCGATCACCAGCGCCGGCGCGCCCGTCTCCGCGACCCCATTGCAGATGATGCGCCGCTGCGCTTCGGCGACCCGGGTCATACCCAGCGCCATGGCCGCGAAGTCGTTGATCAGCAGCAGCTCGTCCAGCTGCAGGGCACCACAGAAATCCCTGCGCCCCAACCGCCAGTGATTGTTGGTGAACACGAACTGCTCGCCCTTGACCGGCCCGGCACAGGCCAGGCAGGCCGCACCGACGCTGCCCGGCGCAAGACCGAGCGACGCCAGGTAGTACTCGACCGCCAGCTCGGGCGTGGCGAAATCCGCCGTCGCCAGCACGCGCACCGCTTCCAGCCGGGCGTTACGCCAGAGCGCGAAGCGCGCGTTGGTCCCACCGATGTCACCGACCAGCGCCAGCCTCATCGCAGCACCTCCAGCCCGGCGGTGAACACACAGGCACCCTGTTCCGCCGAACTGAACGCCGCCCGCATGAAGCCGAACAGCTCGCGGCCGCAACCCTGCACGCCCGCCGCCGGCGCCGCTGCCGGCAAGCGATCGGCCAGCTCGGCGGCATCCACCAGCACCTTGAGCACGCCGCCCTGGCCGTCGACGCGCAACAGATCGCCATCGCGCAGCCGTGCCAGCGGCCCGCCATCGATCGCCTCCGGGCATACATGGATCGCCGCCGGCACCTTGCCCGACGCACCGGACATGCGCCCGTCGGTGACCAGCGCGACCTTGAAGCCGCGGTCCTGCAGCACGCCGAGATAGGGCGTCAGCTTGTGCAGCTCGGGCATGCCATTGGCGCGCGGTCCCTGGAATCGCACCACGGCGACGAAATCACGCTCCAGCTCGCCGGCCTTGAACGCCTCCACCAGCTCCAGCTGATCGGAGAAGATCCGCGCCGGCGCCTCGACCACGCGATGCTCCGGCGCCACGGCGGAGACCTTCATCACCCCGCGCCCGAGGTTGCCGCTCATCAGCCGCAATCCGCCCTCGGCGGAGAACGGCCGCGCCACGGGGCGCAGGATGCTGTCGTCAAGGCTTTGCGCAGCCCCTTCACGCCAGGTCAGCCTGCCATCTTCGAGGAAGGGCTCCTGGGTATAGCGATGCAGGCCTCGCCCCATCACGGTATGCACATCGTCGTGCAGCAGGCCGGCGTCGAGCAGCTCGCGCACCAGCAACGCGACACCGCCGGCGGCATGGAAGTGATTGATGTCCGCCGAGCCGTTGGGATAGACGCGGGCCAGCGTCGGCACCACCTCGGAGAGGTCGGCCATGTCCTGCCAGGTCAGCTGAATGCCCGCCGCCTGGGCGATGGCCGGCATGTGCAGGGTGTGGTTGGTCGAGCCGCCGGTGGCATGCAGCGCAACCACGGCGTTGACCAGCACGCGCTCGTCGACCAGCTCGCCGAGGGGCGTGTGGCAGCCCCCTTGAGGCGTGAGCCGCGTGACCTGGCGCGCCGCCTCGATGGTCAGCGCATCGCGCAATGGCGTGCCTGGATTGACGAAGGACGAACCCGGCAGGTGCAGGCCCATCACTTCCATCAGCATCTGATTGGTGTTGGCGGTGCCGTAGAACGTGCAGGTGCCAGGGCTGTGGTAGGCCTGCATCTCGGCAGCGAGCAGCTCGTCGCGGCCAGCCTTCCCTTCGGCGTAACGCTGGCGCACCGCGGCCTTGTCCTTGTTGGCCAGGCCGGAGGGCATCGGCCCGGCCGGCACGAACAGCGCCGGCAGATGACCGAAGCGCAGCGCACCGATCAGCAGGCCAGGCACGATCTTGTCGCAGATGCCGAGCAGCAGCGCGGCGTCGAACAGGTTGTGCGACAGCGCCACCGCCGTGCTCATGGCAATCACCTCGCGGCTGGCAATGGCCAGCTCCATGCCAGGCTCGCCCTGGGTAACGCCATCACACATCGCCGGCACGCCGCCGGCCACCTGACCCACCGAGCCGATCTCGCGCAGCGCCTGGCGCAGGCGCTCCGGGTAGTCCTCGTAGGGCTGGTGCGCCGAGAGCATGTCGTTGTAGGCGGTGACGATGGCCACGTTGGCCGCATCAGGCAGGCGCAGGCGCTGCTTGTCCTTCGCGCCACAGCCGGCGACACCATGGGCGAAGTTGGCGCACTGCGCCGCATTGCGGGCCGGCCCGGCGCTCGCGACGGCGCGAATCATGGCGAGATAGGCCTCGCGCGTCGGACGGCTGCGCTCGATCAGGCGCTCGGTGACTTCGACGACCCGGGGATGCATGAAACCTCCAAGATTGTAGTTTTTATAACAAACAGGAGCGCATTATAGCCGTACACATTAAGCTTTCGAAGCAATATGTTAGTACTAACAACAAATTTCAGTCTCGCAGCAGCTCGATTTGCCGACGCAACTGGGCGACATGGGCTTTTTCCGCGCGCAACCCCGATGTCAGCTCGGCCTTGTCCTTCTCCAGCCGCACGATCACCTGCCCGAGGCCGTCGAGCAGTTCACGCAACACCGTCAACTCACAGCGCTGGCTCCTGCGTTCCAGCCACAGCAGCCATAGCAGAACCAGCAGCACCATCACGCTGCACAGCGACCCTCCGATCAGCAGCCAGGCCAGGCTCATCCCATTCATTCCTTCGCTCCTTCCATAACGGCAGAATGCCAGTCCAGAGCCGCAACGATATGTAGCCTTATGCGACAGGTCGATAATGTTTACTTGAACAGGTAAACAAATGCAGCGGGTTCGCGGTGGCGCAATAGCCATCGCGATCAAGTCTGCGGGGAGCGCTACGCGGGGCGGCTGATCGACCTGTCGACAAAGCTTACAGGTCGCAAGCAGCCGCCCTATTCGGCCACGTCAACCGCGCGCCGGGAGTCATCGCCGTGACCAGGGTCGCGGGGCTCCAGCTGCAGAAACAGCGCGGCCGCGAGCATGGCCATGGCACCCACGCAGAGGAAGGTCAGCTGGAAAGCGTGCAGCACCTCGCTGCCTGCCGCACCCTCCACGGTGAAGCCGCCGAGCAGCGCGCCGGCGGTGGCGACACCAAGGCTCATCGACAACTGCACCACCACCGACAGCAGGCTGTTGCCGCTGCTGGCATCGGCATGGCTGAGGCCGATCAGGGTGACGGTGTTCATCGCGGTGAACTGCATCGAGTTGACCATGCCGATCAGCCCGAGATGCACCAGCAGCAGCCAGGTCGGCGTCTGCGTGCCGATGGTCGCCAGGCTGACGATCAGGCCGCCGAGCAGCAAGGTGTTGCCGATCAGCAGGCGACGATAGCCGAGGCGGTCGATGATCGGCTTGGCCAGGGATTTCACCGCCATCGCCCCCAGGGCCAGCGGAATCATGCTCATGCCCGCCTGAGCCGGCGAATAGCCCAGCGCCACCTGCAGCAACAGCGGCACCAGGAACGGCAGAGCGCCGCCCCCCAGGCGCGCGAACAGGTTGCCGAAGATGCCGACCGCGAAGCTGCGGGTATGGAACAGCGCGGGACTGAACAGCGGCGCATCGATGCGACCGGCGCGCAGCCAGTAGGCAGCCATGCAGGCGGCACCGCCGAACAGCAGCAGCATCACCCGCGCATGCGGCATGTGCATCTCGCCGAGCCCTTCCAGGGCGATGGTGATCAGCACCATCGCGGCACCGAACAGCACGAAACCCAGGGTATCGAAACGCACCCGCTCCGGCCCCTTGAGATCCGGCATGAAGCGCAGCGCGGCGATACAACCGATCACGCCCACCGGCAGGTTGATCAGGAAGATCCAATGCCAGGAGGCGTACTCCACCAGCCAGCCGCCTAGGGTCGGCCCGAGCAGCGGCCCGACCAGCCCCGGCAACGCGATGAAGGCCATGATCCGCACGAATTCGCTGCGCGGAAAGGCGCGCAGCACCACCAGCCGCCCCACCGGCAGCATCAGCGCCCCGCCCAGCGCCTGCAGCACGCGGGATGCGACGAGCTGGTTGAAGCTGGTGGACAGCGCGCAGAGCAGCGAACCCAGGGAGAACAGCACGATGGCCGCGACAAAGATTCGCCGACTGCCGAAGCGATCGGCAATCCAGCCCGATGCCGGAATCAACAAGGCGACCGTAAGCATGTAGGCGATCACCACGCCCTGCATGCGCAGCGGGTTCTCGGCCAGGTCGCGGGCCATGGCCGGCAGCGCGGTATTGAGAATGGTACCGTCCAGCGTCTGCATGAAGAAGGCGATGGCCACCAGCCACGGCAGAATTCGCGCAGTGCGGGCATCGAGTGCTACGGGCGGTTGCATGAAGTCCCCGGGAACGAAAGGTGCACCATCTTAGAGGATTCCCCCGGCGACGGTTCGCGCCGCCGCGGCTTCGTCAGCGCAGCCGTTCGCTCCACCGAAACGGCGACGTGCTGCAGCGAGGCTTTGGCACGACCGGAGTCAGTGCCACGACGGCGCTGTGACGACCGGTCGCAGTCAGCCGCCGACGCCCGCCAACAGCGGTCTGCAGCGGCATACGGCTTTGCATACGGGCACCGGTAACAAAATATTTCTTGGGAAATTGACGCGAATCATTATCATTCGGAAGCGCAAGTGCAATCTTCGCCCCGTCCTTTACAGCTTTCCGGAGGCTCCCCAATGCGCATCCCCGCCACGCTCGCCATCACGTCCCTGCTGCTCACCCCGCTCGCCCAGGCGAAGGAATATCCCATCGGCGAACCGCAGCAGTGCGGCGGCATGGAGGTCGGCGCAGTGTACCTGCAACCGGTCGAGATGGACCCGCCGGGCATGATGCGCGCCGCCGCCGAGTCCGACGTGCATCTCGAGGCCGACATCAGCGCCACCGAGGACAACCGCAACGGCTGGCAGGAAGGCAGCTTCGTGCCCTACCTGAGCATCCACTACACGCTGCGCAAGAAGGGCTCCGACGAAGTGGTCGAAGGCGATTTCCATCCGATGGTGGCCAACGACGGCCCGCACTACGGCGACAACGTCAAGCTGCTCGGCCCCGGCAAGTACCAACTGACCTACAAGATCCTGCCGCCGGGCTCCGGCCATGCCATGTTCGGTCGCCACACCGACAAGGAAACAGGCGTCGCGCCCTGGTTCGAAGGCTGCGAGCTGAACTACGAGTTCACCTACGCCGGCATCGGTAAGAAAGGGGGCTACTGATGGGCCGCGCCGGGCGTTCGCTGCTCGGCGTGCTGCCCCTGCTGGCCGGGCTTGCGGGTCCGGTGCACGCCGCGCTGCCGACCTACGAGCTGACCATCCGCGACGGCCACTTCGAGCCGGCAACCATCGAAGTCCCGGCCCGTCAGCGCTTCAAGATCATCGTGCACAACGCCGGCAGCGGACCGACCGAGTTCGAGAGCACACCGTTGCGCGTCGAGAAGGTGCTGTCACCGGGTGTGACCTCCTTCGTCGTGATCCATCCGTTGAAGCCGGGCCGCTACCCGTTCTTCGACGAGTTCCATATGGATCTTCCCGAAGGCGAGATCATCGCCAAGTAGTTTTTCCGAGGAGAACCCCATGGGCCAATCCATGTTCATCGTCTGGCGCGAAAGCGTCGAGGCCCTGCTGGTCATCGGCATCCTGCATGCCTGGCTGCGTCAGCAACCGGGTGCCGGCAACGCCCTGCGTATGCTCTGGGCCGGCGTCGCCGCCGGGCTCGGCCTGGCCGGCGCGCTGGGCTGGGGCGTGCTGCAGGCCGGCGACTGGCTGGCCGGCAGCGGTGGCGAATGGTTCCAGTGCGCGATGCTGCTGGTAGCCAGCCTGCTGATCCTGCACATGGTCGGCTGGATGCACCAGCACGGCCGGACCCTGAAGACCAGCCTGCAGAACAGCGCGGCGGACAAGCTCAGCCAGGGCAGCGGCTTCGGCCTGCTGGTGCTGGCCATGCTCGCCGTCGGGCGCGAAGGCAGCGAGACGGTGGTGTTCCTCTACGGCATCGGCAACCAGCAGCAGGGCCAGGACCTCACCGGCTTCGTCATCGGCGGAGTTCTGGGCTTTGTCCTCGCCCTGCTCAGCTATGCCGCGCTGCAGGCTGGCAGCCGTTACTTCAGCTGGCGGCGTTTCTTCCAGGTCAGCGAGGTGATGTTGCTGCTGCTCGGTGGCGCCCTGCTGATGGCCGCGCTGGATCGCTTCAGCGGCCAGCTGATGGGCATGGATGTACCGGAAGTGTTCTATACGGTGTTCGGCGATCCGCTCTGGGACACCTCCGCCCTGCTGGATGACGGCAGCGCCCTCGGTGGCACCCTGGCCGGCCTCACCGGGTACCGCGCCATGCCGTCACTGGCCGCGGTGGTGACACTCGCCTTGTACTGGCTCGCCGCATGGGCCTGGCTCAAACCCCGGGCCCAGGTGCAGCTCGCTGCGAGGCCGGCGTGATCATCCAGGCGCCGTGGCTGGCGCGACTCGGTGATCTGCTGCGCCAGCATGCGAAGGCCATCCGCACGCTGCAGTGGCTGGTGGTGGGCTTCTACCTGACGCTGCTGGTGATTCCCGCCTTTCTCGACCTGCCGCCGGCCCAGGCCGGCATGCTCGACAACCTGACGGTGCTGGCGCAGTCCATCTTCTGGGGGCTGTGGTGGCCCTTCGTGCTGCTGTCGATGATCTTCTTCGGCCGCCTGTGGTGCGGCGTACTCTGCCCCGAGGGCTCACTCAGCGAGTGGATCAGCTGGCGTGGGCTGAACAAGCGCACGCCGCGCTGGGTGCGCTGGAGCGGCTGGCCGACCATTGCCTTCATCCTCACCACCGTCTATGGCCAGCTGATCAGTGTCTACGACTACGCTCAGGCGGCGCTGCTGATTCTCGGCGGCTCCACCGTCGCGGCGATGCTGGTGGGCTTTCTCTACGGCCGCGGCAAGCGCGTCTGGTGCCGCCATCTGTGCCCGGTCAGCGGCGTGTTCGCCCTGCTCGCCCGGCTGGCGCCGGTGCACTACAAGGTCGATGAGCAGCGCTGGCTGGAAAACCGCGAACCGCACCTGCCGACACCCAACTGTGCGCCGTTGATCGACATTCGCCGCATGCAGGGCAACGCCGACTGCCATGCCTGCGGCCGCTGCAGCGGACAGCGCGGCGCGGTGCAGCTGAGCGCCCGCTCACCAAACGCGGAAATCCTCATTGTCGGCGGCCAGCGGCAAGGCGAGCACTGGGACAGCACCCTGCTGCTGTTCGGCATGATCGGCCTAGCCATGGGCGCGTTCCAGTGGACGGTCAGCCCCTGGTTCATCGCCCTCAAGCAGGCCGCGGCGGAATGGCTGGTGGATCGCGACATCTTCTGGCCGCTGGAAGCCAACGCGCCCTGGTGGCTGCTGACCCACTATCCGCAGGCCAACGACGCCTTCACCTGGCTCGATGGCGCCGTGATCCTCACCTACATCTTCGGTGCCTCGCTGCTGATCGGCGGTGCGCTGTGGCTGCTGCTGCGTGCCGCTGTACGCGTCATGCGCCGCGGCGACAATGTGTTCCAGCACCTGGCGCTGGCGCTGGTGCCGCTGGGCGGCGCCGGGCTGTTTCTCGGCCTTTCCGCCACCACGGTGAAGCTGCTGCGCTACGAGGGCTTCCTGCTGGCCTGGGCGCAGCCGGCACGCGCCGCGCTGCTCATCGGCGCCGTGGCTTGGAGCCTGTATCTGGCCTGGAACGTGATCAGTCGCCACGGCGGCAACGGCCTGCGCCGGCTACTGGCATTCGCCTGCGTCAACGCCGGCTGCGCGCTGGTTAGCTACGGCTGGTGGCTGCAGTTCTGGGGCTGGTGAGTCGCCTGTTCTAGGTGGGCTGAAGCCCTCCCTACAGAGCGTGGAAGACCATCACGGTAGGGGGCTGCGCTCCCTTCCCCGCAACGCATACACGACTAGGGGTGCAGGGAAAGCCTGCGACTAACCGCGCAACACGAATGACGGGAACAGCCGATCCAGGCGCTCCCACAAGCGCTGCTGGTCGTAGGGTGCGCGGCTATCGGCGAGGCCGTCGTCGAGCATTCGCGCGGTGCGCACGCATTGCACGGCGAAGCGTTCGACACCCAGCCGGCGCAGGCGCTGGGCCATGTCACACAGGCTGTCGGCATCGAACAGCTGCCAATGCACGGTGGTCCGGCATTCATGCTCGACACCGCTTTCCAGCAGGTGCTCGAGGCTCCTCCAGTTGGCCTTGCCGCTGCCGTCCACGCCGGTGATCGCCGTGCTCTGCTCAGGCAGCGCCTTGACGTCGAAACCGACCCAGTCCACCAGCGGCAGGATACCGGCGAACAGCTTCGGCTTGATGCCGGCGCTGTGCAGGCCGACCTTGTAGCCCAGCGCCCGCACCTGGGCGATGGCCTCGGGCAGCCCGGTCTGCAGGGTTGGCTCGCCGCCACTGAACACCACCGCCTCGAGCAGGCCGACGCGTTGCTCGAGGAACGCCAGAATCTCCGACCAGGGCTTTTCCTCGTTGCCACAGGCGGGAATCAGCTGCGGGTTGTGGCAGTAGCGACAGCGCCAGCCGCAGCCCTGGCAAAACAGCACGCAGGCCAGATGGTCGGGAAAATCCAGTGTGGTCAGGGGGACCAGCCCCCCGACGCGAAGTGCTGCGGTCACCGCGCCGCCGCTTCAGTGAAGTGCAGGCGCTCGCGATGCTCGGACTGCTTGCCCGGATTGAATGCGGCGACCGGGCGGTGATAGCCCATCACGCGGGTCCAGACTTCGCAACGCTGGCGCTGGTCCTGGGGCAGTTGGTTGGCTTGGGTCATGCTGATGCTCCTTTGCGGGGGGTGAGTATGCGGCGCCGCACCTCATGGCGCGGCGTGACATGGGATCGCAGATCAGACGGCCAGGGCCGCTTCGGCCTGCTGCTTGTGCAGCAGCGCCTCGTCGCATTTCGGGCAGAACTCGTGCTCGCCGGTGAGATAGCCGTGCACCGGACAGATCGAGAAGGTCGGCGTCACCGTCAGGTAGGGCAGGCGGAAGCGCGACAGCGCATTGCGTACCAGCTTCTTGCAGGCTTCGGCCGAAGAAATCTGCTCGGCCATGTACAGGTGCAGCACGGTGCCGCCGGTGTACTTGCACTGCAGTTCGTCCTGCAATGCCAGCGCCTCGAAGGGATCGTCGGTGAAACCCACCGGCAGCTGCGACGAGTTGGTGTAGTACGGCGCCTCGGCCGTACCCGCCTGGAGGATGTCCGGGAAACGCTTGCGGTCTTCCTTGGCGAAGCGATAGGTGGTGCCCTCCGCCGGTGTCGCCTCGAGGTTGTAGAGGTGCCCGGTGTCTTCCTGGAACTGCACCAGCCGCGCCCGCACGTGGTCGAGCACCTCGAGCGCCAGCGCGCGACCGGCTTCGCTGTGCAGCCCCTCGGCGTCATCGGTGAAGTTGCGCAGCATCTCATGCAAGCCGTTCACGCCGATGGTGGAGAAGTGATTGCGCAGGGTGCCGAGGTAACGCTTGGTGTAGGGGTAGAGCCCGGCATCCATATGCTGCTGGATGACCTTGCGCTTGACCTCCAGGCTCTGCCGCGCCATCTCCAGCAGGCGATCCAGCTGCGCCAGCAGGGCCGCCTTGTCGCCTCGGTAGAGGTAACCCAGCCGCGCACAGTTGATCGTCACCACGCCCAGCGAACCGGTTTGCTCGGCCGAGCCGAACAATCCGCCGCCACGCTTGAGCAGCTCGCGCACGTCCAGCTGCAGGCGGCAGCACATGGAACGCACCTGGTTGGGCTGCATGTCCGAGTTGAGGAAGTTCTGGAAGTACGGCAGCCCGTAGCGCGCGGTCATTTCGAACAGGCGCTCGGCGTTGTCGCTGTCCCAGGGGAAGTCGTGGGTGATGTTGTAGGTCGGGATCGGGAAGGTGAACACCCGGCCGAGGCCGTCGCCGGCCTGCATGACTTCGATGTAGGCGCGGTTGATCAGCTCCATCTCGGCCTGCAGCTCGCCGTAGGCGAAGGGCATTTCCTCGCCGCCGATGTAGGGGATCTGCTCGCGCAGGTCTTCCGGGCAAACCCAGTCGAAGGTCAGGTTGGTGAACGGCGTTTGCGTGCCCCAGCGCGACGGCACGTTGAGGTTGTAGATGAACTCCTGGATCGCCTGCCGCACCTCGTCGTAACCGAGCCGGTCCTTGCGCACGAAGGGCGCGAGGTAGGTATCGAAGCTGCTGAACGCCTGGGCGCCGGCCCACTCGTTCTGCAGCGTGCCGAGGAAGTTGACCATCTGCCCCAGGGCGCTGGACAGGTGCTTCGGCGGGCCCGCCTCGACTCGCCCGGGAATGCCGTTGAAGCCCTCGTTCAACAGCGTGCGCAGCGACCAGCCGGCGCAGTAGCCGGCGAGCATGTCCAGGTCGTGGATATGCAGATCGCCTTCGCGGTGCGCCGTGCCGATCTCCGGGCTGTAGACCTCGTCCAGCCAGTAGTTGGCGGTGACCTTGCCCGACACGTTGAGGATCAACCCACCCAGTGAATAGCCCTGGTTGGCGTTGGCCCGTACGCGCCAATCCTCACGCGAGAGGTATTCGTTCATCGAGGCCGCGACATCCACCACTGCCTTGCGATCACGCCGCAGGCGGGCGTGCCGCTCGCGGTAGACGATGTAGGCACGCGCCGTGTCGAAGTGGCCGGCGGCCATCAGCGCACGCTCGACAGCATCCTGCACCTGCTCGACTTCCACTGCCGTGCGGCGGGCCAGTTGCAGCCGCACCGCCTCGGCCAGGGCCTGTGCGACCGCTGCATCGAATTCACCCGTGGCCGCCCCGGCCGCCGCAATGGCGCGCTCGATCTTGGCCAACTCGAACGCCGCCAAGCGGCCATCGCGCTTGCGCAGCGAGACCGGCTGGTTCACCTCTGCCTGTCTGGGCATTCCCGCCTCCATAACCATATGTAGTGTTATTTTTTCAGCAAACCACAATATGGTGTGACTTTAGCGGTGGAACTCCATTGCCGAATTGACCATCGTCAAGCCCGAGCGGCTGGCTGGCGAACGGCATCGACCCTACGTGACGCGCAGACTTGTCCCTGATCAAGGAACCTCCCGCGGCGGCGCTCCTAGGATGCAGCCAGATAAGACCCGGCCCAGCCCGGGGGAGGAACCATGCTCACCGAAAAGACCCTGGTAGCGGAGCTACGCCGCCATCATCTGTTCAGCCGGCTGCCGGACGCCGCGCTGCAGGAGGTATGCGCTTCGGCCAACCTCAAGCGCCTGCCGGCCGGAGCCTCGCTGTTTCACCAGGGCGACAAGGCCGACCGTTTTTATTTCCTCTTCAGTGGCCAGATCAAGCTGCATCGGGTGGTCTGCGACGGTCAGGAGAAGCTGGTGGAAGTGATGCGCGCCGGCGAGTCGTTCGCCGAGGCACTGCTGTTCAAGGGCACGCCCTGCTATCCGGTCAGCGCCACCGCCCTCAAGGCCAGCCTGGTGGCAAGCCTGAACGGGCCCCACTACCGACGCATCCTCGAGCAGCAGCCGGACATCTGCCTGGACATCCTCGCCACCCTCAGCATCCGTCTGCACCAGCGCATGACCGAGATCGACACCCTGACCCTGGCCAACGCCAGCCATCGGGTGGTGCGCTTTCTCGCGCAGTCGCAGCAGGACGACAGCGGCGTGGTGGTGCTCGATGTGCCGAAACGGCTGATCGCTTCGAAGCTCGGCATCCAGCCGGAAACCTTCTCGCGCATCCTGCATCGACTGATCGACGCCGGAACCATTTCCGTACAGCGTCGGCGCATCGAGATCCTCGACAACCGCAAGCTGGCCGCCTATGACGAATGACCCGCGGCATGTCCGCCCGCCAACCCACCCCACTGCCGGGAGCGCGCGATGACCGTCACCCCCATCCCCCTGGTCTATTCCTGTTCCGGCTGCTCGAACGTCGCCCAGCTGGCCAACACCCTGGCCGTGCGTCTCGACCGCGCCGGGCTCGCGGAAATGTCCTGCATCGCCGGCGTCGGCGGCCGCGTCGCGGCGCTGGTGAAGAAGGCCAACTCCGGACGACCGATCCTGGCCATCGACGGCTGCCCGATGCACTGCGCCCGCGCTTGCCTGGCACAGCACGGCGTGATGCCCGATGTGCACATCACCCTCAGCAGCTACGGTCTGCGCAAGCGGTATCGGGAAGACTGCAGCGAGGAAGAGATCGCGGCGCTGTTCGAGGACATGAAACAGATCATCGCCAGCGACCGCATGCAGATGCGCGCCGTGTGACATCTGCCGAAGCTGACGCTGGCCCGATCAATCCGGGCCAGCGCAACGAGATCACGGTTTGCAGGTGGGCCGAAGCCACCGTTCGTGCCAACGAGCAGAAGCGCCTGCGATTCGCGGCGCTCCGGCTTGGGTGCCTCGATCAGGCGTTTGCCGCCTGCGCCCGATTGGCCGCGGCCACCTCCTCTCCCGCGCCCTGCAGCAGCTTCCACAGCCAGCTCGGCAGGGTGTCCGGGTCGAGGCTGTCGATCAGGTTCTTGATCGCCAGGCCCAGCTCGGTATCCCCTTCGATGACCAGCCGGCGGCGGAAGAACAGGGTGTCCGGGTCTTCCTGACGGCTGGCCAGCAAGAGGAACTCGCGCCAGTTGCCGCGGATGGTCACCTCCACCGGCGCCTGCGCCGCGATGCGCAGCTTGCCGCGCTCGCAGGTCAGGCACCAGGCGAGCCCCAGATCGGCAACCTCGAGCTTCATCCAATGGCCGTCGAGCACGTCGAAGGCCCCGTCGTTCAGAGCCTCGGCGAATAGCTGATTGAGACTGCGCTCCAGCGCCAAGCGCTGGAGCAGGAATGGCGTTTTCGCCGCCAGTGGCAACAGGCGGCCGCTAAGATTCACCAGATGGGCACGCGGATTCAGCATAAACCGGCCTCCTCGGCACGCAGCATGCCCGGCTGGCCATGCCAATAACCATTGCAACCATCCACCGCCAGGGGCGGCAGCGCGCCCTTGCGCACCGCGTCGAAGGCGCCGATCACCTCCTCCATGCCGGCGGCCCGCGGGCTCAGGCGCAGCAGGTCGACGCCGCTGTCCACCAGCCCCTGATAGTCGGCGAGCAGGTTGCTGACCGAAGCGGACATGGTCTGGATGCCATTGATGGTGAACAGCGCCTCGCCTTCCTGGCTGAGCAGCGGGATGCCCTCGGGGTAGTTCTGGCAGCAGAACTGGCAATCGTCCTTGGGCCGGTTCTCGGCTCGCGCGGTGAAGCAGCGCGCCGAATAGGCCAGTGGCAAGTGCCCGTAGGCGAAGATTTCGATTTCCGGCAGCGCCACGCCCAATTCCTGCAGTTGCGCGCGGGCGCTCTTGATCAGCTTGCCGGAGGCTTCCACCGGCGGCACCCAGCGGCTCATGCCGCTGGCCACCAGCTCGGCCAGGGCGTGGCCGTTGTAGAGGTTGAGCGCCGGGCCGCCGACGAAGGGCAGCTTGCGCTCGGACATCAGCTGCACTGCGCCCATGTCGTTGGCCTCCACCAGCAGCTCGCCGTTGTCGCACAGGCGGCGCAGGCTGGACAGCTCGGAGGCGGCCTCGACCAGCGTCAGACCGGACAGGACCAGTTGCGCCGACGAGGCTTCGGCCAGGTCGCGGGCCAGCCCCAGCCAGTCGTCGAGCATCATGGCGCGGCGCTTGGAGCACACCGTTTCGCCGAGGTAGATCACGTCCAGTGGCTGTTCCGCCATGTTCGCGTAGAAATCCAGTGTCTGCTGGCGATCCCAGTAGAACAGCACCGGGCCGAGAGAGAGTTTCATGCGTGGCTCCTCGTTCATTGCCAGGCTCGGTGGTAGGCACCCAGGGTGGTCTGCGAGCCTTCGGAAAGGCCATCCAGTACCTGCCGCCAGCCGGGTTCGACCGCATAGCGCTGCGGTGCCTTGAGGTAGCTGTCCAGCGCCGCGCGCCAGACCCGGGTGACCTGCTCGACGTAGGCCGGGCTGCGTTGGCGCCCCTCGATCTTCATCGCGGTGACGCCGATGGCGGAAAGCTCCGGGATCAGGTCCAGGGTATTCAGGCTGGTCGGTTCCTCCAGCGCATGGAAGCGTTGGCCGTTGACCATGAAGCGACCCTTGCACAGCGTCGGGTAACCGGCCGATTCGCCTGCGGCGTAGCGGTCGATGAGCACGTTGTTCAGGCGCGAGGTCAGCCCCTCAGGCTCCTCGCTCCAGCGCACCGCCTTGGCCGGCGAGCAGACGCCGCAGAGGTTGGGCGACTCGCCGGTGAGATATGAAGACAGATGGCAACGCCCCTCGGCCATGATGCACAGGCTGCCAAAGGCGAACACCTCGATCGGCACCGGACTGCTCGCGGCGACCTGCTTGACCTGCTTGAGCGAGAGCACCCGCGGCAGCACCGCGCGGCTGATGCCGTAGCGCTGCTGATAGAAACCCAGCGCCGCGGCATTGGTGGCCGAGCCCTGTACCGACAGGTGCAGTTTGAGCTTGGGGTGGCGCTTGCTGGCATAGCCCAGCACGCCGGGATCGGCGGCGATCAGCGCATCGACGCTCAGGTCGGCGGCCTGATCGACGGCGCGCTGCCAGCGATTCCAACCTTCCGGCTGGGCATAGGTATTGACGGCGATGTACAGCTGCCGCCCCTTTTCACGGATCAGCTGCAGGCCCTTGTCCAGCTGCTTTTCGTCAAGATTGAGGCCGGCGAAATGGCGGGCGTTGGTGTCGTCGCGAAATCCGACGTAGATGGCATCGGCGCCCTGCTGGACGGCGGCCTTGAGCGCGGGCAGGCTTCCTGCCGGGCAGACCAGGTGCATGACAACTCCTAGACATTCGGGTACATGCGCGCCGCGCAAACAGCGCAGCGGTCGTTCGGCTGAACGGAAAACAGCCGGCAGTCTAGGCAGCTGACCAGTGGCCAGCATTGATAGGGGTCAAGATTGACCGGACGTCGCGACTGCGACGAAATGCAGCGGAAAATCCGCGCCGACCGCACGGCCGCCGGCGCAGAGCGGGGCTCTCAGATGCCCTCGTCACCCTCGAATTCCTCGGTGGCGCGGGCGACCATCTGCCGCCAGGCACCGGACTCTTCGCCGAGCAGGCGCATGGCCTTGAGGCTGGCGGCGAAGGCATCACGGTAATGCAGCGGGTTGTTCTCGCTGGCGGCGCGCTCGGCGAAGGCTTGCGCCTCGTTCAGCAGGGCGTTGAATTCATTGTTGTCCAGGGCCATTGGGCGTTCCTCGAGTGATGACTTGAGGTTAGACCATAGCCGGCCACCGGCGTCCTCGACCGGCCGACAGGCGCTACTTGAGCTTCAGCCGCCGCGCCAGCTTGTGCAGGTTGCTCGGGTCGACATCCAGCAGCCGCGCGGCCTGCGCCCAGTTCTCGCCGGAAGCCTCCAGGGCGTAGACGATGGCCCGGCGCTGCGCCGCGTCCACCGTCTGGCGCAACGGCAGTATCTCGTCGACTGCCACAGGCTGCTCGGTCGGCGCTGGCGCTTCCGTGCCCGCGACATGGCTGTCCAGATCCAGCAGCTCGGGCTCCAGGGTGAGAATCTCGCTGCGCGAGGCGCCCCGGCTGAGCAGGCGCAGGGCCGCGCGGCTGACCACGTGCTCCAGTTCGCGCACGTTGCCCGGCCAGGAGTAGGCCAGCAGCGCGCGCTCGGCCGCCGGCGACAGGCGCATGCTGCGCAGCCCCAGGCGCGCGCGGTTGAGTTCGAGAAAATGCCCGGCGAGGATCAGTACGTCATTGCCGCGCTCGCGCAGCGGCGGGATCGGCGCCGGGTAGACCGACAGCCGGTGATAGAGGTCGGCGCGGAAATGCCCGTCGCGCACACTGTCTCGCAGGTTTCGGTTGGTCGCCGCGATGATGCGCACATCCACCTGCCGCGGCTTGTCCGCGCCCAGGCGCTGGATCTCGCCGTTCTGCAGGGTGCGCAGCAGCTTGGCCTGCACCGTCAGCGGCAGTTCGCCGACCTCGTCGAGCAGCAGCGTGCCGCCGTTGGCGGCATCGAACCGCCCCGGGCGGTCGGTGGTGGCGCCGGAGAAGGCGCCCTTGACGTGCCCGAACAGCTCGCTCTCGGCCAGCGACTCCGGCAGCGCCGCGCAATTGACGTGCACCAGCGGCTTGTTGCGCCGGCGGGAATGCCGATGCAGCCAGCGCGCGAACAACTCCTTGCCGACCCCGGTTTCGCCCAACAGCAGCACCGGCAGCTCGGAGTCGGCCACCACCTGCAGCTCGCGCAGCAGCTCGCGGATCGCCTCGCTCTGGCCGAGAATCTCACCCTCGCCGTGCTCCACCGAGGACTCCAGCACATCGCTGCGCGCCAGGCGCAGGCCGCGGTTCTCATGTTCCAGACGGGTCACCCGCACGGCGGCCTCGATCACCAGGGTGAAACGCTGCAGGTCGCAGCGGGCCGCATCGTCGAAGGTGCCGGCATGCAAGGCATCGAGGGTCAGCGCGCCCCACAGCTTGCCCTCGACGTAGAGGCTGACGCCCATGCAGTCGTGCACCGGCAGGGGTTCGCCGACATGCGCGTCGAGCAGGCCGTCGTAGGGGTCGGGCAGGCGACTGTCAGGCTCGAACCAGGTCGGCTCGCGTTGCGAGAGGATCGCCGCCAGCCGCGGGTGCTGGGCAACGACGAAGCGCCGGCCGAGCGCCTCCTGCACCAGGCCGACCGCCGCCAGCGGACGCAGGCTGTCCTCGTCCAGCCGCAGCAGCACCACTGCGCCGCAGCGAAAATGCTGGTGCAAGGTGTGCACGAGGCGTTGCAGGCGCACGGCGTTGGGCAGTTCGGTGGTCAGGTCGGCGAGCAGGGCATCAGCCATCATGGTTCTAGTTACCCTCAAGGTTTTCCGAACCATAACCTGCACGGGTAATTTTCACCAGCGGCGTGCTGCAATTGGCGATTTTCGGTGCCTCCAGCGATGGCACGCCTGTTGCGATGGCTCGGTCATCGTCATCAGGAACGTTGTCATGAGCACAGACCTTATCGACCAGACCCTCGGCAACCTCGCCTGCTCGCTGCCGGGAGCCACCCGCGTCTTCCGCCACTATCGCCTGGACTTCTGCTGCGGCGGCGATCTCTCGCTGGGCGAGGCCGCACGGCGTATCGGCGTCGAGCCCCAGGTCATCGCCGAGGCGCTGCTTGCCCTCGAGCCTGAGGAAGCGCAACGGGACTGGCGCAACGTGCCCGCTGGCGAGCTGATCGACTACCTGCTGGCGCGCTTCCACGAACGTCACCGTGACCAGTTCCCCGAGCTGATCCGCCTGGCCAGCCGGGTCGAGCAGGTTCATGGCAGCCGCCCCGAATGCCCCAACGGGCTCGCCCAGCACCTGTGGCACATGCAGCAGGAGCTTGAGAGCCACATGCTCAAGGAAGAGCAGATTCTCTTCCCCATGCTGCAGCGCGGCATGCGTTTCCCGCAGGCCCAGGGGCCGATCTCGGTGATGCGCTACGAGCATCAGGAGCACGGCAACGCGCTGGAACGACTGGCCGCACTGACCAACGACATCACGCCGCCGGCCAACGCCTGCAATACCTGGCGCGCGCTGTACCGCGGGTTGGAGGAAATGCGCAGCGACCTGATGCAGCACATCCACCTGGAGAACAACGTGCTGTTCCGCAACGCCGAAGCGCCGCTCGCGGCCAGCGCAGACGACGCTCAAACCATCGAGGTGCGGCAGCCATGAAACAGTACCTGCAACCGCTCGCCTGGGGCATGGCCATGGCCTCCATCGTCGCCGTGGCCAGCGGCTTCGCGCTCAGCATGGTGGCCAGTACCGCGCAGGCGGCGATGGCCCACGATCATGGCCCGCACGGCCAGGCAATGATCAGCGAGCCCCCGCCAGGTGCGCGCTGGAGCACCGACGAGGCCCTGCGCGAGGGCATGACCCGCATCCACGAAGCGGTCCAGCGCAGCCTGCCGGACACCCCGGGCCAGCCGATCGGTGACGAAGCCGCCGCCGATCTGCAGCGCGACATCGAGGCAGCGACCAGCTACCTCATTGCCAACTGCAAACTGCCGGAAGCCGCCGATGCCGGGCTGCACGGTCTGCTCATCGACCTGCTCAGGGGCGCCGAGGCGTTGTCCGAGGCCGACCAGCGCGAGCAGGGCCTGCAACGCCTCGTCGAGGCGCTGGAGCGCTACCCGCAGCTGTTCGCCGAGCCGCTCTGGCGTGACGGTTTCGTCGCTCGTCTGCACTGATCCCACGCCGCGGCGACACGACCTATTGGCCAGACCTTGACCGTCATCAACGTCTGGCCTGCGCCATCGCCCAGCACTTGCGCTAGGCTGAAGCCCGACGTTTGTTGTTGTTCAATTGAAACAGGACGCCTTGCATGGTGCTTCACCGCGTACACCACCAGATCCTCCGCAGCCATCACCTGTTCGAACCGCTCAACGAAGAGCAGATGGAAGAACTGCTCAATGCCAGCCAGCTGCTCAACCTGGACAAGGGCGACAACCTGTTCCATCAGGGCAAGCCGGCACACAACTTCTACTTCGTCATCTCCGGTGCGGTGAAGGTCTACCGCCTGACACCGGACGGCCAGGAAAAGGTCTTCGAGGTGATCGGCAACCGGCAGACCTTCGCCGAAGCCATGATGCTGATGGACACGCCCAACTACGTCGCCTCGGCCCAGGCGGTCTGCCCGTCGCAGGTCTACCGCTTCTCCAACGCTGCCTACATGCGTCTGCTGGAGGCCAACCAGCGACTGACGTTCGCCCTGCTCGGCAAGCTCTGCGTGCGCCTGCACCAGCGCATCAACGAGATCGAGACGCTGTCGCTGAAGAACGCCACCCACCGCGTGGTGCGCTACCTGCTGACGCAACTGGCGCGGGTGAAGGACGACAGCAACAGCTTCGAACTGCCGATGGCCAAGCAGCTGGTGGCCGGGCACCTGTCGATCCAGCCGGAGACGTTCTCACGGATCATCCGCCGACTGATCGACGAGGGCATCATCACCCAGGAAGGTCGGCAGATCGCCATCCTCGATCGCCAGCGGCTCGAGCAGTTCGAGTGAGTTGATCGCCATCAAAGTCAACGGCGCGAGCAGCGTGTCAGGCTTTGCTGGCGAGGAGGAGCACCACATGCCCAAATGCCTGTACTGCCAGCAAGACAATCCGCCGGGGGACGCCGAATGCAGCAACTGCGGCATGCCCCTGCCGGAACACGCCGATGGCGCCCCGGAGCGCCGCCAACGGCGTTTCCTCTGGTTCTGCATCGCCCTCAGCATCTTCTGCGCGGTGATGATCGTCTGGCTGCCGCGTTATCTGTTCTGATCGCCAGGGCGAATCACGCTTAACCGATCCCCACGAACGGTGCGCCGCGGGCGTGAACAGCGCCATCCACCTACATGCCACGCCAGCCGCCCGGCCAACGAACCCCGTCGGCCGCAGGATGGACCGCGCCTCACCGATTTCACGGAATGGCCATCCACCGAGCGGCTGCTCGGTGGACGTGAAAAGCTACATTCACCCTACCGTCCTGCAATACAGAACCGCGGCGGCTGCGCAACACGATATCCGCCATTGCCCGCCTACGGCTGGGTCAGCTGCTTGTACAACTGCGGCAGGCGGAACGGCAGCTGCTGTGGCTCCTTGATCAGGGTGTAGCCGTTGGCGCCGAACATGTACGGCAGGTAGTCGCCGGCTTCGCGGTCGATGGTGATGCAGAACGGCAGCAGCCCCTGCTTGCGCGCTTCCATGACGGCCTGACGGGTATCCTCGACGCCGTAGCGACCTTCATAGAGATCCAGGTCATTCGGCTTGCCGTCGGTGACCAGCAGCAACAGCTTGCGCCGCTGCTTGCAGGCACCGAGCAGTTCGGTGGCCTGGCGGATGGCCGCGCCCATGCGGGTGTAGTAACCGGGCTTGAGCGCCTGGATGCGCCCGCGAGTCTCGTCGCCGTAGGGCTGGCGGAAGCTCTTCAGCTCCTGCATGCGCACCTGCTGGCGGCGCAGCGAGGAGAAGCCGTACAGCGCAAAGGGATCGCCCACCGCCGACAGCGCCTCGCCGAACAGCAGCAGGCTGTCGGTCACCACGTCGATCACCCGGTGCTCGTTGTCCAGGTGCGCATCGGTGGACATCGACAGGTCGGCCAGCAGCAGACAGGCCAGGTCGCGGCGATTCTGCCGTTGTTCCATGAACAGGCCGCGCTCGGCGCACTGGCCGTTCTGCCGCTCGACGTGAAAATCGAGCCAGGCCTGCATGTCCAGCTCGGAACCCTGGGGTTGCTGGCGCAGCCACTGGCGGTCGTTGCGCAGATGCTCGAACTGCCGGCGCAGGCGCCGCGCCAGGGGCGACAGGTGCAGCGGCAGCGGCTTCGACTCGGCGCCACGGGGCAGCATCAGCTGCAGGTTGACGAAGTCCTTCTGCAGGCATTGCTTGCGATAATCCCATTCGGGCAGCTTGATGCCCTCACCCAGCGGCACATCGTCGAAGTCCGCGGCCGGCAGGTCCAGGTCCAGCTTCAGGCCGCCGCCCTGACGCATGCGCTGACGCGACAGAGCCAGTTCGTCGAGATCCTCGGCGACACGGGCCGCGTCCAGATCCTCGGTATCGTCGCCGCAGCGATCCAGCTCGATGTGCTCGGACCAGCTGAACAGGTTTTCCAGACGGAACAGCAGCAGGCCGCCCTTGCTCGAGCTTTCCTCGACCCGCCGAGCCCGCTTGCGCTGGCGCGACTCGCCACCGGGCGGGGTTTCCAGATTGCCCTCGCCTTCCTCGGCGCGCTGCGCGGCCTGGGGTTCACCGAGGTTGTCCGCCGGATACAGCCACAGCGGCAATGGCCAGGGCGCGCGCTCGCTACGCGGGAACTGGCTGACGCTGCCCGGTTCACGCAGCGCCTGGCACAGCGCGCGTTCCAGTGCGGCCTCGGCCTTGGGCAGCTGGCTCGGGTCCGGGCGCAACTGCAGATGAGCCTCGACCAGGCGCCGGTAACGCGCACGCATGGCCGGGAACTGCTCGAGGATGGCCTGGGTCCAGCGCTGGTTGTCCCGCGCCCAATGGCGCATCTGCCCCGCCTGCGCAGCGAGCAGCGCCAGCCAGCGATACAGGTCCTGGTTCAGCGAGACTTCCGGGTACACCGCCAGGCTCTGTGGCAGCCGCAGGTTGCTGGCGTCGCACCAGGCCACCGGCAGTTGCTTGCAGGTGCCGGCGACCTGCTGCAGCAGGTTGCGCCGCACGAGCATGTCACGCGCGCTGGCGGCCTCGACACCCACGCCGCTGGCGCCGCCCATGGCGCGAAACAGCAGCGACAGCGGCCGCTGCATGCTCTCAAGTTCCACTCGTGCCTCGGGAAAGTCCGGGCTGGCGCGACGGGTGATGAAGCGGTGCCAGACACTACCGACCCACTCTTCCACTTCGATGGTAAAGGCCATGGCGGTTACTCCGTACTGGCACTGAAAAAGCAAAACGGCCCGCTGTTACCAGCCGGGCCGTCGATACTCATTGCAACTCGTCTCAGGCCGCGGCGGCTGCCGCTGCTGCGACCGGTACTCGACCGCGCTGGCGGAAGCTGTACAGGTAGCAGACCAGACCGATCAGGAAGAACACCCCGGCGACCAGGCGCAGCCAGAAGAAGATGGCCAGCTGATCCGAAGTCGCCATGAAGGACATGGCGGCCCCGTCGGCAGGGATGCGCTGCAGCCAGACCTGAACCACGCCAGCAGCGGTGAGGAACAGGGTGATGGCAACCATGGACAGGGTCATCAGCCAGAAGCCCCACACTTCGACGCGCTGAGCACGTGCATCCGGCGCTTCACCCAGACCACGCAGACGCGGCATGGCGTAGCTGATCATGGTCATCACGATCATCGCGTAGGCGCCGTAGAAGGCCAGGTGACCGTGGGCAGCAGTGATCTGCGAGCCGTGGGTGTAGTAGTTCACCGGAGCCAGGGTGTGCAGGAAGCCCCACACGCCAGCACCGAGGAAGGCCGTCACGGTGGTACCGATGGCCCACAGCGAAGCGGCCTTGTTCGGATGCTCGCGGCGACGACGGTTCACCATGTTCAGGGCGAACAGCACCATGGCGAAGAACGGCAGCGGTTCCAGGGCGGAGAAGATCGAGCCCAGCCACAGCCATACGGTCGGCGCACCGATCCAGAAGAAGTGGTGACCCGTACCGATGATGCCGGTGATCAGCGCCATGGCGATGATGACGTAGAGCCACTTCTCGACCACTTCGCGGTCCACGCCGGTGATCTTGATCAGGACGAAGGCCAGCATCGCACCCATGATCAGTTCCCACACGCCTTCCACCCACAGGTGCACGACGAACCACCAGTAGTACTTGTCGCGCGCGAGGTTCTCGGGGTTGTAGAAGGAGAACAGGAAGAACACCGCGAGGCCGATCAGACCGGTCATCATCACCGTGCTGACCACGGTCTTGCGACCCTTGAGCATGGTCATGCCGATGTTGTAGAGGAAGCCCAGGGCAACCACCACGATACCGATCTTGGTGATCGTCGGCTGCTCGAGGAACTCACGCCCCATCGTTGGCAGCAGCTCGTTCTTGGTCAGCTCTGCCAGTGCCGCATAAGGCACGAACAGGTAACCGAGAATGGTCAGCACGCCGGCAACGGCAAACACCCAGAACAGGATGATCGCCAGTTTCGGGCTGTGCAGTTCGCGGTCCGACTCCTCGGGGATGAGGTAGTAGGCCGCGCCCATGAAGCCGAACAGCAACCAGACGATCAGCAGGTTGGTGTGAACCATCCGCGCCACGTTGAACGGGATGAGGGGGAACAGGAAGTCACCGACGACATACTGCAGCCCCATGATCAGACCGAAGAGGATCTGACCGACGAACAGGATCAGCGCAAACACGAAGTAGGGTTTGGCAACGGCCTGCGATTGGAATTTGAGATGCGGATTGATACTGCTCATCTCGTGGCCCCTCCAGTGGATTCGGAAACAAAGACGTCCATCACTCAACCCTCCTTGTTTGGCGGCCAGTTGTTGGTGTCGATCTTCGAAGTCCACTTGAGGAACTCCGCCATATCGTCAACTTGCTGCTCGGTCAGATTGAATTGCGGCATCGCGCGGCGTCCGGGGGCGCCGAGTGGCTGAGCCTTCATCCAGGCGTGCAGGAAGGGCTTGAAGGCCTCCTCACCACCCCGGCGGACGAACACGTTGCCCAGCTCCGGCGCGAAGTAGGCGCCTTCACCCAGCAGGCTGTGGCAGCCGATGCAGTTGTTGTTTTCCCAGACCGCCTTGCCGCGAACCACCGCCTCGGTCATCTCCGATGCATTGGTTCGTTCGGGGAAAGTCTGCTCTGTGTGGTAAGTGAGGCCGAGGAATACCAGGAAGAAGAACACGCTTCCTCCGAAGTAAATATTCCTGGCCATCCCTTTGGTGAAGGTCTCGGACATGGTCGCCTCCTCATGGCTTGGCGTGGCCAGTTTAAGAAGGGGGCTATCGAAACCTGCTTGATGGCAATCAAGAAAAACCCGAACGCAACAGTCAGGCTTTCCAGGGGGATCGAAGGGAGGTCGCAAGCCCTTGCGGGGCAAGGGTTCCAGCGGTTTTCAGGCGCGCCCGCCGGGCATCGTGCCGCTGTGCAACGGGCCTGTGCACCCGCAGGCCGGCGCTGCCGGCGAGGGCGAACGGCAGCGCCGACGGGGGCTCAGGCGCGGCGCTGAGCGGCCAGGCGCAGGCCGGTCTTCTTCAGGATGCGACTGGACACCAGCATTTCGTTCGCGCGACAGGCACTGCCGAGCAGCGCGCGGATCTGGTTGCGGTAGGCCTCGATGTCGCTGGCATCGCGCCCGTGCACCATGGCGAACAGGTTGTAAGGCCAACCCTCGCGGCGTGGCCGTCGATAGCAGTGGCTGACGAAGGGCTGGGCACCGATCAGCGCGCCTAGACGGTCGATTTCGCCATCATCGACGTCCCACACGGTCATGCCGTTGTGCCGATAGCCGAGGCGGTAGTGGTTGGGTATCGCTGCAATCCGCCGGATCGCACCATCGGCCTGCAGGCGCTGCAGCAGCGCCAGCGTCTCGTCGACATCGATCCCCAGCTCATCGGCAAGCCAGGCCCAGGGATCGGCCACCAGCGGCAATCCGGCCTCGGTCAGCTCGATCAGGCGGCGGGTCAGGCCTTCATCAGACGGGGAAGTGCAAACCGACATGGAAGGTTTCCTCTTTTGGCAGATTCAGCACCGCCAGGCCGGTTTCGGCCTCGATGCGCGCAATGCTCTCGGCAATGCCCTGCGGGGTTTCGCAGCCGAGCACGAACCACATGTTCCAGCGGTGCTCACGGCGATAGTTGTGCGCGACCTCTGGCATCGCCGTGAGTTGCGCGGCGACCTCGTCGAAGCGCGCCTCGGGTACGGATAACGCAGCCAGGGTAAAGGCACCGCCGAGACGGTCGATATCGAACATCGGTCCGAAGCGGGTCAGCGTGCCATCCTCGAGCAGGGCCTGAACCCGCTCGCGCAGGGCCTCGGACGTGCTGCCAAGCTCCTCGGCAAGGGCTTCCCAGGGATGACGCACCAGCGGCAGGCCATGTTGCAGGCGATTGATCAATTGGCGGTCGAGCTCATCCATTGGCGGTCTCCACCAACGGTGGTGCAAAGCGACCGCCGCACTGCTTGAACGCCCGCGTGCTGAACAGCAGCTGGTGCGGCACATCGCTCAGGCCGTTGTCGGCCAGCAGGCGCCCGATCAGCTGGCAGACCTGCTCGCGCTCGCGCCCATGCACCATGCAGAACAGGTTGTAGGGCCAATGCGGCAAACGCCGCGGGCGCTGATAGCACAGATTGACCCCGGCCGCCTGGCCAAGGCGCCGCCCGACCTCGTCGACCTGCGCATCCGGGATATCCATCACCAGCATGGCGTTGGCGCGAAAACCCAGCGCGCGATGCTTGAGCACCAGGCCGACGCGACGGAACAGTCCTTCTTCCTGCCAGCGCTGGATCTGCTCCAGCACGCGCTCCTCGACGCTGCCGATCTGCTCGGCGAGTCGCTGATACGGGCGTGCAGCCAACGGCAGGCCGCCCTCGAGCAGCCGACGTAGCTGCAGCGCCTGCAAGTCGTTGAGGCAACCGGTCATGACGGGTCTCCCAGCGGAAAGCCAAGGTCGATACGAAAGGCGTGCAGCATCGGCAGGTCGAGCGGGGTGAGCCCGGTGTCGGCTTCGATCTCGGCCAGCAGCCGGTCGATGTGCGGGCGATCCGGCCCGGTCAGCACGAACCAGAGGTTGTAGCGATGCTCGCGCAGGTAGTTATGATTGACCTCGGGAAAGCCGTTGATGCGCGCTGCAACCTGCTCCAGGCGCGCCTCGGGCACGGCCAGCGCGACCAGGGTGCTGGCGCCGGCACGGCTGTGTTCGAACACCGGGCCGATGCGCGACAGGCCACCGCCCTCCTGCAGTTGTCCAAGACAGGCGAGCACCTCGTCCTCGCTACAGCCAAGCTCTTCGGCCATGGCGCGGTAGGGTTCGGCACACAGCGGCATGCCATGCTGGTAGCGGTCGATCAGGCGGCGGCTGAGTGCGTCGATATGCATGTCACAACCCCGTCTCGTGGGCGCGGCTGCTGAAGAAGATGCCGCTCGGACTGTGCGCCGGCAGTCGCTTGAGCAGCTTCAGGGTATAGGGATCCCAGACCTGGATTTCCTCGCCATCGCGCACCGACAGCCAGAGCTGGTCGCCGCGGGCGGTGAACTCCATGTGCAGCACGACCGGGCCCGGTTCCAGATCGGCGATGATCTCGTGGGTCTCGCTGTCGATGACCTGCACCTTGCCGTTGTCGGGATGGGCGAAGTTGACCCAGATCTGCCGCGCGTCCGGTCGCGCCATGACGAAGATCGGCTGACCGGCAACATCGATGGCCGCGGTCTGCTGCCAATTCTGCGAGTCCATCACCAGCACCCGGTGCTGGCCGACCGCGGGCACGAAAGTCTGGTTGCCGGCCACGGTCCAGCCTTCCAGATGCGGCATCTTGTACACCGGCAGTTTCTGCTGGCCGCGACCGTAGCCATCGAGAATGCGCTCGACGCCCCGCTCGGGATGCCAGAGATCGATCTTGGCCATGCCATCTTCGCCGAACAGGCCGGCGATGTAGTAGCGGCCCTCCGGCGTCAGCAGGGCATCGTAGGGCTGGCGGCCGATACCCTCGAAACGGGTGATCTGCGGCTCGTTGCCCTGGCTGAAATCCAGCAGCCAGGTTTCGTCGGTGTCGAACAGGCTGTAGATGAAGCGCCGGCCGGGTACGTCGATCACGCCGACGACGCGGGCATTGCGGCTGCCATCGGCCAGCGGCGTGGCGGGAATATCGGCCACCAGTTCCAGGGTATTGGCGTCGAACACCTTGACCCCGCCCGGCTCGTAGTTGCCGACCGCGATCAGCGTGCCGTCCTGACTGATCGCGCCGCCGATGCTGTTGCCACCCTGGATCACCCGGCGATCGATGCGCTGGCGCAGCAGGTCGACCTTGGTCAGCCCGCCATCGCGGCCAAACACGTAGGCATAGCGCTGATCACGGGAGAACACCACCGAGGCGTGGGACAGATCGCCCAGTCCTTCGACACGGGCAAGCTGGCTCTGGTTGGTGCTCTCGATGATCTGCAGGCTGCCGGTGGCGCGTTCCACCACCACGCCCAGGTCACCGGTACCGCGCAGCGGTTGCTGTGCGCAGGCCGCAAGCAGGCCAGCCGCAGCCAGCAGCAGGAAAGGACGAATCATGGTTTGGGATATCCTTCGAGAAGGCGGTCGACCAGCCAGGCGATGTCCTGCTCGTCGAGCAGCGCATTCCAGCCAGGCATGGCGGTGCCGGGGCGGCCGTGGGTAACGGTAGCGATCAGGCTGTCACGGGGTTTGCCGGCGAGCGCCTCGCGGGTCAGCGCGGGGCCGAGGCCGCCAGTCATGCGCAGGCCATGGCAGGAGCCACAGTCCTGAAGTAAGAGATGGTCGAGCTTTGCCTGACGCTCGGCAGCGGGCGCTGCGGCCAGGGAAAGAGGAATCAGGAGAAAGGACGCCAGGGCCAGCCCCAGACGTGAAACGGCGTGTCGGGCAACTGTCATGGCGTCCTCCGGGGCGACTTACTTGAGGCTAAGAACCCACTCGGCGAGGGTCTTGGCTTCCTCTTCGGTAACTGGGTTTGGCGGCATCGGGATCGGACCCCAAACGCCTTGGCTGCCATTCTTGATGTGCTGGGCCAGGGTGTCGGCGGCGCCTTCGACGCCCGCGTTCTTGGCTGCGACTTCTTTCAGAGCCGGGCCAACCATCTTGGTGTCGACGCTGTGGCAGGCCGCGCAGGGCTTGCTCTTGAACAGCGCTTCACCGTCCTGAGCCAGGGCCGGCTGCAGGGTCAGCGCGCCACCAAGGGCGAGCATCGGGATAAGGATTTTCTTCATTAGAACTATTCCTCAAGGCTAAAGGGGTGAACGTTACCGCCCACCCAAAGGGTGCTCAGCAAAAACGCACTGAGCAAGTGCACGGTAAATTTACCGCTTGTGCTAGGCAACCTTTTGTCCTTGGTCATTGTTTGTGGGTTCCGGACCTCAAACGGCTGCGTCGCAACCGGTGCGGGCAAGCTCAGGATGAATGAGCCGCGGCAGCGCTTCCTTGACTGCAATCAAATCGTTCCTCCGGCGCGCTGCCGCTGCCTGCCGTTGGTCGGCGGCCGGAAAACACAGGGCCGGCATCATGCCGGCCCGTTGCCTCTCGCCTGGTTACTGCTTGGCGGCAGTGATGTCGCCCTGGGCGTCGATACCCAGCGTGTAGCCGAGCGACACGTGGTGGTAGCGACCAGTGGCACTGTCATCGTGGATGGCAAAGCCGAAGTTGTAGAGGTTGCCGGGTGCCAGTGTGACGTCACCCTCGCCGCCGGCGAACTTGCGGGTGAAGACCACCGACCAGGTGTCGCCGTCGAGCTGGCCCTGAGCACCGACCAGCGCCTGCCCGCCCTCCATCACCCGCTCGCCGGCGATGTAGCCGTCGAAGGCCTTGTTCTCGCCACTGCGCCACTGGTTCAGGTCGTAGAACACGCCATCGGCCAGCGAGCCGCCCTTGACGTACTTGGTCTTGGTCTCGACGGCGCCGGGCATGGTCCGCGCATCGCCGTGGCAACTGCCCCAGCAGCCGCCCTGCTCGGCCAGCTCCACCTTGGAGCCGCCTTCGAGCATGTAGGCGATCTTCACCGGGTTGGCGGCATCCATCGGTGCCGCGCCGGAGGCGGCCGGCTGCTTCCAGGTGAAGCGCAGGTAGAGGTTCTCGCCGTCATTGGCGGCCTGGACCTTGGCATTGATGAAGGGCGCCTTGCCGGCGATCGGGCTGGGCTCGAGCTTCTGTCCGCTGGCCATCTTGGCGCCCATGTCGCCGGCTTCCTCGGAGTGGCAGCCGGCGCAGGTTTCGCCTTTTTTCAGGGCGCGCGCGCCGCCGTGCTCGGTGCCCTTGGTGATCCACTCCACCGGCGATACACCGGGGTAGAACAGGGTGACGTCGGTCGCGGCCACCGAGCTCCAGTCGGCAGGCGCGGCGGCCATGGCGCTCTGTGCGCCGAAAGCGATCACCGCCCCCACCGCACTGGCCATCAGAGTCTTTTTCATAGTCGGTTCCTCATCATCGATGGTTGGCTGGCCCGCCAGAACCTGGGTCAGTCTTCGTCTTCTTCGGTCATGCCTTCAGGCAGGTGATGCGCGATGCCCTTGTGGCAGGCGATGCAGGTCAGGTTGTCTTCGCGCGCCATCTCGTGCTGCTTGCGCGCGCGCTGCTTCTGCTTGTCGGAGCTCATGCTCTCGAGGCTGTGGCAGTTGCGGCATTCACGGGAATCGGATGCCCGCATCCGCGCCCATTCGCGTCGGGCCAGCGTCAGCCGCTTGGCTTCGAACTTCTCCTGGGTGTCGATGGTGCCGACGATCTTGCCCCACAGTTCCTTGGAGGCCTCGACCTTGCGCACCATCTTGTGCGTCCAGTCGCGCGGGACGTGGCAGTCCGGGCAGGTGGCACGCACGCCGGTGCGGTTGCTGTAGTGGATGGTTTCCTTGTATTCGGGGTAAACGTTGTTGCCCATCTCGTGACACGAAATGCAGAAGGTTTCGGTGTTGGTGGCTTCCAGCGCGGTGTTGAACCCGCCCCAGAAGATGATGCCGGCAACGATGCCCACTACCAGAATGCCGCCGAGCGAATAGCGCGTGCTCGGCCGCCGCAGCAGTGCCAGGATGCCGCCGCCCTTTTGTTGCTTGTTGCCGTCTTGATCGGTCATGGAATCGGTTCCCTTGCCAGACCCACCACGCCGGGCGTGGTGGGTGTTAACAGGCAATCCTCGGGCGGATTAGTACACGTCGTGCATGGTGTTGAAGACGTTGAACTTGCCGGTCGGCGTGACGATCGCCGGATCGGTGATCACCTTCTTCAGCTTCAGCGTCTTGTCGTCGTAGATCACGATCGCGGACTGGTCGGTCTTGCCGCCCCAGAGGGAGATCCACACCTCGTCACCCGCCTCGTTGTACTCGGGGTGGGTGGCACGACGGATCGCCTTGCTTTCCGGCAGGCCGGAGTCCTTGGCGACGTCCAGCCGCTTGGGCTCCTTGCTGAGATCGGCCAGGTCGTAGACGTAGACGGATTCGGCGACTTCCCGCTCGGGGTTCATCGGCGCGTCGGCCCAGAGGTTCTTCGACTTCGGATGGGTCTTGACGAACAGGTTGCCGGCGCCCGGCATCTTCAGCTCCTGCACCACCTTCCAGTTGTGCTCCTTGTACTTGGCGTACTTCGGATCGTCCGATGCGGTGGAGATCAGCGAGACCACATCGTCACCCAGGTGGCCGGTGGTCCAGACCGGGCCGAACTGCGGATGGATGAAGTTGGCGCCGCGCCCCGGGTGCGGGATCTTCGCGGTGTCGACCAGCGCGGCCAGCTTGCCGGTCTTGGTATCGACTGCCGCGACCTTGTTGGAGGCGTTGGCGGCGACCATGAAGTAGCGTTTGGAGTAGTCCCAGCCGCCGTCGTGGAGGAACTTGGCCGACTCAATGGTGGTGGTCTTGAGGTTCTTCAGGTCGGTGTAGTCGACCAGGATGATCTGCCCGGTCTCCTTCACGTTGACCACCCACTCCGGCTTGATGTGCGAGGCGACGATGGACGCCACACGCGGTTCGGGGTGGTATTCGCCGTCGACCGTCTGGCCACGGGTGGAGACGACCTTGATCGGCTCCAGGGTCTCGCCGTCCATGATCGAGTACTGCGGCGGCCAGTAGGTGCCACCGATCAGGTACTTGTCCTCGTAGCCCTTGAACTTGGAGGTGTCCACGGAGCGCGCATCGGAACCCAGGCGCACGGTGGCGACGGTGGTCGGCTCCTCGTACCACATGTCGATGATGGTGGTCAGGCCGTCGCGGCCCACGGTGTAGACATAGCGACCGGAGGCGGACAGGCGCGAGATGTGCACGGCGTAGCCGGTATCCAGCACCTTCCAGATGGTGTGGGTGTCGCCGTCCACTAGCGCCAGCTTGCCGGCATCGCGCAGGGTGATGGCGAAGACGTTCTTCAGGTTGATCTTGTTCATCTGCTTCTTCGGACGCTGATCAACCGGAACGATGAGTTTCCAGCTGTCCTTCATGTCCTGCAGGGAGAACTCCGGCGGCACATCCGGGGTGTTCTGGATGTAGCGCGCCATCATGTTGATCTCTTCCTTGGTGAGGATGTCGTCGTAGTTGACCATCCCGCCCTCGGTGCCATAGGCAATGATGTTCTCCAGGCGCTTGGTGCCCAGATTGAGGGTGCCGCCCTCGGTCTTCTTGCCGTCCGCATCGGTCTTGGTCCAGTGCGGTTCGAGGTTCTTGCCCGTTGCGCCCTTGCGCAGAACGCCATGGCAACCGGCGCAGCGTTCGAAATAGATCTGCTTGGCCGCCTCTTTCTCTTCGGCGGTCATCTCTGGGGCGGCAGCCTGGGCGACTGCCAGACCTAGCAGCGAAAGGCCGGCGATCACGCCAGCCAGAATAGGTTTACCGACATTGCTCATCCTTCTCTCCTATGGGAGCGCTCAGGCGCGACTCCTGCTAGTTACGGCGGTGTGGCAGTTCCCGGGGACTTCTTCTTTTTGCGATTCGGATGCTATGAGAGCGCGGAAGCGAAGGCGCTTGACGGTAATCAAGAGCCCCCCCGAGATGCCCCAGACGTGACGCCTTGTCGCGGAGATCGCCGCTACAGCTGCGACAAAGCGCCTCGTTTCGCCGCCTGTTCGTCGCAGATCTCGACGCAGACTTGACCGCAATCAAGCTTTGCCGGCGCACGGCTTGAGGGGGTCGCACGGGGCCGGTAGCGTGGCGATGGAAATAACCAACCGCTGTCGTGAGGTACTGCCTGTGAACGCGCCTGAAATCCGAATCGCCGCTGGCACGCCGGACGCGCCTTTCTATCAACCGCTGGGCAACGAGGAGCAGTTGTTCGAGCAGGCCTGGCAGCACGGCATGCCGGTGCTGATCAAGGGCCCGACCGGCTGTGGCAAGACGCGCTTCGTGCAGCACATGGCGCACCGGCTGAATCTGCCGCTGTACACCGTGGCCTGCCATGACGACCTCTCCGCCGCCGACCTGGTCGGCCGCCACCTGATCGGTGCCCAGGGCACCTGGTGGCAGGACGGCCCGCTGACCCGCGCGGTGCGCGAAGGCGGCATCTGCTACCTGGACGAGGTGGTGGAAGCGCGCCAGGACACCGCCGTGGTGCTGCACCCGCTGGCGGACGACCGCCGCGAACTGTTCATCGAGCGCACCGGCGAGGCGCTCAAGGCGCCGCCGGGCTTCATGCTGGTGGTGTCCTACAACCCCGGTTACCAGAACCTGCTCAAGGGCATGAAGCCCAGCACCCGCCAGCGCTTCGTGGCGATGCGCTTCGACTATCCGCCAGCCGCCGAGGAAGAGCGCATCGTCGCCAACGAGGCGCAGGTCGATGCTGCGCTCGCCGCCCAGGTGGTCAAGCTTGGCCAGGCGCTGCGCCGGCTGGAGCAGCACGATCTGGAGGAAGTCGCGTCGACCCGCCTGCTGATCTTCACCGCGCGCATGATCCGCTCCGGCATGACGCCGCGGCAGGCCTGCCTGGCCTGCCTCGCCGAGCCGCTGTCGGATGACCCGCAAACCGTCGCCGCGCTGATGGATGTGGTCGATGTCCACTTCGGCTGACGTGCTCGCCAGCCCCGCCCGGCGCCTACCGGGTGATCTGGCGATGTGGTTCTTCATCCTCGCCGAGCTGACCGTGTTCGCCATTCTGATCCTGGCGTTCGCGGTCACGCAGATGTTCAACCCGCAGCTGTTCGGCGAAAGCCGCGCGGCGCTGGACAGCTCCATCGGCCTGGCACTGACCCTGAGCCTGCTGACCTCGGGCCTGTTCGCCGCACTGGCCGTCGAGCAGGTTCGCCAGGCTCGGCAGGGACGCGCCGCCTTGCTTCTGCTCGCCGCACTGGGCACCTCATGCGTCTACGTGGTGCTCAAGCTCAACGAGTATGGTCATCTGGCAGGGCTCGGCCTGGGGATGGAGCACAACACCTTCTTCACCCTGTACTGGATTCTCACCGGCTTTCATTTCCTCCACGTGCTGCTGGGCATGGTCATCCTCGCCTGGCTGGCCGAACGCTGCCGGCGCCGTGCCTACCGGCCGGACGACCACGGCGGCCTGGAATCCGGGGTGCTCTACTGGCACATGGTGGATCTGGTCTGGGTGTTGCTGTTCCCGCTGGTCTACGTGCTGAACTGACGAGGCAAACATGTCCGCTTCCAAGGTCCTGGTCGCCTGCTGGCTCGGTCTGGCGGTGCTGTCGATATCCACCGTCGTGCTGGGCAATGCCGGTGCCACCCTCGCGCTGGCAGGCGGCGTGCTGCTCGCTGCGTTCGGCAAGGCCTGGCTGATCACCGACGGCTTCATGGAGCTGCGCCACGCACCCTGGCCGTGGCGCCTGCTGCTGCTCGGCTGGCCGCTGGTCATCGCCGTCGGTGTGCTGCTGACTCTGCTCTGACCGACGGCCTGGCCAGGCCGCGCCGGGCACCAAGGCCGCGCGACTTTTATTGTTTCCGATCAAGGCCAGGCCTATCCCACTCGGTGATCCTGCTGCTCAACCAAGGGGCGGCCAGCACGGCGCGCCCGCTGTGACACGCTGCCGAAGCGGAGCCGCCCATGTTGAGAATCAGCCATTACCTGCGCGCCCTGGCCCAGCCGACCATGCCGGTGCTCGGCGCCCGCAGTGTCAGCGGCAAGCGCCCACCCGTGGTGATCTGGAACCTGCTCAGGCGCTGCAACCTGACCTGCAAGCACTGCTATGCCACCTCCGCCGACAGCGAGTTTCGCGACGAGCTGGATACCGATGAGGCGCTGAAGGTCATCGATGACCTTCATGAAGCCGGCGTGCGGGTGCTGATTCTTTCCGGCGGTGAGCCGCTGTTGCGGCCCGATCTCTTCCTGCTGGCCGACTACGCCCGCGACAAGGGCTTCTTCGTCGCCCTGTCGACCAATGGCACGCTGATCGATGAGAACAACATCGGTCGTATCGCCGCAGCGCAGTTCGACTATGTCGGTATCAGCATCGACGGACTGGAAACGGTGCACGATGAATGGCGTCAGCTCAAAGGCAGTTTCGCTGCCTCCATGCATGCGATCGACCTGTGCCGTCAGCGCGACATCCGTGTCGGCCTGCGCACCACCCTGACCCAGAACAACTACCCGCAACTGCCGGCGCTGCTGGCGCTTATGCGCGAACACGACGTGCAGAAGTTCTACCTCTCGCACCTCAACTACAGCGGCCGCGGCAAGCGCAGCAGCAAGGCCGACGCCCATTATCAGATGACTCGCGACGCCATGCGCCAGCTGTTCGACCAGGCCTGGGATGACGTACAGCACGGCCGCGAGACCGATTTCGTCAGCGGCAACAACGACGCCGACGCGGTCCTGCTGCTGCAATGGGTCGAGCAGCACCTGCCGGAACATCGCGAGCGCCTGGAAGGCATGCTGCGCGCTTGGGGAGGCAACGCCTCGGGCAGCGGCATCGCCAACATCGACAACATCGGCGACGTGCACCCGGACACCTACTGGTGGCAGCACACCGTGGGCAACGTGCGCCGCCAGCGTTTCAGCGACATCTGGCTGAACGAGCCGGCCCCACTGCTGCAGGAGCTGCGCCAGCATCCGCGAGCGGTGAATGGCCGCTGTGCCGAATGCCGCTGGCTGTCGATCTGCAACGGCAACACCCGTACCCGCGCCTGGGCGCAGGGCGACCTCTGGGCCGAGGACCCGGGTTGCTACCTCTCCGACGAGGAGATCGGTCTGCCGACACCCGAGCGCATTCCCAGCATCGCCATTTGATCGAAGCGGCCGCCAAGCGCCGCCCGCACACCGTAGTCCGATGAGCATTCAGGAGCACCGCATGGACCAGCCACTCACACTTCCCGCTTCGCTGAGCGCCGCGTTCGCCCCCGGCGAAGTCGCTCTGGTCGGCGCCGGCCCGGGTGATCCCGGCCTGCTCACCCTGCGTGCCTGGAGCCTGCTGCAACAGGCCGATGCGGTGGTCTACGACCGACTGGTCAGCGATGCCCTGATGGACCTGCTGCCCGCCGCCTGCAGCCGCCACTATGTCGGCAAGACCAGCGGTTATCACAGCCTGCCGCAACCGGAAATCAATCAGTTGCTCGCCGACCTGGCAAAGCAGAACAAGCGCGTGGTGCGGCTCAAGGGCGGCGACCCGTTCATCTTCGGTCGCGGCGCCGAAGAGCTGGAGTTCCTTCTGCAGCGCGGCATCGACTGCCAGGTGGTGCCGGGCATCACCGCCGCAGCCGGTTGCAGCGCCTATGCCGGCATCCCGCTGACCCATCGCGACCTGGCGCATTCCTGTCAGTTCATCACCGGCCACCTGCAGACCAACGGCGAACTGCACCTGCCGTGGGACTCACTGGCCCAGGGCGGCCAGACCCTGGTGTTCTACATGGGGCTGGCCAGCCTCGGCGAGATCTCGCGCAACCTGATCGCCGCCGGCCTGCCGGTGGATACCCCGGCCGCACTGATCGGCAACGGCACCCGGCCGGACCAGCAGGTGGTGCGCTGCACGCTACGGCAACTGCCGAACATGGCCGACGAGCAGCACCTCACCCCACCGACTCTCACCGTAATCGGCAAGGTGGTGGGCCTGTTCGCCGAGCGCCAGGTCCGCCACCCGGCGCGCCTGCACGGCGACCCCACCCCGCAAACGGAGGCCTTATGCAACTGATACCCGCCCTGCTGCTGGCCGCCGCGCTGCCGGCCGCCACCTTCGTCGCCCTCGACATGGCCAGTGCCGCCACGCCGGACGACAGCCAGGCCCTCTATGAACAGCACTGCCAGGCCTGCCACGGCGTCAACCGCCTCGGTGGCGCCGGGCCGGCGCTGCTGCCGGAAAGCCTCAGCCGCATCAAACCGGCCGAGGCCCAGGCGGTGATCCGCGACGGCCGCCCGGCGAGCCAGATGGCCGCCTATTCCCACGTGCTGAATGACGCGCAGATCACCGGCCTGGTCGATTACCTGTATCAGCCCTCGGCCGTGCCGCCGACCTGGAGCGATGCCGATATCCGGGCCAGCCACCGCATCCTCACCGACGTCGCCACCCTGCCGACGACTCCGCAGCACGGCGCCGATCCACGCAACCTGTTCGTCGTGGTCGAGGCTGGCAATCATCACGTGCGGGTGCTGGATGGTGATCGTTTCGAGGAACTGGCCAACTTCCAGTCGCACTTCGCCCTGCACGGCGGGCCGAAGTTCTCGCCCGATGGCCGCTTCGTCTATTTCGCCTCCCGCGATGGCTGGGTCAGCGTTTACGACCTGCACAACCTGACCATGCTCGCCGAGGTCCGCGCCGGGCTGAACACCCGCAACCTGGCGGTCAGCAACGACGGCCGCTGGGTGCTGGTGGGCAACTACCTGCCGGGCAACCTGGTGCTGCTCGATGCCCGCGACCTGTCGCTGGTCAAGCACATCCCCGCCGTCGGCCAGGACGGCACGCCGTCACGGGTCAGCGCCGTGTACACCGCGCCGCCGCGCGACAGCTTCGTGGTCGCGCTGAAGGACGTGAAAGAGGCCTGGGAGCTCTCCTATGCCGGCGAGCCGACCTTCGAACCGCGGCGCATCGAGGCCGCCGACTTCCTCGATGACTTCTCCTTCACGCCGGACTACCGCTACCTGCTGGCTACCTCGCGCAAGGCCCACGGTGGCCAGGTGATCGATCTCGACAACGGCCAGGCAGTCACCGACATTCCGCTGCCGGGCATGCCGCACCTGGGCTCGGGCATCTACTGGAAGCGCGACGGCAAATGGGTGTTCGCCACCCCCAACGTCAGCAAGGGACTAATCTCGGTGCTGGATCTGGACACCTGGAAGCTGATCAAGGAGATCCCCACCGAAGGCCCGGGCTTCTTCATGCGCAGCCAGGCCAACTCGTCCTACGCCTGGACCGACGTGTTCTTCGGCCCGAACAACGACGCCGTGCACCTGATCGACAAGCAGACCCTGGAAGTCGCCCACACGCTGCGGCCGATGCCGGGCAAGAACGCCGCCCACGTCGAATTCACCAACGACGGCCGCTACGCCCTGCTCAGCGTCTGGGACACCGACGGTGCACTGATCGTCTACGACGCCAAGACGCTGGAGGAGGTCAAACGCATCCCGATGAACAAGCCATCGGGCAAGTACAACGTCGGCAACAAGATCGAGTTCGCCGAAGGCACCTCGCATTAGCACCTTGCGGGTCGCCCGCAGAGAACAGCGGGCGACCTATCATCCGCAAGCCAATACAATCCGTGGTTCCAGCACTTTCATTGCACTGAAGGCCGACCATGGACATCGATCTCGCCCGCACCTTTCTCGAGATCATTCGCAGCGGCAGTTTCATCGCCACCGCCGAACGCCTGCACATCACCCAGACGGCGGTGACCGCACGGGTGCACAACCTCGAGGAGCAGCTGGGTTGCCGGCTGTTCGTACGCAATCGGGCCGGGGCGCGGCTGACCGATGACGGTCAGCGCTTCGTCGCCTATGCCACTCAGCTGGTGCAGACCTGGGAAGCCGCGCGGCGCGACCTGCCGTTGTCGCAGAGCGGTGACAAGCTGCTGACCCTCGGCTCCGAGGTGAGCCTGTGCAACCCGCTGATGCTGGCCTGGGCCCAGCGCCTGCGACAGGGGTTGGCCAGCCATGCGATACGGCTGGAAGTGGCCAGTGGCGAGGAGCTGCAGAAGAAGCTCGACCTGGGCGTGCTGGACGCCGCGCTGGTGCACCAGCCGGAGTATTGGCCGAGCCTGCAGGTCGAGCAGCTGCTGGAAGAAAAGCTGATCCAGGTGGTGCAGACGCAGAACCCGGCGCCCTACCTGTACGTGGACTGGGGGCCGGCGTTTCGCAAGCAGCACAACCAGGCGCTGCCCGAATGCAGTCGCGCGGCGCTGTCGTTCAGTCTCGGGCCGCTGGCCCTGCAATACCTGGTGCAGTGCGGCGGGCGTGGCTATTTCCGCACCCGCGTCGTGCAGCGCTATCTGGACGAGGGAATTCTCAAGCGGGTGGAACAGGCGCCGGAGTTTTCCTACCCGATCTATCTGGTCCATGCCCGAGCCAGCGAGTCGCCGGCCCTGACCAAGGCCATCGAGCTGCTGCGCGAGATCGCCCTGGACGACTACGACTGGTCGCGCTGGTACTACGCGGAGCTATGAGGCGGGACGCGCGCTGGCGTGGATCGAGCGTTCCGGCAGCGCTCAGTCCGGCAACTGTTTGAGCCAGTTGCGGTACAGCGCGGCGATCAGGTCGGTCTGGGTGATCATGCCCACCAGGCGCTGCTGCGCGTCGACCACCGGCAGGCAATGCAGGCCGCGATCGGAGAGCAGGTAGACCAGCTCGACCATGTGCGTATCCGGCGTCACCGAAACCACCGGCGAACTCATGATGGCGCGCAGCTTGGTGCCGCGCAGGAAGTTCAGCTGACCGAAGCTGAGCCGCCCCGGGCGTGGGTGGAAGTGCTTGAGCAGGTCCACCTGGGTGACGATGCCCACCAGGCGGTGGTCGTCGCCCTGCACCACTGGCAGAGAGCGCAGCCGATGCGCCTGCAGCGTCTGCCAGGCCTGTTCGATGAAGGTATCCGGCGTGTGCCAATAGAGGTCGCGCGACATCACGTGCGCCGCGGTGACCTCGCCCATGCTGCGACGCAGGGCATGCTTCTCGGTCTGCTTGATCAGCCGTTCCAGGTCATCACGGGTGACGTCGACATACTCGCCGAACTCCAGCAGTGCACGATCCACGTCGTCATGGGTGAAGCTCATGCGCTCGCCCGGCGGCAGGTCGCGGGTGTGATGACTGTTCTCGCGGCTCAGCCGCGGCTTCGGATAGGGATGCCCGGTTAGGTTGTTGTAGACCAACGCCACCGCCACCAGGAGCGCCGAATAGAACAGCACGGGCCCGACCAGCATGAAACCGAGGTGATGCAGCTCCGGACTGCCGACCGTCGCCACCAGCGCCAGCGCGATGCTCGGCGGGTGCAGGCAGCGCAGGTAGAACAGGCACAGCAGCGACAGGCATGCCGCCAGCGCGAGCGAAGCCACGCTCGGCAGTCCGCTCATACCCAGACTGATGCCGATCAGCGCGGCCAGCAGATTGCCGGCAAGCACCGCCCAGGGCTGGGCGAACGGGCTGGACGAGGCGACGAATACCAGCACCGCCGAGGCGCCGGCCGGGCCCATGATCTGCAGGGTCAGCGAACTGCCGACCAGCAGATAGCCGCTGCAGAACACCAGCGGCATGACGATGGCGACGCCGAGGGCGGCGCGCAGCCACTCCTTCGGCGAGGCATTCAACGGGGCGGGGATGAACGAGCGAATCCAGAGGGCAAAAGAGTCGTGCATTGGTCCTGCTTGTGTCGAAATCGGAAGAGGCCGCCAGCGGGCGGTGGAGCGGTCCGTCCCTGGACCGGTTTTGAGCGAGATCGCTGTTCGGGCGTTCAGCCGGCCAGCAGCGGCGAAGCCTGGGGTGCGCGCTCGTCACGACGACGGCGCACGGTCAGCCAGGTGTTCAACGCCATCAGCAGCATGCCGCTGGCGAAGATGCCGCCGCCGGCCATGCGCACGACGTAGCCAGGATGGCTGGCCTGCAGCGCCTCGACGAAGGAATAGGTCAGCGTGCCGTCTTCGTTGATTGCGCGCCACATCAGCCCCTGGGTGATGCCGTTGACCCACATCGAGGCGATGTAGAGCACGGTACCGATGGTGGCCAGCCAGAAGTGCGCGTTGATCAGGCCGATGCTGTGCATCTGCTCGCGCCCCCACAGCCGCGGTATCAGGTGGTACAGCGAGCCGATGGAGATCATCGCCACCCAGCCCAGCGCCCCGGCATGCACGTGGCCGATGGTCCAGTCGGTGTAGTGGGACAGGGCGTTGACGGTCTTGATCGCCATCATCGGCCCTTCGAAGGTGGACATGCCGTAGAACGCCAGCGAGACCACCAGGAAGCGCAGGATCGGATCGGTGCGCAACTTATGCCAGGCGCCGGACAGGGTCATCATGCCGTTGATCATGCCGCCCCAGCTCGGTGCCAGCAGGATGATCGACATCACCATGCCCAGGCTCTGCGCCCAGTCCGGCAGCGCGGTGTAGTGCAGGTGGTGCGGGCCGGCCCAGATGTAGATCGAGATGATCGCCCAGAAGTGCACGATGGACAGGCGGTACGAGTAGATCGGCCGCCCCGCCTGTTTGGGTACGAAGTAATACATCATCCCGAGAAAGCCGACCGAGAGGATGAAGCCCACTACGCTGTGCCCGTACCACCATTGCACCATCGCATCGGTGGCCCCCGAATACAGCGAATAGGACTTGAGCAGGCTCACCGGCACCAGCGCGTGATTGATGATGTGCACCATGCCGGTGACGATGATGAAGGCGCCGAAGAACCAGTTGCCGACGTAGATGTGCCGAATCCGCCGACGGGCGATGGTGCCGAAAAACAGATAGGCGTAGAGCACCCAGATCAGCGTCACCCAGAGCGCAATCGGCCACTCCATCTCGGCGTATTCCTTGGAGGTGGTGTAGCCCAGCGCATAGCTGACCGGCATCGCCACGCAGGCTGCCTGCCAGCCCCAGAACACCACGGCGGCCAGCCGATCGGAGATCAGCCGGGCATGGCTGGTACGCTGAACGATGTAGAAGGACGAGGCGAACAGCGCGCCGCCACCGAAAGCGAAGATCACCAGATTGGTGTGGATCGGTCGCAGCCGGCCGAAGCTGGTCCAGGGCAGGTCGAAGTTCAGCTGGGGCCATACCAGCTGCGCGGCGATGAACACCCCGAGCCCCATGCCGAGCACGCCCCAGACCAGCGTCATCAGGGTGAACTGACGCACCACGCGGTAGTTGTAGGCGATAGGTTCGGGGCTGTTGTGCAGTTCGCTCATGCTCGCTGGGCGGGCGACGCGGGTGCCAGTGAGCGACCGCGAGATTCACCAGCCTGCGCTGGCGAGAGTCGACGGACCGGCACGCCGCATCCACTCGCCGCTCCTCCTGATTCGTTGAGTCAGGCGCGGCAGATTGCCGCGCGGACGGGATGCGGGCGGCATTGTCGACAGTAACTTCAATAATCTCTAACGAATGTTATTGCTCGTTTGATGCAATTATTTTGAACCAAGCGCATCGATGCCGCTCGGCTGGCCCTCAGGCGGGATGGCTAGCCCCCGGCGCCGCAGTGCTGGATCACCTCTCCGACAATGCGCATCACCTCGAGATTCGCCTCCTCCATCTGCCCGAGATGCTCCAGCGCCCGTTCCAGCGCGTCCTTGCCGAACGCCTCCAGTGCGGCCTGGCCCTGACCGTGGACCTGGGTGTGCGGGCGTTCGATCCGGCGGAAATGCTCCAGGCCCTGCAGCTCACGGTTGCCCTGGCCGTAGTACCAGCGCCCGAAGCGGCAGTCACGCTCGCCGGGAAGCTGCGGCGGGTTGTGCCGCTCGTTGCCCAGCAGGTGGTTGTAGACGACGAACTTGAGCGAAAGCTCATCGAGGTTGGCCAGTTCCACCCCGGCGCGCAACGCCGAGGCCGCGGTGCTCTCGCGCATCACCCCGGCCAGCTGGTGCAGTGTGCCCATGGCCTGTACGGCCTGCTGGGTGGTCTGACTGAAGCCGCGGGCCTGGCTGCCCTGCTGGCGGATGTAGTCGTGCACGTTGGCAATCTCGGCCTGCACCTCGTCGATCTTGCGCACGATATCGCCGGTGGCCAGGGCGGTCTTTTCCGCCAGGCTGCGAATCTCCCCGGCAACCACGGCGAAGCCGCGGCCCGCCTCGCCAGCGCGTGCCGCCTCGATCGCCGCATTGAGCGCCAGCAGATTCGTCTGGCTGGCGATACCGCTGATGAGATCGACGATGCCGTTGATCTCCCGCGAACGCTCGGCCAGGGTGTCGACCTTGTGCGAGGCCTGCTCCAGGCCGCTTTCCATCTCGGCGGAACGGCCCTGCAGTTCACCGAAGTGACGCTGGTTGTCCAGCGCCGCCGTCGCGACCCGCTCGGCGCGGGCGCGGTTTTCCTCCAGCTGTCCGCTGAGGTGCTCGAAGGAGTCCCCGAGATGGGCCACCGAGTGGCTGAAGCGAATCAGGTTGGCCGATACGCCGCGGTAATAATCCAGCTGGCGCTGACCGCAGCGATTGGCCTCCTCGGCCGCGGCCAGCGACAGCTCCAGTGCGGCGATGCGCGCCGCCTGGGCGTCGCACCGGGCATGCAGCGCAGCGAGTTCGTCACGCTGGCGTAGCGCGCGCTTGCTTTCGAACCACATCGGTCACCTCCGTCAGCTGATGGTGTAACCGTTGTCCACCACCCAGTCCTGGCCGAACACACCGCGCGCACCCTGGGACAGCTGGAACAGGATCACGTTGGCCACCGCCGCCGATTCGAGGAAATGCCCCGGCAGCAGGCGCTTGGTGACGCCATCGGCGACCGCTTCGAGCTGGTCGTCGCTGAGGCCCAGCGTGCCCCAGATCGCCGTGGCGGTCGGCCCCGGCGACACCATGTTCAGGCGCACATCCAGTGGTGCGAATTCCGCCGCCAGGGTGCGCATCTGCGCGGCCAGCGCCGCCTTGCTGGCGATATAGGCGCCGAGGCCGGGGAATGCCGAGCGGATCAGGAAGGTGCCGATGAACACCACCGAGGCGGGCTTGGCCAGCTCGTTGCGCAACGCGGCGAAGGTGTTCAGCGCGCCGGCGCCGTTGACCGCCCACTGCCGGTCGAAGGCGGCCATGTCCAGCCCGTCGGCGAGTTCGGCAATGCCGGCGTTGGGTACCAGGTAATGCACCGTTCCCAGCTGCGCAGCACGGCGGGCCAGCCGGGCCAGGTCGTCGGCCGACGTCACGTCGCCTTGCAGCCACTGCAGCTGTTCGGCATGGGTTTCCAGCATGGTCTCGAGCCCGCCGAGGCTGCGCGACATCGCCAGCACCCGCGCGCCCCGCTGCAGCAAGGCTGCGCACAGGGCCAGACCGATTCCGGAACTGGCACCGGTGACCACGGCCAGGCGATCCTGAAACTCGCTTTTCATCATCATCTCCGAGCTCGACGCACGCCGAGTCACAGGCTGCCTCGCGGAGGCAGCGGGTTTTGGGTTGGCTGTTGGACGGGCAGATGCGCAGCACCTGCTCCGGTTTCAGGTGCCGCCGTTCAGCCCGGGTGGCCATCCACGCGCGGGGCCAGCAGCATCGGCGCGTAGCGCCAGACATAGAGGGCAAAGGCCAGCGCCCAGCAGATCGCCGCCAGCCACAGACCGGTCACCGGCCAGGCGACCGAGAGAAACACCCGCGACGCCGTGCCCAGGTTGAACAGGACGAAGGCCCCGACGATCCCCGCCGGCAGCTGCAAAGGCCGGCCGGTATGGCCGAGGGTCACCCGGGCGATCATCGCCAGGATCAGTCCGCTCATGGAGCCGACCGTTAGTGCGTGCAGCGCCGGGCTGGACTGCGCCAGGAGGCCGAAATGCCAGAGCGCCAGGCCGAAGGTCGCGACCACCATCCAGAGCATCGCCACGTGCAACGACCAGAGCAGGCCGACCTTCCAGATGCCTTTGTCGTACCAGCGCGCCAGGCGCAGCAGGTGGCCGGCACCGATGGCGGCAAACAGCAGCCCCAGCAAGGGTTGCGGGCGCATGGCCAGGCCGAAGGCGTGCAGCAGGGCGATCACACCGGTGCCAACCAGCAGGGCGACGTCCAGCCAGACCCAGGGCTTGACCGCCTCGAGCTTGCCCAGCCCACGCTGGGTGAAGAACGGGATCACGCGGCCGCCGATCAGTGCCATCAGCGCCGCGACCAGCCACAGACCGGCCAGCACACCCTGGCGCTGCAGGGCATCGCTGCCTTGCAGCAAGCCGGTGAGCACCAGCAGATCGGCACCGAACATCAGCGCCAGCACCACCACGATCGGGTAGTTGCGCTTCTGCCGCACGGCCCAGAGCATGCGCGCCATCATCCAGGCCAGGGCCAGCAGGAACAGCAGGTCCAGCGGGGCCAGCCACTCGGCCGGCAGGCCGAACAACCAGCCCAGGCGTGCCGCCAGCCAAAGCAGCGCCAACCCCATCAGGCGATTGCCGGACGGCGCGATCTGCCCGGTCCACGTCTGCACGGCGGTGAGCAGAAAACCGGCGACGATGGCCATGGCGAAGCCGAACAGCATCTCGTGGCGGTGCCAGGCCAACCAGCCGCCGGTGGGCTGGAAGCCCGGCCAATGGCCGGTCCAGGTCGCCACCCAGAGCGGGATCGCCAGCAACGCGTAAACGCTGCCGGCGAGAAAGAACGGGCGAAATGCGAGCCGCCAGATGGGCGCGATACTCAGGGCTTTTCGCCGATCGATAACTTGCACGGAAGGGCCTCCAGACGTTCTGCGCCCGGCTGCGACAACCGCGACGCGCCGGACTCGATGACCGCTCCCGAATCCGGGAGCCAGGATTACTTTCTACAGGGTAGGTGCCCTCGGCAGACTTGATTGCAATCAGCTTTTTTCCGAGGCGGCGGAAAAGTGACGTGCGGCGCCGAAGACCGGCTCGAAGATGCACCGTTGCGGTGCAAGGCGGCCATGCGGCCGCGCGGGGAAGCGAAGCTGACCTGCAAGCGCGGACAGACGCGCCGGCAGGTCTCGGCGCGGCGCCCGGCACGTGAACCGGCGCCGCAGGAGGCCGACGCGCTTACTTGAGTTCCTGCTTCACCGTCTCACTGCTGGCGGTCGTTTCACCGTCGCTCACCGACTTGCGAAAACCGCTGATCGCGCTGCCCAGGTCGGAGCCCAGACCGCGCAGGCGCTTGGTGCCGAACAGCATGACGACGATCAGAAGAATGATCAGAAGTTGCCAGACGCTGATACCCATCATTGTGCTTACCTCGGATGTAGCGGAATTGATCGCGGCTCAGTGACCCGCGTGTGCATTGTGTCGATCGGCCGGCATGTGCTCGTGCATGCCGCCATGCTGCATGCTCGCCGCTTCCTGCAGCAGCGCCTGATCGATCTGATCGAAACGCAGCACGCGGCCACCGTGTTCCTCGGCCAGACGCTTGGCCGCCTGCTCGTCGGCGAAGGTCGCCAACGATGCCCCCATGGCGCCCTTGAGCGTCGTGCCTACCACATAGTAGGCGCTGGTTGCGTCGATCAGATGACCGTCGTCCGGATGTTCCCAGACGCTGCGGCCCATGTCGTGCACGTACAGCCGGGCCTCGAGCAGGCGGTTCTCCGGCTGCAGCCACCAGCCCAGCATCTCGGCGGTGGAGCAGAACTTCTTCACCCCGCCCTTCTCCACCGCCTGACCCTTGGGCCCAGGGAAGTCGCTGATGATCATGCCGCAGACATGGCACTCGTCGCTGGCATGGAAGGCCACCGGCTCGAGCGATTGCCGGACCTCCTCCTGCTCGCCGCAGCCGGCCAGGCCGAGGCCCAGCAGCAGAGCGAAGACGGCGCCGGCGCCGATGCGATGCAAAGTGTTCATGGCGTTCTCCTCGATTCGTGAAAGGTCAGGCCAGGCGCCGGCGGAAGATGCCGTAGGCCAGCAGCAGCGAGACACCGACCCAGGCCAGCAGGCACAGCCAGAGCATGGCCGCCGGCGCCGGCAGGTCCGCCCCAAGCGACAGCACGCCCATGGCGCTGCCGCTGCCCTCGAAGCCGGACAGGTTGATCAGCCGGTAGATGTCGGTGGGGTTGAGCAGGAGCAGCCAGGGCAGCAGCTCCGGATTGAACTTGCCTTCGCTGAGCACCAGCAGCGCCAGCAGCACCAGGTCGAAGACCAGCACGAAGAGGAACCAGACGCCCAGCGCAAGGCCCGCGGCGCTGGACTTTTCGTTGACCTTGCCACTGAGCACGTAGGCGAAGGCGAGGAACACCCAGCCGAGCAGCGTAGAGGAGATCATGAAGCGACCGAACGCCCACAGCAGCAGGCCCAGCTCGACGCCGTCCACCAGCAGGGCGATGGCCAGCGCGGCACAGCCGAAGCCGATCAGCACCGCCAGGGCCAGGATCAGCCCGTGGCCGACGAACTTGCCCAGCAGGATCTGCCCGCGGCCCAGCGGGTAGGTCAGCAGCAGCATCAGGGTGCCGCCTTCGTCCTCGCCGACGATGGCGTCATAGGCCAGCAGCAGCGCGATCAGCGGCATCAGAAAGGTGGCCAGGCTGGCCAGACTGGCGATGGTCGCCGGGATCGAGGTGAAGCCCAGCTGCCCGGAGGCCGCGGCGCCGAGCCAGGCGATGCCCACTGCGAGCACGGCGAACAGCAGGCTGATGGCGAGCAGCCAGCGATTGCGCAGGCCGTCGCTGAGTTCCTTGCGCGCGATGTTCCAGACCTGGTTCATGGCCGACCCTCCTGGGCGCGCACGTCGCCGGCACGCTCCATGTAGTAACGATAGAGATCCTCCAGCGACGGCTGGTGGATCTCGATGTCCTCCGGCTCCCCCTCGCCCAGCAGCTGACGCAGCAGCACCAGCTTGTGGCCGTTGACCGCCACCACCTCCAGGCTCGACTCGCTGAGGCCGCGGGCGCTGTGCCCGGCAGCGGCCCAGCGCTGCAGCCAGCTGTCACGCTCGCTGATGCCGCTGGCACGGATGCGCACCGGCAGACCGGCCTCGGCACGCAGGTGCGCCAGGCTGCCTGCGGCCTGCAGGCGGCCTTTGGCCAGGATCGCCGCACGATTGATGTGGGCCTCGACACCCGGCAGCACATGAGAGCAGAGGATGATGCTGGTGCCGCGCTGGCGCAGGCGGTCGATCAGCAGGTACAGATCCTGGGTGGCGATCGGGTCGAGGCCGACGGTGGGCTCGTCGAGCAGCAACAGCTTCGGTTCGCCGAGCAGCGCCTGGGCCAGGCCGAGACGCTGGCGCATGCCCTTGGAATAGGTCTTCACCCGACGGTCGGCAGCATGGGCCAGGCCGACCTGTTCGAGCAGTTCGTCCACCTGGCCGAGCGCCGCCCCCTTGAGCCGAGCGAAGTGACGCAGGGTCTCGCGGCCGCTGAGCTGCGGGTAGAAGGTGACGTTCTCCGGCAGATAGCCGAGCTGGCGGCGCACCTGCGGATCGTTCGGTGCGCGGCCGAGCACCTTAACCTGCCCTTCGCTGGGCGCGAGCAGGCCGAGGATCAGCTTCATGCTGGTGGTCTTGCCGGCGCCGTTGTGGCCGAACAGCCCCAGCACCTCGCCTTCGGCAAGGGTCAGGTTCAGATCGTGCAGCACGGTCATGCTGCCGTAACGCTGGCTTACGCCCTGGATCTCGACGGCGTTCATGACGTTGGTTCCTGCTTGGCGGATAGGAGTTTTTCGGTGGGCAGGCGCATTAGCGGATGGCTGTCCTGGACACCCGGCGACTTGATCACCGGGAAGGCGCGCTGCACCCAGCGCAGCACCTCGATGCTCGGGCTGTTCATCAGCAGACGTACCTGCGGATACAGCCAGAGCAGACGGTCCACGTTGTCGTTGGGCTCGTAGGCGACGTCGCCCAGGCCATCGTCGTTGCGATCCCAGCCCAGGTAGTCGCTCCAGTAGTTGCCGCGGCCGTCCACCGACCATTCCTGGGTGCGGCTGGCGACGTACTTGACCTGCTGGCGGTTGTCGACGAAGGCGTTGCCGCTGATGCGGTTGTCCTCGGAGCCGGCGGTGAGGTGGATGCCCAGCGCGCTCTTCTCGAAATGGTTGTTCTCGATGCTGTTGAACAGCGAGTTGTAGATGAACAGCGCCTTGCCCTCACCACCGCTGATCATGCTGTCGCCGGTCGACCCGCTGCGCACGTCGCTGACGAAGTTGTCGCGAATGGTCGAGTAGGTGATGTAGTTGAGCAGCATGCCGTAGTTCTGGTCCTGCTCGGAGCGGTTGCCGGTGACGATCAGCTTGCGGCTCTGCATCAGCGCATAGCCGGTACGGGTGCGACGGGTGATGTTGTCGATGAGGCTGTTTTCGTTGGCGAACATGTAGTGCACGCCGTAGCGGACATCCTCGATGAGGTTGCCCTCCATGTGGTTGCCATGGGAGGTATCGATGTAGATGCCATCGCGCACGTCGCGGACCTGGTTGCCGAGGATGCGTGCGCCCTTCACCGCGAACAGGTGAATGCCGTTGCCGCGATCCTGCGAGCGCACGCTGGCGTCGCCGTCGATGCGGTTGCCGCTCACCTCGGCCTGCACGGCGCGATCGAGAAACACGCCGAAGCCCGGGCCCTGCATGCGGTTGTTGCGGATGGCTGCACGCTCGGCCTCCGGCAGGATGAACACGGCCGAGTCCATGGCGGTGAGATCGCGCCCCCAGTTGCGCAGCGTGCAGCCTTCGACCTGCACATCACTGGCGGCGATGGTCAGCACGTTGCCCTGGCCCTGGGCATCGAGCACCGCGCCTGGCTCGCAGATGAGCTGCAGCGACTCGTCGATGCGGAACTGTCCGGCATATTCACCGGCAGGCAAACGCCAGCGCTGTTCGCCCATGGCCTGCAGCGGCAGGTCGCGGATCGGCTGCGGTGCCGCCTGGGCGAGCCCGGCCAGCAGGGCCAGCGCGCATCCGGCGATCAGCTGAAACGAATGAGGCGCCTGATTTCTGAGCACGACGTTTACCTTCTTCAGCGTTCAGGCAGAAATTCTGGACGGGCCCTACCGCAAGGCCGGGCCCGTGACCGTTACAGCGAACCGGCCCCTGGTCAGCGGGGCCGGCCCCGGCATCAGGCCGGTTCGACCAGCATGCGGCCGACCATCTCCATGTGCAGCGCGTGGCAGAACCAGCTGCAGTAGTACCAGTGCAGGCCCGGCTTGTCCGCGACGAAGGTGATCGAGGAGGTCTGCTGCGGGCTGATCTCCATGCTCACGCCGTGGTTGACCATGACGAAGCCGTGGGACACGTCCTCGATCTGGTCGAGGTTGGTGATGGTCACGGTGACTTCGTCGCCCTGCTTGACGGTGAACTCCTGAACACCATAGCTCGGCGCCATGGAGGTCATGTAGACGCGGACCTTGTTGCCGTCGCGGATGACCTTGTTGTCGGTTTCCAGGTTGATGCCGTCCTTCTTCGCCATTTCCACGGTGGGGGCGAAGAAGGGGTCGTTGCGGTCCCAGATCTTCTTGGTCTTGATCTGGTCGCGACGGGCCATGATGCAGTCGTGCGGCTCGGCGTAGGTCGGGCCGTCGTGCACCAGCTTCATCACATCACCGGAGATGTCGATCAGCTGGTCGTTCTCGGGGTGCAGCGGCCCGGTGGGCAGGAAGCGGTCCTTGGAGAACTTGCACAGCGCCACCAGCCACTTGCCGTCGGCTTCGCTGGTTTCGCAGAGCGAGGCATGAATGTGGCCCGGCTGGTAGTGCACATCGAGCTTCTGCTTGATGTACTCGACCTTCTCGCCCTTGTAGGCGCGTACCGCGTCGGCCATGTTCCACTTCACCACCTGGCTGTCGATGAACAGCGTGGTGTAGGCGTTGCCGCGACCGTCGAAGGTGGTGTGCAGCGGGCCGAGGCCCAGTTCCACTTCCGCCGCCACGGTGTCGCGCGGGTCCTTCAGCTTGCCGGCGAACAGGTCGGGCAGCTTGGCGATCTCGATCATGGTCACGGTCGGCGACAGCTTGCCGTTGGCGATGAAGTACTTGCCATCGGACGAGGTGTTGCAGCCGTGCGGGTTCTTCGGCACCGGGATGTAGCGGGTGAACTCGCTGTCCTTGTCGCCCTTCTTGCGGCCGTCGAGCACCGGCACCTTGGAGTCGCCCAGGGTGATGAACTTGCCGGCCTTGACCGCCTTCTCCGCCGCCTCGATGTCGAACACCACGACCCAGTCGCGCTCGTTGCGCATCATGCCGCCCAGGTCGTAGGCCTTTTCCGAGTTGTAGCAGGTGGACGCGGTGAAGCGGCCGGTGTAGTCCATGTCGGTGTTGTCGAGGTTGCCGTCGACGATGATCTGGAACGCCATCTCCATCTTCTCGGCATCGATGACGTTGTACATGGTGTAGCTGTTCTCATCCTGCAGGTCGAAGACCTTGCCGTCGTTCGGGTGCGGGATGACGAATTCGGCGTTGGCGAACACGTACTTGGTGTATGGCACCTTCTGCAGGCGCAGACCGTGGATGGCCTGGCAGTTGGGCACGGTCAGCATCTTGTCGCACTTCATGATATCCAGGCGGATACGCGCGACGCGGGTGTTGGCCTTGTCGTTGATGAACACGTACTTGCCGTCGTACTTGCCGTCGGTCATGGAGATGTGCGGGTGGTGGCAGTCGCCGTTGAGGAACTTGGCGCTGTCGCCCATGATCGCGCGGCTTTCGTTGGTCAGGCCCCAACCGCTGGCGGAGTCGACGTTGAACACCGGGATGCGCATCAGCTCGCGCATGGAGGGAATGCCCAGCACGCGCACTTCGCCCTGGTGGCCGCCGCTCCAGAAACCGTAATAGTCATCCAGCTCGCCGGGCGCGACGTGGATATTCTGCTGCGCATCCTTGACCGCGGCGGCCCAGGATTCGCGGGTCATCACCGCGCCGCCGAAGGCGGTGGCCGCAACGGCCGCGCCGGTCACCGCACTGGCGCCGAGGAAGTTACGACGGCTGATGCCGCCCTTCTCCAGCACCTCGGGGTTGTTCTTGCTCTTGTCGCTCATGGGGTTTTGCTCCTTTGGGACATCTGCTTCAAACACACTCGATCGAGCACCTCGCCGGGGCGATGGCTCAGGGTTCCACCACTTGCACTACGGGAATCAGCTCGGCGGATGCCGGCGCCTTCTTGTCGCGCTTCTTGCGCTTGTTCTTGTTCACCAGCGGCGGGCACTTGTGCTCGTTGTGGTAGGTCATCTGGCAATCGAGGCAGTAGTGGCACTCGTTGGCATTGATATGGCCGTCGGGATGGATCGCCTGGATCTCGCATTCCTTGGCGCAGAGCTGGCAGGGGCTGCCACACTCCTTGCGGCGCTTGAGCCAGTCGAACAGGCGCAGCTTGGTCGGGATCGCCAGCGCCGCGCCCAGCGGGCAGACGTAACGGCAGTAAACCTTGCGGGTGAAGATGTTGATGACCAGGAGGAACACCGCGTAGGCGACGAACCACCACTGGCGGTCGAACTTGAGGGTGATGGCGGTCTTGAACGGCTCAACCTCGGCGGCCTTCTCAGCCATCATCATCGACTCGAGGGAGATGCCGAACAGCACCAGCAGGACGATGTACTTGATGGCCCAGAGCCGCTCGTGCACCGCGAAGGGCAGCTCGTACTGCGGAATCTTCAGCTTGCGTGCGGCTTCGTTGATCAGCTCCTGCAGCGCGCCGAACGGACACAGCCAGCCGCAGAACACACCGCGGCCCCAGAGCAGGATGGTGGCGGCGGTGAAGGTCCAGATGATGAAGATCACCGGGTCGGAGAGGAACAGCTCCCAGCGGAAGTCCTGGAACAGCGCGTGGACGAAGGTCAGCACGTTGACCACCGACAGCTGCCCCAGCGCATACCAGCCGATGAACACCACGGTGAACACCAGGTAGCCGCGGCGCAGCCAGTGCAGGAAGCGCGGCCGCTGGGTGAAGGTGTCCTGCAGAAAGAGGATCACCGTGAGCAGGCCGAGGGCGGCGAGGATGACGCCGATCTGGAAGCTCTTCTGGTACCAGATGTTGACCCACATCGGCCGGTTGGCTTCCTCGATGGCAGCCAGTTCCTCGGCGGTGGGCTGCGGCCGCTCGATGTAGTCCTCGAGCATCTGGTAGGGCAGTTCGAAGCTGGTGAACACGCCGCTCACCGGGCCGGTCTGGCGGCGCACCAGCAACTCCAGCACCCAGGGCGAGCCCGGATCGAAGCGGGCAGCCTCACGGACGATGAAGATCGCCATCTCGCTGAAGCGCGGCGCGCCGTCGAGGTAGATGTCGTTCAGGCGTTGGAAGTCGAGGTCGCGGAAGCTGATGATGTCGCCGAACTGGCGCAGCTGGACCCGATCGAAAATGCCGCCGCGCACGTAGCCCGAGCCCTTGAACGAATACTCGCCGCTGCCCAGCACGGCGATGGCGTGCTCGCCCGGCTTGAGCTCTTCCATCAGGAAGCGGTACTGATTGTCGCCCAGCAGGTTGCGGCCGATGGTCGGCGGGTTCAGGTCCGCGGCGTAGAGGTCGATGAAGGTCTCGTCGGCGGTCTGTGCGGTGGCCTCGTCGATGCCTTCGGCCTCGGTGCCCTTGAAGGCTTCGTCGATCTGCCCGCGAGTCAGGTGCAGGCGCCGGATCGCGCCACTGCCGGTCAGCTCGGTCCAGTTGGCCGGCTGGTAGACGTCCTGGCGCACGCTGGCGATCTTCGGCCGCGCGTTGCCGCCCCCCTCGATCAGGCCCAGCGAGACGGCCACCTCATGGGCGGCGCGCATGACGATCTCGTTGACCACCATCACGGTCACGGTGGCGCCGGTCACGGCATCGATGGTCACAGCATTGCTGTCGCTGGAGCGACCGACCACCACGCGCTGGTCGGCCCGGATGCCCTTGTACTTGGCGTTGAAGTCGTGCAGTTTCTGTTCGGGAATGCCGATCAACAGGATCGGCTCGTGGTGCTCCAGCACATAGGCGTCGCGGATCACGCCCTGCGGATCGAGCAGCACCTGCATGTTGATCGGCTTGCCGGAGTAGGCCGGGATCTGAGTGACGTTGATGCTCTGGAACGCATAGCCCAGCACCTCGTCACCCTTGCGCAGGGTACGCACCCGGTAGTCACCTTCGGGCTCGGAGACGGTCTGGACATCGGGGAAGAACTGCTCGATGCGCTGTCGCTCGACCTCGTAATCCTTGGCCTGCAGCGGCAGTGCGCCAAAGACCAGACTCAGAAGAACGACAAGACCCTTGACCCAGGTACCCGAGGCACCGGCCAAGGACGGGAACTCGCGGGGAGCCATCACTTCACCTGCTTCCATGTAAACGTGGCTCGCATGGTAGGTGAGCGGTCGTGCGACTCCCCTTGACTGCAATCAAGGACGTCCTGAGGCGCCGGTTTGGCTGTTCCTTCGTTGTCCCATGTCAATAAACCATGGCGTTCAACTGGCGGCGGGGCGATGCCGGGCCCAGGCCAGGCCCCGGAAATGCGAGGCTGCGCGGCCAGCGAGCCGCGCAGGATCGGTGGGCCCGCGCGATTCGAGTGATCGTGCGGCGGCGCAGGCGTTTCGCTCAGTGTCGGCCGGGCGGGGTCAGGTAGGCCGCGGTGGCGCCGCGGGTGGTCTCGCTGGCCTTGATCTCCATCTTCGCGATGCTGCGCAGATGCACCTGATCCGGCCCGTCGGCGAAGCGCAGCGCACGGCCGCCGGTCCACATATCGGCCAGCGGCGTGTCCGGGGTCAGGCCCATGGCGCCGTAGACCTGGATGGCGCGGTCGACGACATTAGTGTGCATGCGCGGCACCAGCGCCTTGATCATGGCGATCTCCTTGCGCGCGGCCTTGGCGCCGACCTCGTCGATCATCCAGGCGGTCTTGAGCACCAGCAGGCGCGCCTGTTCGATCTCGATGCGCGACTCGGCGATCCAGTCGGCGACGTTGGAATACTGCTGCAGGTACTTGCCGAACGCCTTGCGTTCCTGGCAGCGCTCGACCATCAGCTCCAGGGCCAGCTCGGCCATGCCGATCGAGCGCATGCAGTGATGGATGCGCCCCGGCCCGAGGCGCGCCTGGGCCATCATGAAACCGTCGCCTTCCTTGCCGAGCAGATTGCTCGCCGGCACCCGCACGTTGCGCAGCAGCAGCTCGCTATGGCCTTCCGGCGCGATGTGGTTCATCACCGGAATGTTGCGCAGCAGCTCGACGCCGGGCGTGTCGAACGGCACCAGGATCATGCTCTGCTGCTGATGGGTCTCGGCGTCCGGATCGGTCTTGCCCATGACGATCAGGAGCCTGCAGTTGGGATGCGAGGCGTTGGTGATGAACCACTTGCGTCCGTTGATCACGTAGTCGTCGCCGTCGCGGCGGATCAGCGTCTGGATGTTGGTGGCGTCGGAAGACGGCACGTCCGGCTCGGTCATGGCGAAGGCCGAGCGGATCTCGCCGTTCAGCAGCGGCTCGAGCCAGCGCTGGCGCTGCTCAGGCGTGGCGAACAGGTGCAGCAGCTCCATGTTGCCGGTGTCCGGCGCGTTGCAGTTGAACACTTCGGAAGCCCAGTGCACGCGCCCCATGATCTCCGCCAGCGGCGCGTATTCAAGGTTGCTCAGCCCGGTACCCGGCTCGTCTTCGCCAAGCGATGGCAGGAACAGGTTCCACAGTCCCTCCTCCCGCGCCAGCGCCTTCAGGTCCTCCATGAACGACACGGGGTACTGGCCGGCAGCGACTTCCGCGTGCCAGGCGCCGATGCGCGGCACGATGTGGTCGTCCATGAAGGCCTGCAGCTGCTGCCGCAGGGCCTCCACACGCGGGCTGTAGGCGAAGTTCATGGCAGACCTCTGCTGACTGGAATGGATGCAGCCACCTTAGTCGCCGATACGGCGAACGCAACGAGACTGCAGCCACTGAATCGGCCCCGATAAGCACCACGAAAAGCGCCGGCAAACTTGACCGGAATCATCACCCCGCGCGGCGGACCTGCTAAGGCGCCGGACGGATGAAGGCGGCGGCGACTACCAGTGCAGGTAGAACATGCCCTTGGCCAGCAGCACGATGCCGATCATCTGCAGGAAGATGGCCCAGTGCAGCGTCCGGTAGCGTGCCGGCGTCATCCGCCCCTTGCGCAGCAGCACGGCCACCAGGCCGAAAGTGAGGAACACGCCGACCGCCAGCACGATCTTCAGCGTCAGTTGTGTGGCGAAGCTGCTGGCGAACGGATTGGCCAGCGCCTGGCGGTGATACCAGGCCAGGCCGATACCGGCGCCGTAGACGAACAGTACCACCCAGTGCAGCACCACCCGCGAGCGCGCACCTACGGCGCGCTCCACCAGCGGCATGGTCTGCTCGCCGATCTGCTGACGGATACGGCCGAGGATCATCACCTCGAAGAACAGCGTGCCGATGAAAAAGATCGCGGCCAGCAGATGCACCACATGCAGAACGGAATAACTCATCAGTGCCTCCTCGATGACGGTCAGCCGCGATCATCCCCCATCCGGCGGCCGGCGGACCAGCCGCTGTGCATCAGCGGGTCGACGCGGTGACCCGCGCGCCATCGCGCTCGATGTGCTGGCCCTGCAGAAAGCGGTCATCCGAAGTGCGGATGCGGGCGATGCTGCCATCCTCGCGCTTGACCACATACAGCGTCTGCTCCAGCCCGGCGGCCTGCTGCGTGCCCTGCCCCATCAGATACCCGAACCCACCACCGATCAGCGCCCCGATCGGGCCGCCCGCTGCGGCCCCGATCATGAAGCCGCTGAGCCCACCGAAGCCGCCACCGACGGCGCGGTCCTTGTGCACTTCCAGAATCTCGTCCGCACTGGCCAGTCCGCTTGCCAGGATTGCCGCTGCCGCCACCAGAACCTTTGCGCTTTTCATGTAATGCTCCTGTCGTGATTGATTTGCCGCCAAGGCTTCACTTCAGGAAGCGTGCCGCTTTTTAGGCTTTTTAAATCATAAGGATACGCATTAAATGGTTATAAGAACCCAATCGCAAAGGGTTTGATGTACCCTTTCACAAGTAAAATAAACCACACCTCAGCGAACGAACGGTCTAGGCTGGTTTACCGATAACGAGGAGGTCTGGTGATGATTCTGTGCAAACGCGCCTATGCACCCGCCGAGGTCACGGACGGCCGCCGGATACTGGTCGATCGGCTATGGCCGCGGGGCTGCGATCGTCAAGGGCTGGCGCTGGAGGCCTGGCTGGCAGATCTGGCGCCATCGACCGAGCTGCGCAGGGCGTTCAAGAACGGCACGCTGAACTTTGCCGAGTTCCGCCGGCGCTACCGCAGCGAGCTGGCGGCGCATCCGGAGCACTGGTGGCCACTGCTGGAGATGACCGAAGGGGGCACCCTGACGCTGGTCTACGCGGCTCGGGATGAGCACGAGAACAACGCACGGGTACTGGCCGAATGGCTGGAGCAGGAGGGTGAGCGGCTGAACCGCCCGAGCTCGCCGGCCTGCATGGCCGGCGAGCTCGATCGCGGCCTCAGCGGCGACGATTGACCGTCATCGCGGCGCGAATCAGGTCCGCACCGATTTCGGCCTCGTAGGTTTTCCATACCGGCAGCATCTGCTCGCGCCAGGCCTGGCGTTCTTCCGGCGTGAGGGTGATCAGCTGGCTGCTGCCGCTGGCCAGGATGCGATCGCGGTCGCGCCGATTGACCGCCGCAGCCTCGCGGTTCACCGCCTGGGTGACCTCGAGAATGATGCCCTCCAGCTCCGAACGCACGGCGAACGGCATGCTCAGCCAGAATTCGTTGTTGGTGATCAGCATGTAGTCGAGCACACCGTGGTTGGTTTCGGTGATGTACGGCTGAACGCTGTGCATGTTCTGGCTGAGGATGTTCGACCAGGGGTTCTCGGCCCCCTGCACCACGCCGCCCTTGAGCGACTCGTAGACCTTGGCGAACGGCAGCACCACCGACTTGGCACCGACCGCCGCGAACTGCGCCTCGAGCACCGGCGAGGGCTGGATACGGAAGGCCAGACCCGCCGCATCGCTCGGCTTGCGCAGCGGCGCCGTGGCCGAGAGCTGCTTCAGGCCGTTGTTCCAGTAGGCCAGGCCGTAGACGCCGTGATCGGCCATGGAGCGCAGCAGCTGGCGCGCGGCCTCGCGCTTCTGGAAACGCTGCAGCGCCTCGGCGTCATCGAACAGGAACGGCAGATCGAATACTTGCAGTTTCTTGGTGTAGGGCGCGAACTTCGACATCGACGGCGCCAGCAGCTGCACCTTGTTGTCGAACAGCGCCTGCATCTCGTCGGCGTCGCCCACCAGCGTCGAGTTCGGATAGACCTCGACCTTCACCTTGCCGGCCATACGCTCCTCGACCAGCTGCTTGAGCAACAACGCCCCCTTGCCCTTGGGGGTGTCGTCCGCCACCACGTGGGCGAACTTGATGACGATCGGCCCGCCTTCGGCAGCCATCACGGGAGCACTCAACCAATACAGGGCTGCGACCAGCGCAGCGACACAAGACTTGTACATCCAACCCCCAATGGGAAAAGCCCGAAGGCGCCTCGTGAGCACCGTCCGAGTGGTTAGTCGATATGGATTGAAAAGGCCCGCTGACGCGCAACGCCAAGGGTCTTTTGCTGAGGTGGCCCGATCGACACGCGTGCCGCGGTCGTCGCTGGCCTTTCTTGGAATGCCGCTGCGGTGAATGCGGCGCGAGAGCCATCCGCAGCTATACGAAAGTCTTAGGGAACGCCGCAGATGGCACAAGGCCAGAAAGTGCGACCAGCTCTCAAAATGGCGTTTTGCTGGCGCATGAAAGCCCGGCGACGAGCCCGATCAGGCTCATCGCAGCGCTCGGGGCTGGGCGGCTCCGGCCGGTGAACCGGAGCCGTGGAGCTCAACGGCGGTTGACGGTCAGCGCGGCGCGCATGATGTCCGCGCCGATCTGGCTTTCGAACGACTTCCACACCGGCTGCATCTTCGTGCGCCAGGCCTGGCGCTGTTCCGGCGTCAGGGTGACCAGTGTGGCACTGCCGCTGGCGATCAGCTGTTCGCGTTCGCGCTGGTTGATCGCCGCCGCCTCGGCGTTCACCGTCTGGGTGACTTCAAGAACGATGTTCTCCAGCTCCGAGCGCAGCGCGAAGGGAATGCTGGTCCAGAACTCGGAGTTGGCCACCAGCATGTAGTTGAGCACCCCGTGATTGGTCTCGGTAACGTAGCTCGGCTTGCCGGCGGCGCTCTGCCCGCGCAGGTTCGACCAGGGCCCTTCGGTTCCCTGCACCGTGCCGCTCTGCATGGCCTTGGACACCTCGGAGAACGGCAGGCGCACGGCCTTGGCGTCGACCGCGGCGAACTGCGCCTCGAGCACCGGCGAGGGCTGGACACGGAAGGCCAGACCCGCGGCATCGGCCGGGTTGCGCAGCGGCTGGCTGGCGGTCATCTGCTTCAGGCCGTTGTTCCAGTAGGCCAGGCCGTAGATGCCGCGCCCGGCCATCGAACGGAGCAGCTCACGGCTGGCCTCGCGCTTCTGGAAGCGCGCAACCGCGGCGTCGTCATCGAACAGGAAGGGCAGGTCGAATACCTCCAGCTTCGGCGAATACTCGATGAGCTTGGAGAGCGATGGCGCCAGCATCTGCACCTTGTTGTCCAGCAGCGCCTGCATTTCGTCGGCATCGCCGACCAGCGTCGAGTTCGGGTACACCTCGACATCCACCTGACCGGCCAGGCGCTGGCTCACCAGCTTCTGGAAAAGCAGTGCGCCCTTGCCCTTGGGCGTGTCGTCCGCCACCACATGGGCGAACTTGATGACGATAGGCTCGGCGGCTTTCGCGGCCATTGGCGAAAGCATGAGCAACAGCGCCGCACAGGGCGCAACAACCAGAGACTTGAACACGATCTACCCCCACGGGAAATAAGCCCGACACGGCGCCTCGTGAGCACCGTTCGAGTGGTGTTTGCAATTCGATATGGTTCAGCCGGCGCCGGGTGTGGCGAGGCTGGGGTACAGCGAGGGGACCAGTGCACCGCGAGCGGAGCCGCAGGCTGGTCTTTATTGGAATGGCGGTGACCGATCGGTACGGGTTGGACCCGACGGTCACCGAGCCGCGCAGTTTTGGCCATCGACGGCTCTGGCACAAGGGTTGAAGCTCCAACCAGCTCTCAAAACCGCACATTGCATCCATCGGCCGGACCGAACTTTCTCGTCACCCCCCCCTTCTACTGGCAACCACCCGCCACCGGCCAACGCCATGCCCCCCGAGCAAGCGAACCCGCAAACCGCCGTGACCGACTGCCTGATCGTCGGCGGCGGTCCCGCCGGCCTCACCGCCGCGCTGTACCTGGCGCGCTTCCGACGCAGCTGTCTGGTGGTCGATGCCGGCAGCAGCCGCGCCGCGTGGATACCGCGGTCGCGCAACTACCCGGGCTTTCCACCGGGCATCAGCGGCAACGACCTGCTGGCCAGGCTGCGCGAACAGGCCGCTGGCTACGGCGCACGCCTGGAGCACGGCCAGGTCGAGCACATCGAGCCGCATGTCGAGGGCTTCAGCGTGCGCTACGGCGAGCGCAGCTGCATCACCCGGCGGATCATCCTCGCCACCGGCATTGAGGACCGGCTGCCGGACATGCCCGACATCGAGCCGGCCATTCACGCCGGCAAGGTGAGGCTGTGCGCGATCTGCGATGGCTATGAGGTCGACGGCGACAACGTTGCGGTCTACGGCGAAGCGGAAAGCGCCATCACCCACGCGGTGTTCCTGCGCACCTTCACCGACCGGGTCACCGTCGTGGTGCACGGCGACCAGGCGGCATGCGAACAGGCCATCGCCCTGGCCGAGCACTACGCCATCCGCGTGATCGGCGACCGGGTCGAATCCATGCAGCCCTGCGAGAACGGCATCGACCTGCTGACCTGCCGTGGCGACCGGCACAATTTCGACATCATCTACCCCAGCCTGGGCGCACGCTTTCGCTCGGAGCTGGCGCTGCAGCTGGGTCTGGACTGCGACGAATGCGGCGGTGTGAAGGTGGACCAGCACCTGCAGACCTCGCTGCGCGGCCTCTATGCCATCGGTGACGTGACCCTGGGCCTGAAGCAGATCAGCGTCGCCATCGGCCAGGCCGCGCAGGCCGCGACCGCAGTGCACAACAGCCTGGAGGCCAACCCCTGGGGCGGCTCGCGCCAGGCCGCGGACCAGCCCGGCGCCGCGACCGCCCGGAACGACAACGAAAGCCTTCCCGATCAACCTTGACGGGCGGCCGAGGGTCTAGGCTTATACAAGCCTCGCCTGGAGCCTCCCAATGTCCCTCAGTGTCTTCGACCTGTTCAAGATCGGTATCGGCCCGTCCAGTTCGCACACGGTGGGCCCGATGCGCGCCGCCCTGCGCTTTGCCGAAGGCCTGCGCCGTGACGGGCAGCTGACAGCGACCCGCGCCATCAAGGTCGAGCTGTACGGCTCGCTCGGCGCTACCGGCAAGGGCCACGGCAGCGACAAGGCCGTGCTGCTCGGGCTGGAGGGCGAACATCCCGAATCGGTGGATACCGACAGCATCCCGGCGCGCCTGGCGACGATCCGCGAGCGTGGCGAACTGCGCCTGCTCGGCGAGCACCCGATCCCGTTCGACAGCCGGGCGCAGCTGGCCTTCATCCGCCGGCCGCTGCCCTTCCACCCCAACGGTCTGATCTTCCGCGCCTTCGACGCCGCCGGCCTGCAGCTCTGTAGCCGCGAGTACTACTCGGTGGGAGGCGGATTCGTGGTCGACGAGCAGGCCGCCGGTAGCGATCGCATCGTCGAGGACGCCACCGCACTGGCCTACCCCTTTCGCAGCGCTGCCGAGCTGCTTGATCACTGCGCTGCCCATGGGCTGTCCATCAGCCAGCTGATGCTCGCCAACGAGGCCGCCTGGCGGCCGGAAGCAGTGACCCGCAGTGGCCTGCTGCGCATCTGGCAGGTCATGCAGGACTGCGTCGATGCCGGCTGCCGTACCGAAGGCGTGATGCCCGGCGGCCTCAAGGTGCGTCGCCGCGCGGCGGGCCTGTATCGCCAGCTCAGCGAACACCCCGAGGCCAACCTGCGCGATGCGCTCAACGTGCTCGACTGGGTCGATCTCTATGCGCTGGCGGTCAACGAGGAAAACGCCAGCGGCGGGCGCGTGGTCACGGCGCCCACCAATGGCGCGGCGGGCATCATTCCGGCGCTGCTGCATTACTACATGCGCTTCGTCCCGGGTGCGGACGAGGACGGCGTGGTGCGCTTCCTGCTCACCGCCGCCGCCATCGGCATCCTCTACAAGGAGAACGCTTCGATTTCCGGCGCCGAGGTGGGCTGCCAGGGCGAGGTAGGCGTGGCCTGTTCGATGGCTGCCGGCGCGCTGTGCGAAGTGCTCGGCGGCACGCCACAACAGGTCGAGAACGCCGCCGAGATCGGCATGGAACACAACCTCGGGCTGACCTGCGACCCGGTCGGCGGGCTGGTGCAGGTGCCCTGCATCGAGCGCAACGCCATGGGCGCGGTGAAGGCGATCAACGCCGCGCGCATGGCCTTGCGCGGCGATGGCCGGCACTTCATCTCGCTGGACAAGGTGATCCGCACCATGCGCCAGACCGGCGCCGACATGAAGAGCAAGTACAAGGAAACCGCCCGCGGCGGTCTGGCGGTGAACATCATCGAGTGCTGAGGACACGGGCCGCGCCACGCGAGCCGGCCGCACAGTAATCGCGTGCGCAAAGCCGTATCATCCGTTCGGCAGCACTGCTCGGCAGCGATGGACTCCCTGCTTCGTTCTGCTGTCTGCCCTTTAATGCCCGGAAGTCCCAATGCACCCGAGGATTCGATGAGTACCAGCCCTGAGCCGTCCGTGCCGAAGAACAGCAACCTGACCCGCAGCACGCTGCAGTTTCCCGTGGTCGGTATCGGCGCCTCGGCAGGCGGCCTCAAGGCGCTTATCACGCTGTTCGAAAGCATGCCGGCCGATTGCGGCATGGCCTTCGTGGTGATCATGCACCTCTCGCCCAAACACGAGAGCAAGGCCGACCAGATCCTGCAGAAGGCGACCCGCATGCCGGTGCTGCAGGTCACCCAGCCGACGCCCATCGAGCGCAACCACATCTACGTGATTCCCCCGGCGCTGGACCTGTCGATGAACGACGGCTACCTGCGCCTGACCGAGCCGCAGCGCGAGCGCGGCGTGCAGGTGGCCATCGACCTGTTCTTCCGCACGCTGGCCGACACCCACCACACCCACGCCATCGGCATCGTGCTTTCCGGCAGCGGTGCCGACGGTTCGGTGGGGCTGTCGCGCATCAAGGAGCAGGGCGGCATCACCCTGGCGCAGGAACCCGGCGATGCGGAGTTCGAGTCGATGCCGCGCAGCGCCATCGAAACCGGCATGGTCGACATCGTTCTGCCGGTGGCCGACATCGCGCAGAAGCTGGTCGAACTGCACCGCAACATGCAGACGCTGCTCGAGCAGTTCCGCCCGGTGCCGGCGCCCGAGGACGGCGAGCACCCCGCGGTCGAGCCGGGCGAGATGGACTACATCCAGGCGCAACCCCAGACCAAGCCCAACGAGCTGGCGCTGCGCGAGATCCTCGCCGCGCTGCGCACCCGCACCGGCCACGATTTCCGCCATTACAAGCTGGCTACGGTACTGCGCCGCATCGAACGGCGCATGCAGGTCAATGCCCTGCCCGACATGCCCAGTTACGCCCGGTACCTGCAGGGCAACCCGGAGGAAACCCCGGCACTGCTGGCCGACATGCTGATCGGCGTGACCAACTTCTTCCGCGACCGCGAGGCCTTCGAGGCGCTGGAACGCGACATCATCCCCGTGCTGTTCGAGCAGAAGCTCGCCACCGATGACCGCGCTCTGCGGGTCTGGGCCGCGGCCTGCTCCACCGGCGAGGAGGCCTATTCGCTGGCCATGCTGCTCACCGACCAGGCCGCCCACAGCGGGGTCGACATCCAGACCCAGCTGTTCGCCACCGACATCGACGATCGCGCCCTGGAAACCGCGCGCGCCGGCGTCTACCCCGAGGCCATCGTCACCGACGTCACCCCGGCCCGACTGCGCCAGTACTTCGTCAAGGATCAGAACCAGCTGCGCCTGCAGAAGGAGCTGCGCGAGCGAATCCTCTTCGCCCGTCACAACATCCTGCGCGACCCGCCATTCTCGCGGCTCGACCTGATCTCCTGCCGCAACCTGATGATCTACCTGGACCGCGACATCCAGATCGAAGTGCTGCGCATGTTCCACTTCGCCCTCAACCCCGGTGGCTACCTGTTTCTCGGCAGCTCCGAAACCGCCGACGTCTGCAGCCAGCTGTTCACCGCGGTGGACAAGAAGAACCGCATCTACCGCGCCAAGGAAGTGGGCTCCTCGCTGCGCCGCGCGCCCCTCGGCCCGGTGCACGGCTTCGCCCTCACCACACCGCCGCGCCCGCCGTTCAGCGAGCCACACCGACGCCACCGCAAGTTCTCCTTCGCCGACGTGCACCAGCGCGCGCTCGAGCAGTACGCGCCGCCCAGCGTCATCGTCAACCAAGAGGCGGAGATCGTGCACATGTCCGACCGCGCCGGGAACTTCCTGCGCTATGTCGGCGGCGAGCCCTCACTGAACCTGACCACCCTGGTGCATCCCCAATTGCGCCTCGAACTGCGCACCGCGCTGTACCAGGCCGCCCACACCGGCAAGAGCGTGGAGGCACGGCGCGTGCGTCTGGAACGCGACGGCCGCAGCTACTACGTGAACATGGTGGTGCGCCCGTTCCGCGACAACGAGGCAGGCAGCGACTACATGCTGGTGCTGTTCGACGAAGTGGAAGCCTGCATGGACAGCAGCACACTGGAGGATCCGGACACCAAGGACAGCGTGCTGACCCAGCTCGAGGCGGAACTGCAGCACACCAAGGAGCGCCTGCAGATCACCATGGAGCACTCGGAAACCTCCACCGAGGAACTGCGCGCCTCCAACGAGGAGCTGCAGGCGATCAACGAGGAATTGCGCTCGGCCACCGAGGAGCTGGAAACCAGCAAGGAAGAGCTGCAGTCGATCAACGAAGAACTCACCACCGTCAACTACGAGCTCAAGAGCAAGGTCGACGAGACCAGCAAGATCAACGACGACCTGCAGAACCTGATCTCCTCCACCGACATCGCCACGGTCTTCGTCGACCGCAAGATGCGCATCAAGTGGTTCACCCCGCGTGCCAGGGACATCTTCAACGTGATCGGCAACGATGCCGGCCGCTCGCTGTTCGACATCACCCACCGGCTGGACTACCCGCTGCTGGCCAAGGACGCCGCCGAAGCCTTCGAAGAGCTGCACCTGGTCGAGCGCGAGGTGCGCGACCGCGAGGGCCAGCACTGGTACCTGGCGCGCTTCCTGCCCTATCGCACGCTGGACGACCGCATCGAAGGCGCCGTGCTGACCTTCATCGACATCACCGACCGGCGTCGCGCCGAGGACGAGTTGCGTGCCGGCGAGGCCCACCTCAAGCTGCTGGCGCAGAGTACCCGCGGCTTCGCCATCATCACCCTGGACTGTGACGGCCAGATCACCACCTGGAACTGCGGTGCCGAGCTGATCCTGGGTTACCGCGAAACCGAAGTGCTCGGCCAGACGGTGGACATCATCTACACCGAGCAGGATCGCCAGGCCGGTGTTCCGGAAGCCGAACGCCAGCGCGCACTGCAACATGGCCAGGCCACGGACGAGCGCTGGCACGCCCGCCGCGATGGCAGTCGGTGCTTCCTCAGCGGCCTGCTCAATCCACTGGTGGATGGTACGGGCAAGGTCATCGGCTTCGCCAAGATCGCCCGCGACCTCACCGAGGAACGCCAGCGCAGCTCCGAACAGCAGAACGAACTGGAGAGTGTGCAGGCGGCCAACCTGCAGAAGGACCAGTTCTTCGCCGCACTCTCCCACGAGCTGAAGCACCCGTTGAACCTCATCCAGCTCAACACCGACCTGGTCGCCCGCTCTCAGGCGGTGAAGAACAACCCGAGCCTGCACAAGGCGACGCAGTCGATCCAGAACGCGGTGCGCAGCCAGTCGAGGATCATCGACGACCTGATGGATGTCTCGCGCATCCGCACCGGCAAGCTCAAGCTGCACTTCGCCACGCTGCGCTATCAGGACGTGCTGCGCGCCATCGAAGCGGTGTTCGCGCCGCTGGCACAGAGCGAGAACATCAGCTTCGAGAGCTTCAAGCCGGACGCCCCCATCTACATCCAGGCCGACCCGACGCGCCTGGACCAGATCATCTGGAACCTGCTGAACAACGCCTGGAAGTTCTCCAAGGGTGGCGAACGCATCTGCATGCAACTCGAGCGCGAGGGCGACCAGGCCCGGCTCGACGTCATCGACACCGGCGAAGGCATCAGCGCCGACTTTCTGCCCAAGGTCTTCGATATGTTTGGCCAGGCCGAGATGCAGCATGCGCAGCGTGCCAAGCACGGGCTGGGCATCGGCCTGGCGCTGGTCAAGCAACTGGTCGAGGCGCACAACGGGCGCATCGAGGCCCATTCGGAAGGCATCGGCCGCGGCGCGCGCTTCAGCGTCTGGCTGCCGGTGCACCTGCAGACCGAACTCGAACTCAGCGACCTGGCCAATGCCGATGACGCCGGTGGGCTCAGGGGCATCCGCATCCTGCTGGTGGACGACTCACCGGACATCCTCGAAACCATGTGCGAACTGCTGCAGAGTGAGGGTGCCGTGGTCACCACAGCCAATGGTGGCGCGGACGGCATTGAGCTGGCCGAACGGGAACCGTTCGACGTGATCGTCTCCGACATTGGCATGCCGGACATAGACGGCCACAAGATGATGGCCATCATCCGCCAACAGGGCGCCAACCGGGACACTCCGAGCATCGCCCTGACCGGCTACGGCACCCTGCGCGACGTGGAAAAGGCCAAGGCTGCGGGCTTCACCCTGCACCTGCGCAAGCCCATCGACCTGCAGGCGCTGATCGACGCGGTGAGCCAGGCGGTGCACTGACTGCCACGCTCGGTAGCAGGTTGATGGCTCGCGGACGTTCATGCTCCCGCCGAGCATGAAGCGATCTGCGCGGCCGCCAGCAGGCCTCAGCCGTCGGCCCTGCCCACGCCATGCTCGCGCAGCTTGTTGGCGATGGTGGTATGCGACACGCCAAGGCGCTTGCCCAGCTGACGGCTGCTCGGAAACTGCTTGTACAGCCCCTCCAGCACGGCCTTCTCGAAGCGCCCGACGATGCTGGCCAGGTCGCCCTCCAGCGAAAAATCACCCAGTGGCTGCGCCGCGCCGTAGCCCGGCAGACGGATGTGCTCGGGCTTGATGATGCCGCCCTCGCACAGCGAAACCGCCTGGAACAGGGTGTTCTCCAGCTGCCGCACGTTGCCCGGCCAGTGATAGCCGGCCAGGCGCTCCAGCGCCTGCGGCGAGAGCGTCGGCAGCGCACAGCCGATCTGCCGGCTGGCCTGATCGATGAAGTGCAGCGCCAGCGGCTGCAGTCCGTCCAGACAATCGCGCAGCGGCGGAATGTGCAGCGACAACACGTTGAGCCGGTGATACAGGTCCTGGCGAAACTCGCCCTTGGCGCAGAGCTCGGACAGGTCCACCTGGGTCGCGCAGATCACCCGCACATCCAGATAGACCTCTTCGTCGCTGCCGACCCGACGGAAGCCGCCGTCCTGCAGGAAGCGCAGCAGCTTGGCCTGCAGCCGCGGGCTCATCTCGCCGACGCCATCGAGAAACAGCGTACCGCCTGCGGTCAGCTCCAGCAGGCCGAGCTTGCCTTCCGGCCGCGCGCCCTCGAAGGCGCCGGGGCCGTAGCCGAACAGCTCGGTCTCGGCCATCGACTCCGGCAGGCCGGCGCAGTTGAGCGCCATGAAGGGTGACTGCCCACGCGGGCTCGACAGGTGACAGGCGCGCGCCAGCAGTTCCTTGCCGGTGCCGGTCTCGCCCTCGATCAGCAGCGGCGCATCCAGCGGTGCCATGCGCCGCGCCTCGCGCACCACCGCGGCCATCACTTTCGAGCTCTGGAAGATGCTGTCGAAGCCGCGCAGCTCCTGCTTGCGCACCTGGTAGATGCGTTCACCGACCCGGTCGGCGCGATGCAGGGTCAGCACCGCGCCGGCCAGCGCCTCGCTGTCGTCGTGTTCGGATTGCAGCGGGGCGATGTCGGCGAGGAACACATCGCCCTTGATTTTCACCCGCAGCCCGTTGATCCGCGCCTTGTTGGCGCGCACCAGTTCGGGCAGGTCGAAGTCCTCGGCGTAGCGCGACAGGCTCATGCCCGGAACCTCGTCGACACGCACGCCGAGCAGCTGCGCAGCGGCACGGTTGGCGGCAACGATGGCGCCACTCATGTCGATGGAAAGGACGGGGAATTCCAGCGCGCCGAGCAGCGCATTGAGCTCCAGGGAATGCCGCTCGCTGGGCATCAGGCTGACCTTGCGCAGCTCGAACACGCCGGGCAGCGCCTCGATCTTCGGCCGCAGCGCCTGCAACTGCAGGTTCATCAGGTTGGGGCAGTGCAGGTAGACGGCATTGCCCTGCTCGCCGCCCACTTCGCCGCGGGCCACGTTGATGCCGTAGTCCACCAGCAGGTTGAGCATGTCGCGCAGGATGCCGACGCGGTTCTGGCAAAGAATCTTGATACGCATGGCGGAGCCCTGTTGTCTTGTTGTGGGGCCGGCGCTGCAGTGCAGCGCAAATTATCGTCAAGATTATTTGACAGTTTGCTCGATTGGCAACGCCGCCGATCAGGCTGCCGACCTCTCTGTCATGGATTTCTTACAGCGCAACACCGCGCACATGCGACATTGCGCCACAGCGCCTCTCCCCTGCGGCACGCCTTCGCGTTCGAATGAGGGCAACAACAAGATGCCCAAGCGGCCCAGGAGAAGCGATGAAGACCACCCACTACGTAGCCCGCGAACCGGACGCGCAGGGGCATATTCATTACCCCGACGCCGAGCACGCGGTGTGGCAGACGCTGGTCGAGCGTCAGCTGAAACTGCTCGACGGGCGCGCCTGCCAGGAATACCTCGACGGCCTCGACCAGCTCGCCCTGCCCCACGAGCGCATCCCGCAGCTCGGCGAGATCAACCGCGTGCTGGCCGCCACCACGGGATGGCAAGTGGAGCGCGTACCGGCGCTGATCCCCTTCCAACGCTTTTTCGAACTGCTGGCGAGCAAGCGTTTTCCCGTCGCGACCTTTATCCGCACCCCGGAAGAGCTGGACTACCTGCAGGAGCCGGACATCTTCCACGAGATCTTCGGTCACTGCCCGCTGCTGACCAACCCCTGGTTCGCCGAATTCACCCACACCTACGGCCAGCTCGGCCTCGAGGCCAGCAAGGAGGAGCGGGTGTTTCTCGCCCGCCTGTACTGGATGACCGTCGAGTTCGGCCTGGTGGATACGCCCGCCGGCCGGCGCATCTATGGCGGCGGCATCCTTTCCTCGCCGAAGGAAACGCTCTACAGCCTGTCCGCCGAACCCGAGCACCAGCCGTTCGACCCGCTGGAGGCGATGCGCACGCCCTATCGCATCGACATCCTGCAGCCGCTGTACTTCGTCCTGCCGGACCTCAAGCAGCTGTTCGACCTCGCCCAGCAGGACATCATGGCGATGGTGCGCGAGGCCATGCGCATGGGCCTGCACCAGCCGAAGTTTCCGCCGAAGGCGGCATGATTCGGCCCTGTGCGGCGCTCGTGGTGGGCTAAGGCTCACCACGGCCGTCATCCGTTCGGCAGGGTGGGCGTCAGCCCGCCACCTTGCCAAGCTTCAACCTTCAAAAACGACTTCGATCATCAAGAAAGGGACCTACACCATGACCGCCCTCGCCCAAGCCCAATGCGAAGCCTGCCGCGCCGATGCACCCAAGGTGTCCGATGAAGAACTGGCCGAGCTGATCCGCGAAATCCCCGACTGGAACATCGAAGTGCGCGGCGACCACATGGAGCTGGAGCGCGTCTTCCTGTTCCGCAACTTCCGCCACGCCCTGGCCTTTACCAACGCAGTCGGCGCCATCGCCGAGGAAGTCGGCCACCATCCCGCCCTGCTCACCGAGTGGGGCAAGGTCACCGTCACCTGGTGGAGCCACGAGATGCGCGGCCTGCACCGCAACGACTTCATCATGGCCGCCCGCACCGACCAGCTCGCCGCCAGCGCGGAGGGCCACAAGTAATGCACTTCGGCCAGATTCCCCGCGTGCCCGGCGACCCGATCCTCGGCCTGATGGACCTGTATCGCGCCGACACCAACCCGGCCAAGCTCGACCTCGGCGTCGGCGTCTACAAGGACGCCCAGGGCCTGACGCCGATCCCGCGCGCGGTGAAGCTGGCCGAGCAGCGCCTGGTGGGCAGCGAGCAGACCAAGAGCTACATCGGCGGCCACGGCGACGCCCAGTTCGGTGCCCTCTTGCTGCGTCAGGTGCTCGGCAGCCGCGCCATTGCCCTCGGCGAGCAGCGTGCCGGCTGCACCCAGGCGCCGGGCGGCACCGGTGCGCTGCGCCTGGCCGGCGAGTTCATCGCCAAATGTCTGCCAGGGCGCAGCATCTGGCTGAGCGATCCCACCTGGCCGATCCACGAAACCCTGTTCGCCGCCGCCGGCCTGCGCGTGCAGCACTACCCCTACGTAGATGCCGACAACCGCCTCGATGTCGACGGCATGCTCGCCACGCTGCAACAGGTGCCGCCTGGCGACGTGGTGCTGCTGCACGCCTGCTGCCACAACCCCACCGGCTTCGACCTGAATCACGACGACTGGCTGCGGGTGCTGGACGTGGTGCGCGCGCGCGAATTGCTGCCGCTGTTCGACTTCGCCTACCAGGGCTTCGGCGACGGACTGGAAGAGGACGCCTGGGCGGTACGGCTGTTCGCCGAAACGCTGCCGGAGATGCTCATCACCAGTTCCTGCTCGAAGAACTTCGGCCTCTACCGCGAACGCACCGGCGCGCTGATCGCCGTCACCAGCGATGCCGAGCGCCTGCTCGACGTGCGCAGCCAGCTCGCGTCGCTGGCCCGCAACCTCTGGTCGACGCCACCGGCCCACGGCGCCGCGGTGGTGGCGACGATCCTGGCCGATGAGCCGCTGCGGCAGATCTGGCAGGACGAGGTGGAGCGCATGCGCCGGCGCATCGCCAGCCTGCGTCAGGGGCTGGTCGAGGCGCTGACGCCCTATGGGCTGGCCGAGCGCTTCGCGCACATCGCCCGGCAGCGGGGAATGTTCTCCTATACCGGCCTGACCGCCGAGCAGGTACGCCGGCTGCGTGCCGAAGATTCGGTGTATCTGGTGGAAAGCGGCCGCGCCAACGTCGCCGGGCTGGATGCCGAGCGCCTGGACGATCTGGCCAGGGCCATTGCACGGGTGGTGCAGGCCTGAACGATGTGAAGGTGCGCGCCGGTGACGCCGCTTCTGGCGACGCCGCCGGGTGCGCCGGAGCGAGAGAGCAGAGGCGCGGCTCGTGACCACGCGACTGGCTGCCGCAGCAGCGCCGGCACAGTAGCGCCGCAAGCTTTCAACCGGCTTTCAACGCGCGCCCGAGCTGCCTATGCTGGAGTCTGGCGCTCTACCCGGCCGATGCCATGACCGACTCCGTCACCCTTCGGCAACAGCTCGCCGCCCTGCATCAGCAGGGCTTCGTGCTGTTGCCTGCCGTACTCGATCCCGCGGGCATCGCGGCGCTGCGCGAAGCCATCGATGGCCTCGAACCCATCCACTGGGATTACCAGGGCCTGGTCGACGACCACTACAAGTGCGTCTTCAATCGCTCGCCGTTCTGGCTGCGCTTTCTTGATCTGCCCGGGGTAATCGAACTGGCCGAGGCGGCACTCGGGACGGACTGCCATATCATCGGCCAGACCGCCTGGCGCAGCCGCTACCTGTTGCAGATCCACTATGGTCGGCGCATGGTGGCGCAGAAGTTCTCGCCCTACCTGCACTTCCGTTTCAATCCCGAGGTGCTGGCTGCCGCCACGCCGCGCCAGCGCCGCCTGCTCGGTGAGCACGAGGCGGCCGAATACGACTGAACCCCCTGGCACCGAACCTGCATCGACCGAGGCCCGCCGCGCCCGCGCGGCCATTGACTCGCATTCGCCAGATGAGGATTCGCCATGATCAGCAGTCGTGAACAGGTCACCCAGATGATCGTCGCCGCCAAGGTGCGCAAGGGCCTGAAGTGGGCACATGTCGCCGAAAGCATCGGCATGTCCAAGGAATGGACCACCGCCGGTTGCCTCGGCCAGATGGCCTTCGACAAGGCCCAGGCCGAGACCCTGGGACAGCTCTTCGAACTCTCCGACGAAGCCGTCGCCTGGCTGCAGATCGTCCCCTACAAGGGCTCCCTGCCCACGGCGGTGCCGACCGATCCGCTGATCTACCGCTGGTACGAGCTGGTCAACGTCTACGGCACCACCATCAAGGAACTGATCCACGAGGAGTTCGGTGACGGCATCATGAGCGCCATCGACTTCTCCATGGATATCCAGCGCCAGAGCGACCCCAAGGGCGATCGCGTCAACGTGGTGCTGTCCGGCAAGTTCCTGCCCTACAAGAGCTACTGAGGGATCAGCGGGTGCGGATCTCCCCGCGCGCCAGGCTTTCCACGCTGTTGCCCAACGGGTCCGCCGCATTCAGGTCCGCACCACGCTCGCGCAGCGCCTGGAGCAATGCCTCGCGCTGGAACAGCGCGGCGTACATCGCCGGCGTCTGCCCGGCGTTGTTGCGCTGGTTGGGATCGCACTCGGTGGCCAGCAGGCGCTTGGCGATGCCGAGCTCACCCTTGAAGATGGCGCCGAGCAGAGCGGTATTGCCGCGCTTGTCCTCGGCGCAGGCATCGGCCCCGGCGGCGAGCAGGCGCTCCACGGTCTCGCCATGGCCGTTGTAGGCCGCCAGGATCAGGGCGGTATAGCCCTTGTCGTCGGCGCTGTTCAGGTCGTAACCGGCCCGGATGAATTCGTCGAGAACCTCGTTATCGCCGAAGCGCGCGGCGTTGAAGAAGTAGTCACGCAACTGCTGCCGGACCGCCTCGGGCGTGTCCACAGCATCCGTCAGCGGGCCATCGGCGGCCAGGGCGGCCCCGCTGCCCAACAGCAGCGCTGCCATCAGCAAAAGACCTTGCATATAGCCTCCACAAAAAAAGACCCGGGCCATCGCCCGACCCGGGTCGAAACAACCGACGCCCATGCAGCGCAAAGGAGCCTCACTGCATGCCGGGCGCCGGTCCGGGGACCTTAGTCCTTGAGTTCGGCGGCCAGCGCCTTGACCCGCTTGAGGTCGGCCTTGGCGACCTTGGTCAGGCCCTCGCCGTAGTTGGCATCGGCCTTGTAGAAGAACGACAGCAGGATGTGCCTGGCCTCGTCGTCCGCCTTGGCCAGCTCGCCGCCCAGGGTGTTGATCAGGTCGGTCTGCTCCTTCTTGCTGAACGAGCGATACAGATCGCCGGCCTGCTTGAAGTTCTGCTGACGCTGGATCGGCGCCTGCTGGGTGGTGCCACTCAACTCCAGTTTGCTGAGCACGGCGCGTGGCGTTTCCTCGCGGTTCTCGCGGCGGCTCGGCTGGTAGTTGACGCTGCTGGTGGTGTGGCCGGCGTTCAGCTGGCCGTCCTGGTTACCGTTGTTGACCGGCACCTTCGGGCGGTTGATCGGCAGGCTCATGCCGTTGGCACCGACGCGATACATCTGGGTGTCGGCGTAGGAGAACAGACGGCCCTGCAGCAGGCGGTCCTCGGACGGCTCGATGCCCGGCACCAGGTTGGCCGGCGCCATGGCGACCTGCTCGGTTTCCTGGAAGATATTGTCCGGGTTTTTGTTCAGCACCATCTGGCCGATCTTGCGCTCGGGCACGTCAGGCCAGATCTTGGTGGCGTCCAGCGGATCGAAGTCGAACCTGGCCAGGTCCTCCGGCTTGAGCACCTGGATCATCAGGTCCCACTTGGGATAGTCGCCGTTGTCGATGGCGGTGATCAGGTCACGGGACAGGTGGCTGTAGTCCTTGCCCTGCATCGCCTCGTTCTCTTTCGGGTCGAGGTTCTTCAGGCCCTGCAGGCTCTTCCAGCGGAACTTCACATAGTGGGTTTCACCCTGCTCGTTGACGAACTTGTAGGCGTGCACGCCGTTGCCATCCATCATCCGGTAGCTGGCCGGGGTGCCCTGATTGGAGTACAGCAGGGTCAGGGTGCGGGTGGCTTCCGGGTGGTGCGAGAGGAAGTCGAAGCGGCGGCTGTCGTCATCCAGGTTGGTGCGCGGGTCCGGCTTGAAGGAGTGGACCATGTCCGGGAACTTGACCGCGTCGCGGATGAAGAAGGTCGGGAAGTTGTTGCCGACCAGGTCCCAGTTGCCATCGGCGGTGTAGAACTTGGTGGCGAAGCCGCGCGGGTCGCGCAGAGTTTCCGGCGAGTGCAGACCGTGCACCACGGTGGAGAAGCGCACGAACACCGGCGTGGTGCTGCCCTTCTCGAAGACCTTGGCCAGGGTCAGGTCGGAGATGTCTTCAGTGGCGGTGAACTCGCCATGGGCACCGGTACCACGGGCGTGCACGACGCGCTCGGGGACGCGCTCGCGACCGAAACGCTGCAGCTTCTGCAGCAGCTGCACGTCCTGCAGCAGGGTCGGGCCGTTGGCTCCGGCGGTCTGGGAATTCTGGTTGTTGCCGACCGGCGCGCCATTGTCGCGGGTCAGCGGGGCAGCGTGGGCAGGCAGCGCAAGGAGGCTCGCGGAAAGGACGCCCAGCGCAAGGCGCGCTGGCGTGGAGCCAAAGGTCATACGGGACATGGGTGATTCCTCTTCGATTTTCTGATGCGCTTATGGCGCGTCGGAAAGCCTAAGAGGGGGGGCCGACGATGCCCCAATTGAATAAGCCGAACAGCGCGATAGAGAAAATGTCGCTCCGCCTGGAGGAACTTCGCGCCAGGCGCCATGGCGGTGCGAGGCGACAGCCCGCTGCACCGCGATGAGACATCCGCCGCCGCCATCCGACGCGACAGCCCCGCTTGGCCGATCGGTCAGCTATGGCATGGCATCTGCACTCCCAGCGCATTCAACCGGCGCTTGCGGAGCAACCACCATGAAACAGCCCGTCGATACCGACTACCCCCTGAGCGAAGTGCCCGCCGGCGCGCGCAAGGGGCTGTGGTCCACCTCCATCCTGCTGTTCGGCTTCACCTTCTTCACCGCCACCATGTTCGCCGGCGGCAAGATCGGCCTGGCCTTCGACTTCAAGACCATGCTCTGGGCCGCGGTGATCGGCAACCTGCTGCTCGGCCTCTATGCCGCCGCGCTCGGGCTGATCGCCTGCCGCAGCGGGTTGAACTCGGTGCTGATGGGGCGCTTCTGCTTCGGAGAGGTCGGCAGCCGGCTGTCCGACTTCCTGCTCGGCTTCACCCAGATCGGCTGGTACGCCTGGGGCACGGCGACCATCGCCATCGTCCTGGTGCGCCTGCTGGCGTTGCCGGAAAGCTGGACGATGCCGTTGATGGTGCTGTTCGGCTTCGGCTTCTGCCTGACCGCCTTCGTCGGCTACAAGGGCCTCGACCTGCTCTCGCGCATCGCGGTGCCGGCGATGCTGATCCTGTTGATCGCTTCGCTGTGGACCGCGACCCGCGACATTGGTGGGCTGGACGGCCTGCTGGCGGTGCAGCCGGGCGACAGCCTGACCCTCGGCATGGCCATCACCATGATCTTCGGCACCTTTGTCAGCGGCGCGACCCAGGCCACCAACTGGACGCGCTTCGCCCGCAGCAGCAAGGTCGCGGTGTGGGCCAGCCTGATCGGCTTCTTCGTCGGCAACGGCCTGATGATCGTCGCCGGCGCCTACGGGACCATCGTCTACCAGCAGCCGGACATCGTCGAAGTGCTGGTGCTGCAGGGCCTGTCGATGGCCGCGGTGGTGATGCTCTTCCTCAACCTCTGGACCACCCAGGACAACACCATCTACAACTTCGCCGCTGCCGGCTGCAACCTGCTGCGCACCGAACGCCGCCGGCTGGTGACGCTCGGCGGTGCCTTCGTCGGCACGCTGCTGGCGCTGGGCGGCATGTACGAACTGCTGATCCCCTTCCTGATCCTGCTCGGCTCGATCATCCCGCCCATCGGCGGCGTAATCATGGCCGACTACTTCTACCGCCATCGCGGGCAGTACCCGAAACTGGCCGAGGCGCGCCTTCCCAAATACAACAGCCTGGGCCTGACGGCCTATGTGCTGGGCGCCGCCTGCGCCTATTTCTCGCCCTGGGTGGCGCCCATCGTCGGCATACTGGTGGCCGCCGCGGCCTATATTGTGCTGTACGAGGGCCAGCGCCTGGCCCAATCGCGCACGGTGCTGACGCGAACTGACGCACGCTGATCAAGGAGTCACCATGAACATCCTCAACGCCCGGCTGCGCGGCCGCAGCGGCCTCTACCGCATCGAACTAAACGGCGCGCGCATCGCCGCCATCAGCGCGCAGCAGGCGCCGGCCGAAGCCAACGAGGGCGATATCGACGCCGCCAGCAACCTGGTGGTGCCGCCCTTCATCGAACCGCACATCCACCTGGACGCCACCCTTACCGCCGGCGAGCCGGCCTGGAACATGAGCGGCACGCTGTTCGAAGGCATCGAACGCTGGGGCGAGCGCAAGGCGCTGGTGACCCACGAAGACACCAAGGCGCGGGCGAAGAAAACCATCGACATGCTGGTCGAGCACGGCATCCAGCATGTGCGCACCCATGTCGACGTCACCGATCCGACGCTGTCGGCGCTCAAATCCATGCTCGAGGTGCGCGAGGAAACCCGCCACCTGATCGACCTGCAGATCGTCGCCTTTCCGCAGGAGGGCATCGAGTCGTTCAAGGGCGGTCGCGAGCTGATGACCGAGGCGATCGCCATGGGCGCCGATGTGGTCGGCGGCATTCCGCACTTCGAGAACACCCGCGACCAGGGCGTCAGCTCGATCAAGTTCCTCATGGACCTGGCCGAGCGCACCGGCCGTCTGGTGGACGTGCACTGCGACGAAACCGACGACCCGCAGTCGCGCTTTCTCGAAGTGCTCGCCGAAGAGGCACGGGTACGCGAGATGGGCGAGCGGGTCACCGCCAGCCACACCACGGCGATGGGCTCCTATGACAACGCCTACTGCTCCAAGCTGTTCCGCCTGCTGAAGCTGTCGCAGATCAACTTCGTCTCCTGCCCGACCGAGAGCATCCACCTGCAGGGCCGCTTCGACACCTACCCCAAGCGCCGGGGCCTGACCCGCGTGGCCGAGATCGACCGCGCCGGGATGAACGTCTGCTTCGGCCAGGATTCCATCGTCGACCGCTGGTACCCGCTGGGCAACGGCAACATCCTGCGCATCCTCGAAGCCGGGCTGCACATCTGCCACATGCTCGGCTACGAGGATCTGCAGCGCTGCCTGGACCTGATCACCGGCAACAGCGCACGCACTCTGAACCTGGGCGAGCGCTACGGACTGGAAGTGGGGCGTCCGGCGAACCTGCTGGTGCTGTCGGCAGCGGACGACTACGAGATGCTGCGCACCCAGGGCCATGCCCTGCTCTCGGTGCGCAACGGTGAGGTGCTGATGCGCCGCACGCCGGCGCAGATCCAGCGTTACTGAGCGGCGGCGGAGGTCTTGCGCAGACGGTTGATGTTGGCCATCTCTTCGGCCGGCGTCAGCTTCAGCTGCGATAGGTAGGCGGCCAGCGCCTCGACGTCAGCGGCAGAGAGGTGGCTTGCCACGCCGATCATCACCGAGCCGGCACGGCTGGGGTCGTTCTCGCGGAAGCGCGTCAGCGCCTTGCGGATGTATTCGTCCGGCTGTCCGGCCAGCCGCGGCATGGTCTCCATGCCCTCCGCATGCGCGCCATGGCAGCCGGTGCAGGTGCTCTGGAAGATCTTCTCGCCGGTATTGCGCAAGGCTGCATCCGTCGCACCTTCCGGCGGATTGACCTTCTGCTGGCTGAAGAACACTGCGATGTTCACCCGCTCCTCCATGCTGAGATTCTGCGCCAGCTTGGACATGACGAAGTCGGTGCGCTCGCCGCTGGCGAACTTCTCGAAGGCATGGAACAGGTATCGCGGATTCTGCCCGGCAAGATTGGGAATGTGCTTGCGCTTGCTGTTGCCGGTTTCGCCGTGGCAGTAGGAACAGAACACGGCGCGTTCCTGACCGGCCAGGCTGGCCTGCTCGCGCCGTTGCTCATCGGCCATGACGTAATTGAAGCGCTCGACGACCGCCTCGCCGGCATGAGTCAGCGGAACGAAGCAGGCGAGCAGGGCAAGAGCGAGCGTACGCATGAGGAGGCATCCGTTACTGAAATAGTCAGGGATTTTGTGGGCATCCGACTATAAGAAGCGCCAGGCCAGCGGACCCCGGCACAGGTCAACAAAAGTGCTGTTGTGCGAGGCGCCGGCGCCATCCGTGCGCCACGTCACAGATCGCTGCCGGCCCCGCCCAGGGAGCAGGACACTCATGCCGTAGCTGGCGCTTTTTCCGCCAAATGACAGAAGTGCGCGCCTTTGCCGCATTGACGATAGAAAAAATCGATGAAGCGTTTTGATGGAAACGCCAGACAGGAAGGAGGCATTCGACTAAAGTAGCAACCCTTCACCACCGAGGAGCCGTAACCCCCATGCTAGATGGACATGCAGAGCTGACCATGACCGTGCTGATGACGCCGGACAAAGCCAATTTTTCCGGCAACGTACATGGCGGCACGCTGCTCAAGTATCTCGACGAGGTCGCCTACGCCTGCGCCAGCCGCTACGCCGGGCAGTACGTCGTCACCCTCTCGGTGGATCAGGTGGTGTTCCGCCAGCCGGTGCATGTTGGCGAACTGGTCACCTTCCTCGCCTCGGTCAACTACACCGGTACGACTTCGATGGAGATCGGCATCAAGGTCGTCACCGAAGACATTCGCGAGAAAACCGTACGCCACACCAACAGCTGCTTCTTCACCATGGTCGCCCTCGGCGAAGACGGCAAACCGGTACCGGTACCGCCGCTCAACCCGAAGACGCCTGAACAGCAGCGTCGTTTCGCCCAGGCCTACCAGCGCCGCGAAATCCGCCGCGAACTGGAACATCGCTACAGCGAGCTACGCGCTGGCAACGAGCGCCTCACTGCGGTGAAATAAGCCTTCGAGCTGCGAACTGCATGGACTCCTACCAGCATGGAGTCCATGCAAGCCCCCGATTTGTAACAAAACCTTATACAATGCACGGCTTTCGCATCTCCCCCTAGAGGACCCGCCGTGAGCACGCTGCCGCCCTGCCCCAAATGCAACTCCGAATACACCTACGAAGACGGCCAAATGCTGGTCTGCCCCGAGTGCGCCCATGAGTGGTCCGCCACTGACGGCGCGGCTGCCGCGAGCGAAAGCGACAAGGTGATCAAGGACGCGGTGGGCAATACCCTGCAGGACGGCGACACCGTCACGGTGATCAAGGACCTCAAGGTCAAGGGCTCGTCGCTGGTGGTCAAGGTCGGGACCAAGGTGAAGAACATCCGCCTGGTCGACGGCGATCACGACATCGATTGCAAGATCGACGGCATCGGCGCGATGAAGCTGAAGTCCGAATTCGTCAAGAAGGTCTGAGTCCTTCCCCCGCACGTAGTGAAAAGCCGACGCGCAGACACTGTGCAAGCGTGGCGTCGCTAACCCAGCATGAGCGAGCCCGGCGGTTTTCGCACAGTCTGCTCGTCGGGCTTTCGTGTTTCAGAACAGCCGTAACAGCCAGTCCAGGCGCTCGCGGGTGAAGCCGCTGCCGATGAACAACAGGTCGATCCAGAACGCCTGGTGCAGCACCACTATCAGCCAGAACAGCAGCTGGTAGCCGAGCTTGCGCGTCTTGTGACGAAAAACCTGCTGCGCCAGCAACGCACCCGGCCAGCCACCTGCCAGCTCGAAGAGATGCAGCGTGGTTTCCGGCGTGCGCCAGCGGTCCTTCAACGCGCTGTGCTTGTCGCGCCAGTAGAGAAAGAAGGTCAGCAGGCTGGCAACGGCATAGAGCGCCAGCGGCAACGCCGAGCCCAACCGATGCAGGCTGCCCAGCAGCGGTAGCAGACAGAGCAGGGTGAACAGCGCCAGCTTGAGCGGGAGCTGCTGGACATTGCCCGCAACCAGCCGCCGCGCAGGCCTGCCCCGCCCCGACTCGCGCTTGCCAGTCGAGTGCGAGCGGGCCGGCCGCTGACGAATCGCCGGCTGATCCAGCGTCAGCGGGGCATCCAGCCGCACATGCTCGGCTCGCAGACGGCCCTGCGCATCGCGCCCCGCCACGAAGAGCACCCGGTCGCCCACCAGCGGCCGGCGCTCACCATGCACTGCCGAGATATGCACGAACAGCTCTTCGCCGCCCTGCTCCGGACGAATGAAGCCGAAGCCCTTGTCGTCGTTCCAGCTTTTCAGCGTACCCCGTCGTTCCATGCCCGAGCCCGAGAATGCAAAGCGCGCATGCTAACCGAGCAGGCGACGCTCGGCATCCGCGCGGCAGGTCGCTATGGCCACGGCATGGCGGTCGGCGTTATGGTCGGGTGATCATCAGCCCAGGGATGAACCATGGCCAGCAAGCCCAGCAGTGCGAACAAGCAGAAACACCTCGCGGTTCTGATCGACGCCGACAACGCGCCGGCGGCCATCGTCGAAGGCCTGTTCGAGGAGATTGCCAAGTACGGCGTCGCCAGCGTCAAGCGCATCTATGGCGACTGGACCAAACCCAACCTCGGCAGCTGGAAGAAGGTGCTGCTCGACCACTCGATCCAGCCGATCCAGCAGTTCGCCTACACCTCCGGCAAGAACGCCACTGACAGTTCGCTGATCATCGACGCCATGGACCTGCTCTACACCCGGCGCTTCGACGGCTTCTGCCTGGTCTCCAGTGACAGCGACTTCACCCGCCTGGCCGCACGCATCCGCGAGGAAGGCCTGACGGTGTATGGCTTCGGCGAACAGAAGACGCCCTCGCCGTTCGTCTCGGCGTGCGACAAGTTCATCTATACCGAGATCCTGCGCGCCGACGCGGCCAAGGCCAGCGTCGAGCCGCCGACGCCGGAGAAACTCGCCGCAGCCGCCGCGCAGGTCGAGGAAGGCGCAGCCAGGCCGGCACGCACCAGCGACAAGGGCGAGGCGATCAAGTGCCAGCAGGTGCCGGTGGACTTCATCGCCAAGATTCTCGACGACCTGACCGAGGAGGACGACTGGATCCAGCTCGGCACGCTCGGGCAGAACATCAGCAAGCTGCGCCCGGCCTTCGATCCGCGCCTGTACGGCTGCAGGAAGCTCAGCGAGCTGATCGCCGGCCAGCCCAAGCGCTTCGACCTGGAGTCACGCGGCAGTAGTGCCACCGGCGGCAAGGACCTTTACGTGCGCTTGCGCAAGCCCGCCAAGCACTAGCGCGCTTCAGCTGGGCTGCGCGTCGGCCGCCAGCCAGCAGACACGGTCGCGGCCTTCATGCTTGGCCCGGTACAGCGCGGCGTCGGCGCGGCGTAGCAGGCTGTCCGGCGTGTCGCTCGGGCTCAGCTCGGCGACACCGGCGCTGAGGGTCTGACTGATGCCGGTGGCGAAGGGAAATGCCCGCGCCTGCTCACACAGACGTTCGGCGAACTGCACCGCCTGCGGGCCGCTGGTTTCCGGGCAGAGAACCAGAAACTCCTCACCGCCCCAGCGCCCCACCGCATCGCTGCCGCGCAGGCAGTCGTCCAGCAGCGCGGCGAAGTCCCGAAGCACGCGGTCACCCATCTGGTGGCCGAAGTCGTCATTGATGCGCTTGAAGTGATCGATATCCAGCATGACGATCGACAACGGTCGGCGATAGCGCCGCGCCTGCTCCAGCGCCGTGGCGAAGCGCCGATCCAGCGCCGCGCGGTTGGCCAGCCCGGTAAGCGAGTCGGTCTGCGACTTGATGCGCAGCTGATCGTTGAGCCGGCGCAGTCGCCTGATCCAGAACAGACTCGTCAGCAGCATCGCCGAGAAAACCACCACCACCTGCATGAGCAACCGGTAGTCGGTGCCGGACTCGACGAGGATGGGCGCATGGCGGTTGGCGGTTGGCGATCTGATGCAGCTCTACCGGTGTGATGGTGGCAATCGCCTTGTTCAGGATATCGCGCAGCACCGGCTCGCTCTTCAGCACGCCGATCCGAAACTGGTTGTCGAGGCTGGCCACTTGCCCGGCGATCTTCAGGTTGAACCAGCCTTCGCGGCGAATGGTGTAGGCGGCCACGGTCAGCGAGCGCACCGTCAGGTCGGCCTTGCGCTCGTTCACCAGCGCCAGTGCCTGGGCATCCGTCTCGGTGCTGATGACGTGCAACCGGGGGAAGTCGCGCCGCACGCTTTCCTCGATGAACGTGCCGGACGGCAGCGCCACCGTTGCGTTTTCCAGGGCGGACAGATCGGCCACGTACGGGTGGTCCTCCCGGGCGATCACCACGTTGGCGTCAGTGAACAGCGGCTGGGTGAAGATCAGCCAGGCATCACGCACGGGCGTCTGGTTGAGAAAGCTGAGCAGCTGGCACCGACCAGCCTGGGAAAAGGCGACCGACTGGCCCCAGTCACTGGTCGGCACGATATCCAGCTGCAGGCCTGACCGCTGCGCAACGAGCCGCAGCAGATCGGCTGCGATTCCCTCGTGCTCGCCGCGCGCATTGAGCATTTCGAACGGCAGCCAGTCGGGGTCGACACAGATGCTGACCGAACGATTGGCAGCCAGCCATTCGCGTTCGGCCGCGTTGAGATCGAGCGCCACATCAGCCGTTGCTGCTGCACCACCTGCAAACGCCAGCAACGCCAGAAGCAGATACCTAGTCACTTCAGCCACCCTCGGAGGAGCGCACGTAACATTGGCGACGGATACAGTTCAACACGACGCTAATGGCACGGCAAGGAAAGTCATGGCAATGAGCTATCACATATCGTGCCAAACGGTTTTTTGACGCTAGAAAATCATTTGCAATCATTCCTTGGCGCAACGATCGAACCGAGGGCGGATGCGCTCTTCTAAAGGGGACCGATTAATGGAGGTTTCCATGAGCAAGCAGCTACTACTCGCCTGCGGCCTGGCGATTTGCGTGCCGGCAGCGCTGGCGCAGACGCCGCAGCCAGAGATCATCACCCACCTCAACGGCCTGGACGTCGAGATCAGCCCAATGGGTGTGCCAGCCAAGTCAGAGGGCGTGGAGGGCGAACTGCTCGGCGTACGCGCGGTGAAGGTGATGAACCGTACCGGCGGCCAGATTTCCTGCGAATTCCACGTTCCGGCCGAAGCGCGCTCGGATACCTCGGCCTCGCCGGTGTTCACCGTTGCGCCAAATACCCAGCGTACCGAACGCGTGCCAGGCGACTATTCGCCCGACCAGCCCTACGCGGAGATCACCTGCCGTTCCAGCGACCAGAGCCAGAACCAGGCGCAATAACCCGTATGGCTTTCAGCGGCGCTCCTCGCGGATAAAGGGAATGCCCAGCGCGCCCGGCTGGTTGCCGGTGGAGTACTTGCCGCTGGCAACCCAGATCATCACCGCCAGGGTCACCGCGTAGGGCGTCATCAGCACGAAGTACTGCGGCAGGCGCACGCCAGCGGCGGCCAGCTGCGGGATCAGCGCCTCGATGCAGCCGAACAGCAGCGCTCCGGCCAGCGCCTTCCAGGGTGACCAGCGGGCGAAGATCACCAGCGCCACGGCGATCCAGCCGCGGCCGCCGGTCATGTCGGCGATCCACAGCTTGGTGCTGAGCAGCGAGATATAGCCTCCTGCCAGACCGATCAGCGCGGCACCGGCGAGGATCGCTACCAGCCGATAACCGAGCACGGAAATGCCCGCGGCATCCGCTGCCTGCGGGTTCTCCCCCACCGCGCGCAGGCGCAGGCCCGTGGTGGTGCGGGTGAGAAACCAGACCACGGCGAGCACGATCAGCGGCGTCATGAACACCAGCGGGTTCTGCACGAAGAGCTTGCCCAGCAGTGGCAGCTCGGACAGCGGCCAGAGCTCGACGGCAGCCAGCCCCTTGACCGGCTTGTTGGTCCAGTCCAGCAACGTGCCGAGCAAGCCGGTCAGCCCCTGGCAGAAGAACACCAGTGCCAGGCCGGCGATGACCTGATTGATGCGCAGCACCAGCACCATCAGCGCGAACAGCAGCGACACCACGGCCGCCGCCCCCATCGCCAGCAGCAGCGAAACGCCGTGACTGCCATAGGCCAGCTGCGCGCCGATGGCGGCCAGCGCACCGACCAGCATCTGGCCCTCGGCACCGAGGGCCAGCACGCCAGCACGTTCGGTGAGGATCAAGCCCAGCGCCGCGAGGGCGAAAGGCACGGCGAAGTCCGGCGTGTTGCCGAGCCAGTTGGCGATCATGTCCATCAGCTTTCGCCTCCCTGAACGCGGCGGATGCGGTGGCGGATAAAGAAATCCGAGGAGGCGACGCAGATCACCAGGATCGCCTGGATCAGCTGCACCATGGAAAAGGGGATCTGGTAGAACACCTGCAGGCTGCGTCCGGCAACGAACAGCATCGCCATCAGCAGCGCCACCACCAGTGCCGCCACCGGGTTGTTGCGGGCGAGAAAGGCGATGAGGATGCCGGAGAAGCCGTAGCCCTGATAGAACGACTGGGTCAGCCGCCCCTCCTGCCCCGCGGTGACGAGGAATCCGGCGATCCCGGCCATGGCGCCGGAGATCAGCACCGTGCCGATGATCATCTTCTGCACCGGCACGCCCACCGCGCCGGCCACTCGCGGGTTGGCATCGACAAAGCGCAGGTACAGCCCGGCGCGGGAGATGCCGAGAAACCACAGCGCCAGCAGCGCGACGACCACCGCCAGTGGCACCGCCGCGCTGATGCCATCGAACAGTTCGGGCAAGCGTTCGAACGGCTGGAACTGCGGCGAATAGGGGAACGAGCTCCTCGGGTCTTTCCAGCTGCCGTACAGCAGGTGCAGCAGGAAATTGATCGCCAGGTAGTTGAGCATCAACGTCGAGATGATCTCGTTGACCTTAAGCCGCAGCTTGAGCACCACCGGCGCCAGCGCCCAGGCGAGGCCACAGCTAATTGCCGCGGCGAGCATCAGCGGCAGGCGCAGCGCCGGCGGGCCGACCTCGAACAGCGAGATCGCCGTGGCGCCGATGGCGCCCCAGATCATCTGCCCCTCAAGGCCCAGGTTCCAGAACTTGGCGCGAAACGCCATGCAGCCGGCCAGGCCGACAAGGATCATCGGCGAGGCCTGGAACAGCACGGCCTTCAGGCTCTGCGCATCGAATACCGTGAGAACGACGAATTCATTGAGCAGCTCGCCGGCCGGTACGCCAGCGGCGACGAGGATCGCGGCGGAAATGCCCAGCCCCAGCAACAGCGCGAGGCCGATGATCACAGCCTGCCAATGCCAGGCCAGTTGCTGGCGGATCTCCAGAGCGTAGCGTCGCGACAAAAGCGGTGGCTTGGGCTGTTTCGCGGCCTGCGAGACCTGCTCGAGCATCACCGGGCGTACCTGTTCATTCATGGCTTGCCCCTTCAGCTACTGGTTCTGCGTGGCCCGGTTCGTCGTGGCTGACCATGGCGCTGCCGATGGCCTGGCGATCCGCTGGCCGGTCGAATTCGGCGACGATGCGTCCGCCGCTCATCACGCCGATGCGATCGGCCAGGGCCAGCACCTCATCAAGGTCTTCGCTGATCACCAGCACCGCTGCGCCGGCCTCGCGGGCGGCGCGCAGGCGGGCATGTACCGCGGCGGTGGCGCGCACGTCGAGGCCGCGGCTGGGGCTGTGTACCAGCACCAGTTGCGGGTCACGGGAGAACTCCCGGGCGATCACCAGCTTCTGCGCGTTACCGCCGGAAAGCAGCGCGGCCTTCTGTTTCAGCGAGCGCACGCCCTGCACATCGAAACCCGCGACTGCCTCGGCAGCCTCCGCCTCCAGGCGCTTGCGGCGTAATCGGAAGAAGGAACCGTAGCGGCCGCTGTGGACCTGGCCGACGCCGAAGTTCTCGGCCACCGAAAGCTCCCCCGCCAGCGCGGCGCCGTAGCGATCCGCCGGGATTGCGGCGATGCGCAGCTCGCGGCGTTGCTCGGCGCTGGCCCGGCGCAGATCGCCGAAGCCGGTCAACTCCAGCGTGCCATCGCAGGGCTCGGGCAGCCCCATCAGCACGTTGGCCAGTTCGCTCTGGCCGTTGCCGCCGACGCCGGCGATGCCGTAGATCTCGCCGGCTCGCAGGCTCAGGTTCACGCCATTGAGCACGCCCTGTCCCCCCGCGCCAGTCGACCTGAGGTCACGCACCTGCAACCGCACCTCGCCCGGTATCGCCGGCTGGTACTCGCTGGCCGGCGCCGACTCACCCACGGTGAGGCGCACCAGCTCGGGCACCGATACCGTCTGCGGGTCGAGGGTCTGGATGGTGCGACCGCCCCGCATCACGGTGACGCGGTCGGCGAAGCGTTTCACGTCGCTCATCTTGTGGGTGACCAGGATCACCGCCGCGCCCTGGCGGGCGAACGCGCGCACCGTTTCCAGCAGGCGTTCGGCTTCCCCGTCGGTCAGTACCGCCGTCGGCTCGTCGAGGATCAGGATGCGCGCGCCGGCCAGCAGCACCTTGAGAATCTCCACCCGCTGCTGCTCGGCCACCGAAAGCGACTCGGTGATCTTGCGCGGGTCGATGCTGAAACCCAGCTCGGCCGCCTTGTCGCTGATCCGCTGCTCCAAAGCCGCCAGGCGCTGGCGATGGCTGCCCGAGAAGGCGTGGTTGCCCGGCCCCTCGGGCAGGGCCAGCTGGATGTTCTCGGCCACGGTGAAGGGCTTCACCAGCTTGAAGTGCTGATGAACCATGCCGATGTGGTAGCGGCTGGCATCCCGCGGGCCGCTGAGCCGCACCGCATTGTCGTTGATCAACAGCGATCCGCTCTCCGGTGCGTAGAGGCCGGCGGCGATGTTCATCAGCGACGACTTGCCCGCGCCGTTCTCGCCGAGCAGCGCATGGACCTCGCCCCACCTGGCGGTGAAGTCCGCCTGGGACAGGGCCATGAAGCCGTCGAACGACTTGCTGACCCCGGAAAGCTGGATCGCGTTGAGGTTGCTCATTGCTGGGTGGTCACTCCCTTGACGAACCAGTCCATCTGCCACAGCGCTGGGTCGGCCATCACCTCACCAGCGGCGATGCGCTCGGTGCCGTCGCGGTCGAGCATCGGGCCGGCGTAGATCTGCATCTCGCCTTTGAGCAGCGCTTCGCGGGCGGTCATGATCTTCGCCTTGTCCGCTTCGGAGACCGCCGGGCCACAGCAGGCTGCATCGGTACCGCCTTCGGCCATGGACAGCAGCGCGCCGTTCTCCGGCGGCGTCCAGTTGCCGGCGCTGATCTTCTTCAGCTCCGGCGCGAGGAACCTGTCCCACACCCAGACCGACGAGCAGACGGTGGCGTCCGGGGCAAATTCGCGCATGTCGCGGTGGTGACCGGTGCCGTACACGCCGCGCTCCTGGGCGACGATCTGCGGCGTCGGGCTGTCGACGTGCTGGCCGAGCACGTCGGCGCCGGCATCGATCAGCGCCATCGCCGCGGCGCGCTCCTTGACCGGATCGTTCCAGGCGCCGGTGTAGACCACGGTGACGGTGGCGTCGGGGTTGATTGCCTGGGCGCCGAGGGCGAAGGCGTTGACCGTCCAGTTCACCTGACCGAAGGGGTTGGCCGCGACGAAGCCGAGCTTGCCGGTCTTCGACGCCGCGCCGGCGGCCATGCCGCACAGGTACTGGCTCTCGTAGGTGCGGCCGTAGAAGGATTCGAGGTTGGCGCTGTTGGTGGTGCCCGAGCCGTTGAGGAAGGCCACGTCGGGATACTTGGCGGCCAGCTCCTTGAAGGTGTCGGAATAACCGAAGGCGGTGCCGATGATGACGTTGGCGCCGCGCTGGATCAGCCGGTCCACTGCCGGGCGGATCGAGGAAGCGTTCTCCGGCACGCTTTCGACGTACTGGATCTTGGTATCCAGCTCGGCTTCGAGCTTCTGCCGCGCCTCGTCGAAGGCCTGGGTCCAGCCACCGTCATTGCGCGGGCTGATGTAGAGCATGGCGATCTTCGCCGGTTTATCGAGGGTCAGCCCTTCCTGCGCCGAGGCGACGCCAAGGGTGGTCGCCAGGCCGAAAGCCACCGCCGCACACAAGGTCCGTTTCATCTGTTTGAGCATTTTGGGTCTTCCTGAGGGTTGGCACGTCAAAGCATGTGGTTGATGCGAAACACGTTGTCTTCCGGGTCCAGCAGCACCGCCTGATACCAGTGGTAATAGGTCGCGTAGGGCGCCTTGATCAGCCGCGCGCCCATGGCGACGGCGATGGGTACCAGCCGCTCGACCTCGTCTTTCGAATCGACGTCGATGTTCAGCAGGAACTTGCAGCCGCGGGCGTCGGCGAATTCGTCCAGATGCAGCAACTCATAGGCTTCCGGCGCGTTGAAGCCGATGCAGCTCTTGCCGGTATCCAACCCGCGAAAGATCGGCGAGGCGATCTCGGGGATGTTCCTGAAGCCGAACAGCTCGCGGTAGAAGCCGCTCAGCGCCTCGATGTCCCGGGCGAAGACGTTGACGTAGGACAGCGTGCTCATGCGACCTCCAGGCCTTTGCCGAAGGTGGTCTGCTTGACGAACTTGGAGAGCAGGTTGTCGCCGGAGGTGACCGGCGCATGACGTGGCGGATTGGTCGCGCTGCAGCAGCCCGGCAGGCATTCGATCAAGGCGTCGTAGTTGGGTTGGTGGAAGAACACCAGCGACTGTCGGCCGTTGTCCGCGGAGCTGTCGGCCGGCGGGTTGACCACCCGGTGCAGCGTGGAAATCCACTGGTCATTGGTCCACTGCATCATCAGGTCGCCGATGTTCACGGCGAAGCCGCCCTCCACGTAGGGCACGTCCACCCACTCGCCCTGGCGGTTGCGCGCCTGCAGGCCGCCGAGAGCGTTGTCCGGCTTGACGATGGTCAGGCTGCCGTAATCGGTGTGGGCACCGGCGCGCATCTGCCCCGGCTCCACCGCGCCCTTCAGGTCCGGGTAGCTGAGGCTGCGGAACATGCTGATGTGCTTGTCGATCTTGTCGTCGAAGAAGGTCTCCGGCAGGTCCAGCGCCAGGGCGAAGATGCGCATCAGCGACTGCGCCAGCGTGCTCATGGCGGCGAAGTATTCGCGATAGGCCTGCTCGAAGCCCGCAATGCCGCTGGGCCAGACGTTCGGTGCGAAATGCGGGCCGGCGGCGGCGCAGCGGTAGTAGGGCTCGTCCGGTACGTCACTGGGGCCGATGGAAAAGGACTCCTTCAGGTCACCCGGGGCCGCCTCTTCGAGCGAATAGGACAGGCTCTCCTCGGCCACCGCGCTGTAGCCGCGCACCATGTCCGGGCTGGGCCGGTCGACCTTGCGCCTCTCGGCCAGCGGCAAGGCGAAGAACTGCCGTGTCAGCCGGGACACCCGCTCGACCAATTCGGTAGGAATCTGATGGTTGGTGATGACCAGAAAGCCGATGTCGCGACAGGCCTGGTCCACGGCGCGGGCAACTTGCAGCTTGCCCTCCGGCGTGCCGGCGAAATATGGCGCCAGGTCGATGATGGGAACGTATTGCAGAGTCATGGGTGACGCACTCCTCTGACGCAAGGCGGGTATCGAGCGCGTCGCCGATGGCGCGGGCGCTTCTCTGTATGCGTGACGCCGCCGCCCGCGTGCACGCCGGGCGACGGGGAGGAGAGAGCAGAAAGCGTGCCACTGGATCGAAGCGCTTATGGATCAGGGACTTGGCGTCGCATCAGAGAAAAACCGGATCAAGTGGTCCGCTTCGGAGCACTTGGTTTGTGCGTCAGGCACGAAAAGCGGGCGGCCGAGGTGCGCCGGACTGAAGGGCGCTGCGGGGCGAATCGGCAGCCAGGCGGGCGATGGCGCGAGGCAAGCTGCAACATTTCATTTCCTCGCCAGCACCGCAGCACACGGAAGCTCGAACGACCGAATCGGGGGGCATCCCTGCGCTCCTTGCCGTTCCGCGGCGCCGCAGCCTCCACGCCGCGCCATGCCCCGCCGCCTACACGCGCACTTGAATGCCCGTCGGCAGTGAACTAACGACGCAGCGTCGCGATCCCCTTTTAAGCACAGTCAGAGCGATCCGGGCCGGCAGCGCGCCGCGCAGGTCCGGTCTCAAGCGATGAGGAGCCCCTCCGTGACCGTTATCACCCACCGCACGCAAACCACCCAGACCACCCACAGCGTCTCCCGCCACGTACCGAACCCCGTGCACGCGACCCTGCTCGCCGGCTCGGTCCCGCTGTTTCTCGGGGCCATGCTGAGCGATATCGCCTACTTCAAGACCTACGAGATCCAATGGAGCAACTTCTCCGCCTGGCTGATCGCCGGCGGGCTGGTGTTCTGTGGCCTGGCGCTGCTGTTCGCGCTGGCGAACCTGATCGGCGCACGGAACAAGCAGGGGCGACCGCTGATCTATTTCGCACTACTGCTGGCCACCTGGGTGCTGGGCTTTTTCAACGCCCTGGAGCACGCCAAGGATGCCTGGGCGACCATGCCCCAAGGGCTGGTGCTCTCGGTGATCGTCACCCTGCTGGCCTGCGCGGCCAGCTGGATCGGCCTGAGCAACCTGCGCTCGGGAGGTGAAGCATGAAGCACTCGAGCGCATTGACCACCCTGGCCATGGCTGCCCTGCTCAGCGGCTGCGGCGGTGAAGAGCAGAACGCTGCCCAGCATTACGGACCCGATCCCAAGCTGCCCGAACCGGAGCGTGGGCTGCTGCCGAGCATGAAGATCGCCGAGCCAACCCCCTGGGGCGATCAGCTACCCACCGTGCCGGACGGTTTCAGCGTGACGGCAATTGCCACCGATCTGAAGATCCCCCGCCAGACGCTGGTGCTGCCCAACGGCGACATCCTGGTGGCCGAAGGCCGCGGCGGCAATGCACCCAAGCTCAAGCCCAAGGACGTGATCGCCGACGTGATCAAGGCACGCGGCACCACCTCGGTGGAGAGCGGCGACCGTGTCACTCTGCTGCGCGACGCCGATGGCGATGGCGAGTACGAGCTGCAGACGGTGTTCGCCGAGGATCTCAACGCCCCCTACGGGCTGGCGTTCCACGACGGCAACCTCTACGTTGCCAATCAGGACGCGCTGGTGCGCTTCGAATATCAGGACGGTCAGACCGAGGCCAGCGGTCCGCCGACCAAGGTCGTTGACCTGCCCTCGGAGATCAACCACCACTGGACCAAGGCGATGACCATCAGCCCCGATGGCCAGTACCTCTACGTCGGCATCGGCTCGAATAGCAACATCACCGAGCGCGGGATGGAAGCCGAGGTCGACCGCGCCATGGTCTGGCAGATCGATGCCGAGACAGGTGCCTATAAGCCGTATGCAACCGGCCTGCGCAATCCGACGGCGTTGGCGATACAACCCGGCTCCGGGCAACTGTGGGCGGTGGTGAACGAGCGGGACGAGCTGGGCGAGGATCTGGTCCCGGATTACCTGACCTCGGTGCGCGAAGGCGGTTTCTACGGCTGGCCCTATAGCTACTGGGGCAAGAACGTCGACCCGCGGGTGCGCCCACAGAATCCGGACAAGGTCACCACCGCGATCACGCCGGACTACAGCCTGGGCTCGCACGTCGCCGCGCTCGGCCTGGACTTCTCCACCGCCGCCATGGGCGAGCAGTTCGCCGACGGCGTGTTCGTTGGCGAGCACGGCAGCTGGAACCGCAAGGAACCAGTGGGCTACAAGGTGACCTTCGTGCCGTTCAGCAACGGACGCCCGTCTGGCGAGCCGATTGACTTCGTAACCGGTTTTCGCACCGAAGATGGCAAGACACGCGGACGCCCGGTCGGGGTGACAGTCGACCCGAGCGGCGCGCTGATCGTGGCCGACGATCTGGCAAACACTGTTTGGCGGGTGACGCGCACCCCATGACGCTCCGGGCGGCGTCGACGGCCGCAGGGCCGTCGGCTTGCCGGGGCCGGGCGAGCGGGCTAACCGATCTGCGCCGCGATCGCGGCCTTGTCGATGACGGACCAGACCTCCCGGACGCGCCGGCCGTTGACCGGGAGGTCGAACAGGATGCCGGTGGGCGTGCAGTCGAACTGCAGCCGACAAGCCACCTGTGGCGGATCGACGATCAGTTGTTGCACGTCGAAGCGAAGGTCCGAGATCGTCCTGAAGTCGTTCTCCAGCATGGCGCGATAGCCGGCCAGGCCGACGCGCTGGCCGTTGTAGTGGACCTCGTCGTGGACGAAGGTTCCGAGCCCGGGCCAGTCCTGCTCGTTCAGGCAGGCGATGTAGCCGCGGTAGCGCTCGGCAAGGTCGGTTTTGTTCATGGGCCGGGCCTGTCGTTCATGTGGCTGAGGTGCCTATCTAATCGTCCAGCAAATCCGGGCGGAACAGCTCGCGCCTGTCCACCACCCGCCCTCCCGCCACCACGAACACCCCGTTCCCGGTGTAGTGCAGGGTTTCCGGGTGCGCCGGCTCCGGCGCGACCTTCGCCTTCACCACCTCGAAGATGAAGAAGTTGTACTGCTCCACCAGCACATCGTCGTACAGCCGGCATTCGAAGCTGGCGTGGCACTGTTCGAGCAGCGGGGCGGCGACGCGTTCGGCCTTGGCGGTGGCGAGGCCGAAGGCTTCGAACTTGTCGACCTCGGCGCCGGAACAATTGCCGATCTTCACCACGGTGTCCAGCAGGGGCAGGGTGGGCAGGTTGATCACGCACTCGCCGCTCTGACGGACGAGTTCAAAGCTGTGGTTGCCGGCAGAGATCATGCAGCCGACCAGCGATGGCGAGAATTCCATGACGGTCTGCCAGCCTAGGGTCATGACGTTGCGCTGGCCGGCGTGGCAGGAGGTGATCAGCACGATGGGGCCGGGTTCGAGGTAGCGGCGCACCTGGTGGACGGGAAAGCCCTGCTTGGCGATGGGGAGGGTCATGGTGGGCCTCGGTGGGAGAGACTGGTTCCATGATTGGGACCGCGTCGTTGAGCAGGGTTCAATAGAGACTGATAGAGCAGCCGCTGGAAAACGCTTCGCGATCTTCACCTTGCGCACTGAAAAGCATCGCCCCAAGACCAGCGGGAGGCGCGCCCTCGCAGCTTTGGCAAGCCACAGGACTGCCAAAGCTGCAAGCCGGAATCAGCAATTGTCATTTAAATGAACAGCATGGAAGCTGGCCCGCCATGAACCTATCAGCCCAAGCGAAATCGCCGAACAGCTGTCCAGCGCCTGCGCCGTGCTCGAACGTCACCTGGGCGGAACGCTGCTGGCCATTCACCTGTTCAGCTCGGCGCTCGACGGCGGGCTCAAGCCACATAGCGACATCGACCTGCTGGTGACCGTGAGCACACCCTTGCCCGCCCCGCTGCGGCGCGCGCTGATGCTGGACCTGCTGTCGGTTTCGGCATGGCCCGGCACCGCCCCATCGCGGCGCGCACTAGAAGTTAAGCTGCTGGTTCGCGAGCACGCGGTGCCCTGGCGATACCCGCCGCAACGCGAACTGCAGTTCGGCGAATGGCTGCGCGAGGAACTGCAGTCCGGCAGCATCCCGCCTGCCGCCTCTGTCCCCGATATCGCGATCCTGCTGAGCAAAGCCAGACAGCGAAGCCTGTGCCTAGCCGGACCGCCGGTCTCCGAGCTGTTCGAGCCGGTCCCGCGGGAGGACTTCGCCAGGGGCGCTTGCGGATATCGTCGCCCAGTGGAACGAGGCGTCGGACTGGCAGGGAGACGAGCGCAACGTGGTGCTGGCGCTGGCACGCATCTGGTACAGCGCCGCCACGGGCGCCGTCGCCCCCAAGGACGTCGCCGCCAACTGGGCCCTCGAACGACTGCCGCCGGAGCACCGCCCCGTTCTGGCTAGCGCGCGGGCCTCTTATCTCGGAAGTGCCAATCACGACCTTGCCGATCGCGCCGAACAGGTGGCCGCGTTTGTGCGCTATGCCGACCAGTAGGGTTGCTCGAAGTCAGCACGGTCTGGCCTATCCAAATCAGCAATGGATGGCGGCCCAGACGATGACAAGCAGCCAGCTCTGCTGCAGCAATTATTTCCAATACCACTTTTTGGCCAGTTGTTTTGATTGCACTTCATTCAAGGAGAGCGATCATGAACAGCATTTTTTGGCCATACCGAAAACAACATAAACTGCGCGCCGTCGAGTTGGCCGAACCTAGATTTCTTACGCCTACTCTAAGGGCATCATTGAAAGGCATTCTGCCGCTGGCCAACGCTATCCGTGATTTGGAACGAGCCGGAGAGGGGGATTCAGAGCTTTCTCGCAGGATGAAAGCTCTGATCAGGAACCATCTGACTACTGCGTCAGCGGAGTTGACCGATAAGGCATCAAGACAAGGCCTCGATCTAATAGCCAAAGGGTTGATTAACGACGATCAATACAAATCGAACGGTTCCATATTGGCAGGCTTGGACGAACAGGAGCTCGTTGGGCATGTGGGGCCGCTCGGCACCTGGCTCGGAAAATCTCGCAAGCTGTTCTTTTCCGCTTTTTTCGGCACACCAAATAATTCTCTTCAAGCGGTTTCAGACGTAGTTGATAAGCATTTCAAAGGAGCAGTCTCAAGACTCTCGGCTAACCTGGATATAGAGCTGAAAACTATCCCAGGCTGCGCCTATAAGATTATCGACCTGTTCGGAATCGCAGGTGAAGCCGATACGTTTCCGAAACACTTTGCTTACCTCATGCCCGAAGATCAGGGCATAAAATATTCTCCAAATAAACGAACCGTGGTGTTTGCCAACACCTATCTGGCCCTTTATCAGCACATAGCGGATGAGCAAAAAGATATCTTTGGTTGGACCGATATTGATCTTCCCTGTCGCTCAGAGATCGGGCGCTACCTCATTGGCTGGTTCCGCGGCCACGATCTCGGCCATTCCATCGTCACAGAAGCAACCGACTATCGACTCCTGAGTAGACACGACCGCTGGGGATCAATGGTTGCCCAAGAAGCCGTAGCAGATGTCTTCGGGTTTCTTCTTATACTGGACGCGGAGATCGCGGAATGCCTCGGACTCGACACCACCAAAATGATCCGGCTCTACGTGCTGGAACTGCTCCGTTATTTACGGCGAGGACCTGCAGACTTTCCTGACGCAGGTTCTGCCTACATCCAACTCCGCTTACTCGAAGAGTGGGATGTGCTATCGGTGAATAGTCCGGGATCAATCGATATCGACTGTGAGCGTTTTGTTTCTGCAATGGCTCGCATCGCCGAGCTGCTGGTCAAAACGGTCCTAGTCAACGATGTCGGTTCGTTCGATGCCTTTCTGAGAAACTATAGCCCCCATCTTGCCGATACTGATCAGGACCTTTTGTTTGGACTGGAAATTTGCGATACATCGCTGTTTTACGAGCAAACCTTGACGGAGAAAACCTGAATGGAGTTCTACAACGGCTTCTTGCTGAGCCTGTCTCTATGCATGGAGATAGGCTTGGCCAATATGGCGATGATCACGCTGTCGATGCAGCGCGGGTTCAGCAAAGGTGTATGGCTTGGGATAGGGACGTGCATAGGCGACCTGGTCTACGCCATTCTGGCCATGGCCGGCATGGCGGTGCTGCTGCAATATGAGGTCGTCCGTTGGGTCCTCTGGCTGGGAGGCTCGGCAGTACTCGCTTATCTGTGCGCAAAAATGGCTACGAGTGCGCTTCGAGTAAAGACTGGAGTGGCACAAGTAGATATCCAGTGGGGCCGGACCAACCTGGCTCTGTTTTCGAAGGGTGTGTTCCTCGCAATGTCCTCCCCTAGCGCCATACTTTGGTTCGCTGCGGTAGGTGGGGCGATAATTGCGAGACAAGGAGCTGATGCAACGAGTGCCATCATCTTCCTTTCCGGCTTCTTCGCCGCAGGGGTGTTCTGGGCTCTGGTGCTTTGCGGTCTTGCCTACCATGGCGGCAGAATGCTCGGAGAACGGATGCTGAAATGGACTTACATCGCATCAGCCCTGATATTCGCGTACTTCACCCTATACGTTGTGGTTACTGGATACCTTGAATTCGTGATGCCGGCGAGCGTCCCCCACCATTGATGCATAGCGCACCGGAGAGATGCCCATCACTCTCCGGAACGAGTTGGACATGTGGCCCTGGTCGTAGAAATAGAGTTCGGTTGCGACCCGGGCCGCAGCATCGCCCCGCCGAAACCTCTTACGTGCCTCGATCAGCCTGAGCTGCTTCATGAACTGCATCGGCGGCAGCGACTTCGCCGCTTTGAAGCTTCGCACCAGATGAAACTTGGACAAGCCCGTAACGGCACTCATATCGTCGAGGTCGACTTCGTCGTAAAGGCTGTCCTGCATGTACTCCACCAATCTGGCTATCTTGTCCGGGTCGGCCTCATCACTGCCCTTTCCTCCAAAGCGAAAGAGCTCACCAAGCATTCCGTAGAGAGCTTCTTCCCGCTGGCCAGGCAGATTCGCGAAATGCAGGGCAAAGATGGCTTTGAACAGTGCCAGATCATTGAAGACTCCCTCGTCAAAAAGTGGCCCATGCAGTGCACCGCCATTCTCACGGAAAGCCGTGCGCACGCGCTCAGCATCCAGATGAACACTTATGAACCTGGATCCAGCCGAACAAAACCGAGAGGACTGCACTGTCATCGGGTTGTAAATGGTGACCTGGTTCGACAGCACCTCCCCGGAGCGACCGTCGTACCAGATCTTTTCACAGCCGGCGAGATTGGCGCTCACCACATACTCCTCATGAGTATGACGGGGATATTCTGCATCGCAGGCCGAAACCATGGAGCATTCGGCAAATTGGACTTTCGAGAGTGCTTCGATATTCGGTGACATCATCGTGTTCCTTACGAGGACGATACGGTTGCCATACATTCCATCCGGCCAGAATCGAGACTGTATCCGGCGCCCTGCCCATGACGAATGAGTTGCCTTGAAATACCCGGCTAGCGCGGCCGAACCCCGTTGAGTATCAGTGACTGCAAGCTCTGCAGCGCTTCTTCGAAGAACGCCGGATCGTCCAGCGTACGGCCGGCGACGGCCTCGACCTGGACGCGGAAGTCGGCGTAGTGCTGGGTGGTGGCCCAGAGCGAAAAGATCAGGTGATGCGGTTCGACCGGCGCCAGCTTGCCGGCATCGATCCAGGCCTGGATCACGGCGACCTTGTTCTCGACGAGTTCACGCAAAGGCTGTTCCAACTCGCCCAGCAGCAACGGTGCGCCACGCATGATTTCCATGCAGAACAGCCGTGATTCGGCAGGATGGTCGCGGGACAGCTCGAGCTTGACCCGCAGGTATTCGCTGATCGCCTCGACCGGGTCCTGCTCGGCGCTGAACGCCCGCAGCGGTCGCAGCCAGACGTCCAGCAACTGGCGCAACACGTTGACGTAGAGCTCTTCCTTGCTGCCGAAGTAATACAGCAGGTTGGTCTTGGAGACATCGGCCTGGGTCGCTACCTGGTCGAGACTGGTGCCGTGCAGGCCGAAGCGGGAAAACAGGTCCAGCGCGGCGTCGAGAATGCCGGCGCGTTTGCTTTCGATCAGCCGCATGCGGCGGTTCAGGGCGCTGGCGCTGGGTTCGCGCACGGCACCCTTGGCCTTGGCGGTCTTGCTGGCGATGAGCCGCCTGCGGGGCGGCGTAGGGGTCTTGTCTGTCACTGCATTACCGGTAGGGCTCGAACGGGCCGCTACTGTAGCGCGCAGCGGGGCCGCCGCGCACGGCCGGTGACGGCCGACCGCAACGCTGCGCAGTTTTTGCGCATCGGCGGACGCCACGCACAAACCAGGTGCTCCGATTCGGACCAAATGGTCCACCACTTATCGGGAAAATATCCCAAGCACCTGAATGAAAAGGGAAATTCGTTTATGGCCTGCTTCCTGCTAACGCTCTGTGACCCTGCCCGCCATGTTCGGGCAGCGCTTTCTAGCCATTGCGTACAGAGGTGCTTCCCATGGATGTTGGTGTTTTCATTCCGATCGGCAACAACGGCTGGCTCATTTCCGAGAACGCGCCGCAGTACATGCCGACCTTCGAGCTCAACAAGACCATCGTGCAGAAGGCCGAGGGCTACGGCTTCGACTTCGCGCTGTCGATGATCAAGCTGCGCGGCTTCGGTGGTAAGACCGAATTCTGGGAACACAACCTGGAGTCCTTCACGCTGATGGCGGGCCTGGCTGCCGTCACCAGCAAGATCCAGCTGTTCGCCACCGCCGCAACGCTCACTCTGCCGCCGGCCATCGTCGCGCGCATGGCCTCGACCATCGACTCGATCTCGGGCGGGCGCTTTGGCGTGAATCTCGTCACCGGCTGGCAGAAGCCCGAATACACGCAGATGGGCATGTGGCCGGGCGACGAATTCTTCGGCACGCGTTACCAGTATCTCGGCGAATACGCCCAGGTGCTGCGCGACCTCTGGGCCACCGGCCGCAGCGACTTCAAGGGCGAGCACTTCCAGATGGAAGACTGCCGCGTCAGCCCGACACCGCAGGCGGACATGAAGATCATCTGCGCTGGCTCATCCGATGCCGGCATGGCCTTCTCGGCGCAGTACGCCGATTACAACTTCTGCTTCGGCAAGGGCGTGAACACCCCGACCGCCTTTGCGCCCGCCACCGAGCGGCTGCTCAAGGCCACCGAGAAGACCGGCCGCCACGTCACTTCCTGCGTGCTGTTCATGGTGATCGCCGACGAAACCGACGAAGCCGCCCGGGCCAAGTGGGAACACTACAAGGCCGGCGCCGACGAGGAAGCCATCGCCTGGCTTGGCGAGCAGGGTGCCGCCGACAAGGGCTCCGACAGCAACATCCGGCAGATGGCCGACCCGACTTCGGCGGTGAACATCAACATGGGCACGCTGGTGGGTTCCTACGCCAACGTCGCGCGGATGCTCGATGAGATCGCCACGGTGCCGGGCATGCAGGGCGTGATGCTGACCTTCGATGACTTCCTGGAAGGCGTCGAAGCCTTCGGCCAGAAGATCCAGCCGCTGATGCAGAGCCGCCGGCACGTCAGTGCTCTGAAGGAGTCCGCCTGATGAGCGCCATCGAACAGGTCTCCGGCTACGGCCTGAGCGCAACGGACGAGCCCGTGCAGCTGCCGGCGCGGCCCGAGCCGTTGGCGATGAAAGCCAGTGAAACCGCGCTGATCGTCGTGGACATGCAGAACGCCTACGCCAGCCGCGGCGGCTACCTGGATCTGGCCGGCTTCGATGTGTCGGCGACCCAGCCGGTGATCGCGAAAATCCGCCAGGCACTATGCGCGGCTCGCGCCACCGGCATGCAGGTGATCTTTCTGCAGAACGGCTGGGACAACGGGTACGTCGAGGCGGGCGGGCCGGGCTCGCCGAACTGGCACAAGTCCAACGCGCTGAAGACCATGCGCAAGCGCCCGGAACTGGCCGGCACCCTGCTCGCCAAGGGTGGCTGGGATTACGCGCTGGTGGACGAACTGGCGCCGCAACCCGGCGACATCCTGGTACCCAAGCCGCGCTACAGCGGTTTCTTCAATTCGCAGCTGGACAGCACCCTGCGCGCCCGGGGCATCCGCAACCTGGTGTTCACCGGCATCGCCACCAATGTGTGCGTGGAGTCGACCCTGCGCGACGGCTTTCACCTGGAGTACTTCGGTGTGGTGCTGGCCGATGCCACCCACCAGGCCGGGCCGGAATTCGCCCAGCAGGCGGCGCTGTACAACATCGAGACGTTCTTCGGCTGGGTCTCCAGCGTCGACGCCTTCTGCCGGAGCTTCGCGACCGCGCCAGAGGTGGCGGTCGCCAGCTGATTACACCCGAGTGCCCGACCGCGGCGCCCGCAGAGGCGTCCGCCGGGTTCGCCTGAATGCCTTGCAAGGAATCAACCACATGCCCAAGCAATCGATCATCCCCGCCGGAACCGGCAAACCGCTCGCGCCCTACGTGCCCGGGTCCATGGCCGATGGCGTGCTTTACGTCGCCGGCACCCTGCCCTTCGACAAGGACAACAACGTGGTCCACGTCGGCGATGCCGCCGCCCAGACCCGCCATGTACTGGAGACCATCAGGGGCGTCGTCGAGGCTGCCGGCGGCAGCATGGACGACGTCACCTTCAACATGATCATGCTCACCGACTGGGCCAACTACGCCAAGGTCAACGAGGTGTACGCCGAGTTCTTCCCCGGCGAGAAGCCGGCGCGCTACTGCATCCAGTGCGGACTGGTGAAACCCGATGCGCTGATCGAGATCGCCAGCATCGCCCACATCGGCCAATAGCGCCTGCCGGAGCGGGCCAGCCGGCACGCCGGCTGGCCCGCTGATACTGCACGGAGGGAGTGACATGCACTACGAACTTCATGGCCGCATGGAGCCCGATGCACCGACCCTGGTGCTCAGTTCCGGCCTCGGCGGCGCCGCTGCCTTCTGGACGCCGCAACTGCCGGCGCTGACCCAGGACTATCGGGTGCTGGTCTACGACCAGTTTGGGACCAACAGGAGCCCGGCGAGCCTGCCGGCGGGCTATTCCATCGAATCCATGGCGGTGGAATTGCTGGAGCTGCTGGATACCCTGGGCATCCGCCGCTGCCATTTTATCGGCCATGCACTCGGCGGGCTGGTCGGCTTGCAGATCGCCCTGCTGCGGCCGCAGCTGCTGCAGAGTCTGGTGCCAATCAATGCCTGGAGCAGCCCCAACCCGCACAGTGCACGCTGTTTCGCGGTGCGCCTGAAACTGCTGCACGACAGCGGCCCGGCAGCCTATGTACAGGCGCAGTCGCTGTTCCTCTACCCGGCCGACTGGATCGCAGCCAACAGCGAGCGACTGGCACGCGACGATGCCCACGCACTGGCGCATTTCCCCCCGACGATGAATCTGGTGCGGCGCATCGAGGCGCTGCTGGCCTTCGATATCGAGGCCGAGCTGCCGCGCATCACCACTCCGACCCTGCTGATCGCCAACCGCGACGACATGCTGGTGCCCTGGCAGCGTTCGCAGCACCTGGCCGACGTCCTGCCCAACGCCCAGCTGGCGCTGCTGAACTACGGCGGTCATGCGTCCAGCGTCAGCGACAGCGAACCCTTCAACCAGATCCTGCTGGACCATCTTGCCGAGCAATGCGGCCAGGTTGCAGCAGCCTGAGGACCCGAACATGCACGCCCCCATCGACTCGAATGCCCTCGCCACGCTGTTCAGCGAGGCCCGCACCCACAGCGCCTGGCTGGACAAGCCGGTGCCCGACGCCCTGCTCGAGCAGCTCTACGAGCACGTCCGTCTCGGCCCGACCGCGGTCAACAGCTGCCCGGCGCGCTTCGTCTTCGTGCGCAGCGCCGAGGGCAAGCAGAAGCTGGCGCCCTGCCTGTCCAAGGGCAACCTGGACAAGACCCTGGCCGCGCCGGTGACGGTGATCGTCGCCTATGACGAGGACTTCCCGGAGACCCTGCCGGAGCTGTTTCCCCACGCCGATGCGCGCAGCTGGTACGCCGGCCAGCCGGCACTGATCACCGAGAACGCGCTGCGCAACAGCTCGCTGCAGGCCGGTTACCTGATCCTCGCTGCCCGCGCTTTGGGGCTCGATTGCGGACCGATGTCCGGCTTCGACGGCAAGACGCTGGACGAGGCCTTCTTCGCTGGCACGAGCTGGAAATCCAACCTGCTGATCAACCTCGGCTACGGCGACGCCAGCAAGCTGCGCGACCGCCTGCCACGCCTGCCCTTCGACCGGGCCTGCGTCCTCGCCTGATGGAGAACCGACCATGCAACTGGCTCAATGCGAAACCGCAGGGGCACCCGGCGCCCCGCTGATCCGCCAGGACTACCGCGATGCCATGGCGCGCCTGGCCGCGGCGGTCAACATCATCACCACCGATGGCCCCAGCGGCCGTGCCGGCTTCACCGCCACCGCGGTGTGCAGCGTCACCGACGAACCGCCGACGCTGCTGGTGTGCCTGAACCGCAACGCCTCGGCGCATCCCATCGTCACCGCCAACGGGCAGCTCTGCGTGAACACCCTGGCCGGTGCGCAGCGGGACCTGTCCAACCTGTTCGGCGGCAAGACGCCCATGGCCGAGCGCTTCGCCGCAGCGCAATGGAGCACCGGCGTGACCGGTTCGCCGCTGCTCGACGGCGCCACGGTGTCGTTCGACTGCCGCATCAGCCACAGCGCCAGTGTCGGCACCCACGACATCCTCTACTGCGAGGTGCTCGCCGTGTACCGCCGCGACAGCAGCGATGCGCTGGTGTACTTCGGCCGCAACTACCACGGGCTGCCCGGCGCCGGCTGAACGCTCGGCTCCCATCACTACCCGAGCCCGCCGCGCGAACCGCGCCGCGGGCTTTTTCTTGCCTGCGGAACAACGCACCTACCGGTGCGCCGCTCGACACGCAAACAGCGCTTGCATCACGGACACAATTGTTATGTTATAACTCTTACATTATTTCCGACACGTGCCTCCCGATGACCGAAGCCGAACTACTCGCCCAGCCCGCCGAGGCGTATATGAACGCAGAGCAGCAGACCTTCTTCCGCGACCTGCTTTTGCACCAGCGTGCCGAGCTGCAGGCGCGTATCGAGGAAGAATTCCAGGCGCTGCGCGAACAGGAGCCGAGCAGCGATCCCGCTGACATCGGCAGCGCCGAAGAACAGCGTCACTGGCAGCTGCGCGTGCTGGAGCGGGAGAAAAAGCTGCTCGACAAGATCGACGCCGCGCTGGACGCCATCGCCCGCGGCGAGTACGGCTGGTGCGCCGAAACCGGTGAACCCATCGGGCTGCAGCGCCTGCTGTTGCGCCCCACCACGACGCTGTCCATCGAGGCGAAGCAACGCCAGGAACAGCGCGAAAAACACCAACGATCCGCCTGAGAGACCGCCATGAACCGCCTCCCCGTTACCGTCCTGTCCGGCTTCCTCGGCGCCGGCAAGAGCACCCTGCTCAACCACATCCTGAAGAACCGCGACGGCCGCCGCGTGGCTGTGATCGTCAACGACATGAGCGAGATCAACATCGACGGCAACGAGGTGCAGCGCGGCGTCAGCCTCAATCGCGCCGAAGAGAAGCTGGTGGAGATGAGCAATGGCTGCATCTGCTGCACCCTGCGCGAAGACCTGCTCGAAGAAGTCGGCAAGCTCGCCCGCGAAGGCCGTTTCGACTACCTGTTGATCGAGTCCACCGGTATTTCCGAACCGCTGCCGGTGGCCGAGACCTTCACCTTCCGCGATGAACAGGGCCAGAGCCTGGCCGATCTGGCTCGCCTGGACACCATGGTCACGGTAGTCGACGGGGTGAACTTCCTGCGTGACTTCCACGAGGCCGAGAGCCTGGCCAGCCACGGCGAAACCCTTGGCGAGGACGACGAACGCTCGGTCACCGAGCTTCTGATCGAACAGGTGGAGTTTGCCGACGTCATCCTGATCAGCAAGATCGACCTGATCTCCGCGGCCGACCGCGAAGAGCTGACCGCCATCCTCGGCCGGCTCAACACCCACGCCGAGATCCTGCCGATGAGCATGGGCCAGGTGCCGCTCGACCGAATCCTCGACACCGGCCGTTTCGATTTCGAACGCGCCGCCCAGGCGCCGGGCTGGCTCAAGGAAATGCGCGGTGAGCATGTGCCGGAAACCGAGGAATATGGCATCGCCTCCACCGCCTACCTGGCGCGCCGGCCGTTCCATCCGCAGCGTTTCTACAGCTTCCTCAACCGCGAGTGGAGCAACGGCCGCCTGCTGCGCTCCAAGGGTTTCTTCTGGCTCGCTACCCGCCCCGAGGAAGCCGGCAGCTGGTCCCAGGCCGGTGGGCTGATGCGCTACGACTACGCCGGGCGCTGGTGGCACTTCACGCCGGAGTCGGCCTGGCCGAGCGACCGCGAAAGCCGCACGGCGATCCTTGGCAAATCCCGCGGCGAGTTCGGCGATTGCCGCCAGGAACTGGTCTTCATCGGGCAGAACATCGACTTCGACCAGCTGCGCCGCGAGCTGGACGCCTGCCTGCTGAACGACAGCGAGTGGGCCTTGGGCATCGACGGCTGGCTGCGCCTGCCGGACCCGTTCGGCCCCTGGCACGAGCAGGTCGCCTGATGCTGGCGCTTGCGGCGACTCGCCCGCAGCCGCGGCAGCTGTTCGGCGATACCCCGGCGGTACTCGCCGAAGCCCTGCAAGATGGGGTCAACCTCGCGGTGTGGCAGCGCCGACTACCCCTGCACATCACCGGCTTCGCCGAGACGCTGCTGGCGCTGGGCGAACCGCTGGCTGAGTCCCTGACGCTGGAACCGGGCGCCGAAGGTGAATTGCAGCTGCCGACCCTGGCGGCGGCCTATCGGGACATTGCCGGCCATGCCGGCTTCGTCGCGGATGTCGCCTGGCTGGCCCGCGCCTTCGCCTGTCTGGTCGACGCGCGACGCATCGGCCTGCGCCTGCGGCTGCTGAACAAGGCCATGTGCCCGCGCTTCCACGTCGATCATGTGCCGCTGCGGCTGATCACCACCTATGCCGGCGCGGGCAGCGAATGGCTGCGTGAGGGGGTCATGGCCCGTCGGCGTCTCGGCGAGCCATCAGCCGAGCCCACCGATGCGGCCGCTGTCGAGCGGCTGCAGGTCGGCGAGGTCGCGCTATTCAAGGGAGAGAAATGGCAGGGCAACGAGGGCGCAGGGATCATTCATCGCTCGCCCCTTGCCGCACCGGATGCGCCTCGCCTGATCCTGACGCTGGACTGGCTGGCCTGAAGCAGAAGGGCCGACAGCCGCAGCTGCGGCCCTCCGGATCGACGACCGATCAGGCCGCCATCTTTTCGCACTCTTCAGCGCACTTGCGACAGGCTTCGGCGCAGGCCTGGCAATGGTCGTGCTGGTGCTTGCCGCATTCCTCGGCACAGTCGCGGCAGACCTGCGCACAGAGCTTGCAGAAGGCTTTGGCATAGGCGCTGTCGCGGGTCATCAGCACCGCCGCGATCGCACACATGTCGGCGCAGTCACGATCGAGTTCGATGCAGCGCGCCATCATCTTCACGTCGTCCTCGCGCAGGCAGGAGGCCGCGCAGGTCTCGCAGACCAGGGCGCAATTGGAACAGGCCTGGATGCATGACTGGTAACTGGAGTTGAGCATGGTGTTTCCTCCTTTTCTCTAGCCGGTAGGAAGTGGCTCTGGTAGGCCACTGACTTCAGGCGCGAGCCACGCCTTACTAAGTAGGAGTCCGAGGTGGCGACATAAGTTCAGCCCGTTGGCCGGATGGTCATGGCCGCCCGGCCTTTGCGACGACTCCGACGCGGCTACAATGCTCGCCCCGTTGCGCTATCCGGAAGCCACATTTCTCATGCCCTTCACCCTGTCCGTGCCCTGCGAACTGCTGGAAGTCATCAGCAAGAGCCGTTTCCTGGCCAAGGCCGCACCGGTGCAAAGTCCGGAAGAAGCGCAGGCATTCATCCAGGCGGTCAGCGATCCGACCGCTACGCATAACTGCTGGGCGTGGAAGATCGGCAATCAATACCGCTTCAGCGATGACGGCGAGCCCGGCGGTACGGCGGGAAGACCAATGCTCACGGCCATAGAAGGGCAGGATTTCGATCGGGTGGCGGTGGTGGTGATCCGCTGGTTCGGCGGCATCAAGCTAGGCACCGGCGGCCTCGCCCGTGCCTATGGCGGCACCACGGCCAAATGCCTGCAAGCGGGCGAGCGCAGCGAGCTGGTGTCACGCTCGCGCTGCCATTGTCATTGCCGATTCGCCGAACTGGCGCTGCTCAAGGCGCGCCTGGTGGACTTTGAAGCGCTGCTGGAAGCCGAGCACTTCGACGCCGAAGGCGCGACGCTGGAGATAGCCCTTCCCGCCGACCAGCTGCAGCCACTCGACAGATTGCTCGCTGATATCACCCGCGGGCGAAGCCGGCTGCAAGCCTTGGACTAGACGCGCCTTTGCCCACAATAACTGTGGACGCAATTGTGGATAACAATTGTATGGTGCGCTGCGAAGCGCCTGCCGCGGGGCCTGCAGAAAACTGTACACTTTTTAACCAGAACGTATTTCGTACCCGGTAAGGCCGCGTTAAACGCTTGAATTTCGGTGTTTTTTGACTGGCCGGCCGAGCGATGACGTTATGCCATCAATTGCGTTCTGCCAGCTGCCAGTTATGCCCGATTCACGTGGAGAACCTTGTGGATAACGTTGGGAACAACCTTGCCAGCCCGCGCCGTTCTTGGCCCGCAGACCACTGGTCAAATTTTCGCCAAATGCAACGGGAGCTTCATCGCGTTGTCATCGGCGCCTGATAGCCGCTTCAAACGGCCGATGGCCATATCGGTCATACAGCCCCGTCGCTAGAATGCCCTCATACCCGCAAGACGAGAATTTCGCGATGCAAGACTGGCTCAACAACCTGCCCAAGGCCGAACTCCACCTGCACCTGGAGGGCTCGCTGGAGCCGGAACTGATGTTCCGTCTGGCCGAGCGCAACAAGATCGCCCTGCCCTGGAATGACGTCGAAGCACTGCGCAGCGCCTACAACTTCGGCAACCTGCAGGAGTTCCTCGATCTCTACTACGCTGGCGCCGACGTGCTGCGTACCGAGCAGGACTTCTATGACCTGACCTGGGCCTACCTGCAGAAGTGCGAAGAGCAGAACGTGGTGCACACCGAGCCCTTCTTCGACCCGCAAACCCACACCGACCGCGGCGTACCGTTCGAGGCCGCGCTCAACGGCATCAGCGCCGCGCTGGCCGATGGCCGCGAGCTGCTGGGCATCAGCAGCGGGCTGATCCTCAGTTTCCTGCGCCACCTGCCGGAAGAGGAAGCCTTCAAGACCCTGGAAAAGGCATTGCCCTATCGCAACGCCTTCTTCGCCGTCGGCCTGGACAGCTCCGAAGTCGGCCATCCGCCGAGCAAGTTCCAGCGCGTGTTCGACAAGGCGCGTGGCGAAGGCTTGCTGACCGTTGCCCATGCCGGCGAGGAAGGTCCGCCCGAGTACATCTGGCAGGCACTCGACCTGCTCAAGGTCAGCCGGATCGACCACGGCGTACGTGCCGCGGAAGATCCGAAGCTGATCGCCCGGCTGATCGAGGAGCAGATTCCACTGACGGTCTGCCCGCTGTCCAACACCAAGCTCAAGGTGTTTGCCGACATGCGTCAGCACAACATCCTCGACCTGCTGGAGCAGGGCGTGAAGGTCACGGTGAATTCCGACGATCCGGCCTATTTTGGCGGCTATGTCACGGAGAATTTCGTCGCGCTGCACGAAAGCCTGGGCATGACTGAAGCCCAGGCCCGCCGCCTGGCGCAGAACAGCCTGGACGCCCGCCTGGCCTACTGAGCCATTCGTCGGCGCAAGGCCGACCTGCGACACCATGGCTCGCCGCGCGAGCCATGGCTGCGCCTAGACTGTGCGGCGTTCGACACGTGAGGAGATCGCCATGCACATTCTCGTCCGCCCCATGACGCCCCACCCCGACAGCGCCTGGCAGGTCTGCCTGGATCGCCAGCGCATCACCTTTCGCAGCGAAGCCGAGGCCAGGGCCTTCGCCGAGACCCTGCAGCGGCGCCTGCAGGCGCCCCATCGGCTGCCGCTGAGCGCCTGACCTCACTCCGTGCTGGCGCGGGCGGTGCCATAGGCGACCAACGTCGCCAGCAGCCCGCACAGACTCATGATCGCCGCCAGCGGCACCGCGGTGCCGTTGTGCAGCGCCCCCACCGCGGAAGCGGCAATGGCCGCGATGGTGAACTGCAGGCTGCCGAGCAGAGCCGAGGCGCTGCCGGCATTGGCGCGCTGATCGGCCATGGCGCAGGCGGTGGCATTGGGCAGCAGGCAGCCCAGGCAGGACACACAACAGAACAGCGGGATCAGCAAGGGCCAGAGCGATTCGGGCTGCGCCGCCGCCACTGCCAGCAACGCCAGCGCACTGGCGAAGAAGAACCACACCCAGCGCCGCACCCAGAATTCCGGCCCGCGCCAGCGCACCAGCCGCACGTTCACCTGTGCCATCAGGATGAAGCCCGCCGCATTGATACCGAACAGCCAGCCGAAATGCTCGGGCTTGACGCCGTACAGCTCGATGAAGACGAACGGCGAGCCGGTGATGTAGGCGAACATCCCCGCCATGCACAGCGCGCCGGTGAGCACGTGGCCCATGAAGAAACGATCGCGGAACAACCGCAAGTACTGACCCAGGGCCCCGGCCATCGGCTGGCGCGGCAAGCCCGGCGGGTAGGTTTCCGGCAGCCAGAGCGCCACCGCCACCAGGCACAGCGCGCTGAACAACGTCAGCAGGATGAAGATCGACGGCCAACCGAACGTCGCCAGCAACGCACCGCCGGCCACCGGCGCGAGGATCGGCGCCAGGCCCATCACCAGCATCAGCTGTGAGAATACCTTGGCGCTGGTCATCGGATCGCAGAGGTCGCGCACCACGGCCCGCGCCACCACCATGCCGGCGCAGCCACCCAGCGCCTGCACGAAGCGCACGCCGATCAGCCAGTCCATCGACGGTGCGAAGGCGCTGGCCAGCGATGCCAGGGTGAACAGGGTCACGCCCACCAGCAGCGGCCCGCGCCGCCCGTAGCGATCGGCCAGCGGACCGTAGACCAGCTGACCGATGGCCAGACCGACGAAATATGCCGCCAACGACAGCTGAACGTGATCGACACTGGTACCGAAGGCCTGCGCGATCAGCGGAAATGCCGGCAGGTACATGTCGATGGCCAGAGGACCGAACGCGCTGAGCGCGCCCAGGATGAGGAGAATCCGCAAAGACATCAAAGGCTCGCAAAGCAGGAAAAGGGACGTGCCGAGGCCAATGCTTGGACCACGGCCTCGGTGGGACAATTGCACCGGCGTGCAAGATGCTGTTACATACACCGCCGATTGTAAACATGCATCGCGACGAGATGCCTCGTTACACTGGTCGCCTCCACCGCTGCTGGATGCCTGAAGCAGCCGCTACCGCCGAACCTGCCCATGCGCCGAACCAAAGAAGAAGCCGAGAAGACCCGCATCGCCATCCTCGCCTCCGCCGAGCGGCTGTTTCTGGACAAGGGAGTGGCCCACACCAGTCTCGATCAGATCGCGCGCGACGCTGGCGTGACGCGCGGCGCCGTGTACTGGCACTTCCAGAACAAGGCGCACCTGTTCCACGAGATGCTCAATCAGATCCGCCTGCCGCCTGAGCAGATGACCGAGCGGCTGTGCAGCTGCAATCAGCAGCAGCCGCTGCAGGCCCTGATCTCCCTGCGCAACCTGACGGTCGAGGCCATCAGCACGCTGGCCAGCAACGAGCAGAAGCGTCGGATCTTCACCATCCTGCTGCACAAGTGCGAATTCACCGACGAGCTGCGCGAGGCCGAAGAGCGACATCACGCCTTCATCAACCAGTTCATCGATCTGTGCGAGAACCTGCTGCGCAACGCCTCGGCCTGCCTGCGACCTGGCGTCTCGCCGCGCCTGGCGGCATTGTCGCTGCATGCCCTGGTGGTCGGGCTGTTCACCGACTGGACCCGCGACACCGGGCTGTTCGCGCCGCTGGTCGACACCAAGGCGCTGATCGACCCGCTGTTCCGCGGTCTGGTCCGCGACTGGCCGGACGACCCCGACCAGCTCGGTGCCTGAGTGCGGCATGATCATGCCACCTGATAGCCCTCCTCGCTGATCGCCTGGCGAATCGCCTGCTCGCTGGCGCTGCTCTGCACCTCGACCGTCCCGCTCGCCAGATCCACCTTCACCTGGGCCTGCGCGTCCAGCGCCTTGACGGCCTGGGTGACCGCGCGCTCGCAGTGGCTGCAGGTCATTCCGCTCACGTTGAATACAGGCATCGTCGTTCTCCTCGATCGTTGGATGGATCGATTCTCGAGCTTGCCACCCTGGCAAGGTCAAGGCCCTGGCTGTCGCAGATCATGGTGTTGACCTTGCCATAGGGTTAAGGTCGATCCTGAGCGCATCGCCATCCGAGGAGACACAGCCATGTCCAGCGCCACCCATACGCTGCCGGTCAGCGGTATGACCTGCGCCAGCTGCGCCGGCCGCGTCGAACGCGCCCTGCTCAAGGTGCCGGGCGTGGCCAGCGCCAGCGTCAACCTGGCCAACGAGCAGGTGCGCGTCGAAAGCAGCGAGGCGGACCTCGCGGCCCTGATCGAAGCCGTGCAGAAGGCCGGCTATGGCGTGCCGGTGCAGAGTCTGGAGCTGGCCATCGACGGCATGACCTGCGCCAGCTGCGTTGGCCGCGTCGAGCGCGCCCTGCTCAAGGTGCCCGGGGTGCGCAGCGCGGCGGTGAATCTGGCCAGCGAGCGCGCCCACGTCGAAGTACTCGGCACGCCGGACCCGGCCGCGCTGATCCAGGCCGTCGGGGCAGCCGGTTATCACGCCACGGCGAGCAGCGAGCGCCGCCCGGCGGCCGATGCCGAACGACGCCTGCAGCGCGAACGCTGGGCGGTGATCGCCGGCCTGCTGCTGGCCGCACCGCTGGTGCTGCCGATGTTCGGCGAGCTGTTCGGGCAGCACTGGATGCTGCCGGCATGGATCCAGTTCCTGCTCGCCACGCCGGTGCAGTTCGTCCTCGGTGCGCGCTTCTACGTCGCCGGCTGGAAGGCGGTGCGCGCCGGTGCCGGCAACATGGACCTGCTGGTCGCCATCGGCACCAGCGCCGGTTACGGCCTGAGCCTCTATCAATGGTGGGCGACGCCGGCCGGGCAGATGCCGCACCTGTATTTCGAGGCCTCGGCGGTGGTCATCGCCCTGGTGCTGCTGGGCAAATACCTCGAAAGCCGCGCCAAGCGCCAGACCAGCGCGGCGATCCGGGCACTGGAAGCCTTGCGTCCGGACCGCGCGACACGGGTGATCGACGGCCGCGAGGAAGACGTCGACATCGCCGCGCTGCGCCTGGACGACCTGGTGCTGGTCAAGCCCGGCGAGCGTTTCCCGGTGGACGGCGAAGTGGTCGAGGGCGAAAGCCAGGCCGACGAAGCGCTGATCAGCGGCGAGAGCCTGCCGGTGAACAAGGCGCCGGGCGACCGCATCACCGGTGGCGCGATCAACGGCGAGGGTCGGCTGCTGGTGCGCACCACCGCGCTCGGTGGCGAGACTGTGCTGGCGCGGATCATCCGTCTGGTGGAAGACGCCCAGGCCGCCAAGGCGCCGATCCAGAAGCTGGTGGACAAGGTCAGCCAGGTGTTCGTCCCGGCGGTGCTGGTGATCGCCGTGTTCACCCTGATCGGCTGGCTGCTCGCTGGCGCGCCGGCCGAAGTTGCACTGATCAATGCGGTCGCGGTGCTGGTCATCGCCTGCCCCTGCGCCCTCGGTCTGGCCACACCGGCGGCGATCATGGCCGGCACCGGCGTGGCGGCGCGCCACGGCATCCTGATCAAGGACGCCGAAGCGCTGGAAGTCGCCCATGCGGTCACGGCCGTGGCCTTCGACAAGACCGGCACGCTCACCTCCGGCAAGCCGCAGATCATCCACCTGCATGCTGTGGACGGTGACGAAGCGCAGATCCTGCGTCTGGCCGGCGCCCTGCAGCGGGGCAGCGAACATCCGCTGGCGCGCGCCGTGCTGGAGCGCTGCGAAGCCGATGGCGTCACGGTTCCCGATGTGCAGAAGAGCCAGGCCCTCAGCGGCCGCGGTATCACCGGAACGCTGGATGGTCAGCAGCTGGCGCTGGGCAACCGGCGCATGCTCGAAGAGTACGGCCTGCAGCCGGGCGAGCTGCTGGAAACAGCCCAGCGCTGGGAAGCCGAGGGCCGCACCCTGTCCTGGCTGGTGGAACATGCCCCCGAGCCGCGCCTCCTCGGCCTGTTCGCGTTCGGTGACAGCCTCAAGGACGGCGCCGCCGCAGCGATTGCCGGGCTGGCGGCGCGGCATATCCGCAGCCACCTGATCACCGGCGACAACCGTGGCAGCGCGCGGGTGGTGGCCGAAGCGCTGCATATCGACGACGTGCACGCCGAGGTGCTGCCGGCAGACAAGGCCGCCACCGTGGCGGAGCTGAAGAAGGGCGGCGCCGTGGTAGCGATGGTCGGCGACGGCATCAACGATGCCCCGGCTCTGGCCGCGGCGGACGTCGGCATCGCCATGGGCGGTGGTACCGACGTGGCCATGCATGCGGCCGGCATCACCCTGATGCGCGGCGATCCGCGCCTGGTGCCGGCAGCGCTGGAGATCGCCCGGCGCACCTACCGCAAGATCCAGCAGAACCTGTTCTGGGCCTTCATCTACAACCTGGTGGGCATTCCGCTCGCCGTCTTCGGCTTCCTCAGCCCGGTGGTGGCCGGTGCGGCAATGGCCCTGTCGAGCGTCAGCGTGGTGAGCAACGCCCTGCTGCTGCGCTCCTGGAAACCGGAAGAATGATCGGGAGCACGCCATGAACATCGGTCAGGCAGCCAAGCACAGCGGCCTTACGGCGAAGATGATCCGCTACTACGAATCCATCGGCCTGCTCACCCCCGCCGGGCGTGGCGCCAATGGCTACCGCCACTACAACGAGCGCGACCTGCACCAGCTGGCCTTCATCCGCCGCGCTCGTGATCTGGGCTTCTCCCTCGAGGAGGTCGGCAAGCTGCTGGCACTGTGGCAGGACCGCCAGCGCGCCAGCGCCGACGTGAAAGCCCTGGCCGGCGCGCATATCGACGGGCTGAACCGCAAGATCGCCGAGCTGGTCGGCCTGCGCGACACGCTGCAGGAGCTGGTCGGCACCTGTCAGGGCGACGATCGGCCGGACTGCCCGATCCTCAGGGACCTGGAGTCCGGCGGGTGTTGCCAGACGGCACAGGACAGGCAAGGAACTTGACCGAGGCGTCGAGAGGTCGTTGCCAAATACTTAGCTCCCTAATAAGCTCCGCGCCCCTCGCAACGGCGGGCGCGGCGAACTCCGCCCCGTTCGGTCACCGGATTTAAGTCCGGGGGCCGGTCCCGCCGCCTTGCTTCCGGGCCCACAGGCCTTTCCGAACGCGCCGCTTACCGACCTTGAGGGCCAAGCCCTCGGCGGTCCGCTGAGCGATTGCCGTTCATTCGCATACATCAACAGGCAAACAGAACCACCGATGAAGAAACTGATTCTGGCGTTCATGTGCACAACACTGATCGCCTGCTCCAAGCCCAACGAACCGGAAAAGACCGTCGACGTCCTGCTGATCGGCGGCGGCATCATGAGCGCCACCCTGGCGACCTACCTGCACGAACTGGAGCCGGACTGGACCCTCGAAGTCCATGAGCGCCTGCCCAGCGTCGCCGACGAAAGCTCGAACGCGTGGAACAACGCCGGTACCGGGCACTCGGCCTTCTGCGAGCTCAACTACACGCCGCAGAAAGCGGACGGCAGCATCGACATCAGCAAGGCCGTGAGCATTGCCGAGTCGTTCGAACTCTCCAAGCAGTTCTGGGCCCACCAGGTGGAGCGCGGCGTGCTGCAGGAGCCGCGCCGCTTCATCAATGCCGTCCCGCACATGAGCTTCGTCTGGGGGGAGGCCAACATCGAGTTCCTGCGCAAGCGCCACGCTGCGCTGCAGCAGAGCCCATTGTTCCGTGGGATGGAGTATTCCGAGCAGCCGCAGCAGATCGGCGAATGGGTGCCCCTGATCATGAACGGCCGCGACGCCGATCAACCGGTCGCTGCGACACGGATGCCGCTTGGCACCGACGTCAATTTTGGTGAAATCACCCGTCAACTGTTCGAAGCCCTCGGCAAGAGCGAACAGGTCAAGATGCAACTGCAACACGAAGTCCGCGACATCACGCGTAACGCGGACGGCACCTGGACCGTGGTCTCGGCTGACCTCGCCAACGACGAAGCGCAGACCAGCGTCAAGGCGCGCTTCGTGTTCATCGGTGCCGGCGGCGGCGCCCTGAAACTGCTGCAGATGGCCGACATCCCGGAAGCCAAGGGCTACGCCGGTTTCCCGGTGGGCGGCCAGTTCCTGATGACACGCAACCCTGACGTCGTCGCCCAGCACCAGGCCAAGGTCTACGGCCTGGCCTCGGTCGGCTCGCCGCCCATGTCCGTACCGCACCTGGACACGCGCGTGATCGAGGGTGAGAAGGTCCTGTTGTTCGGACCCTTCGCGACCTTCTCCAGCAAGTTCCTGAAAAACGGCTCGCTGACGGATCTGCCCGGTTCGATGAGCACCGACAATGCGCTGCCCATGCTCCACGCCGGCCTGGATAACCTCGACCTGAGCCAATACCTGATCGGCCAGCTGATGCTGAGCCAGGAGGACCGCATCGCCGAACTGAAGGCGTACTTCCCACAGGCCGAGGCTGACGACTGGGAATTGATCACCGCGGGGCAGCGCGTCCAGATCATCAAGAGCGACCCGGAGAAAGGTGGCGTGCTGCAGTTCGGCACCGAGATCGTCAGCGCGGCGGACGGCTCCATTGCTGCCCTGCTCGGCGCCTCGCCGGGTGCGTCAACAGCCGCACCGATCATGCTCAAGCTGCTGCAGACGACCTTCAAGCAACAGGTCGAAACCCAGGAGTGGCAAGAGAAGCTGAAGGCGATCTTCCCTGCCTATGGCCGCTCGCTGAACGAGGACGCAGCCTTGACCGAAGAGATCCGCGCCATGACCAGCGACCGTTTGCAGCTTTCCGCTCCGGCGACGGCCGTGGCCAATATCGCCCGCGACTGATGCGTAGCAGCCTGGCCTCGCTGCGTTGGCGCAGATGCCCGGCCACCGCTCGTCGCCTTGCTGACGACGTGCAGCATTACACCTAAAGCACTGAGGCGCCTTTGCCGATAGCGGGTGCTTCTGATCGGCGACGGACCGCCGCCCCCTGAATCGTCTCCTCACGTGGTACCTGAATGAACAACTGGTTTGGCAACATTAGCGTCAGCCGAAAGCTGTCACTGGGCTTTGGCGCGGTATTGGTTCTTACGCTGATCCTGGCCTGGAACGGCTGGGGCAGCCTTGGCAGCGTGATCCAGCGCAGTGGCTGGATGACCGAGATCTCCCAACTCAACAACACCCTGACGAACCTGCGCATCGCACGCCTGCAATTCATGCTGGCCAACGGCGATGCCGAATCCACCGAGCGGCTGGACAAGAACCTGGGCATCTACCTGACTCAGCAGACCAAGCTGCTCAACGCCTTCAAGAATCCCATCAACGTCGCGATGCTCAAGGAGCAGGCCGGCTACAACGAGCAGTACCAGCAGTCGTTGAATGTCATGCGACAGGCCTATGTCGCCGCCAACGGCTCACAGCGGACCATGGACGCCGCAGCCGTCAAGCTGGACAGCCTGACCGGTGCGCTCAACGAGCGCGCCCTGCAGCTGCCCGACTACGAGCCGCAGCGCTTCGAGCAATACCGCGTCGTCACGCAGATGCGTGACGACATCAAGCACGCGCGCTACCTGCTGCGCGTCTACCTGGCCGCCACCACCGCGGACAACATCCAGGCCGTCTACGCACAGCTCGACACCGCGGTAGCGGCACTGCAGCAGCATCGCGGCCAGTTCGATCAGACCGGCCGCGACGCCGTTGAGCAGATCCGCACGGTGCTGGGTGACTACCGAAGCGCCATTGAAACCTTCGTCGGCGCGACCCAGGCCATCGCCAAGGCACGCCAGGAGATGACCGACCAGCAGAAAGAAATCGTCCGGTTGAGCGATGCCCTGTATCAATTCCAGCTTGAACGTCTGGACATCGAAAGCGGCGAAGCCCGCACCCGCCTGATCATCAGCACGCTGCTGGCACTGGCGCTCGGCGCCCTGGCCGCCTGGCTGATCACCCGCCAGATCGTCCTGCCGCTGCGTGCCACCCTGGCCGACGTCGAGCGCATCGCCTCCGGCGACCTCAGCCCGACGGCGCAGGTCCATCGCCGCGACGAACTGGGCGCGCTGCAACGCGGCATCCAGCAGATGGGCTCGACCCTGCGCGAGCTGATCGGCGGCATCCGCGATGGCGTCAGCCAGATCAGCGCCGCCGCCGAGGAGCTGTCAGCGGTCACCCAGCAGACCAGCGCCGGGGTGAACAGCCAGAAGGAAGAGACCGACCAGGTTGCCACCGCCATGCACGAGATGTCGGCCACCGTCCAGGAGGTCGCGCGCAATGCCGAGCAGGCCGCCCTGGCCGCCACCGAAGCGGATAGTGAAGCCCGTGAAGGCGACCGCGTGGTGCTGGAGGTGGTCAACCAGATCGAACGCATGGCCGATGCCGTGGTGCGCTCCACCGAGGCGATGAGCGCGCTGCAGAGTGAAAGCGACAAGATCGGCAGCGTGATGACAGTGATCCGCGCCGTGGCCGAGCAGACCAACCTGCTGGCGCTCAACGCCGCCATCGAAGCCGCCCGCGCTGGCGAGGCCGGCCGCGGATTCGCCGTGGTCGCCGATGAGGTGCGCGGGCTGGCGCAGCGCACGCAGAAGTCCACCGAGGAAATCGAAGGGCTGGTCGCCGCGCTACAGAACGGCACCCAGCAGGTCGCCGCGATCATGCATACCAGCCGCGACCTGACCGACAGCGGCGTCGAGCTGGCGCGCCGGGCCGGTGCATCACTGGGCAGCATCACCCGTACCGTGTCGAACATCCAGGCGATGAACCAGCAGATCGCCGCAGCCGCCGAGGAGCAGAGCGCGGTGGCCGAGGAGATCAGCCGCAGTGTGGTGAACGTGCGTGACGTGTCGGAACAGACCGCCGCTGCCAGCGAGGAAACCGCAGCGTCGAGCACCGAGCTGGCCCGTCTGGGTGGCCAGTTGCAGTCGATGGTGAGCCGCTTCCGGCTCTGACGGAACGTCGAAGCGCCCCGCGAGGCAGGCCCTGCCTCGCGGGGTGGAAGGCTCAGCTGGCCTGGGATTGCAGGTAGTTCTGCAGACCGATGCGGTCGATCAGGCCGAGCTGCTGCTCGAGCCAGTAGGCGTGGTCTTCCTCGGTGTCGTGCAGCTGCAGCGCCAGCATGTCACGGGTCGGGTAGTCGCCGTGCTGTTCGGCCAGCTCGATGCCCTGGGCCAGCGCGGCGCGCACCTTGTACTCCAGCGCCAGGTCGTTGCGCAGCATGTCCGGCACGCTGTGGCCCGGGTTGATCGGTTCCGGCGTCATGTCCGGGGTGCCTTCGAGAAAGAGGATGCGCTTGAGCAGGGCATCGGCATGCTGCGTCTCCTCCTCCATCTCATGGTTGATGCGCTCGTAGAGCTTGCTGAAGCCCCAGTCGGCGTACATCCGCGAATGCAGGAAATACTGATCGCGCGCCGCCAGTTCGCCGCGCAACAGCTCCTTCAGATAGTCGATTACCGGTGCCTGGCCTTGCATTGCGTATTCCCCAGAGTGATGCGCCTTCAACAGCGGGCAAGCTTCCCCGCTGAGTTCACGACGGTCAAGCGCAGCAAAGACGCAGCCGCTCATGCGTCAAGTGTGGCAGAGCATTGGCGAAAATCGACCACCCGGTCACCCCGTTGGCAACAATTTGCCGCCGAACTTCTGCGCCGACGCAGGGCTCTACTGTCAGTCCCAACGGGCGTCAGCGCGCCCGCAACGCGAGCAGCCAGGAGCCCCGATGACGTCAACACGAGCATTTCCAGTGACCCTGGCCTGGTTGACGATCATCGCCTGCGCGCTGCCACTGCTTGGCGGCTGTTCCTCGGAAGCCGAGCCGGCACCCCAGCCGCCACGGGTGGCGCTGGTCGAGCCGCTGCAGGCGGCCGAGCCGAAAGCCGAGGCACTGCGCTTCTCCGGCGTGGTGCAGAGCGTGACGTCCACACAGCTGTCGTTCGAGGTGGCCGGGCGTATCGAGCGCATCCTCGTCGATGAAGGTACCCGCGTGATCCGAGGACAGCCGCTGGCGCAGCTGGATCGTACCGACTACCGCCTGCAGCTGCGCGAGGCCGAGGCGCGCCTGCGTCAACTGGAGGCGGATCTGGCGCGCAAGCGCACCCTGCTCGCCGAAGGCATCCTCGCTCCCGCCGCCATCGAAGCGCTGCAAGCCAACACGGTGGCGGCACGGGTGGCACGCGACAGCGCCCAGCGCGATCTCGATCAAAGCACGCTGAATGCACCGTTCGACGGCGTGGTGGCGCGCCGTCTGGCCGAACCGGACATGGTGGTCGCGGTGGGCACGCCGGTCTTCGAGATGCAGGACAACGGCCATATCGAAGTCAGCGTCGACCTGCCGGAAACCGCCGCCTTGAGCATTCCGCTCGGCCCCGGTCTGCAGGCCGAAGGCGAGCTGGTGATCGCCGATGTGCGCCTGCCGCTGCGCTACAAGGAGCACAGCACGCAACCGCGTGAAGGCGCGCGGACCTATCGCCTGGTGCTGCAGGGCGAGCCGCCGGAGGAGTACAACCTGCTGCCGGGCATGGCCATGCGCGTGCGCATCGAACGCCCGCCGCAGCCGCAGAGAACCCACGACGCCTTCCGCCTGCCGTTGTCGGCGCTGCAGACCGGCAGCGACGGCCAGCATTTCATCTGGCAGGCGGACGATGGCCGCGCGCGGCGGCTGGCCGTGGACCTGCAGCAGGTTGAAGGCGATCAGGCACTGATCCGTGGCGAGGGCCTGCAGGCGCAGATGCCGATCATCGTCGCTGGCGGCAGCAAGCTGCACGAGGACCAGCCGATCGAAGCGCAGGAGCGGAACTGAGCCGATGGATTTCGCCCGCTACGCCATCACCCGGCCGGTCAACATCTGGATTCTGGTACTGATCTGCCTGCTCGGCGGCACCCTCGCCTTCTTCGAGATCGGCCGCCTGGAAGACCCGGAATTCACCATCAAGCAGGCCATCGTCAACGTGCAGTACCCCGGCGCCACAGCGCTGGAGGTCGAGCAACAGGTGACCGAACCGCTGGAGAGCGCGATCCAGCAGATGTCGCAGATCAAGGAGATCCGCTCGCGCTCGATGCCGGGCATCGCCGAGATTCGCGTGGAGATACAGGACCGCTACGACGGCGATGCGCTGCCGCAGATCTGGGACGAGCTGCGCAACAAGATCAACGATGCCCAGGGCGACCTGCCGCCGGGGATCGAACCGCCGCAGGTCAACGATGATTTCGGCGACGTATACGGCATCTTCTACGCGCTGACCGGCGACGGGCTGACCCTCAAGGAGCTGCACGAAACGGCCAAGGACCTGCGCCGCGCCCTGCTCACTGCAGATGGCGTCGGCAAAGTGGAGATCGCCGGGGTACAGGAAGAACGCATTCTGGTGGAGGTCGATCAGGCGCAGCTGGCCGCACTGGGCGTCGCCCCGGACGAGATCGCCGCGGCCCTGGCCGATACCGACGCCGCGGTGGATGCCGGTGGCGTCAATGCCGGCGACTTCTTCGTGCGGCTGCGCCCGAGCGGTGCCTTCGATTCTCTCGACGAGTTGCGTGCACTGCCGGTCGGCCAAGGGCCACAACGGGTCGAACTGGGCGCCATCGCCAAGCTATCGCGAGAATACGCCGAGCGGCCACAACAGATCATTCGCCACAACGGCCAGCAGGCGCTGACGCTCGGCATCAGCGGGGTATCCGGGGCGAATATCGTCGAGGTCGGGCATAGCGTCGAAGCTGTCCTGCAGGCCAACGAGCACCGTATGCCGCTGGGCGCCGATCTGCATCCGCTGTATGAACAGCACCAGATCGTCGACGAGTCGGTGAACAGTTTCGCGCTCAACGTGTTCCTCTCGGTGGCCATCGTGGTCGGCGTGCTGTGCATCGCCATGGGCATGCGCGCCGGCTTCATCATCGGGGCGGTGCTGTTCCTCACCGTGCTTGGCACACTGCTGGTGATGTGGCTGGCCGGCATCGAGCTGGAGCGGGTTTCCCTCGGCGCGCTGATCATCGCCATGGGCATGCTGGTGGATAACGCGGTGGTGGTCTGCGATGGCATGCTGGTGCGCCAGCGCCAGGGCAAGAGCATTCTCGAAGCCTCGCAGCAAACGCTGCAGCAAACGCAATGGCCGCTGCTGGGGGCGACCATCATCGGCATTCTCGCCTTCGCCGGGATCGGCCTGTCCCAGGACACCACCGGCGAATTCCTTTTCTCGCTGTTCTTTGTCATTGCCGTGTCGCTGCTGCTCAGCTGGTTGCTGGCCCTGCTGCTGGTACCGCTGTTCGGCCATTACCTGCTGCGCAATGCCGGCACCGACGAGGACCCCGATGCGGCCTACAACGGCCCCTGGTACAACCGTTATCGGCGCCTGGCCGGTGGCGTGCTGCATCGGCCCTGGCTGACCATCGGCGTGCTGCTGGTGCTGACGGTGGTCAGTGCCGTGATCTTCACCCGCCTGCCGCAGAGCTTCTTTCCGCCGTCAAGTACGCCGCTGTTCTACGTCAACCTGTTCCTGCCCCAGGGCACGCATATCCGCGATACCGCGCGCACCGCGACTGACGTCGAGGAGTACCTGGCGGAGATGGAGGGTGTCAGCGGCGTGTCCAGCTTTATCGGCGCCGGGGCCTCGCGCTTCATGCTCACCTACACGCCGGAGCAGCCGAATGCCTCGTTGATGCATTTTCTCGTGCGCACCGAGGATGCCGAGCGGATCGACGGCCTGGTCCGGCAGATCAACCAGGAGTTGCCGCAGCGCTATCCATCGGCGGACGTCAGCGCTGCCCAGTTCATGTTCGGCCCCAATGCCGAGGCCAAGCTGGAGGCGCGCATCAGCGGCCCGGATATCGACGTGCTACGGAGAATATCTGCCGAGGGTCGCAAGCGGTTGCAAGATGAGGGCAAGGTATTCAACGTGCGCGACGACTGGCGCCAGCCGGTGCTGGTGCTGCGCCCGCAGCTGGCGCTGGATCGCCTCGCCGATGCCGGGCTGACCCGCCAGGCGGTGGCGCGCGCACTTGCCGCCGGCAGCGAGGGCCAGCGCGTCAGTCTGCTGCGCGAGCGCGACGAGCTGATCCCGGTGCTGCTGCGCGCCGCGCCGGATGACCGCATCGATGCCGACAACCTGCTGCAACGGCTGATCTGGAGCCCGGCCGGCAACGGTTACGTGCCGCTGGCGCAGGTCGCCGACCGCATCGAACCGAGCAGCGAGGACGGCATCATCGTGCGCTACGACCGCGAGCGCACCATCTCCATCCGCGCCGAACCGCGCGACGGCGAGAACACCAACGAGGCGCACGAGCGCATCCGTCCGCTGATCGAGGGCATCGAACTGCCGGTCAACTACAGCCTGAAGTGGGGCGGCGACTACGAGCAGTCCTCCGATGCCCAGCAGGCGCTGGCCAGCACGCTGGCGGTGCCCTACCTGGCGATGGTGCTGGTCACCGTGCTGCTGTTCGCCAGGGTGCGTCAGCCGCTGATGATCTGGGCGGTGGTGCCCATGGCCATCTGCGGCGTGAGTTTCGGCCTGCTGCTCACCGGCCAGGCCTTCGGCTTCATGGCGCTGCTTGGCCTGCTCAGCCTGACCGGCATGCTGATCAAGAACGCCGTGGTGCTGGTGGACGAAATCGACCGGCAGATCGCCGCCGAGGTGCCGCGCCTGACCGCCATCATCGAGGCCTCGGCCTCGCGTCTGCGCCCGGTGACGATGGCCGCCGGCACCACGGTGCTGGGCATGGTGCCGCTGCTGTTCGACCCGTTCTTCGCCAACATGGCGGTGACCATCATGGGCGGCCTGGGCTTCGCCACGCTGCTGACGCTGCTGGCCGTGCCCTGCCTGTACCTGCTGCTGATGAAAGTGCGCCCGGAGGAAACCGCATGACTGCCAAGGCCCTGGCCGCTCCGCTGCTGCTCGCCCTGGCCCTGAGCGCCTGCTCCAGCGCACCGCAGCATCCGGCGCCGCAACTGCCGGATACCTGGTTCAGCGCCGCCGGCGCCCACCCGGCCGATGCCGAGTCGCTGGCCAGCTGGTGGCGCCAGTTCGACGACCCACAGCTCACCGCGCTGGTCCACCGCGCCATGCAGCAGAACCACGATGTACGCCTGGCCATGGCGCGGGTCGACAGCGCCCGCGCGCAGCTGCGCCAGTCGCGCGCCGGCCTGCTGCCGAGCTTCGACCTGCCGGGCTCGGCCAGCCGCCAGTGGATCGAGAACGACCAGGACGCCGAACCCGGCAGCCCGCTGGCCGAGTTCATCCCGGATGACGACCCAATCGCCTTCGACAGCTGGGAACTGGCGCTGCAGGCGACCTGGGAACTGGACCTGTTTGGCGCCACCCGCGCGCGGCGTGACAGCGCGGCCCGGCAACTGCGTTCGGCGGAGGCGCAGACGGTAGCGGCGCGGCTCGCCGTTGCCTCGAACACCGCGCAGGGCTATCTGCAAATGCGCGCGCTGCAGGGCCAGCGAGCCCTGCTGGTCGAAGGCATTGAAGTGGCGCGCGAGCTGGAGCGCATCGCCGGACTGCTCTTCCATGCCGGCGAAGTGACCCGACTGGATGTGGAAGCCACATCCGCCGAGCGCGCGTCGCGGGAAGCCGATCTGGATGAGCTGGATATCCACTTGGCCGAAGCGCAGCTGGCGCTGGACACCCTGCTCGCCGAGCCACCAGGCAGTAGCGCCGCCCGGCTCGCCGCCAGTACGGCGGTGCCGTTGGCCGAATCGCGCATCGCCGCCGGTCAGCCCATCGACCTGCTGCGCCGCCGCCCGGACCTGATCGCCGAAGCGGCGCGGCTGGATGCGGCCGAACTGCAGGCACTGGCCGCCCGCCGCGACCTGTTCCCGAAACTGGCGGTACAGGCTGCCGTGGGGCGCTCCGGCTTCGCGTTGGGCGACACCATTTCCAGCGCTTCGAACTTCGCCCGGGTCGGCGCCACCTTCGGTCTGCCGCTGGACTATGCAAACCGTGGCGCTGCCATCGAACTGGCCGATGCCGAAGGTGAGGGCGCCTACATCGCCTTCGAGCAGGCCTTGGCCCGCGCGCTGGAGGAGGTCGAACGCGGCCTGACGCGCATTGCCGGACAACAGCGTCGGCACGCCGCCCTCAGCCGCACCCGCGAGCACCGCGAGCGCGCGCACCGGCTGGCGCAGCGCAGCTACGAGCTGGGCGAGGCGAACCTGAGCGAGGTGCTGGACGCTCAGCGCAGCGCACTGCAGGCGCGCCAGCGGGCACTGGAAGGCCGCACCGCACTGGCGACCGCGCAGGTGGCGTTGTACGTGGCACTGGGTGGTGGCTGGAACGCCGCGGATGGTGCGGCGGTCTCTAAGGATCAGTCAGCGCCCTGAGGGGTCGGTTGGTGACAATGCAAGCCGGCTGGCGCATGGGCTACTCGGCAGCGGGCGGGCCGAGTAGCCAAAACCATCACCCCTTCATCCAGGGCGGCTCGGGCGCCTCGTCCGGCTCGCCGTCTTCTGCGCCCCGCATGGCCTCCCGCCGTGCCTGTTCGGCCAGCGTTGCCTTGATCTCCCGCATCACCGCATCGATATCCGCCGCATCCTCCGGCTCGGCGACCTCGCCGGTCAGCTCGGTCTCAGGGGTCAGCTTGCCCTGCTGATAGAGCGCCCACATCTCCTTGGCATAGCGGGTGAACCTGAGCTCCGGGGCGAAGCGGCCGAAATAGGCCGACATGTTGCCGACATCCCGCTCAAGCATCTCGAATGCATGGTTGTTGCCCGCCGCGTCCACGGCCTGCGGCAGGTCGATGATGACCGGGCCGTGCTCGTCGAGCAGCACGTTGAACTCCGACAGGTCGCCGTGCACCAGCCCGGCGCAGAGCATCTTCACCACTTCATGGATCATGAAGGCGTGGAATTCGCGGGCATCGTCCGGATGCAGGTCGACATCATTGAGGCGCGGCGCGGCATCGCCATCCTCGCCGGCGATCATCTCCATCAGCAGCACGCCGTCGAGGAAATCGTAGGGCTTGGGCACTCGCACGCCGGCATCGGCCAGGCGGAACAGGGCCGCAACCTCGGCGTTCTGCCAGTTGTCTTCCTTCTCCTTACGCCCGTGCTTGGAGCCCTTGGCCATGGCGCGCGCGTCGCGACTGCTGCGCACCTTGCGCCCCTCCTGGTATTTCACGGCCTGGCGGAAACTGCGCTTGTTGGCTTCCTTGTAGACCTTGGCGCAACGCAGCTCGTCGCCGCAGCGCACCACATACACCGCTGCTTCCTTGCCGCTCATCAGCGGCCGCAGCACCTCGTCGATCAGGCCATCCTCGATCAGCGGTTCGAGTCGTTTAGGCGTTTTCATCAGCGGCTTGCAGGTCCTTCGGTCAGGGGCGGTGTTGCAGGTTACGGCAATCACAAACCGGCTTCCATGCCTGCCATCGAGTTTGAAAGCGCGCTTTGGATTGGCGCACAGCACGTTCAGCGCCGACAATCGAGCCATTATTCCCTGGAGCACCGTCATGCTCGATGAAGACCGTTGCTGGCAGGCGCTGTGCGAGCGCGATGCCGCCTTCGATGGGCGTTTCGTCTTCGCCGTGCGCTCGACCGGCATCTTCTGCCGGCCCAGCTGCCCGGCCCGCCGCCCCGCCCGCGAGCGGGTGGCCTTTTTTGCCGATGGCGAAGCGGCCCGCGCCGCCGGCTTTCGTCCCTGCCGACGCTGCTCACCGATGGGGCCGAGCCCGAGCGAGCAATTGGACGCGCTGGTCGTCGCCGCCTGTCGCCTGCTCGACGAAGCCACCGGGCCCATGACACTGCCCCAGCTGGCTGCACGTATCGGCCTGTCGCCGACGCATCTGGCCCGCGCCTTCAAGGCGCGCACCGGTCTGACGCCCCATGCCTGGGCAACCGCGCGCCGGCGTGAACGCCTCGATGCCCAACTGCCCGAGGCCGGTTCGGTACTGGATGCCGCCCTTGCCGTCGGTTACTCCGGCACCCGTGCGCCCTATGCCGAGGCACGGGCGCTGACCCCGGCACAACGGCGTCGCAAGGGCGCCGGCGAAACCCTGCGCTATGCCCTGGCGCCCTGTCCGCTCGGCCTGCTGCTGCTTGCCGCCAGCGACAAGGGCATCTGTGCCCTGCTGTTCGGCGATGACGAAGGCGCGCTGGAGCAGGAGCTGCGCTCGCGCTTCGCCGCCGCCGACCTGCGCCGCGATCAGGCCGGGCTGGGCGACTGGCTGCAGGCAATCGTCAGCCAGCTGGAAGAACCGCAGCGCGCCACCCAGCTGCCTCTCGACCTGCGCGGCACAGCCTTTCAGCAGCGCGTCTGGCAGGCGCTGCAGCAGATTCCCGCCGGCGAGACACGCCGCTACGGCGAGCTGGCGGCGACCCTCGGCAGCCACGCGCGGGCGGTGGCGCGTGCCTGCGCCAGCAACCCGATCGGCCTGCTGGTACCCTGCCACCGCGTGGTCGGCAGCCAGAACGCGCTGACCGGCTACCGCTGGGGCCTGGCGCGCAAGGCCAGGCTGCTCGATCGGGAAGGGCAAGGCGAGTCGGGAGCCTGAGCGGATTTCAGCGGTCGGATATTGCAGTGCCGCCCACCGCAGGAAGCCGTCATGACCGAACTGAAGCGTTACCGCATCCACTACCGCATCAATGGCGAGCCCGCTTCGCTGCTGATCAGCTCGTTCGAGATGCCCGGTCTCGAACAGGCCGAGCTGGAGATCCTGCTGCATCATGTCCGCGAGCCGCGTGCCGCGGTCGACGCACCCTGGGAGAACCCGGTGCACCCCAGCGAAGCCAGTCGCTTGAGCGAACTGGGCGTGAGCGATATCCAGATCGAAGAGGAAAGCCGCTGAAGTCCCGGTAGCATTGCCCACCCGCCCTCGCAGACCGCATGGAGCCCTCGTGCAGCTGATCGACACTCATACCCACCTCGACTTCGAGATGTTCGACGATGACCGGGCGCAGGTAATCGCCCGCGCCCGGAACGCCGGTGTCGAACGCATCGTGGTGCTCGGGGTGCATGCCGCCAACTGGCAGCGGGTCTGGCAGCTGGCCTGTGACGAACCGTCGGTGCATGCGGCTCTGGGCCTGCATCCGGTGTTTCTCGAGGAGCACCAGGACGCCCACGTGCAGCAGCTGCGCGACTGGCTGGAACGTCTGCGCGGCGAGCCTAAGCTCTGCGCCGTCGGCGAGATCGGCCTGGATTATTACATCGACAACCCGGACATCGAGCGCCAGCAACGGTTGCTCGAGGCGCAGCTGGCGCTGGCGGCCGATTTCTCCCTGCCGGTGCTGCTGCACGTGCGCCGCGCCCATGCGCCGATGATCGCCACGCTCAAGCGTTACAAGCTCGAGCGTAGCGGCGTCATCCACGCCTTCAGCGGCAGCTGGGAGGAAGCGCGCGAGTATCTGCGCCTCGGATTCAGGCTCGGTCTCGGCGGCGCCGGCACCTGGCCCCAGGCGCAGCGGATGCATCGGGTACTGCGGCAATTGCCGTTGGAGGCCATCGTGCTGGAAACCGACGCGCCGGACATTCCACCCGCCGGCCATGCCGGCGAACGCAACAGCCCCGAGCTGCTGCCGGAAATCTGCCGACGCCTGGCCGACCTCAAGGGCATCGATGCGCACGCGCTGGCGGCGGCCAGCTATCGCAACAGCTGCGAACTGTTCGGCTGGCGCTGAGCCGCCCCGTCAGACGCGGAAGGCGGCGATCAGCTGCTGCAGGTGCCCGACCAGCTGGGTCAGCTCCCGACTCGCCTGCTCGGTGTGGCCGGCGCCCTCGGCGGTGCGCTGGCCGGCCTCGTTGATGGCGACGATGTTGCGATCGATATCGTGAGCCACCGCCGTCTGCTGCTCCGCGGCTGCGGCGATCTGCTGGTTCTGATCGACGATCAGGCCGACCGCATCGAGGATGTGCTCCAGCGCCTGCTCCACCTGCGCCGACTGGCCGACGGTGTCTTCGGCCAGCGCATGGCTGGCATGCATGGTCTTGACCGCCGCGCCGACGCCGTTCTGCAGGCGCGCGATCATCTGCTCGATTTCCGCCGTGGATTTCTGCGTGCGCTGTGCCAGTCCGCGCACCTCGTCGGCCACGACCGCGAAACCGCGTCCCTGCTCGCCGGCGCGGGCCGCCTCGATGGCCGCGTTGAGGGCCAGCAGGTTGGTCTGTTCGGCGATGGTCTTGATCACGTCCAGCACCTGGCTGATCGCCTGGCTGTCACCGGCGAGCTGGTTGATCACGGTGACCGACTGCTCGATCTCGCTGGCCAGACGCTGAATCCCGCCCACCTGCGCGACCACCAGGGCACGGCCGTTGACGGTTTCTTCGTTGACGCTCTGGGCGCTGCCCACCGCGGCTTCGGCGCTGGTGGCGACCGCCTGGGCGGTGGCCGACATCTCGTTCATGGCAGTGGCCACCTGCTCGATCTGGCCGCGTTGCTCGGACACCGTCTGGTTGCTTTCGCCGGAAACGCTCTCCACCCGTCCGGCCTGGCGTTCCACCTCGGCGACGGTCTGGCCGACCCGCTCGATCAATTCGCGAACCTGCGCCACGGTGGTGTTGAACACCTGGCCCAGCTCGCCCAGCTCGTCGCGGCTGCGGACTTGGAAACGCACGGTCAGATCGCCATCGGCAACCTTGCCCATGATTTCCCCCAGGCTGCGCAGCGATGCTCGAGTCGAGGCGTAGAACCCCGCATAGAGATAGGCCACCAGGCAGAGCACCACGGCCAGCGCGGAAAGCAGCAGGGTCATCAGCAGGCGCTTCTGCTCCAGCCGCTCGCCGAGTTCCACGGCAAGAAAGTCGAGGACGCCATCGTTCAGCTCGTAGGTCTTGGCCATCTGCGCGCTGATGCGCTCGTAGAACTGTTCCCAGGGACGATCCAGCGCATCGGCCATGATCACCTCGTCCTGCAGGATGTCGCTGCTCACCTGCAGCGACTCGCGGCTGGCGCTCGCCAGCGCATCCAGACGCCGCCGCGCGGCCTCGCTGGCCGCCAGCGCGTCCTGCAACTGCGCGGCATACTGCACCTGCAGCTTCTCCAGCTCCAGCACGAGGTTGTCCAGCGTGTTGCTGGCATCGGAGTTCAGGTAACCCTGGCCGAAGGTGTAGGAGCCTACCGCGCGTCCCTGGCCGAGCGAGGCGCTGATGGCCGGCGTGACGGACGTCAGCAGTTCGGCCAGCAGCCGAACCTCGCGCTCGAGATCTTGGCTGAGCCCGGATTGCCCGGCCACGAGTTTGATCATCACCTGCGACTGACCCAGCAGAGTCTCGGCCATCGCCGCCTTGGACTGCAGCGACTGCTCGGCCTGAGCCGCCCGCAGGCCGGCCACCAGCTCGTCGCGCCGGGCATTGAATTCCGCCACCTGCTCGGGCGCATCGCTGACCGGGGCGAGGGCCTGCAATTGCGCCGACAGCTCGGCCTCGATGCGGCTCAGGCGGGTGCCCAGAGCCTCGACGTTGCCGGTCTGGCCGATGATCGACTCGATGCGCACCAGGTCCTTCCAGTCCTCCATGCTGCGCCGTACCTGCAGGGTCGAACCGAGCAATTCCAGACTCTGCAGCTCCGTTCGCGTGCCGACGAAGGCCCGGTACGACTCGCGCACCAGGTAGTAATTGCTCAGCAGCATGGGAACGAAGAACAGGACGCTGACCAGACTGAACTTCATGCCGAAGCTCAGGCGGTTCATGAACGCGATCGCGGGATACAACAGGCTATTCACACGACGTCTCCCAAATCTTATTGGTATGGGCTTGCACGCAATTGCAGCGCGCAGCAGGGCTCGTCAGAGAGTGGCATCTGCCCGGGTTATACGGGATATCGGTAGCGGAATTTGTAACTTAAGGTAATGGCTAACTGATGGCTCGCCAACGACCAGCGGTCGCCCGAGCTGCGAAGCGTCTAGCCTGAGCTCTGCAGCGTTGCGAGCCGGTTTGCGCCATACAGCGGCCGTATGGCGGCGTATTCAGAAATGCGTCAGTGAACGCCAAGCGAGGGGCCTGTGCCCGCTGTGCGGGCCAGGTTTACACAAACTAGGCCAGCAGCGTCAGCACCGCGATCACCGCGTACCACAGCACGCGGGTGCGTACCAGCAACGCCGCCAGGCCGTCGAGGCGAGCGATGCCGGCTTCGCCGTCGATCGCAGCGGGCAGGTCGGCGGCAAGGGGCCCGGCGTCGGCCAGCAGGCGCCGGGCCGACACGTCCCAGCTCAGCAGCTCGTGCAGCAGCGCGCGGTTGACCGCGACGAAATTGCCGACCAGGGCGAAGCTCCCCAGCAGCAGACGCACCGGCAGCCAGTCGAACGCATGTCGCAACTGCTCGGCGCGTTCGCGCAGCCCGTCTTGCTGGGCGTGCTCGAAGCACAACGCCAGCAGCCGATAAGCCAGAGCCGCCATCGGTCCGAGCAGCAGATACCAGAAGATCACGGCAAAGAAGCCTTCGTAGCTCTTCCACAACAGTCGCGTCTGCACCGCGTGCATCAGGCTGGCCGGGTCATTCTCGCGCAGGCCGGCATCGCGCTCGGCAGCCAGTGCCGCGGCTTCTTCGTCGCCGCGCCGCCAGGCATCACGGAAGGCGCCGAGCTCGGCCTTGGCGTGGCCGCGCCCGAGGCTGTAGAGCAGTACCAGCAAGTGCACCGGCAGGGCCAGCCAGCCATAGGCCAGCGGCTCCAGGACCTCTAGCAGCAAACCGAGCAGCACCACCGGCAACACGACCAACAGCAGCAGCGTCAGCCAGGGCGCATCCCGCAGGCGCGGATTGGCTTCGGCCTGACGCAGCCTGGTCAGCCAGGGGCCGTCGTGCTGCAGGCGTGGTCGCCAGTCGGAGAACTTGTCCACCAGCAGCACGAGCAGGATCACCAGAAAACTCATCGTCCCTTCCTTTCGTCAGCAGGTAATGGAGGCCGCCCGCAGGCGCAGCCAGTCGAAGGCCGGCCCCGGATCGGTCTTGCGTCCCGGCGCGATGTCGCTGTGGCCGCATACACGCTCGGGCGTGATCGCCGGATATGCACACTGCAGCAGCCGGCAAAGCTCGATCAGCGCCTGGTACTGCGCCTCGCTGAACGGCTCGTGGTCGGTGCCTTCCAGCTCGATACCGATGGAAAAGTCGTTGCAGCCCTCGCGGCCGTCGAAGCAGGACACACCGGCATGCCAGGCCCGATCCAGACAGGAGACGAACTGGGTGATGGCGCCATCACGCTCGATGAGAAAATGTGCGGAGACCTGCAGCCCGGCGATCTCTTCGAAGAAAGGATGCTCGTCGCACTGCAGGCAGTTCTGAAAGAACTGCTGAACCCTGCCGGTACCGAACTGGCCTGGCGGCAGGCTGATGTTGTGGATCACCAGCAAGGAAATCTCGCCGGCCGGGCGCTGATTGAAGTTCGGCGAGGGGCAGTGGCGTACGCCATGGCACCAGCCGGTGGCGGAATCCAGGTGCATCGTGGGAAGGCCCATGCTGAAGGCAGGCGAGCAGGCTAGCGCCTGCATGACACCCGCTGCAAGCGCAGCGTCCGGCGCCAGTATGGCCTGATGTGTCCCGCTCTTACCTGAGCGCGGCCAGCCGCCGACTGGCTGCCTTCTCCTCGCGCCGCGAGGCGAGCCGGTCGGCCAGGCGCGTCGGTTCCGGCAGGCGGTAGCGGGTCACGTAGCGCATGACCAGCTCCGGCGCCGTGGCGATGCTGACCCGGTTGCCCGGCGAGATGATCAACGGCCGCACCTTGTCCTTGCTACGCAGCACACAGCCGATCACCTCGCCGGTCTTCTTGTCGCGCAGCGCCACCCGGGCACCGCGCTGCAGGTCCAGCTCGTCATGTTCGCCGGTGAGCAACTTCTTAGCCACGCCAATGGTGGGCAGGCCGGTCACCACCCCCAGATGCGCAGCGATGCCCAGGCGCCGCGGATGGGCGATGCCGTGGCCGTCGGAGAAGATCAGGTCGGGAATTGCCGGCAATTCCGCCAGCGCCTGCAGCACGGCCGGCAGCTCGCGAAACGACAACAGTCCGGGCACGTACGGCATGTTGGTGGGGATCCGCGCCAGGCTGCTGCCCACCAGTTCCAGGGTATCGGCATCCAGCAGCACCGCTGCCGCCCGGGTGATGGTGCCGCCGTCCTCGAAGCCGACATCCACCCCGGCGATCAGGCGCAGCGCTGGGAAATCGTCCTGCAGCCGCACCTGCGCGGCCAGCGTCAGCTGCATCGCTCGTGCCGCGGCAGGACTGCCATCCCAGTCGCCGAACGGGGCAGCGGGGTAGTGACTGATCTGGCTCATGTTTCGCTCCTCTGCATCAGCGATTCGACGCCGCACCGCCCACGCCGTTCAACGCGACGCGCTGAGTTCGTACTGGACTTTGCCCTGGAAAAATAGGACGCTCCAGCCGCCGCACGGCTGATTTACCCTGAAATCCCACAATAATTAGAATCGTATGACCCATCTCGCCTCGATCCAGCGCGTCAGCATATTGGCCACCGAAGGGGTTTTCGCCTCGACGCTCATGCAGGCCAAGGACTTTTTCCATATGGCTAGCCTGCGCTACGGCCGCCAGCTCGGCCTTGACCTCAAACCGGCATTCGAAACCCGCCTGGTCAGCCCGGACGGCGGTGCGGTGAGCACGTTCAGCGGAACCAGCATTGCCGTGGATGGCGCGCTGGACAATGCCGACATGCTGATCCTGCCGGCGTTCTGGGGCGATTTCGACGCGCTCTGCGCGCGCTACCCGCAAGTCGCCCGCTGGCTGCGCGAACGCCATGCCGCCGGCAGCGTCATCTGCGGCGAAGCCACCGGAGCTTTCTGGATGGCCCAGGCCGGGTTGCTGGAAGGCCGCGAGGCGACCACCCACTGGCGCTTCGCCGGGGAGTTCGCCGAGCGCTTTCCCGGGGTGCAGTTCAGCGCCGACAAGCACCTCACCGACAGCGACAACCTCTACTGCGCCGGCGGCACGACCTCGGCCTGCGACCTGTACATGTACCTGATCGAGCGCTTCTGCGGCGCCCATGTCGCCCAAGGCATGGCGCGTGATGTGCTGTTCGAGTTGCAGCGTAGCTACAGCCCCGGCCGGCTGGGCTTTGGCGGGCAGAAACTGCATCTGGATACCCGCATCCTGCAGATCCAGGAATGGCTGGAGACCAACTACGCGGAGAAATTCCGCTTCGAGGACGTCGCTCGCCAGCACGGCATGAGCATCCGCAACTTCATGCGGCGCTTTCAGGCCGCCACCGGCGACAAGCCGCTGCACTATCTGCAACGCCTGCGCATCGAGACGGCCAAGAGCCTGCTCGCCACTACCGGCAAGAGCATCAAGACGATCAGCTACGAAGTGGGCTACGACGATGCCAGCTTCTTTGCCCGCCTGTTCCGCCAGCACACGGAGCTATCGCCGAACCACTATCGGCAGAAGTATCGGCCGGCATCCTAGGGCAAACACGGAAAAGCCATGCGTGCTGAAGCGGGCTGCCGATTGCAGCGCGCGGCCTGGCAGGGAGACCGCTCCGAAATCAGCGCAGTAATCGTGCGGGCGACCCCGGCCGCGAAGAACAGGTCTTCGCGACCGGCTCACGGTCAGGGCTTGTGCGGACGCGCCAGGTACTCGTGGGACTGCATCTCCAGCAGCCGGCTCAGGGTCCGCTGGAATTCGAACTCCAGACGGCCTCCGGTGTAGAGGTCCTTCAGTTCCACTTCGGCGGAAATGATGAGCTTGACGTTGCGGTCGTAGAACTCGTCCACCAGGTTGATGAAACGGCGCGCCATGTCGTCCTTGGTGACGTTCATCTGCTCGACGTTGGCCAGCAGGATGGCACCGAATATCTTGCCCAGCTCGATGTAGTCATTCTGGCTGCGCGGCCCGTCGCAGAGCTCGCGGAACTCGAACCAGGCCACGTCGTTGCCGGTCTTCACCGCGCGGATTTCACGGTTCTCGATCATCAGTGCGTCGTTGTTAACGACCCGGCAGTTCTCCGGCAGCAGGCTCTTGAAGCTGCGCTCCAGGCTCTGTTCGGCCTCGGCATCGAGGGGGAAGTGGAACAGTTCGGCCTGCTCCAGCGCACGCAGGCGATAGTCGATGCCACTGTCGACATTGACGATCTCGGTGTGCTTCTTCAACAGGTCGATCGCCGGCAGGAAGCGCGCACGCTGCAGACCGTCCTTGTACAGACCGTCCGGCACGATGTTGGACGTCGCCACCAGGCTCACGCCGTTCTTGAACAGCTCGTCGAGCAGCGTGGCGAGAATCATCGCATCGGTGATGTCGGAGACGAAGAATTCGTCGAAGCAGATGACCCGGGCTTCGTCGGCGAAACGCTTGCCGATGATGGTCAGCGGGTTCTTCTCGCCCTTGAGGGTTTTCATTTCCTCGTGCACGCGCTTCATGAAGCGGTGGAAATGCGTGCGCATCTTCTGCTCGAAAGGCAGCGCGTCGAAGAAGGTATCCACCAGGTAGGTCTTGCCGCGGCCGACGCCGCCCCAGAAGTAGATGCCCTTGATCGGACCCTGCTGCTTCTTGCCGAACAGCTTGCCGAGCAGGCCGCTCTTGCTGCGATCGTCGGCGACCAGGTCGTCGTACAGACGCTGCAGGTGACGCACCGCGTTTTCCTGGGCGGCATCGTGGAAGAAGTCAGGACGTTTCAGGTCGGCCTGATAGCGCTCAAGAGGAGTCATGGCGGAGTCTGGGTAGTGAAACGGGGCCGCCACTTTAGCGGCGCCCTCGGTGGTTGGCAATTTACTCAGGTCGTTCAAGCGTCAGCCCTCCTGGGACACCCGTACTTGGAAATCACCGCGTCGCCGAGCGCACCCATCGGCCGCGCCCGGCCTGCCAGCAGCGTTACTCGACAAGCGTGGCCAGCGCCTCGCGCACCCGCAACATGGCGGCGTCGAGCGCTTCGGCGCTCTCGTAGTGCGGGCTGTCGGCGATGCATTCGTCGTCCAGCCACAGGGTGAATTGATCACCTTCGTCCTCGCGAAGTTCCAGGGCATCCGGGCCACCGGCGATCAGGCGCTGGGTCAGGCTGCCGATGGCCTTCGGATTGCTCAGCGGACGGGACAGCAGCAGCTCCTCGCCGTCGGCGGCGAAGAAGCGGAAACGGAAGGCGCCATCGGCCTCGCGGAAGCTGGCAAAACGAGCGGTCTTGCTGGAGTTCTTCTTGGTCGGCGCCGCGCTTTTCACTTCGCTGCTGAAGTTGCGCAGCCCCACCGCCTCGCGCAACTCGCCGAGAAATGGTGTGGCGATCCGGCGTGCCTTGGCCGCTCCCGCCTGCAGAATGTCTTCCAGCTCGGCCGGCTTGGCGATGAGCTGGTGATACAGCTCGCGCGCCTGGCCCAGTTCGTTGTCGAGCAGCTCGAACAGACGTTGCTTGGCATCGCCCCAGGCCAGGCCATCGAGCAGCTCCTGGCGGAAGGCAGCCTGCTGCTGCGCGGTGGCAAAGGCCTGGTAAAGCGTAAACAGGTGGGAGTTGTCCGGATCCTTCGGTTCGCCCGGCAGGCGCGAGTCGGTGACGATGCGTGCGATCGCCGCCTTCAGCTCCTTGGCACTGCCAAACAGCGGGATGGTGTTGTCGTAACTCTTGGACATCTTGCGCCCATCGAGACCGGGCAGCGTGGCGACGCTCTCCTCGATCACCGCTTCGGGCAGGGTGAAGAACTCGCGGCCGTTGCCGAACAGATGATTGAAGCGCTGGGCAATGTCACGGGCCATTTCCACATGCTGGATCTGGTCACGCCCCACCGGCACCTTGTGCGCGTTGAACATCAGGATGTCCGCCGCCATCAGCACCGGATAGCTGTACAGGCCCATGGTGACTCCGGCATCCGGGTCTTCGCCGTTCTCCACGTTCTTGTCCACCGACGCCTTGTAGGCATGGGCGCGGTTGAGCAGGCCCTTGGCGGTGACGCAGGTCAGCAGCCAGGTCAGTTCGGGAATCTCAGGCACATCCGACTGGCGGTAGAAGGTCACGCGCTCGGCATCGAGGCCGCAGGCCAGCCAGGTCGCGGCGATTTCCAGACGCGAGCGCTGGATGCGTAGCGGATCGTCGCACTTGATCAGCGCATGGTAGTCCGCGAGGAAGTAGAACGAATCGGCGGCCGCGTCGCGGCTGGCGAGGATGGCCGGGCGGATCGCTCCGGCGTAGTTGCCCAGATGCGGCGTACCGGTCGTGGTGATACCGGTCAGGATGCGGGTAGTCATGCAGTCATTCTCGAATCGTTGCAGCGCGACGGAGGGGGATTGGCACGCAGCATCAAAGCCGCGGGACGACCAGTTCCTTCAGCTCCACCAGCTTGCCGTGAAAAAAGTGGCCGCATTCTGCCACTTTCAGCAGCTCGTGGGGGTGCTGCAGCTGCGCAGAAAAGGCATACACGGACTCGGCATCGATCACCTCGTCCTGCTCCGGCTGGATGATCGTAAGCTGACAATCTTCAGCCAACGACAGCGCCGCAAGACGCGACACCGCCGGTGCCACCATCATCAACCGCTGCACCGTCACGCCCTCGGCGTTCAATCGGCCGGCCAGATTGCCGGCAACGAACCCACCGAAGGAGAACCCCAGCAGCGTCAGCGGCAGCTCGGGGTTCTGCTGGCGCAGCCAGCGCAGCGCGGCCTCGGCGTCATCCACCTCACCCTCGACCATGTCATGCGCGCCGGCACTGCCGCCGACACCCCGGTAATTGAAGCGCAGCGTGCTGTAGCCGGCATCCCGCGCGGTGCGCTGCAGGGTCGAGACCACCTTGTTCAGCATGGTGCCGCCCTTGACTGGGTTCGGATGGCAGATCAGCGCCAGGCCGCGGGCCTGCGGCTGATCAAAATACAGCGCTTCCAGCACCCCGCAGGGGCCATCGATAGAGAGGGGCTCTTCGCGTTTCAACAAAACAGGAACTCCGTGACCTTGGGACGAGTCGACTCGTCTTGCTAACTAGCTGCCGATAACCGCCGCCTCGCGTTGCGGTATACAGAGCAGGTACGAGACGTTAACGTAAGCACAGCCGTTTATATAGAGGAAGGACTCGTGGAACAGACCCTCGCGACCTGGTTGCTCCCGATCGTCGGCCTGATCGCCGGCATCGCCATCGGTTATCTGGTGGCGCGCAGCAGCGCACCCAACCGCACACAGCGTCAGGTCGACGACCTGCAAGAGCGCTTCGACACCTATCAGAGCGAAGTGGTCACCCACTTCAACACCACTGCCAGCCTGCTGCGCAAGCTCACCCAGAACTACCAGGACATCCAGGAACACCTGTCCGATGGTGCCAGCCGCCTGGCGCTCGACGAGCAGACCCGCCAGCGCCTGATGGCCGCCCTGCACGAGGAAAACCATGGCTCGCGCGAGCGGCTCTCCTCGCCGGCCTTCACCGAACCGCCCAAGGACTACGCTCCCAAAGGCGACGATACCCCCGGCACCCTGCACGAAAACTTCGGCCTGAAGAGCCGTCACTGATCCATCGCCTGGCGCAGCCACTGCGCCAGGCGCCCCTCTCCTACTGACGCAAGCGCATCGACAGGTCCACCGCCTGTATATGCTTGGTCAGCGCGCCGATCGAGATGTAGTCGACCCCCGTCTGCGCAACACTGCGCAACGTGTCGTCGCTGATTCCACCTGATGCTTCGAGCTTGGCCCGGCCCGCCGTGATCGCCACGGCCGTGCGCATGTCGTCGAGCGTCAGTTCGTCGAGCATGACGATATCCGCCCCTGCCCCCAGCGCCAGCTCGAGCTCGTCGAGGCTCTCCACCTCGATTTCCACCGGCTTGCCCGGCGCGATGCGATGCGCAGCCGCCACCGCCTCGGCGATCCCGCCACAGGCGGCGATGTGGTTCTCCTTGATCAGAAAAGCGTCATAGAGGCCGATCCGGTGGTTATGGCAGCCCCCGCAGGTCACGGCGTACTTCTGTGCCAGGCGCAGGCCTGGAATAGTCTTGCGAGTGTCCAGCAGGCGCACGCCCGTGCCCTCGACCATGTCGGCGTAGTGTCGGCAACGAGTGGCCACCCCCGACAGCATCTGCAGGAAATTCAGCGCGCTGCGCTCGCCGGTCAGCAACGCCCGAGCCGGCCCTTCCAGGTGGAACAGCACTTTGTCCGCCTCCACCCGGTCCCCGTCGGCGACCTGCCAGTGGACTGCGACCCGAGAGTCCACCTGCCGGAACACCGCGTCGACCCATGCGGTTCCACTGATCACCGCCGCCTCGCGCGTGATGACCGAGGCATGTGCCAACCGCTCGGCAGGGATCAGCTGCGCGGTGATATCTCCGCTGCCGACATCTTCGGCTAAGGCGCGGCGTGCATTGGCATCAATTTCTGCGGATAGATCGGCAAGGCTGAGATTCGGCATGTCGGGCTCCTCGAGTTTGCGCGGAGTATAAAGGCTCGCACCGACCGCGGCAGCGTCAAGCTGCCGACAGCCTACGGATCGCTCGACCGGCTTTTTTTACCTCCTGGCGGAAAACCTGCGAGCATCTGTGAGCCAGGTCATGTCCAATGAAAAACTGACCTTGGCAGGGGAGCACAATGCTTATAATCCCCTCCAAGAATATTGACGCCACCTAACTGACGATACTTGCTGACGAGGCGTCGTTGTAAAATCAAAGCGCTCGGCTATGCTGCGTCTGGATCCGGTTCGACAGAAGAAACCCGCACAAGATTGCGGGCTCGCCCGGTACCTTCCGCCTTGCCCTGCCGACTTGGTTACCTATATAAGACGCTGCCGAATTCAAGCGTTGTGACCGCCGCAAAGCAGGCGACCGCAGGAGAGTCTCGATGCGAACCGATGCGAAAGTGGTGCACCTGAACAAGGTTGCCCCTGAGCACAAGCCGTCTTCACCGGCAGGCCGCCTTCCGGTGGCGCTCATCAGCGTGCGCGACAAGGCCGCCCAGCAACTGCGTCAGGCGCTGCAATCGCTGTTCGACAACGCCGATGACTCGCTCTTCGAGATCGCCGATCGCGCGACCAGCAACGCCGAACAGAACGCTTTTTTCGAGGCTATGCGCGACCTGCGCATGAAGCGCCGCAACATCGAACGCGGCTTCCTGCAGCAGCTGTTCGAAGCATTCGCCAAGCTCAACCAGTATGAAATCGGCAAGCCGCCCGCGCTGGATGCCGTCTCCTTCGACAGCCTTTCCCTGGTGCAGAACGACGAGCTGGAAGAATCCGTAGCCGTCGACACCATGGTCGCCAAGGTCATGAGTCGTGCCGCCCAGCCGCTGGGCCACCTGACCACGCGCATGAACGCGCTGATCAGCAAGAAGCTCGACGACAAGAGCAACCCCCTCGGCCCTCATGCGCTCTGTGACTATTTCATCGAAGCCAGCAGCAGCCTGGGCGTGCAGATCAAGGTCAAGCTGATCATCTTCAAGCTGTTCGAGAAGCATGTTCTTGGCGATATCGACCAGCTATATGCCGAAGCCAATCAGACTCTGGTGGCTGCCGGCATCCTGCCCGAACTCCAGTCTGCGCCGCCGCGCCGGCAGCAGCGCCCGGGCGGGCCGGCTGCCAGTCATACCTCGCCAGCGACGCATAGCCAGCCGGTCCATGTCGACGAGGGGCTACAGGAAGCCGCTTTCAGCGCCTTGCACAACCTGCTGTCCGACCTGCGCGGCAGTAGTGTTCTGCCTGCCCGCAACGTGCCCAGCGACGCCATTCCGATCTCCAGCGGAGACCTGCTCCGCCTGCTGTCGCACATGCAGACCCGCGCGCCACAGACGGTCGACGATTTCGATCTGCAAGAGCAGCTCGGTAGCCTGCTGAGCCGGGTAAGTGCCAAGACCGGAAAATCGCGGGTGGTTGGCGAGATCGATGACGACGTCATCAACCTCGTCTCCATGCTGTTCGAGTTCATTCTAG
>Ga0172367_10000026_pt1 | contig 213158 bp, 189 predicted proteins | sample Lak10m_FD_114542 | JGI IMG/M metagenome (GOLD analysis project Ga0172367, IMG submission 114542) | Freshwater microbial communities from Kabuno Bay, South-Kivu, Congo - kab_022012_10m | ecosystem: Environmental > Aquatic > Freshwater > Lake | place: Democratic Republic of the Congo... | reverse complement strand
CTTACATTCACAAGCACCCACACGAATTGCTTGATTCAGTTGTTAAAGAGCGTTTCGATCAAGCCTTTCGTCTCAACCGAGGCCGCGCATTCTACAGCAGCCTTTCTTACTGTCAAGCTGTTTCTCGAAAATCTCTTTTCTACTCAACCGCTTGCCGCCTCGATCAATCTGCATCTCTCGTCAGCGGGAGGCGAATCATACAGCGTCCAAAACCGCTGTCAACCACCTCTTTCAACCGCCTTCGATCAACCCGACCGAAGCCACCAACAGGACTCAACCGCCACCCTGTCAGCGCGGCGCATTCTACTCGAATCCGCCACCAGCGCAACCCTTTTATTTAGCTAACCTTTTGATTTACAAGAGGTTTTGCTTGAGGACTGCGCCGGAAGTGGTGCGCATTATAGGCACCTGAAAACAGCCGTCAACCGTTTATTTCAGTTTTTAACCCGACTTTAGCGAAACGCGAGCGAACGACTTCTTGCCCGCCTGACAGACATGCGTCGCGCCCAACTCAAATACGAAATCGCGATCCACGACCTGCCCGTCAACACGCACCCCGCCAGAGCCGAGCAGATCGCGCGCCATGGCAGCGTTCTTAACGAGCCCGGCTTTATTGAGAACAGAGGCAATAGGCATGTCCTGCTCGGAAACCAAGTCAATCTGAGGCAGGTCCTCTGGTAGCTCGCCATCCTTCATTCTATTACCTGCCGAGCGATGAGCCGTCGCAGCGGCTTCGTCACCATGGAAACGCGCAACGATTTCCTCAGCCAACTTGATCTTGATGTCGCGCGGATTGGCACCGCGCGACACGTCGGATCGAAACTCGGCAATCTCTTCCTCAGAGCGGAAGCTAAGCAGCTCGAAATACCGCCACATGAGCGAATCAGGAATCGACACCAGCTTGCTATACATCACTCCAGGCGCTTCCTGGATCCCGACGTAGTTCCCAAGGGATTTGGACATCTTCTTGATGCCATCGAGCCCTTCAAGCAACGGCATGGTCACCACGCACTGGGAAGGCTGGCCGTACGCCCGCTGCAGCTCACGCCCCATGAGCAGGTTGAATTTCTGGTCCGTCCCGCCGAGCTCGATATCAGCTTTCAGCGCCACGGAGTCATAGCCTTGAACCAGCGGATACAGGAATTCGTGAATGGAGATCGGTTGGTTGGTCGAGTAACGCTTACTGAAGTCGTCACGCTCGAGCATTCGCGCAACTGTGTACTGGGAAGCCAGGCGAATGAAGTCTGCAGGCGACAGCTGGTCCATCCAGGTAGAGTTGAATGCCACTTCGGTTCTTGCCGGATCCAGAATCTTGAACACCTGAGCCTTGTAGGTCTCGGCGTTCTCCAGCACCTGATCGCGCGTCAGCGGCGGCCTTGTGGCACTTTTGCCACTTGGGTCACCAATCATCCCGGTGAAATCACCTATAAGGAAGACTACCTGATGCCCGAGCTCCTGAAGCTGGCGCATCTTGTTGATCAGCACCGTGTGACCGAGATGAAGGTCGGGAGCCGTCGGATCGAATCCAGCCTTGACGCGCAGCGGCTCGCCTCGCTCAAGCTTGGCAACCAGCTCAGACTCGACGAGCACCTCATCAGCGCCCCTCTTGATCACCGACAACTGCTCTTGAACCGACTTCATGGCAATGCCCCGCACCATCCATTATAAAGGGCGACAACCTTACAATATCGCAGGCCGTTTACAAACCTCGAGGCCTGCACCGGCCGGCAGTTAACTAGCCGCAAGGGTTGCCTCAGCAGGGCTTTGCTTATATTTTAGACAGTTATTTCCCGCACAAAAAATGCCAGAAGCCCAATGATGCCTTCCAAATCAAAAGCTCCGAACTACCCCAAGAGCCATCTTCTGGCTGCTAGTGGTGTAGCCGCGCTGCTGAGCCTGGCGCTGCTCGTATTCCCATCCCGTGAAGTCGAAGCGAAGAAAACCTTCCTCGACCTCAAGCTCGAGTCCTCCGGACAGATCATTGCCGAGCCTGATACCACCGCGCAAAGCCCCGCAGATTCTCCGTTCGCCTACGCTTCCGACATGCAGACATCCGAGCAGGCGAGCAGTGACGAGGACAAACCAGAAGACCAGACTGGCGAGCCGGTCGCCGAAACCGATCCTCTGGCAAAAAGCGTAGTGGTAGCCAATGGGGATACGCTATCGACCGTATTTGCCAAGGTTGGCCTGTCGCCAGCCGTCATGCATGCAGTCCTGGCGAGCAGTCCGGATGCCAAGCAGCTTTCCCGCCTGAAGATCGGTCAGACGCTCGAATTCCAGCTGACCGAGCAAGGTGAGCTCGCGAGCCTGCGAAGCAAGCTCAACAGTCTCGAAACCCTCGCGCTGGAACAAACCCCCAAGGGTTACGTATTCAAGAAAGAGCAGGTGAAGCCGGAGGTCAGTACCGTCTATGCCCGCGGCGAGATCGATAGCAGCCTGTTCCTCGCAGCCAAGCGCGCCGGCCTCAGCCACAACCTGACGATGGATCTGGCCAATGTCTTCGGATATGACATCGATTTCGCGCTCGACATCCGCAAGGGCGACAGCTTCGAGGTCATTTACGAAGAGAAGACTGTGGAAGGTCAGCGCGTAGGTACCGGCAATATCCTGGCTGCCCGCTTTACCAACCGTGGCAAGACCTATTCTGCGGTTCGTTACACCAGCAAGGATGGCACCACCAGCTACTACAACGCCGACGGCACCAGCATGCGCAAAGCGTTTATCCGTACGCCGGTGGACTTCGCCAGAATCAGCTCGCGCTTCTCCAATGGCCGCAAGCATCCCATTCTGAACAAGATTCGTGCACACAAAGGCGTGGATTACGCCGCTCCACACGGCACGCCGATCAAGAGCGCGGGAGATGGCAAGGTCCTGCTGGCAGGCCGCAAGGGGGGTTACGGCAATACCGTGATCATCCAGCACGGCCAGCGCTATCGGACCCTTTACGCGCACATGCAGGGCTTCGCCAAAGGCGTACGCAACGGTTCCACCGTGAAGCAGGGCCAGATCATCGGGTATATCGGGACCACCGGACTTTCCACCGGACCGCACCTGCATTACGAGTTCCAGGTAGACGGTGTCCACGTCGACCCACTCGGACTGAAACTGCCAATGGCCGACCCGATCGCCAAGAGCGAGATGCCACGTTTCATGCAGCAGAGCCAACCCCTGATGGCGCGCATGGATGAAGAAAGGGCCACCATGCTGGCCCTCAACCGGCAGTAATCGTGCCCCTCTATCTGGGAGTGATGTCTGGCACCAGCCTGGATGGTGTGGACCTCGCGCTTGTAGAGCAGACCGACCACACTCGCCTGCTTGCCACCCGCTACCAGGCGATGCCTGACCAGCTCCGCCAGGAGCTGTTGGCGTTGTGCTCATCCTCTGGGGATGAACTGGCGCGGGCGGCCATAGCGGAGCAGCATTGGGCGAAGCTGGTGGCCGGCATGGCCAACCAGCTACTCGCCGAGCAGCACCTCTCGCCCGAATCCGTACGCGCCATCGGCAGCCACGGCCAAACGGTGCGTCATGAACCCCAGCGCGGTTTCACCATTCAGATCGGCAATCCAGCGCTGCTGGCAGAGCTGACCGGCATCACCGTCGTCAGCGACTTCCGCCGTCGCGATGTGGCCGCTGGCGGCCAGGGCGCGCCGCTTGTGCCGGCCTTCCATGAGTCGGTCTTTGGCAGGGCTGATCGAGTGCGCGCGGTGCTTAACATCGGCGGCTTCAGTAATCTCAGTCTTCTATGTCCCGGTAAGCTCACCCATGGTTTCGACTGCGGCCCAGGCAATGCTCTGATGGATGCGTGGATTCAGCGCCACTTGAGCCAACCGTACGACCGTAACGGCGACTGGGCGGCCAGAGGCACGACAGACCAAGGCCTGCTTGGCGACATGCTGCGCGACAGCTTCTTCACGACCCGTGGGCCGAAGAGCACCGGACGCGAGCGATTCAATCTCGAATGGCTGGAAAGAATGCTGGCAGGACGCGAGCACCTGCAGCCCGAAGCAGTACAGGCAACACTGCTCGAGCTGACCGCCAGAAGCATTGCCGAATCACTTGTTGGGAGCCAACCCGATACCCAGGACCTGCTCGTTTGCGGCGGCGGCGCGCATAACCTGGTGCTGATGCGGCGTTTACAAGCGCTACTCCCCGCCATAGATGTCAGAAGCACGGACAGCGAAGGCGTGCCGCCGGATTGGGTGGAAGCGATGGCGTTCGCCTGGCTCGCGCATTGCTGCTTGGAGCGCATCCCTGCCAACCGCCCCAGCGTGACCGGGGCAAGAGGCGCGCGCATCCTCGGCGCCATCTATCCCGCATAGCAAGCCGCGTAAACAAAAACGCCGTGCATAAGCACGGCGTTCTCGGTTCAACGATGGGTCAGATTGAAAACGACTGTCCGCAACCGCAGGTGGTCGTGGCATTCGGATTCTTGATGACAAAGCGCGAGCCTTCCAGACCTTCCTGATAGTCAACCTCAGCACCTGCCAGGTACTGATAGCTCATCGGGTCCACCACGAGACTGACGCCCTCGCGCTCGATAACCGTATCGTCATCGGCCACATCCTCATCGAACGTGAAGCCATACTGGAAACCCGAGCACCCGCCACCCGTGACGAAGACGCGCAGCTTCAGGCGCGGATTGCCTTCCTCATCGACGAGGCTCTTCACCTTGCTCGCAGCCCCCTGACTGAACTGGATGGCGGTGGGCGTGAAGGATTCGACACTCATTGGGTTCTCCTGGCGTGAAACGCCCTACTGCGTTGACGTTGCATTATCGGCTTGCCTGACAAAACCGGTCAACTATTCACCATTGCCCGGTCGAGCTACGTCATGCGACTCCATCACGGCAGCAGCGCCGCATTGCCCAGCCCCATGCGCTCGTCCAGATCAAAAAGGATGTTCATGTTCTGGACGGCCTGACCAGAGGCACCCTTCACCAGATTGTCGATGACCGACAGGATCACGACCAGATCGCCACCCTGAGGGCGGTGCACAGCGATACGGCAGACGTTGGCGCCACGCACGCTACGGGTCTCAGGGTGGCTGCCCGCGGGCATGACGTCCACAAAAGGCTCATCGGCATAGCGCTGCTCGTACAGGCGCTGCAGATCCACCGAAGTATCCGCAACCGTAGCGTACAGTGTCGCATGGATGCCGCGAATCATCGGGGTCAGATGCGGGACGAAGGTCAGGCCAATGTCACCCCGAGCCGCCCGGCGCAGCCCTTGGCTGATTTCAGGCAGATGACGGTGCCCTTTGACGGCGTAGGCCATCATGCTTTCGCCAGCCTCGGTGAACAGCGATCCGATCTTTGCGGCGCGTCCGGCACCACTGACACCGGACTTGCAGTCGGCGATCAAGCGCGACGCATCGGCCAGTCCGTTCTCCAGCAAAGGCAGAAAGCCCAACTGGGTCGCGGTTGGATAGCAGCCAGGTACCGCGATCAGGCGAGCCGTCCTGATCTGATCGCGATTGACCTCCGGCAGGCCGTAAACCGCTTCGGGCAGCAACTCGGGAGCGCCATGAGCCTGGCCGTACCACTTGGCCCACTCATCGGCATCCTGCAATCGGAAATCAGCCGACAGGTCGATCACCCGCGTTCCCGCAGCCAGCAGCTCTCCGGCCAGTGCGTGAGCAACACCATGCGGCGTGGCGAAGAACACGACATCGCAGGCGCCCAGCGTGGCTGCATCGGGCACGCTGAATGCGAGGCCATCGTAATGCCCGCGCAGGTTCGGGAACATGTCGGTGACCATCACTCCATCCTCAGAGCGGGAGGTGATCACCACCACTTCGGCCTGCGGATGCTGAGCGAGCAGGCGCAGCAATTCGACGCCCGTATAGCCTGTGCCGCCTACGATACCGACCTTGATCATGACCTGCCCTCGAACTGAAAACGTAAAGGCGCGATGATAAAGCTGCTTTGATCGCGGGCCAACCGTCGGGATGACGGGCGCGACCCCAGCCACTACTATCGACGCGTCCGCCTTCGAAGGATTCAATCCGATGCTTTACCTCTGGCTCAAAGCGCTGCACATCATCGCCATCGTTTGCTGGTTTGCCGGCTTGTTCTACCTGCCGCGCCTGTTCGTCTATCACGCGATGAGTGACGATCAACCTAGCCGGGAACGCTTCAAGATCATGGAAAGGAAGCTGTACCGCGGCATCATGCTGCCGTCGATGATCGCCACCCTGGTTTTCGGAGTATGGATGGTCATGCTCAACCCCGGATTGTTCAGCACCGGAGGATGGCTCCACGCGAAGCTGACCCTGGTGCTTCTGCTGATCGGCTATCACCACATGTGCGGTGCGCAGATGAAGCGCTTTGCACGTGACGAGAACATGCGGGGCCACGTTTTCTATCGCTGGTTCAACGAGATTCCTGTGCTCTTTCTGATCGCCATCGTCATTCTGGTGGTCATCAAGCCGTTCTGAAAGCTCCGATCAAAGCCGGCCCGGCGGCCGGCTTTGTGGCATACAGCTCGAAGTCTTGGCTGAACCGTGTTGTTTCCGCTGTGCAAGCTCTCTACTCTTGCCCCACCACCCATCTGTGACACGGACGCCACATGCAAGAAGCTCAATTCAGGATTGTCTTCAACGGCGAATTGATGCCAGACATGCCTCTCGAGGCAGTGAAGACCAATCTCGCAGCGCTATTCAAGACCGACCTCGGCAAGGTGGAACGCCTGTTCAGTGGCGAGGCTGCCATCATCAAGAGCAAGCTCAGCAGCAATGAGGCCGACAAGTACCTCGGCGCGCTGCACCGGGCGGGGGCCAGGGCATACAAGGAGCCCGAGCGCATAGCGCCCTCGTTGAGTCTGGTCCAGACCGAGGAAGAACTGGCTGCTGCACGCGTTCATGAGCCCAGCGCCGCTCCGATGACCTGCCCCAAATGCGGCCACGTGCAAAGCCAGTCCAGCGAATGCAGCGCCTGCGGCATCATCATCGACAAGTACCTCGCACGCCAGGCACAGCTGCGCGAGCAGACCAAGCCTCGCAGCGCAAGCGCAGGGCCTTCCCCGTACGCACCTCCCTCGTCCCTCGTAGGCGAGGTCATGCCGATGCACGGGGAACTCAAGCCCTTCTCCGTCAGCGGACGGATCGGTCGACTTCGCTATCTGGCCTGGTCACTGGTCGTCGTGCTCGCGTCAGCGGGGCTGTTCGGCATCGCCGGGATCATCATGGCCATCTCCAGCATTGCCGGCGTGATCTGCATGGGCCTGATCTTCATCGGCATGCTGGTGGTCAACGTACAGATCGGCGTGCAGCGCCTGCACGATTTTGGTTGGTCTGGCTGGCTGCTCCTGCTGAACCTGGTGCCAGTCGTCGGCACGATCTTCCCCTTCGTCATGATGCTCGTGCCGGGAAGCAAAGACGTCAATCGATACGGCTCGCCGCCGCCCCCCAACAGCCTGTCGGTAAAGATACTCGCGACCCTCTGGCTGCTGGTCATCCTGATTGGCGTCGCGGCAGCATTGACCGTGCCGACGCTGGTCGATCTGCGCCAGAGTGCCTTCTGAGGTCAGCAGTCAATCAGCACGCACCGTACGACCCTGCGCCCAGGCGCGCAGGGCCGATAGATGCTCGGACATGACCACCGACAGTGGCGCGGTCGCTCGCAGGCTTTCGAGCAGCATCGCCTGATCGACCGGTCTTTGCTGGGCTTGGGCGGCATAGACGGCGCTGACCACCACCTGCTCGATTTCCGCACCAGAGAATCCTTCACTGGCCTCGGCTAGCGCCATGAGCCCAAGACCGTCCGGCTCCATTTCACGGCGAGCAAGGTGAATTCGGAAAATCTCCGCGCGCGTCGCCAGGTCGGGCAGGTCGACGAAGAACAGTTCGTCAAAGCGCCCTTTGCGCAGCAGCTCAGGCGGCAGCCGATCGATCGCGTTCGCCGTGGCCACCATGAACACCGGGGCGGTGCGCTCAGCCATCCAGGTCAGCAACGTCCCCAATACCCGCTGGCTGACACCGCCGTCCATGTCGCCGGTTGCCAGGCCTTTCTCGATCTCGTCCATCCACAGCACACAAGGCGCCATCTGTTCGGCCAGCGCCAGAGCCTCCCGCAGATTGCGCTCGGTTTCGCCGAAGTACTTGTTGTACAGGCAGGCGAAGTCAAGGCGCAGCAGGGGCAGCCCCCATAAACCGGCAACCGCCTTCGCAGCGAGGCTCTTGCCGCCACCCTGGACCCCGACCAGCATCACTCCGCGTGGCAGGTCGTCACCCTGACCGCCGAGGAATGCGCCCTGACGCTCAGCCAGCCAGCGCTTGAAATTCGCCAGCCCTCCGACTTCCGCAAAGCGCGCGGTTTCGTATTCGAAGCCCAGCACGCCGTCGAGATCCAGCAGCCGGAACTTGGCCCGGTTGAGTTCGGGCAGGTCATCTTGCGTGATGGCGCCGTCATCGCAGATGACATTGCGCGCGAGGGCTCGCGCCTCGGCGTGGCTCAGGCCGCGCAGATTCTTCACGACCTGCTGCAGGGTTCGATTGTCGGTGCGAACCCTCGCCCCTCGATTGCGCTCGCTCCAGCGAGTGGCTTCCTCACGAACGATCGCGAGCAGCTCCTCTTCGGCAGGCAAGGACAGGCTGAATCGTGCAGCGAGGCGTTGCACCTCGGGCGGCAGCTTGAGCGCATGCGACACCAGGACGATGGTGGGCGCCATGGGCGCTTCGCTCAGTGCAATATCCTTGAGCAAGCGCACCAGCTTTGGCTCGTCCAAGTATGGATGCAGGTCGCAGAACACATAGAGGTTCGCCCGAACGTCCTGCTTCACCCGCTTGAGCGCCACCTCCGGCGAACAGCTCTCATCGCCGCCTTGCAGCTCACCCCCGAAACCCAGATGCCGCAGCCCTTCGGTGGCAGACCAGACGTAAAAACCCAGGCCTTGCCGTACGGCCAGCCCCGTCAGGGTTTCGAGCACCCGCCGCTCGTCCCAGGACTCGACCAGCACGAGTTTGACGCGCGATTCGAGCACAAGGCCCAGATCATGGATATCGTTCTTCACCTCACCTCCCTGTGCAGGCTCACCCTGGCTGGACCGCCCTGATACACTGTACGGCCGACGCAATCGGAGAACCGTCATGGATTGCCTGTTTTGCAAGATCGTGGCCGGGGAAATCCCGGCGCGCAAGCTTTATGAGGACGATCAGGTCATTGCCTTCCACGACATTGGCGCTCAGGCTCCCGTCCACTTTCTGGTCATTCCGAAAAAGCACATTGCCACGCTGCATGATTTGAGCGAGAAGGACGACAAGGTGCTCGCCGGGCACATCCTCTTCACGGCGCAGCGCCTGGCCGAAGAACAGGGCTGCCAGGATGGCTTTCGAGTCGTAATGAACTGCAACGACCTTGGCGGGCAGACGGTCTATCACATTCATATGCACGTACTCGGACAACGCCAGATGCACTGGCCGCCCGGCTGACGGCAGCGCAATCCCCGCACCGCGAATGATGCCTTGCTAGCGACCTCATCTTTTTCCGGAGGACATATGCCCAGCCAACGCCACTACTCCCCTGCCGACCGACTGCTCATGCAGGCCGATGCGGCATTACGGACGCTGCTCCCGTTCAGCGGTCAACCCTCGCGCCCTTCGCCGGCACTGCTGAAGACCGAGGCGGAGCTCAGCGAGAGTGAAGCCCGCCATGTTGCCGGGTTGATGCGCATCAACCACACCGGTGAAGTCTGCGCCCAGGCGCTTTACCAGGGGCAGGCACTGACGGCGCGCCTGCCGCAGGTGCGCCAGGCGATGGAGCAGGCTGCGGATGAGGAGATCGATCATCTGGCCTGGTGTGAGCAGCGCATCCGCCAGCTGGGCAGCCACACCAGTGTGCTCAACCCGATTTTCTATGGCCTTTCCTTCGGCATCGGGGCCTCGGCCGGGTTGATCAGCGACCGCATCAGTCTCGGCTTTGTCGCGGCGACCGAAGACCAGGTCTGCAAGCACCTGGACGATCACCTCGGCCAGTTGCCAGCCGGGGATGAGAAATCCCGAGCCATTCTCGAGCAGATGCGCGAGGACGAAGCAGGGCATTCCACGGCGGCGATCGAAGCCGGCGGGCTGCGCTTCCCGGCACCCGTCAAGTTCGGCATGAGCCTGGTTTCCAAGGTCATGACCAAAGCCACCTACCGCATCTGAATAGGCGAGCGGGCACAAGGGCGCAGCGGCGCCCTTTCTTGTTTATGTCGATCATCTGATACGCCGGGCATGTATCCGCGAAGACACAATTGAATTCATGCTCGATGCGATGTGTTCGTTCCCTCGATCCGAATGAGCCCGCGCGAAAAGCCGAAGGTGACGATGTTCGATCGAATCTTCGATCAGCAAAGAGTGCCTTCAGCGGCGAGATCACGGCAATGTCGAGATATTTGCACTTGTGATCGATCACATCGCTAAGAATCTGGTGAGCCATTCGGCGTCGTAAGTGTCGTCCATGCGTTGTACATACGCCAGTTGATCTCAGACGTCGCGGCATGCAGAGCCATATATATCGGAGTTCAATGCCTTGGTCAGGTTATTGAGCCTGGCCGGACCTGCACGGCCACGATCAGTCCAGTTCGACGATTTCGTAGGCGTGGGTGATCTCGACGCCAGCTCTACCGAGCATGATGGAAGCGGAGCAGTACTTCTCGGCCGACAGCTCGACGGCGCGCTTGACCTGACCCTCCTTCAACCCGCGGCCCTTGACGACGAAACGCAGGTGGATACGGGTAAATACCTTGGGGTCTTCCGAAGCGCGTTCGGCCTCTACGAAGGCTTCGCAGCTATCGACCGCCTGTCGCGACTTTTTCAGGATGCTGACCACGTCGAAATTGCTGCAGCCACCCAGGCCGAGCAGCAGCATCTCCATGGGCCGTACACCGAGGTTTCGCCCACCATTCTCCGGCGGTCCATCCATCACAACGACATGACCGCTTCCGGATTCGCCCAGAAACATAGCGCCGTCAACCCATTGAATGCGCGCTTTCATCGCCAACTCCATTTAAATCAGGGCGAATAGCTTAACATGGGCCTCGAGATCGTCAGCGACAACACACACGACTAAAGGTGCGTTGACCAGCACGTTTCCAATATCGCAACTTTGCTATTGGACTACCTTCATCGTTAAGCTGACGAGAGCTGAATCACAGCCAAAATAACAATAATCAGTCCTTTCAAATACTTATCCGGGACCCACAGCATGGTAGCTATCTCTCTTACGCCCAAGATAAAGAACATCGACAAGTTGCTCGCGCATTGCCATAGACGGCGATACACGGCAAAAAGCACGATCATTTATGCAGGCGACCGATGCGAGTCGCTCTTTTTCATCGTTAAAGGCTCGGTCACCATCCTTATCGAGGATGATGACGGCCGCGAGATGATCATCGCTTACCTGAACGCGGGCGACTTTTTCGGAGAGATGGGGCTTTTCGAAAAGGAAGGTTCGGACAAGGAACGTAGCGCCTGGGTCCGCGCAAAAACCGAGTGCGAAGTGGCCGAGCTGAGCTACGCGAAATTCCGCGAGCTGACCCAGCAGGATCCGGACATTCTCTATGCCCTCGGCAGCCAGATGGCCGAACGCCTGCGCAACACCACGCGCAAGGTCGGAGACCTGGCCTTTCTCGACGTCACCGGCCGCGTCGCGCGCACGCTGCTGGATCTGTGCAAGCAGCCCGACGCCATGACCCATCCGGACGGCATGCAGATCAAGATCACCCGTCAGGAAATCGGTCGCATTGTTGGCTGCTCCCGTGAAATGGTCGGCCGCGTGCTGAAGAGCCTGGAGTCGCAGGGTCTCGTCTACGTCAAAGGCAAGACCATGGTGGTGTTCGGCACCCGCTGACCCGTCAGACTCGCCGCCTGTCCGCGTCACGCGGGCAGGCGGTCATTCCGGATCGGCGACCACACCGCGGCTTCGAGCCCGGTCGGGAAAGAACAACCGCTGCAACTCGACGCCCGGCTGCTCGGCGCGCATGAAAGCCTCGCCTACCAGAAACGCGTAGACCTGATTGATTTCCATCAGCTCGACGTCAGCCCGATTGAGAATCCCGCTCTCGGTAATCACCAGACGATCCTTCGGCACCCGCGGCAGCAGGTCCAGCGTGGTCTCCAGACTGACCTCGAACGTGTGCAGGTTGCGGTTGTTGATGCCGACCAGCGGAGTCTCCAGGCGCAGCGCCCGCTCCAGTTCGTCGCCATCGTGCACCTCGACCAGAACGTCCAGGCCGTGAGCCTTGGCCACCGCCGCCAGCTCATGCATCCGCGCATCGTCCAATGCCGCCACGATCAGCAGGATGCAGTCGGCGCCAAGTGCGCGCGCCTCGACCACCTGATAGGGATCGATCATGAAGTCCTTGCGAATCACCGGCAGCGAACAGGCCGCACGGGCTTGCTGCAGATAGGCATCGGCACCCTGGAAGAAATCGATGTCGGTCAGCACCGACAGACAGGCAGCTCCGCCGACCTCGTAACCGGCCGCGATCTCGGCAGGCAGGAACGGGTCGCGAATGACGCCCTTGCTCGGCGAGGCCTTCTTCACTTCGGCGATCACCGCTGGCTCCTTGGCGTTCACGCGCTGCTCGAGCGCCGCCGCGAAGCCGCGCACCGGGTCGGCGATCGCGGCCTGCTGCTCCAGCTCTGCCAGGCCGATTCGACGGCTGCGCTCGGCAACCTCCTCGAGCTTGCGCGCTATGATCTTCTCCAGCACGGTCGGCACACTCATTTCTGATTCTCCTGCTTGAACACCGCGGTGAAGGACACCAGCTCTTCCAGCTTGTCGCGGGCGATACCCGAGCACAGCGCGTCATGGGCCATTTCCACGCCCTGCTTCAGCGTGGTCGCCACATCGGCGGCATAAAGCGCGGCCCCGGCGTTAAGCACGATCATGTCGGCAGCCTTCTGCCCGTTCTCGCTCTTGCGCCGGCCCAGCGCATCCCGGATCAGCGCCAGCGAGCCCTGGGCGTCCTCGACATTGAGGCCGATCAGGCTCTGACTCTTGATACCGAAATCCTCGGGCTGGATGCTGTACTCACGGATCTCGCCGTCCTTCAGCTCGGCGACATGAGTCGGCGCCGCCAGGCTGATCTCGTCCAGCCCATCCTGCGCGTGCACCACCAGCACATGCTTGCTGCCCAGCCGAGACAACACTTCGGCCATCGGCCGGCACAACGCCTTGCTGAACACGCCGAGCACCTGATGCCGGACACCCGCCGGGTTCGCCATCGGCCCGAGGATGTTGAACAGGGTACGCAACCCGAGTTCGCGGCGAGGCCCGGCCGCGTACTTCATGGCGCCATGATGGGCCGGTGCGAACATGAAACCGACACCGACGGTATCGACACTGCGCGCCACCTGCTCGGGCGTCAGGTCGAGGAAGACCCCGGCCGCCTCGAGCAGATCGGCACTGCCGCTCTTGCCGGATACCGCACGGTTGCCGTGCTTGGCCACCTTGCCGCCAGCAGCCGCAACGACGAACGAGGCAGCGGTGGAAACGTTGAAGATGTTCATCCCGTCGCCACCGGTGCCACAGGTGTCGACCAGCTTGTCGGTGTCGAAACGCACCGGAGCGGCCAGCTCGCGCATGACCTGCACGGCGCCGACGATCTCGTCGATGGTTTCGCTCTTCATGCGCATGCCCATGAGGAACGCACCGACCTGCGCGTCTGTGCACTGACCGGTCATGATCTGGCGCATCACCGCCTGCATTTCCTCGGTGGTCAGATCCAGCTGGCCGACGATGCGGTTGAGGGCTTCCTTGATATCCATCAGCGCACGCCTCCGGTCTGCTTCAGAAAATTCGCGAACAGCTCATGGCCCTGGTCGGTAAGGATCGACTCGGGGTGGAACTGCACGCCCTCGATGTTCAGCGTCTTGTGTCGCAGCCCCATGATCTCGTCCACCGAACCGTCATCGAACTGAGTCCAGGCGGTGATCTCCAGGCAATCGGGTAGCGTTTCGCGCTTGACCACCAGCGAGTGGTAACGGGTGACGGTCAGCGGATTATTGAGCCCGGCGAACACACCCTGATCATGGTGAAACACCGGACTGGTCTTGCCGTGCATGGCCTGACGGGCGCGCACCACATCGCCACCGAAGGCCTGACCGATGCTCTGGTGGCCGAGGCAGACGCCGAGAATCGGCAACTTGCCGGCGAAATGACTAATCAGCTCCAGCGACACACCGGCCTCGTTCGGCGTGCACGGGCCGGGCGAGACGACGATACGCTCCGGATTCAGCGCTTCGATTTCGGCTACGCTCAGTTCGTCGTTGCGCACCACTTTGACGTCAGCGCCCAGCTCGCCGAGGTACTGCACGACGTTGTAGGTAAAGGAATCGTAGTTATCCAACATCAGCAGCATGATCAGTTCTCCTGCTCGTCGCGCTCGGCGAGGGCTACCGCGCGGAACATGGCGCGGCGCTTGTTCAGCGTCTCTTCCCATTCAAGGGCCGGCTGCGAGTCGGCAACGATGCCGGCACCGGCCTGCACATGCAGCTCGCCGTCCTTGATCACCGCGGTACGGATGGCGATGGCGGTATCCATGTTGCCGTTCCAGGCGAGATAGCCGACGGCGCCGCCGTACACACCACGCTTGACCGGCTCGAGCTCGTCGATGATTTCCATGGCGCGAATCTTCGGTGCACCCGAGAGCGTGCCGGCCGGAAGGATCGCGCGCAGCGCGTCAATCGCCGTCAGGGGCGCCTTGAGCTGGCCGGTGACGTTGGAAACGATGTGCATGACATTCGAATAGCGCTCGATGACCATCTTCTCGGTCAGCCGCACCGTGCCGGTCTGGGCGACACGACCGACGTCGTTGCGCCCCAGGTCGATCAGCATCAGGTGTTCGGCGAGCTCCTTGGCATCGCTGAGCAGGTCCTGCTCCAGCGCCAGATCAGCTTCTTCGTTGGCGCCGCGTGGACGGGTGCCGGCGATGGGGCGGACCGTGACCAGACCTTCCTCGACGCGCACCAGCACTTCCGGCGACGACCCCACCACGTGGAAGTCGCCGAAGTTGAAGAAGTACATGTAGGGCGTCGGGTTGAAGCAGCGCAGTGCGCGGTAGAGATCGATCGGCGCAGCCTTGAACGGGATCGACATGCGCTGGGAAATCACCACCTGCATGCAGTCGCCGGCGAGGATGTAGTCCTTGATGCGATTGACCGCCTGCTCGTAATCCTCGCGGCTGAAGCTGGAGCGGAAGGTCGGTTCGGCACCGTTGCTCCTTTCGAAATCCAGGCCCAGGCGCGGGGTGATCGACTGGCGCAGCTTCGCCCGAAGCGCCTGCAGGCGGGCCTGACCAGCCTCATAGGCTTCCGGCTGCGACGGGTCGACCAGCACGATGCAGTGCAGCTTGCCGGCGAGGTTGTCGAACACCACCACGGCGTCGGAAACCATCAGCAGGATATCCGGTGTGCCCAGCGGATCCGGGTTGGGGCAACTGCCCAGTTTGCGCTCGACATAGCGCACGCTGTCGTAGCCGAAGTAGCCGACCAGCCCGCCATTGAAGCGCGGCAGGCCTTCGACCGGCGCGACGCGGTAGCGCTGCTGGAAGGACTCGACGAAGGCCAGCGGGTCCTCGACCTCGCAGGCCTCGGTCTCGACGCCATCGGTAGTCACGCTGATGCGGTGGTCCTGCACGCGCAGCACGGTGCGGCATGGCAGGCCGATGATCGAATAGCGCCCCCACTTCTCGCCGCCCTGAACGGATTCGAGCAGATAGGAGTTCGGCGCATCGGCCAGTTTCAGGTACAGCGACAGCGGCGTGTCGAAGTCGGCAAGGGTTTCGAACGACAGGGGGATGCGGTTATGGCCTTCGGCGGCCAAACGCAGGAATTCTTCGCGGGTCATGTCAGCCTCGTGGTCTGAGGAGGGTTCGAACGAACAACGGCAAACGCGCCGGCCTGGCCGGCAGGAAAAAGTCAGGCGCGCCAGCGCCAACGGGCCAGAGCCTTGATGACTTTCATCCATTGTCTGCGGGTGAGCACCACGAGCTGATCTCTTCGGTGGGTCAAAAAGAGTCCGGCCACACTAGCGCAGGCCCGGAACCGAAGCAACCAGCTCGCGCAGGTCGTCGAGCACCAGCGCCGGCTGCTCATCCGCAATGGGCTCGCCGTGGTTGTAGCCGTAGGTAAGCGCGACACAGCGTACTGTCGCGGCCTTGGCAGCCCGTACGTCGTTGCGTGAGTCCCCAACGAACAGCGATTCGCTGGGCGCAACGCCCGCCTTGTCCATCACCCAGAACAGCGCCGCCGGATCGGGTTTCTGCTGCGGCAAGGTATCGCCACCGACCAGCCAATCGAAGTATCCGGCCAGCCCCTTCTCCTCCAGCAAAGGTTCGATGAACTGCGCCGGCTTGTTGGTGATGATTGCCAGTTTCACCCTACGCTCGCGCAGCCAGTCCAGACAGTCACGAACGCCCGGATAGACAGCGGTCAGCTCGTGGCCGCCGGCGTAGGCCTGCATGAACAGCGCCAGCGCCTCGTCAGCCAGCTCGTCGGCCACACCGTCATGGTCCAGCTGCCCGGCCAAGGCGCGACGCACCAGCACCCGCGAGCCATTGCCGACCCAGTCGCGTACCCGCTCGATGCCGGCGGGCTCGCGACCGAGCAGCATCAGCATCTTGTCCACCGCGGCGGCCAGGTCCGGTACCGAGTCCATCAGGGTGCCGTCCAGATCGAACATCACCAGCCGTGGCAGCGTGCCGTCGAACAGTTGCTCCAGGCGAGTCATGGGCGGGCCAGCGCCAGCTCGGCGCGCATCTGGTCGATCACCGCCTTGTAGTCCGGCTGGTTGAAGATGGCCGAGCCGGCGACGAAGGTGTCGGCGCCTGCTGCGGCGATCTCGCGGATGTTCTTCGGATTGACGCCGCCATCGATCTCCAGGCGAATCTCACGGCCGCTGGCGTCGATCAGGGCGCGCGCCTCGCGCAGCTTGTCCAGCGTGCCGGGAATGAACTTCTGCCCGCCGAAGCCGGGGTTGACGCTCATCAGCAGAACCATGTCGACCTTGTCCATGACGTACTTGAGCACGTCCAGCGGTGTCGCCGGGTTGAACACCAGACCGGCCTTGGCGCCGCCGTCCTTGATCAGCTGCAGCGAACGGTCGATGTGCTCGGAGGCTTCCGGGTGGAAGGTGATGTAGCTGGCGCCGGCCTCGAGGAAATCGCCGATCATGCGATCCACCGGCTTGACCATCAGGTGCACGTCGATGGGCGCGGTGACGCCATGCTTGCGCAGCGCCGAGCAGACCATCGGGCCGATGGTGAGGTTGGGCACGTAGTGGTTGTCCATCACGTCGAAATGGACGATGTCGGCGCCGGCGGCCAGCACGTTGTCCACTTCCTCGCCCAGGCGGGCGAAATTGGCGGAAAGAATCGAAGGGGCGATGGCGAACGGCTGCATGACGACCTCGGGTAGCACGGCAAGATGCCGCGCATTGTACCCGAGGGGTCAGGGTTGCGGCGCGCCTGACATCCGCTCACGAATGCCAGCGCGCCAGGTCAGATCAGGTCAGCTCGTCGAAGCACTCGCCGAGGATGGCCAGGCCGCGCTCGAGCAGCTCGTCCTCGACGGTCAGCGGCACCAGCACGCGCAGCACGTTGTAGTAGGTACCGCAGGACAGCAGGATCAGCCCCTTGTCCCGCGCCCGGGCGACGATCTGCGACGTCAGCGCCGCGGCCGGTCGCGCCAGGTCGCCATCCTCGAACAGCTCGATGGCGATCATCGCGCCGAGGCCGCGTACCTCGCCGATCTCCTTGTGCTTGGCCTGGATCGCCTTGAGGCCGGCGGTGAGCTTCTCCGCCACCGCCTTGCAGCGGTCGAGCAGATGCTCCTCCTCGAAGATTTCCATGACCGCCAGCGCCGCCGCGCAGGACAGCGGGTTGCCGGCATAGGTGCCGCCCAGCCCGCCGGGCGCGATGGCATCCATGATCTCGGCCTTGCCGCACACGCCGGCGATCGGGAAGCCGCCGCCGACGGATTTGGCGAAGGTGGTCAGGTCGGCGACCACGCCCATCTGCTCCATGGCGAAGAAGGTGCCGGTGCGTCCGGCGCCGGTCTGGACCTCGTCGGCGATCAGCAGGATGCCGTGCTCGTCGCAGAGCGCGCGCAGGCGGGCCATGAAATCCTTCGGCGCGACATTGAAGCCGCCCTCGCCCTGCACCGGTTCGACGATGATCGCGGCGATGTCGCGCGGCTCGGCATCGTTCTTGAAGATGCGCTCGATGCTCGCGATCGAGTCATCGACACTGACGCCATGGATCGCGCAGGGATACTGCGCACGGAAGATCCCGCCCGGCATCAGGCCCATGCCGGCGGAGTACGGGGCGACCTTGCCGGTCAGGCCGAGGGTCATCATGGTGCGGCCGTGATAGGCGCCGGTGAAGGCAATCACGCCGGCACGGCCGGTGGCGGCGCGGGCGATCTTCACCGCGTTCTCCACGGCCTCGGAGCCGGTGGTGACCAGCAGGGTCTTCTTGGCGAAATCACCCGGCACCCGCGCGTTGATCTTCTCGCACAGCTCGACGTACGGCTCGTAGGCCAACACCTGGAAGCAGGTGTGGGTGAGCTTGTGCAGCTGGTCTTCCACCGCCTTGACGATCTTAGGGTGCAGGTGGCCGGTATTCAGCACGGCGATGCCGCCGGCGAAATCGATGAACTCGCGGCCCTCCACATCCACCACGCTGCTGTTCTTCGCGTGGTCGGCAAAGATCGGGTGGATCTGGCCGACGCCACGGGGAACGGCGGCGACACGGCGTTGCATCAGGGATTCGTTGGTCTTGCTCATAAGCTCCTCGGTAGCCGCTCATCGTCGGCACGGGTCGGAAAGAACGCCAGGAAGCGGGCGCGGCAGCATACGATGATCGACTGCCGCACCCTCCAGAGCGTTCGGATTACAGTAAAACTCCGTGCATTATTTTGCACGCCTGATTTGAGCCGCTTGGTCAGATGCCGCCCAGACACAGGTATTTGATTTCCACGTATTCATCCAGGCCGTACTTCGAGCCTTCACGACCGAGGCCCGATGCCTTCATGCCACCGAACGGCGCCACCTCGGTGGAGATCACCCCGGTGTTGATGCCCACCATGCCGTACTCCAGCGCCTCGGCGACGCGGAACACGCGGCTCAGGTCGCGGGCGTAGAAATAGGCGGCAAGGCCGAACTCGGTGTCGTTGGCCTGGCGGATCACCTCGGCCTCATCGCGGAAGCGGAACAGCGGCGCCAGCGGGCCGAAGGTTTCTTCGCGCGCCACGGCCATCTCGGCAGTGACGCCGCCCACCAGCGTCGGTTCGAAGAAGTTGCCACCCAACGCATGGGGTTTGCCACCGGCCAGCAGGGTGGCACCCTTGGCGAGCGCGTCCTGCAGATGGCGATGCACCTTGGCCACGGCTGCGGCGTCGATCAGCGGACCGGTGGTCACGCCCTCCTCCGCTCCGTTGCCGACCTTCAGCCGCGCGACCGCCGCGGAGAATTTGTCGACGAAGGCGTCGTAGATGCCGTCCTGCACGTAGATGCGATTGGCACATACGCAGGTCTGCCCGGCGTTGCGGTACTTGGAGATCATCGCGCCCTCGACCGCCGCGTCCAGATCGGCGTCGTCGAAGACGATAAAGGGTGCGTTGCCGCCAAGCTCCAGCGAGAGCTTCTTGAGCGTCGGCGCGCACTGCTGCATCAGCTTGATGCCCACCGCCGTCGAGCCGGTGAACGAGAGCTTGCGCACCACCGGGTGTTCACAGAGCTCGGCGCCCACTTCGCGGGACATGGCGGCATCGGCGGTGATCACGCTGAACAGCCCCGCCGGGATGCCCGCGCGCTCGGCCAGTGCGGCCAGTGCCAGCGCCGAGAATGGTGTCTGCGGTGCCGGCTTGAGCACCATGGCGCAGCCCGCGGCGAGGGCCGGGCCGGCCTTGCGGGTGATCATCGCGCTGGGAAATTCCACGGCGTGATTGCCGCGGTGACACCGACCGGCTCCTTCTGCACCAGGATGCGCTTGTCGCCCGCGTGGGCCGGGATCACGTCGCCGTACAGGCGCTTGCCTTCCTCGGCGAACCATTCGAGGAAGGATGCGGCGTAGGCCACCTCACCCCGCGCCTCGGCCAGCGGCTTGCCCTGTTCGGCGGTCATGATCCGCGCCAGGTCTTCCTGATTCTCCAGCATCAGTTCGTACCAGCGCCGCAGGCGCGCAGCGCGCTCCTTCGCCGTCAGCGCGCGCCAGGCCGGCTGGGCTGCCTGCGCGGCTTCGATGGCGCGGCGGGTTTCACCACGGCCCATGTTCGGCACGACGCCGATCAGCTCGCCGGTGGCCGGGTTGAAGATCTCGGTGCGCGCGCCGCTATCGGCCTCGCACCATTCACCGTTGAGATAGGCCGTTTGGCGCAACAGCTCGGGTTGCCCAAGTTGCAGAGTCATGTGCGTATTCCGTCAGGCAGGTTGTTGGGTGCGCAGCTTCTCGGCGCGGCCTCGCAGCCACTCCAGGGTCAGCAGCAGAGCGATGGAGAAGCCGATCAGCAACGTCGCCGCGGCGGCGATGGTCGGGCTGAGGTTCTCGCGGATGCCGCTGAACATCTGCCGTGGCAGGGTGATCTGCTCGGGGCCGGCGAGGAACAGCGTCACCACCACTTCATCGAACGAGGTGGCGAAGGCGAACAGCGCGCCGGAAATAACCCCCGGTGCGATCAGCGGCAGGGTTACCCGGAAGAACGCGGTCAGCGGCGAGGCGCCAAGGCTGGCCGCGGCGCGCACCAGGTTGTAGTTGAAGCCCTGCAGCGTCGCCGACACCGTGATGATCACGAAGGGCACGCCGAGCACCGCGTGCACCAGGATCAGCGACAGGTAGCTGTTGCCCATGCCCAGCGGGGCGAAGAACAGGTAGCTGGCGACACCGATGATCACCACCGGCACCACCATCGGCGAGATCAGCACCGTCATCAGCAGCGCCTTGCCGCGGAACTCCGCGCGGGTCAGGCCGACCGCCGCCAGGGTGCCAAGGACCACGGCGAGCAAGGTCGCGGCCGGGGCGATGAGCAGACTGTTCTTCAGCGAGCGCATCCAGTCCGCCGAGGTGAACAGCGCCTCGTACCAGCGCAACGAGAACCCCTGCAGCGGATAGACCAGGAACGAACCGGAGTTGAACGACAGCGGCACGATGACCAGCACCGGCACGATCAGAAACAGCAGCACCAGCGCGCAGAGGATGCGCAGCGCGTAGTACCAGGCCCGTTCGACGGGCGACATGTAGGGGCTCAGCATGAACGGTTCTCCTGCCCGGCATGAAGACTCTGAAAAGGCGGCCGCGCCGCGACGTGCGTCATCTCAACCCAGCCGCAGGCGACTGGCACCGACCAGCCAGCTGTAGATGACGTACAGCAGCATGGTGGCGAGCAGCAGCAGGCCGCCCAGCGCCGTGGCCATGCCCCAGTTGATGGTGGTGTTGGTATAGAAAGCGACGAAATAGCTGACCATCTGGTCGTTCGGGCTGCCGAGCAGCGCCGGGGTGATGTAGTAGCCGATGGCGATGATGAACACCAGCAGGCTGCCGGCACCGACCCCGGCCAGCGTCTGCGGGAAGTACACCCGCCAGAAGCTGGCGAACGGATGACAGCCCAGCGAGACCGCCGCACGCATGTAGCTCGGCGAGATGTTCTTCATCACGCTGTAGATCGGCAGGATCATGAACGGCAGCAGGATGTGCACCATGGCGATGTACACACCGGTGCGGTTGAACACCAGCTGCAGCGGCTCGTCGATCAGGCCCATCTTGAGCAGCGCACCGTTGATCAGCCCGCCCGACTGCAGCAGCACGAGCCACGCCGCCACGCGCACCAGGATCGAGGTCCAGAACGGCAGCAGCACCAGGATCATCAGCAGGTTGCTCTGCCGCGCCGGCAGGTTGGCCAGCAGATATGCCAGCGGATAGGCCAGCAGCAGACAGATCACCGTGATCACCAGGCCCATCCAGAACGTGCGGGCAAAGATGTCCAGGTACACCGCCTGATCCGGCGAGACCTTGGCCAGCTCACCCAGCTCGTCGATGCGGTGATCCAGCGCCGCCAGCAGGTAATAACCGGTCACCGCACTGTCGTTACGCTGGATGATCTGCCAGAACGCCGGATCGCCCCAGCGCTCGTCGAGCGACTCCAGCGCCTCCTGATACGACGCGGGCGTCTCGCGGAACGGCAGCGCTCGCGCGGTCTTGGTCAGCAAGCTGCGGTAGCCGGCCAGCTCCATGTTCAACCGCTTGGACAGATCGCCCAGGGTTTGCTCGCGACGCGCCTGATAGAGGTCCTCGGCCAATGCCTGGTAGGCGGGTTCCGCCGGCAGTCCGCGACCATCCCATGCGGCCAGCGCCTCCAGCGTGCGCGGCAACGTGTTCACCACCTCCGGATTCTCGACACTGCGCCAGAGCAGGGAGGCGATGGGAACCAGGAAGGTCAGCAACACGAACAGCAGCAGCGGCAGGATCAGCGCCTGCGACTTGAGCTTGTTCACCCGTTCGGCCCGTGCCAGTCGCTGTTTCAGATTGGGCTCGGCGATCTGGTTCGCCGGCAGGGATATTGCTGTGGCCATGAAGACTCCGCGATTCGTTCCGATGGCTGGGACCGGCCCCGCCAGTGCGGCGGGGCTCCAGGGTCAGCGTGCTGCCCAGGCGTTGAAACGCTGTTCGAGCTGTTCGCCGTAGTCGGCCCAGAAGGTCACGTCCATCGCCACCTGGTCGGCAATGTTCTCCGGCGCGGTGGGCATCTGCGCCAGGCGCTTTTCATCCAGCAGCGACACGGCCTGGGTGTTCGCCGGGCCATAGGCGATGTTCTCGGCATAGGCCTTCTGCTGCTGCGGCTCGACGGTGAAGGCGATGAACTTGCGTGCCTGCTCCTGACTCTTGGCACCCTTGGGGATGGCCCAGGAATCGAAGTCGTAGATGCCGCCGTTCCAGACGATCTGCAAGTTGCTCTCGTTCTGCACGGCAGCGATGCGGCCGTTGTAGGCGCTGCTCATCACCACGTCGCCGGAGGCGAGGAACTGCGGCGGCTGCGCGCCGGCTTCCCACCACTGGATGTGCGGCTTGAGCTGATCGAGCTTTCTGAAGGCGCGGTTCTGGCCGTCCTTGGTGGCCAGCACCTGATAGACCCCCTTGGCCGGCACACCATCGGCCATCAGCGCAAATTCCAGGGTGTACTTGGCACCCTTGCGCAGGCCGCGCTTGCCGGGGAATTTCTCGGTATCCCAGAAATCCGCCCAGCCGGACGGCGCGTTCTTGAGCTTGTCGGCGTTATAGGCGAGTACCGTCGACCAGACGAAGAAGCCAACGCCGCAGGGCTGTATCGCACCCTCGACGAAATCGTCCGGATTGCCGACGACGCCCGGATCGAGCTCCTCGAACAGCCCCTCGTCACAACCGCGCGCCAGCTCAGGCGACTCCACCTCCACCAAGTTCCACGACACACTGTTGGTGTCGACCATCGCCTTGACCTTGGCCATTTCGCCGTTGTATTCGCCGGCGACGATGCGGCCGTGACCGGCGGCTTCCCACGGCTGATAGAAGGCCTTCACCTGGGCCTGCTTGTTGGCGCCGCCGAAGCTCACCGCAGTGAGGTTCTCGGCAGCCGCTTGCCCGGCACAGACGAGTCCGAGCGCCAGCGCGGACAGTTTCAGGTAGTTGCTCATACCAGTTCGCTCCATGATGCAGTTTTAGGGTTCTTGTAATGCCTCAGGCCGCCTGCAGCGGGTCGAGCGCCCGGACGTGCTCGACGTGCCAGCCGATCGGCACCACGTCGCCCACGCGCAGGGCTTGGTCGAACTCGGCGATCGGCTGCTTGACGAAGAAATCGCTGACGCCGCAGACCTCGAGACGGATGCGGATGTGGTCGCCCAGGTAGATGAACTCGGCAACGCGCCCGGTGAAGCGGTTCGGGCAGCTGGCACTGGCACCGTTGAGCAGCACCCGCTCCGGACGGATCGACAGGCTGACCGGCGACCCCGTCGCACCGACATTGACCGCCAGCGCCTCGACGGTTTCGCCGCGGCCGAGCTTGACCGTGCAGCTCTCGCCACGCCGCTCCAGCAGGTGCGCCGGCAGGCGGTTGTTTTCGCCGAGAAAGTTGGCGACGAAGGTGTTCAACGGCTTTTCGTACAGGGTGCGCGGGTCTTCGATCTGCTGGATCTGGCCCTGATGGAACACCGCCACCCGATCGGACATGGTCAGAGCCTCACCCTGGTCGTGGGTGACGTACACGACGGTGACGCCGAGGCGCTCGTGCAGGTGCTTGATCTCCATCTGCATCTGCTCGCGCAGCTGCTTGTCCAGTGCGCCCAGCGGTTCGTCCATCAGCACCAGCTGCGGCTCGAACACCAGCGCGCGGGCCAGCGCCACGCGCTGCTGTTGGCCACCGGAAAGCTGCGCCGGATAGCGGTTGCGAAAGCCCTCCAGCTGGACCATCGCCAGCGCCCGCTTGACCCGCTCCTTGATGTCCGGCTTGGCCATGCCGCGCACGCTGAGGGGGAACGCCAGGTTTTCCGACACGGTCATGTGCGGGAACAGCGCGTAGTTCTGGAACACCATGCCCATGTCGCGCTTGTGCGGCGGCACGTTGTTGATCGCCCGGCCGTCGAGGAGGATTTCTCCTGCGGTGGGCGTCTCGAAGCCGGCCAGCATCATCAGGCTGGTGGTCTTGCCCGAGCCGGACGGCCCGAGCAGGGTGAGGAATTCGCCGCGGCGGATGTCCAGGTTGAGATCCCGGACAATCAGCGACTCGCCGTCATAACTCTTCTGGACGCCGCGAAAGCTCACCAGGATATCGTTCGTCGTTGACTCGACCATGCTGCTGCACCTGCCTAACCGTTGAACCGTGGCCACAGCGTAGAAGCGCAGCGGCGGCGGAAAAATCGGTGCAGCGGAGCGATTGCCCTAGGCGTGCAGGAGAGTCGCGTGTAGGGAACGCCCTACAGCCGGGTCGGCGGGCGGGAGCTCAGACCAGCTTGTGCTCCATGGCGTAGCGCACCAGGTCGGCCACGGAATGCGCGGCCAGCTTCTGCATCAGGCGGGCCTTGTGGGTGCTGATGGTCTTGCTGCTCAGGGCCAGCTTGCCGGCGATGTCGTTTACCGAATCGCCCTGCACCAGGCGTTCGAACACCGAGTACTCGCGCTCGGAAAGCAATGCATGGGGCGGCCGCGAATCGGTCAGACCGACCTCGAAGACCATGCGGTCGGCCAGTGCCGGATCGATGTAGCGCCCGCCACCGGCCACCTTGCGCAAGGCAGTCAACAGCAGCGCCGGCTCGCTGTCCTTGGTCGCGTAGCCGGCGGCACCTATCTTCAGTGCCCGCGCCGCCATCTGCGCTTCGTCGTGCATCGACAGCACCAGCACCGCCGGCGGCTGGCTCAGCGCGCGAATCCGTGGGATCGCCTCGAGGCCGTTGACGCCGGGCATGGAAAGGTCCAGCAGCACCACGTCGCAGCTGACCTGGCGCAGCTGGTCGAGCAACTGCTGGCCGTTGGCGGCCTCGCCGACCACCTGCATGTCGCGCGCCATACCGATCAACTGTTTGATGCCCTCACGGACGATGGTGTGATCCTCGGCGACCATGACCCTGATCATGACGGCAGTGCTCCCGTGCTTGCAGGTGAAGGAAGTGGCAGCGGGTCCAGCGGGACCCGTGCCGTGATGGTAGTGCCCTCGCCGGGCTGGCTGTCGATGCAGAGCTGGCCGCCGAGCATCTGGATGCGCTCGCGCATGCCCACCAGGCCGAACGAGCTGCCCGCGCTGCGCGCCGCGTCGGCGAAGCCACAGCCGTCATCGCTGACGCGCAGGCAGAGCAGGTCGCCCTCGAGCTGCAGCTGCACGCTGACCGTTTGTGCGCGGGCATGGCGCATCACGTTGGTCAACGACTCCTGAAGGATGCGGAACAGGCCGATGGCCTTGGCATTGCCCAGCGCGGGCGGGCACTCGGGCACCTCGACCAGGCAGGCGACGCCGCTGCGTTCCTCGAAGCGCCGCGCCTGCCACTCCACCGCCGAAGCGATGCCGGCGTCGAGGATCGGCGGGCGTAGCGCCGTGGCCACGTCGCGCACCCGCTGGAACAGCTGGGCGATCAGCCGCTTCATGCTGTCCAGGCGCTGCGCCAGCGCCGGATCGAGCTCGGCGAAGCCCAGCTCGCACATCGAGGTCTCGAGCTTCAGCACGGTCAGCACCTGGCCCAGCTCGTCATGCACCTCGCGCGCGATGTGCGCCTTCTCCTCCTCGCGCACCGTCTCCAGGTGCGCGGCCAGCTGGCGCAATTGCGCGCGCGAGGCATCCAGCTCCAGCTCGATGCGCTTGTTCTCGGTGATGTCCCAGACGATACCGTCCCACACCTGGCGGCCATCCGGCTGGCCGCGCACGGAAGCGCGGATATCGGCCCAGCGCACGTCACCATCGCGATTGAGAATGCGCCCCTGCCATCGCCAGTCCTGGCTTTTCTCCAGCGCCAGCTGCTGGCTGGCCCAGTAGCCGGCCTCGTCATCGGCATGCACCAGGCTGCGGATGCCCTGCCCCGGCTGCAACAGGCGCTCGGCGGAGTAGCCCACCAGGCGCTGGCTGGCTTCGCTGATATAGGCGACCCGTACCGGCGCCTGCGGCCCGTCGCGCTCCAGGCGAAACACCAAGCCCGGCACGTTGCCCGCCATGGCCTTCAGGCGCGCCTCGCTCTCCTGCAGCTGGGCGCTGGCGCGGCGGCGCTCGGTGATGTCGGCGAGAAAGACCACCAGGTATTCGCGGCTGCCGAAGCGCAGGAAGCTGTAGGTGACCGCCGCCGGAAAGCGCTGGCCGTCGGCGCGCTGCCACTCGCATTCATGCACCTGGCGGTCGTCTTCGCCCGTGCGCGCGGCCCGCCAACGCGCCAGCCAGGCATCCATGCCCAGCGCCGGGTCGAAGGTTTCCAGCGGCAGGTCGAGCAAGCCACCGGACGAATGCCCGAGCAGCAGTTCGGCGGCCTGATTGGCGTAGCGCACTCGGCTGTCCCAGTTGAGCCAGAGGATGCCGACAGTGCTGTGATCGAGACAGAACTGCGTCAGCCGCTGCGCTTCCTCGGCCGCCTCGCGCAGCTCGATATCGCGGCGTGCGGTCTTCAGCCGACTTTCCAGCAGGCCATGCTGACGTCGCTGCCAGGCCAGCATCAGCAGGCAGGCCAGCAGCAATACGCCCAGCAGCAAGGCCAGGCTTCGCCAGTAGCCGACCTCGCGCCCGAGGTCGATGCTTCGAGGCTTGAGCCATTGTTCCTGCAGCTGGCCGAACTCCCGAGCCGGGAACTGCCGCAGCGCGGCGTCGAGCACCGCGGCGAGCTCGGGGCTGTCGCGCCGCGAAGCGATCCGCAGCAGCTGCGGGTTGCCCAGGTCGCCGACCACTGCCAGGGCGTCGTATTCGAGCTGTTGCGACAGACGAGCGAACAGCGGCTCGTCGACGACCGCGTAGCTGGCCTTGCCCTCCAGTACCTGGCGCAAGGCATCGGCCTGGCTCGCCGCGGTGAGCACGGTGATATTGGGGTAGTTGCTGGCAAGGAACTCGCTGACCGGCCCCGGCCCCGCCGCGGCAACCAGCTCGCTGGGATGCAGGTATTCCAGGTCGACGGCGCGTGGACCACCGCGATCACCGACGATCAGCCGCGGGATGCGCAGGAAAGGATCACTGTAGCGCCACAGGCGCAACCCGGCCGGCGTCTGGCGCAGCCCGGGTGCCACGTCGATCCTGCCTTCCAGCGCCGCCTCCTGCAGTGCCGCCTCGTCGTTGAAGCGGCGCCATTGCAGCTGCACGCCGAGTTCGGCGGCAAGCTGTTCCATCAGCTGCACATGGAATCCGGACAGGCGCCGCTGACGCTGGTCATATTCGGCATACGGCGCGCCCATCACCACGCCCACCCGCCATTCGGCATGCTGTTCGAGCCAGGCACGACTGGGGGCATCCAGCGACACGGCGCCAGCGGCAAACGGCGTGGCCAGGCTGAGCAGAAGAAAGAGGCGCAGGGATAGAGCGAACATATATTCACGCGATTGATGGGCGTGCCGACACGCTGTTGTAATGCATAACCCCTGCCGGCGCCAGCGTGGTGCCGGCCGCTATCCGGAGAGAGCCCATGTGCCGCCTGCCCGCTATCGTGCTCCTGCTCAGCGTTGCGCTCGGTGGCAGCCTGCCGTCTGTTGCTCAGGCCCAGGAGCCGGAAGCCGCCGAGCAGACGCCGGCGGATGAGCCAGCCTCCCGCCCGCGTCCGGCCCCGCAGACCCGCGGCGAGGCATTGGCTGCCGGGCTGCAGCGGCAGCTCGAGACGGCGGCGCAGATCGAACTGGGCGGCGACGACAGGTTTCTTGCGCTCTGGCAGCCAGCCAATACCGCCAAGCCCCGCGGCGTGGTGGTCATCGTGCCGGGCGAAGGCGAGACGGCCGACTGGCCGCGGGCGGTCGGCCCGCTTAGACGGGGCCTGGCGGCACATGGCTGGCATACCCTCAGCCTGACGCCCGACGATCCGGAGCTGAGTCCCGGCCCGCGCCTGCCGCCACCCGAGCCATCGGCTGCGGCCGATAAGCCCGCCGGGGACAGCGACAGCGAGACCGAACAGCCTGCTGCGCCGCCCGATTCGGCTGGCTATCTACCCGAACAGACAGCCCCGGCGGACAGTGACGAGCCTGACGCGACCGCAGCCGAGCAGGATGCGCCGCGGCCCAGCCACGCCGAGCGCATGCAGGCGCGACTGGCGGCCGCCATCGAACATGCCCGGACCTTGCAGGCACCGACGATCACCCTGCTCGGCCATGGTACGGGAGCTTACTGGGCTGCCCGCTATCTCGCGCAGACACCGTCGAAGGAGATCGCCCAGCTGGTCCTGATCGATCCGCGCGCGCCGGCAGTCGCCGAGAAAGCCTTGGATGATGATCTGGCGAAGCTGGCGGTCGGCATCGGCGACTTCCACACTGGCGACCGCCCGGTTGCCCAGCGGCAGGCCATGCAGCGACGCAACGCCATGCGCCGCGCCGGACATCCGGATTATCGACAGGTTGCCCTGCCGAACCTGGAAGGTGATCGCTACGGCGATCAGGAGCAGCTGGTGCGCAGGGTGCGCGGCTGGCTCGAGCGCAAGCCGGTGCGCTGAGCGCCTCAGCGAAAGCCGCGGCGCTCGCGGATCAGTGCATAAGCGCTGTGCAGCTCGCGGGTGCGCTCGGTCGCTTCGCGAACCTGCGCCGGGCTCGCTCCCGCGCCAGCCTGCTTGTCCGGGTGATGCTTGCTCAGCAGCCGGCGATACGCCCGTTTGATCAGCTGCGGGTCGCTGTCCTGACGCACGCCCAGTAGCTGCAGGGCCTGCTCGTAGGCTCCTCCTCGCCCGGCCGGCGCCTCGTTGCGCCGCGCTGCGCCCTGATCGAGCGCGGCCACCTCCGCAGCATCCCAACCCAGCCACTTGCCCCAGAGCAACACCAGCTCATGCTCCCGGGCGCCCATGCTTCCCTGTGCCCGCGCCATGCGCCAGCAGGCCTGGATCAGGCGGCGGCCTTCCTCACGCTGGCCGCGGAGCCGCTGCAGGGTCACACGCAAGCCGTCGCCGCTGGCCTTGCCGCGATTGAACGCGGCGATGGCCAGCTGCTGCGCCGCTGCATCGAGGCCCTGGCGGCGCATCTCCTCGCGTGCTGCCTGGATATGAGCAGGACTGACACGCCCGCCGCTCTTGGCCAGGCGACCGAGCAGGAAGAACAGCAGCTCGTTGCCCTTCAGCGCCGGTTTGCCGGCCAGCCGCTCGCGCAGGCTGGCCCATGAGTCGAGCCCCAGACGGCGATCCAGCACCTGGCCCAGCAGACCGCCGAGCAGGGCACCGGGAATGCTGGCGAGCAACCAGCCGATCAACAGCCCCAGCAGGGTAATGGGCCAGAACATCTCAGCGCCGCGCCTCGAGTATCCGTTCGACTTCCGCCAGCCGTTCGTGGGTGCCGACGTCGATCCAGATGCCTGCGAAACGCTCGCCGCTCACCTGCTGGTCGGCCATGGCACGCCGCAACAGGGGGGCGAGCTTGAAGGCACCGGGCTGACAGCCTTCGAACAAGGCAGGATGCAGCACCGAGATGCCGCTGTAGGTCAGCGCGCCGCCCTCTCCTTCGGCTGTCACGACACGCTCGGCGGTCAGGTGGAAATCGCCGCCGGGGTTGTGAGGCGGATTGTCGACCAGCACCAGGTGGGCCAGCCCATCGAGCGGTTTGCGTAGCCGGGCGAAATCGTAGTCGGTCCAGATATCGCCGTTGACCACCAGGAATGGCTCATCGCCAAGCAGGCCCAGGGCCCGGTGGATTCCGCCGCCGGTCTCCAGCGGCTCGCCTTCGGCCGAATAGCGGATCGCCACGCCGAAGCGGCTGCCATCGCCGAGATAGTCCTCGATCTGCTGGCCGAGCCAGGCATGGTTGATCACCAGCTCGTCGAAGCCGGCGGTCGCCAGGGCACGAACGTGATACTCGATCAGCGGCACGCCGGCGGCGCGCACCAGCGGCTTGGGCGTATGCAGGGTCAAGGGGCGCAGGCGCTCGCCCTTGCCCGCGGCGAGGATCATGGCCTTCATGCCTGCGGCGCCTTTGGCAGCTCGGCGATCAGCTGCCGCAACTCGCCCAGCTCCGGCCGCCGCGCCAGCACGGCCTCGATATAGGCGAAGAAACGCGGCACATCGGCGAGATAACGGGGCTTGCCGTCGCGATGGCAGATTCGCGCGAAGATGCCGATCACCTTGAGGTGACGTTGCACCCCCATCAGATCGCTGGCGCGCAGGAACTCCTCGAACGACTCGGGCAGCGCCACGCCCGCCGCACGGGCACGGCCCCAATAGACCTCCAGCCACGCCCGTACCTGCGGCTCGGGCCAGCTGAGGAAGGCGTCCTTGAACAGCGAGGTGATGTCGTAGCTGACCGGGCCGCGCACCGCGTCCTGAAAGTCCAGGACGCCAGGGTTGGGCTCACTGATCATCAGGTTGCGCGGCATGTAGTCGCGATGCACCAGAACCCGTGGTTGCGCCAGGGCCGAGTCGATCAGCAGCCGGCAGATGCGCTCCCACGCACCCTGCTGCGCTTCGCTGAACGCATGGCCCAGGTGGCGCTGCACGTACCATTCGGGAAACAGCTGCAGTTCGCGCCGCAGCAAGGCCTCGTCATAGGCCGGCATCGCCTGCGCGACCGGCTGCAGCTGGAACTTGAGCAGCGCCTCGATGGCATCATCGAACAGCTGATCGGCGTTACCCACGTCGATCACGTCCAGATAGGTCTGACGTCCGAGGTCGGTCAGCAGCAGAAAGCCGCGCTGCAGGTCAGCAGCCAGCACCTGCGGTACATGCACACCGGCTTCGTCCAGCATCTGCGCCACCTTGACGAAGGGACGGCAGTCTTCCTGGGGTGGCGGCGCGTCCATCACGATCAGGCTGCGCTCGCCGCCTTGCCAGCGGAAGTAACGACGAAAACTGGCATCGCTGCTCGCCGCGGTGAGCTCCGCGGTCGGTACTTCGCCCCAGCCGCAACGGGCGAAGAGTTCCGGTAGTTGCTGGTCCAGCCAGGCGCTGAGGTCCAGCAGACGTTGATCTTGATGCGGCATCCAGGGGGGTCTCCACGGCGCTAGCCGATAGGCGGGTCATGCTTTATTATCCTGCATCTTTCTCAGCCCATCGAGAGGCGTGCGGCCCAGCCGGCCGATGGCTCGCCGCAAGCACGGACCAAAAAACAAGATGGCAGTCAAATACCCCGCGTTTCGTAAAAAATTCCCTCTATTGGTTACTGGCGGTCTGCTCGCATTGCAACCGGTAGCTGCTCCTTTTGTTTTCGCCGCCGAACAGTTCGCCTGCCAGCCGGACGCATCCGGGGGCTGGAACTGCGCCTCCAACGCGGCCAGCCCCGCTCTGCCTCCGCGCCCGGCCCATAGCGGCAGCGCCGTGAGCACTGCGGCCACCGCCAAGCCAGGCACTGCCCAGGCGCAGCAGCCGACAGCCACGACCAAACTGGTCACCGAAAGCAAGGGCCGCGCGCTGGCCTCACGCAGTGCCGACTACAGCCATCTGGACTGGGTGCCGCGTGATCAGCTGACACCCGCTCAGCTCGCCGAAACCGGCCCGTACTGCGCAGGCACCTATGTCGAGCCTGACCGTCCCGGCAAATTCGACACCACGCCGATGAGCGAAGCGCCGACCTACGTGTCGGCCAAGGCCACCCGCTACGAGCAGGAGCGGGAAATCGCCACCCTCGCTGGCGATGTGATTCTGCGCCAGGGCAGCATCCAGGTCGAGGCGGACGAAGCCAGCCTGCACCAGCTGGAGAACCGCGGCGAGCTGACCGGCAACGTCCGCTTCCGCGACCGCGATGCACTGCTGGTCGGCGATCGCGCCGAGATTTTCCTCGACAGCGGCGAAGCCAAGGTGGAGAACGCCGAATATGTCGTGCACTCCGGCAAGGTCCGCGGCAGCGCGCAGTACGCCAAGCGCGAAGAGACCGCGATCATCCGCCTCAAGGATGGCACCTACACCAGCTGCGAACCGGGCGAAAATACCTGGCACCTGAAAGGCAACAACGTCACGCTGAACCCGGCCACCGGCTTCGGTTCGGCAACCAACGTCACGCTGCGGGTCAAGGATATTCCGGTGTTCTACACACCTTATATCCACTTCCCAATCGATGACCGTCGCCAGTCGGGCTTCCTCGCACCGAGCATCGGTTCGTCCAGCGACAACGGCTTTTCGGTACAGACGCCCTACTACATCAACCTGGCGCCGAATTTCGACGCCACGCTGTATCCGCACCTGATGACCGACCGCGGCCTGCTGATGGAAGGCGAATTCCGCTACCTGACGCGCAGCAGCGAGGGCCAATTCGGCGCCGCATACCTGGATGACAGCAACGACGACCGCAAACTGCAGTCCGAGTACGAGGACCAGCGCTGGATGTACAGCTGGCAGAACCGTACCGGCCTGGATTCGCGCTGGCTCGCCGAGGTGGACTACACCGATATCAGCGATCCCTACTACTTCCAGGATCTGGATACCAACCTCAACATCAACCAGCCCGATCATCTCGATCAGCGCGGCACGCTCACGTACCGCGGCAACACCTACACCGCGCGCCTGAACATGCATGCCTACGAGCGCGCCACGGTGGCCGACATCACGCCTTACGAGCGTCTGCCACAGCTGACCCTGGACGGGCGCCTGCCTTTCCAGCCGGGCGGCCTGAACTTCGCTTACAAGACCGAGTTCGTCAGCTTCCAGCGCAGCCTGCGCGAAGGTTTTTTTACGGACGAGAACGGCAATACAGGGCAGGCCGAGCACCGCTGGTATGATGATCGCTTGACCGGCCTGACCCGTGCCGAGGGCGAACGCCTCCACCTGGAACCTGGGGTCAGCCTCCCGCTGAACTGGTCGTGGGGCTTCGTCAAGCCGTCGCTCAAGTACGCCTACACCCAGTACGACCTGGACCTGGACGGCCGCGGCCAGAGCACGCTGGCGAGCTACGAATCCTTCGACAGCAGCCAGAACCGCAGCGTGCCGATTTTCAGCGTCGACAGCGGCCTGTATCTCGATCGCAACACCCAGTGGTTCGGCAAGGACTATCGTCAGACCCTCGAGCCACGCCTGTTCTATCTCTATGTGCCGGAGGAGGATCAGGACGATATTCCGATCTTCGATACCGGCGAGAGCAGCTTCAGCTATTCCTCGCTCTGGCGCGAGAACCGTTTCTCCGGCAAGGACCGCATCGGCGATGCCAATCAGGTTTCGCTGGGCGTCACCAGCCGCTGGGTCGAACCCAACGGTTTCGAGCGCCAGCGCTTCAGCATTGGCCAGGCGTTCTACTTCGAAGACCGCAAGGTTCAACTGCGCGGCATCGATTACCGCACGCGCTCCAGTGCCACCGCCGACGTATCGCCGTATGCGCTGGAGTACATGTACCGCTACAACCAAGACTGGCGCTTCACCTCGACCTTCAACTGGGATCCGGACAGCCACAGCACCCGCTCCGGCAGTGCCATGTGGCATTACCAGCCGGCCGACAACCCGGGCAAGATCGTCAATCTCGGTTATCGCTATCGCAACGACACCATGCGCTTCGACCAGGCGACCGGTGAATGGACCTATGGCGGCGACTACGGCACCCCGGGCACGCCGGAGTACATCAAGGACTACTACAAGATCAACCAGCACGACTTCTCGGTCATCTGGCCGGTGGTCCCGCAATGGAGCGTCATCGCCCGCTGGCAGCATGACTACAGCCGCAGCCGTACCCTGGAAGCCTTCGGTGGCTTCGAATACGACAGTTGCTGCTGGAAGCTGCGCCTGATCAATCGCTACTGGATCGACTACCACGAGACCAGCCTCAACCCCGACCGCAACGACGAGCCGGACCGCGGCATCTTCCTGCAGATCGTCCTCAAGGGACTCGGCGGCGTAGTCGGCAATGCGACCGAAACTTTCCTCGACGAAGGCATCCAAGGCTACCGTGAACGTGAAGACCAAGCTTTCTGAAGTACTGCGCCCGCTCGCGCTCGGCGCACTGCTGCTGAGCGGTGCGACCCTCGCGCCTGCGGCCCTAGCCCAGGTTCAACCACTGGATCGCGTGGTGGCGATCGTCGATAACGACGTCATCATGCAGAGCCAGTTGAATCAGCGCATGCGCGAGGTCCAGCAGACCATCGAGAAGCGCGGCGCCGATGCGCCGCCGACCGACGTGCTGCAACAACAGGTGCTCGAGCGCCTGATCACCGAGAATTTGCAGCTGCAGATCGGTGAGCGCTCCGGCATCCGCATCTCCGACGAAGAACTCAACCAGGCCATGGGCACCATCGCCCAGCGCAACAACATGTCGCTGGAGCAGTTCCGCGAGGCGCTGGCCCGTGACGGCCTGAGTCTGGAAACCGCCCGCGAGCAGATCCGCCGCGAGATGGTCATCAGCCGTGTGCGTCAGCGCCGCGTCGCCGAGCGTATCCAGGTGTCCAACCAGGAGGTGCAGAACTTCCTCGCGTCGGATCTCGGCAAGCTGCAGCTGTCCGAGGAATACCACCTGGCCAATATCCTCATCGCCGTGCCGGAAGGTGCCGACTCGGCCACCATCCAGGCTGCCGAGCGCACGGCCATGGACACCTATCAACAGCTACAGCAGGGCGCGGACTTCGCCCGCCTGGCCGTGTCCCGCTCGGGCAGCGAGAACGCGCTGGAAGGTGGCGACATGGGTTGGCGCAAGGCCGCCCAGCTGCCACCACCGTTCGACACAGAAGTACGCGAGCTGTCGGTCGGCGAAGTGACCCAGCCGGTGCGTACGCCGCCGGGCTTCATCATGCTCAAGCTGCTGGACAAGCGTGGTGGCGAAACGCAGGTGCGCGACGAAGTACATGTGCGTCACATCCTGATCAAGCCCAGCGCGATCCGCAGCGACGAAGAAGCCCGTCTGCTGGTGCAGCGTCTGCGTGACCGCATCAATGCCGGCGAAGATTTCGCTCAGCTGGCCAGGAGCTTCTCAGAGGACCCGGGTTCGGCTCTCAACGGTGGCGACCTGAACTGGATCGATCCGGCTTCGCTGGTGCCCGAGTTCCGTGAAGTCATGGCAAACACCCCCAGTGGCGAGCTGTCCCAGGTATTCAAGTCGCCCTATGGTTGGCACATCCTCGAGGTGCTCGGCCGCCGCGCCACCGATGCCAGCGAGCAGTTCCGCGAGCAACAGGCGCTGAGCCTGCTGCGCAACCGCAAGTACGATGAAGAGCTGCAGGCCTGGCTGCGCCAGATCCGTGACGAGGCCTACGTCGAGGTCAAGCTCTAAGCTGCACGCGGTACCTACACGCAACAGCAATGCGGGGTGATGGCCTGAGGGTCGCCACCCCGTTTTCATTTCCGGCGGATCACTGCCCGATGCCTAGCGGAGAATCTCGATGCCCACGTCCCGCCCCTTCGTTCTGACGCCCGGCGAACCGGCCGGCATCGGCCCGGATCTGTGCCTGTTGCTGGCACGCCAGGCGCAACCGCGGCCACTGGTGGCCATCGCCAGCCGCGCGCTGCTGGCCCAGCGCGCCGAACAGCTGGGGCTGAGCATCGAACTGCGCGATGCCGGACCGCAGGACTGGCCCGGCGAGCCCGCGCCAGCCAACTGTCTGTACGTCTGGGACACACCGCTCGCCACTGCGGTGACGGCAGGCCAGCTCGACCCGCGCAATGCTCACTATGTACTGGAGACGTTGACCCGCGCCGGACGCGGCTGCCTGGACGGCAGTTTCGCCGGCATGATCACCGCCCCGGTGCACAAGGGCGTGATCAACGAAGCCGGCATTCCCTTCTCGGGACACACCGAATTTCTCGCCGAGCTGACCCACACCGAACAGGTGGTGATGATGCTCGCCACGCGCGGCCTGCGTGTGGCGCTGGTAACCACCCACCTGCCGCTCAGGGATGTCGCCGATGCGATCACCGCCGAGCGTCTGCAGCGGGTCACGCGCATCCTGCACGCGGACCTGGTGAGCAAGTTCGGTATCGCCCGCCCACGCATTCTGGTCTGTGGCCTGAATCCCCATGCCGGGGAAGGCGGCCACCTGGGGCGCGAGGAAATCGAAGTCATCGAGCCGACGCTGGCGGGTCTGCGCGAGGAGGGCATCGAGCTGATCGGCCCACTGCCCGCCGACACGTTGTTCACCCCCAAGCACCTCGAACACTGCGATGCAGTGCTGGCGATGTATCACGATCAGGGCCTGCCGGTGCTCAAGTACAAGGGCTTCGGCGCAGCGGTCAACGTCACCCTCGGCCTGCCGATCGTACGCACCTCGGTGGACCACGGCACCGCCCTGGACCTTGCCGGGACCGGCCGCGTCGACATCGGCAGCCTGCAGGTCGCGCTGGAAACGGCCTATCAGATGTCGGGCGCCGCTTAGGAAGCCGGTCCACCCCGGCATCCGTCTCGCAATGGGTGCCGGCCCGGCGACTCAGCTGGTAAGCTTCGCACCTTTCATTTTTCGCTTTACGCTCTTGCTTGACGCTTGCGGCTTGAAGCCTGGAGCTGCCTTCATGTCCGACTACCAACACCGCGCGCGCAAACGCTTCGGCCAGAACTTCCTGCACGACGCCGGCGTGATCCACCGCATTCTGCGGGCGATCCACGCCAAGCCGGGTGAGCGACTGGTGGAGATCGGTCCCGGGCAAGGTGCCCTCACCGAAGGGCTGCTCGACAGCGGCGCCCAGCTGGATGTCGTCGAGCTCGACCTGGACCTGATCCCCATCCTGCAGGCCAAGTTCGCCGGGCGCGAGAACTTCAACCTGAACCAGGGCGACGCCCTGAAGTTCGACTTCAGCCGGCTCAGCCAGGAGCCGGCCAGCCTGCGCATCGTCGGCAACCTGCCCTACAACATCTCGACCCCGCTGATCTTCCACCTGCTCGAACACGCCCAGCTGATCCGTGACATGCACTTCATGCTGCAGAAGGAAGTGGTCGAGCGATTGGCCGCGCAACCTGGCGGGGGTGATTGGGGGCGGCTGTCGATCATGGTGCAGTATCACTGCCGGGTGGAGCATCTGTTCAACGTCGGCCCGGGCGCCTTCAACCCGGCACCGAAGGTCGATTCGGCGATCGTTCGCCTGGTGCCGCACGAGACGCTGCCTCATCCGGCGCGGGATCACCGCCAGCTCGAGCGCGTCGTGCGCGAGGCGTTCAATCAACGGCGCAAGACCCTGCGCAACACCCTCAAGGGCCTGCTGGATGCCGAAGCCATCGAGGCAGCGGGCGTAGATGGCAGTCTGCGCCCCGAACAGCTGGACCTGGCGGCCTTCGTCCGCCTTTCCGATCAACTGACCGAGCGCAGCTAGGGCATCCGCCCTGGCGCCTCCCGCGAGCTGACCATGACCGAAGACCCACGCTACCGCATCGACGTCAGCGTCACGCCCCGCTATCTGGCCGCGCAATCCGAGCCGGAACAAAACCGCTATGCCTTTGCCTACACCGTAACCATCGAGAACAAAGGCGAGGTGGCGGCGCAGCTGCTGTCGCGACACTGGATCATCACCGACGGCGACGGCCACGTGCAGGAAGTGCGTGGCGCCGGCGTCATCGGCGAACAACCGTTGATCGCACCGGGCGAGCACCACGTCTACACCAGCGGAACGTTGCTGCCGACCTGTGTCGGCAGCATGCAGGGCAGCTATCAGATGGTGGCCGAGGACGGTCACAGCTTCGATGCCGTCATCGCACCGTTCCGCCTTGCCGTACCCGGAGCATTGCATTGACCACCTATGCCGTCGGCGACCTGCAGGGTTGCCTCGAACCCCTGACCTGCCTTCTGGAGCGGGTCGACTTCAGCCCCTCGCGCGACTGCCTGTGGCTGGCCGGTGATCTGGTCAACCGTGGCCCGCAATCGCTGGAAGCGCTGCGCTTCGTGCGCGATCTCGAGTCCTCGGCGATCACCGTGCTGGGCAATCACGACCTGCATCTGCTGGCGGTGGCGCATAACATCGAGCGTATGCGCAAATCCGATACCCTGCAGGCGATCCTCGACGCACCGGATCGCGCAGACCTGATCGACTGGCTGCGCCAGCAGAAGCTCATTCATTATGATGCCGAGCGGCACACCGCCATGGTGCACGCCGGCATCCCCCCGCAATGGTCGCTGGACAAGGCCCTGCGTCGCGCCGCCGAGGTTGAGCAGGCGCTGCAGGACGACGCCCTGCTGCTGCCCTTTCTCGATGGCATGTACGGTAACCAGCCGGCGAAGTGGAACAAGGAGCTGCACGGCGTCCCGCGCCTGCGCCTGATCACCAATTACTTCACCCGCATGCGCTTCTGCAAGGCGGACGGTACCCTTGAGCTGGATGCCAAGGAAGGCGCCGACAGCGCACCCGCCGGCTACGCGCCCTGGTTCAGCCACAGCAATCGCAAGACACGCAACGTCAAGCTGATCTTCGGCCACTGGGCGGCGCTGGAAGGCCAGTGCGACGAGCCGAACGTTTTCGCGCTGGATACTGGCTGCGTCTGGGGCAACGCCATGACGCTGATGAACCTCGACAGTGGCGAGATACATCGCTGCGAATGTGAACACGGTAAACCCGCATGACAGACTTCAAACGCATCCCGCCGGAACAAGCCCAGACCATGCGCAGCAATGGCGCGGTGATCGTGGATATTCGCGACCCGCAGAGCTATGCCAATGGTCACATCAGTGGCTCACTGCATCTGGACAACCATTCGCTGCCGGACTTCATCGCCGCAGCCGATCTCGATCACCCGCTGATCGTCACCTGCTATCACGGCCACTCCAGCCAGAGCGCCGCCGCCTATCTGGTCAACCAGGGCTTCTCCGAGGTCTACAGCCTCGACGGTGGCTTCGAGCTCTGGCGCCATACCTACCCCAGCGACGTCGAGCACGACGAACAACAGTAAAAAATTATTTCGCCTCAATGCCGCGTCATCCGCGGCCCAGACGCTGTTGTCAGCCGAACGGCAGCGCCGAAAACCCCTCGCGCACCTTGACCTTGCCGAATCCGAACTATCCTTGAGTTCAGGCCATCCAAATAAACGAAGCCGGGAAACGGCTGACGGAATTCAGGGTTTCGACCATTAGGTGTTCGGGGGAACTCCACTGGCCGCCACTTCGGCCGTGCTCCAGAGTGCCTGATGACGCGCCTATTCGTGCATCGATCGAGGTGAAGTCATGAGCATTTTCAGCCACTTCCAGCAACGTTTCGAAGCGACCCGCCAGGAGGAATATTCACTCCAGGAATACCTCGATCTGTGCAAGGCGGACCCACGAACCTACGCCAGCGCGGCCGAGCGCCTGCTGATGGCGATCGGCGAGCCCGAGCTGGTGGACACGTCGACCGACCCTCGGCTGTCGCGCATCTTCTCCAACAAGGTGATCCGCCGTTATCCGGCCTTCGAGGATTTCCATGGCATGGAGGAATGCATCGACCAGATCGTGTCCTACTTCCGCCACGCCGCACAGGGCCTGGAGGAGAAGAAGCAGATCCTCTATCTCCTCGGCCCGGTGGGTGGCGGCAAGTCGTCGCTGGCTGAAAAGCTCAAGCAGCTGATGGAGCGGGTGCCCTTCTACGCGATCAAGGGCTCGCCGGTCTTCGAATCGCCGTTGGGGCTGTTCAACCCGGTGGAGGACGCGCAGATCCTCGAGGAGGACTACGGCATCCCGCCGCGCTACCTGAACTCGATCATGTCGCCCTGGGCGACCAAGCGCCTGCAGGAATTCGGCGGCGACATTTCCAAGTTCCGCGTGGTCAAGCTCTATCCGTCGATCCTCAACCAGATCGCCGTGGCCAAGACCGAGCCGGGTGACGAGAACAACCAGGACATCTCTTCGCTGGTGGGCAAGGTGGATATCCGCAAGCTCGAGGAATTCCCGCAGAACGATGCCGACGCCTACAGCTACTCGGGCGCGCTGTGCCGGGCCAACCAGGGCCTTATGGAATTCGTCGAGATGTTCAAGGCGCCGATCAAGGTCTTGCACCCGCTGCTGACCGCGACTCAGGAGGGCAACTACAACAGCACCGAGGGCCTGGGCGCGATTCCCTACAGCGGCATCCTGCTGGCCCACTCCAACGAGTCGGAGTGGCACAGCTTCCGCAACAACAAGAACAACGAGGCCTTCATCGACCGCATCTACATCGTCAAGGTGCCGTACTGCCTGCGCGTCTCGGATGAGATCAAGATCTACGACAAGCTGCTGGCCAACAGCTCGCTGTCCAGGGCTCATTGCGCGCCGGACACGCTGAAGATGCTGGCGCAGTTCTCGGTGCTGTCGCGCCTGAAGGAGCCAGAGAACTCCAACATCTATTCGAAGATGCGCGTCTATGACGGCGAGAACCTCAAGGACACCGATCCCAAGGCCAAGTCGATCCAGGAATACCGCGATGCCGCTGGCGTCGACGAGGGCATGAACGGGCTTTCCACCCGTTTCGCCTTCAAGATTCTTTCCAAGGTGTTCAACTTCGACCCCCATGAGATCGCCGCCAACCCGGTGCACCTGCTCTATGTGCTGGAGCAGCAGATCGAGCAGGAACAGTTCCCTGCCGAGGTGCGCGAGCGCTACCTGCGCTTCATCAAGGAGTACCTGGCACCGCGCTACATCGAGTTCATCGGCAAAGAGATCCAGACCGCCTACCTCGAGTCGTACAGCGAGTACGGGCAGAACATCTTCGATCGCTACGTGCTGTACGCCGACTTCTGGATTCAGGATCAGGAATACCGCGATCCGGAGACCGGCGAAATCCTCAACCGCGTGGCGCTCAACGAGGAGTTGGAAAAGATCGAGAAGCCAGCCGGCATCAGCAACCCGAAGGATTTCCGCAACGAGATCGTCAACTTCGTGCTGCGCGCCCGCGCCAACAACAACGGCAAGAACCCGTCGTGGCTGTCCTACGAGAAGCTGCGCGTGGTGATCGAGAAGAAGATGTTCTCCAACACCGAGGACCTGCTGCCGGTCATCAGCTTCAACGCCAAGGCCAGCAAGGAAGACCAGAAGAAGCACAACGATTTCGTCGTGCGCATGGTTGAGCGCGGCTATACCGAGAAGCAGGTTCGCCTGCTCTCCGAGTGGTATCTGCGGGTGCGTAAATCGCAGTAAGCGGCTGGAAGCCTGAAGCCGGGAACGGAACGCTCCGCTTCCGGCTTCAGGTCTATGCTTTTCAGCCTAGCCCGGAGGGCCTATGAGCTACGTGATCGACCGTCGCCTGAATGGCAAGAACAAAAGCACGGTGAACCGCCAGCGCTTCCTGCAGCGGTACCGTGGGCACATCAAGAAAGCGGTGGAGGAAGCCGTTGGCCGTCGTTCCATCACCGACATGGAACACGGCGAACAGATCAGCATCCCCGGACGCGACATCGATGAGCCGGTACTTCACCACGGCCGCGGCGGACGCCAGACCATCGTCCACCCCGGCAACAAGGAGTTTGTCGCCGGCGAGCGCATTCCAAGGCCGCAGGGTGGCGGCGGTGGGCAAGGCGCAGGCCAGGCCAGCAACAGCGGCGAAGGCATGGATGACTTCGTCTTTCAGATCACCCAGGAGGAATTTCTCGACTTCATGTTCGAGGACCTGGAGCTGCCCAACCTGGTCAAGCGTCACCTTACCGGCACGGACACCTTCAAGACGGTACGCGCCGGCATCGCCAACGAAGGCAACCCGTCGCGCATCAACATCGTCCGCACCCTGCGTTCGGCCCATGCCCGCCGCATTGCGCTATCGGGCAGCAGCCGTGCCCAGCTCAGGGCGCTGAAGGCCGAGCTGGAACGGCTGCGCCTGGAGGAGCCGCACAATTTCGGCGACATCAAGGCTGCCGAAGAAGAGATCGAACGGCTCAAGGCGCGCATCAACCGCGTGCCATTTCTGGACACCTTCGATCTCAAGTACAACCTGCTGGTTAAGCATCCCAACCCCAGCTCAAAGGCGGTGATGTTCTGCCTGATGGACGTTTCCGGTTCGATGACCCAGTCCACCAAGGACATCGCCAAGCGCTTCTTCATCCTGTTGTACCTGTTCCTCAAGCGGAACTACGACAAGATCGACGTGGTATTCATTCGCCACCACACCAGCGCCAAGGAAGTGGACGAGGAAGAGTTCTTCTACTCGCGCGAAACCGGCGGCACCATCGTTTCCAGCGCGCTGAAGATGATGCAGGAGATCATGGCCGAGCGTTATCCGGCCAACGAGTGGAACATCTACGCCGCGCAAGCTTCCGACGGCGACAACTGGAACGACGATTCGCCGCTGTGCCGCGATATCCTGATCAACCAGATCATGCCGTTCGTGCAGTACTTCACCTATGTCGAAATCACCCCGCGCGAACACCAGGCGCTCTGGTACGAATACAACCAGGTCGCCGAAGCCTTTTCCGATGCGTTCGCCCAACAGCAACTGGTGAGCGCCGCGGACATCTATCCGGTGTTCCGCCAACTCTTCCAGCGGCGCATGACCAGCTGAGGTGTGCAGCATGAAACGACAGCCCATTTCCACCGGCTCGGAATGGACCTTCGACCTGATTCGGCAGTACGACCGCGAGATCGGCCGCATCGCCGAACGCTACGCGCTGGATACCTATCCGAACCAGATCGAGGTGATTACCGCCGAGCAGATGATGGACGCCTATGCCTCGGTGGGCATGCCGCTGGGCTATCACCACTGGTCCTACGGCAAGCAGTTCCTGCATACCGAAAAGCACTACAAGCGTGGCCAGATGGGGCTGGCCTACGAGATCGTGATCAACTCCGACCCCTGCATTGCTTACCTCATGGAAGAGAACACCATGTGCATGCAGGCACTGGTAATTGCCCATGCGAGCTACGGCCACAACAGTTTCTTCAAGGGCAACTACCTGTTCCGCACCTGGACCGACGCCAGCTCGATCATCGACTACCTGGTGTTCGCCAAGCAATACATCATGCAGTGCGAGGAACGCCACGGCATCGATGCGGTGGAAGACCTGCTCGACTCGTGCCACGCGCTGATGAACTACGGCGTCGACCGCTACAAGCGCCCCTACCCCATCTCTGCCGAGGAAGAACGGCGCCGACAGAAGGACCGCGAGGAGCATCTGCAGCGGCAGATCAACGATCTCTGGCGAACCATTCCCAAGGGCGCCGACAAGGGCGACGGGCAGGCCGGGAACCAGCGTTTCCCGGCCGAGCCGCAGGAGAACATTCTCTATTTCATCGAGAAACACGCCCCTTTGTTGGAGCCGTGGCAGCGCGAGGTGGTGCGCATCGTGCGCAAAATCGCGCAGTACTTCTACCCGCAGCGCCAGACCCAGGTGATGAACGAGGGCTGGGCTACCTTCTGGCACTACACCCTGCTCAATGACCTCTACGACGAAGGACTGGTCACCGACGGCTTCATGATGGAGTTCCTGCAGTCGCACACCAGCGTCATCTACCAGCCCGGCTTCGACAGCCCCTACTACAGCGGCATCAACCCTTACACCCTGGGCTTCGCCATGTACCAGGACATCCGCCGGATCTGCGAGAACCCGACCGAAGAGGACAAGCGCTGGTTCCCGGACATCGCCGGCAGCGACTGGCTGACCACGGTGAAATTCGCCATGAACAACTTCAAGGACGAGAGCTTCATCCTGCAATTCCTCTCGCCCAAGGTGATCCGCGATTTGAAGCTGTTCAGCATTCTCGACGACGACCGCAAGGACGAACTGCTGGTGCCGGCGATCCACGACGAAAGTGGCTACCACACCATTCGCGAACTGCTCGCGGCGCAGTACAACCTCGGTAATCGCGAGCCCAACGTGCAGGTGTGGAACGTCGATCGCCGCGGTGATCGCTCGCTGACCCTGCGTCACATGCAGCATGACCGCAAGCCGCTGGGCGCATCCACCGACGAGGTACTCAAGCATCTGCACCGGCTGTGGGGGTTCGACGTGCACCTGCAATCGATGCAGGACGACAAGCTGGTCAACACCCATCACATGCCCCCGCGCGCCAGCAACGAGACGGAGACCGACAGCCGCTTCCCCGGCATGAACTTCGCCTGACCGACGTCGCGGGCAACGCCCGCGACCCCTTTCTCAGCACAATCTGTGGCCATACGGCCGATATCCTTTATCCTCCGCGCCTACGGAGGTGGTTATGCAGATCTACAAAGTCGGCGGCGCGGTGCGTGATCGCCTGCTGGGGCGCGCAGTCAGTGAAGTGGACTGGGTGGTGGTCGGCGCCACCCCGGAGGTAATGCAGGCCCGGGGCTTTCGCCCGGTGGGCGCAGACTTTCCGGTGTTCCTGCATCCGCAGAGCGGCGAGGAGTACGCCCTGGCCCGTACCGAGCGCAAGAGCGGCCGCGGTTATGGCGGCTTCACCTTCCATGCCAGCCCCGAGGTCACCCTCGAGGAGGATCTGCAGCGACGCGACCTCACCATCAATGCCATTGCCGAAGACGAGCAGGGGCAATTGATCGACCCCTACGGCGGCCAGCGTGATCTGCAGGCCCGACTGCTGCGCCACGTGTCGCCGGCCTTCGCCGAAGACCCGCTGCGCGTGCTGCGCGTGGCGCGCTTCGCCGCGCGTTACGCCGAGCTCGGCTTCCGCATCGCCGACGAAACCCTTGAGCTGATGCGTCAGCTGGCGCGCTCCGGCGAGCTGTCGGCACTCACCGCCGAACGCAGCTGGAAGGAGATCTCCCGCGCCTTGATGGAGCCGCGCCCGGATGTCTTCATTCAGGTACTGCAAGCCTGTCACGCCCTACCGGAGCTGTTCCCCGAACTGGCTGCCAGTTTCGAGGAGCAGAGCGCATATGGCGAAGCATTGCTCGGCGCACTGCGGCGCTGTGCGAAGCACGCCCAGCCACTGCCGGTACGCTGGGCCTGCCTGCTGCTCGGCAGCGCCGGACCAGCCGCCAGCCAGGAGGCACGCCTGCAGGCCATCGCCGCCCTGAACCAGCGCTGCAAGGCGCCGCGGGATTGCCAGGAACTGGCGATGCTGTTCGGCCGCTACCATCAGGACGCACTCGATGCGCGCACGCTGCCCGCCGAGGCATTGCTCGACATGTTGCAGCACTTCGATATCTATCGCCGCCCGGAACGCTTCGAGCACTTCATCGCGGCCTGCGAAATGACCGCCCCGGCAGACGGCGCCGCGCAACCCTTACCCCAGGTCGACTACCTGCGGGCGGCGGCGAAAACAGCTCGTGACGTCGCGATCAAACCGCTGCTGGAACAAGGCCACCAGGGCGCCGAACTGGGCAAGGCACTCGCCGCTGCCCGACTCGAGGCGCTGCGGCGGCATTGCCAGCAGAACGCGAATAACGGCTAGTCAGGCACAACGCGGCGGGTGGGCGCGGACCAGCTCCGGGGGCGTGAGCTCCGCGCCGCGCCACTGGAAGGGCACCGGCCAGAGCTGTTGGTCGATGGTCGATTGCGCCCACAGCTCGGCAAAGCTGGCGTCCGCGGCCGGGTGCCGTACGGTCGGGGCCAGCAGCGCCAGCGGCCAGAGCACGAAGGCGTTCTTGAGAATCTCCGCACGCGGCAGCAGCAAACCGTGGAAATTGCCGACCAGCTCGCCATAGAGCAGCACGTCGATATCCAGTGGCAATCCCTTGCGATCCGGCGCGTAACGCCCGTTGTCCGCCTCGATGAACTTGAGCCGCCGGTCCAGCTCGGTCAGCGGCAGCTCGGTATCGCCGGCGACCACGAGGTTGTAGAAGTTGTCGCCCTTGTAGCCCACCGCCAGACTCTCGAACACCGGCGAACAACGCATGTTCACCAGCAGCTCTGCCAGCGCATCGAGGCCGGCATGCAGATGGGGCTCACGCTGGACATTGCTGCCCAGGCCGAGCAGCACCGGAGTTAGCGACATCCGCGTTCGATCTCCACGCCCAGCGCACGGGCGCGCGCATTGACGCCGGGCTTGGTGACCCGCAGGCGCAGCCAGAGAATGCCGAACTCGCTCATCAGGCGCTGCGCCAGGCGTTCGGCGAAGGTCTCGACCAGCTCGAAGCGCGCCTCGGCAGCGAACTGATCGATGGCCGCCGCGACCTTGGCATAGTCCAGCGCCTTGTCCAGCTCGTCGTTCCGCGCCGCCGGACGGATGTCCCAGCCCAGCGTCAGGTCCAACTGCAGGCACTGCCGGATGCCGCGCTCCCAATCATAGGCGCCGATCACCGTATCCACTTCCAGGCCTTCGATGAAGACTGTATCCACGCAACGTTCTCCTGCGGCACGACAAGCTCGAAACGCGCCGTTAGACTCAGGGACTCCCTGCCCCGGATGGATTCCATGTTCTGGCTGCTGACCTTGCTCGCGTACCTGATCGGCTCGCTGTCATTCGCCATACTGCTCAGCCGCCTGGCCGGAATACCCGACCCGCGCGCCAGTGGCTCCGGCAACCCCGGCGCCACCAATATGCTTCGTCTGGCCGGCAAGCGTCTGGCGATCTGCACGCTGTTCGGCGATCTGCTCAAGGGCTTTCTGCCCGTCCTGCTGGCCGCCTCGCTGGACATGAGCGTTCAGCAGCAGGCCTGGATCGGTCTGGCGGCGGTATGCGGCCATCTCTATCCGTTGTACTTCCGTTTTCGCGGCGGCAAGGGCGTGGCGACCGCCGCCGGCGCCCTGCTCGCGCTCTACCCGCCGGCCGCGCTGTTGGCCATCGCCGCCTGGCTCCTGGTATTCCGCATGACCCGCACCAGTTCGCTGGCAGCCCTGATCGCCCTGCCGCTCTGCCTGCCGCTGCTGGCCTGGCAGCAGCCCGGTGCGCTGCTGCCGATGAGCCTGTTGGCAACGCTGATAGTCTGGCGTCACCGCAGCAATGTGCGCGATCTGTTCGCTGGCCGGGAAAGGCACTTCTAGGTCGATTCGGTTCAGATCGCCGGCAGCGTCTCCATTGACCAGCGTGGCTGCACGGCGATCGCCGGCCCATCATGCTGGCCCGCCAGCAGGCGTTGACAGCCAGCGTAGGCGATCATTGCGCCGTTGTCGGTGCAGAAACGTGGCCGCGCATAGAACACCTGCCCCTTGAGTTCGGCAAGCATCGCTTCCAGCGACTGACGCAGCGACTGGTTGGCACTGACCCCTCCAGCGATGACCAGCGATTTTAGCCCGGTCTGCTTCAGCGCCCGTCGGCACTTGATGGTCAGCGTCTCCACCACCGCCTGCTGGAAGGCCAGCGCGATGTCGCAGCGAGTCTGCTCGCCGTCGTCGCCGGCATCGCGGCACTGCTGCCAGGTATTGAGCGTGAAGGTCTTCAACCCACTGAAGCTGAAGTCCAGCCCCGGCCGGTCGGTCATCGGGCGCGGGAAGACGAAGCGTCCCGGCGTGCCCTGCTCGGCCAGCCGTGCGATCTCCGGTCCGCCCGGGTAGCGCAGGCCCATGAGCTTGGCGGTCTTGTCGAACGCCTCGCCAGCGGCATCGTCCACCGATTCGCCGAGCAGCTCGTAGCGGCCGATGCCATCCACACGCACCAGCTGCGTATGCCCGCCAGACACCAGCAAGGCGACGAACGGAAACGCCGGAGGCTGCGCTTCGAGCATCGGTGCCAGCAGATGGCCTTCCATGTGATGCACGCCGACTGCCGGCACTCCCCAGGCCAGCGCCAGCGCCTGGGCGCAGGAGGCGCCGACCAGCAGCGCACCGACCAGGCCAGGACCGGCCGTGTAGGCCACGGCATCGATCTGGCCGGCCACGCGACCGGCCTCGCCCAGCACCTGGCGGATCAACGGCAGCATGCGCTTCACATGGTCGCGGGAAGCCAGCTCCGGCACCACGCCACCATAGACGCGATGCAGGTCGATCTGGCTGAATAGCGCGTCGGCCAGCAGGCCCCGCTCGCTGTCATAAAGCGCGACACCAGTCTCGTCGCAGGACGTTTCCAACCCCAGCACCAGCATGGGTTCAACCTTCCGGAAGGCGAATGAAGCCGTGCATATTAATCGTCGGGCCGTCCGACCGACCAGCGCTTTTCGATCAGGGGCTTTGCATTCCGCAATTGGAGCGGGTAACATCCGCAACCCTTAAAACCAGCGTGCTTGCGAGTCATTGCCGAAGCGCGTTGCCACCGGTAATCAAGTGAAGGTAAGTCCTGGATGCCCGCTGTCAAAGTTAAAGAGAATGAACCCTTCGACGTAGCACTGCGTCGCTTCAAGCGTTCCTGCGAAAAAGCAGGCGTTCTGGCCGAAGTCCGCTCGCGCGAGTTCTACGAGAAGCCGACTTCCGAGCGCAAGCGCAAGGCTGCCGCTGCAGTCAAGCGTCACGCCAAGAAAGTGCAGCGCGAGCAGCGCCGCAGCGTTCGCCTGTACTGATCCAGTACGGCTGACGTCGCATCAAGCCCGGCTCACGCCGGGCTTTGCATTGCATGCAGACTCCGCTTCGCCAGCTGGCGAAAGGCCGGAGTTTTTTTCATTTCCGGCCCATGCATTGCGAGCGTAACCTGATACCCCTATGGCCGGACTGATCCCCCAATCCTTCATCGATGACCTGCTCAACCGCTCCGACATCGTCGATGTGGTCGGCTCGCGCATCCAGCTGAAAAAAGCCGGCAAGAACTACAGCGCCCTCTGCCCCTTCCACAAGGAAAAGTCGCCGTCCTTCAGCGTCAGCCCGGACAAGCAGTTCTACTACTGCTTCGGCTGCGGCGCCGGCGGCAATGCGCTCGGCTTCGTCATGGACCACGACCAGCTGGACTTCCCCCAGGCGGTCGAGGAGCTGGCCAAGCGTGCCGGCATGGAAGTCCCCCGCGAAGAAAGCGGATCGGGCCGCAAGCCACGCCAGCCGGTCGATTCACCACTCTACCCGCTCCTCGCCGCCGCGGCCGATTACTACCGCCAGGCGCTCAAGAGCCACCCGACCCGCAAGGCCGCAGTGGAATACCTCAAGGGCCGCGGCCTGTCCGGCGTGATCGCCCGGGATTTCGGCCTGGGCTTCGCCCCGCCCGGCTGGGACAACCTGATGAAGCACCTGGGCGGCGATCCCCTGCAGCACAAGGCCATGATCGACGCCGGCCTGCTGATCGAGAACGCCGAGAACGGCAAACGCTACGACCGCTTCCGCGACCGCGTGATGTTCCCCATCCGCGACAGCCGCGGGCGGGTGATCGCCTTTGGCGGGCGAGTCCTCGGGGACGACAAGCCCAAGTACCTGAACTCGCCGGAAACCCCGGTATTCCACAAGGGCCAGGAACTCTACGGCCTGTACGAAGCACGCCAGGCCAACCGCGATCTCGACGAGATCATGGTGGTCGAGGGTTACATGGACGTCATCGCCCTGGCCCAGCAAGGCTTGCGCAATGCCGTCGCCACGCTCGGCACCGCGACGAGCGAAGAACACCTCAAGCGCCTGTTCCGCATCGTGCCCAGCGTACTGTTCTGTTTCGACGGCGACGCCGCCGGACGCAAGGCCGCATGGCGCGCACTGGAAGCCACCCTGCCCAACCTGCAGGACGGGCGCCGTGCACGCTTCCTGTTTCTGCCGGACGGAGAAGATCCGGACACTCTGGTCCGCGCCGAGGGCACCGACGCCTTTCGCGCGCGCATCCAGCAGCACTCGCAGCCACTGGCCGACTATTTCTTCCAGCAACTGAGCGACGAAGCCGATCCGCGCTCGCTGGAAGGCAAGGCCCACCTGGCCACGCTTGCAGCACCGCTCATCGAAAAGATACCAGGCAGCAATCTGCGCACCCTGATGCGCCAGCGCCTCGCCGAGATCACCGGCCTCAACCGTGAGGTACTGCAGCAGATGACGACCGCACCCGCAGCGCCATCCAGCAGCGCGCCCACGTACGACGACTCCGCCTACTACGACACCAGCCCGACCTACGCCGAAGCCGACTATTTCGAGCCCCAAGAGGCGCCCCAGCAGCCACGCAGCGGCAAGCCCGGCAAGAAAGAATGGAAAAAGGACTGGAAAAAAAACGGACAGGGTCCAGACTTCAAGCCACGCGGGCCACGCACGCCCGCCACGGTCGAGCCACCGACGCTGACCACCCTGCGCACCTTGCTGCACCACCCGGAGCTGGCGCAGAAGGTCGAAGATGTAAGCCATTTCGCCGCAGAAGACGACATCTACGCCCAACTATTGGTCGCCCTGCTCGGCACGCTACAGAAGAACCCGAGGTTGCGCAGCCTGCAGTTGATTGCCCGCTGGCACGGCACCGATCAGGGGCGCCTTTTACGTGCACTGGCCGAGAAAGAATGGCTGATCTCTGCCGATAACCTTGAACAGCAGTTTTTCGACACCATTAATAGCCTTGTCGCCAGACAGCGAGAACGGCACCTCGAAAGCCTGCTGCGCAAGGCTCGCCAGAGTGAACTCAGCGCAGAGGAAAAAGACCAACTGCGTAACCTATTGAGCCGCAACGCAATACCCGCTACACCGACCTCAACTGGCGCGTGAGGTCCTAGCTCAGCTATAATGCTCAGCTTGTTTTCAGCCCGCCAGAACCTTCAGTGGATAGGGTTATATGTCCGGAAAAGCGCAACAGCAGTCCCGCCTCAAAGAGTTGATCCAGCGTGGCCGTGAGCAGGGTTACCTGACTTACGCAGAGGTCAACGACCACCTACCGGAGGATATTTCCGATCCGGAACAGGTGGAAGACATCATTCGCATGATCAACGACATGGGCATCAATGTATTCGAGGTTGCCCCGGATGCCGATGCCCTGTTGTTGGCCGAAGCCGATACTGATGAAGCCGCAGCCGAAGAAGCCGCAGCCGCACTCGCTGCGGTCGAGACCGATATCGGCCGCACCACCGACCCGGTGCGCATGTACATGCGCGAAATGGGCACCGTTGAACTGCTGACCCGCGAAGGCGAGATCGAAATCGCCAAACGCATCGAGGAAGGCATTCGCGAAGTGATGAGTGCCATCGCGCACTTCCCAGGCACCGTCGACAGCATCCTCGCCGATTATGATCGGGTGACGAACGAAGGCGGTCGCCTGTCCGATATCCTCAGCGGCTACATCGACCCTGACGACGACGGCGCCGCCGCCCCCCAGGAAGTCGAGCCCGAAACTCCGCAGACCACCGCGAAACCGGCTGCCGAGGACAAGGACGACGAGGACGAAGACGACTCCGACAGCGAAGAGGAAGAAGGCGATGGCGGCCCGGACCCGGAAGTCGCGCGCGTGCGCTTCGGTGCCGTTGCCGAACAGCTGGAAAAGGCCAACAAGGCCCTGAAGAAGCACGGTCGCGCCAGCCAGCAGGCTACCGAGGAGCTGGAAGCCCTCGCCATCCTGTTCATGCCGATCAAGCTCGTGCCCAAGCAGTACGATGCCCTGGTCGAGCGCGTTCGTGACGCCCTGAACCAGATCCGCGCCCAGGAACGCGCGATCATGCAGCTGTGCGTTCGCGATGCCCGCATGCCGCGTGCGGACTTCCTGCGCCAGTTCCCCAGCAACGAAACCAACCTCGACTGGGCCGACCAGTTGGCTGCAGGCAAGAGCAAGTACGCCGAAGCCATCGGCAATCGCAAGGAAGAGATTCAGCGTTGCCAGCAGAAGCTGATCGAACTGGAACAGGTCTGCGAACTGGCCATTGCCGACATCAAGGACATCAACCGTCGCATGTCCATCGGTGAGGCCAAGGCCCGCCGGGCCAAGAAGGAAATGGTCGAGGCCAACCTGCGCCTGGTGATTTCCATCGCCAAGAAGTACACCAACCGCGGCCTGCAGTTCCTCGATCTGATTCAGGAAGGCAACATCGGCCTGATGAAAGCCGTGGACAAGTTCGAATACCGTCGCGGCTACAAGTTCTCGACCTACGCCACCTGGTGGATTCGCCAGGCGATCACTCGCTCCATTGCCGACCAGGCGCGGACCATCCGTATCCCGGTGCACATGATCGAGACGATCAACAAGCTCAACCGCATCTCCCGTCAGATGCTGCAGGAAATGGGTCGCGAGCCCACTCCGGAAGAGCTGGGCGAGCGCATGGAGATGCCCGAGGACAAGATCCGCAAGGTACTGAAGATCGCCAAGGAACCGATCTCCATGGAAACCCCGATCGGTGACGACGAAGACTCGCACCTGGGCGACTTCATCGAAGATTCGGCCATGCAGTCGCCGATCGACGTAGCCACCGTGGAAAGCCTCAAGGAAGCCACCCGCGAAGTACTCTCCGGCCTCACCGCCCGTGAAGCCAAGGTACTGCGCATGCGCTTCGGCATCGACATGAATACCGACCACACCCTCGAGGAAGTCGGCAAGCAGTTCGATGTCACCCGCGAGCGGATCCGTCAGATCGAAGCCAAGGCGCTGCGCAAGCTGCGCCACCCGACGAGAAGCGAGCATCTGCGCTCATTCCTCGACGAGTAATGACAAGAGCCCCGGTCCTGCCGGGGCTTTTGCTATCCGCGACCTGCACCACCCCGCCAAGCGCGCTATCCTCGGCTCTCACCCACGACCGACCGAACCGCCATGCACGGATCCGACAGCTCGCCCCTGTTCCAGGCCGCCCTGCTGCAGGGCTTCCGTCAGCGCAACCTGATCGAAGGAGAACTCATTGGCAGCCCCGGCGCCTCACGCGACAGCGTGTTCATCGTGCGCAACGGGCGAATCCGTGTGTACCTCGCCTCGGAAGACAAGGAATACACCCTCAGCTTTCTCGAAGCCGGCGATATCTACAGCACCCACAGCGGCGCCTACATCCAGGCGGCCAAAGCGAGCGAGGTGCTGATTGGCGAAACCGCCCTGATGCTTCGCACACTCGATGCGCTACCCGGCGCCGCACCCTCCATCATCCGGGCCCTGGGCCAGACCCTGGCGAACTCCATGCAACTGATCGAAGACCTTGCCTTTCGTGACGTCGAAGGACGCCTGGCGCGTTTCTTCGACGGCATGCTCGCACGCAAGGGACGCCCCCACGGAGACGCCCAGCGCCTCGAGCTGGACCTGAACACCGAAGACATCGCCCACCTGCTAGGCACCACGCGGCAGACCGTCTCCTCGCTGATCAACCGCCTGGCCCGCCGGGGCATCCTCAGCCGAGTCGCCCCCGGCACCTTCGACATCCACCGCCCCGACCTGCTGAAAACACGCAGCCGGCAACCCGGCAAGCTGTCGGCTGGCTGACAGACGCCGGCCCAGTCTCGCCCTAGGATCAGCGCTTCCCCAAACCGACCACCGCCCAACCGGCCAAGGAGAAGCGAATGCCCAGCGTCGTGACCTATCGCAGCGTCGCCGGCGACCAGCCGTTACCCTACATCGAGTGCGACCGCGGCATCCGCACCCTCTACTCGCGCATTCGGCACTACATCAGCCAGGACGACGGCAACTGCCCCCTGTGCCGCTACCTGCGCGACAAGATCGGCAGCCGCAACGGCTTCGAGCCCGATGCCCGGCTCATCCTCCACGCGCAAATAAACGTCATCCACGAACTTTTCGAACGCAACGACGACCACGAAATCGCTCTCCTGCTGCAACGCGTGGAAGACGACTGCTGCTGAACCCCTGCAATCAGTTGGCGCCCCAGGGACCCGACCGGTATAATCCGCCGGCCTTCTGGGGGCCTATAGCTCAGTTGGTTAGAGCAGAGGACTCATAATCCTTTGGTCCACGGTTCGAGTCCGTGTGGGCCCACCACCTTCAAAGCCGCGCACTGCGCGGCTTTAAGCTTTTTAGGGTTGTGGCATCTGGATCAGCCTATGGTCCAAAAGTACAAAATCGGTACAGTACTGGTTAGCCAGTCTGCCTTTGGAGTCCTTATCTGATGGCAACAATCGTCAAAACCCCTGCCGGCACGTGGAAAGCCGTAGTCCGAAAAAGCGGGCTGGCCGACCAACGCCAAAACCTTCCGCACCAAGCGCGATGCCGAAGACTGGGCACGTCGCACCGAAGACGAAATGGTCAGGGGCGTGTACATCCAGCGCAGCGGCTCTGAACGTATGACCTTGGCAATGGTGCTGAAACGCTACCTCAGCGAAATCAGCCCTACCAAGAAGCCAACCACCCAGCGCGCAGAAGCCACCAAAGCCCAACAGCTGATCATTACACCGGCGCCACAGCGGTAAGCAGTCGAAGAACTGAATTGGGTAGACGAGCCAGCGTCAGCCTGAGGTTGCGCTATGCAAAAGGGTGAGTGGCCCAATGCCATGGCCAAACTCGGCTCACCTTCGTTAAGCTGCTGACACTTACGCGCAATAGAGTCCGTGTGGCGTAATGAGTGGAACGCAACCGAAGGATCGACCATGGCAGCCAGCAGTAATTTCGCCTTTCTCCAAGAGCACGATCCTGTATTTCTGCAACTTGCGAGCACGGCCGAGCAGGTCTTCGCCAGCGATCCCAACACCACGCTGGTCAAGTTGCGGCAATTCGGTGAAGCCCTAGCCCAGGACTTGGCGAGCCGCGCCGGCATCGAGTTTGATGCCACCACCACTCAGTCTGACCTGCTCTACAAGCTCAGCCGCGAGATCCAGCTGGATCAGAACATCCGTAGCCTGTTCCATACCCTGCGCGTGGAGGGTAACCGAGCCATCCTCGAATTCCGCACCCAGCACCGTGAGGCCATGGATGGGCTGAAGGTCGCTCGCGCCCTTGCCATCTGGTACCACCAGACGTTCAGCAAGAACACTCACGCCTTCAAGCCCGGCCCCTTCGTTACGCCAGCAGATCCCAGCTCCCCGCTGCGCGATCTGCAAAGCCAGATCGAACAGCTCAAGGCGCAGTTGAGCGAATCCAGCCAGCAGCTGGAGAGCAACCAACAGCTAGCAGAGCTGCACAAGCGTGAAGCCGAGGAGTTTGCCGTACTCGCTGAGCAGATGGATACCGAATCGCGCAGTCATAAGCAGTTCGCCGCCGAGCACGAAGCCGCTCTGCACAGGCTACGCAGTGAGCATGAGCAACGCATCAAAGCCCTACAACTGCAACTGTTAACCCAGCCCCAGGCGGCGCAGCAGGTCATGCACAAGACGCTGCATGCCACCAGCACGTTTAATCTTTCCGAAGACCTGACCCGCATTCTGATCGACCAGCAACTGATCGACGCTGGCTGGGAGGCCGACTCCCTCGACCTCACCTACGGCAAGGGAGCGCGCCCGGATAAGGGCAAGAACAAGGCCATCGCGGAGTGGCCCACCAGCAGCCCCAAAGCATGCGCCGACTATGTACTGTTCGCCGGTCTCACGCCCATCGCCATCGTTGAAGCCAAGCGTAAGCGCATCAATATCGCCGACCGCATCCCCCAGGCCGAGCGCTATGCCCGTGAGTTCAACTTGGCGACAGAGCATCAGCAGCCCTGGCTACTGGCCGGCCAAACTCAGCCTTGGAACGATGGCCAGGGTGGTCACTTCCGCGTGCCCTTTGCCTTCGCCTGCAACGGCCGCCCCTTTATTAAGCAACTCGCCGAACAGTCCGGCACCTGGTTCCGTGACCTGCGCAGCCAGGCTAATACACGCAGGCCGCTGCCTGACTTCCACACCCCGAATGACCTGCTCGACCTGCTCAAACGCAGCCAGGCAGACGCCGAGGCCAAGCTCAAGGCCGAAGGCTTCTCCTACCTCAAGCTGCGCGACTACCAGGAGAAAGCCATCCAGGCCGTGGAGCAGGCCCTGGCCAACAATCAGCGTGACTGCCTACTGGCCATGGCCACCGGCACCGGTAAAACCCGCACCATAATTGGCCTGATGTACCGATTCCTGAAGGCCGAACGCTTCAAACGCATCCTCTTTCTGGTCGACCGCAGCGCCCTCGGCCAACAGGCCATTGACTCGTTCAACGACACCACGCTTGAGCAGAACCACACCCTGGCGCAGATCTACGACATCAAAGAGTTGGGCGACATGGCCGCCGAGGCGGAGACCCGCATCCAGGTCGCTACCGTGCAAGCCATGGTCAGCCGCATCTTCCGCTCGGATAACCCGCCGCCCGTGGGCGAATTCGACTGCATCATCGTTGACGAAGCCCACCGGGGTTATACCCTCGACCAGGAAATGACCGAAGGCGAGTTGGCCGTGCGTGATCACAGCCAGTACCTCTCGCAATACCGCCGCGTGCTCGACCACTTCGACGCCTGCCGCATCGGCCTCACTGCCACCCCGGCCAAACACACCAGCGAAATTTTCGGCAAACCGGTCTTCACCTACAGCTACCGTGAGGCTGTGGCCGACGACTGGCTGGTGGATCACGAACCACCAATCCGCTACGAAACCCAGCTCAGCAAGCACGGTATCCGCTTCGAGAAAGGCGAGTCGGTCAGCGTCATCAACACCCTGACCGGCGAAGTCGACGTAGCCGAGCTGGAAGATGAACTCAACTTCAACATCGAGTCGTTCAACCGCCGCGTGATTACCCCGGCCTTCGATAAAGTCATCTGTGACGAGCTGGCTAAGGAGTTGGACCCCTTTGGCGAAGAAAAGACCATGATCTTCTGCGTCAACCAGGCCCATGCCGAGCGGGTGAAGAACCTCCTCGACGAAGCGTTCAAGGCCGCCTACGGCGAGCAATACAACGAAGCGGCCGTGCGCATCATCACCGGGCAAAGCGACAAGGTTGAGCAGCTTATTCGCCGCTACAAGAACGAGCCCAACCCCAATATCGCCATCACCGTCGACCTGCTCACCACCGGTATCGACGTACCGAGAATCTGCAACCTGGTATTCATGCGCCGGGTGCGCTCGCGCATCCTCTACGAGCAGATGAAAGGCCGCGCCACCCGCCGTTGCGACGACATCGGCAAAACCGTATTCCGCATCTACGACCCCGTCGATCTTTACGCCAGCCTGGAAGCGGTCGACACCATGAAGCCTCTGGTGAAGAACCCCAACATCAGCCTGGAGCAACTGGTCAGCGAGCTCACCAGCGGAGCCAGCCATGAAGCCCCCGGCAGCCAGGACGACAGCAGCCACGCCCATGACGTGCTCGATCATCTGAGCCAGCGCGTCATGCGTATCCTGCGCAAGGCCCAGCACAAGGCCGAGGACAAACCCACGCTCAAGAAAAAGCTCGATGAGCTGCAAGAAGTGTGGGGCGTTGAGCCGGCCCAATTACATAAACACCTGCACGACCTTGGCCCGCAGCAAGCGGCCAACTTCGTCCGCCAGCACAGCCAGTTGCTCAACCAGCTCGCCGCCGTCAGCGCCCTGCTCGGCTCGGAGAACTACCCGGTTATTTCCACCCACAGCGACGAACTGCTGGTGCGCGAGCAGAACTACGGGCAAAACCAGAAGCCGGCGGACTACCTGGAAAGCTTCAACGACTTTATTCGCACCCAGCTCAATCAGTCCGCTGCCCTTGGCGTGGTGGTCAACCGCCCCAAGGATCTGACCCGCGAGCAACTCCGCGAAGTTCGCCTGCTGCTCGACCAGCACGGCTTCAGCGAAGCCAGCCTGCAAAGCGCCTGGCGCAATCAGACCAACCAGGAAATCGCCGCCAGCATCATCGGCTATATCCGCCAGGCGGCCATCGGTGAAGCCTTGCTGCCCTTCGACCAACGCGTGGCCAAGGCCATGCAGACCATCTACGCCCAGCAACCCTGGACGCCAGTGCAACGCAAATGGCTGGATCGCCTAGCCAAGCAACTGGTGCATGAAGTGGTCATTGATCCGCAGCAGGTCAATGACGCCTTCCGGAACGATGGCGGCCTCAAAGCGCTGGATCGCAACCTGGGCGGCAACCTGGAACGGGTATTGGAAGCGTTGAATGACAACCTGTGGTCGGCTGCTGGATGAAAGGTCCGCAATCCCTCCATTTCAACCAAAGAGAAACCGCCGCACAACGTGCGGCAGGCTTTGCTGTACTGTCCTTCCGTCCATCCGAGCAGTGCCAAATACCCTGCAGAACAATGCCAAATCTCTTGCAAAATGATGCACTGGTGCATAACCTCTCACGCAACACACCCGCCATGCCTATGGTTGCTTCGGCAGCTACGCACAAATTGAGCGGGTTTTTTATGCCCGATTGTTTTTCCGCATGAAGCCCTTCAGCAAGCCCGCCATTGATATTCCTGCGCAGCTGACCCTGCTCAAACAGCGCGGACTTACCATCCAGGACGAAGCCAAGGCGCACTGCTTTCTGGAAGCGGTCAGCTTCTTCCGCCTCACGCCCTACATGCGCCCATTCCAGCTTTCGGAAGATGCCGACCACGGTTTCAAGCCCGGCACCCGTCTGCAGGCACTCACCCGTCTGTATGACTTCGACCGTCGCCTGCGCCTGCTGGTCATGGATGCCATCGAGCGCATAGAAGTCGCGGCCAGAGCCGTTATTAGCAACCACATGGGGCCGCAATATGGCTCGCACTGGTATCTGGAGCCAAAGCTCTTCCAGCGCAGTTATCGGCACCAGGCGCTGCTCGACAGCATCCGTAGCAAGCAGGACAAGGCGTTCCAGGATCATCTGCGCGAATGCCAGCGCATCGATGCCTCCCACGCGTCTGACGCCCGCAAAGAGCAACTCAAGAGCATGCGCGCCAAGGAAAGCTACGCACGCCATTACGCCCTGACCTACAACACCCCCGACCTCATGCCCGCCTGGGCGGCCATGGAAGAAATTACCCTGGGCGATCTCTCGCACCTGTTCAAGGGTCTGGCCCGCGACGCCGACAAAAAGGCCATCGCCAAACGCCTGAAGCTACCGGCCCCTCTGCTGCAATCCTGGCTGCACACCCTGACCACCATTCGTAATATCTGTGCGCACCACGCACGCCTGTGGAACCGCGAGCTGGGCATCCGCCCTGAACTACCCAGGGCGGTCAATTTCCCATGGCCGCAACACCTGCAACAACCCGGACAACATGCCCGCCTGTTCACCGTGCTGTGCATCCTCAACCTGCTGATGCGCCAGGTTAGCCCGCATACCAGTTGGGACAGACGTCTGCATGACCTACTGGCAGATTTTCCAGAGACCAACCTACGGGCCATGGGCTTTCCGCCCGACTGGCAGAACGATCCTTTCTGGCAAACACCCGACTAAGCCTCCCTATTTCCCCGTGAGCCGAATAGCCGATGTATTCGGCTCACGTCATGAGCCAATTAGAGACCACCCAATGACCAACTCCGATATCGTCCAGAAGCTCTGGAACCTCTGCGACGTGCTGCGCGACGACGGCATCAACTACAGCGACTACGTCACCGAACTGGTGCTCCTGCTGTTTATCAAGATGGAATACGAACAGGCCCAGAGCGGCAACCAGTTCGAGCACAAGCTGCCCGCAGGCGCGCGCTGGCCGGATCTCACCGACAAATCCGGTCTTAACCTGCTCGACCACTACCGGCAGATGCTGCTGGATCTGGGCAAGAACAGCGACCCGCTGATCGCCGCCATCTATGCCGACGCGCAAACGCGCCTGAAAGAGCCGCGCCACCTGGAACAGTTGATCAAAAGCCTGGACGGCATCGACTGGTTCAGCGCCCGCCAGGATGGCCTCGGCGACCTCTACGAAGGCCTGCTGGAAAAGAACGCCAACGAAACCAAATCTGGCGCTGGCCAGTACTTCACCCCGCGCCCGCTGATCGACAGCATCATCAACTGCCTTAAGCCGCAGCCCGGTGAAACCATCCAGGACCCAGCCGCTGGCACCGCAGGCTTCCTGATTGCCGCCGACGCGTATATCAAGCGCCACACCGACGACCTCTACGACCTCGATGAGAAAGCCCGGAGCTTTCAGCGCAACAAGGCCTTTGTCGGCATCGAACTGGTGCCCGGCACTCGCCGCTTGGCGCTGATGAACACCTTGCTGCACGGCATGGAAGGTGATGAAGAAGGCGTGGTGCACCTGGGCAACGCCCTGGGCCAGAGCGGGGCCAACCTACCCAAAGTGGACGTGATTCTCTCCAACCCGCCCTTTGGCACGGCCAAAGGTGGCGGTGGCCCAACCCGTGACGACCTCACCTACAAGACCAGCAACAAGCAGCTGGCCTTTCTCCAGCATATCTACCGTGGCCTTAAACCCGGCGGCCGCGCCGCCGTGGTACTGCCGGACAACGTATTGTTCGAGGCCGGCGTCGGCACCGAGGTACGCCGCGACCTGATGGACAAATGCAACCTGCACACCATCCTGCGCCTGCCCACCGGCATCTTCTACGCCCAGGGCGTAAAGACCAATGTGCTGTTCTTCCAAAAGGGCACAGCAGAGAACCCACGCCAGGAAAAGGGCTGCACCCAGCGCGTCTGGGTCTATGACCTACGCAGCAATATGCCCAGCTTCGGCAAACGCACCCCCTTTGGTGCCCAGCACCTCAAACCCTTTGAAGAGGCCTATGGGGATGACCCCAACGGCAACAGCCCCCGTGCCGAGAACGTCGAAGGCATCGGCGAACTGAGCCGCTTCCGAGTGTTTACCCGTGAACAGATTCGCGAACGCGGCGACTCCCTGGATATCAGCTGGCTAAAGGATGCCGATAGCCTGGATGCCGCCGACCTGCCTGCCCCGGAAGTGCTGGCCGGCGAGGCCATGGCCGAACTAACCGAAGCGCTGCATGAGCTGGAAGAGCTGATGAAGGCGCTGGGGGCTGGTGATGAAGTGGCGGCGCAGAAGCAGTTGATGGCGGAGGTGATGGGGCTTTCGGTGGTTCAGGAGGCTGGGGATGAGTGAGTTGCCGAGTGGGTGGGGACGCGCCGAAATTGGCGATCTATGCAACCTGATCAATGGCCGCGCATTCAAGCCTCAAGAGTGGTCAGAGTCCGGTTTACCGATCATCAGGATTCAAAACCTGAACAATCCGGCTTCAAAGTTCAATCATTTCTCGGGAGAGTTTGACGCAAAGCACCATGTTAAAAATGGCGACTTATTGTTTGCTTGGTCCGGCACGCCAGGCACTTCTTTTGGCGCGCATATTTGGCATGGCGGCGATGCCATTCTGAATCAGCACATTTTCAAGATTGAGTTTTCGGAACGAGAGACTAACCGTGGATTTCTTCGTTACGCGATTAATCAGAAGTTGGATGAGCTAATCAGCTCAGCTCAAGGTGGGGTGGGCCTACGTCATGTAACCAAGGGGACTTTCGAGAAAACAGAGATTTCCTTTCCGCCACTCGCCGAGCAAACCCGCATCGCCCAAAAACTCGATGAACTGCTGGCTCAGGTCGGTACCCTCAAAGCCCGCATCAACGCCATCCCCGCCCTGCTCAAACGCTTCCGCCAATCCGTCCTCGCCGCCGCCGTTTCCGGGCGATTGACGGAGGAGCGGCGCGCACAAAATGTAGGTTGGGTTGACGAAGGAAGCCCAACAACGGCGCCAGCGAGTAGCTCGCTTCCAGTTGGCTGGTCGTCAAAAACCGCAGGTGATATTTGCGGATTCATCACCAAAGGAACGACCCCCTCAAAAGAAAAGATGACTGCGGGCCATGGTGAGGTTCCATATATCAAGGTCTACAACCTGACATTTACAGGAGCGCTAGATTTTTCCATTGATCCAACGTTTGTCGACTCAAGCACCCACTCGACTGACTTGAAAAGGTCAATCGTAAAACCCGGCGATGTCCTAATGAATATTGTCGGCCCTCCGCTAGGCAAGGTTTCAATCGTCCCTGCAACATATCCCGAATGGAACATAAACCAAGCTATTGCACGGTTCAGAGCAGGCGACGAAATTTCCGCAGCATATCTGGCTCTCTGTCTGCGCACTGAAGAAGTCCTAAGCCATGCGGTTTCGCGAGCAAAAGCCACAGCTGGTCAATTCAATCTGACCCTAGAGATTTGCAGAGAGCTTCCACTTCCGGTTCCGCCGGAGGAAGAACAAACCGAAATCGTCCGCCGCGTCGAACAGCTCTTCGCCTTCGCCGACCAGCTTGAAAGCAAAGTGCAAAGCGCCAAAAGCCGTATCGACCACCTGACCCAAAGCATCTTGGCCAAGGCCTTCCGTGGCGAACTGGTTCCGCAAGACCCGAACGACGAACCGGCCAGCGTGCTGCTGGAACGCATCAAAGCCCAACGCACCGCCGCCCCCAAGGCCAAGCGCGGCAGGAAAGCCTCGGCGTAAACATGCCAATCACTCATTAACGCAGGAGCACCGGCATGAACCCCAAGGACTGGATTGATTTGCTACAGCGCCTGTTTGCCTGGCTTAGTGAACGGCGCAACCCTGTACGCCAGCAGGCAGCACGCGTGCTGGCGACTTTTGAAGCCCATGGCGTCGCTCGCACTGAGATCAACGCCTTGCTGCCGGAGTCCCTTCAACTTTCAGCCTACCAGTGGTCGCACGCCGACCAGCTCAAGCTGGCCTTGCGTCAGGCACATCTGGATTGGCTCGATCAGCATTTCGCGCTCGAAGAAGGCTGGCTAACCGGGAAAAGCGACTCAGCCCACCAGCACCTTTTCAGCTACAAAGCGCCGGAACGGCTACATCAATGGTTTCAGTAGCAGCGCACACCCGGGGCCTGCTTCGAGTTCAAACTGCATCTGGTAACACCCGATACTCACGAAATCGGGCCGGGCTCGGAAGGCTATTACGCCCTGGTTCTGGAGCAAATAGATGAGGACCACTCGGCGTGCAGGCGCTTTTACCACCTCACTGAAGGTGGAGATCTCAAGCATTGGCCGAGCCTGATTCATCTTCTGCAGGTGTTGGCGATTGCCCATCACCACGGTGCCCTCATGCGCCGCTCGCAGCTGGATGCGGCTGCCCTGTATCAGCTGAGCCACCATAAAGGGCTTATTCCCAACTGGCTGGACAGGTGCCGCCCTCATCTGCTGGAAGCTGACCATGAGCTATGGCCGCATTTTTCTGGGCGTCCCACCTGGCTCGAGGAGTTGCGTGCAGATACCGAGCAGGGGCTCTGTGGTGCCCAGCTGATTGATGTCGTTGAGAAGATTCGTACGGATACTCAACGTTTCTCGCGTCAGCCCGGCACGCGACACTGTGACAAGTGAAAATAGCGTTTCTGAGGTACAAAAACAGTACGCTAGCGGTACAGTCCCTAGCTTTTTCAGGTTTCGCAAAATTTCGCTAAAGCCCAGTAACCACGCTGCCTTCAGCTTATTTTACTTGCGCTGAGCTGCTCTCGGTTTTACTGGGCTTGCGGCGTTTCGAGGCAACTCATAATCCCTTGGTCCACGGTTCGCTCTACAGCGGCCAAGTGGACGGAGGAAGATTTATGAAGAGAGGAAGCAGAGCGTGCTGGCGAACCGCCAGGCCTGGCGCGCTCGCCATACGCGCCCGACAAGTGCGTCGATGGATTTTCAAGCAGGGGCTGTCGCGAATGGCAAGCCCTGCGTGGATACATCGTTCTCGTCTGAGAAGCCAACACGAGGAACGAGGCTCCGCTAGCGCAGGGCGGATTGGTTTCCAACTTTAGATGGCTTTTTCCAGCTCCGGCACGAGCTCGAACAGGTCGCCCACCAGGCCGTAGTCGGCTACCTGGAAGATCGGCGCTTCCTCGTCCTTGTTAATCGCGACGATTACCTTGGAGTCCTTCATGCCGGCCAGGTGCTGGATGGCACCGGAGATACCGACCGCGATGTACAGCTGCGGTGCGACGATCTTGCCGGTCTGGCCGACCTGCATGTCGTTCGGCACGAAACCGGCGTCGACCGCGGCACGCGAGGCGCCGACTGCCGCGCCGAGCTTGTCGGCCAGCGAGTACAGGTGCTTGAAGTTGTCGCCGTTCTGCATGCCGCGACCACCGGAAACGACGATCTTGGCGGCGGTCAGCTCCGGACGATCCGACTTGGCCAGCTCTTCGCCGACGAAGGCGGACTTGCCGGCGTCGCCGGTGCCGGAGATCTGCTCGACCGCAGCCGAACCGCCGGTGGCATTCACGGCATCGAAGCCGGTCGCACGCACGGTGATGACCTTGATCGCGGCGCTGGACTGCACGGTCGCGATGGCGTTACCGGCATAGATCGGGCGCTTGAAGGTATCGGCGCTTTCAACCGCAATGATCTCGGAAATCTGGTCGACGTCCAGCTGGGCGGCGACGCGCGGCAGGAAGTTCTTGCCGTTGGTGGTGGCAGCCGCCAGCACATGGCTGTAATCCTTCGCCAGGCCAGCGATCAGCGGCGCGACGTTTTCCGGCAGTTGGTTGGCATAGGCTGCGTCATCGGCAACCAGTACCTTGGCCACGCCTTCGATCTGCGCGGCGGCCTCGCCGATGGCAGCGCAACCGCTGCCGGCGACCAGTACGTGGATGTCGCCACCGATCTTGGCAGCGGCAGCAACGGTGTTCAGGGTCGCGGCCGCGAGGACGGCGTTGTTGTGTTCAGCGATAACCAGGATCGTCATTTAGATTACCTTCGCCTCGTTCTTCAGTTTCTCGACCAGTTCAGCCACGGACTTGACCTTGATGCCGGCGCTGCGGGCAGCCGGTGCTTCGACTTTCAGGGTCTTCACGGTGGAAGCGGTGGCGACGCCCAGTGCATCCGGGGTCAGCACTTCCAGCGGCTTCTTCTTGGCCTTCATGATGTTCGGCAGCGACGCGTAGCGCGGCTCGTTCAGGCGCAGGTCGGTGGTCACGATCGCTGGCAGGCTGAGCGCGACGGTCTGCAGGCCGCCGTCGATTTCACGGATCACGTTGACCTTGTCGCCCGCCACTTCCACCTTGGAGGCGAAGGTGCCCTGCGCATAGCCGGTCAGTGCGCCGAGCATCTGGCCGGTCTGGTTGTTGTCGCTGTCGATGGCCTGCTTGCCGAGGATGACCAGTTGCGGCTGCTCCTTGTCGACCACGGCCTTGAGCAGCTTGGCGACCGCCAGCGAGTTCAGCTCGTCATTGGACTCGACCAGCACGGCGCGATCGGCGCCCAGTGCCAGCGCGGTGCGCAGCTGCTCCTGGGCAGCGCTCGGACCGATGGAGACGACGACGATTTCGCTCGCCACGCCCTTCTCTTTCAGGCGTACGGCTTCTTCCACGGCGATTTCGCAGAAGGGGTTCATCGACATCTTGACGTTGGCGAGATCAACGCCAGAATTGTCCGCCTTGACGCGAACCTTGACGTTGTAATCGACCACTCGTTTGACTGTTACCAGTATTTTCATGAATGTCTCCGATTGCAGGCACCACAGGGGTGGTGGCGATCAATGGGTGCGTAGCGATTGAATGTAGCGATGCAAGGCAAAGCCCAGGGAGAGCACCGTCAGGGCGATGAAGAACCAGTCGATGGGGCCACGAACGAACACATCGAAATTGTTGTTGCTGATCAGCAGCGAGCGGCGGAAGTTATCCTCCAGCATCGGCCCCAGGATGAAGCCGATCAGGAATGGCGCCGAGGCGAATCCGGTGCGATTGAAGATGAAGCCGACCAGGCCGAACACCAGCATGACCGCGATATCGAAGGTGCTGTTGTTCACGGCGTAGGCGCCGTAGATGCAGAACATCAATACGATGGGGAACAGGATCTGCTTGGGCACATCGGCAATGCGGGAGAAATACCGGATCGCCAGCTTGCCGGTACCGAACAGCACCACGGAGCTGAGCATGATGCCGCAGAACAGGGCGTAGATCAGGTTCATGTTTTCCTGGAACAGGATCGGTCCGGGAGTCAGTCCATGGATCATGAAGGCGCCGAGGATGATCGCGGTGATCACGTCGCCGGGGATGCCCAGCGACAGCAACGGAATCATGGTCGCACCGGCGACTGCGTTGTTGCCCGCCTCGGCCGCGGCCACACCTTCGATTTCACCTTTGCCGAAATTGTCCCGGTTGGGCGAGTTGCGGCGTGCTTCCGAATAGGAGATGAACGAGGCGGCAGTCGCGCCGGTACCCGGAATCGCACCGATGATCACGCCGATGAAGCTGCCGCGAATGATGCTGCGCATGCTGCCCTTGAGTTCCTGCCAGGTCACGTCGGCACCGGACACGGCGGTCTGGATGTGCTCACGAGCGCGCGACAGATAGAACTCGAGGATTTCGGGAATGGCGAACAGACCAATCAACAGCGGGATGAAGTTGATGCGATCCATCAGGTTGTAGTTGTCGAAGGTCAGGCGCTCGGTGCCGTAGACCGGGTCCATGCCCACCAGCGCGAGGATCACGCCCAACGCCGCGGCGATCAGCCCTTTCATCACCGAGTCGCCGGAAACGGAGATGATGATGGTCAGCGAGAAGCAGATCAGCCAGAAGTATTCCGGCGGCCCGAAGCTCAGCGCCAGCTTGGCCAGGTAGCCGGCCAGGAAGATCAGCGACAGGTTGGAGATGAAGTCGGCGATGCAGGACGCGTACAGCGCCATGGACAGTGCCTTCTTGGCCTCACCCTTCTGCGCCATCGGGTAACCGTCCAGCAGGGTGCTGGCCGATGCCGGGGAACCGGGGGTGCGGATCAGGATGGCGGTGATCGATCCACCATACATGCCGCCCTTGTAGATCCCGACCAGCAGCAGAATCGCGGTGACCGGCTCCATGCCGAAGGTGAACGGCAGGGCCAGGGCTACCGCCATGGTTGCGGTCAGCCCGGGAATGGCGCCGATCACGACGCCGATGACCACGCCGAGCGCGATCATCAGGATGTTTTCCACGCTCAGGAAAAGGCTGAGCACCTCGAGGATCTGGTCCATTTCATAGTCTCATCAGGCGGGACTCAATATCCCCAGAGAGAGCCGTAAGGCAGGGGAACATTCAGGCCATAGTCGAAGGCCAGGCAGATGCCGACCGGCATCGCGACACCCAGCAGATAGATGCCGATGCGCCTGACGCCCATGGCGATGAACAGCAACAGGGTGGCCAGCACACCGCATACCGCCGCGCCGATCGGCTCGAAACCGAAGTAGTAAACGGCGAAGGCCAGTATCGGCAGCAGCCACTGGCGGACCGGCAGATCACGCAGGCGAGAGTTGCGTTCAACCCGGGCGCGCTCCGGGCCGAACAGCATGCCCAGCACCAGGCCGATGCCGAGCAACAGGATCAGCCAACCCATGATCTGCGGAAGGATCAGCGGCGACAGCAGAGGAGACTGCAGCCGGCGAGGCTCCACGATGTACTCCGGAACCAGATAAAACAGAAACGCAAGGGATGTCGCGATCAGAATCAGGCTGACAGCCGCATCGGCGCTGGCAAGCCTGGACGCTCTCTGGCGAATAGTCGTGTTTTTCATAATCTACCCAGTCAGACAGGGGCGTCGCCTGCGGCGACGCCCTGCGAAGCTGCAGTGGTTTATTCGCCGAGGCCGGCGGCTTCAACCAGATCAGCCCACTGCTTGATATCCCGCTCGACCATGGCCTTGAACGCGTCACCCGACTCCTTGCCGGCGACAGCGCCCAGCTGAGGCAGGAAGTCCTTGAACGCCTGGCTTTGCATGACGCTGCCCACCGCGGCCTGGAGCTTGCCGTAGGCCTCGTCGGACATCGATTCGCTACTGATGAGACCGAACCAGGCTGAGGTCGCGAAGTCAGACAGCCCCTGCTCGGCGCCAACGGACTGCACGGTCGGCGCGTCAGGCAGGAAGGGCGACGGCTCGCTGGTGGTCACAGCCAGAACTCGCAGTTGCCCGGACTTGATCATCGGGTACACGGTCGGCAGGTTCTCGAACGAGAAATCCACGTCGCCGGCCAGCAGCGCCGGAAGTGCCTCGCCGCTCCCACGGAACGGAACGTGGGTCATGTTCTGCGCGCCGATCTTGGCCTTGAACAGTTCACCCGACATATGGATGGAGCTGCCGATGCCGGGCGAGCTGAAGGAGAGCTGCTCGGTTTTCGCCGCCTGCACAAACTCCTGGAAGGTCTGGAACTTGCTCTTGGCCGGTACGACCAGGACGTTGGGGATGTCGATGACGTTCTGAATGAAGCGGAAGTCCTTTACCGGGTCATAGGACAGCGGATACAGGCTCGCGCCAACGGTGTGCCCCGGCGAGGCCATCAGCACGCGGTAATCGGCATCGCGCTTGGAAACCCGGGCCAGCTGCGCGGTGGCAACCGTGGTACCGGCACCTGGACGGTTCTCGACGATCACCGTTACACCCAGTTCGGTGCCCAGCAGGTCGGCCACCCGACGGGACAGGATATCCGTGGAGCCGCCAGCGGCATACGGAACGACCAGCGTGATGTTTTTGGCCGGCCAGTCGGCAGCCTGGGCAGTCGAGGCCATCAGCGGAAGGAATACGGCGGTGCTTGCCGCCACCAGCATTTTCATCAGCTTGTTCATATTGTCTCTCTTATGGTTGGGTATTTGCTGATCCGGTGCATGCCGCGACATGACCGGTTGGACGTCCGGCTCGGGCAGTGAGCCCGTACCGGTGGACGAGATGGGCTATTCGAGTTGCTCGATGACCCCCTTGCTTTTCAGAACCTCCAGCGCATCGGCCGAAAGCCCAAGCCGGGACTTCAGCACCTGCTCCGTGTGTTCGCCGAGCATCGGTGCCGGCCGCTGGTACTCGACCGGGGTCTCGGAAAGCTTCACCGGGCTGCCGACCATCCTGAAGTCCGGGTTCATGGCGTGCGGGATGTTGACCAGCATGTCGCGGGCCAGCACCTGCGGCTCGGCCAGGGCACGGCCGATGTCGTTGATCACGCCGACCGGCACCTTTGCCGCGTGGATCCGGCTGACCCAGTTGTCGGCGGTATCCTTCAGGAAGCGTTCGGCGAGCAACCCGACGATGGCCTCGCGGTTGCGCACGCGATCGGCGTTCCTGGTGAAGCGCGGGTCCAGCGGCAGTTCCGGCAGGCCGATGGCATCGCACAAGGCGACGAACTGGGTGTCGTTGCCGCAGGCGATGATGAAATCCATGTCGCTGGCAGTGAACACCTGATACGGCACGATGTTCACGTGGGCATTGCCCTGGCGCCCCGGCGAGCGGCCGGTGCTCAGGTAGTTCTGGCTCTGGTTGCCCAGGGCCGCCACCTGTACGTCCAGCAGCGCCATGTCGCAGTGCTGGCCGCGGCCGGTCTTCTCACGAGCCAGCAGCGCGGCCTGGATGGCGACGGTCGAGTACAGGCCGGTCATCACGTCGGCCACGGCCACGCCTACCTTCTGCGGGCCGGCACCCGGCACACCGTCCTTCTCGCCGGTGACGCTCATCAGGCCACCCATGCCCTGGATGATGAAGTCGTAGCCGGGCTCCTCGGCGCGCGGGCCGGTCTGGCCAAAGCCGGTGATCGAGCAGTACACCAGGCGCGGATTGACCTGGGACAGGCTGGCGTAATCCAGACCGTACTTGGCCAGCGAGCCTGCCTTGTAGTTCTCGATCAGCACGTCGGAGGTAGCAGCCAGTGCGCGCACCAGCTCCTGGCCTTCCGGCGTGGCGATGTTGACGGCCACCGACAGCTTGTTGCGGTTGGCGGACTGGTAATAGGACGCCTCGATGCTGTTCTCGCCGTCCGGGGTTTTCATGTAGGGCGGGCCCCAGCCACGGGTATCGTCGCCCACGCGCGGGCGCTCGACCTTGATCACTTCGGCGCCCAGGTCGGCCAGAACCTGACCGCACCAGGGACCCGCCAATACACGACTCAGGTCCAGCACCCGAATCCCACTCAATGCACCCATGTCTCTTACCTTTCTAACGCGGCCGGCGCAGAACTCCGCCGGCCTGGTTCACAGGGCCAAAGGCCTTTTGCTCAGACGCGCTCGATGACCATGGCCAGGCCCTGGCCGACACCGATGCACAGGCTGATGACCGCATAGCGCTTGCCGCTGCGCTGCAGCTCACGCGCGGTGGACAGTGCCAGCCGCGCGCCAGAAGCCCCAAGCGGGTGGCCTACGGCGATGGCGCCACCGTTGGGATTGACGCGCGGGTCGTCGAACGCCACGTCCAGGCCCTTCAGGCAGCTCAGCACCTGGGAAGCGAAGGCTTCGTTGATTTCGATGATGTCCATGTCGGCCAGGCTCAGGCCGGCGCGGGCCAGCGCCTTGTTGATGGCGTCCACCGGGCCGACACCCATGATGCGTGGCTCGACGCCGGCGACCGCGGCCGACAGGATGCGCGCCATGGGCTTGAGGCCATGCTTCTCGCCCGCGGCCTGGCTGCCGATCAGCAGCGCGGCGGCGCCGTCGTTCACGCCCGAGGCGTTACCGGCAGTGACCACGCCGTTCTCGAACAGCGGGCGCAGTTTGGCCAGTGCGGCCATGTCGGATTGCGGACGCGGATGCTCGTCCTCGGCGATCACGTTCGGCGGGGTCTTGCGCCCGGTCGGCACGCTCACCGGCAGGATTTCCTCGGCGAAGAAACCCGCCTGGCGGGCGGCCTCGAACCTGGCTTGCGACGCGGCGGCGAAGGTGTCGGCCGCTTCACGGCTGATGCCGAACTCGCGGGCCACGTTGTCGCCGGTCTGCGGCATGCTGTCGTTGCCGAACTGCTCGATGAGCTTCGGGTTCGGGAAGCGCGCGCCGATGGTGCTGTCATACATCGTGAAGTCGCGGCTGTAGGCCCTTTCCGCCTTGGCCATGACGAACGGGGCACGGGACATGCTTTCCACGCCGCCGGCCACGAACAGCTCGCCCTCGTCGCAGGTGACGGCGCGGGCGGCATCGACCACCGCGGCCAGGCCGCTGGCGCACAGGCGATTGACGGTCTGGCCGGGCACGCTGACCGGCAGGCCGGAGAGCAGCACGGCGTGACGCGCGATGTTGCGGCTGTCCTCGCCGGCCTGGTTGGTATTGCCGAGAATCACGTCATCGACGGCGGCGCCGTCGATTCCGCTGCGGGCGATCAGCTCGCGGATCACGTCGGCAATCAGGTCATCCGGGCGCACCGGCGCCAGACCACCGCCGTGGCGTCCGAAGGGTGTACGCAGACCTGCGTAGATGTAGGCGTTCAACATGACGATACCTGTATAGAAAGCGGTTAAACGGCGGACGGCTCATCCAGGCGCAACGACAGCCCCAGTTGGGCACGACGACGCAGCCAGGGGCTCGGGCGGTAACGCGGATCGTTGGTCACGCTCACCATGCGCTCGAGTATGGTCAGCAGGCGACGTGGATCGAGGCTGTCGCCCCAGGCCAGCGGACCCTGCGGGTAACCCAGGCCCAGGCGCACGGCCTGGTCGATGTCCTCGGGGCTGGCGATCCGCTGCTGAGCGATGTCGCAGGCCAGGTTGACCACCATGGCCAGCACGCGCTGGGCCACGAAGCCGACACTGTCGCGGATTACGCTGACGCCCACACCATCGCGGGCGAACAGGGCATGGGCGGCAGCGCGCATGTCCGGATGGGTGGCCGGGGTCATCATCAGCGTGCGATGGCGAGACAGGTCGGTCAGCAGGTCGATGCACAGGGTGCGCGCTGCATCCACGCCGAAGCGCCCGGCGGCGGTGGTGGCGTCATAGCCGTAGGGGGCGATCAGGCACAGCGCCTGCTCGGAGGGACGCTCCCCCGTCTCCACCTGCGCACCCAGCTGGTCGAGCAGCTCGACCAGCTTCTGCCGGTCGTTCGCGTTTTCGGTGGCGACCCACACCGGCGGCAACTGCTCGACGCTCGGCACCGGTTGCGGTTGCGGCGCATCGACCATCTGGCCGTTCTGATAGCGGTAGAAGCCCTGCCCCACCTTGCGGCCGACGCGACCGGCCACCAGCATCTGGCGGGTCAGCGGCGACGGCGTGTAGCGCGGGTCGTGGTAGAACTGGTTGTAGATGGATTCCATCACCGGATGGGAAACGTCCAGCGCGGTGAGGTCGAACAGCTCCAGCGGGCCCATGCGGAAACCGGCGCCCTCACGCAGGATGCGGTCCACCTCGCCTTGCTGGGCGACACCCTCGCCGAGGATCTTCAGGGCTTCGGTGCCGTAGGCACGGCCGGCGTGGTTGACGATGAAACCGGGAGTGTCCTTGGCGCGCACACCGGTGTGCCCCATGCGCCCGGCCAGCTCCAGCAGGGCATCGCTGACGGCCGGATCGGTGGCGATGCCGTCGATGACTTCCACCACCCTCATCAACGGAACGGGGTTGAAGAAGTGAAAGCCGGCGACCCGCTGCGGATACCGGCAGGCGGTGGCGATGGCGCTCACCGACAGCGACGAGGTGTTGGTCGCCAGGATGCACTCGGCGTCGACGATGCCTTCCAGCTGGGTCAGCAGGCCACGCTTGGCATCCAGATTCTCGACGATGGCTTCCACCACCATGTCGCATCCCGAGAGCTCCTCGATGGTGGCGACCGGCTTGAGCAGTGCCAGGGCGGCGTCGGCGGCGTCCTGGCCGATCTTGCCCTTGGCAACCAGCTTGCCGAGGGTTGCGCCGAGGTTGTCGCGAGCGTCGCCGGCCGCGCCTTCGCGGGCATCGTACAGACGCACCTGCACGCCAGCCTGTGCCGCGATCTGGGCGATACCGGCGCCCATTACGCCGGTGCCGACCAGCCCCATGATGTTGATCGAGCGAGCCATGCCTATTCTCCGCGGTAGGTGGGTTTGCGCTTCTCGAAGAAGGCGGCGGCGCCTTCCTTCTGATCGGCGGAATCGAACAGCAGCTGGAACGCCTTGCGCTCCAGGGTCAGTGCGCTGTCCAGCGGCAGATCGGCGCCGGCCAGCATCACTTCCTTGATCTGTTGCACCGCCAGCGGCGGCAGCGCGGCGATTTCGCCGGCCAGGGCCAGGGCGCGCCCGAGGGTCTGGTCGTCCGGCACCACTTCGCTGACCATGCCAATGGCCAACGCCTCGGGCGCCTTGACCATGCAGCCGGTCAAGGCGATGCGCATGGCCTGGAACTTGCCGACCGCGCGAATCAGGCGCTGGGTACCACCGGCGCCCGGCATCAGGCCGAGCTTGACTTCCGGCTGGGCGAAGCGGGCCGACTCGCCGGCCACGATGATGTCGCAGTGCATCGCCAGTTCGCAGCCGCCGCCCAGGGCGAAGCCGTTGACGGCGGCGATGACCGGCTTCGGGCAGCGGGCAATCGGCTCCCATAGCAGCTCGGTGTGACGGCCATACATCTCGATCGGCGAGGCGCTGGCGAATTCCCTGATGTCCGCCCCCGCCACGAAGAACTGCTCATCCCCGCTAAGCACGACGGCGCGGATGTCGTCGCGCCGGGCCAGCGCGCGGAAGTGCTCGGCCAGCTGATGGCGAACGGCCGCATTGAGCGCGTTCTTGGCGTCGGGGCGGTTGATACGCACGAGGGCGACACCGTCGGCCGGGTACTCCAGCAGCACGACTGGATCGATTGGTTGATTCATTTCGGCTCCGGTTTGATCATGCAGCAATGTCCGCTATGCGAAATGCCATTCCACACTTTGACCAAATAATAGGTTCCAACTTCGTTTTTTGTAAATGTCACTTCTTGTCGATACGTCGTTATCCTCAGCAAAGGCCCATTGCACGGGCTTTTGAGAGACAAAAAACTTTCCGTATGTCGTAGTTGCTGAATGTCCGCTATGCGGAATACAATTTCGAAAACTTGATTTTATGAAAATGGAGGCTCTACCATGCAACGCAAGATCAAGGATCGGTCCCCGGACAAGGACGCAGCTTCGGAGATCGAACGGGTACTGATCGATCCGATGTCGACCCTCGATGAGGAGGAAAAGGACCGCCAGTTCGTCACCGCTCTAGCCCGGGGCCTGGAGTTGCTGCGCTGCTTCAGCCCGCGTGAAAGCGTGCTGAGCAATCAGGAGCTGGCCCGCAAGGCCAACCTGCCGCGGCCGACCGTCAGCCGGCTGACTTACACGCTGACGCGCCTGGGCTATCTGAAGCAGTTGCCCCAGGGCAAATACCAGCTGGACGTCGGTGTGATGTCGTTCGGCTACGGGATGCTCTCCAACCTGTCGATTCGGGCTGTGGCGCATCCGCTGATGGAACAGTTGGCCAACCACGCCAATGCGGCGGTGGCGATGGCGGCTCGGGACCGGCTACAGATGGTTTACCTAGACGTCGTGCACGGTCAGGGCAACCTCACGATGCGGCGCCAGGTGGGTACCCATCTGCCCCTGCATCTGAGCTCGGCGGGACGTGCATGCCTGGCCGGCCTGCCGGAAAGCGAATGCGATTTTCTGCTGGACCACATCCGGACCCGGCATGCGGAGGACTGGCCAAAGATCCGCAAGAGCCTGGAAAAGGCCTTCCGGGACTACGCCGACTATGGCTATTGCCTGTCGATCGGCGAATGGCACCGGGATGTGAATGCGGTTGCCGTGCCCATGGTGCATGCGCAGCACGGGCTGCTGGTTTTCAACTGCGGCGGCCCGAGTTTCCAGCTCTCGCGCGAAAAGCTGGAAGAGGACATCGGACCGCGACTGGTCCACATGGTTAGCAACATCGAGGCCAGCACCCGCTGATGGAGATGCGGGTCGTGCCTCGACGACATGACGCGTCCGACCATCGGACCCCCGAGGAGCACACATGATCCGCGATCCGGAAACGCTGCAAATCCTGCTGGATTCCATCCGCCAGTTCGTCAACGAAGCGCTGATCCCGCGCGAAAACGAGGTCGCCGAAACCGACTCGATGCCGGCGGACATCGTCGAGCAGATGAAGGAAATGGGCCTGTTCGGCCTGACCATTCCGGAGGAATTCGGCGGTCTGGGCGTGACCATGGAAGAGGAAGTGAACATCGCTTTCGAACTGGGTCGCACGTCCCCGGCGTTCCGCTCCTATATCGGCACCAACAACGGCATTGGCTCCATCGGCATCCTGCTCGACGGCACCGAGGAGCAGAAGGCCAGGTACCTGCCCAAACTGGCAGCCGGCGAGTTCCTCAGCTCTTTCTGCCTGACCGAGCCGGACTCCGGCTCCGATGCCGCCTCCCTGAAGACCACTGCCGTGCGCGACGGTGAGTTCTACGTCATCAACGGCACCAAGCGTTTCATCACCAACGCACCGCAAGCCGGCATCTTCACCGTGATGGCTCGAACCAGCCGTGAAATCAAGGGCGCCGGTGGCATCAGCTCGTTCATCGTCGAGGCCGACACGCCTGGTGTCACCGTCGGCAAGCGCGACCACAAGATGGGCCAGAAAGGTGCCCACACCGCCGACGTGATTTTCGAGAACGTCCGCGTACCGGCCGGGAACCTGATCGGCGGCAAGGAAGGCGTCGGCTTCAAGACCGCCATGAAGGTGCTCGACAAAGGCCGCCTGCATATCGCCGCGCTCTCCGTCGGCGCCGCCGAACGCATGCTCGCCGACTCGCTGCAGTACGCCATCGAACGCAAGCAGTTCGGCCAGCCCATCGCCGAGTTCCAGCTGATCCAGGGCATGCTGGCCGACAGCAAGGCCGAGATCTATGCCGCCCGCTGCATGGTGCTGGACGCCGCGCGCAAGCGCGACGAAGGCCTGAACGTGAGCACCGAAGCCTCCTGCGCCAAGATGTTTGCCACCGAGATGTGCGGTCGCGTGGCCGACCGAGGCGTGCAGATCCACGGCGGCGCCGGCTATGTCAGCGAATATGCCATCGAGCGCTTCTACCGCGACGTGCGGCTGTTCCGCCTGTACGAGGGCACGACCCAGATCCAGCAGGTCATCATCGCCCGCAACATGATCCGCGAAGCACAGCGCTGACAGACGAGCCTGTCTCAGCCTGGGCGGGTGGCCAGCCGCGCCGCAATGAAGCCAACGACGGCTTCGATTTTCGGCAGCGGCTGGCGGACCACGGAACGCCGAACCTCAGCAGGCCCTGAATAGCCATCCCGCAACGGGACAAGACGTCGCCGTTCGCTGGTTCCGCCACATGAAGTCCGCCAGGCACGCAACGTCCTGCCGCACCTCGCCGCCTTAGGTAGCGGATCGAGCGCCGTGCTGACGGCAATCCGCGGCCAGTCCAGGTTCACCTATTTGTCACCGCCAAACAGCGGCCAGCAGCCTCAAGCCGCTGCGCTGCAGAAGCCGGCCAGGGCCCTCGCCGTTAATAACTATAAGGAATATAAACATCAGGAAAGGTTTCTGGACTCTCTAAGCCGACCTCTCTATCGTGCGCCGCGGAGCCGCTGTTTCGACTCGCCATAGCCGCCACCCTTAAGGACGTCCATGCTTCCAGAATCGCTGCCGCTGTTGTTCGTCTGCGCCTTGCTGATCTGGGTATTGGTGGCGTTCATCAGGGAGAGCTGGAGCCCGGATATCGTCGTCGCAATCGCGGTGGCGGTGTTGCTGGCCACCCAGCTGCTGACACCGGGCGAGGTGCTCGGCGTGCTGTCCAACTCGGCGCCAGTGACGATCGCCTGCATGTTCATCATCTCCGCGGCGCTGGAGCGCACCGGCTGTATCGATGCCCTGGGCACCTGGCTCGGCGATCTGGTCGGCACCAGCCCTACCCGCGTACTGTTCGGCCTGACGATCACCGCGCTGGTGATTTCCGCCTGCCTGAACAACACGCCAGTGGTCGCAATCCTCACGCCGGTGGCGATTTCGCTGGCCAAGCGCGCCGGCACCACGCCGTCGAAGCTGCTGATTCCGTTGTCCTACGCGACCATTCTCGGCGGCACGCTGACCATGATCGGCACGTCCACCAACATCCTCGTCGATGGCGTGGCGCGCAAGGCCGGCCTGGCGCCGTTCGGCATGTTCGAGATCACTGCGGCCGGCCTGATCATGGCAGCTGCCGGCATGCTCTACCTGCTGACGGTCGGCAGGCATCTGCTACCGGAGCGCGACACCCTGTCCAAACTGCTCGGCCCGCGTCTGGATCGCAACTTCATGACCGAACTGCGCGTGCCGCTCAACTCCCCGGTGATCGGCAAGACCATCGCCGAGGCCAACCTGAACGGCGGCAGCGGCCTGCAGGTGCTGCAGGTGAACCGGGACGCCCAGCTGTTCAGCCGCCCCGAGCACGACTTCGTCCTCAGCGCCGGCGACCTGCTGATGATCCACGGGCAGGTCAAGGATGTGGTGGAGCTGCGCGAGAGCGGCCACCTGACCTTCAACCGCGGCGATGCCTTCGAAACCATCAGCAGCGAGGACGTGATTCTCGCCGAAGCCATTGTCGGCCGCGGGTCGCGCTACAGCCACCGGCCGATGCGCGACCTCGACCTGTCCGCCCGCTATGGCATCAGCGTGCTTGCGGTGCACCGCCAGGACGAGAACATTCAAGGCAACTTCGATGATTTCCAGCTGCAGTTCGGCGACGTCATGCTGGTCGAAGGCACGCCGGCGCAGATCAAGCGTTTCGCCGACAACGGCGAGCTGGTCAGCCTCAACGCCGTACAGGAGCGCGCGTTCCGCCGTGACAAGGCGCCGATCGCCATCATCGCCACGCTGGCAGTGATGGGGCTCGCCGCCTTCGGCGTGATGCCGATCGAAGGCCTGGCGATCATCGGCGCTGCCGCGGTGCTGGCGACCCGCTGCCTGGATGTCGAGGATGCCTACAAGGCCGTGGACTGGAAGATCCTCAGCCTGATCTTCGGCATGCTGGCCATCAGCATCGCCATGGACAAGGTAGGTCTGGTACAGCTGATCGTACAGAACGTGACCACCGTGACGCCCTGGGCCGGGCCGTTGTTCATGCTGTCGTTCATCTACCTGCTGACCTCGTTGCTCACCGAGATGCTGTCCAACAACGCCGTGGCGGTGCTGATCACCCCCATCGCCATCGGCCTGGCGCAGCACCTGGGCGTCGACCCACGCGCCTTCGTGGTGGCGGTGATGTTCGCAGCAAGCGCCAGCTTCGCCACACCGATCGGCTACCAGACCAATACCTTCGTCTACAACGCCGGGGGCTATCGCTTCGCCGACTTTCTCAAGATCGGCATCCCGCTGAACCTGCTGCTCTGGCTGGTCGGAACGCTGGTGATCCCGCTGTTCTGGCCACTCACGCCGATTTGACGGAAAGGCTTGCGCTGGATCATTGACCGGTCAGGTGTTCAGTTTCATGCTCTCGGGCCTTTGCCATGACGAACAAGAAAAAGGAGCGCGCCATGAAACTGGAAACCCTCGCCATCCACGCTGGCTACAGCCCAGACCCCACCACCAGGGCGGTGGCGGTGCCGATCTACCAGACCACCTCCTACGCCTTCGATGACACCCAGCACGGCGCCGACCTGTTCGACCTGAAGGTGCCGGGCAACATCTACACGCGCATCATGAATCCCACCACCGACGTGCTCGAACAGCGCGTCGCAGCGCTTGAAGGCGGGGTGGCCGCACTTGCCGTAGCTTCGGGCATGGCAGCGATCACCTACGCCATCCAGACCATCGCCGAAGTAGGCGACAACATCGTCTCGGTGGCCAAACTCTATGGCGGCACCTACAACCTGTTTGCCCACACCCTGCCGCGCCAGGGCATCGAGGTGCGTTTCGCCGCCCACGATGACATCGCAGCGCTGGAAGCGCTGATCGACGATCGCACCAAGGCGGTGTTCTGCGAATCCATCGGCAACCCGGCGGGCAATGTCATCGATCTCGCCGCCCTGGCCGAGGCCGCGCACCGCCACGGTGTGCCGCTGATCGTCGACAACACAGTCGCCACGCCGATGCTCTGCCGGCCGTTCGAGCATGGCGCCGACATCGTCGTGCATTCGCTGACCAAGTACATGGGCGGCCACGGCACCAGCATTGGCGGCATCGTCGTCGACTCCGGCAAATTCCCCTGGGCACAGCACAAGGAGCGCTTCGCGCTGCTGAACACGCCGGACGTGTCCTACCACGGCGTCACCTACACCGAGGCCTTCGGCCCGGCCGCCTTCATCGGTCGCTGCCGCGTGGTGCCGCTGCGCAACATGGGCGCAGCGATTTCCCCGTTCAACTCGTTTCTGATCCTGCAGGGGCTGGAAACCCTGGCGCTGCGCATGGAGCGTCATTGCGAGAATGCGCTGAAGGTCGCCGAGTTCCTCCAGGCCCACCCGCAGGTAGCCTGGGTCAAGTACGCCGGCCTGCCGGATCATCCCGAACACGAACTGGCACGCCGCTACATGGGCGGCACGCCGGCCTCGATCCTCTGCTTCGGCATCGAAGGCGGCATGGAGGCCGGCGCACGGTTCATCGATGCACTCAAGCTGGTGGTGCGCCTGGTCAACATCGGCGATGCCAAGTCCCTGGCCTGCCATCCGGCGAGTACCACGCACCGCCAGCTGAATGCCGAGGAGCTGGCCCGCGCCGGGGTGTCGCAGGATCTGATCCGGCTGTCCATCGGCATCGAGCATATCGACGACATCCTTGCCGACCTGGCCCAGGCGCTGAGCGCATCCAGGGGCTGAGAGCGCCCGCGGCTTGATATCCGCCGGCGAGGCTCCACATTATCGGCATACCGCCGTGGAGCCTCGCCATGACCGATTCGTTGATCGTTCCCTGCGCACAGTGCGCCAGCCTCAACCGCATCCCTGCCGCGCGCGTACATGACGCGCCACGCTGCGGGCGCTGCAAGTCCGAGGCGCTACCGGACCAACCGTTCGAGCTGCAACAGAGCCAGTTCGCCAACCAGATCAAGGGCGACCTGCCGCTACTGGTGGATGTCTGGGCGAGCTGGTGTGGCCCCTGCCGCAGCTTCGCCCCTACCTTCGCCCAGGCCGCCCGCCAGCTGCAGGGCCGCTGCCGCCTGGCTAAGCTCGACAGCGAAGCCAATGCCCAGCTGTCGACACAGCTCGGTATCCGCTCCATTCCCAACCTGATCCTGTTCCGTGACGGTCGCGAAGTGGCACGACAGAGCGGTGCCATGCCACTGCCGCAACTGCTCGCCTGGCTGGCACAGCAGGGCGCGCGGTAAGGGGGCAACTCCCGCGCGACAACCATGGCAACGCGGAGTTCCGCGGACATTTGCGACCTCCTATCAGGATCTGTATCGCAATGTTTGCCTAGCGCTGATGGCACTTGGATAATGCCCGCACTTTTCGAGCGGCACTTCCAATGCAAGCATTACACGGACGTCTGTGCGCTGGCCTCGCCACGAGAGCCGCGCAAGCATGAGCGCAATACGCTTCGACATCGAGCAGTGGCAGGCTTGGGCGCCGGGCCGCGCCTGCCGCACAGACTGGGCGCGCTGGGCGCAGGCCAACGACTGGCTGGAAGATCCGGACGCGCAACCAGACGTGTCCTTTCTCCCGGCCATGCAACGTCGTCGCTTGAGCCGGCTGGCGCGCATGGTCTTCGCCGTCGCGGCGCCCCTGGTCGAAGATCAGCCGCCGATGCCACTGGTCTATGCCTCGCGTCACGGTGAAACCACACGCAATTTCGCCCTGCTCAGCGATCTCGCCGGACAGCAGCCGCTATCGCCCACCCAGTTCAGCCTGTCGGTCCACAATGCGATCATCGGTCTCTGGTCGATCTTTCAAGGCGACACCAGCGAAATGACGGCCCTCGCCGCCGAAGGTGACGGGCTCGAGCACGCGGTGCTGGAAGCCATGCTTCTGTTGAACGACGGCGCGCCGGCCGTGCTGCTGGTGATTGCCGAAGAAACGCCACCAGACGCCTACCGGCCGTGGATCGATGATGTCCAGACTCCCTACGCGCTGGCGCTGCGACTGACCGCTGGCGACGCCTGGCAGCTGCAGCTGCAGCCGGCCGGCGAGCCCGCCCTGCAGACATCTACGCCCCATGCGCTGGAGCTGATTCGAGCGCTGCTCGATGGCCGGAGCCGATTCACACATCACTGGAAAACGCGCAGATGGAACTGGCAGCGGACACGCTGAAGCGCCCCAACGCGCCGTGGCTGTGGCGCCTGTTCGCCACCGGGCTGTCGTTTGCCCTGTTCGGCATCGGCGGACTGTGCCTGCGCGTGCTGGTCTTTCCGCTGCTCGCGCTCCTTCCGGGAGATGCCATCACCCAGCGGCGTCGCGCGCGGAAGACCGTCAGCCGGCTGTTCTGGCTGTTCGTGCAGTTCATGTACCGCAGCGGCGTGCTGACCTATGAGGTCGAGGGTGCCGAGCGGCTGGGGCGCCCCGGCCAGCTGATCATCGCCAATCATCCTTCGCTGATCGACGTGGTGGTGCTGATCGCGCTGATCCGCGACACCAACTGCGTGGTCAAGCAGAGTCTGTGGGACAACCCCTTCACCCGAGGCCCGATTCGCGCCGCGCAGTACATCAGCAACAACGGCAGCGCCGAGATGCTCGACGAAGCCGCCGAATCCCTGCAGCAGGGTCAGACGCTGATCATTTTTCCCGAGGGCACCCGCACCACCCCCGGCCAACCCCCGCATTTCCATCGCGGAGCGGCGGCCATCGCGCTGCGAGGCGCGCGGCTGGTGACGCCGGTGGTGATCAGCGTGACACCGACCACCCTGACCAAGGCCGAACCCTGGTACCGCATCCCCTCGCGGCGCTTTCACTTTCATCTGCGTGTGGGCGACGACATCGACCCGCAGGCATTCGCCGCCCTGGGCGCCGCGCCGATCGCCTCGCGCCGCCTTAACGACCATCTGCACCGACACTTCATAAAGGAGCTCGCACTCGATGAGCCAACTGACGCTTGAAATCAAGCAACTGATCATCGACGCCCTGGGTCTGGAAGACCTCGGCCCGGACGACATCTCTGCCGACCAGCCCTTGTTCGGCGAAGGCCTTGGCCTCGACTCGGTGGATGCCCTGGAACTCGGCCTGGCGATTCAGAAGCGCTTCGGTATCAAGATCGACGCCGACGCCAAGGACACCCGCAAGCATTTCGCCAGCGTCGACAGCCTGGCAGCTTTCGTCAGCGCCAGCCGCGCCACCGCCTGAGGAGCATCTGCCTTGAACAGCCGTAACGAGATTTTCCAGACCCTGCGCGAGGCCCTGGTGGAACTGTTCGAACTCGAACCCGAGCGCATCACCCTCGAGGCGAACCTCTATCAGGACCTGGAGATCGACAGCATCGATGCCGTCGACCTGATCGACCATATCAAGCGCCAGACCGGCAAGAAGATTGCCGCCGAGGAGTTCAAGGCCGTGCGCACCGTCGGTGACGTGGTGGAGGCGGTCTATCGCCTGACCAGCACGGAGACAGCCTGACCGGCATCGCGCCCGCCCCGCAGCACAACCACGGTTTTTCGGACTCCTGATGCTTCCACGCTCATCCACCATCCCGCCCGGCCTGGCCCGCATGGCCGGCCTCGCCCTGCTGCTCGCCGGGCTGGCCTATCCGTTCGCCGTCTACTTCGGTATCGAGCACCTCTCGCCGCGGCTATTCGCCGCGCTACTCGGGGCGCTCTGGCTTGCCCGCCTGCTGAGCAGCGCGCGCGCCGCCAGCCGCGCGACGGCTGCTGTCGCCCTGCTGTTCTGCCTTGTCCTGGCCCTGCTCGACGACGATGTCCTGCTGCGCTGGTATCCGGTCCTGATCAACGCCGCCATGCTCGCGCTGTTCGCCGGTAGCCTGTTCGTCGGCATGCCGGTGATCGAGCGTCTGGCCCGGCTACAGGAACCGGATCTGGCGGAAGCCGGCGTGCGCTATACGCGGCAGGTGACCAAAGTCTGGGTGGGCTTCTTCGTCATCAACGGCACCATAGCCGCCGCCCTGACGCTCTGGGCGCCGCTGGCCTGGTGGACGCTGTACAACGGGCTGATCGCCTATCTGTTGATGGGCCTGCTGTTCGCCGGCGAGTGGCTGGTACGTCAGCGGGTCAGAGGCCGCACATGAGCTGGATCGCCCTGTGTGAACTGCTGACTTCAGGCGAATCGCGGCGGGTAACCGACGTCCCCGCACTGTCGCTTGGCCAGGTGCAACAGCAGGCGCTGCAGCTGGCCGGTGGGCTGCAGCGACGCAATGTGCGCAGCCTGGCCGTGCACCTGGAGGATGCCGCGCAGCTGGCAATCGCCATGCTCGGTGCCTGGCGCGCCGGCGCGCGTGTGCTGCTGCCGGCGGACCTGCAGCCGGCGAACCGTGAGCGCCTGGACGCCCAGGCCGAGCTGTGGCTGACCGATCAGCCTGGTGATCACAGCCTGATGGATTTGCTGGGCGAACCCTTGAATGCCGCCGAACTCGATCCGCAGCTGCTCGGCCTGACGCTCTGCACCTCGGGCTCCAGCGGCCAGCCCAAACTGATCGACAAGCGCCTGGCGCAGCTCGCACATGAGATCGAGACGCTGGAAGCGCTGTGGGGCGCCGACCTCGGAGTTGCCAGCGTGATCGGCAGCGTCGCCACGCAACACATCTACGGCCTGCTGTTCCGTGTGCTCTGGCCGCTGTGCGCCGGCCGCCCGATGCTGCGCCGCCCCCTGCCGTTCGCCGAGGACATGCAGCGGGCCAGCCGTGAGCAACCGGCGTTCTGCTGGGTGGCCAGTCCCGCCCTGCTCAAGCGCATGGGCGACAACCTCGACTGGCCGGCGCTGCGCCAGGTGCGTCGGGTGTTCTCCTCTGGCGGGCCACTGCCGGCCGAGGCCGCACAACTGCTCTGGGAGCGCCTCGGCCAGTGGCCGACGGAGATCTATGGCAGCTCCGAAACCGGTGGCATCGCCTGGCGCCAGGGCGGCGAGCTGTGGCAGCCGCTACCGGGCGTCGAGCTCGGCCAGGACGAGCAGGGCGCGCTGCGCGTGGCCTCGCCCTGGGTCGCCGGCGGGCACGTCGAACAGACCGCCGATGGTGCCGAGTTGCATGCCGATGGCCGTTTCGCCCTGCGTGGCCGGCTGGATCGCATCGTCAAGCTGGAAGAGAAGCGGATCTCGCTACCGATGCTGGAAAGCGCCCTGGCCCAGCACGCCTACGTCAGCGAGGCCCGCCTGGGCGTCATCCAGGACCAGCGGGCCTATCTCGGCGCGTTGGTGGCGCTGAGCGAGGCTGGCATATTCGCCCTGCGCAACCAGGGCCGGCGCGCCGTCACCCAGGCTCTGCGCCAGCATCTGAGCGACCACTGCGAAGCATTGGCCCTGCCGCGACGCTGGCGACTGCTGCATCAGCTACCAGGCAATGCCCAGGGCAAACTGCCCCAGGCCGAACTCGACGCCCTGCTGCTGGCGCCGCGCCCGCGCGAACCGGAGCGTCTGCAGCAGCAGTGGCAGGACGATCACTGGCAGATCGAGCTGCGCGTGCCGCTGGACCTGGCGCACTTCAGCGGCCATTTCCCGCGTACGCCGGTCCTGCCTGGCGTCGTTCAGATCGAGTGGGCGATGAACCTCGCGCGCGAACTGATCGACGACCTGCCGCCGCGTTTCGGTGGCATGGAAGTGCTCAAGTTCCAGCAGCTCGCTCGCCCGGGCGATCACCTGGAGCTGAGCCTGCGTTTCGATCATGCCCGCGGCAAGCTGTACTTCGCCTATCACAACGCCGGCAAGCCCTGCTCGTCCGGCCGCATCCTGCTGGGAGCTCGCCCATGACCACGCTGAATCCCTTGCCGCCCGTCGAGGAGCAGCCGATCGCCAGCGTGGCGCCCGCCCTGGCCAACGAAGAGGATTGGTTCAAGCCCTGCGCGCTGATCCCGGTTTACAACCACGAGCGCAGCCTGCCGGCAGTGGTCGCCGCGCTGCGGGCGGCGGACCTGCCCTGCGTGCTGGTGGATGACGGTTCCTCCCCTGCCGCGGCAACGGTCATCGACCGACTGGCGGAGCAAGACGGCGTCTTCCTGCTCCGCCATCCGCGCAATCAGGGCAAGGGCGGTGCGGTAATCAGTGGCCTGCGCGAGGCGCGGCGACTGGGCTTCAGCCATGCGCTGCAGGTCGACGCCGACGGCCAGCACGACCTGTCCGGTGTTGAGCTGTTCCTCGACCGCGCCAGCCAGGCGCCGGACGCGGTGATCTGCGGCTATCCGCGATACGACGCCAGCGTGCCCAAAGGGCGCCTGTATGCCCGCTACCTGACCCATGTCTGGGTCTGGATCAACACCCTGTCGCTGGCGATCCGCGACTCCATGTGCGGCTTCCGTGTCTACCCGCTGGAGCCGACTTTGGCATTGCTCGACCGCGTGCGCCTGGGCCGGCGCATGGATTTCGACACCGAGATCCTGGTGCGCCTGCACTGGCAGCAGCAGCCGATGGTCTGGCTGCCGACGCGGGTGCATTACCCGGCCGATGGCGTCTCGCACTTCCGCCTCTGGCTGGACAACGCGCTGATCTCCGCCATGCATGCCCGGCTGTTCTGCGGCATGCTGCTGCGCGCGCCAAAACTGCTCGCCCGGCGCCTGCAGCGATGAGCGAAGCCCCGATGCCCTCGCACTGGGCGGCGCAGCGCGAGCGCGGCAGTTTCGCGCTGATGCGCCTGACCGCCTGGGCGGTACGGGTACTTGGTCGGCGCACCATGGCGCCGCTGCTGTATCTGATCGTGCTGTATTTCTATCTGTTCGGCCGCAGCGCCCGTGACAGCGCGCGCCAGTATCAGGGCTACCTGGCGCGCTGGAGCGGTCGCGCCGAACTGCAGCCGAGCACCCGCTCGGTCTATCGCCAGTTCATGAGTTTCGCCGAAGCGCTGTTGGACAAGCTGGATGTCTGGAGCGGGCGCGTCGGGCGGGAACGCCTGGTGATCCACGACCCGGCCAACCTGCACGACAGCCTCGCCGGCGCGCGCGGTCAGCTGCTGGTCGGCTCGCACCTGGGCAATCTGGAGATCTGCCGGGCGCTGGCGGAGATCGGCGGCGAAGTGCGGATGAACGTACTGGTGCACACCTGTCACGCCGAGCAGTTCAATCGCCTGCTGGACCAGTCCGGCGCCGACAACCTGCGGCTGATCCAGGTCAGCGAACTGGACCCGGCGACCATGCTGCAGCTGTCCCAGCGCCTGGAGCGTGGCGAGTGGCTGGCCATCGCCGGTGATCGGGTGCCGCTGCATGGTGGGCGCACCGCCGTGGCGGACTTCCTCGGTCAGCCGGCAGCCTTTCCCCAGGGGCCCTGGCTGCTCGCCGGCCTGCTGGAATGCCCGGTGAATCTGCTGTTCTGTCTCAAGCAGGACGAGCGCTTCCATGTGCATCTCGAGCCGTTTGCCGAACGCATCCGCTGGCGCCGCGCCGAGCGCGACGCGGTGATCGCGCAGGCAGTGCAGCGCTACGCCGACCGCCTCGCCGCGCGTTGCCTGGAGGCGCCGCTGCAATGGTTCAACTTCTATCCCTTCTGGAACACACAGGACCCGCGTCGTGACTGAGCCCGTGATCTTTGGCGAACACCTTCTGCGCATCGAGGACGTGCTGGCCGTGGCGCAGCGCCGTGCGCCGGCACGGCTGCAGGCGGACGAGACTTTTCGCAGCCGCATCACCCGCGGCGCGCAGTTTCTCGACACCCTGCTGGACCGCGAGGGCGTGATCTACGGCGTTACCACCGGCTATGGCGATTCCTGCGTGGTGGCGGTGCCGCTGCATCAGGTCGAGGCGTTGCCGCAGCACCTGTTCACCTTTCATGGCTGCGGGCTCGGCAAGTTGCTGAACGCCGAAGCCACTCGCGCCGTGCTCGCCGCGCGCCTGCGTTCGCTTACCCATGGGATGTCCGGTGTACGCATCGAGCTGCTGGAACGCATGCAGGCATTTCTCGAACACGATGTGCTGCCGCTGATTCCTGAGGAAGGCTCGGTCGGCGCCAGCGGTGACCTGACCCCACTGTCCTATGTCGCTGCCGCCCTCGCCGGCGAGCGCGAGGTGCTGTATCGCGGCGAGCGCCGCAGCGCCGCCGAAGTGCATCGCCAGCTCGGCTGGACACCCTTGACCCTGCGTCCCAAGGAGGCGCTGGCATTGATGAACGGCACCGCGGTGATGACCGGCCTCGCCTGCCTGGCCTACGCCCGCGCCGACTACCTGCTGCAGCTGGCGACCCGCATCACCGCGCTGAACGTGATCGCCCTGCAGGGCAACCCCGAGCACTTCGACGAGCGTCTGTTCGCCGCCAAGCCGCATCCTGGGCAGGCTCAGGTCGCCGCCTGGATTCGTCAGGACCTGGCCATCGATGCGCCCGCGGCGCCGCTGCATCGATTGCAGGACCGCTACTCCATCCGCTGCGCGCCCCATGTGCTCGGTGTGCTGGCCGACAGCCTGGGCCTGCTGCGCCAGTTCATCGAGACCGAACTGAACAGCGCCAACGACAACCCGATCATCGATGCCGACAACGAGCGCGTGCTGCACGGCGGGCATTTCTACGGCGGGCATATCGCCTTCGCCATGGACAGCCTGAAGAACCTGGTGGCCAACGTCGCCGATCTGCTCGACCGCCAGCTCGCCCTGCTGGTCGACACGCGCTACAACCACGGCCTGCCGAGCAACCTCTCCGGCGCGCCGGCCGCCACGGCGATGATCAACCACGGCTTCAAGGCGGTGCAGATCGGCGCCAGCGCCTGGACCGCCGAAGCGCTGAAGAACAGCATGCCGGCCAGCGTCTTCTCGCGCTCCACCGAATGCCACAACCAGGACAAGGTGAGCATGGGCACCATCGCCGCCCGCGACGCGCTGCGCAGCCTGGAGCTGAGCGAGCAGGTCGCCGCGGCCACGCTGCTCGCCGCCCAGCAGGGCGTCTGGCTGCGCCAGCGCCAGGAAGACGCGCGCCCGCTGCCCGCACCACTGGCGGCCATGCACAGCGAACTGGCGGCGACCTTCCCCCCGCTGATCGAAGACCGGGCGCTGGAAGGCGAACTGCGCCTGTGCCTCGAACAGATCCGCAACCGCCACTGGAGGCTTTATGCGTAAGGACGGCGTACTGCAGGCCGAGGTCGAGATGCTCGTGCCGTTCTTCGATGTCGACTCCATGGACGTGGTCTGGCACGGCCACTATGTCAAGTATTTCGAGGTTGCCCGCTGTGCGCTGCTCGAGCGTATCGGCCACAACTATCAGCAGATGCGCGATGCCGGCTATGCCTGGCCGATCATCGACGTGCAGCTGCGCTACATGCGCGGCGCGCGCTTCAACCAGCGCATCGTGGTGCGCGCCGACCTGGTGGAGTGGGAGAACCGCCTGAAGATCAACTACCTGATCCGCGATGCCGAAACCGGCGAGCGCATGACCCGCGGCAGCACCGTGCAGGTCGCCGTGGAGATTGCCAGCCGCGAGATGCTGCTGGCCTCGCCACGAGTGTTCGTCGACGCGGTGGAGCGCGCACTGGCATGACGCCGCCCGTCAAGAAATGGCTGGCCACCGCCGTCCTGCTGCTGGCCACCACCATCGCCATGGCGCAGCCCTTCGACCTGCCACAGCTCGCCGAACAACTGAGCGGGCCGGCCGTGGTACGTGGCGACTTCATTCAGGACAAGCACCTGAGAGCCTTGCCGCAGCCGCTGACCAGTCACGGCCAGTTCACCCTGTCCCGCGACCACGGCCTGCTCTGGCTGCTGCAACAGCCGATCCGCCAGGACTATCGCATTACGCCTCAGGGGATCGCGCGGCGCGGCGAACAGGACTGGCAGGCGGTCGACCCGCAGGGCGGTTCCGCCCGACAGAACCAGCTGTTCCTCGCCGTGCTAAGCGGCGACACCCAGGCGTTGCAGCGCGACTTCGACCTGCAGCTGAAAGGCGCCCCCGACGCGTGGCGATTGCAACTGACGCCACGCGGCGCGCTGCTCAAGCAGATCTTCGCCGACATCGAGATTCAGGGCGGTGAGACGGTGACTCGAATCGAGCTGCACGAAACCCAGGGTGATCGCACGCTGATCCGTCTGCTCGACAGCCAGACCGACCTCGCCCTCACGGCAAGCGAGCAACGCGATCTTGCCGACTGAGCACCTGCAGACCCGGCGCTGGCCGGCCGCGCTGTTCTGCCTGGCGCTGCTCGGCCTGCTGGCGCTGAATGCCTGGCAATGGCGCGACGGCCCGCCGCTGAGCGCCAACCTGCTGCAGCTCCTGCCCGACGCGAGTTACGGCGCGCTCGAAGGGCTGGCGACCGAGCGCATGCAGGAGCCGCTCAAGCGCGACCTGATGCTGCTGATCCGGCATGACGCCGAGCGTGAAACCTGGCGCCTGACTGAAAGCCTGGCAGCCGAACTGCGTGGCAGCGGCCTGTTCGCCCAGGTGCGCGAGCGGATACAGCCCGATCTGCCGGCGGTCGCTCGCCAGCTGCGCGAGCAGTCCCTGGGATTGCTTGGCGATACCGAGCGTCAGCAGCTCATCGAACATCCCGCGCGGTTCGTCCAGCAGCGCATCGAGCGCCTCTACGACCCCTTCGCCGCCAGCCCGCTGCCGCTCGAACAGGACTGGTTCGGCATCGCCGGCCTGGCCCTGCAACGGATGCCGCAGCTGGGCAGCCTGCGCACCGGTGGCGATGGCCGTCTGATTGCCGAGCACGCCGGCCAGCGCTGGGCCGTCGTGCACGCGCGCGCGCAGGGCGATGCGTTCGATGAGCGCCTGCCACAACAGGTAGCCGCACTCGTCGAGACCGCCCGCAGCGCTGTCGAAACCGCCGGCGGCGAACTGCTCGCTGCCGGCGGCGTGCTGCATGCCGCCCATGGTCAGCGCTCGGCCCGCGCCGAGGCGAGCCTGATCGGCAGCCTGTCGCTGGGTGCCACCCTGCTGCTGTTGCTCTGGCTGTTCCGCACGCCGCGCATCCTCCTCGCCGCCTTGCCGGTGCTGGTCGGCGCGCTGTCGGGGGCGGCCGCCTGCGTCGCGCTGTTCGGCCAGATGCACGTACTGACCCTGGTACTCGGCGCCAGCCTGATCGGCGTCAGCCTGGACTTCCCGCTGCACTACCTGTCCAAGAGCTGGACCCTGCAGCCCTGGCACGGCCGGCGCGCGCTGGGTCTGATCCTGCCGGGACTGGCGCTGGCCCTGCTAACCAACCTGATCGGCTATCTCGCGCTGGCCTTCACGCCCTTCCCGGCACTGACCCAGGTGGCGGTCTTCTCTACAGCCGGATTACTCGGCGCCTTCCTCTGCACCACCTGCCTGCTGCCGCTGCTGTTCAATGGTCGACTGCAGCCCTGGCCACGCCCATTGGGTTGGGCGCAGCGCTGGCTGCAGGTGCGCCAGGCCCTGCTTGCACGCATCGGCTCGCCCTGGCTGCTGGCCGTGTTCGGACTGTTCTGCGTAAGCGGCGTGCTGCAGCTGTCATTCGAGGACGACCTGCGCCAGTGGGTCAGCCGCGCGCCGGTACTGCAGCAGCAAGCCGAGCGTATCGGTACGATCACCGGCTTCCAGCCCACCAGCCAATACCTCCTCGTGCGCGCCGCCGATGCCGACGCGCTGCTCGAACGCCAGGCCGAGCTCAGCCGCCGCCTGTCCGACCTGCAGGCCGAGCAACGCCTGGGCGGGCACCTTGCCCTGAGCCAGCTGGTTGCACCGACTGCCGAACAGGACCGCCTGCGCGCCGCCCTGCCGCAACTGCTCGCAGCCAGCCAACCGCTCGCCGCCCTGGGCGCCGCGACGAGCAACCTGCAGGCCGAGATCGAGCGCCTGCAGGCACAGCCACCGGTGACCATCGAGGCGGCGCTGGCAGGCCCATTGGGCGAGCCCTGGCGCGCGCTCTGGCTCGGCGCGCAGAACGACGGCGTCGCCGGGCTGATTAGCCTGCAGGGCCTGCGCGACGGAGCCGCCCTGGAACTCATCGCTGAAGGCATGCCCGGCACGACACTGGTCGACCAGCCGGCCCGCCTCAACCAGCTGTTTGCCGCGACCAAGCTTCAGGCCGGCGAACTCAAGCTGCTCGCCAGCCTGCTGATCCTTGCCCTGCTCTGCTTTCCCTTCGGGCCGAGCGGCGCCCTGCGCTGCCTGGCCGTGCCCCTGCTGGCCGCCCTGGCGAGCCTGGCCAGTCTCGGCTGGCTCGGTCAGCCGCTGACGCTGTTTGGCCTGTTCGGCCTGCTGCTGGTCACGGCGATCGGCGTGGATTACGCCATTCTGATGCGCGAGCAGGTCGGGGGCGCCGCGGTCAGCCTGGTCGGCACCCTGCTGGCGGCCACCACCACCTGGCTGTCGTTCGGCCTGCTGGCGGTGTCCAGCACGCCGGCGGTAAGCAACTTCGGCCTCACCGTCAGCCTCGGCCTGGCATTCAGTTTTTTCCTGGCCCCCTGGGCCATCCATCAGCAAGACCCACCACCACAGGCAGGGAGGCCGTATGGCGCCGCTTGAGACGCAACACCGTGAAGTCGTGATCATCGGAGCCGGCCCGTCCGGCGCAATCGCTGGCGCGCTGCTCAAGCGCCAGGGCCACGACGTGCTGATCGTCGAACGCCAGCGCTTTCCGCGCTTCTCCATCGGCGAGAGCCTGCTGTCGCACTGCCTGGACTTCATCGAGGAAGCCGGGATGCTCGAGGCGGTGCGCGCGGCGGGGTTCCAGACCAAGCACGGCGCGGCCTTCGGCTGGGGCGAGCGCTACACGGAATTCGATTTCCGCGACAAGTTCACCGCTGGCCATGGCAGCACCTACCAGGTCCAGCGCGCCGACTTCGACAAGCTGCTGGCCGACCAGGCCGAGCTGCAGGGCGTGGAAATCCGCTACGAGGAAGAAGTCACCGCGGTGGATTTCACCGGCGCGCAGCCCTGGCTGCAGATTCGTCGGGCCGATGGCAGCGAATACCGCGTCGATGCCGCCTTCGTGCTCGATGCCAGCGGTTATGGCCGGGTACTGCCGCAGCTGCTGGATCTGGAAGCACCGTCGGGCTTCCCGGTGCGCCGGGCGATCTTCACCCATATCGAGGACCGTATCGACGATCCACGCTTCGACCGCGAGAAGATCCTTATCACCACCCATCCCGAGCTGCGGGACGTCTGGTACTGGACCATCCCGTTCAGCAACGGCCGCTGTTCGCTGGGTGTGGTCGCCAGTGCCGAGCGCTACGAAGGCAGGCCGGTGAACCTCGATGCCTGCCTGCGCGAATTCGTCCAGGAGGCACCGAACCTCAGGCGCATTCTCGCCAATGCCGAATGGGACACCCCGGCGCGCCTGATCGGCGGCTACTCGGCCAACGTCAAGAGCCTGCACGGTCCGGGCTTCGCCCTGCTGGGCAACGCCGCCGAGTTCCTCGACCCGGTGTTTTCCTCCGGCGTGACCATCGCCATGCGCTCGGCACACATGGCCGCCGCCGTGCTGCATCGCCAGCTGAGCGGCGAACCGGTGGATTGGGAATGCGAGTTCGCCGCGCCGCTCAAGCGCGGCGTCGATACCTTCCGGACCTACGTGGAGGGTTGGTACGATTGCAGCTTCCAGGACGTGATCTACTACGAACACGCCCAGCCGGAGATCCGCCGGATGATCAGCTCGATCCTCGCCGGCTATGCCTGGGACGAAAAGAACCCCTATGTCGCCGAACCCAAACGCCGCTTGCGCGTCCTGGCCGAACTCTGCTCGGCCGGTGCCGACGCGTGAGCGCGCGGCGATGAGGCGACTCCTGCTGGGCCTGTGTCTGGTCTTGCTGGCCGGTTGCGCGGCGCGCCTGCCGCTGCCTGCCAGCACACCCGCATTGCAGGTGCCGCTGCAGCTGCATGTGCAACGCCAGGGCAGCGAGCCGGCCGACTGGTTGCTGGTGATCCAGCGCGAAGGGGCGTCGCTGCGCTGGTCGCTGCTCGACCCGCTGGGCATTCCACTGGCGCGGCAGCAGTTGCGCAACGGTGCCTGGCAGGCTGATGGGCTGCTTCGACCCAATCCGGAGGCGCGCGAGCTGTTCGCCGCCCTGCTGTTCGCCCTGACCGAGCGCGACCAGCTGGCCGCGCTGTATGGCGCCGCAGCCGAACAGCCAGGTGCTGGCGAGCGCCGGCTGCGCCAGGGCGACGACCTGCGCTGGCAGGTCCGCTATCGCGCGGCACGGAGCTTCGAACTCGACGTGGCGCCAGGGCTGACCTATCGTGTCGCCCCCCTGCCCGACTCGCCCGGAAGCCAACGATGACCGCCTACCTCGACGCCCTTGGCGTGATCTGCGCGCTCGGCAGTGGCAAGGCCGAGGTGGCCCGACGGCTGTTCGCCGGCGACACCTCCGGCATGCAGCCCCATACGCAGCCGGTGGCCGGTCGACGCTTACCGGTGGGCGCGGTCCGCTCAGCGTTGCCGGCAATGCCTGATGACGATCCACGCCATGCCACCCGCAACAACCAGCTGCTGCTGGCCGCTGCACTGGAGATCGAAGGCGATATTCGCCAGGCCATCGCCCGCCACGGCCGGCATCGCATCGGTGTGGTCCTGGGCACCAGCACCACCGGCATCCAGGAAGCCGGAGAAGGCATCGCCGGCTTGCTGCACAATGGCAGCTTTCCGCCGGGCTACCACTATGGGCATCAGGAACTGGCGGCGCCGGCGAGCTTTCTCGGCGAATGGCTGCAACTGGGCGGCCCCTGCTATGCCATCTCCACCGCCCGCACCTCCAGTGCCCGCGCCCTGCTCAGCGCCAAACGCCTGCTCGACGCCGGCATTTGCGATGCAGTGCTGTGCGGCGGTGTCGACAGCCTGAGCGACCTGACCCTGCAAGGCTTCACCGCGCTGGAAGCCACCAGCGAGTCGCTGTGCAATCCCTTCTCGCGCAACCGCAACGGCATCAACATCGGCGAGGCGGCGGCGCTGTTTCTGATGACCCGCGAGCCCGCTGATGGCGCCATCGCCCTGCTTGGCGGCGGCGCCAGTTCCGACGCCTACCATATATCCGCCCCCGAACCGGAAGGCCGCGGCGCGCTTGCCGCCATGCGCCAGGCGCTGGCCACTGCCGGCTGCACACCGGAAGAGGTCGATTACCTCAACCTGCACGGCACAGCCACCGCGCACAACGACGCCATGGAAAGCCAGGCCGTGTCCACGCTGTTTCCTCAGGGTGTCGCCTGTTCTTCGAGCAAGCCGCTGACCGGCCATACCCTCGGCGCCGCTGGCGCGCTGGAGGCGGCGTTCTGCTGGCTTGCGCTATCGCGCTTCAACGCCGACCAGCAGTTGCCACCGCATCGCTGGGACGGCCAGCCGGATCCGGAGCTGCCACCGCTGCGCCTGGTGACCGCCGAACTGCGAATGGGTAGAACCTCGCCGCGCCGAATGATGAGCAACTCCTTCGCCTTCGGTGGCAACAATATCAGCCTGATCCTGGGAGACGCGCCGTGATCGACTGGCCCCTCGCCGAACTGCTACCCCACCCTGGCGACATGATCCTGCTCGACGCTGTCGAGCGCTTCGATGAAGACAGCGTGGAAACACACCTGCAGGTACGCGCCGACGGCCTGCTCAGCGCCGCCGACGGCAGTCTGCCTGCCTGGGTTGGCGTCGAGATCATGGCGCAAAGCGTCGCGGCCTTCGCCGGCTGCCATGCGCGTCAGGCCGGTCAGCCGGTGGAGCTGGGCTTCCTGCTCGGCACCCGTAGCTACCAGTGCAATGTCGAAACCTTCCCGGTCGGCGCCCGGCTGCGCGTCCGTGCCACTCGTTCGCTGCAGGACGACAACGGCATGGGCGTGTTCGAATGTCATCTCGACGGCCCCGGTATCCATGCCGAGGCCCGTCTGAACGTGTTCCGCCCGCCCGAAGTGGCGAGTTACCTACAAGAGTCTGCCCCATGAGTGAAACCGTCCTCGTCACCGGCTCCAGCCGGGGCATTGGCCGCGCCATCGCGCTGCGCCTGGCCCGCGCCGGCCATGACATCGTGCTGCACTGCCGCTCGCGCCGCGACCAGGCCGAAGCGGTCCAGGCCGAGATACAGGCGATGGGTCGCAGCGCGCGCATCCTGCAGTTCGACATCGCCGACCGCGCCGCCTGCCGGCGCGAGCTGGAAGCCGATGTCGAAGCGCATGGCGCCTACTACGGCGTCGTCTGCAACGCCGGTCTGACTCGCGACGGTGCCTTCCCGGCCCTGAGCGACGACGACTGGGACCAGGTACTGCGTACCAACCTGGACGGTTTCTACAATGTGCTGCAGCCGCTGACCATGCCGATGATTCGCCGCCGCCAGCCGGGGCGCATCGTCTGCATCACCTCGGTATCCGGCCTGATCGGCAACCGCGGCCAGGTCAACTACAGCGCGTCCAAGGCTGGCGTCATCGGTGCGGCGAAGGCGTTGGCGGTGGAGCTGGGCAAGCGCAGGATCACCGTCAACTGCGTTGCCCCCGGACTGATCGATACCGAGATGCTCGATGCCGAACTGCCCATCGAAGAAATGCTGAAGATGGTTCCGGCACAGCGCATGGGCACCCCGTAAGAGGTCGCCGGTGCGGTGAATTTCCTGATGTCCGCCGAGGCGGCGTATATCACCCGGCAGGTGATCGCCGTCAACGGAGGGCTGTGCTGATGAACGGCAGACGCGTGGTGGTCACCGGCATGGCCGGCATCACCTCCCTGGGCAGCGACTGGACGAGCATCGAAGCCAATTTCAGTGCCAACCGCAGCGGCATCCGCCGCATGGCCGAGTGGGACCGCTTCACGGAGCTCAACACCCGCCTGGCCGGCCCGGTGGACGACTTCAGCGTGCCTCCGCACTGGACACGCAAGCAGCTGCGCAGCATGGGCCGCGTGTCACGACTGTCGGTGCTGGCCGCCGAACGCGCGCTCGCCGACGCCGGTCTTTTGGAAGACGCCTCGATCCGCGACGGCCGCATGGGTGTCGCCTGCGGTTCGTCCACCGGCAGCACCGAGGAGATCAAGGCGTTCGGCTACATGCTGCTGAACTCGGTGGCCGACGGGCTGAACGCCAACTCCTACATTCGCATGATGCCGCACACCACCGCAGCCAATATCAGCATCTTCTTCGGCCTCACCGGGCGGGTTATCCCCACCTCCAGCGCCTGCACCAGCGGCAGCCAGGGCATCGGTTACGCCTATGAGGCGATCAAGTTCGGCCGTCTGCCACTGATGCTGGCCGGCGGCGCCGAGGAGCTCTGCGCCACCGAGGCCATGGTCTTCGATGCGCTCTATGCCACCAGCCTGAAGAACGACGCACCGCATACTTCGCCGCGCCCCTACGACAGCGGCCGTGATGGTCTGGTGATTGGCGAAGGCGCCGGCATGCTGGTGCTCGAGGAACTGGAGCACGCACTGGCCCGCGGCGCGACGATTCACGCCGAGCTGGTCGGCTTCGGCAGTAACGCCGATGGCCAACATGCCACCAAGCCGGAACAGCTGACCATGCGCCGCGCCATGGAACTGGCCCTGGAAGATGCCGGGCTCGCACCGGCGGCCATCGGCTACGTGAATGGCCACGGCACTGCGACCGAACAGGGCGACATCGCCGAAACCCAGGCGACCCAGGCGCTGTTCGGCAGTGGCATGCCGATCAGCTCGCAGAAGTCCTTTCTCGGTCACACCCTGGGTGCGTGTGGCGCGCTGGAATCCTGGTTCAGCATCGAGATGATGAACCGCGACCGCTATATCCACACGCTCAACCTGGACGAGGTCGACCCGCGCTGCGGCGATCTCGACTACCTGCGGGGTGCGCCGCGCACCATGCAGCACGAGTACGTGATGAATAACAATTTCGCCTTTGGCGGGATCAACACCTCGCTGATCTTCCGTCGCTGGGCCTGAGTTTCACCCACAACCGCAAGGAAAACGCCGATGAAAACAACCGCATGGATAGGCACAGCGCTGACGCTTCTGGTGCTGCCCGGCATCAGCCAGGCCCGTGACACCACTCACTACCTGCCCTTCGATGCCGTGGTTGCCGAAGCGACCCAGGCCGGTCGACTGGATGGCAGCGTCAAGTTCTACCTGGCCGGCAAGACGCCGGGTAATGCCACGGTCGTGCGCAGCGGCGTTACCACCAGCAAGAAGACCAATGCGTTCAACAAGACCGACGAAGGCGCCTGCAGCTGGGCGCTGCAATCGGCGCTGATCGCCATGCAGCAGGCCGCCAAGGCCGCCGGTGCCAATGCGGTGGTGAACATCGCCAGCAACTACAAGCATGTCGAATACAAGGACAGTCAGAAGTACGAGTGCCACGCTGGCGCCATCATGGCCGGCGTTGCCCTCAAGGGCGATCTGGCCAACGTCAAGTAAGCATCCCTGCCGATGCGCTGGCCAAGGCATCGGCTCTACCGCGACCGACCGTCTGCTGGAACGTTTGCCGTTGCCGTCGAGTCCACTGAACATCAGTGACCTCCACAGGAGCGCCTCATGTTCGGCAAGTCTTCGCACACCTTCGAAATCAATTACATCTACCAGAACGATCCGCGCGCCGAGACCTATGACGCCGACGTCGACAGCCTGTCCCAGGGCGAGGCGGCGCGGCACCTCATCCAGCTGCACAATGCCGACGCCGAGAACAGCCTGGTGATGCCGAAGGCCGATGCCGACGAGGCGCAGCTGCTGGAGCAGGCCGAAGTCATGGGCATCACCGACATCCGCGTGACCCGTGTGCACAAGCACGAGAAGGGCGATACACCCGGCCACTACAAGCAGCCCTGAGCGAACGCCTAGCGCTGCGCGGAGGCCTCGCGCGTTACCAGCTCCATGAAGGCCTGCGCCAACGGCGACTGCTCCTGCCGGCGTTTGACCAGCCAGACGGCGGTGGTCGCATCCTTGTCCTGCAGGGTGCGGAAGCGCACGCCGTCGATGCGGATGCGCTGGAACGACGCCGGCAACACCGACACTCCCAGCCCGGCGGCGACCAGGCCGATGATGGTCAGCGCCTCGTTCGCCTCCTGGGCAATACGCGGATTGAAGCCCGCACGGCGCGCCAGGCTGAGCAACTGGTCGTACAGCCCCGTACCGTAGCTGCGCGGGAAGAACACGAAGGGCTCCTCGGCCAGATCGGCCAGCGTCAGCCCCTCGCCCCCGGCATCCGCCAGCCGGTGTCCCGCATGCATCAGCGCCACCAGCGGCTCACTGAACAGCTCGACGGTCTGAAGGCCCGCCGGCAACGCGAACGGGCGAATCATGCCGACTTGCAGCGTCTCGTCCTGGACGGCATCGACCACCTGCTTGCTGGTCATCTCCTGCAAATCCAGATGCACCGCAGGAAAGGTGCGGCGAAAGGCCAGAATCGCCCGCGGCAGGATCGAGGTGAACGGCGCCGATGAGGTGAACCCCACCTTGAGCTCGCCGATCTCACCCTGTTCGGCGCGCCTGGCCACGTCTACCGACTTGTCGACCTGCGCGAGCGTGCGCCGCGTTTCCTCGAGAAACAGCCGCCCCGCGTCGGTCAGCGCCACGCGCCGGTTGGTCCGATCGAACAGCCTTACGCCGAGTTCCTGTTCCAGCGCCTGGATCTGCTGGCTCAACGGCGGCTGTGAAATGCGCAGCTGTTCGGCGGCGCGACCGAAGTGCAGTTCCTCGGCGACCGCCACGAAGTAGCGAAGATGACGCAGCTCCATGAGGGCTCCTTATGAGTCGCAAAACATATCATTCAGGTCGAATAATATATTGGATAGCTTAAACAAAGCTTCCTATCATTTCGTCCATAAACCCAAACAACAGCAATCGCGCCGGTCGATCGAAAAAGCGATCACAGGCGTAACGGGCCGCTTTTGGCCGGAAAAAGCGAATCGGACAGAGGTCTTCATCGTGAGCAGTACGCACGACGCCAGCGACGCGTCAGCAGAAATACCGGCGCCTGACGCGCCCATCAGCCATACCGAGAAAGGCACCCCGCGCTTCGCGCGCACCGCCCTGGCGCTGTTCGCCGGCGGCTTCGCCACCTTCGCCCTGCTCTACTGCGTGCAGCCGATGATGCCCATGCTGTCGCAGGCATTCGGCATCAACGCAGCGCAGAGCAGCCTGATCCTTTCGCTCTCGACGCTGACCCTGGCCGTCGGCCTGCTGATCACCGGGCCGATCTCCGATGCCATCGGCCGCAAGCAGGTGCTGGTCGCCTCCCTGCTCGCCGCCGCGGTGTTCACCGTCGGTAGTGCGCTGGCGCCCAGCTGGCATGGCGTTCTGCTGATGCGCGCACTGGTCGGCCTGGCGCTCAGCGGCGTGGCTGCAGTGGCCATGACTTACCTGAGCGAGGAGATCCATCCCCACCATCTGGGCCTGGCAATGGGGCTGTACATCGGCGGCAACGCCATCGGCGGCATGAGCGGACGCTTGCTGAGCGGCGTGCTGGTGGACTACCTGTCCTGGCATAGCGTGCTGGGACTGATGGGCGGGCTGGCGCTGCTGGCGGCCCTGCTGCTCTGGCGCTTTCTACCGGAATCGCGGCACTTCCGTCCGCGACCGCTGCGCCCGCAGGGGCTGTTGCAGGGCTACCGCCTGCACTTCCGCGATGCCGGCCTGCCCTGGCTGTTCCTGCAGGGCTTCCTGCTGATGGGCAGCTTTGTCACGCTGTACAACTACATCGGCTATCGGCTGATTGCCGAGCCGTTCCACCTCAGCCAGACCATGATCGGTCTGCTGGCGGTGCTCTACCTGTCGGGCATCTACAGCTCGGCTCAAGTCGGCGCACTGGCCGATCGTTTCGGCCGGCGCCGGGTGTTCTGGCTGGTGATCGCCCTGATGCTGGCAGGCGTGAGCCTGACCCTTTTCGACCGGCTGCCGCTGGTGCTGCTGGGCATGCTGCTGTTTACCTTCGGTTTCTTCGGCGCCCACTCGGTTGCCAGCAGCTGGATTGGCCGCCGTGCCCGGCAGGCACGCGGCCAGGCCTCCTCGCTCTATCTGTTCAGTTACTACCTGGGCTCCAGCATCGCCGGCACGCTGGGTGGGGTCTTCTGGCACGCCGCCGGCTGGGATGGCGTCGGCCTGTTCATCGCCTCGCTGCTGCTGATCGCCTTCGCCGTGGCGCTGCACCTGGCGCGCCTGCGTCCGCTGCCGGAGCCGCAGACGGCACACTGAACCCGCAATGCAAAACGCCCCGCTGATGCGGGGCGTTTAGTTTCGAGCCGGTGAAAAGTCAGGCGTGGTATTGCCCGGACAGTTCGTGCACCGACTCGATGAAGGCGCCGGCATGGGCTGGATCGACTTCCGGCGTGATGCCGTGGCCCAGGTTGAACACGTGGCCATTGCCATGACCGAAGCTCGCCAGGATACGCGCGACCTCGGCGCGGATGGCGTCGGGCTTGGCATAGAGCACGCTCGGGTCCATGTTGCCCTGCAGCGCCACCTTGTCGCCGACGCGGCGGCGCGCCTCGCCGATGTCGCAGGTCCAGTCCAGCCCCAGCGCTTCGGCACCGGCGTCGGCCATGGACTCCAGCCACAGCCCGCCACCCTTGGTGAACAGGATCACCGGCACGCGGCGGCCGTCATGTTCGCGGATCAGACCGTCTACGATTTTGCGCATATAGGCCAGGGAGAACTCCTGATAGGCCGCGGCCGACAGGCTGCCACCCCAGGAATCGAAGATCTGCACCGCCTGGGCGCCGGCCAGGATCTGGCCGTTGAGGTAGCTGGTAACCGACTGGGCCAGCTTGTCCAGCAAGGCGTGCATTGCCTGCGGGTTTTCGTAGAGCATCGCCTTGGATTTGCGGAAGTCCTTCGAGGAGCCGCCTTCGACCATGTAGGTCGCCAGGGTCCACGGGCTTCCGGAGAAACCGATCAGCGGTACGCGGCCGTTTAGTTCGCGGCGAATGGTACGCACCGCGTCCATCACGTATCCCAGATCCTTCTCCGGATCGGGAATCGGTAGCGCCTCGATGTCTGCCGCACTGCTCACCACCTTCTTGAAGCGCGGACCTTCACCGGTCTCGAAGTACAGGCCGAGCCCCATGGCGTCCGGCACGGTGAGGATATCGGAGAACAGGATCGCAGCATCCAGCGGATAGCGATCCAGCGGCTGCAGGGTTACCTCGCAGGCGAGCTCAGGATTCATGCACAGGCTCATGAAGTCACCGGCCTTGGCGCGGCTGGCCCGGTATTCGGGCAGATAACGGCCGGCCTGGCGCATCATCCACACAGGGGTGACGTCGACAGGCTGCTTGAGCAGGGCACGAAGGAAGCGGTCGTTCTTCAAGGCAGTCATGGCAGGGTTCCAGCGAAAAATTGCCGTGCATTGTCGCAAAGCGGAAAAAAAAAGGCACGGCGAGTGCCGTGCCTTTTACCTTTGGGCTTGATTCAAATCAGGCCGTTCCGAGCCCCTGTCGGCGCTCGATCAACACCGATCAGACGCCGAGGTAGTCCATGATGCCTTCGGCAGCCTGGCGCCCTTCGTAGATCGCGGTCACCACCAGATCGGAGCCGCGAACCATATCGCCACCGGCGAAGATCTTCGGGTTGCTGGTCTGGTGCTTGAACTGACCCTGCTCCGGGGCGACGACGCGGCCCTGGTTGTCCAGTTGGATACCCTGGCCCTCGAACCACGGTGCCGGGCTTGGCCGGAAACCGAAGGCAATGACCACCGCATCGGCAGGCAGCACCTGCTCGGAGCCCGGGATCGGCTCGGGGCTGCGGCGGCCACGGGCATCCGGCGCGCCGAGACGGGTCTCGACCACCTTCACACCTTCGACCTTGCCTTCGCCGACGATGGCGATGGGCTGGCGATTGAAGAGGAACTTCACACCCTCTTCCTTGGCGTTCTTCACTTCACGGCGCGAACCCGGCATGTTTGCCGCATCACGACGATAGGCACAGGTCACGCTCTTGGCGCCCTGGCGGATGGAAGTCCGGTTGCAGTCCATTGCGGTATCACCACCACCCAGAACCACGACCTTCTTCCCCTTCATATCGATGAAGTCCTCGGCGGACTTTTCGAAGCCGAGGTTGCGGTTGACGTTGGCGATGAGGAAATCCAGCGCATCGTACACGCCCGGCAGATCCTCGCCAGGGAAGCCGCCCTTCATGTAGGTGTAGGTGCCCATGCCCATGAACACGGCATCGTAGTCAGCCAGCAGCTGATCGATGCTGATGTCCTTGCCCACTTCGGTGTTCAGGCGGAACTCGATGCCCATGCCGCTGAAGATCTCGCGGCGGCGGCTGAGCACGGTCTTTTCCAGCTTGAACTCAGGGATGCCGAAGGTCAGCAGGCCACCAATCTCGGGGTTCTTGTCGAACACCACCGGGGTCACGCCGTTGCGCACGAGGATATCCGCGCAACCGAGGCCCGCCGGGCCGGCACCGATAATGGCGACCTTCTTGCCGGTCGGCTTGACCTTGGACAGGTCCGGCCGCCAGCCCATGGCGAAGGCGGTGTCGGCGATGTACTTCTCTACCGAGCCGATGGTCACCGCACCAAAACCGTCATTCAGCGTGCAGGCACCTTCGCAGAGGCGATCCTGTGGGCATACGCGGCCACAGACTTCCGGCAGGGTGTTGGTCTGATGAGCCAGCTCGGCAGCGGCGAGGATGTTGCCCTCGGAAACCAGCTTGAGCCAGTTGGGGATGTAGTTGTGGACCGGGCATTTCCACTCGCAATAAGGGTTGCCGCAGCCCAGGCAGCGATGGGCCTGCTCGCAAGCCTGCTGCGGCTTGAAGGGTTCGTAGATTTCGACGAACTCCTTCTTGCGCTGGCGCAGCAGCTTCTTCTTCGGATCCTTGCGCCCGACCTCGATGAACTGGAAGTCGTTATTCAGACGTTCAGTCATTTCATAACCTCTCAACAGCGGCCGTAGACGATACATACGGCTGCAAGACAATCAGGGTAAGCAGCGGCCCCAGCCAAGGCGGGGCCGCTGCCTGAAGCGGCTTCTTGTTATTGCGGGTTGGCCCGGGTGCTCGACAGCAGCGAGGCCAGGTTGGCCGCCTTGGGCTTGACCAGCCAGAAACGACGCAGATAGTCGTCAAGATTATCCAGCAGTTCTGCCCCCCACTCGCTCGCGGTTTCGGCAACGTACTCGCGCAGCACATCCTGCAGATGGCTGCGATGGGCTTCCATCGCCTCGCCGGTGATGCGCTGCAGGTTGACCAGTTCGTTGTTCACGCGGTCGACGAAGCTATTGTCCATGTCCAGTACATAGGCGAAACCACCGGTCATGCCGGAGCCGAAGTTGTGCCCGGTCTTGCCCAGCACGCAGACGAAACCGCCGGTCATGTACTCGCAGCAGTGGTCACCGGTACCCTCGACGACCGCATGGGCGCCGGAGTTGCGCACGGCGAAACGCTCGCCGGCAGTACCGGCGGCGAACAGCTTGCCACCGGTGGCGCCGTACAGACAGGTATTGCCGATGATGGCCGAATCCTGCGAACGATAGGCAGCGCCCTGCGGCGGGGTGACCACCAGCTTGCCGCCGGTCATACCCTTGCCGACGTAGTCGTTGGCGTCGCCTTCCAGGTACAGGTTCAGGCCGCCGGCGTTCCAGACCCCGAAGCTCTGCCCTGCCGTGCCCTTGAAGCGGAAGGTAATCGGCGCATCCTTCATGCCCTGGTTGCCATGCTGACGGGCGATCTCGCCGGAGACGCGCGCACCGATGGAACGGTCGCAGTTGCAGATCTCCAGTTCGAACTCGCCGCCGCTCTTGGCGTCGATGGCGCTCTTGGCCAGCTTGACCATCTCCTCGGCCAGCAAGCCCTGGTCGAACGGCGGGTTCTTCTCCACTTCGCAGAACTGCGGCTTGTCGGCCGGGATGTTGCTGCCGCCGAGCAGCGGCGTCAGGTCGAGATTGTTCTGCTTGGCGGTGTCGCCCGGCAGCACTTCGAGCAGATCGGTACGGCCGATCAGCTCGCCGAGGCTGCGCACGCCCAGCTTGGCCAGCCACTCGCGGGTTTCCTCGGCGACGAACTGGAAGAAGTTGACCACCATGTCGACGGTGCCGATGAAGTGATCCTTGCGCAGCTGCTCGTTCTGGGTTGCGACGCCGGTGGCGCAGTTGTTCAGGTGGCAGATGCGCAGGTACTTGCAGCCCAGGGCGATCATCGGCGCGGTCCCGAAGCCGAAGCTTTCGGCGCCGAGGATCGCGGCCTTGATCACGTCCAGGCCAGTCTTCAGGCCACCATCGGTCTGCACCCGGACCTTGCCCCGCAGGTCATTGCCGCGCAGAGTCTGGTGGGTTTCCGCCAGGCCCAGCTCCCACGGCGAACCGGCATAGCGGATCGAGGTCAGCGGCGAGGCACCAGTGCCGCCGTCGTAACCGGAGATGGTGATCAGGTCGGCGTAGGCCTTGGCCACGCCGGCGGCGATGGTGCCCACGCCCGGCTCGGCCACCAGTTTGACGGACACCAGCGCCTGCGGATTGACCTGCTTGAGGTCGAAGATCAGCTGCGCGAGGTCCTCGATGGAATAGATGTCATGGTGCGGCGGCGGGGAGATCAGGGTCACGCCGGGCACGGCGTAACGCAGACGCGCGATCAGGCCATTGACCTTGCCACCGGGCAGCTGGCCGCCTTCACCCGGCTTGGCGCCCTGGGCGACCTTGATCTGCAGCACTTCGGCGTTGACCAGGTATTCCGGGGTCACACCGAAGCGGCCGGTTGCGACCTGCTTGATCTTCGAGCTGCGCTCGGTGCCGTAGCGGGCCGGGTCTTCACCGCCCTCACCGGAGTTCGAACGCGCCCCGATGCGGTTCATCGCCGCGGCGATGGCTTCGTGGGCTTCTGGCGACAGTGCGCCCAAGGAAATACCAGCGGAGTCGAAGCGCTTGAGGATGGCATCCAGCGGCTCGACCTCCTCCAGCGCCAGCGGCTGATCGGCCAGCTTGACCTTGAGCAGGTCACGCAGCATCGCCACCGGGCGCTGATCGACCAGCGCCGTGTACTCCTTGAAGCGGCTGTAGTCACCGCTCTGCACGGCGAGCTGCAGCGCGCTGACCACGTCGGGGTTGTAGGCGTGGTACTCGCCGCCGTAGACGAACTTCAGCAGGCCACCCTGCTGGATCGGCTTGCGACTGCTCCAGGCTTCGGCCGCCAGCGCCTTCTGCTCGGCCTCGAGGTCCTCGAAGCGGGCACCCTTGATGCGACTGGCGACGCCGCGGAAGCTGAGTTCCACGACCTCGTCGGACAGGCCGACGGCTTCGAACAGTTGCGCGCCGCGGTAGGACGCGATGGTCGAGATGCCCATCTTGGAGATGATCTTCATCAGCCCCTTGGAGATGCCCTTGCGATAGTGCTTGAACACTTCGTAGAGATCGCCCAGCACCTCGCCGGTACGGATCAGGTCACCCAGCACTTCGTAGGCGAGGAACGGGTAGACAGCTGTCGCACCGAAACCGATGAGCACTGCGAAATGATGCGGATCGCGAGCGGTGGCGGTTTCCACCAGGATGTTGCAGCTGCAGCGCAGCCCGGTCTCGACCAGGCGGTGGTGTACCGCACCGACCGCCAGCGAAGCATGCACCGGCAGCTTGCCCGGAGCGATGTGGCGATCGCTCAGCACCAGCAGCACCTTGCCCCCGCGCACGGCCTCTTCGGCCTGATCGGCGATGTTGCGGATCGCCGCCTCGAGGCCGGTACCTTCCTCGTAGTTGAGGTCGATGACCAGACGCTCGAAGCCGGGCCGCTCGAGGTTCATGATCGTGCGCCATTTGGCGGGCGAGATCACCGGCGTGGTCAGGATCGCCCGATTGGCGTGTTCGGCGGTTTCCTCGAAGACGTTGCGCTCGGCACCCAGACAGGTTTCCAGCGACATCACGATGGCTTCGCGCAGCGGGTCGATCGGCGGGTTGGTCACCTGGGCGAACTGCTGGCGGAAGTAGTCGTAGGGCGAACGCACGCGGCGCGACAGGACGGCCATGGGCGTGTCGTCGCCCATCGAGCCGACCGCTTCCTGGCCCTGTTCGGCCAGCGGGCGCAGCACCTGGTCACGCTCCTCGAAGGTGACCTGGTACATCTTCATGTACTGCTTGAGCTGGTCGGCATCGTAGAAGGCCGAACCGTGATCGTTGTCATCCAGCGTCGACTGGATGCGCAGCGCGTTCTGCCGCAGCCACTTCTTGTAAGGCTGCTGCGCCTTCAGGTGGTTGTCGATGTCGTCGGTGTGCAGCACCTTGCCGGTGTGGGTGTCCACCGCGAGGATCTGCCCCGGGCCGACACGACCCTTGGCAAGCACATCTTCCGGCTTGTAATCCCAGACGCCGACTTCGGACGCGAGGGTGATATAGCCGTTCTTGGTGGTTACCCAGCGCGCAGGACGCAGCCCGTTGCGGTCGAGCAGACAAACCGCGTGGCGGCCATCGGTCAGCACCACGCCGGCCGGGCCATCCCAGGGCTCCATGTGCATGGAGTTGAATTCGTAGAAGGCCCGCAGGTCGGGGTCCATGGTCTCAACGTTCTGCCAGGCCGGCGGAATGATCATGCGCAGGCCACGGAACAGATCCATTCCTCCGGTGACCAAGAGTTCGAGCATGTTGTCCATGCTCGAGGAGTCAGAACCGGTGCGGTTGATCAGCGGCGACAGGCTTTCGAGATCCGGCAGCAATTCGTTGGCGAACTTCAGGCGGCGCGCCTGGGCCCAGTTGCGGTTACCGGTGATGGTGTTGATTTCGCCGTTGTGCGCAAGAAAGCGGAACGGCTGAGCCAGCCGCCACTGCGGCATGGTGTTGGTGGAGAAACGCTTGTGGAACACGCAGATCGCGGTCGCGAGGCGCTCGTCACCCAGGTCCGGGTAGAACTGGGCCAGGTCGGCCGGCATCATCAGGCCTTTGTAGATGATGTCCTTGTCCGAGAGGCTGCAGACATAGAAGGCGCTGTCGTCGGCCAGTGTGACTTCGGCGCGGCGGCGGGCGAAGAACAGCTTGATGCCGAACTGACGCTCATCGAGGCCCTCGCCGGAAACGAATACCTGTTCAATGCGCGGCAGACGCTCGAGCGCCAGCTGCCCGAGAACGCTGGTATCCACCGGAACCTCACGCCAGCCAACCAGGGTAAGCCCCTGCGCCTGGATTTCCTCGCTCAGCTGAGTGCGAGCGCGATCCGCCTTGCTGGCGTCCTGATCGAGGAAGACCATGCCAACCGCATATTGGGCCGGCAGCTCGGCGTTGAAATGCTCCAGGGCCTTCGCGCGCAGAAAGGCGTCAGGCTTCTGCATCAACAGACCGCAGCCGTCGCCGGTCTTGCCATCGGCGTTGATGCCGCCGCGGTGAGTCATGCATGTCAGGGACTGAATGGCAGTCTTTAGCAGGTGATGGCTTGCCTCGCCCTGCATGTGGGCAATCAGACCGAAGCCGCAGTTATCCTTGAACTCTTCAGGACGAAACAGACCTGCTCTCATAGGCACTCCACCAGCTAAATGCGTTGTAAATCAACCCCTTATTGACGGCGCAGCGACTCACCCCGTCATTCACGTGGGCAAAAGGGGGAGCAGTTTACAAAGCCCGCTAGATCGGCACAATTTATTTTTGCAAGCCCCAAAACAGTGCATTGCGCACTTTTTTGGGGCATTTTTTATCGAGCTGGCGCCAATTCCTGCTGGACGCTGGCGAAACTTCGTACCCATGGCTTGCCGGCCTGGAGCGAAGCGGGCAGCGACTTCACCGCTGCAACCGCTGCCGCTCGGTTGGCAAAATTGCCGTAGGTGACGACGTAGAGCGGCTTGCCTTCGTGCGTCTTGGTGAAGTAGCGATAGCTGGCGCCATGCTGCTGAACGATCGCTTGAGCATTCTTTTCGACACGTGTCCCGAGGATCTGGACCAGATAGTTGCTGCCCGGCTGACTGGCATACCAAGACCGATTGCCTGAAGCGCTGGGCGCAGCAGTAGGCGCTGGCGTACGCTCAGCGACATTCTGCCGCACCTGCGGCGATGCCGGAGCAGGCGCCTGTGTCGGCGCCGGCGTCGGCACCGTTGCAACAGGCGGAGCAGGCGGAGCAGGCTGGACACGCTCCACCGGTGCAGGTGCAGGTGCAGGTGCAGGTGCAGGTGCAGGTGCAGGTGCAGGTGCAGGAATTGTCGATTCGCGCGCACCGGGAAGCGCAACCTCAGCATCGTCTTCGCCACCTGCAGCGGCAGCGAGCGGCTCTCGAATCACCGGCTGCGCATCACCGCCCAGCGGCAGCGACAACGGCCGCTCCTCGCCATCGAACTCGATCGCGGTTTGCCCGCCCTGCTCAGACGAAGCCGCTGATGAGCCCGCCGGAGCGTCGAGCGGCAACTGAGTGGCTTGCGGCGCAACCGACCGCTCACCCTCGCCACCACGCAGAACCAGAAAGCCAATCGCGACCACCACGATCACGGCCAGCGCCGCCAACAGATGTTTCTTCGGCAGCGGCAATGCCATTCCGCTGGACTTCCGCCGTCCGCGACTGCTCTGCATCGCCGCGAGAAGTTCGTCACGCGCCACCTGGTTGATCGCTCCAGGCCAGCCGCCCGACTGATCATGGATACGCGCAATCTGCTCCTCGTTCAGGCACTCGATGCCGCTACCCGCACCTTCGAGCCGCAACGCCAGATACTCGCGCGTCTCATCTTCTTCGTAAGGTTGCAAGGCGATAGCGTGATGTCGTTCTTCGCCTTCGCTCAGGGCTTCAAGTCGCCCGGCCAGCGCAGGCTCGCCAAACAGAAAGACGTGCGGGCGTGCTTCAGGTGTCCCCGCAGCCAGACGCAGCAGGGTCTCAACCGCAGCGCCAGTCAGGCGCTCGGCATCATCCACCAACAGATAGACTTCCTGCCCCGTCAGAGCCAGCTGGACCACCTGCGCCATGATGCCATCGAAATCGGCGTCCTGACTGTTGAGTGCCTGAGCGATCTGCGCCAACAGCGCACTGGCGTCCATGGTGCTCTGCGGAGTGACGACTACGCTCTGCACAGCCTGCTTGTTGCTGCTGGCGACAAGCGCCTGGCGTAGCAACGTTTTGCCGCTGCCTTCCGGCCCGGTCACCAACAATAGCAACTGGCTGTAACGGGCCAGGTGGTGCAGCTGCCCAAGCACCGGCTTGCGCTGAGCGGGAAAGAACTTGAACCCCGGAACACGGGCCGCGAAAGGGTCATGGCTGAAGCCATAGTGAGTCAGAAACGCGTCGTCCGCGGACAAACTGTTCATGGAAATTTTCTTACGCTCCCAAGTGTTCCGTCATAACACCGTAATCGGCGCTCAAGGTGGTTTCGAGCACGCCGCGAGGGAAGTCGCCTGTGACAACCGCCTCCCCCATCTGCCGAAGCAGCACGAGACGGAGACGACCATCCAGGACCTTCTTGTCCACCGCCATGTGCTCAAGGAAATCTTGCGGCTGCATCTCGGCAGGAGGCACCACCGGCAGCCCGGCTCGCTGCAAAAGCCGGATGGCGCGATCACGATCCGCCTGGCCGATCCAGCCGAGCTGAGAGGACATCTCAAGCGCCATCACGGTTCCCGCCGATACCGCCTCACCATGCAGCCAGACCCCATAACCCATATGGGTCTCTATGGCATGACCAAAGGTATGCCCCAGGTTGAGGGTGGCGCGCACACCCGATTCTCGCTCGTCCGCATTGACCACCTTGGCCTTGGCTGCGCAGGAACGGTGGATCGCCTCGGTCAGCGCCAGGGAATCCAGCGAGCGAATCCGATCGATATTGGCTTCAAGCCAGGTCAGGAAGGGCTCGTCGCAGATCAGCCCATACTTGATGACTTCGGCCAGCCCTGCAGACAGCTCGCGAGACGGCAACGTCGCCAACGTGGTGGTATCGATGACCACGGCACGAGGCTGGTAGAACGCGCCGATCATGTTCTTGCCCAGTGGGTGGTTGATGCCGGTCTTGCCACCAACCGAGGAGTCCACTTGCGAGAGAAGCGTGGTCGGCACCTGGATGAAGTCCACACCACGCTGGTAGCTGGCGGCTGCGAATCCCGCCATGTCGCCGATGACGCCGCCGCCTAACGCCACGACCGTTGTATTGCGATCGTGCCGAGCACCGAGCAGTGCGTCGAAAATAAGCTGAAGCGTCTCCCAATTCTTGTGGCTTTCGCCATCAGGCAGGATTATGGGAGTAACGGCATAGCCGGAAAGCGTGCTCGTCAGACGATCGAGGTACAGTGGCGCAACCGTTTCATTGGTCACAATGGCGACTTGGCGGCCGCGAATCTTGCTTGCAAAAAGATCGCTGCGATCGATCAATCGCTCGCCGATATGAATGGGATAGCTACGCTCGCCGAGATCGACCTGAAGAGTCTGCATGGGGCCCCCAACAATAAAGGGGGCTAGGATAGCGCAGATTCGTCCTGGCTTTCACGGGGAGGCAATGAAGCGAGCCTATCGAGAATTTCCATGACCACCAGCCGCGGCGGACGCTCGTCTGTCTCGATGATGATATCCGCAATGGAGCGGTACAGCGGGTCGCGAATAGCCATGAGCCCAGCAAGAACGCTACGGGGATCGCTCGCCTGCAGCAACGGACGATTGCGGTCGCGCGAAGTGCGCTCGAGCTGCTGATCGACAGAAGTGCAGAGATAGACGACGCGACCACCGGAGCGAAGTGCCTTGCGATTGTCCTCGCGCAACACCGCGCCCCCACCCGTAGCGAGCACCACCCCGTCCTGCTGACAAAGATCGGCAATCACTGCACGTTCACGCTCGCGAAAACCGGCCTCACCCTCTACATCGAAGATCAGAGGAATGCTGGCGCCGGTCCGCTGCTCGATTTCCTTGTCGGAATCCTTGAACGGCAGACGCAGCTCTTTGGCAAGCAAGCGCCCGATGGTGCTTTTACCAGCTCCCATCGGGCCTATGAGGATGAAGTTGTGCAACGATTACTGGCCCACGGCGACCGCTCGGTAGTTGAGGATTCTAGGGGTCAAGAAGACCAGAAGCTCGGATTTTTTATCTTCCACGATGTCCCGTCGGAAGAGGCGACCAACGAACGGAACGTCACCCAGGAACGGCACTTTTTCAATGCTGCTGATCTGGCTGTTGGAGAATACACCACCGATGACGATTGTTTCTCCATCGGTAACAAGAACTTTGGCGTTGACTTCGTTCTTGTTGATCGGCGGCACGCCATTCAGAGCGTTAGCAAAATCAGGGGCATCCTTGGTGACCTTGACCTCCATGATAATGCGGTTGTCCGGCGTGATCTGCGGCGTCACCTCAAGCGACAGGGCTGCCTCCTTGAAAGATGTCGACGTTGCGCCACTCGAACTGGCTTCTTGGTAGGGGATTTCCGCACCTTTCAATATCTTGGCCGTTTCTTTATCCGCAGTAACCACCTTTGGCTGGGAGACGATTTCACCGTTACCGGTTTTCTCCATAGCCGACAATTGAAGGTCTAGGATTCCATGGTCCGAGACATAGCCAATCCCAATACCGGCTGTGCTGTTAAGCACTCCTAAATCGACAAATGGAACCGGGGCCAACGCATCTTCAAGGGTAAAATTGCCGACTTTGTCTGTACCTGGAAGAAGATATCGTCCGCCATCTTCATCACGACCGATGGCACCGTCCTTGCCATACAAGCCCCAATTGTCGTTGGTGTAGCTACCCCCCCAACGAACCCCAAGCGCTTTGTCGTAGCCCACATTCGCCTCAACGATCCGCGCCTCGATCATCACTTGTCGCACAGGAATGTCGAGCTGAGCGACTATGCGACGCAGCTCGTCAAGTCGCTCCTGCGTTTGATAAGCGATGATGTTATTGGTGCGATCATCCACCGCTATAGAGCCACGATCTTCTGCGACGGCGCCGTTGCTCGTCACTGACTGGAACAGGCGAGCAATGTCTGCAGCCTTGGCATAGTTGACTTGCACGACCTCACGACGCAACGGTGCAAGCTCGGCAATCTGGCGCTGCGACTCGAGCTCTTGGCGTTCACGCGCAGCGATTTCGTCAGCTGGCGCAACGAGCAGCACGTTCCCGACTTGCCGTTTATCCAGCCCCTTGGTTTTCAAAACCAGGTCGAGCGCTTGATCCCATGGCACGTTCTGCAAACGAAGAGTGATATTGCCACTGACGGTATCGCTGGCAACCAAGTTCAGGTCGGTAAAATCAGCGATCAACTGCAGTACGGAACGGACATCAATATCCTGGAAGTTCAGCGACAGCTTTTCTCCGGAATAGGCAAAACGGTCTGCCTTGCGCTTATCGGCCTCTTCTTCTGTAAGAGGTTTTACGCTGATGGTCAGCTTATTGTCTGTCTGGTAGGCGAGATAATCGTATCGCCCAGTAGGCTCGATGGCGATACTGGCGCCGCCTGCCTGAGCGGTCGAGTCGACAAACTTCACCGGCGTAGCGAAATCCTGAACGTCGAGCCGAACACGCAGTGCTTCAGGCAGCTCCGCCTTGGCGAACACAACGCGGATCTTTCCTCCCTGCTCTTCGATAGTCGAACCTACCGACGGATCGGACAGTGTGATTACCACGTTTCCGGCACCATCCTCACCGCGGCGAAAATCGATATTGTCGATCGCCTTGCCGGCCGCCATCGGCTTAACCGGAGCAGGCTTGGCAATCGGAGCAGTGACCGCGGCGGATGCAGCCGCAGGGCTGGTCGTCCCCGAGCTCTCTCCCAGCACGACAAACAGATTGTTCCCATCCACTCGAGTGGAATACGGAACAAGCGCGGTCAGATTGACGATGAGCCGGGTGCGCCCTTGCGCCTCGACGACCGTTACGCTGCGCGCATTACCAACGCCCAGCTCCCGATTTTTGGCCCCCAGGTTGTTGGATACGCCTGGAAGATCCAGAGCAATGCGTGCAGGCTGATCCAGCGTGTAGCCACGAGGTGACGCAACAGGCTCGTCAAATGCCAGTTTCAACTCAACCCGATCGCCCGGCAAAGCAGCCACATCCAAGGCGTTGAGATTGGCCGCCAGCAGTGCTGGCGATATAAATGCCGCCAGCAGAGATACGCCCAGGCGAGAAAGGGTAGTGTTCATAAATTGCTTCCGTTGTGCAGACCGGTAAAGGTTTTCCATTCTTTTGCCCCGCGCTAGGTGCGCTCTTTCAAGGTCAGACTGCGCGGGCGCTCAAGCCACCCACCCTCTCCATCAGGGACGATTTCAACCACATCCACCGCAGCCTCGCTGATTTCGACGATGCGCCCGTGGTTACGCCCCAGGTAATCGCCAATCTTGACTCGATGGACACCATCGCCCCCCTTGATCAGCGCATATCGGCCACCTCCATTGGCCAGCGTGCCAACCATGGTGAAATTCTCGATATTGAACCCCTCGAGAAACTGCTTGACTCGCGACTCGTCGGGCTGGATGTCCTTCGAACCTCGCTGCCGCTGCGCCAAGTCAAGCTTCACGGGCGGCTGGAATGGATGACGCAACGCTGCTGCGCTATAGGTGAACGCCTCGTAAGGGATGAAGGCCGGCAGAGGTTCGATCGTGCCCTTCGGCTTAATTCTCACCTCATCCATATACTGCTGTAGGTCGTTGAAGTCAGAACTGCCACTGCAGCCCGAAAGCACCGCCAGGGTCAGACCCAGCGCAGTCAGTCGCCCCCCCTTCATTTCTGCAGCCCCTTGTCGTTATAGCGATAAGTCTTGGCAACGATGCTCATGCGCAACTTCGATGTAGCAGTTTCACCCTTTTCGGGAACTATCTCGAAATCATGCAAGGTAACTATTCGCGGAAGACTTGATACGCCGCTTACGAATGTTGCCAAGTCGTGATAGCCGCCAATCACCTTGATATTGATCGGCAGTTCGATATAGAACTGCTGAGTCACTTCGGGCTGCAACTTGATCTCCTCGAACTCCAACCCGCTACCTAAACCAGTACGAGTGATATCTTCCAGCAGCCCCGGGACCTCAGTATCGCTTGGCAGCTGTCGAAGCAGCGCACCGAATGATGTTTCCATTTCGGCCATCTGCTCTTTGTAAGCTTCCAGGTTAGCGGCCTGAAACGCCTTGGTTGAAAACTGTTGTTTTAGAGTTACCTCTTGAGCACGGTGCTGCTCGAGTTGCAACTGCAGATCCTGCAAGTGAAAGTAATACCCCAGGCCGAGTACTGCCGCGAGCACTATCACACCAGTAATAAATTTGACCGGCGCTGGCCACGATCCCAGGTTATTCAAATCCAGATCGGCAAGATCAACCTTGCGAAGACTTTCCAACGACTCAGCTAGACTCATGGCTTAGCTCCTTCCGTAGATGCGCCCGGCTGGGTCTGCTGCACTGTCAACTGGAAGACATTTTCCTGATCGACCACCCCCGCAGTGACTGCCTTCACCTCGTTCAGATTCGGCGCTTCAAGCCAATCGGAGCCGTCGAGATTACGCATGAGGTTTGAAACCCGATTGTTCGACTCGGCAGCACCAATGATCGCGATGTTCTTTCCGGTCATTTTGAGCGACGTAAAATAAACACCGTCCGGCAGCTTTCTAACGAGCTGATCGAACACCCGGCCAATGATGGGGCGATTCCCCTGAAGATCCTGGATAATCTTCATTCGCTCCAGAAGTTGCTGGCGACGCTCCCTCAACTCTTTGATTTCCGCGATCCGAGCATCCAGAACTGCAATTTCTTTTTGGATGAACTCGTTCCTCGCATTCTGATGCTCGATCGCACCCTGCAAATAGCGATCGCCTAGGAATACCAGGCCGGCGGCGACAGCAAGTACGCCCACGAGGGAAGCCAGAAAGCGCTGCTTACGCTCTTCCCGCAGCTGTTCACGCCACGGAAGTAGGTTGATTTGAGCCATCAGTCAAAGCTCCTCAGCGCCAAACCGCATGCAATCATTAATGCAGGCGCATCACTAGCCAGCGCCCCGGCGTTCACCTTGCTGCTCAAAGCCATATCGGCGAAGGGATTAGCCACTAGAGTGTGCGTTCCGATCTTTTGCTGGATCATGTGATCGAGACCCGGAATGGAGGCCGTCCCGCCCGCAAGCAGGATGCAATCGACGTCGTGGAACTGCCCTGCAGCGAAGAAGAACTGCAATGAGCGAGATACCTGCTGCACCACCGCCTCCTTGAACGGAAGCAGGACTTCACTGTCATAGTCATCTGGGAGACCGCCTTGCTTCTTGGCAAGGCCGGCTTCTTCCTGAGACAGACCGTAGCGGCGCTGGATCTCTTCGGTCAGTTGGCGACCACCGAACAGCTGCTCACGCGTGTAGATGGTACGCCCGTTATGCAACACGCTCAGGGTCGTCATGGTCGCGCCGATGTCGACGACGGCGACGGTCAGCTCGCCGTGCCCTGTACCCAGCTGCGAAGCGAGCAATCCGTAGGAGCGCTCAAGCGCATAGGCCTCGACATCCACCACTTTGGCGGTAAGTCCAGCCAAGGCCAGCGCGGCTTCACGGATCTCGACATTCTCCTTACGGCAAGCGGCGAGGAGAACTTCTACCCTGCCAGGCGCGCGAGGCGCAGGACCTTGCACCTCGAAGTCGATCGCGACTTCCTCCAGTGGGTAAGGGATGTACTGATCCGCCTCGATCTTGAGCTGGTTCTCGAGCTCTTCATCAGAAAGCCCGGCATCCATCTCAATCATCTTCGTGATGACGGCAGACCCGGAGACAGCGACAACAGCGGACTTGCAGCCGGTCTTGGCCTTGGCAACGACTCGCTGCAGGGCCTGACCGACACCCTCAAGTTCGGCGATGTTCTTTTCGACGACAGCATTCGGTGGTAGCGGCTCGACGGCATAAGCCTCGACGCGGTACCGATTACCCGATCGACTTAATTCGAGGAGCTTGACTGAGGTCGAACTGATATCGATCCCAAGCAGCGTGTTCGCTTTCTTAGTGAAGAGCCCTAGCACGACCGATTTCCTATCTTTATCCGCAACTTACGGATTAATTATGTTTATCCACATTAGATAACAGCCTTGACAGAAGCGCAAATGGCTACCCGGCAAAAAAAGCGCATATAATGTGAACGGTTTTCCCTTTCAGCATCGTCGCCGCTCCCCCTCCCAAATCCTGGATTCCAAGAACCCCGATGCGTTTTTTGAAATTTCTTATCTGGTCGTGCTTCGCAGTTTTTTGCGCCCTGTTGCTCAGCATCAGCGGTGCATTTCTCTACCTCAGCCCCAACCTGCCCTCGGTCGATTCCCTTCGCAGCATCCAGCTCCAGATCCCGCTGCGAGTCTACAGCGCCGATGACAAGCTGATCGCAGAGTTTGGCGAGATGCGGCGCTCGCCCATTCGCTTCGACGACATACCGCAAGCCTTCATCCACGCGCTGCTTGCCGCGGAGGATGACAATTTCGCCAATCATTATGGCGTCGACATAACCGGCCTGATGCGCGCTGCCACGCAATTATTGAAAAGCGGGCAGATTCAAACCGGTGGCAGCACCATCACCATGCAGGTTGCAAAGAATTACTTCCTGACCAGTGAGCGGAGCTTTTCACGCAAAATCAATGAAATTTTGCTGGCCCTGCAGATCGAGCGAGAGCTGAGCAAAAACGAGATCCTCGAGCTGTACGTCAACAAGATCTACCTCGGCAACCGCGCCTATGGAATCGAGGCCGCCGCTCAGGTCTATTACGGCAAGCCCATCTCCGAGCTGAGCGTTGCCCAGCTGGCGATGATCGCCGGCCTGCCGAAAGCCCCATCCGCATTCAACCCATTGGTCAATCCGGCGCGCAGCAAGGAGCGACGGGATTGGATCCTCGGTCGCATGTATCGCCTTGGCTCCCTGGATGAATCAAGCTATCGGCAGGCCCTGGCCGAACCTGAGACCGCTCGGTACCACGGAGCAACGCCGGAGCTCGACGCCTCCTATATCGCCGAGATGGCACGCGCAGAAATGGTCGGCCGCTTCGGCAGCGCAGCCTATACAGATGGCTTCAGGGTCTACACGACGGTTTCCAGCGAGCGTCAGATCGCGGCCAATAATGCGCTGAACAGCGGACTGATCGAGTACGACCAGCGCCATGGCTATCGGGGGCCGGAAGCCAATCTGGCCAACGCGCCCCGCGATACCTGGCTTCAGGAACTTGCCAAGTACCGAAGCCTTTCCGGCCTGCAGCCTGCCGCGGTCACCCAGGTAGAGACCAGTGGAATTCTCGTCATCACCCGCGATGGTCAGGAACACACGGTGAGCTGGGATCGCATGAAGTGGGCCCGGCCGTACCTCGGCATCAACAGCATGGGGCCTCGCCCGCAGCGTCCGGCGGACGTGGTGAAGGTGGGAGACGTGGTGCGCATTCGCTGGCAGGACGAAGCCGCCGTGTTCAGCCAGGTTCCGCAGGCACAAGCGGCACTGGTTTCGCTCGACCCTGAGGATGGTTCGATCGAAGCGCTGGCGGGCGGCTTCTCCTTCGGCCAGAGCAATTACAACCGTGCCATCCAGGCCAAGCGCCAGCCGGGATCCAGCTTCAAGCCGTTCATTTATAGCGCCGCGCTGGACGCCGGTTACACCGCGGCGAGCCTGGTCAACGACTCGCCCATCGTGTTCGTCGAGCAGGGCATGGACCGCATCTGGCGGCCGAAGAACGACAACAACACATTCCTGGGGCCGATCCGCATGCGCGAAGCGCTGTACAAGTCCAGGAACCTGGTGTCGATTCGGCTGCTGCAGACCATGGGGGTCGACTACACGATCAACTACATCACCCGCTTCGGCTTCAACGCGCAGGACCTGCCGCGAAATCTTTCCCTGGCGCTAGGCACGGCAACGCTCACGCCAATGGAGATCGCCACCGGCTGGACCACCTTCGCCAACGGCGGCTACAAGATCGAGCCCTACCTGATCCAGCGCATCGAGGATCGCGAGGGCAACCTGCTGTTCGAAGCCAATCCGGCACGCGTCCCGCCGCGAGAAACGCAGACTGCAGATGTCGAGGTCCATCCGGTGCAGAGCAACCCGGTCATTGCGGACGGTGAACAAATGCCAGCCGCGCCGCGCTTTGCCGAACAGGTACTCGACGAACGCACCGCCTACATCATGACCAGCATGCTCCAGGATGTGATCAAACGAGGCACCGGGCGTCGCGCGCTAGCCTTGGGCCGTGACGACATCGCCGGCAAGACGGGCACGACCAACGACTCCATCGACAGCTGGTTCTCCGGCTACAACGCCGATCTGGTCACTACCGTTTGGGCCGGCTTCGATCAACCGCAAAGCCTCGGACGCAACGAGTATGGCGGAACGGTCGCGCTGCCGATCTGGATGAATTACATGGGCGCCGTGCTCAAGGACATGCCTGAGCATCCTCCGGCTGAGCCCGACGGACTGCTCAAGCTGCGGATCGATCCTGTCAGCGGCCGGGCTGCCACGCCTAGCACACCCGATGCGTACTTCGAAGTGTTCAAGAGCGAAGACTCACCACCGCCGATGGGCGAGTTCGATCCTGGCTACCAGGCGCCGGGCAGCCCGCTGCCCGCTGACGAAGCCGCGCCACTCGATCTGTTCTGATCCAGAGGCGGACTTCGCAGCCAAAAAAAACCCCGCCTCGGCGGGGTTTTTCTTTTCAGAGCGAATCAGCCGTTGAACACATCGCCGACCGACTGCAGCGGATAGTGCGATGGGTATGGCAGCGTGGCCACACCACTCTCGATCGCCGCCTTGGCCACGGCATCCGATACCAACGTGATCAGACGCGGATCCATGGGCTTCGGAATGATGTACTCGCGACCGAACTCCAGGCTGTCCACACCATAGGCAGCGGCAACTTCGGCCGGTACCGGCAGCTTGGCCAGATCACGAAGAGCCAGCGCGGCGGCGATCTTCATCTCTTCGTTGATGCGCTTGGCACGAACGTCCAGCGCACCGCGGAAGATGAACGGGAAGCCGAGGACGTTGTTGACCTGGTTCGGGTAATCGGAACGACCGGTCGCCATGATCACGTCCGAACGGGTCGCATGTGCCAGCTCAGGACTGATCTCCGGATCCGGGTTGGAGCAAGCGAAAACGACCGGATTGGCCGCCATGCGCTTGAGGCCTTCCGGGCTCAGCAGGTTGGCACCCGACAGGCCGACGAAGACATCAGCACCATCGAGCGCGTCATCCAGGGTGCGCTTGTCGGTTTCGTGGGCGAACACGGCCTTGTACTGGTTGAGGTCGTCGCGGCCGGCGTGGATCACGCCCTTGCGGTCGATCATGAAGATGTTTTCGATCTTCGCGCCCATGCTGACCAGCAGCTTCATGCATGAGGTAGCGGCAGCGCCGGCACCAAGGCAGACGATCTTCGCCTGTTCCAGCGTCTTGCCGGCGATCTCCAGTGCGTTGAGCATGCCTGCCGCCGTCACGATGGCGGTGCCGTGCTGGTCGTCGTGGAAGACGGGGATGTCGCACTGCTCGATCAGCGCGCGCTCGATCTCGAAACACTCCGGCGCCTTGATGTCTTCAAGGTTGATGCCACCGAAGGTGATCGAGATGCGCTTGACGGTATCGATGAAGGCCTGCGGGCTCTCGGCGTCGACTTCGATGTCGAATACGTCGACACCCGCGAAGCGCTTGAACAGAACGCCCTTGCCTTCCATTACCGGCTTGGAAGCCAGCGGACCGAGATTACCCAGACCGAGAATAGCGGTGCCATCGGAGATAACCGCCACCAGGTTGCCCTTGCCGGTGTAGCGGTAAGCCAGCTCCGCATCGCGAGCGATTTCGCGAACCGGCTCGGCGACACCCGGGCTATAGGCCAGAGAAAGGTCACGAGCGGTGGCGGTCGGCTTGGTGAGCTCGACGCTCAACTTTCCCGGACGGGGCTGGGCATGGTATTCGAGCGCGGCAGTTTTCAGGTCAGTCATGTGGCATTTCCGCTTATTTTTACTGGGACAGACAGGCGGTCGAGCATACGCCAAGAACGAGCGCGCTCACAAGCCAACGTGCGGAGCAGGCTGTCAAGCCCAGACCCATACGACTTTTCGGGTAGAGCACTGACTACCCGGTCAGCGTGGCAACCCGAGCATTGCGGGATGGGTCACCCGCAACATCCAGCGAGCCTGCCCTGTCCCAGCCCGTCCGCGCCGATCTACCAGCCAACCTCTGGGTTCGAGTGTCTTGCCAGCAAGTCTGGGTAGCTGCGCCAGGTCGAAGGCACTGAACGCCTGAGGCGGAATGTGAACCACCAGCGGGCCCTCCATCTCCAGCCAGTAGCCGCCGCGATTATGCTCGACCCGCTCGACCATCCCCTGCAACAAGGCGAACCCACCCTGCCTCACGGCGCGAGTCGAACGCGGCGTCAACTTGCGCCAGACACCCAGGCGAGATTGACGCGCCTGCTGCTCGGCCCGCCGGTGGCAAGCCACCAGCGTCGTATTGGGGGCGATCGCCACCATCAGGCCAAGGCCCTCGGCCAGCAAGGCCGATTCCAGATTACGGCCCTGCTCGTCATAGGCGTGAGCCAGGGTACGACCGTAGCGATCCTTTGACTCGCGCCCGGGGACCAGCCCCACCCGCCCATTACTGGCCTCGACCAGCGCGCGCAACCGGCGCTGCGCCGCCACGGCGAACGGCTCGGCCTTGCGCCCATCACGCCCCAATTCCGGCGTGTTGATACCGATCAGGCGCACGTTTCGCCCATCGACCAGACGCAGCGTATCGCCATCGACCACCTTTGCCACGCTCACCAGCGGCAGTGTCCCGGGCGAGGGACAGAACGCAAGAGCCTGCAGGCTGCAGAAGATGGAAACGAAAAAGGCGCCCACGAGGGACGCCTTTTTCATGTGTTCGGAAAACCTCATCGGATTCCCGCCGTGTCGGCTTACTTGGCGCCGAACACACCGAAACGCTGCTTGAAGCGATCGATACGGCCGCCGGTATCCAGCACCTTCTGCTTGCCGGTGTAGAACGGGTGGCACTCGGAGCAGACGTCGATGTTCAGGTTCTTGCCCAGGGTGGAGCGGGTCTTGATGACGTTGCCACAGCTGCAGGTGGCTTCGATTTCGACGTAGTTCGGATGGATATCGGCTTTCATGGTGAATCCTCTGGGATTGCGTGCCGCCACCCGACCCTATGTCGAGTACCGCACGAAGTAGGGCGCGAATCATACCAGAGCACAAAGGTGATGCAAGCGCAGGCGACCGGCGTCCCGCCACCCGGATCGCGCTATGAGACGGCGGCGAGCGCCGCGATCGTTTACCATCGGCGCTCATTATCAAGGATCACCGCGTGCCTTCCTGCATCCTCCGTCTGGCGCTGCCTTCGCCGCTGCGCCGCCTGTTCGACTACCTGCCACCGCACGGCGCAACTGCCGGCTCGTTGCAGCCGGGCATGCGCCTGCGCGTGCCGTTCGGCCGGCGCGAGGTCATCGGTGTGCTGGTAGAGCTGAGCGATCAGAGCGAAGTGCCGCTGGAAAAGCTCAGACCGGCCATCGAGCTGCTGGACAGCACGCCGCCGCTGCCGCCCTCCCTGTTCAAGCTTTGCCTGTGGACCGCCCAGTATTACCAGCACAGTCTGGGAGACACCCTGAGCTGGGCACTGCCGGTCCTGCTGCGCCAGGGTGAACCGGCCGAAGCCCGTCTGGAACGCTACTGGCGCCTGGCGGACGGCGCCAATCCGGACGATCCCCGACTGGCGCGCGCTCCGCGTCAGCGCGAAACCCTGAAGATCATCGCGCAGCATGCCCACGGCCTGCCCCATGCCCTGTTGGGCAAACTGCAGCTGAACAAGGACAGCCTCGATCTGCTGCTGGAAAAAGGCCTGGTGCGAGTCGAATCGCGTCGCTCCAGTCCGCCGCGACAGCACAGCGGCAGCTGGCTGCTGCAGGCCGAGCTGACGCTGAATGCGCAGCAGCGCGCGGCGTTCGAGGCGATCAGCGCCGGCCTTGGTGGTTTTCAGGCCTTCCTGCTGGCCGGCGTCACCGGCAGCGGCAAGACCGAGGTCTATCTGCAGCTGATCCATCGAGTGCTCGCGGCCGGCAAGCAGGCCCTGGTGCTGATTCCGGAAATCAACCTGGGCCCGCAGACACTGGCCCGCTTCGAGCAGCGTTTCAATGCCCGGATCGCGCTGCTGCACTCCAACATCAACGACCGCGAGCGGCTCGATGCCTGGCTCGCGGCCCGCGATGGCGAAGCGGACATCATCATCGGCACCCGCTCAGCCCTGTTCACGCCGATGAAGAGTCCCGGCCTGATCATCATCGACGAGGAACATGACGCTTCCTATAAACAGCAGGAAGGCCTGCGCTATCACGCTCGCGACCTGGCCATGGTCCGTGCTCGCCAGGAAAACCTGCCGATCGTGCTCGGCTCGGCGACGCCCTCTCTGGAAAGCCTGCACAACGCCCACAGCGGACGCTATGCACTACTCAGGCTGAGCCAGCGCGCCGGCAATGCCCAGCAGCCGCGTTTCCTGCGGCTGGATGTGAAAAGTCGACCCCTGGACGCCGGCATATCCGGCCCGCTGCAACAGGCCATCGGCCAGACGCTCGCTGCCGGGCAGCAGGTACTGGTCTATCTCAACCGCCGCGGCTTCGCCCCAACCCTGCTCTGCCACGACTGCGGCTGGCTCAGCCAATGCCAACGTTGCGATGCGCGCATGACCCTGCACCAGCGGCACAACGAACTGCGCTGCCACCACTGCGGGCACGTCGAGCGCCCGCCGCGCAACTGCCCCGATTGCGGCAAGGTAGACCTGCGCCCGGTCGGCGCCGGGACCGAGCGCGCAGAAGAGCGGCTTGGCGTCCTGTTCCCCGATTACCCGGTGCTGCGCATCGACCGCGACAGCACGGCGCGCAAGGGCGCGATGGAAAAGATGTTCACCACCATCAACCGTGGCGACCCCTGCCTGCTGGTCGGCACCCAGATGCTCGCCAAGGGTCACCATTTCCCCCGGGTGACCCTCGTGGCGATTGTCGATGCCGACGGCGGGCTGTTTTCCGCCGACTTCCGCGCCAGCGAACGCATGGCTCAGCTGATCGTGCAGGTCGCCGGGCGCGCCGGACGCGCGGAGGAGCCGGGCAAGGTGATCATTCAAACGCACCTGGCCGATCACCCGCTGCTGGTGCAGCTGACCGACCAGGGCTATTTCGCGTTCGCCGAGCAGGCGCTGTCCGAACGGCGCGCGGCCGGCCTGCCGCCCTTCAGCCACCTGGCATTGCTGCGGGCCGAAGCGCAGAAGCCCGGCCAGGCCGAGGCCTTTCTCGACGAAGCCTGCACGCTGGCGGAGCAGACGCTTGGGCAGCTGCAGCTCAGCGGCATCGAGCTGCTCGGTCCGGTGCCGGCGCCGATGGAGCGTCGCGCCGGGCGCTACCGGGCGCAGTTGCTGCTGCAGGGCAACGCCCGCGCAGCCCTGCATCGTCTGATGGATGCCTGGGTGCCGCTGCTCGAGCAGCTGCCCGGCGGTCGCGCCGTGCGCTGGAGCCTGGATGTCGACCCGATCGATCTGTTCTGATCATGCCGTCGGAACCATGACTTTCCGGCAGCGCGAACCACACGGCTTGAAGCCGCACCCATCACGCCCCGATAATGCCGGGTTTTCGCGCACTTCCTGCGGACCGAGCCGACCATGAAAGACAGCATTCGCCACCTGATCCAGCAAGCCCTTGTCCGCCTGACCAGCGAGGGCGTGCTGCCGGAGGGACTGACGCCCGCGATCCAGGTGGAAAACACCAAGGACAAGAGTCACGGCGACTTCGCCAGCAACATCGCCATGATGCTGGCCAAGCCGGCCGGCATGAAGCCGCGGGAGCTGGCCGAGAAGCTCATCGCCGCATTGCCCCAGGACGCGCAGATCAGCAAGGTCGAGATCGCCGGCCCGGGCTTTCTCAACTTCTTCCAGAACAGCGACGCCCTGGCCCAGCGCCTCGAAACCGCGCTGGCCGATGCGCAACTTGCGGTGCACAAGGCGAGCGCCAAGCAGCGTGTGGTGATCGACCTGTCCTCGCCGAACCTGGCCAAGGAGATGCATGTCGGGCATTTGCGCTCCACCATCATCGGCGATGCGGTGGGCCGGGTGCTGGAGTTCCTCGGCGACGAGGTGATCCGGCAGAACCACGTCGGCGACTGGGGCACCCAGTTCGGCATGCTGCTGGCCTACCTCGAGGAGAAGCCGGCCGCCGCGGAAAGCGAGCTGGCCGACCTCGAGCAGTTCTACCGCGCCGCCAAGCAACGCTTCGACGAGTCGCCCGAGTTCGCCGATCGCGCCCGTGAGCTGGTGGTCAAGCTGCAGGCGGGCGATGCCCAGTGCCTGAGCCTCTGGACGCGCTTCAACGATATCTCGCTGTCGCATTGCCAGAAGATCTATGACCGCCTCAACGTCAAGCTGACCCCAGCTGACGTCAAGGGCGAAAGTGCCTACAACGCCGACCTGGCGGACATCGTCGAGGCCCTGCGCGAGAAAGGCCTGCTGACCGAGGACAATGGCGCCCAGTGCGTCTTCCTCGATGAATTCAAGAATGCCGAAGGCAACCCGCTGCCGGTGATCGTGCAGAAGGCCGGTGGCGGCTATCTCTACGCCACCACCGACCTGGCCGCCATGCGCTATCGCAGCCAGCAACTGCACGCCGATCGCGTGTTGTATTTCGTCGATCAGCGCCAGGCCCTGCATTTCCAAATGGCCTTCGAAGTGGCCCGCCGCGCAGGCTTCGTCCATGAAGGCATGCAGCTTGAGCACATGGGCTTCGGCACCATGAACGGCGCCGACGGCCGCCCGTTCAAGACCCGCGATGGTGGCACGGTCAAGCTGATCGACCTGCTCGACGAAGCCGAGCAGCGCGCCTATGCCTTGGTCAAGGGCAAGAACCCCGAACTCGAGGAGGCCGAGCTGCGTCAGATCGCCCGTGCGGTGGGCATCAGCGCGGTCAAGTACGCCGACCTATCCAAGCATCGCACCAGCGATTACCGCTTCAACTTCGAACTGATGCTGAGCTTCGAAGGCAACACTGCACCTTACCTGCTCTATGCCTACACCCGCGTGGCCAGTGTGTTCCGCAAGCTGGGCAAGGGTATCGACGAGATCAGCGGACAGATCCAGCTGGACGCTGAGCAGGAACTCGCCCTGGCCGCCAAGCTCGCCCAGTTCGGCGAAGTGCTGAACGGTGTGGGCGAAAAAGGCGAGCCGCATCTGCTATGCGCTTACCTCTACGACCTGGCCGGGCTGTTCTCCAGCTTCTATGAGCACTGTCCGATTCTCAGTGCCGAACAGGATGCGCAAAAGCAGAGCCGCCTGCGCCTGGCTGCCTTGACCGGCCGTACCCTCAAGAAGGGCCTGGAACTCCTCGGCCTGGAACCACTGGAGCGCATGTAAGTGGCAGCAAGGAAGAAAGCCGCACCCAAGCGGGGCGCCAGCCGTTACCAGGCGCCGGCCAAGCAGCCCGTGCCTGGCTGGATCTGGCTGGTCTGCGGCCTGGTCATCGGCGGATTCATCATGTTCCTGATGAGCCTCGAACCGGGCGGTGAAGAGGTCAAACGCGCCAAGGAAGCACCCAAGACCGCCGTGAAGGAACAGCCCAAGCGCACGCCAGCCACTGAGCAGCCACCCAAGCCGAAGTATGATTTCTACACCCTGCTGCCCGAGTCCGAGGTGATCCTGCCGCCGGAGGCCAAGCAGCCCGAGCCGCCGAGCGCGCCGGTCACACCGGAAGAAGCGGCGAAGATCGACGAGGCTCGCGCCCAGGCCGCGCTCAATGGTCAGGTGCCACCGCCGCCACCGACCGTGGCCAAGGCGCCGGTGACGCAGTTCTTCCTGCAGGCCGGCTCGTTCCGCCAACAGGCGGAGGCCGACCGGGTACGCGCACAGATCATCCTGCTTGGCCAGGATGTGCGGGTGGAAAGCGTCAAGGTACGTGACGAGCCCTGGTACCGGGTGCTGGTCGGCCCGTTCGGCAGCCGCGAGCAGCTAAACGCTGCGCAGAAGACGCTGGCCGCCAGCGGCTACAAGAATCTACTGCTGCAGCAACGGCAAGCGCGCTGACAATAAAACGCCGGGCATGCCCCGGCGTTTTCCTAAGTTAGCGGGAAGCTCCGCTCAGCTTTCCCGGGGCGCATAAGCGAAGACATCGGCACGCATCTGATGCGGGTCCATCCCCGCGGCGACCAGCGCATCCAGCGTGCCGTACACCATCGACGGCGAGCCACTGGCATAGATATGCAGCGGCTTGAGGTCACTGAAATCCTCGCGAATCGCCTCGTGCAGCATGCCGCAGCGCCCTTCCCAGCCGCAGACGTCGCTGACCACACGGTGCAGGTGCAGATTGCTCATGCCCTGCCACTCTTCCCAATGCGGCAATCGGTAGAAATCCTCCGGCCGCCGCACACCCCAGTACAGATGCACCGGATGCGGGAAACCGGCAGCCCGGCAGTACTCGATCAGGCTGTGCATCTGCGCCATGCCGGTACCGGCGGCGATCAGCACCAGCGGCCCCTCCGGCAGCTCGGCCAGGTGCGTGTCGCCGAAGGGCATCTGGATTCGGGCGAAGCCCTGGCGACGCAGGAAGGCCAGCAGTTCGACGGCCGACTCCTCGCGAGCCAGCACGTGCAGTTCCAGCTCGCGGCCACTGCCCGGCGCCGACGCCAGGGAGAAGGCCGACCATTCGCCGTCCTCGCGCTGCAGCAACAGGTACTGTCCGGCGTGGTAGCGCGGCTGACGCCCGGCCGGCAGGCGCAAGCGCAGGCGCACCACGTCGCCACCCACATCCTCGTAGCCGCTGATCTGACAGCTCAGCTCGCGCACCGGCAGCTCGCCGGGTGCCAGCACGCCATCCCAGAGCAGCACACAGTCTTCCAGCGGTTCGGCCAGGCAGGCCAGCAGCTCGCCATGATCCCGCACCTCGCCGGCCTGCCGCACGCTGCCCTCGACCAGCAGCGAGGCGCAGATATGACAATTGCCGTTGCGGCAGCTCTGCGGGCATTCGTAGCCCAGCCGCTTGGCTGCATCGAGGAGGCGTTCGCCGGGGCGTACATCGAGCACGGCGCCGGAGGGCTGCAAGGTCACTTTCATCTGCACGTCTTTTCTGTGAACGGGATAACCCGCCAAGGCTTCGGACGGGCTCGGGCCCGCCTCTTCGGTTATGTCAGTCGATACCCAGCTGCGACCAGAGTTCATCGACCCGCCGCTTTACTGCCGGATCCTGGACGATGGCCCGCCCCCACTCACGGCTGGTCTCGCCCGGCCACTTGTGTGTCGCATCCAGGCCCATCTTCGAGCCCAGCCCGGAGATCGGTGAAGCGAAATCCAGGTAGTCGATCGGCGTGTTGTCGATCATCACCGTGTCGCGCTTGGGGTCCATGCGCGTGGTGATGGCCCAGATCACGTCGTTCCAGTCGCGGGCATTGATGTCGTCATCGGTGACAATGACGAACTTGGTGTACATGAACTGCCGCAGAAAGCTCCACACGCCGAGCATCACCCGCTTGGCGTGGCCGGGATACTGCTTCTTCATCGTCACCACCGCCATGCGGTAGGAGCAGCCTTCCGGCGGCAGATAGAAGTCGACGATCTCCGGGAACTGCTTCTGCAGGATCGGCACGAATACCTCGTTCAGCGCCACACCGAGAATCGCCGGCTCATCCGGCGGACGCCCGGTATAGGTGCTGTGGTAGATCGGATTCTTGCGGTGGGTGATGCGCTCGACGGTGAACACCGGGAAGCGGTCCACCTCGTTGTAGTAGCCGGTGTGATCGCCGTAGGGCCCCTCATCGGCCATCTCGCCGGGATGGATATGCCCTTCGAGGACGATCTCGGCATAGGCCGGCACCTGCAGCTCGGAGCCGATGGCCTTGACCAGCTCGGTGCGCGAGCCACGCAGCAGGCCGGCGAAGGCGTACTCGGACAGCGTATCGGGCACCGGCGTGACCGCGCCGAGAATGGTTGCCGGATCGGCACCCAGCGCCACCGCTACCGGGTAGGGTCGATCAGGGTACTTCTCGCACCACTCGCGGAAATCCAGCGCTCCGCCGCGGTGGCTCAGCCAGCGCATGATGACCTTGTTACGGCCGATCACCTGCTGACGGTAGATGCCGAGGTTCTGCCGTTCCTTGTTCGGCCCCTTGGTGATGGTCAGGCCCCAGGTGATCAGCGGCGCGGCGTCCCCCGGCCAGCAGTGCTGCACCGGAATCTTCGTCAGGTCGACGTCGTCGCCCTCGACGATCACTTCCTGACAGGGCGCATCCTTGAGCACCTTGGGCGCCATGCTGATGACCTTTTTGTAGATCGGCAGCTTGCTCCAGGCGTCCTTCAGCCCCTTCGGCGGCTCCGGCTCCTTGAGAAAGGCCAGCAGTTTGCCGATCTCGCGCAGCTCGGAGACATCCTCGGCGCCCATGCCCAGTGCCACCCGCCCCGGCGTGCCGAACAGATTGCCCAGCACCGGCATGTCGAAGCCGGTCGGGTTCTCGAACAGCAGTGCCGGGCCTTGCCTGCGCAAGGTGCGGTCACAGATTTCGGTCATTTCCAGGACGGGAGACACAGCAGCCGTGACGCGCTTGAGCTCACCACGTTTTTCCAGGCCGCTGATAAAGTCGCGCAGATCGCGATACTGCATGCTTGAGCCTCGCATGGGCCGGCAGGTCGGGGCGCAGAGTTTAGCGCCAGCGCCGGGTTTTCCAAAACCTGCAGACAGACAAAGGCCGGGTTTCCCCGGCCTTGTTGGCAACAACGAATCGCTTACTTGCGCTTCATGGACATGAAGAATTCGTCGTTGGTCTTGGTGTCCTTGAGCTTGTCGAGCAGGAACTCGATGGCGGCGATCTCGTCCATCGGATGCAGCAGCTTGCGCAGGATCCAGATGCGCTGCAGCTCGTCCTCGGCGGTCAGCAACTCCTCGCGGCGGGTGCCGGAACGGTTGATGTTGATGGCCGGGAACACACGCTTTTCAGCGATGCGGCGGTCCAGTTGCAGCTCCAGGTTACCGGTGCCCTTGAATTCCTCGTAGATCACCTCGTCCATCTTCGAGCCGGTTTCCACCAGCGCGGTGGCGAGGATGGTCAGCGAGCCGCCCTCCTCGATGTTGCGGGCGGCGCCGAAGAAACGCTTGGGCTTCTCCAGAGCGTGGGCGTCGACACCACCGGTGAGTACCTTGCCGGAGCTCGGGATCACGGTGTTGTAGGCACGCGCCAGGCGAGTGATGGAGTCGAGCAGGATGACCACATCCTTCTTGTGCTCGACCAGGCGCTTGGCCTTCTCGATCACCATCTCAGCGACCTGCACGTGGCGGGTCGGCGGCTCGTCAAAGGTGGAGGCCACCACTTCGCCGCGCACAGTGCGCTGCATCTCGGTCACTTCTTCCGGGCGCTCGTCGATCAGCAGGACGATCAGGTGGCACTCGGGGTTGTTGCGGGTGATGTTGCTGGCGATGTTCTGCAGCATGATCGTCTTGCCCGCCTTCGGCGGCGCGACGATCAGGCCGCGCTGACCCTTGCCAATCGGTGCGCAGAGGTCGATCACGCGACCGGTGAGGTCTTCGGTGGAGCCGTTGCCGGCCTCCATCTTCAGGCGCTCGTTGGGGAACAGCGGGGTCAGGTTCTCGAAGAGAATCTTGTTCTTCGCGTTTTCCGGCCGATCGTAGTTGATCGAGTCGACCTTGAGCAGGGCGAAGTAGCGCTCGCCTTCCTTCGGCGGGCGGATCTTGCCGACGATGGTGTCGCCGGTACGCAGGTTGAAGCGACGGATCTGGCTGGGCGACACATAGATGTCGTCCGGGCCGGCCAGATAGGAAGAATCCGCGGAGCGCAGGAAGCCGAAACCGTCCTGGAGAATCTCCAGCACGCCGTCACCGGAGATTTCCTCGCCGCTTTTCGCGTGCTTTTTCAGCAGGGAGAAAATCACGTCCTGCTTGCGCGAACGGGCCATGTTGTCGATGCCCATCTGTTCGGCCATTTCCAGCAGTTCGGTGATGGGCTTTTGCTTGAGTTCAGTCAGATTCATAGAAAGAGATCAGGAAGGATGTAGAAAGCGATTAGCTTGAGAAGCCGCGCAGCAGGAGACGAACGAGGTTCGTTGTGCTTTATGAGGCTGAAGTGCGTCGGCGACGGCATGCAGAGGGCGACGGAAGAAAGCGTCGCGTGGCCGAATTTAGCACCGTGCAGGCGAAGCGTCCACCCTGCAGATGAAAAAAGCCCCCGCATCTGCGAGGGCTTTGGAGGCGATCTTCGTCGTACTCAGATGTTGCTGTCGAGGAAGGCGGCCAGCTGCGATTTGGACAGCGCACCGACCTTGGTCGCTTCGACGTTGCCGTTCTTGAACAGCATCAGGGTCGGGATACCGCGCACGCCGTACTTCGGCGGGGTTTCCTGGTTCTCGTCGATGTTCAGCTTGCAGACCTTCAGACGGCCCTCATAGTCCTTGGCGATCTCGTCGAGTACCGGCGCGATCATCTTGCAGGGGCCACACCACTCGGCCCAGTAGTCAACCAGCACGGGACCGTCGGCCTGGAGGACGTCCTGCTCGAAGCTGCTGTCGCTGACATTGTTGATGTAGTCGCTCATGGATTTTCTCCAGGGTCGGAACGGAAAGGTCGCCATCATAGCCCTACTGCGTGCGGACCGAAAGCTGCAGACCGGTCGGCGGCCGACGAGCGCCCGTCCGGAGCAGGCCGCTGCGGCGATGACTGCGTTGGCGGATGGGGTCGATCGTGTCAGGATGTCGGGGTTTTGCATCGAGACCGCCCAATGCGCCAGAACACCGCTGAATCCTTTCCCATGATCGCCGCCCTGGATCTGGGCTCGAACAGTTTTCACATGGTGCTCGCGCGCACCAGCAACGGTGAAATGCGCATCCTCGAACGACTCGGCGAAAAGGTGCAGCTGGCTGCCGGCATCGACGAGAACCGCCTGCTCGACGAGGCCGCCATGCAGCGTGGCCTGGACTGCCTGCGGCGCTTCGCGCAGATGGTCAACCACCTGCCCCAGGGCGCGGTACGCATCGTCGGTACCAACGCCCTGCGTGAGGCGCGCAACCGCGCCACCTTCATTCGCCGCGCCGAAGAGATCATCAACCATCAGGTGGAAGTCATTTCCGGCCGCGAAGAGGCGCGCCTGATCTACCTCGGCGTGTCGCATACCGTTCCGGCCAGTCAGGGCCGGCGCCTGGTCGCCGACATCGGCGGCGGCAGCACCGAGTTCATCATCGGCGAAGGCTTCGAGTCGCAGCTGCGTGAAAGCCTGCAGATGGGCTGCGTGAGCTATACCCAGCGCTTCTTCCGCGACGGCAAGATCACCCCGGCGCGCTACGCCCAGGCCTACACGGCGGCACGCGTCGAATTGATGGGTATCGAACACGGCCTGCGCCGGCTTGGCTGGCAGGAATCCATCGGCGCGTCCGGCACCATTCGCGCCGTCGGGCTGGCGATCAAGAGCGGTGGTTTCGGCAACGGTGAGGTCAACGCCGAAGGTATCGGCTGGCTCAAGCGCAAGCTGTTCAAGCTCGGTGACGTGGAGAAGATCGACATCGACGGCGTCAAGCCGGACCGCCGCGGAGTATTCCCGGCGGGCCTGGCGATTCTGGAGGCGATCTTCGATGCCCTCGAGATCAGCAGCATGACCCACTCCGAAGGCGCGCTGCGTGAAGGCGTGCTCTACGACCTGCTGGGTCGCCATCACGACGAGGACATTCGCGATCGCTCGCTGAGCTTCCTGATGGAGCGCTACCACGTCGACATGGAGCAGGCCGCACGGGTCGAAGCCAAGGCGCTGGAGGCCTTCGACCAGGTGGCCGAAGCCTGGAACCTGGATCAGGACTGGCACCGCGAGCTGCTCGCCTGGGCCGCGCGCGTGCATGAAGTGGGTCTGGACATCGCCCACTACCATTACCACAAGCACGGCGCCTACCTGATCGAGCATTCCGACCTGCCCGGCTTCTCGCGGCAGGACCAGCTCATGCTGGCACTGCTGGTGCGCGGCCATCGGCGCAATATTCCGCAGGACAAGTTCGGTGAAACCGGGGCCGACGCCGACGCCCTGGTTCGTCTGTGCATCCTGTTGCGCTTCGCGATCCTGTTCCACCACATCCGTGGCGCCAATGCCGTCTCCGACGTGCGACTGAAGGCCGACGAGCGCAGCCTGGAGCTGATCTTCCCGACCGACTGGCTGAACGCCAACCCGCTGACCCGCGCCGACTTCGAGGCCGAAGCCGCCTGGCTCGCGCGGGTGGGCTACGACCTGCGCATGAAATGAAACAAGGGCCCGCAGGGGCCCTTGTTCATTCAGTCAACCGGCAGCCAGTCGGGACTCAACGCGTCCCCACCTGCGGTCCGGTGAGACGCTCGAGCAAGGTGCTCTGCACATTGCGCGCGTTCTGGTTGCCGGTCGGGCTATTGCGCACGTAGCTGCCGTCCGGCTGCAGGATCCAGCTCTGGGTGTTGTCGCTGAGGAAGCCCTCCAGCTCTTTCTTCACCCGCGTCACCAGCTTCTTGCCCTCGACCTGGAAGCAGGTTTCCACCCGCCGATCGAGATTGCGCTCCATCCAGTCCGCACTGGAGAGATAGAGTTTCTCGTCGCCATCGTTCTGGAAGTAGAACACCCGGCTGTGCTCGAGGAAGCGACCGATGATCGAGCGCACATGAATGTTGTGCGAGACCCCGGCGATGCCAGGCCGCAGGCAGCACATGCCGCGCACGATGAGGTCCACACGCACGCCGGTCTGGCTGGCCTTGTACAGCGCCTTGATCATCTTCGGATCGGTCAGTGCGTTGATCTTCAGGATGATGTGCGCCGGCCGGCCCTCGGCCGCATGCTGGGTCTCCTGGGTGATCAGGTCGAGCAGCGTCTTCTTCAGCGTGAAGGGCGCGTGCAGCAGCTTCTTCATGCGCATGGTTTTGCCCATGCCGATCAGCTGGCTGAACAGCTTGGAGACGTCCTCGCAGAGCGCGTCGTCCGAGGTCAGCAGGCTGTAGTCGGTGTACAGCCGCGCGTTGGCCGCGTGGTAGTTGCCGGTGCCCAGGTGCGCGTAGCGGCAAAGCTCGCCGTTCTCGCGACGCAGGATCAGCATCATCTTGGCGTGGGTCTTGTAGCCGACCACGCCGTAGATCACCACCGCGCCGGCCTGCTGCAGGCGGCTGGCCAGCTGCAGGTTGGATTCCTCGTCGAAGCGGGCGCGCAGTTCGATCACCGCGGTGACCTCCTTGCCGCTGCGCGCCGCGTCCACCAGCGCATCGACGATCTCGGAGTTGGCGCCGGAGCGGTACAGCGTCTGCTTGATCGCCAGCACGCAGGGGTCCTTGGCCGCCTCGCGCAGCAGGTCGACCACCGGCGTGAACGACTCGAACGGGTGCAGCAGCAGGATGTCCTGCTTGTTGATCACGCTGAAGATCTTGTCGCTGTTCTGCAGGAGCTTCGGAATCGACGGGGTGAACGGGCTGTATTGCAGCTCCGGGTGGCTGTCCAGGCCGGTGATGCTGAACAGCCGGGTCAGGTTGACCGGGCCGTTGACCCGGTACATCTCGCTCTCGCCGAGGCTGAATTGCTTGAGCAGGAAGTCCGCCAGGTGTTGCGGACAGGTATCGGCCACCTCGAGACGCACGGCATCGCCGTAACGCCGCGAGATCAGCTCGCCACGCAGCGCGCGGGCCAGGTCCTCGACGTCCTCGGTATCCACCGAGAGGTCGGCGTTACGGGTGAGGCGGAACTGGTAGCAGCCCTTGACCCGCATGCCATGGAACAGGTCGTCGGCGTGGGCATGGATCATCGAGGAGAGGAAGACGAAATTGTCGCCTGGACCACCGACCGACTCCGGCACGCGAATCACCCGCGGCAGCAGCCGTGGCGCCGGGATGATCGCCAGACCGGAATCGCGACCGAACGCATCGACGCCCTCCAGCTCGACGATGAAGTTCAGGCTCTTGTTCACCAGCAGCGGGAACGGATGGGTCGGATCGAGCCCGATGGGCGTGACGATCGGTGCGATCTCGTCGCGGAAATAGCGACGCACCCAGGTCTTGAGCTTGGCCGTCCAGTGCCGGCGGCGGATGAAGCGGATCTGATGTTCGGCAAGCGCCGGCAACAGCACGTCGTTGAGGATCGCGTACTGGCGGTCGACCTGTTCATGCACCAGCTCGGAAATGCGCGCCAGCGCCTGATGCGGCTGCAGACCATCGGCGCCGGCCTGCTCGCGGGCGAAGGTGACGCGCCTCTTCAACCCGGCCACGCGAATCTCGAAGAACTCGTCGAGGTTGCTGGAGAAGATCAACAGGAACTTCAGCCGTTCCAGCAGCGGATAGGACTCGTCCAGCGCCTGCTCCAGCACGCGGATATTGAACTGCAGCTGGGAAAGCTCGCGGTGGATGTACAGCGCGCTGTCATCCAGATTGGTCACCGGTGCAACCGGCGCCTCCTCGACGACTTCCGGCGGCGCGGAAGGCACCGCTACCGCTTCCGGCTCGACCACCTCCAGCACCTCGCTGACGACGGCGTCCTGCAGATCCTTTTCGCTGAGTCCCTGGTTGATCATCGCTTTGCCTCGAAAAGGGCTCACTGGCCCCGTTTTAATTGTTGTGCCGCCTGCTTGGCGAAGTAGGTGAGGATGCCATCGGCCCCGGCGCGCTTGAAGCCGACCAAAGACTCAAGGATGACGGCCTCGCTCAGCCAGCCGTTCTGGATGGCGGCCATGTGCATGGCGTACTCGCCGCTGACCTGATAGACGAAGGTCGGCGCCTTGAAGGCCTCCTTCACCCGCCAGACGATGTCCAGGTACGGCAGGCCGGGCTTGACCATGACCATGTCGGCGCCTTCGGCCAGGTCCGCGCCCACCTCGTGAAGTGCCTCGTCGCCGTTGGCCGGGTCCATCTGGTAGGTGTTCTTGTTGCTCTTGCCGAGATTCGCTGCCGAACCCACCGCATCGCGGAACGGGCCGTAGTAGGCACTGGCGTACTTGGCCGAATAGGCCATGATGCGCACGTTGTGGTGCTCGGCCACTTCCAGCGCCTCGCGGATCGCCTGAATGCGGCCATCCATCATGTCAGACGGCGCGACCACCTGAGCACCGGCCTCGGCATGGGAGAGCGCCTGCTTGACCAGCGCATCGACGGTGACGTCGTTCTGTACGTAGCCGTTGTCGTCGAGGATGCCGTCCTGGCCGTGAGTGGTGAACGGATCGAGGGCGACGTCGGTGATGATGCCCAGCTCCGGGAAGCGCGCACGCAGCGCACGCGTGGCACGCTGGGCAATACCGTCCGGATTCCAGGCTTCGGCGGCATCCAGAGACTTCTTTTCCAGCGGCGTCACCGGGAACAGCGCCAGTGCCGGGATGCCCAGCGCCACCAGCTCCTCGGCCTCCTCGAGCAGCAGGTCGATGGACAGCCGCTCGACGCCGGGCATCGACGGCACGGCTTCGCGACGGTTCTCGCCATCGAGCACGAACACCGGGAGGATCAGGTCATCGACCGTCAGCACGTTCTCGCGCACCAGACGGCGGGAAAACTCGTCGCGACGGTTGCGGCGCAGGCGGGTGGCGGGGAACAGGCGGCTGGCAGGAACGAAACTCACAACGGACTCCTGGCCCGCAAAACGGGCGAATATGACGTTTTATAGGCCCGGCGCATGACGAAATGATGACAACGCCATGCCGCCGGACCAGCGAAATCGTCCCATTGTCGCCAGCCCCGCCCACGACTGCCAGTGCTTTGAGTGGGCGCAAAGTCGCGTGCCAGACCTGCGGCAATGAACACCGGCGAGTCAGGCGAATCCAAACCAGCATGCGGGGCTTACCTGGAACCGCCCCAGGTATTAGCATCGAGCCCATCCGCAGCGCCCACCCCAGGGCCGTTGAAACTGACCAGGAGTATCGCTATGAACAAGAAAGTCGCCGTGATCCTATCCGGCTGTGGCGTCTACGACGGCTCGGAGATCTATGAGAGCGTCATCACCCTGCTGCGCCTGGACCAGCGCGGCGTCAAGGTGCAGTGCTTCGCACCGAACATTGCGCAGATGCACGTGATCAACCATCTGACCGGCGAGGAAATGCCGGAATCGCGCAACGTACTGACCGAATCGGCACGCCTGGCCCGTGGCGAAATCAAGGATCTGCGCGAGGCACGCGCCGAGGATTTCGACGCGCTGATCATGCCTGGCGGCTTCGGTGCCGCGAAGAACCTCTCCACCTTCGCCACCGAAGGTGCGAACAGCAAGGCCCTGCCGGACGTGGTGGCGCTGGTCAAGGCCTTCGCCGAGGCGCGCAAGCCGGTCGGCATGATGTGTATCGCGCCGACCATGGCCGCGGAGATATTCGGCGCCGGCGTGATCTGCACCCTCGGCAGCGACGACGCCGACGCCGCCAAGGCGGTCGGCCAGATGGGAGCCAGCCACCAGGCCTGCGAGGTCAGCGACATCGTGGTGGACAAGCAGCACCGCCTGGTCACTACCCCGGCCTACATGCTGGCGCAGTCCATCAGTGAAGCGGCGTCCGGCATCTACAAGCTGGTCGACCGAGTGCTGGAGATGACCACCGAGGACTGAGTCTTCGAACAGACCGTAATCCCGGGGCAACCCGGGATTTTTTTGCGCGAAAGTCGCCAAAGCCGCGGGTGCTCTTGCCGTCGACCTGTTCAGCCCGGACGACCTCGGGCAGTTTGGTCCGACCCTTTTCAGGAATGCCGACCATGAACCATGACGATGCGCTGCTCGCCGAGCAGGCCCAGGCGGTACGCCAGATGTTCGAGCGCATCCCCTTCAACCAGGCCCTGGGCATCGAGCTCGATGAAATATCCACGTCGCGGGTGGTGATGCACCTGCCAATGAAGCCCGAGCTGGTCGGCAACTTCGTCCATGGCATCCTCCACGGCGGCGTGATCGCCTCGTTGCTCGACGTCGCCGGTGGCGCCATGGCGATGCTGGGCGCCTTCGACAAGCATCGTCACCTGACCATGCAGGAACGCGCCGCCCGCATGTCCCGCCTCGGCACCATCGACCTGCGCATCGACTATCTGCGCCCCGGCCGCGGTACGCGCTTCACTGCCAGCGCGACCCTGCTGCGCTCGGGCAACAAGGTCGCGGTGGTGCGTTCGGAGCTGCACAACGAATCGGACACGCTGATCGCCGTGGGCACCGGCACTTATCTTTGCGGCTGAACGGCCGATAGGAGATTGGCGGCCGGGGTGCGCTCTCGTACACTCTGCCGAACATGGCCATGAGCCATCATCTCCACGAGGCAGGACGCCCGACAGTTCGAGTGCCGCCGCGTGTCCAGACTGCTGTTTTCCGACCTGCCCGCCGACCAGGTTGCCCTGCTCGGGCATAGCCATGACCCGATGCTGGTCGTGCTCTCCTATCTGATCGCCAGCGCCGCGGCCTTCACCGCCCTGGCCCTGGCCAAGCGGGTCAGCCGCAGCAGCAACCCGCGCGGGCGCGAGCTATGGCGCTGGGTCGGCGCCTTCGCCCTGGGAGGCGGTATCTGGTCGATGCATTTCATCGGCATGCTGGCCTTCCGCGCGCCGCTGGACATTCGCTACGAGCACGGCATCACCGCCCTTTCGCTACTGATCGCCGTGGCGGTGTCCTACGTGGTGATGCGCGTGCTCGGCCGCGATCACCTGAGCGTGGCGCAGTATGCCCTGGCCGGAACCGCTGCCGGCATCGGCATTGCGGCGATGCACTACACCGGGATGGCCGCGATTCGCTCGCTGGCCACGCTGTACTATGCGCCGCTGGCGTTTGCCGCCTCGGTGCTGATTGCCATTGGCGCTTCCATCGCCGCGCTGGTACTGGGCTTTCATTTTCGCACCAGCCAGAGCCGCCATCAGCGCTGGCAGCGCCTGCTATGCAGCCTGGTGATGGGTGCGGCAATCGTCTCCATGCACTACACCGGCATGCACGCGCTGACCCTGGCAGTCCCCGCCGGTCTCGTGGAGCACGCCGCGCCATTCGGCAGCCACACCGGCCAGGGCGCACTCGCCTCGGCGATCGGCTTGGTAGCCTTGCTGGTGATCGTCACCGGCATCGCTGCGAGCTGGGCCGAACAGCGCTTCAGCGAGCAGCGCGAGGCGCTCGATCTGGCCGAGCACCAGCTCAACGCCATGACCCACTACGACCCGCTGACCAACCTTTTCAACGGCCGCGCTTTCACCGAGATGGTCACCCAGGTGCTGGCCGCACGCGAGGAGCGCCAGGCCCTGGCGGTGCTGGTGGTGGACCTGGACAACTTCAAGCGGATCAACGACAGCCTCGGTCACCGCAGCGGCGACCTGGCACTGCAACAGGCGGCGCAGCGCATTCGCGCGGTGCTCGGTCAGCACGACATGCTGGCGCGCTTCTCCGGCGACGAGTTCTGCGTACTCACCCTGGGCGCCTGGGAGCATGCCCAGGCGACCGCCGAGCGGATCCTCGACCAGCTGCGCCCGCCGTTCGTCCTGGGCGACACCCAACTGCGCCTGACAGCCAGCATCGGCATCAGCCAGTACCCCGAGGACGGCCTCAACTTCGACGCCCTGTTCCGTCACGCCGGCCTGGCCGTCGGGCAGTGCAAGGCCAGCGGCCGCAACCGCAGCCTGCGCTTCAATCCGGCACTGGAACTGCGCGCCCAGGAGGACCTGTCGCTGGAACAGGACCTGCGGCGAGCGCTGAACGAGAACCTGCTCAGCGTGCACTACCAGCCCATCGTCGACGGCCGCAGCGGGCGCCCGGTGAGCCTCGAAGCGCTGGTGCGCTGGCAGCATCCGCAGCAGGGGTTCATCAGTCCGGAGCGTTTCGTCGGGCTGGCCGAACAGCATGGCTTCGTCGCCGAGCTGGACACCTGGGTGGCGCGCCGCGCCTGCGCCGACCTGGTCGGGCTGCTGGAGGAAGGCCACGATCTGCGCATGGCGGTCAACTGCTCGGCGCTCAACCTGTCCAACCCGCAGATGCCCGCGGTGGTCGCGCGGATCCTCGAACGCACGGGGCTGGAGCCCGCGCGACTGACCGTGGAAGTCACCGAGAACGCCCTGATGAACAGCCTCGGCGCGGCGATCCGCACGCTGGACGCGGTGCGCAAGCTGGGCGTGAAGGTTTCGATCGATGACTTCGGCAGCGGCTATTCCTCGCTGACCTACCTGCGCCAGCTGCCGGTCGATACGCTCAAGGTCGACCGTGCGTTCGTTCGGGAAATTGCCGAGCAGGCCAACGACCGCGCCATCACCGCAGCGATCATCGCCATGGCGCACAAGCTGGGTCTGAAGGTGGTGGCCGAAGGGGTGGAAGAGGCAGTGCAGCTCGATTATCTGCGCGAAAACGGCTGCGACTTCATCCAGGGTTACTACTACAGCCGGCCGCTGCCGTTAGCGGCGCTGCGCGACTGGCTGGCCGAGCGGCCACTCACTGCGACCGTGACAACCGCGTAAGCAAGCGGTCCAGCGCATTGGCGAACGCCTGACGGTCACGCTCGCCGTAAGCCGCCTGGCCGCCACCCACCTGCCCCTGATCCCGCAGATCGGTGAACAGGTTGCGCACCGCCAGGCGCTCGCCCATGTTGCGCTCGTCGAACTCGCGCCCGCGCGGGTCGAGCGCGGCGACCCCCTTCTTCACCAGCCGGTCGGCCAGTGGCACGTCGCTGCAGATCACCAGGTCACCGGGCTCGGCATGCTCGACCAGATAGTCGTCCGCGGCATCCGGCCCGCTCGGCACGACGATCAGACGCACGCAGGCGAACGCCGGTTTGACCTGGCTCTGCCCGGCGACCAGCAGCACCTCGAACTTGCGTTTGAGGGCGAACTTGATCACCTGATCCTTGGCTGCGCGCGGGCAGGCATCGGCGTCGACCCATACGCGCATCGGAACCGCCTCGCTCATGCCGCGGCGCGCCGAACAGTCGCCAGCAGGGCCGCCGCCCCGGCGAACATGGTGGCAAAGCTGCGGTTGACCAGGCGCTGCTGACGCGGCGTACGCAGCAGGCGCAGCACCTTGGCGGCAAGCCCGGTGTAGCCGGCCATGACCACCAGATCGACCACCACCATGGTCGCGGCCATCTCGCTGTACTGCAGCAGCAGCGGCCGCTGCGGATCGAGGAACTGCGGCAGCACCGCAAGAATGAAGACGATCGCCTTGGGGTTGCTGGCATTGACCAGGAAGCCACGCAAGACCAGGCTCAGCGGCCGGCCGATGGGCCGCGGCGGCGCCGAATCGTCCAGCGCTTCGGGCTGCGCCTGCCACTGCTTCCAGGCCAGCCAGAGCAGGTAGCAGACGCCGAACCACTTGATCAGGCCGAACGCCAGTTCCGAGGTGGCCAGCACCGCGCCGACGCCGGCGGCGACCACGGCAATCTGCAGTACCAGCGCCAGCTGCAAGCCGATGGCGTTCCAGTAGCCGCGCCAGAAGCCGTACTGCAAGCCGCAGGACATCGACGCGATGGCCCCGGCGCCCGGCGACAGGCTGATCACCCAACAGGCGACAAAGAATGCGAGCCAGGTTTCCAGTGTCATCGTGATGCCCTCCGTTTCAGACGCGTGGGTTCAGTCCGGCGAGCCCTTGCCCAGCTTCACCGGTTCCTTGAGCTTGCGCTTCATGGCCTTGCGCATGCGGATATTCAGCGCCTCGACGCCGAGCGAGAAAGCCATGGCGAAGTAGACGTAGCCCTTGGGCACGTGCACATCGAAGGCTTCGGCGATCAGCAGCGTGCCAACGACGATGAGGAACGACAGCGCGAGAATCTTCAGCGTCGGATGCTTGTCGATGAAATCGGCGATGGTCCCGGCCGAAACCATCATCACCAGCACCGCGATCACGATTGCCGCGACCATCACCGGCACATGCTGCACCAGGCCTACCGCGGTGATCACCGAATCCAGCGAGAAGACGATGTCGATCACTGCGATCTGCAGGATGATGCCAACGAAACCCGCCTTGGCCGCGCCGCCGGCGGTCTGTTCTTCCTCCTCGCCTTCGACGCTGTGCCAGATTTCCAGGGTGCTCTTGAACAGCAGGAACAGGCCGCCGAAGAACAGGATCAGGTCACGCCCCGATACGCCCTCCCCCAGGACCGTGAACAGGTCGTTGGTCAGACGCATCACCCAGGCGATCGACAGCAACAGCAGGATGCGTGTGCCCATCGCCAGCGCCAGGCCGAAGAAGCGCGCCTTGGGCTGCTGTTCCTTGGGCAGGCGGCTGACCAGAATGGAGATGAAGATGATGTTGTCGATGCCCAGGACGATTTCCAGGGCAGTCAGCGTCAGAAACGCGACCCAGATTTCCGGGTTGCTGAGCCATTCCATGAAGGTGTTCTACTCGTTGAAATTGCGGTTGAAGAGCTGGACGTCGGCACCACGCCAGCGGCGCACGGCTTTCTGGAAGAACAGGCTGTTGGGCACCTGGACGATAGCCCCGGTACCGGCCTCGGCCACTTCTTCCAGGGTGGTATAGAGCAGGTTGATATCGATGACACGCCCTTTGACGATCGGCTTGTCGAACGCCTCGACGATTTCCACCACATCTCCCAGACGGAACGGCCCGACAGTCAGGATCAGCACCGCACACAGCAGGTTGGACAGCACGCTCCAGATGGCGAAGAAGGCGATCGCGGCTACCGCGACGAAACCGGAAATGGCCGTCCAGAGCACCGTGGCGGACACCCCGAAGCGCTCCAGCACCATGATCAGCGCGCCGCCGATGATGAACCAGCGGATGCCGCCGCGCACCGGGATCAGCAACTCCGGTGGCAGCGGGTAGCGCGACGAAACCCGCGTCAGACCGCGTACCACCAGCCGTTGCAGCACGTAGGCCACCAGCAGGATCAGCAATACCTGCAAGCCCAGCATCCATTGCAGGCGCCATTCCTCGACCAGGGTCAGCCAGGGTTCGCTCATGCGCTGGCCTCCAGCTGCGCCTGCAAGGCTTCCAGGGTTTCCAGTGCCTCCAGCCAGGCCTCCTCCAGTTCGCCTTCACGAACCTTGAGCTCGGCCTGCTGCGCCAGCAACTGGCGCAGCTCGTCCTTGCGCGCCGCCTCGTAGAGCGCACTGTCGCCGAGTCGCGTTTCCAGGGCGGCCAGCTTTTCGTGCACGCCAGCCAGGTCCTTCTCCAGCTTGTCGGCCTGGCGCTTGTGCGGTGCCAGCTGCTGGCGCAGCGCGGCGGCGGCCTGGCGCTGGGCGCGCTTGTCGGTCTTGTCGGCGACCGCTTCAGCGGCAACAGACGGCTGCTGCCGCGCACGGTAGTCCACCAGCCAGCGCGCGTAATCCTCGAGATCGCCGTCGAAGTCCTGCACCCGGCCGTCTGCCACCAGCAGGAACTCGTCGGTGGTGCTCTTGAGCAGATGCCGATCGTGGGACACCACCAGCACCGCGCCTTCGAAGTCCTGCAGCGCCAGGGTCAGCGCCAGGCGCATCTCCAGATCCAGATGGTTGGTCGGCTCGTCGAGCAGCAGCAGGTTGGGCTTGCCCCAGGCGATCAGCGCCAGCGCCAGGCGCGCCTTCTCGCCACCGGAGAAGTTCAACACCGGCTCGTCGCAACGATCGCCGCGGAAATCGAAGCCGCCGAGGAAATCGCGCAGGGTCTGCTCGCGCTCGTTGGCGGCGATGCGCTGCAGTTGCAGCAGCGGGCTGGCCTTGGGGTCGAGCGAGTCGAGCTGGTGCTGGGCGAAGTAGCCGACCACCAGGTTCTCGCCGCGCTGCAGGCGGCCGCCGAGGGGCGAAAGCTCGCCGGAGAGCGTCTTGATCAGGGTCGACTTGCCGGCACCGTTGGGACCCAGCAGGCCGATCCGCGCGCCAGGCACCAGCTGCAGCTTGACCTTGTCCAAGACCAGCTTGTCGCCATAGCCGAGGCGGCCCTCGGCCAGATCCAGCAACGGACTGGAGACCTTGTCCGCTTCGCGGAAACGAAAGTCGAACGGCGAATCCACGTGCGCCGGGGCCAGCTCTTCCAGCCGTTCCAGCGCTTTGATCCGGCTCTGTGCCTGGCGCGCCTTGGTCGCCTTGGCCTTGAAGCGGCGGATGAAGCTTTCCATGTGCGCGCGCTGCGCCTGCTGCTTCTCGTAGGCCTGCTGCTGCTGGGCCAGACGCTCGGCGCGGGTGCGTTCGAACGCCGAGTAGCCGCCGCGATAGAGGGTCAGCTTGCGCTGTTCCAGGTGGATGACGTGGTCGACCACCGCGTCGAGAAAGTCGCGGTCGTGGGAAATCAGCAGCAGCGTGCCGGGGTAGCCCTTGAGCCAGTCCTCCAGCCAGAGGATCGCATCCAGATCCAGGTGGTTGGTCGGTTCGTCCAGCAGCAGGAGGTCCGACGGGCACATCAGCGCCTGCGCCAGGTTCAGACGCATGCGCCAGCCGCCGGAAAAGCTGCCGACCGGCAGCACCATCTGCTCATTGGAAAAGCCCAGCCCGGCGAGCAGCTTGCGCGCCCGCGCATCGGCGCTGTAGCCGTCGGCGTTGTCCAGTTCGGTGTGCAGGCGCGCCAGGGCGTTGCCATCATGGGCCTGCTCGGCGGTAGCCAGTTCGGTCTGGATGCGCCGCAGCTCAACATCGCCATCGAGCACATAGTCCACCGCCAGGCGCTCGAGGGTCTCGATCTCCTGGCGCATGTGCGCGATGCGCCAGTCCGGCGGCAGCTGGCAGTCGCCACCATCGGGCACCAGCTCGCCACGCAGCAGGGCGAAGAGTGTGGATTTGCCGGCACCGTTGGCACCGACCAGGCCGGCCTTCTGGCCGGGATGCAGGGTCAGCTCGGCGCCTTCCAGCAGTCGCTGGGGCCCGCGCTGTAGAGTGAGGTTCAGAAGTCGGATCATAATGGCCGCGAGTTTATCAGTTCGCCTGGAAAGCCAGCCGGGCGGTCGACAAAAAAAGGCGCCACTCGAATGCGAACCCCTGACCTTTGGACTTTCGCCCTAGCCTGCTATGCCCGACCAGGCGTCGAAACGGCCTGCCTGGAGCTGCAAAACCAGGGCGCGGACGTTTGCCTGCTGTTGTGTGGCGCCTGGCTGCAAGCACGCGGCGTCGCCTGCAGCCAGGCGCGTCTGCAGGCGTTGACGGCGCTTGCTGCGCCCTGGCGCGGGGACGTGATCGAGCCGCTGCGGGGGTTGCGTCAGGCATGGCGATCGCAGGCCGAACAGGACCTGGCGTTACACAGCCTGCGTGAGGCGTTGAAAACGCTGGAACTGCAAGCCGAGCGCGAACTGCTCGAACGGTTGCAGAAGATCAGCCAGGACTGGCCTTCGAACGGCGCTGCCGACGCCTGGCTGGAAACCCTCGTCCCGGTAGCGCACAACCGCGCCGCGCTGGAAGTCCTGCGCAGCGCGGCGCTGCAGACTCAGCTGGAGCTGGCTGCTGGCTGAGCGGCGGCGCGCTTGGCCGCTGGCTTGCGCGCCACCGGCTTCTTGGCTGTGGCCTTGGTTGCAGGCTTGGCAGCTGCCGCCCTGTCCGGCGCCTCTGCCGACGCGGCGGCCTTTTTCTCCGCCGACGCGGGTGCCTTCGAACCAGCAGCCGCACGTGAACGGGCCGGCGCCTTGCTGGCGCTCGCCCCCGTCGTGGCGGGCTTGGCCGCGGCACTGGCGGGCGCTTTCGCAGCCGGTTTGGCCGCAGTCTTGGCTGGCGATTTTGCCGCAGGCTTGGAGGCAGTCGCGGTCGTGCCGGCTTTTGCTGGGGCACTGTCAGCCTTGGCTGCGGAAGCTCTGGTCGTAGAGGTGCGGGGCTTGGCGGCCGCCGGCGCGGACTTGCCGGCCGCCGGGCGCGCTGCTGCAGGCTTGGGTGGCTGCTGACGACCTTGCAGCGCCTGGTCTGCAGCATCGGCAACCTGACGGATGCCCTGCGCCAGCTTCAGGCTGTGCTCGGCGTCGCGCTTGAGCTCCGCCAGGTAATTCAGCGTTTCGCTCTGACGGGTCTGCAGCAGGATAAGGGATTCTTCCAGTTCGCCGAGTCGGGTACGTGCCTTGGTCTGCGCCTTGGGCTTGCCAGTGCTGCCCGCCTCGTCCAGCTTGGCCCGGGCCTTGGTCAGCTTGTCCTGCGCCTTGCCGCGCTGCTTCTGCAGCTTGGCGAGCGCGCCCTCGGCGTCCTTGATCGCCTGGCTGCAGGCCTTGTCCAGATGTTCGATAAGACTGTGGGAAAGCTGCTGCAACAGATGCAGCGGGGTGGTAACCGACTTCTTCTTCGCGGGCATGAAGGTGCCTCCTGGCAGGAACGGTGCACCCATACTAGACGGCCCGCCAGGTGGCCGCCAGGGGACGCGAAGCGTTGCACCCGCCGCAGCGGGTGGCTCGGTTCTCAGGCCGGAGCAGCCGCTTGCTTGTGCGCCGTATGCAGCACTTCGATCAGGCAGTCTTCCAGTTCGAAACGCTCGTGCAGAAGCTGCCCGAGCTTCTTCAGCTCATCGGCCAGACCGGGGCTGCCGAGGCAGTCACCCTTTTCGCAACGATCGTTGAAGCTCAGCGCCACCTGGGTGATGGTCTCGATGCGCGGGTAGATCTGCTTGGCCAGCTCGATGGCGCGCGCATCGCCGAACGCCTCGGCCTCGGCAAGCAGTTGTTCGTAGATTTCGAAATGGCCGGCCGAGACGTAGTCGACCAGATATTCGCAGAACCTCTGCAGGGCCTGGCGAGCGTCGTCGCGCTCGATATGCAACCGGTCGTAGGCGTTGATCAGCGCATGGCGTTCATGCAGCCAACGGTCGATCAGCAGATGTACACCGCCCCAGCGTTCCTGGGCATTCCGACAGCTCTCGAGCATGATGACCTCACTTCCCTAATCGATGATGCTTGTACGCCATTCCGAGACGTTTTTTTGTCTTTCGGTAGCGGCCTTGGGTGAGTGGCGGCGCGAATGGCAAGAATCCGTCACCGCACGAGCAGACTATGCCGCGCCGCTCGATGCATCAAGCAAAATGCCCAACGAATCGCGCGAGCGCACAGGCAGCCGCAGCTGCGCCGCACGTCCATGAGAAGACCGTGCAAAAGCAGCAGGAGTTCGGCGGGGGAAAGAGAAAAGTCCGATCAGTCTCGGCGCAGCAGCTGCCAGAGGCAGACGATCGCCATGCCGATGAAGCCCAGTAGGCTCCACTCGGGAATGCTCATGCCGAGCATGGTCCAGCTGACCTCGGCGCATTCGGCGGTGCCGTGCAGAACAAGGCGGGCGATTTCCTGGAAGGGCAGCGCCTCCATCATGTATTCCAGGCTTGGCAAGCAGCTCGGCAGCTGATCGGCCGGCACGCTCTGCAGCCAGATCTGGCGGATCGCGGTAGCGGCACCGGCAGCCACGAACAGCGCGGCGATGGCCGCATAGACGCGACGCCCCACCTTCGCCGGCCCATGGATCGCCGCCACCAGGCAGACCAGGCCGAAGCCAATCACGCAGATGCGCTGAACGATGCACAGCGGGCATGGCGCAAGGCCCATCACGTGCTCCATGTAGAGCGCGATGGCGATCAGCAAGGCGCTGCCCAGGAAGGCGATGACGAACAGGGAACGAGGGCTGGCCAGGCGCATGGAGGCTCCGCTAGCAGGAAAAGTTCGCTACGGTAGTGGAAACCCCGTCGTGGTTACAAGCGCTCGCAGGCCTGCAGGAAGCCGTCAAGCCCGCCGCATGGCGGACCTGACGAAACGGTCACAGCGTAGCCGGAAGATTGCGATCGAGCAGACCGACGCCCTGCTGGAACAACCGGTTGCTGCTTTCGGTATCGCCCAGCTGCGCGAGCAGACGTGCCAGCTCGGCGCAGGTTTCCGGACGATGATCGAAACGCAGGCTCGCCTCCAGATAGTCGCGCGCCTTGCCCCACAGCGCGTTGCGCAGGCTGAGCCGCCCGAGAGCCAGCAACAGGACGGCATTCTGTGGGTGATCCTTCAGCCAGCCCTCGGCATTGGCCAGCTGGCGCGCCGGATCGCTGCCCTGCACACGCCCATAGCGTTCCACCAGGCGATCGTCGTACTGCCGTTTGATCGCCGCGTAGAGCACCTCTTCGGCCTTCGCCTGCGCACCCAGACGGGCGAGCCCGTCGGCATAGGCACGCACCACCAATGGCTCCCCGCGCTGCGCGCTGGGAACGGTTTGCCAACGCTGATTCAGCGCCTCCAGGCTCGCCTCCGCGGTCAGTTCGGAAGGTTGCCCGGCCTGCTCTACCGCCGCCGTCCACGCCAGTACTTCCAGTTCGCTCAGGCGCGCCGGTGGCAGCACTCGATGCTTGCGCAGCTCCGGCAGCAGGCGGCACAGCGCCGCCCAGTCCTCGAGCTGCACGTAGAGCTGCTGCAACAGTGTCAGCACGTAGGGGTGCCGTGGATGATCGCTTTGCAGTGCGCTGAGAGACGCCCGCGCTTCGACATACTGGCCACGGGCGATCTGCAGCTGCGCCTGGGTCAGGCCGATCGCCAGCGCGGCTTCGGGTTCGCGCTCGCGAGCCTTCTGCAGCAACTCGTCGCTCTGTGCGTACTCGCCCAGCTCGTTGGCTGCCCGTGCCGCGCCCAGGTAGTGGACCAGCGGCTGACGATCCCTTTCCGCAGCCAGCTGCAGATGGCCGAGCGCCGGCCCCCACTGCCCTTCGGCAAGTTCGCGCAGGCCTCGTCGAGAGGCCTTCTCGACACGGCGCTCACGATGGCGGCGCGACCAGGGATTGATCAGCGCGCCGGACACGTGCAGCAGCCCAAGCACCCAGTGCACCGCCAGCGCCAGCAACCACAGACAGCCAATCAGCGCGAGGAAGACCCAGAAACTCGATTCGTAGCGGAAGCGGTCATAGGTGATCAGCACATAACCGGCGCTCTGGCTGATCGCCCAGCCGAGCAGACCTGCGATCGCGAGCAGCAAAATGAAGACCAGAACCAGACGTCTCATGTGCGCTGGGCCTCCTGCTCCGCGTCCTGCGCCTCGGGCTGAGCGGACGTCTCGCCCGCGTCGCTTTCATCGCGGCGCTCACGCTTCTGCACGTAGGCCTGCAGCGCCTGCAGGGCGGGTGCGAGATCGGGCAGGCTCACCTCGACCTCGCGCTGGGTAAGGGCTTCCAGGCGCTCGCGCAGGCCACGGGCCTGGCCGTTATCATCGCTGAAATGATCCTTGAGCAGTGTGCTCGCCTGCTCCAGCGACTGCCGATAGACCCGGGTGTTGCCATTGAGCACGGCCCATTGCGCCTGCTCGATGGCCAGCGACAGTGCCAGGCGCACCTGGCCCAGGGTCTGGCCGGCGAGCAGCGGCTTGACGTCGGCACTGGCATCGAAGTCCACCCGCACGTAGCGCGTCAATTCGTTCAGCCAGCGCTGCCAGCGACTGTCCTGGGCGTTTTCCGGCAGCGCCTCGCCGTTGACGAATTCCGGGGCGAGCGCGCTGAGCTGGCCGGTCTGCCCACGCAACGCCCCCAGCTGCAGGAACAGCCCGGTACGGTCCAGCTCCGGCAGGCTGCGCAGCGCTTCGAGACCTTCGAGCAACTTCTGCCGGGTGCCATAGGCACCGGGATCGTCCTGCTTCTGCAGAATCAGATCGGCTTCGTGAACCAGCATCTCGGCGCTTTTCACGTCCTGCATGGCCGAGAGTCGCAGCATCGCCATGCGCAGCAGGTGCTCGGCTTCGGCCAGGCGCCACTCCTCGCGGCTCGCGCCCAGCACCTGCTCGACCCGCCCGGAAAGGCGCTGCTGATCACTCTGCAGCGCGGCCAGCAGGCGACGGCGCTCCTCCAGCTCGCTGGCCGACGGCAGCTGTTCCAGCCGACCGAGCCGCGCAGCCAGCTGGCGTTCGCGCTCGGCCAGCTGACGCGTCTGCTCGGCAGCCCCCTGCATGGCTTCGAGCCGCTGGTCTTGCTGAGCACCGAGCTGTTGCAGCTGCCAGATGCCATAACCACCGAGCGCCACGCCGCCCAGGCCGACCAGCAGCGCCAAGGCTGCCAGGGACTTGGCGCCGCCGTTGGCGGCAGGCTTGGATGGGACGGGCTTGGCGGGCTTTGCGGGTTTCGCAGGCTCGGTCGCGGGGGCCGGCTCGCTGGCGGGGGGTTGCAGCGGTTCTTTCTTGGAATCTGCTTCGCTCACGTTTCCATCCTTTGCATCAGGAAGCGGCCACCGCGGTTTCCCGCAAGGCCGCCAGCAAGGCCGCAGCTCCTGCGCCACGGCAATCCACAATTCGTTTGGCGCCCAGCTGTCGAGCCATCTCCGCCACCCGCGGACTGGGTACGAACAAGGTTAGCTCACACAATTCGGGCCAGGTATCGGCTGCCAGCTCATGCAGCGACAGCAGACCCTGCCCACTGCTGACCACCAGGCCGTTGAGCCGTTCCGACCGAACGACCTGCACCAGCGTTCCAGGCGGATAGTCGGGCAGGCTGCGACGGTACAGCTCGAGAAAGTCGACCTGCACGCCACGCCCGCGAAGCGTCTCGGCGAGGAACTCGCGGCCGCCCTCGCCGCGCATGATCAATACCTTTGGATCGGGCCTGGCCAGCGCCTGTGCCAATCGTGGCAGCGCCAGCAGCGCTTCACTGTCGTCACCCCGCTCGGGCCAGCTGACGTCCAGCCCGTAGGCTTCGAGGATCGCCCCGGTGGCGCCACCGACGCTGAACCAGGCCTGACCGAACGGGGGCTGCGGCCAGTAGCTATCGAGCAGTTCCAGGCCCAGGCGGGCGGCCGGCTTGCTGACCACGACGACGGCGCAATAGCGATCCAGCTCGAGGATCGTTGCACGCTGCTCGGCGGACTCCGGCAGCGGCTCGATCGCCAGCAGCGGCAGGCTGGAGCTGTGCACGCCTGCCTCGGCGAGAGTCGCGGCCAATGCCTCGCATTCCTCGGCCGGCCGGGTCAGCAGCAGGCGCCAGCCGGTCACGCGTGTCCAGCCTCGCCATAGACTGCCTTGAGGATCTGCTCGGCACCCTGGTCCAGCAGTTCCTCGGCGACCTGCACGCCTAGCGCCTCGGCTTCTGCGGCCGGCGCACGACCTTCGGCGCGCAACAGCAGGGTACCGTCCGGCTGCCCGACCAGCCCACGCAGCCACAGCTGCTCGCCTTCGAGCACCGCATAACAGGCGATCGGCACCTGGCAGCCGCCGTTCAGGCGCTTGTTCAGCGCGCGCTCGGCGACGACGCGGGTGGCAGTCGGCGCATGGTTGAGGCAGGCCAGCAGCGCATGCACTTCGCTATCGCCGGTGCGGCACTCGATGCCCACCGCACCCTGTCCGCCGGCCGGCAGACTTTCATCGACGCCGATGCTGGAACGGATGCGCTCACCGAAACCAAGGCGGATCAACCCGGCGGCAGCGAGGATGATGGCGTCGTATTCGCCGGCGTCGAGCTTGGCCAGCCGGGTGTTGACGTTGCCGCGCAGGAACTGGATTTTCAGGTCAGGTCGACGCGCCAGCAGCTGGGCCTGGCGACGCAGCGACGAGGTGCCGACCACGCTTCCCGGCGGCAGCGCGTCAAGGCTGTCGAAGCGATTGGAGACGAAGGCATCGCGCGGATCTTCCCGCTCGCAGATGCAATACAGGCCCAGCCCTTCGGGAAACTCCATCGGCACGTCCTTCATGGAGTGCACGGCGATGTCCGCCTCGTTTTCCAGCAGTGCGGTTTCCAGTTCCTTGACGAACAGTCCCTTGCCACCGATTTTCGCAAGCGGCGCATCGAGCAGCTTGTCACCACGGCTGACCATCGGCACCAGGCTGACCTTCAGCCCTGGATGCGACGCCTCCAGGCGGGCCTTGACGTATTCGGCCTGCCACAGGGCCAGGGCACTCTTGCGGGTGGCGATGCGAATTTCGCGAGACATGGGCAATTCCAGAACAGTGAATTGCCGGCGATGATAACAGGCCGGACGTCCGGGCTGGGTTGGCCGGAATCAAGGAAAGCGCGGGCGCGACGCAGCGTCAGCAGCTGGCGCCCGCGACCCTCGGGCCGCGGACACCAGCGCCACCGGCGGTATGCTTCAGAGGTTCTGCATCAGTTTGCGCACACCGGCCACGTGACGCCGACTCACAGTCAACGCCTCGCCATCGAGTCCCTTGAGGAACAGCTGGAAGTGCCCGAGCGGCGTGCGCTGCAGACGCTCGATCCGATCGCGGAACACCAGCGCGTTGCGATGGATGCGCACGAAGCGTTCACCGAACTCGTCTTCCAGGGATTTGAGCGGCTCGTCCAGCAGCACCTCACCGCCGACATGGCGCAGGGTGACGTACTTGTGGTCGGCGATGAAGTAGATCACCTGATCCAGCGGAATCAGCTCGATGCCCTTGCGGGTACGTGCGCTGATATGGCTGCGCGGCCCGGCACCGGAAACGGCGGCCGGTCGGGTCAGCGCCGCCAGCTGCATGCGGTTGGGCCGCTCGGCCTTCTTCAGCGCCTCTGACAGATGCTCCGGGCGCACCGGCTTGACCAGGTAGCCAACCGCGCTGACCTGGAACGCCTCCAGGGCGAATTCATCATGGGCAGTACAAAAGATCACCGCCGGCGGCGCATCCGTCTCGCAGAGCCTGGCTGCGACCTGCAGGCCATCGAGCCCGGGCATGCGGATATCCAGCAGCACGATATCAGGGCGCAGTTCCTCGATCAGCGTCAGTGCTTCTTCGCCATTGCTGGCGGCAGGCTCGAGGACACGATAGCCGTCGAGGTCACCTACCAGTCGGCTCAGGCGCTCGCGGGCTAGAGGTTCGTCATCGACAATCAGGACATTCATATAGATCTGGCTTCCTGCGGTTGTCTCGCACACGGATAGCGTAGACATGTGTAATGGCGGCCTTCACGGCGCTCCACGCTGAGACTCGCTAGCGGACCGAAAAGTGCCGCTAATCGTGCGTCGATGTTCTGCAAACCCTGCCGTGTGCCCCGTGAGGCCTGCGCTTGAGCGGCTTCGTCGAACGGGTTGCTGACCACCAACTGAAACATGCCGTCGACATAATCGGCGGTTACGCTGACCACGCCCCCCTCGATACGTGGCTGAATGCCATAGACCAATGCGTTCTCCAGCAGCGGCTGCAGCGTCAGCTGCGGAATCGGCAAGTCGTCCGGCACGCCATCGACCCGCCAGTCCACCTGCAGCCGGTCGCCCAAGCGGTATTGCTCGATCGACAGGTAACGCCGCGACAGCTCCAGCTCATCCCGCCAGGCCACCAGTGTGCCCGGCCGCGCGAGGCTCGCACGGAACAGGTCGGACAGGTCCAGTACAGCCTGCTCCGCCTTGGCCGGATCGCTCGCCACCAGTGCGGCGATGCTGTTGAGGCTGTTGAACAGGAAGTGCGGACGAATGCGCGCCTGCAGCGATTCGATCCGCGCCCGCAGCTCGGCCTGCTCCTGGCGCCGCCACTGGCTCTGCAGATAGAAATAGCGTAGCAGCAGACCCGACATGATCAGGCTGATCAGCGCGTGGCGCAGGTAGAGATTGACCTCGCCGTCGCGCGAGAGCGGCCCGCCGAGCTGGTAGATGTCCGCCACGGCGGTGCAGGCCAGGGTCAGCCCGACCACCATCGCGCAGCACGCCAGCCCGGCGAATGCCGCTCTGAGCCTCGCCAGCAGAGGACGCAGCAGGCACATGGTGCCGGCGGACAGCAGCACGATCCACTGCACGAACAGCGAGGTCAGCGCCAGGCGCATCCAGTTGAAGCCCGGCTGCATAGGCTCGGCCAGCACCAGCACGAAAACCAGCAGCTCGGCGAGCAGGACGAGGCCGAGCAACGCCTCGGGCTGGCACAGCTCGGGCACGAAAAAATCATCGGATACGGCAGTGGATTTCACAGGTTCAACCCGGCGGTTCGACTGCCCGGCAGTTTCCGTGCAGGCCCGGACAACGGCAAGCCGCGTGTCGGGCTGCGCGGGCGGAATAATGCGAAAATGCCAGCCAGCTCACCCTTCGCCGACGCCTGCCGCCGTGCCCGCCAAGGGCGCCATCCCTGCTATCATCGCCGCCTTTCCTCAGCCTTCGGATTTCAGCGAGCGCATTCATGAGCACCGACAAGACCAACCAGTCCTGGGGCGGCCGTTTCAGCGAGCCCGTCGACGCCTTCGTCGCCCGATTCACCGCCTCCGTCGAGTTCGACAAGCGCCTCTACCGCCACGACATCATGGGCTCCATCGCCCACGCCACCATGCTCGCCAAGGCCGGCGTGCTGACCGATGCCGAGCGCGACCAGATCATCGCCAACCTGAAGGACATCCAGGGCGAGATCGAGGCCGACACCTTCGACTGGCGCGTGGACCTGGAAGACGTGCACATGAACATCGAGGCGCGTCTGACCGACCGCATCGGCATCGTCGGCAAGAAGCTGCACACCGGACGCAGCCGCAACGACCAGGTCGCCACCGACATCCGCCTGTGGCTGCGCGACGAAATCGACGTGATCCTCGGCGAAATCACCCGTCTGCAGCAGGGTCTGCTGGGTCTCGCCGAGGCCGAAGCCGACACCATCATGCCCGGCTTCACCCACCTGCAGACCGCCCAGCCGGTGACCTTCGGCCATCACCTGCTGGCCTGGTTCGAGATGCTCAGCCGCGACTACGAGCGCCTGGTCGACTGCCGCAAGCGCACCAACCGCATGCCGCTCGGCTCGGCCGCACTGGCCGGCACCACCTACCCGATCCAGCGGGAAATCACCTGCGAGCTGCTGGGTTTCGAAGCGATTTCCGGCAACTCGCTGGACGGCGTCTCCGATCGCGACTTCGCCATCGAATTCTGCGCCGCCGCCTCCGTGGCGATGATGCACCTGTCGCGTTTCTCCGAAGAGCTGGTGCTCTGGACCAGCGCCCAGTTCCAGTTCATCGACCTGCCGGATCGCTTCTGCACCGGCTCCTCCATCATGCCGCAGAAGAAGAACCCGGACGTGCCCGAGCTGGTACGCGGCAAGACCGGCCGCGTGTTCGGCGCGCTGACCGGCCTGCTGGCGCTGATGAAGGGCCAGCCGCTGGCCTACAACAAGGACAACCAGGAGGACAAAGAGCCGCTGTTCGACGCCGCCGACACCCTGCGCGACTCGCTGCGGGCCTTCGCCGACATGGTCCCGGCGATCAAGCCCAAGCGCGAAATCATGCGTGAAGCGGCGCTGCGCGGCTTCTCCACCGCCACGGACCTGGCCGACTACCTGGTGCGCAAGGGGCTGCCGTTCCGCGACTGTCACGAGATCGTCGGCCACGCGGTGAAGTACGGCGTGCAGACCGGCAAGGATCTGGCCGAGATGACGCTGGACGAGCTGCGCCAGTTCAGCGGAGAGATCGGCGACGACGTCTTCGCCGTGCTGACCCTGGAGGGCTCGGTCAACGCCCGCGACCACATCGGCGGTACCGCGCCGGCGCAGGTGCGCGCCGCAGTCAAGCGCGGTCAGGCGCTGCTCGCCGGCCGCTGATGGCCATTCGGTGACGGGGCTCAGGCCCCGTCACGCATCCCGCAGGAGGTGCGCAATGCACCCACGCCAACCGCGCCTGCCATTCGCCAACGCCTGGTTCTTCCCCGTCGCCGCACTCTATGCGGCTTTCATCCTGCCCATCTCGGTATTCGCGCTGCTCGGCCTGATCCCCGCACCGCCCGGCCTGAGCACGCCCAGCGGGCACGCCCACGAAATGCTCTTCGGCTTCGCCCTGGCAGTGGTCGCCGGTTACCTGCTCGGTCCGCAACCACTGCGCCTGATCCTCTCGCTGCTCGGCTGTTGGGCACTGGCGCGCCTGAGCTTCCTGCTGTGGCCGGGTTCCTGGCTGGCGCTGGCGAGCGCCGCAACCTTCGCCGGCGCAGTGGCCTGGAAGGTGCTGTCGCGCTTTTTCGGCGCCGCGAAGAAATGGCGCAACCAGAGCGTCGCGCCACTGCTGGCCGGGCTCGCCCTGCTCAGCAGCATGGCCGGCAGCGGACTTGGGGTGGCCGTCGAGCGGATGCTGCTGGTCGAAGCCTTGCTGCTGTTCGCCACGCTGATGGCCTTCATGGGCGGCCGGATCATCGCGCCGGCGATGGCCGGTTATGCGCAGAGTGAGGGCCGGCGGCTGGATGCTCGGGTACAGCCTGGCCTGGAAGGCGCCGTCCTGATTCTGCTGGGCCTCGCCTTCGTGCTGAATCCGCTGCCCTGGCCGCTGCTGCGTCAACTCGCGGCCGCGCTGGTGATCAGCGCCGGCGTGCTCAGCGCGATCCGCCTGCTGCGCTGGCAACCGTGGCGTTGCGCGCGCGCGGACCTGCTGATCCTGCTGCTCGGTTACGCCTGGCTGGCGTTCGGCCTGCTGCTGCTCGGGCTGGGCTTGCTGCTGCCAGCGCTGTCGCTGAGCGCAACGCTGCATGCGCTGAGCGTAGGCGCTCTGGGCAGCCTGACCTTCGCGGTGATGGCACGCACGCGTCTGCTCTACCGCTTCCGCGACCCGGCTGCGCGGCCCTGGATCCAGGCTATGGCGCTGCTGATCAGCCTGGCCGCCCTCGCCCGCGTCGTGCCCGCGCTGCTGGCGCTGCCACAGCCGGGTTGGCTGCTGATCGCGGCAGGCTGCTGGTCCCTGGCTTTTCTCAGCCTGGCCTTGCTGCTCTGGCAGTGCCGCGCTGCACACGTCGACAGCCCGCGCGCCCAGCCTGACCGATAGCGCATCGCTCGGAACTCTAGCGCTCCACGCTTGACCTACATGCAGCAACCGCCATTCACCGATGACACGGAACCCGCATGCCCGACCTGCGCACCCTGCTGTTGAATCAGGACACCCAGGGCGGCGAGCTCTTCGAGTCGCCCAAGGAGCGCCTGCTGTTCTACCGCTCCGAAATCCACTTCGAGTCCAGCCTGCTGGCCGAACGCACCAGCGCCTACCTGGCCTCGCAGTCGTTCCTGATGATCGCCTTCGCGTCGTCCATGGCCAACAGCAACCCCGAATGGGGCGACCTGTTCCGCCTGGTGGTGCCGGCCATCCTGTCGCTGCTCGGCCTGCTCACCTCGATCCACGCCATGCCCGGCATCAAGGCCAACTTCGACGTCATCGAGCGCTGGCATCAGAAACAGGCCGAGCTGCTGCAGATCGAAGGCCGGGTCGGCATGCTGCCGAACAACGAATCGGCATTGTTCGGCGAGGGCAACAGCCCGGTCGGCGGGCATCGCTACAAGCGCACGCTGCTGTTCTCTCTACGCACGCCGATCATCTTTTCGCTGGTCTGGGGCGCGTTCGGCCTGCTCTGCCTGGCGCTAAGCTTCATGGATTGAGCCCACGGCACGGCATGCATTGCTCTCGGCGCGTGCGGGTGCTTAGCTGGAAAGAGCCAGGAGATGCACCATGACCGCCCCAGACCGCCCGCGTTACCGCGTCGATGCCGATCGCCAGGCGGCCCAGCGGCGGGTACGCTACGTCGAAACCAACCGGCCGGACGACGGCAGCTGTACGCTCTGTCAGCTGGACGAGGAAAATCCGGCGCCGCTCGATAGGAATCCCATGACCAACGACACGCATACCAGCGACGAAGACGAAGCCTTCGCCGAAGAAGCCCTGCTCCAGGCCATCGAGAACCAACTGGAGAGCGGCGAGCCGGCGGCCACCCAGGCGACGCTGAACAAACTGACCCTGGTCGGCTACGAGCGCGACGAGTGCCTGCAGATGATGGCGCTGGTGCTGGCGCACGAGATCCGCGCCATGCTGCGCGACGATCGGCCCTTCGACGGCGCCGCCTATGAAACCATGCTGCGCAAGCTGCCGGAATTGCCGGAAGCATCCGAATAGGATCTGGATCAAGGCAGGGGCGCCGACAGCATCTACACTCAGCGAACAGGGCATGAGCCCACCATCCGAGGAGCGAGCATGTCGTACACCCCTGAGTTGGTCGCCGAGCTGGAAGTCCTCTGCCAGTTCAATCTGGAAAACCTGCAGGAAGGGCTGAAGGTGCACCACAACGCCAGCCCCTCCACCATCGCCGCCTTCAGCCGCTTGCATGCCAAGGGCCTGATCACCCAGGCCGACGGCGGCTATCTCACCAGCCTCGGGCGCGACGCCGCCGAACAGGCACAGACGCTGCTGACCATTCTTTCGGAGACCGTTCCGGCCTGATCCGCCACTGCGTTTTGCTTCGCTTGCCCGGGCCGCGGATAATGTGCGGCCGCGGGCAGGGGCAGCCACCGGTCGGCGGGCGCCCTGCCGGGCTCAAGCCCGGCTCATACCGGCCGATCAACAGGGTTAGCCTCGCCTGCACGAAGCCCCATGACCCGTACTCAGCACATCCACCTGGTTCTCGAAGAAGGCATCGACCGCAAGGTGCTGGCCACCCTGCGCACGCGCTTTCTGGCAGTCAACGCTGCACGCCTGGAACGGGCCCTGGCCGCCATGTCGACCCGTCAGCAGCAGGTGCTCAAGCTCCTGCCGCTGCTGTTTCACGTCAATCATCCGATTCTGCCCGGTTACATCTCGGCCACCACGCCGGCCGGTCTCGCCAACTTCGAGCCGGACGCCGAGCAGCTGGCCGAGGCGCAGCGCCTGAGCCGCTCCTTCGCCTACAAGCCCGTGCGCGGCAAGGCACCTCAGCCGATTCTCGGCCTGTTTCTGATGGGCAGCCTAGGCACCGCTGCCCAGGACGAGCACAGCAATCTGGATGTATGGGTCTGCCATGATCCGGAACTCGACGAGCGACAACTCGAGGAACTGCGCCGCAAATGCGAGTCGCTACGAGCCTGGGCGGCGAGCCAGGGCAGCGAGGCGCACTTCTTTCTGGTCGACCCCGAACGTTTCACCCAGGGCCAGCGCGACGCCAAGCTGACCTCCGACGACTGCGGCACCACGCAACATTATCTGTTGCTCGACGAGTTCTACCGCACCGCGCTGTGGCTCGGCGGGCGAACGCCACTGTGGTGGCTGGTGCCCGACTACGAGGAGCATCGCTACGACGATTACGTGGCGACGCTGCTGGCCAAGCGCTTCGTGCGCGCCGACGAGGTGCTCGATCTCGGTCATCTCGGCCAGGTTCCGCCAGGCGAGTTCGTCGGCGCCGGCCTGTGGCAGCTGTACAAGGCCATCGACTCGCCATACAAGTCGCTGTTCAAGCTGCTGCTGGTGGAGGTCTACGCCAGCCGGTACCCGCAGCTGCGTTGCCTGGCGCTGGATTTCAAGCAGGCCATCTATCATGGTCGCGCCGACCTGGACGAGCTCGATCCGTATATCGCCGCCTATCACGCCATCGAACGCTACCTGTGCGAGCGCGGTGCTCAGGAGCGGCTGGAGCTCGCCCGACGCTGCCTGTACCTGAAGATCAACCGACCGCTGAGTCGTCCACCGGTCAACCGCAACAAGAGCTGGCAACGCAGCCTGCTCGAACGCCTGACCCGCGACTGGCGCTGGGACGAGCGGCAGTTCGCTCTGCTCGACAATCGCAGCCAGTGGAAGGTGCGCCAGGTCAGCCAGGAACGCCGCGCGCTGGTCAACGAACTGACCTATGGCTATCGCTTCCTCAGCGATTTCACCCGGCGCGTGCAAGCGACCAGCCCGCTCACCAGTCGCGATCTCGGCGTACTAGGCCGCCGCCTGTACGCGGCCATCGAACGCAAGGCTGGCAAGGTGGAGGTGGTCAACCTCGGCATCTCGCCGGACATGTCCGAGGACAGCCTGACGCTGGTGCACGGTTATGACGGTGCGGGCGACGTGCACTGGTCGCTCTACCAGGGCCAGCTCACGGCGCCGGAACTGCCCAATTACGCGCCATTGAAGCGCGCCCGCGAACTGCTGGCGCTACTCGCCTGGGGCCACCGCAACGGCGTGGTGGATACCGGCACCCATCTGTCGCTCTTCCCCGGCGACAGCGGCTTGAGCGAAGCCGAGCTGTTCGCGCTGCTGAGTGACCTGCGCCGTGCGCTGCCCATGCCGCTACCGGCCGTGGACGAGGAGGCGCTGCTCGCACCGAGCAGGGCCAGCCGCGTGTTGCTGCTGGTCAACATCGGGATGGATCCCGCGCTGCATGCCGCCGGACTGGCCAGCAGCGAGTCGATCCTCGCCGGCGCCGTTGAGAATCTGGTGCAGAGCGTGGATCAGGTGACGCTCAACAGCTGGAACGAGATGCTGGTAACGCGCTACGAAGGGCCGAAAGCGCTCGCCCTGTGCCTGCGCGACAACCTCGTCGACCTCGGAGCCAGCGACCAGCCCCCGCAACTGCAGGTGTTCTGCTTTGCCCGCAACCGTGGGCAAGCCATTGCGCGACGCCTCGAGCAGATCTTCGATGACGCTCGACGCAGCCTGGCCGGCGCTACTCACGGCCGCTATCTCTTGCAGATCCGCCAGCACTTTCATGTGCTGCAGCGCGACGGGAGCGACCTGCGGCTGACCAGCCTGGTCGACCGGGCGGCACTGCTGGAATACCTTGGCGAGGCCCATCATCTCTACAGCCCACTGCAGCTCGATCGCGCGGCGCTGGCCGGCGACGACCTGGCGCTGCTCCTTACCCAGGGGCGGCCTGGCTGCCTGCAGGTGTTCTACCGTGCGGAGGACGGCAGCGCCGAACTCAGCGTGCTCGACGAGTGCAACGCCTTGTGGCGCCAGCAACTGCCCTATCGCGATGAACGCACGCTGCTGCGCCCATTGCTGCGTTTTCTCGAATCACTGATGTTCCGCCGCGCCGCGCAGCAGCCGGGTGAGGGTGTCGCCCCGCTGGATCCGACGATTCTGGTCTACCGCATCCAGCCCGGTCAGGGTCCGCAGCCGTCGACGCTGGAGCGGCGTCCAGCCCCCCTGGGCGAGGTCACCGATCCGTTCTATGAAGTGCAGGCGATCGTCGAAGCCGGCGACAACGGTCGTTCGCAGGTCACGCTGTACTGCAACCAGCAGGAGTTCTCCGGCCTTGAATACGGCAACGACCTGTTCGCCGCCGTGACACGCACCATCGTCGCCCGCCGCCGCGACGGCGAACGCTATCCCTGTTACATCACCGATATCGATCTGTCCGGGCTGCACGGCAATGGACGCAGCCAGACCGTCCAGTACCTGCGCTACAAATCGCGGCTGGAGGCCGCGCTGAACGCCGCCATGGACGCCTGAAATCCCGCTCCTCAATGAATTGCGCCATGGAATGGCTTATCTGGCTGCAGGCTTCGCCCGACGACCAGGAATTGCGTGCTGCCTGCGAGGCCTAGCAGCGGGCCTCGCCTGTCAATGCCAGCGCCTGGCAACGAGCGGAGCAGATATGGCGGCTGACCGGACAGCTTCCGCCGGAAGCCCAACGGCAGCCACGAACTGACGAGAACGCTGGCGTCTGGATCGTCAGGACCTTCTGCCGTCGCCCTCGGCGAGCCTGACGCGCCCACCCTTGCAGCAGGCGCCCCCCCACATCGATGGGAACCGGCGGGACGCCGGTCCTATAGAGCGGACAACCGCAGGATCAGAACGGATCGCCGGCTGCTTCGGGCTGATACTCGATGGCCAGCAGCGTGAGCTTGATCATCTTGCCGCCCGGGGCTGGCCAGTCGATGTGCTGGCCGACGCTCATGCCCAGCAGCGCGGTGCCGACCGGAGCGAGGACGGACACGGTGCCTTCCTTGCCGGCATCGTGGGGGTAGACGAGCGTCAGGTGGTAGTCCTTGCCGCTGCCCTCGTCGCGGCAGTGCACGCGCGAGTTCATGGTCACGACACCGGCTGGCATCTCGCTGCGTTCCACGACCTGCGCCCGCGACAGTTCCTGCTCGAGCGCTTCGGCGGCCGGACCGTAATCGTCCAGGCTGTCGAGCAGCCGCTCGAGGCGCTGCAGGTCGAGTTTGGTAAGGATGATCGGCGGTGCACTGGTCATGGGCTCTGGCTAGCTCCTGGGAAAATGAAATGCTGAAAAAAGCAAAACCCCGCCCGAAGGCGGGGTTTTGCTGACCTGCCGGAGACACTATCACAGCAGCCCGAATAAGCAAGACCCCAGCCCACAGGCCAGTAAACTCGCGGGCTGCAGACCAGCCGGATCAGAGATCCTCGAACTCCAGCGCCTCACCACCCTGCTCCTGCGTGACCCGCGTCAGGAGTTCGCCGAGGCGCTCGCCGCTGGCATCGCACAGCCACAACTGGCTGCCTTCGTCATAGTCGAAATGAAAGCCGCCGGAACGTGCCGCCACCCACAGCTGACGCAGCGCCGGCTGCCGACTGAGGATCAGCTGGCTGCCGTTGTCGAAACGCACGGTCAGTACGCCACCGGAGTTCTCCAGGTCGACATCCAGACTGGTGTCGTCGAACACGTCCTCGACGCTCTCCTGCACGGCATCGACCAGGTCGTGGTAACGGGCTTCGCTCAGGCTCATGCAACTTTCCTCGATGATTCTGCGCGCGACGCAGGTCGCGCTCGACGGCGGCGAGCTTAGCAGGGCGCGGACGGGTCAAGCGAGCCGACCGCCAGGTCAGCCGCCGTGTGACGTGCGGCTCGCATAGGCAATCCGGCGGGTGCTGGGTATACTCCGGCGATTAGATTTTTCAAGGATTCCAGTCCCCATGAAGCGCCTTCTGCTTCCCTTCATCGCTCTCGCCGTCTTCGCCGCCGCGCTCAGCGGCTGCGGCCAGAAAGGTCCGCTGTATCTGCCGGATGACGAGCAGACCGTCAAAGAACGTTCCAAAGACCGTTTCGAACTCTAAAGGAGGCTGTTCATGGAGGCCTTCTCGTACCGCGACGGTCAACTCTTCGCGGAGGGCGTGGCACTGCCCGCACTCGCGCAACGCTTCGGCACGCCGACCTACGTCTATTCCCGCGCCCACATCGAGGCCCAGTACCGGGCTTACGCCGATGCGCTGGAAGGCATGCCGCACCTGGTCTGCTTCGCCGTCAAGGCCAACTCGAACCTCGGTGTACTGAACGTGTTGGCACGTCTCGGCGCGGGCTTCGACATCGTCTCGCGCGGTGAACTGGAGCGCGTGCTCGCCGCCGGCGGCGAGCCGGGCCGCATCGTCTTTTCCGGCGTCGGCAAGACTCGCGACGACATGCGCCGCGCACTGGAAGTCGGTGTGCACTGCTTCAACGTCGAGTCCACCGACGAGCTGGAGCGTCTGCAGCAGGTCGCCGCCGAACTGGGCATGAAGGCGCCGGTTTCCCTGCGGGTCAATCCAGACGTGGATGCCGGCACCCATCCCTACATCTCCACCGGGTTGAGAGAGAACAAGTTCGGCATCGATATCGACAACGCCGAGGCGGTCTACGCCCGCGCGGCCGAGCTGCCGAACCTGGAAGTGGTCGGCGTCGACTGCCACATCGGCTCGCAGCTGACCAGCCTGCCGCCCTTCCTCGATGCCCTTGACCGCCTGCTGGCGCTGATCGATCGGCTCGCCACGCGCGGCATCCAGATCCGTCACCTGGACCTGGGCGGCGGTCTCGGGGTGCGCTATCGCGACGAACAGCCACCGCTGGCCGGTGACTACATCCAGGCCGTGCGCCAGCGCATCGAAGGCCGTGGCCTGGCGCTGGTGTTCGAGCCGGGCCGCTCCATCGTCGCCAACGCCGGCCTGCTGCTGACCCGCGTGGAGTATCTCAAGCACACCGCGCACAAGGATTTCGCAATCGTCGATGCAGCGATGAACGACCTGATCCGTCCGGCGCTGTACCAGGCCTGGATGAACGTGATCGCGGTGCAACCGCACGAAGGCGATACGCGCCGCTACGACATCGTCGGGCCGATCTGCGAGACCGGCGACTTCCTCGCCAAGGATCGCGAGCTGGCACTGGCCGAAGGTGACCTGCTGGCGGTGTGCTCGGCCGGCGCCTACGGCTTCGTCATGAGCTCCAACTACAACACCCGCGGCCGCGCCGCCGAGGTGCTGGTGGATGGTGACCAGGCCTTCGAAGTGCGCCGTCGCGAGAGCGTTCAGGAGCTGTACGCCGGCGAAAGCCTGCTGCCCACTTGAGGCCACGATCATGCTTCTGCGCTTTACCAAGATGCACGGTCTGGGCAACGACTTCATGGTCATCGACCTGGTCAGCCAGCACGCGCACATCCAGCCCAAGCACGCCAAGCAATGGGGCGATCGTCACACCGGCGTCGGCTTCGATCAGCTGCTGATCGTCGAGCCGCCGCAGGATCCGGATGTGGATTTTCGCTACCGCATCTTCAACTCCGACGGTTCGGAAGTGGAGCAATGCGGCAACGGCGCGCGCTGCTTCGCCCGCTTCGTGGTCGACAAGCGCCTGACTGTCAAACGCAAGATCAAGGTGGAAACCAAGGGCGGCATCATCGAGCTGGACATCCGCCCCGATGGACAGATCCGCGTCGACATGGGCCCGCCGCGCCTGGTGCCTGCCGAGATACCGTTTCAGGCCGAGCGAGAAGCCCTGAGCTATTCGCTCGAGGTGGACGGGCAGCAGGTCGAACTGGCCGCGGTATCCATGGGCAACCCCCATGCAGTGCTGCGGGTGGACAGTGTCGAGCGTGCGCCGGTGCATGAACTGGGGCCGAAGATCGAGCATCACCCGCGCTTTCCGCAGCGGGTCAACGTCGGCTTCCTGCAGGTGGTTGATCGCCGCCATGCGCGGCTGCGCGTATGGGAGCGCGGCGCCGGTGAGACCCAGGCCTGCGGCACCGGTGCCTGTGCGGCCGCGGTAGCCGCCATTCGCCAGGGCTGGATGGACTCGCCGGTGCAGATCGAACTGCCCGGCGGCCGTCTGTCCATCGAATGGGCAGGTCCGGGGCAGCCGGTTATGATGACCGGCCCCGCCGTTCGCGTTTTTGAAGGACAGGTTCGCCTATGACCGACCAGACCCAGGGCAGCACTCCGCTACCCGACGCCGAAGCCGTCGCCGCCTACCTGCGCGCCCATCCGGAGTTCTTCGTCGACCACGACGAGCTGATCCCGGAATTGCGTATCCCACACCAGCCGGGCACCGCCGTGTCGCTGGTGGAACGCCAGGTCAAGCTGCTGCGCGAGCGCAACATCGAGATGCGCCATCGCCTGTCACAGCTGATGGACGTGGCCCGCGACAACGATCGCCTGTTCGACAAGACCCGCCGCCTGGTGCTCGACCTGCTCGACGCCGGTAGCCTGGAAGAGGTGGTCAGCGCGGTGGAAGACAGCCTGCGCCATGAGTTTCAGGTGCCCTACGTCAGCCTGATCCTGTTCAGCGAGGCGACATTGCCGGTCGGCCGCTGCGTCAGCACCGCCGAGGCCAAGCAGAACATCGGTGGCCTGCTCGAGGGTGGCAAGACCATCTGCGGCGTGCTGCGTCCCCACGAGCTCAGCTTTCTGTTCGGCGAGGATGGCCCCAGCGTCGGCTCCGCCGCGGTGGTCAGCCTCGACGACCAGCTGGGGGTTCTCGCCATCGGCAGCCGCGACCCGCAGCACTACAAGAGCTCGCTGGGCACCCTGTTCCTCGGTTATATCGCCGAAGTGCTCGCGCGCGTCTTGCCGCGCTTCGGCACCCCGCTGCGCTCGGTACGCTGAGCGCAGCCGCCGGCGTCGGCTGGCGTGGCCGTTCTTTTCGCGAGCGAGGGAGCCCGGTGCAGAACGAACTCGACGCCTACTTCGAATACCTGCGCAGCGCGCGACAGCTGTCCGGCCATTCGCTGGATGCCTATCGTCGCGATCTGGACAAGGTTCTCACCTACTGCGAGCGCGAGCGCATCGCCGGTTGGCGTGACCTGCAGGGCCGCCATCTGCGCCACCTGATCGCCGAACAGCATCGCCAGGGACAGTCCAGCCGCAGCCTGGCACGCCTGTTGTCATCGGTGCGCGGACTGTATCGCTACCTCAACCAGGAAGGGCTCTGCGAGCACGACCCGGCCACCGGCCTGTCCGCCCCCAAGGGCGAACGCCGGTTGCCGCGCCTGCTGGATACCGATCGCGCCATGCAGCTGCTCGATGGCGGTGTCGAGGACGATTTCATCGCCCGTCGCGATCAGGCGATGCTCGAACTGTTCTATTCCTCCGGTCTGCGCCTGTCCGAACTGGTCGGTCTGAACCTCGATCAGCTCGACCTCGCCGCCAGTCTGGTGCGGGTACTGGGCAAGGGCAACAAGGTGCGCGAACTGCCGGTCGGCAGCAAGGCGCGTGAGGCGCTGCAGGCCTGGTTACCGTTGCGAACGCTGGCCGGGCCCGCCGACGGTGCGGTGTTCATCGGCCAGCAAGGGCGTCGCCTCGGCGCCCGTGCCGTGCAGCTGCGGGTACGCCAGGCCGGTGTGCGCGAACTCGGTCAGCATCTGCACCCGCACATGCTGCGCCACAGTTTCGCCAGTCATCTGCTGGAATCCTCGCAGGACCTGCGCTCGGTGCAGGAGCTGCTCGGCCATGCCGACATCGGCACGACGCAGATCTACACGCACCTGGATTTCCAGCACCTGGCCAAGGTCTACGACCATGCGCATCCGCGCGCCAAGCGCAAGCAGGACACCGACACATGAACATCCGCCTGATCACCTTCGACCTCGACGACACCTTCTGGGAAACCACGCCAGCCATCCAGAGCGCGGAAACCGCACTGCGCGACTGGCTCGCCGCCCATGCACTGCGGCTCGGCGATTTTCCCATCGAGGCGCTGGGTGCAATACGTCGCATGCTGGTGGAGCAGGAGCCGGCGCTGCGCCACCGCATCAGCGAGCTGCGCCGGCGCATTCTGCAGCATGCCCTGCAGGATGCCGGCTACCCTGCCGACGAGGCGAACGGCCTGGCCGAGCAGGCTTTCCAGGTGTTCCTCGATGCTCGTCACGAGGTACAGATCTTCCCCGACGTGCAACCTACCCTGGAATTCCTGGCCAATCACTACACCCTCGGCGTGATCACCAACGGCAATGCGGATGTGCGCCGCCTGGGCCTGGCGGACTACTTCCAGTTCACCCTGTGCGCTGAGGATCTGGGCGTCGGCAAACCGGATCCGCATCCATTCCAGCAGGCCCTGCGCCTGGGTGATGCGCGCCCGGAACAGGCGGTGCACATCGGCGACCATGCCCTGGACGACATCGCCGGCGCACAGCAGGCTGGGCTACGCGCGGTGTGGTTCAACCCGAAGCGGATCGCCTGGGCGCACGACTACCAGCCCGACGCCGAGATCCAGCGCCTGGCCGACCTGCCCAAGCTGCTGCTCGCCTGGCGCGACAACTGAGCCACCGCCAGCGCGCCGCTGAAACGAAGAAGCCCGCTCAATAGCGGGCTTCTTCGTGATCCGTGCAGCTCAGATAGGACGGCTGCCGTACTTGCTATCCGGCTTCTTCGGCGGGTCGGCGACCACATTGGGTTCGACCTCCTGAACGCGGCCGCCACGTGCCAGGAACTCCTCCATGGCCCGCGCCAGCGCTTCGCGCTCCTTCTGCTTGGCTTCCAGGCTCGGCAGCTCGTCCGGCTCGGCGGACTTGGCCTTGGCCTTCTTGGTCGGCGTGGCCCGCTCGCTGTCGGTGCCCTCCTCGTCGAGGCTGTCGTCGCCGTCATCGGCAGCGTTCAGCTCCTCCCCTTCCTCCTCGTCGCCCACTTCCAGATCGTCTTGTTCTAGTTCTTCGTCGCTCATGTTCTACCTCATGGCTTGCCAAAGCGGAGTAAGTTATAGCCCAGCGATGCGGAATGACCGACATCACCAAAAAAAATTCAACTTGCCGTCCCGTGCAGCGTTGCCACTATCTGCCGCGCGCCACCCTGGTCGCGGTGCTCTCCGAGATAGACGCCCTGCCAAGTCCCCAGTGCCAGGCGCCCCGCGCTTACCGGCAGGCTCAGCTGGCAGCCGAGCAGGCTGGCCTTGAAGTGTGCCGGCAAGTCGTCCGGACCTTCGTAGTCATGCTCGTAACCGTCCTCGCCCTGCGGCACCAGACGATTGAAGAACCGTTCGAAATCGCGCCGTACCGCTGAGTCGGCATTCTCGTTGATCGTCAGCGAGGCCGAGGTATGCCGCAGCCACAGGTGTAACAGACCGACCTGACATTGCCGCAGTTCCGGCAGCGCGGCGAGCAGCTCGTCGGTGATCAGATGAAAACCGCGTGGGCGCGCGCGCAAGGTGATCAGGGTCTGTTGCCACATGTGCAGCACTCATGTTCGACGGCTGGTCGCGCGCATTCTAGCGTGGCGCCGGAAAAAACAAAGGGCGCCAAAAGGCGCCCTTGTCATGTATCAGCGAAACATTACTGGCGAGTGAACTCCGGGTACGCCTCCAGGCCGCACTCGACCACGTCCACGCCCTCGTACTCCTCTTCCTCGCTGACGCGCAGGCCCATCACCGCCTTGATGATGCCCCACACGATCAGGCTGGCGATGAACACCCAGAGGAAGATCGACACCAGGCCCAGCAGCTGCGCGCCGAAAGAGGCGTCGGCATTGGTCAGCGGCACGGCCAGCAGGCCCCACATGCCGGCGACACCATGCACGGAGATGGCACCGACCGGGTCATCGAGCTTGAGCTTATCCAGACCGAGGATGCTGAACACCACCAGTACACCACCGACACCGCCGATCAGGGTGGCTTGCAGCGCGCTCGGGGTCAGCGGTTCGGCAGTGATCGCCACCAGGCCGGCCAGGGCGCCGTTGAGCACCATGGTCAGGTCGGACTTGCCGAACAGCAGGCGCGCGGTGATCAGGGCCGCGATCAGGCCACCAGCGGCACCCATGTTGGTGTTGACGAAGACCTGGGCCACCGCGTTGGCGTCCTCGATGGTGCTCATTTTCAGCTGCGAGCCGCCGTTGAAGCCGAACCAGCCCATCCACAGGATGAATGCCCCGAGGGTCGCCAGCGGCATGTTGGCACCCGGAATGGCATTGATCTGACCGTTCGGGCCGTACTTGCCCTTGCGCGCCCCGAGCAGCAGGACACCGGCCAGGGCCGCAGCGGCACCGGCCATGTGCACCACACCGGAACCGGCGAAGTCGAGGAAGCCGGCCGCGTCGAGGAAGCCGCCGCCCCATTTCCAGAAGCCCTGGATCGGGTAGATGAAGCCGGTCATCACCACCGCGAAGGCGATGAAGGCCCACAGTTTCATGCGCTCGGCCACCGCACCGGAGACCACCGACATGCAGGTCGCGGCGAAGACGATCTGGAAGAAGAAGTCCGCGCGGGCCGAATAGTAAGGCGCATCCTCGCCGCCGGCGGCGACCAGGTCGACCGCATGCTCGTCACCGATGAGGAAGCCCAGGCTCGGGAAAATGCCGCCTTCCGGACTGGAATACATGATGTAGTAGCCGACCAGCAGGTACATGATCGACGCCAGCGCGTAGAGCACGATGTTCTTGGTCAGAATCTCGGCAGTGTTCTTGGCCCGCACCAGACCGGCCTCGAGCATGGCGAAACCCGCCGCCATCCACATCACCAGCGCTCCGCAGATCACGAAGTAGAAGGTATCGAGTCCGTACTGGACGGGTATCAATGCAGTGCTATCCATGTGTCACCTCTTGCTGTCGCGCTGTGTGCGCTGTTCGGTCTGCAGGCCGCCGCACGCTGCTCCGGCGGGCCTGCCCTGACCCCGGTGTTGGCTCCGGGGTACTGCGCTGAAATGGGTTACAGGTTGTAGCCGCGCTCGTTGTGCAGGCTGAGGTCGAGGCCGATGGTCTCTTGCTCCTCGTTCACCCGCAGCCCCATCACCAGGTCGATCGCCTTGAGGATCAGGTAGGTGACGATGCCGGTGTAGACGACGGTGAAGAGCACGCCCTTGAACTGAATCCACAGCTGCAGGCCGATGTTCTCCACCTCACCGAAACCGCCCAGCATGGGTGCGGCGAAGATGCCGGTGAGCAGCGCGCCGACGATGCCGCCCACGCCGTGCACGCCGAAGGCATCCAGCGAATCGTCGTAGCCGAGCTTGCGTTTCAGGCTGGTGGCGCAGAAGAAGCAGACCCCCCCCGAGACCAGGCCGATGATCAGCGCGCCCATCGGCCCGACGGTGCCGGCAGCCGGGGTGATGGCGACCAGGCCGGCGACCACGCCCGAGGCGATGCCCAGCGCGCTGGGTTTGCCGTGGCCGATCCACTCGGCGAACATCCAGCCCAGCGCAGCCGCGGCGGTGGCGATCTGGGTGACCAGCATGGCCATGCCGGCGGTGCCGTTGGCAGCCACGGCCGAACCGGCGTTGAAGCCGAACCAGCCAATCCACAGCATCGCCGCGCCGACCAGGGTCAGCCCCAGGTTGTGCGGTGCCATCGGCGTGGTCGGGAAGCCCTTGCGCTTGCCCAGGACCAGGCAGGCCACCAGACCGGCGATACCGGCATTGATGTGCACCACGGTGCCACCGGCGAAATCCAGCACGCCCCAGTCCCACATCAGGCCACCGTCACCGCCCCAGACCATATGCGCGATCGGCGCATAGACCAGGGTGAACCACACGCCCATGAACACCAGCATCGCCGAGAACTTCATGCGCTCGGCGAAGGCGCCGACGATGAGCGCCGGGGTGATGATGGCGAAGGTCATCTGGAACGTGATGAAGACGCTTTCCGGGAAGGCGCCGACCAGGCTGTCAGGAGTCAGGCCGCTGAGGAAGGCGCGATCCAGACCACCGACGAAGGAATTGAAGTTGGTGACGCCCGCTTCCATACCGGTGGTATCGAATGCGAGGCTGTAGCCATAGACCATCCAGAGGATGCTCATCAGGCCGGTGATGGCGAAGCACTGCATCATCACCGAGAGGATGTTCTTCGAGCGGACCATGCCGCCGTAGAACAGCGCCAGTCCGGGGATGGTCATGAACAGCACCAGCGCAGTGGCCGTCAGCATCCATGCCGTATCGCCTGAATCCAGCGTTGCCTCCTGCGCCATGGCCAGGCCTGGGCTTAACAGAGACAAAAGGGCTCCTAGCCCTGCGAATCTTCGCAGAGTCATGGTTTTACTCCTGGGGCGTGGGGGTTCGGAGGTGCTGCTTAAATCGCGTCGGTATCGGTTTCGCCGGTACGGATGCGGATGGCCTGTTCCAGGTTGACCACGAAGATCTTGCCGTCACCGATCTTGCCGGTGTTGGCCGCCTTGGTGATGGCCTCGATCACGCGATCGAGCTGATCGTCGGCGATGGCCACGTCGATCTTCACCTTTGGCAGGAAGTCGACGACGTATTCGGCGCCGCGGTACAGCTCGGTGTGGCCCTTCTGACGGCCGAAGCCCTTGACTTCGGTGACGGTGATGCCCTGTACGCCAATCTCCGACAGCGACTCGCGCACGTCGTCCAGCTTGAACGGCTTGATGATGGCAGTGACTAGTTTCATGAAAACTTCTCCCGTTTAGGTGGACTTGCCCCAGAAGTACGAACCCGGCTCAAGTCTAAGCTCAGTGTCTGGCTCTTGTAACGCTCCGGCTTCAGCCGGGCCGCGGACCGACACCACCAATCTCGCCGACGAAGCGTCGCGAACCGCCCATGCACCGCAACGAACCGGTGCGTGCGTCAACGGGGACAAAGCAGAATCGATGCCAGCTTTGCGCGAGCCGCTTGCTGCGGGGGCTCGGCCGCAAACGAAGCGGCCCGACGGACGGTTGAGCACAGCGAACGCACGAAAATGGTGCGCAGCTGCACCATGGCCTGCTCATTTTTTGTGCACCGCAGCCGAGAAAGGCGAAAAAAACGCCGTGCTACACTGCGCCCCGTTCAACGACAGGTGTTTTCAATGTTGCCGCCAAAAGCTTTCCTAGATGCCATCGGCTCCCAGGCCTCGCGCCTGTTCAACGGTGAAACGCCGCTGCCGCGCGGCGAGTTCGAAGCCCAGCTCAAGGGCGTGGTGCAGGGTGCACTGAACAAGCTCGACGTGGTCAGCCGCGACGAGTTCGACAGCCAGATGGTGGTGCTCGCCCGCACCCGCGCCCGACTCGAGGCGCTCGAAGCCAAGGTCGCCGAACTGGAAGAGAAGCTCACACCGCCCGCGTCCTGACCGACCGGGCCGTGACACGATCAAAGGAGTGATCGCATGTCCCTGGCCATCGTCCATAGCCGCGCTCAGATCGGCGTCGAAGCCCCGGCGGTGACCGTCGAGGCGCATCTGGCCAACGGCCTGCCGGCGCTGACCCTGGTCGGCCTGCCGGAAACCGCCGTCAAGGAGAGCAAGGACCGGGTGCGCAGCGCCATCCTGACCTCCGGTTTCGATTTCCCCGCCCGACGCATCACGCTCAATCTCGCCCCTGCCGATCTGCCCAAGGACGGTGGTCGCTTCGACCTGGCCATCGCGCTGGGCATCCTCGCCGCCAGCGGACAGCTGCCCGGCGAACGTCTGGAGCAGCTGGAATGCCTGGGCGAACTGGCGTTGTCCGGTGCCTTGCGCCCGGTCCAGGGCGTGCTGCCGGCCGCCCTCGCCGCGCGTGCCGCCGGCCGTGCGCTGCTGGTGCCGCGAGCCAATGCCGAGGAGGCCAGCCTCGCCTCGGGCCTGACCGTGTTTGCCGCCGAGCATCTGCTGGAAGTTGCCGCCCACTTCAACGGCGTTACCCCGCTCGAGCCCTACGTGGCCCAGGGGCTGCTGCGGCAGGTCCAGCCCTACCCCGACCTGGCCGACGTACAGGGCCAGCAGGCGGCCAAACGCGGCCTGCTGATCGCCGCGGCCGGCGCACACAACCTGTTGTTCTCCGGCCCGCCCGGCACCGGCAAGACGCTATTGGCCAGCCGTCTGCCCGGCCTGCTGCCGCCGCTGGATGAGCAGGAGGCGCTGGAAGTGGCCGCGATTCATTCGGTGGCCAGCCACAGCCCGCTGCAGCACTGGCCGCAGCGCCCGTTCCGCCAGCCCCATCACAGTGCATCGGGCCCGGCGCTGGTGGGTGGCGGCAGCCGGCCGCAACCGGGCGAGATCACCCTGGCGCATCAGGGTGTACTGTTTCTCGACGAGCTACCGGAGTTCGACCGCAAGGTGCTGGAGGTGCTGCGCGAGCCACTGGAATCGGGCCATATCGTCATCGCCCGGGCGCGGGACAAGGTGCGTTTTCCGGCGCGTTTCCAGCTGGTGGCGGCAATGAACCCCTGCCCGTGCGGCTATCTGGGCGACCCTAATGGTCGCTGCCGCTGCACGCCGGAGCAGATCCAGCGCTACCGCAACAAGCTATCCGGACCGCTGCTCGACCGCATCGACCTGCATCTGACCGTGGCGCGCGAGGCCACCGCCCTCAACGCAGCGCCACAGACCGCCCAGAGCAGCGCCGTGCTCGCCGCACAGGTGGCCGAGGCGCGGCGACTGCAACTCGCCCGCCAGGGCTGCGCCAACGCCTTTCTCGACCTGGTCGGCCTGCGTGAGCACTGCCAGCTGACCGCCGAGGACCAGGCCTGGCTGGAGCGCGCCTGCGAGCGTCTCGCACTGTCCCTGCGCGCCGCACACCGGTTGCTCAAGGTCGCACGCACCCTGGCCGACCTGGAGCAGGCCGAACGCATCGGCCGGCAACATCTGGCCGAAGCGCTGCAATATCGCCCCGGCAGCCAGGCCTGAGCCCCTCCGGCCGGGGCATTCGACGTTGCCGGATGCCTGCTGACAAGCGGACGCTTTTGCGGTCTGTGTTAAGTTGCCTGGCTTTCGCCACAGGCGGCCACTCCCCAGACACAACCGAAGGAGCGCAGCATGGAGGCAAAACAGCCCTCGTCTTCCCACCTCAACGCCCCGGTCTTCTACGGCTCGGCGGTCATCATCCTGGCGCTGGTGATCTACAGCGTCGCCTTCCAGAGCCACGCGCAAACGCTGTTCGGCGACACGCAGGCCTGGATCATCGCCAACGTCAGCTGGCTGTACATTCTCGCCGTCGCACTCATCCTGCTGATGGTGGTGCTGCTGGCCTTCAGTCGCTACGGCGACATCAAGCTCGGCCCGGACCACAGCGAACCGGACTACAGCGCCCTGACCTGGTTCGCCATGCTGTTTTCCGCCGGCATGGGCATCGGCCTGATGTTCTTCGGCGTCGCCGAACCAGTGATGCACTTTCTCTCACCGCCAGTGGGCGAAGGCGGCACCAGCGCGGCCGCCTATGAGGCGATGAAGATCACCTTCTTCCACTGGGGCCTGCATGCCTGGGCGATCTACGCCATCGTGGCGATGATCCTGGCCTACTTCGCCTACCGCCACGGCCTGCCGCTCACCCTGCGCTCGGCGCTCTACCCGCTGATCGGCGAGCGCATCTACGGTCCCATCGGGCACGCGGTGGACATCTTCGCCATCATCGGCACGGTGCTCGGCGTCGCTACCTCGCTGGGCCTGGGTGTCACCCAGATCAACACCGGGCTGAACCACCTGTACGGCCTGCCGGTATCCGTGCCGGTGCAGATCGGCCTGATCATCGCCACCACGCTGCTGGCGACGATTTCGGTGGTCACCGGCCTGGACAAGGGCGTGCGCCGGCTGTCGGAGCTGAACCTGACGCTGGCGGCGCTGCTGTTGCTGATGGTGCTGATCGCGGGGCCGACGGTGTTCATCCTGCAGACTTTCGTGCAGAACACCGGCAGCTACCTGTCGGACATCGTCAACACGACCTTCAACCTCTATGCCTACGAGCCGAACGACTGGATCGGCGGCTGGACGCTGTTCTACTGGGGCTGGTGGCTGGCCTGGTCGCCCTTCGTCGGCCTGTTCATCGCGCGCATTTCCCGCGGGCGGACCATCCGCGAATTCGTTGCAGGTGTGCTGCTGGTACCCACCGCCTTCACTCTGTTGTGGATGACCGTATTCGGCGATACCGCCATCCACATGATCCTCTGGGAGCACGTGAGCAGCCTCGGCGAGGCCATCGAACAGGACAGCTCACTGGCACTGTTCGCCTTCTTCGAACATTTTCCGTTCTCGGCACTGATCTCCCTCGTGGCGATCATCATGGTGGTGGTGTTCTTCGTCACGTCCGCCGACTCCGGCGCGCTGGTGGTGGACATGCTCGCCTCCGGCGGCAAGCAGGGCACGCCGATCTGGCAGCGCATCTTCTGGGCGGTGTCCATGGGCGGCGTGGCCATCGCGCTGCTGCTGGCCGATGGCCTGACCGCGCTGCAGACAGCGACCATCGCCAGCGCCCTGCCCTTCACCATCGCCCTGCTCTGCTCCATGTGGGGTCTGCTCAAGGCCCTACGCCTTGACGCCACCAAGCAGGGCCTGCGTTATCAGGCGCTGAGCATCTCGCCGAGCGCAGCGCCAACGGCCGGAGGCTGGCAACGGCGCCTGCGCACGTTGATGCTGTTCCCGCGGCGCGCCCATGTGGTGCGCTTCATCGCCGAGGTGGTGCGTCCGGCCTACGAGGCCATCGCCGAAGAAATGCGCAAGCAGGGCTACGAAGTGGAGATCAGCGAAGGCGAAGACCGTCGCCTGCGCTTCGAGATCACCCACGAAGGCGAGCCGGACTTCATCTACGAGGTACGCCCGCGCGCCTACGCCATGCCCAGCTTCGTGGTGACCAGCGAGGACGACGAGCGCGAGGAGCGCAAGTACTTCCGCGCCGAGGTGCATCTCAAGGAAGGCGGTCAGGACTACGACGTGATGGGCTGGAGCCGCGAAGACGTCATTGGCGACATCCTCGGCCAGTACGAAAAACACATGCACTTCCTGCACATGGTGCGCTGATAGCGGCGCGCCCCGGCCGTGGTGCCGGGGCGCCTCGACTCAGTGCGCCAGGCCGGCGGTCTGGCGCTCGGCGCTCATGAAGCTCAGCAGTTCGGCCAGCGGCAGCGGCTGACTGACCAGATAGCCTTGGACCTGCTGCGCACCAAACTGGCGCAGCAGCTCCAGCTGCTCGGCGGTTTCCACGCCCTCGGCCACCACCTCCAGCCGCAGGTTGTGCGCCAGCCCGACCATCGCCTCCACCAGCTGCCGCTTTTCCGGGCGGGCGCCCATGCTGGCGACGAAGCTCTTGTCGATCTTGAGCAGCGTGATCGGCAGGTTGGACAGGTGCACGAAGGAGGAAAAGCCGGTGCCGAAGTCATCCAGCGAGAAGCGCACGCCCAGCTGGCCAAGCGCCTGCATGGCAGTCTGCACCTGCTCGCTGCGGCGCATGACGGCGGTTTCGGTAAGCTCGAACTCGAGCCAGTGCGGGTCGATGGCGCGCTCGTCGATCAGCCGCGTCAGTGTCGGCAGCAACTGGCTGTCCTGGAACTGCCGGAACGACAGGTTGACCGCCATGTGCAGCGAGTCCGCACCCTGCTCGTGCAGGCTCTGCAGGTCGCGCAGGGCGCGGGCGATGACCCAGTAGCCGAGCGGCACGATCAGGCCGCTTTCCTCGGCCATGGGAATGAAGGCGTCCGGCCCGAGCAGACCGCGTTCGGGATGCAGCCAACGCACCAGCGCCTCGATGCCGACCACGCGGCCCGTGTCCAGACACAGCCGCGGCTGGTAGTGCAGCTCCAGCTCACCACGGCGCAGCGCGCGGCGCAGCTCGCCCTCCTGGTCGGCCAGGCTGCGGGCACTGCGGCTGACGTGCTCGTCGTACAGGCACCAGGTGCAGCCCTGGCTGGCCTTGGCCTGACGCATCGCCAGTTGCGCATGCCAGAGCAGCGCATCGGCCGAGGTTCCGGCGCTGGCTCGCGCCAGCCCGAGGCTGCAGCCGAGCATCAGGCTTTCGCCGTCCACCCAGTAGGGCTCGGCCAGCGCCTCGACGATGCGATCGGCGATCGCATCGGCGCGCCCGGCATCGTCACGGGTGTCGAGCAGCAAGGCGAACTCGTCGCCGCCCAGCCGCGCCAGCAGATCGCCCACTTCCAGCTGCGCCTTGAGCCGGGCGACCACCTGCAGGATCAAGCGATCTCCGGCATCGTGGCCGAGGGCGTCGTTGACGTGGCGGAAATTGTCCAGGTCCAGGTAGCCGAGCTCCAGGCCATGACCGTCGTGCTCGCTCAGGGCGTCGAGCAGCTGCGCCTGGAAGCCCTGACGATTGGCGATGCCGGTGTGCGGGTCGCGCACCGCAAGCTTCTGCAGGGTTCCCTGCAGGTTGCAGCGCTCGCGCACGTAGCGCAGACAACGGCGCAGCACCTCGGCGCTGAGCTGGTCGGCCACCAGCCAGTCGACCGCACCTTCCGGGGTTTCTTCCGGCTCCTCGTCGAGCAGCAGGATCAGCGGCCAGGGAAAGCGCCCCGGTGCGGGCCGGCATTGCGGCGTCGCCAGGACCAGACAGGGAGATTCGAGCTGCTGGCTGACGGTTTGCCAGTCCGTCGCCACGACCAGCTGTTCGGCGTGGGCCGAACCCTGCAGGCAGGCGCGCAGCCGCACCGCCCAGTCTGGGCGATGCGCCAACAGCAACAGTGGCATGGGTTGGGCAGGCGCTGGCAAGCGGCCTCCGGACTCTTGAGCTGTTGAAGACACCAAAGGGTCTCCGATCCCACCAGTCCCTGTGCAACCACCCCAGCATCCTGCAGCGCGACAAGACTAATCGATTCTTGCCATTAGCCAAGCCCCACGCGCGACGACCGGCGTTTTATTGCGTCTGTAACGCGCCTGCATCACCCTTTCGGCCTGTTAAACTCGCGCCCCCGTTTCGAACGACCTGAACAACATGTCCCGACTCAATCCTCGGCAGCAGGAAGCCGTGAACTACGTCGGCGGCCCCCTGCTGGTGCTCGCCGGTGCCGGCTCCGGCAAGACCAGCGTGATCACCCGCAAGATCGCCCACCTGGTGCAGAACTGCGGCATCCAGGCCCGTCACATCGTCGCCATGACCTTCACCAACAAGGCGGCGCGGGAGATGAAGGAGCGCGTCGGCACCCTGCTCAAGGGCAGCGAGGCGCGCGGCCTGACCGTGTCCACTTTCCACAACCTGGGCATGAACATCATCCGCAAGGAATACGCGCGCCTGGGCTACAAGCCCGGCTTCTCGATCTTCGATGACGGCGACATCAAGACGCTGCTCACCGACATCATGCAGAAGGAATACGCCGGCGATGACGGCGCCGACGAGATCAAGAACCTCATCGACAGCTGGAAGAACGACCTGATCCTGCCCGACGAGGCCTTGGCCAAGGCGCGCGGCCCCAAGGAGCAGACCGCCGCCATCGTCTACCTGCACTACCAGCGCACGCTCAAGGCGTACAACGCGGTGGACTTCAACGACCTGATCCTGCTGCCGGTCAAGCTCTTCCAAGAACACCCCGACATCCTCGAGAAGTGGCAGAACCGCATCCGCTACCTGCTGGTGGACGAATACCAGGACACCAACGCCAGCCAGTACCTGCTGGTGAAGATGCTGGTGGGCATGCGCAACCAGTTCACCGTGGTCGGCGACGACGACCAGTCGATCTACGCCTGGCGCGGCGCGCGTCCGGAAAACCTGATGCTGCTGAAGGAGGACTACCCGTCCCTGAAGGTGGTAATGCTGGAGCAGAACTACCGCTCCACCAGCCGCATCCTCAAGTGCGCCAACATCCTCATCGCCAACAACCCCCACGTGTTCGAGAAGCAACTGTGGTCGGAAATGGGCCATGGCGACGAGATCCGCGTGATCCGCACGCGCAACGAAGAGGCCGAGTGCGAGCGGGTGGCACTGGAAATCCTCACCGAGCACCTGCGCACCCAGCGTCCCTACAGCGACTTCGCCATCCTCTATCGCGGCAACTACCAGGCCAAGCTGATGGAGCTGAAGCTGCAGCACCACCAGATTCCCTATCGCCTGTCCGGCGGCACCAGCTTCTTCGCCCGCCAGGAGGTGAAGGACCTGATGAGCTACTTCCGCCTGCTGGTCAACCCGGACGACGACAACGCCTTCCTGCGGGTGATCAACGTGCCGCGACGGGAGATCGGCTCCACCACCCTGGAAAAGCTCGGCAACTACGCCAGCGAGCGCGGCATCAGCATGTACGCCGCCGCTGACGAAATCGGCCTCGGCGCGCATCTGGACAGCCGCTACGCCGAGCGCCTGGCGCGCTTCAAGCACTGGATGGACAACGTGCGCCAGCAGTGCGCGCAGAACGACCCGATCGCCGCCATCCGCAGCATGGTGATGGACATCGACTACGAGAACTGGCTCAGGCAGAACGCCTCCAGCGACAAGGTGGCCGACGCGCGCATGGGCAACGTCTGGTTTCTCGTCGATGCGCTGAAAAACACCCTGGAAAAAGACGAAGACGGCGACATGACCATCGAGGATGCCATCGGCAAGCTGGTGCTGCGCGACATGCTCGAGCGCCAGCAGGAAGAGGAAGAAGGTGCCGAGGGCGTACAGATGATGACGATGCACGCCTCCAAGGGCCTGGAATTTCCTTCGGTGTACATCATCGGTTTCGAGGAGGAAATCCTTCCGCACCGTTCCAGCATCGAGGCGGACACCATCGAGGAAGAGCGGCGCCTGGCCTACGTCGGCATCACCCGCGCCAAGCGCAACCTGGCGCTGACCTTCGCCGCCAAGCGCAAGCAGTATGGCGAGGTGATCGACTGTACGCCGAGCCGCTTCCTCGACGAGCTGCCGCCCGAGGACCTGGTCTGGGAAGGCATGGAAGAAGCGCCGGTGGAGGTCAAGGCCGCGCGCGGCAACGACGCCCTGGCAGCGATGCGGGCGATGCTCAAGCGCTGACGGCTCGCCGCGCCGATCTTTTTTTTCGCGGCCGGTTTGAATCCCGTAACGCTGGCGCGGCATGCTGCTGGCATCGTGGCTTTCGGGAGGGTTGGGATGTATCACGGCGAACGCTTCAATGCCTGGACGCACCTGGTCGGTGCTGCGCTGGCGTGTCTCGGCGCGATCTGGCTGCTGGTCCTCGCCGCGCTCGACGGCTCGCCGGTAAAGATCGTCAGCGTGGCGATCTACGGTCTGAGCCTGATCCTGCTGTATAGCATCTCGACGCTCTATCACAGCCTGCGCGGGCGGGCGAAGGTGGTCATGCGCAAGCTCGATCACCTGTCGATCTACCTCTTGATCGCCGGCAGCTACACGCCGTTCTGTCTGGTCACCCTGGCCGGCACCTGGGGCTGGACGCTGTTCGGCATCGTCTGGAGCCTCGCGGTGATCGGCATGCTGCAGGAGATCAAGCCGCGCTCCGAAGCACGGGTGCTGTCACTGGTGATCTACGCGGTGATGGGCTGGATCGTGCTGGTGGCGGTCAAGCCGCTGTTCGCCGCCCTGGGGGGCGCCGGTTTCAGCTGGTTGCTGGCCGGCGGCATCTGCTACACGGTGGGCATCGTCTTTTTCGTCTTCGACGACCGCTTCCGGCACTGGCACGGCATCTGGCACATCTTCGTGATGGTCGGCAGCCTACTGCACTTCATCGCCATTCTGTTCTACGTGCTCTGATCGGCCTCCAGCGCCGCCGCGCTGCCGAGCACCGCCTCCAGTTCGCGTGCAGCGGCACGCATTCGTGGCACGAATGCCAGCAGCTGCGCCATCGAACAGCGGATCACCGGCGCGTGGCTGAACAGGCAGGCCAGCAGCTCGCCGTCGGAGGCACGTACCGGCACCGCACAGGCGACCATGCCGTCGATGAACTCCTCGCAGTCGGTTCCCAGCTGTTCCTCGCGTACGCGGGCCAGGTCGTCGCGCAGCGCGCTGAGATCGGTGAGGGTGTTGCGCGCCATGCGCTGCAGCGGCAGGCGCGGCAGCACCCGCTCCAGCTGCTCCGGCGGCAGCGAGGCGAGGTAGAGCTTGCCGCTGGCGGTGCACCAGAGCGGCGTGTGGCTGCCGATCGGCAGGTTGATCTGCAGCGGCCAGTTGGTCTGCACCCGATCGAAATAGAGCATGTCCAGCCCGTCCGGAATCGCCAGACCGCAGGTCTCGCCGATGGCTTCGGAGAGCTGGCGCAGGATCGCCTGGCGCAGCGCCTTGTGCCGGCTGCTGCGCAGGATGTTCAGCGCCGCGACATGCAGGCGCTCGCCCGGCAGCAGCCCGCCGCGCAGGCCGAATTGCAGGAAGCCTTCCTTTTCCAGAGTCTGCACCAGCCGGTGCGCGCTGGCCTTGGGGATGTCCAGGCGCTCGGCCAGTGCAGTCGGGCTGAGCGGCTCCTTCGCCGCCGCCACCGCCTCGATGATTTCCAGCACGCGGGTGATGGAAGAGCCTTTCTCGCGGGGAGTGCTGCGCATCGTCTGCCTTGTCGTTCGATGAAGATGGACGCCCCACAGGGCGCCCGGGAGTGTAGCGACCGGCACCGCCAGTGCAACGGTGCCGCGCGGGCTACTTCATGGTCGGCATGGCGAACTCGGTGCCGGCACGGATACCGGTGGGCCAGCGCCGGGTCACGGTCTTCATCCGGGTGAAGAAACGCACCCCATCCGGGCCGTGCATGTTCAGCGGGCCGAACACCGAGCGCTTCCAGCCGCCGAAGCAGTGGAAGGCCATCGGTACCGGAATCGGCACGTTGACGCCAACCATGCCGACCTTGACGTTCTCCTCGAACTGCCGCGCGGTGTCGCCGTCACGGGTGAAGATCGAGGTGCCGTTGCCGAACTCGTGGTCGTTGATCAGTTGCAGCGCCTCGTCGAACGACGCAACCCGCACCACGGCCAGCACCGGGCCGAAGATCTCCTCGCGGTAGATGCGCATGCTCGGCGTGACCCGGTCGAACAGCGTCGGGCCGACATAGAAGCCTTTCTCGTAGCCCTCGACCTTGATGCCGCGGCCGTCGCAGACCAGCGTTGCACCTTCCTCCACGCCCAGATCGATGTAGCCGCTGACCTTCTGCTGGTGCTCGCGGGTCACCAGCGGGCCCATGTGCGGCTCGGGCTCGACGCCCAGGCCCGGGCCGGTGCGCATCTGGCTGATTTCGCCTTTGAGCATTTCGACCAGCTTGTCAGCCACCTCGTCGCCGACGCACACCGCTACGGAAATCGCCATGCAGCGCTCGCCGGCAGAGCCGTAGGCCGCGCCCATCAGCGAGCTGACCACCTGCTGCGGATCGGCGTCGGGCATCACCACCATGTGGTTCTTCGCCCCGCCCAGCGCCTGGCAGCGCTTGCCGTGGGCCGAGGCGGTGGCATAGATGTATTCGGCGATGGGCGTCGAGCCGACGAAGCTGACCGATTGCACCCGCTCATCGGTGAGCAGCACGTCCACCGCCTCCTTGTCGCCGTTGACGATGTTCAGCACACCAGCCGGCAGCCCCGCCTCGGCCAGCAGTTCGCCGATCAGCATCGTCGCGCTGGGGTCCTTTTCCGAGGGCTTCAAGACGAAGGTGTTACCGCAGGCGATGGCCACCGGCAGCATCCACAGCGGCACCATGGCCGGGAAGTTGAACGGGGTGATCCCGGCGCAGACACCGAGCGGCTGCATCAGCGAATTCGAATCGATGTCGCGGCCGACGTTGGAAGAAAACTCGCCCTTGAGCAGATGTGGGATGCCGCAGGCGAACTCCACCACTTCCAGCCCGCGGGTCACTTCGCCCTGGGCGTCGGAAAACACCTTGCCGTGCTCGCTGGTGATCAAGCGGGCGACGTCGTCGCGGCGGCGCTCGAGCAGTTCCTTGAAGCGGAACATGACCCGCGCGCGCACCAGCGGCGGCGTCTTCGACCAACCATCGAAGGCGGCCTGGGCAGCGGCAATCGCTTCGCGGGTTTCGTCCGCCGAGGACAGCGAGACATACAAGCGCGGCTCACCGGTGGCCGGGTTGTAGACGGTGGCATGGCGCTCGGAGCGGCCGGCGACGGCCTCGTTGTTGATCAGGTTGCCGAGGGTCTGCATGGCTTCACTCCTGGTTCCAGACGGTTTCGTAGAGGTCGATGATTTCCGCTTCCGTGGGCACGCGCGGGTTGTTGCCCGGCGAGCCGGAGGCCAGCGCCTGACGCGCCATGGTCGCGCGCAGCTCGAAGAAGCGTTCGCGGGCGATGCCGAATTGTTCCGGGCTCGGCACTTTCAGCTCCTGATTGATCGCCCGCAGCTCGGCGAGCAGCTTGTCGTTCGCCACCTCGACGCCGTCGGTCTGTGCGGCGACGCCCATGGCCCGCGCACAGTCGGCGTAGCGCTCGGGCGCCGCGGGAATCGAGAAAGCGGTGATCGCCGGCAGCAGCATGGCGTTGGACAGCCCGTGCGGCACGTGGAAGAAGGCACCGATCGGCCGGCTCATGCCGTGCACCAGCGCCACCGATGCGTTGGAGAAGGCGATTCCGGCCAGGGTCGCGCCGAGCATCATCGCTTCACGCGCGGCGCGGTCGTCCGGCTGGTGGAACGCTGTGCGCAGGTTCGGCGCCAAGAGGCGCATGGCTTCCAGCGCCTGAGAGTCGCTGTAGAGGCTGGCCTTGCGGCTGACATAGGCTTCGATGGCGTGGGTCAGCGCGTCGATGCCGGTGTCGGCGGTGACCCGCGGCGGCAGCGAGAGGGTCAGCTCGTAGTCGATCAGCGCGGCGATGGGCATGAAGCCGAGGCCCGCGCAGAGCATTTTCTCGTCGCTGGTCTCGTCGGTGATGATGGTGAAACGCGTCGCCTCCGAGCCGGTGCCGGCGGTGGTGGGGATGGCGATCAGCGGCAGGCCGGCTTCGCTGACATCGCGCGGGAAGCGGTAGTCGCGCATCTCGCCGCCGAACTTGCCGAGGATGCCGATGGCCTTGGCCGAATCGATCGGGCTGCCGCCGCCGAGGGCGACGATGGAATCGAAATCGCCCTGGCGGACCATTTCGACGCCGGCGCGAATGGAGGCAGCGGTCGGTTCGGGCAGGGTATCGGCGAAGCACTGGCTGGCGATGCCGGCCTCTTCCAGCTGACCGGCGATGCGCGCGACATAGCCGAGCTCGACCATCATGCGGTCGGTGACGATCAGCGGGCGACTGCAGCCCAGTTCCTGCAACACGCGGGCGAGTTGCCCGCTGGCGCCAGCGCCGACTTCCATCAGGCGCGGCAGGACGATGCGGTGGCTCATGAGCATTCTCCGAGGTGGGCCGCCTGAGGCATGGCGACTTCTTATTCTGAGACTTTATGTCTCACTATCGAGCCTGGAGAGTAGAAAGCGAATGGGTAGACGTCAATAAAAAACGAGACCGACGGTCTCGTTTTATTTGCTGCGCAGTGTGCGCGCTGATCAAACCGAACGTTGCCGATGCCGCTCCACTGCCATGGCCAGCCGCTCGGCCCGCACCTGCACTCGCTCGCGCGCCTGCGCGTCGTCCAGCCCTTGCAGGTCGGCGTCGACATTGAGCAGCACGGCATCGACACAGGCGACCAGCAACAGGACGGCAGCCTCGACGTCGCACCGTAGCGCGGGGTCGACCAGCAGCAAGGCACGCTCGGCAATGCCCAGCGCCTCGATACAGGCATGGGCCGTGGCCAGCGGCACAGCACAGGCCTGGCGCGCCGCCGAGGACGCCAAGCGATCATCGTGCTGATCCTTGAGCACCTCGCGGAACACCGCCACATCGTCGTCGGCAAAGGCACCAGGACGGCCGAGCAGTGCCCGCGCCTCGTCGAGCAACGCGCTGCAGCGGTCATCGTCACGCTGCCCGGCCGTGACCCGCAGCGCCTTGACGATCAGCGCTACGGCGAGGTCCGCGGTCACCGCCGCGACCGCGCCGCAGCCGGGCAGCGCGCGCTCGGCCACGGCATTGCGAAACTGCGCGAGGGGCAGTTGCCAGAGCCCCTGCCCCACACCAGGTCGGTCGGCGTCGGTCATCCGGCGTTGGCGCCTTGCCAGTGCAGCAGCACATCGAGCATGCGGTTGGAGAAGCCCCACTCGTTGTCGTACCAGGCCATCACCTTGACCAGCTCACCCTGCACGCGGGTCTGGCTGAGGTCGGCGACGCAGGAGGCGGGATAGCCGTTGAAGTCGCAGGACACCAGCGCCTCGTCGTTGCACTCCATCACACCGGCCGGCAGCTTCTGCGCACCGTCGCGCAGGATCTGGTTGATCGCCTCGACGCTTGCCGGCGCGTTCTCGGCGATGAAGGTCAGGTCCACCAGCGAGACGTTCGGCGTCGGCACACGCACCGACAGCCCGTCCAGCCGCCCGGCCAGTTCCGGAAGCACCAGGCCGATGGCCTTCGCCGCACCGGTGGTGGACGGAATCATCGACAGCCCGGCGGCGCGGGCTCGATAGAGGTCCTTGTGGGCCTTGTCCAGCAGGTTCTGGTCGTTGGTGTAGGAGTGCACGGTGTTGAGCAGCCCCTGGCGGATGCCAACCGCCTCGTGCAGCACCTTGGCCAGTGGTGCCAGGCAATTGGTGGTGCACGAGGCGTTGGAGATCACCCGCTGGTCGGCCAGCAGCTGATGGTTCACGCCGTAGACCACGGTCAGGTCGCCGCCATCCAGCGGGTGCGAGGCGAACACCCGGCCGGCACCGGCCTGCAGGTGCTGCTCGATGGCCGCGCGCTGCTTGAACTTGCCGGTGCACTCGAGCACCACCTCGACGCCCAGCTCCTTCCACGGCAGTTGGGTGGCGTCGCGTTCGGCCAGCAGGCGGATGGACTGACCGCGGACCACCATCGAGTCGCCCTCGAGCGTCACCGGCTCGGGAAAACGACCGAAGGTCGAGTCGAAACGGGTCAGGTGCACCAGCGTGTTGTGTTCGCTGAGGTCGTTGATGGCGACCACCTGCACCTGATTCTGCAGTCCGCGCTCGAACAGCGCGCGCACCACCGCGCGACCGATACGCCCATACCCATTGATGGCAATACGCAGCATGGCAAATCTCCTCGGAGGGGTTGAAAGTCAGTCGTTAGCTTAGGCGCAGTATCCACCCTTGCGTTCTCCATGAGCCGACCGGGATCAAGGGAAGTGGCGAACCCGTGTCCCGCTTGCCAGTCGTATGGCTGACAAGGCGGCGTTGCCGAGCCGCCGCGACCTCAGACGAATCAGGGGGTACGCTGCATGAGCGAGACAACGCGAACGCCGTGGTGGATGGGTGCGACCGTTTATCAGATCTACCCGCGATCCTTCGCTGACAGCAACGGCGACGGCATCGGCGACCTCCAGGGCGTACTGCGGCACCTCGACTACCTCAAGTGGCTGGGGGTCGATGCCCTGTGGCTATCGCCGATCTTCCGCTCGCCGATGGCCGACGCCGGCTACGACATCAGCGACTACTGCGACATCGACCCGCTGTTCGGCTCGCTGGCCGACATCGACCGGCTGATCGCAGAGGCCCATGCCCGCGATATTCGCGTGCTGCTGGACTTCGTGCCCAACCACACCTCCGACGAGCATCCCTGGTTCGTCGAGTCGCGCAGCTCGCGGGACAACCCCAAGCGCGACTGGTACATCTGGCGGGACCAGCCGAACAACTGGCGTGCCGCGCTGGGTGCCGGCAGCGCCTGGACCTGGGACGAGCACACCCAGCAGTACTACCTGCACCTGTTCCTGGCCAAGCAGCCGGACCTGAACTGGCGCAACCCCGAGGTGGTCGCGGCAATGCACGACGTGCTGCGCTTCTGGCTCGATCGCGGCATCGATGGCTTTCGCATCGACGTCATTCACTGCACCGGCAAGGACCCGAGCTTCGCCGACGATCCGCGCTGCCAGGCCGGTCAGCCGCTGTCGGACTTCAACGACCAGCCTTACAGCCACGAGGTGCTGCGCGGCCTGCGCAAGCTGGTCGACAGCTATCCCGGTGATCGCATGCTGGTCGGCGAGGTGAACATCCGCTCCACCGAGCGCGTGCTGCAGTACTACGGCGCCGGCGATGAGCTGCACCTGGCCTTCAACTTCAATCCGCTCGATGCGCCCTGGGACCCGGTGCTGTTTCGCACCTGCATCCGTGAGGTCGAGCACTGGCTGCAGCCGGCCGGCGCCTGGCCGACCTGGGTGCTATCCAACCACGACAATGTGCGCCAGCGCAGCCGCTACCAGGGCTCCGAGCGCGCGGCCCGCGCTGCCGCGGTGCTGTTGCTGACGCTGCGCGGCACACCGTTCATCTACCAGGGCGAGGAACTGGGCCTGGAAGACGCACACATCGCCGACGAGGCGCGCATCGACCCGGGCGGCCGCGACGGCTGTCGTGCTCCCATTCCCTGGCTGGCCGAACCGCCCCATGACTGGAATGGCGCCTCACCCTGGCTGCCCTTTCCGCCCGATGCCGACGAGCTGGCCGCGGAACGGCAGGTCGGCGCGGCGAACTCGATGTTCGCCCTCTATCAGCGCCTGCTCGCAGCGCGCAAGGCCAGCCCGGCGCTGCTGCACGGCGACTTCGAGGAACTGCCCTCGCACCCCGAGGTGCTCGCCTACCGCCGGCAGCTGGGCGATGACCTGCGGCTGGTCTGCATCAATTTCGCCGAAGCGGCGCATGCCTGCCCGCAGAGTGGCGACTGGACGGTGGAAATCGCCAGCGACGGCCTCGGCGAAGGCGAGCCCTATGCCGGCACCCTGAACCCGGGCCAGGCACTCGTGCTGCGCCCCACGGAGGCCTGACCATGCGCCCACTCTGGTACCGCAACGCGGTGATCTATCAGATCGACCCCTCGCTGTTCCGTGACAGCAACGGCGATGGCTGCGGCGATCTGCGCGGCATCACCGAGCGCCTCGACTACATTCGCGGCCTCGGTTGCACCGCGATCTGGCTCATGCCCTTCTACCAGTCGCCATTCGAGGATGCCGGCTACGACATCAGCGACCATCTGCAGGTGGCCGAGCGCTTCGGCGACCTGGCCGACATCGTTGCCCTGCTGGAGAAGGCCGAGGAACTGGGTCTGCACGTGATCATCGAGCTGGTCGTGCAGCATACCTCCAGCGAACACCGTTGGTTCCAGGAAGCGCGCCGCGACCGCGATTCGCCCTATCGCGACTACTACATCTGGGCCGACGAGCCGGACGACGCCATCGAGCCGATCTTTCCCACGGTGGAAGACAGCGTCTGGACCTGGGACGAGCAGGCCGGCCAGTACTATCGACATCTGTTCTACAAGCATGAGCCGGACCTGGACCTGACCAACCCGCGGGTGATCCACGAGATCGAGCGGATCATGTCGTTCTGGCTCCGCCTGGGCGTGTCGGGCTTTCGCATCGACGCCGCGGTGCACATGGTGCGCCAGGCCGGCGGTGGCGACCTGCGCCAGGGTTACTGGCTGCTGGAACACATGCGCGACTTCGTCACCATGCGCCGCCCGGAGACCGTATTGCTCGGCGAGATCGATACCGATCCGGAGAAGTACATCGAGTACTTCGGTGACGAGGCCGACCGCGTCACCCTGCTGCTGGACTTCTGGGTCAACAACCACCTGTTCCTCGCCCTCGCCAGGCAGCAGGCCGAGCCGCTCTGTCGCGCGCTGAACAGCCAGCCGCTGCCACCCAGCCATTCGCAATACGCCCTGTGGATTCGCAACCACGACGAGCTGAGCCTGGACCGGCTGGAGGAGGATGAGCGCAACGAGGTGCTGGATACCTTTGCCCCCGACCAGAACATGCGCGCCTACAACCGCGGTATTCGCCGACGCCTGGCGCCCATGCTCGACGGCGACGAGCGACGCATCGCCGCCACCCACGCCCTGCTCTTCTCCCTGCCCGGCACGCCGATCATCCGCTACGGCGAGGAAATCGGCATGGGCGACGATCTCGAGCGCCCGGAACGGCTGGCGGTGCGCACGCCGATGCAGTGGTCCAACGAGCCCAACGCCGGCTTCTCCTGCATCGACGCGCAACGGCTGATCGCCCCGGTGATCGATGAAGGGCCCTTCGCCTTCGACAGGGTCAACGTATTCGCCCAGACCCTGCGCAGCGACTCGCTGATGGCGCGCACCGGCAACATGATCCGCACCCGCATCGGCCTGCGCGAGATCGGCATCGGCAAGCGGCGCACGGTGGAGGTGGACGACCCGAGCGTGTTCGCCATTCGCCACGACAACGACTCCACGGTGCTGATGCTGGTGAATCTGGCGGACCGCGAGAGCACCGTGACGATCACCGACGACGACCTGCAGGACATGGTCGATGTACTCGCCGACTGCGACTACGGGCAGCCCGAGGGCACCCCGCTCCAGCTGCGGCTGGGTCCGTACGGCTACCGCTGGCTGCGGCGCAAGCAGCAACTGTTCGGATAGGAGCGACGCATGATTCTCGACGCAACACAGTGGCGTGCCTGGCACGGTGACGATTTTCCCGAGGGCAGCTGGTACCGCGACGAGGAGCAGCTGTGCGCCATCGTCGGTGCGCCGCGGATCGACCTGATATCCCGCGAGCGCTACGCGAACTTCATCCTGCGTTTCGAATACGCGCTGCCGGTCGGCGGCAACTCCGGGGTGTTCTACCGCGTCGACGAGGCCGCCGAACTTGCCTGGCACAGCGGGCCGGAAATGCAGCTGCTGGACGATGCCGTGCATCCCGACGGCGCCGAGCCGACCACACGCAACGGCGCCCTGTACGGCCTGCGGGCAACGCAGCAGGAAACGCCGATCGAACCGGGCAGTTTCATGGAAGGCGCGCTGGTGGTTCGCGACGCGGACGTCGAACACTGGCTGGACAACCGCATGGTGCTTTCTTATCGCCTGGATGACCCGGATCTGCGCATGCAGATTCGGACCAGCAAGTTCGCCGACAAGCCGTTGTATGCACAGGCCACCGCCGGCCACATCGTGCTGCAGCACCATGGCGAGGCCGTGCGCTTTCGCCGCCTGTCGATCGAACCGCTCAGCTGAACGTCGCCCTTGGATCGGCGCCGCGAATTGAGCGAGAATGCGCGGCTTTTCCAGGCTGCGAAACGCAGTGACGGCAGAAGCGCCACCGCGCCGAGCGTCAGGCAAGCCGCGGCCGCCCACGCTTGAGGTAGCGTTCGTGGAACAGCTGAAAGATAAGATTCGCAGTCATGGCATCGTGCTTTCCGACCGGGTTCTCAAGGTCGACGCGTTCCTCAATCACCAGATCGACCCGGTGCTGATGCAGGCCATCGGCCGAGAATTCGCTCGTCGCTTCCGCGATGACGGGATCACCAAGATCGTCACCATCGAGGCCTCGGGCATCGCACCGGCCGTGATGGCCGGCCTGGAGCTGGGCGTACCGGTGATCTTCGCCCGCAAGCATCAGTCGCTGACCCTGCATGACAACCTGCTCACCGCGACCGTCTATTCGTTCACCAAGCAGGTGGAAAGCACCATCGCTGTATCGACGCAGCACCTGTCTGCCAACGACCGCGTGCTGATCATCGATGACTTCCTGGCCAACGGCAAAGCTGCCAAGGGCCTGATCTCGATCATCAACCAGGCCGGTGCCAGCATCGCCGGTCTCGGCATCGTCATCGAGAAATCCTTCCAGACCGGTCGCAAGGAACTGGAAGAGGCTGGCTACCGCGTCGAGTCACTCGCCCGGGTCGCCTCGCTGGCCGATGGCGCGGTGCAGTTCATCGACTGAGCGCGACCTGCGCCGACTCATCGGCTGACAGGCACGGCCTCCCCGCGCCAGAGCGTCACCAGTGCGCCCTGCGTGCCGGCCAGCGGATCGCTGACGGGCACGCCGACGCGGGCGATGCGTGCCCGCGAGGCATCATGGCTGGCCGCATCGGGGCGCTGCATGTCGTACTGCTGATCCAGCGGATAACCGGCTACCACCTGAAAATCCTCGCTGGCCTCCAGTGCGCAATGGCCAGTGCCGGCAGGCAACACCAGCGCATCGCCGGCACGCAGCTCGACTTCCTCGCCTTTCTCCCCGCCGAGCATCAGCCGCGCCCAGCCGCTGGCCACGCCGAGCACTTCGTGGGCGGTGGAATGGTAATGGTGGTAGTCGTAAACCGTTCCGCGCCAGGCGGAGGGCCACAGATGGCTGTCGAACAACCGCTCGAACGCCTCGGCCGGGCTCGGCCCCGCCAAGGGTAGCTGGCGATAGATCAGCACCGGGTGCGGGCTGTTGGGCGTGCGCCCGTCACTGCAGAGCTGCAGCTGTTCGGGATGCGGCGCGGTACTGGGCATGCGGGGCCTCCTGCTCGGGTCGATGAGTCAGGCCGATCGGCCTATCGGTTTCGACTCGCGGCAGCCGCGCTTTGCTCCCTCCAGAAACGACAAAGCCGCCCGGAGGCGGCTTTGCTGATGACGCGGCGCTCGATCAGAGGCCGGACATGTGCTGGATGGCGGCCTTCAGCTCGTCATCGGAGCAGTCGCCACAGGTGCCCTTCGGCGGCATGGCGTTGATGCCGCTGATGGCGTGCTTGAGCAGGCCGTCCAGACCACCGGCAGCGTCGGCACGGGCGGACCAGGCGGCGCTGTCACCGGTCTTCGGTGCGTTCAACAGACCGGAGCCGTGGCAGGCAGTGCAGAACTTGCCATACACGTCGGAACCGCTGCGAGCTGCACCACCGGCGGCTGCGGCAGCACCGGCACCAGCGGCTGCGCACTCTTCACCTTGGATACATACTTCGCCCACCGGCTTGAGGCGCTCGGCGATTGCTTCGTCGGTCGCAGCCTGAGCGCTCATTGCCCACAGGGCCAATACGGCAGTCTGTGCTACCAGGATCTTCTTAATCAGGTTCACCTTACACCCTCATTGTGGCTAGACACGCCCGCGGCCACGGTATCGCGAGCGGCGGTCAGTATACCGGCAAGCCATGCCGGCTGAAACAATACGAAAGGCCCAGCTATTCTCAGCGACGCTTTGTCGCATCGAACTTTCGAACGAGACGCGCTGGTCGCGTTAAAAATTCGCCGGTGTGGTGGCGCTGATCAGCCGCGCCGGCACATCGAACGGATTGCGGAAACGATGCGGCTTGCTGCTCTCGAAGTAATAGCTGTCGCCGCTTTCCAGCACGTAGACCTGGCCGCTCACCGTCAGCTCCAGGCGCCCCTCGACCAGCATGCCGGCCTCTTCGCCCTGGTGCGACAGCATGTCCATGCCGGTATCGGAGCCCGGCGGATAGGTTTCGTCGAGAAAGGCGATGGCACGACCGGGGTGCGCCTTGCCCACCAGCTTCATGCTCACCGCGCCGTCGGAAATATCGATCAGTTCGCTGCCCTTGTAGACCACCTGGGTATCGCTGTCCTGATCGAAGTCAGGCGAAAAGAATTCCACCAGCGACATCGGAATGCCGCTCAGCACCTTTTTCAGCGAGCTGATGGACGGGCTGACGCTGTTCTTCTCGATCATGGAAATGGTGCTGTTGGTGACGCCGGCGCGCTTGGCGAGTTCGCGCTGGGACAGGCCCTTGAGCTTGCGGATGGTTTGCAGTCGAACACCGACGTCCAATACGGGAGCCCCCTTTCAAGAGCGAAGCGATGAGGGGGCTTATGATGGCAATGGCGTTCAGAATTTACAACACGCGTACCGGGCGGCTCGTCGCGCGGCACGCGGCCGATGGTCAGAGTACCGGGCCTGCCAAGTCGGGCATCGCAGCGACGACCGTGATTTCCACCCGCACATCAGGGGCGTACATCAGTGCCTGAACGGTGGTCCGCGCCGGCGCGGTGCCCGAGGGCAACCAGGCGTCCCATACCTCGTTCATCCCGGCATAGTCGCCCGCGATATCCTTGAGGTGGATGGTCGCCGAGAGCAGGCGGGCCTTGCTGGTGCCCGCCTCGTCCAGCAGGCGCTCGATGCTGGCAAGCGTCTCGCGGGTCTGCTGACGGATGTCTCCGGTCAGGTCATCGGCCAGTTGCCCGGACAGATAGACCGCGCCGTTGTGGATCACCGCCTCGCTGTAGCGCGTCTCAGTGTGCAGCCGCCGGATGGGCATGTTTGTGATTCTCCTTGTGCTTGCCGTAACGGAAGATATCCAGGCCCTCGGTGCTGATCTGCGGGCGCTTGGAGGCGAGCAGATCGGCGAGCACCCGGCCAGAGCCGCAGGCCATGGTCCAGCCCAGTGTGCCGTGACCGGTGTTGAGGAACAGGTTGCGATACGGGGTCGCGCCGATGATCGGTGTGCCATCGGGCGTGGCCGGTCGCAGGCCGGTCCAGAATACCGCGTCAGACGGATCCCCGCCCTGCGGATAGAGGTCGCCCACCACCATTTCGAGGGTCTCCCGCCGACGCGGGTTGAGCGACAGGTCGTGGCCGGCGATCTCCGCCATGCCACCGACGCGGATGCGCTGGTCGAAGCGGGTAATGGCGACCTTGTAGGTCTCGTCGAGCACGGTGGACTGCGGCGCCATCGCCGGATCGCTGATCGGCACGGTCAGCGAATAGCCCTTGAGCGGGTAGACCGGCGCGCGGATGCCCAGCGGCTTGAGCATCTGCGGGCTGTAGCTGCCCAAGGCCAGCACGTAGCGATCGGCAGTTTCCAGCTTGCCGTCGATCCACACCCCGGCGATGCGGTCGCCGGCATGTTCCAGACGCTGGATGTTCTGCTCGAAACGGAACTCGACGCCCAGGGCTCGGGCCATCTCCGCCAGACGGGTGGTGAAGAGCTGGCAGTCACCGGTCTGGTCGTTGGGCAGACGCAGGGCCCCACTGAGCTTGTGCGAGACCTTGGCCAGGGCGGGTTCGACCCGTGCGATACCGGCGCGATCGAGCAGTTCGTACGGCACGCCGGAGCGCTCCAGCACGGCGATGTCCTTGGCCGCTGCATCCAGCTGGGCCTGAGTGCGGAACAGCTGCGTGGTACCGAGCTGGCGCCCTTCGTACGCGATACCGGTTTCGGCGCGCAGCTCGTCGAGGCAGTCGCGACTGTACTCGGACAATCGCACCATGCGCTCCTTGTTCACCGCATAACGCGCCGCAGTGCAGTTGCGCAGCATCTGCGCCATCCACAGATACTGGTCGATATCACCGGTAAGCTTGATGGCCAGCGGCGCATGACGCTGCAGCAGCCACTTCATAGCCTTCAGCGGCACACCCGGCGCGGCCCAGGGAGAGGCATAACCCGGCGACACCTGGCCGGCATTGGCGAAGCTGGTTTCCATTGCCACGGCCGGTTGCCGATCGACCACAACCACCTCGAAACCGGCCCGCGCCAGATAGTAGGCGCTGGCGGTGCCGACGACTCCGCTACCCAGTACCAGTACACGCATTGCAGCCTCCCGCCCGCTCGAACAGGCTTTTCCGGATTCACTATTGATTCGGAGTATAAAAAGGCTGAAGCAGTGTTATTCACCATATAAAAAGCTATCTTTGGCCATAATTCACGCCAGAGCCGCTTTATTTGGAGCGTATTTCCCTTGCGAACTCGCCATCAGACCCGACGCGAACTGGACAAGATCGATCGTCATATCCTGCGCATCCTGCAAGCCGAGGGGCGTCTGCCGTTCACCGAACTGGGCGAGCGCGTCGGCCTGTCCACCACGCCCTGCACCGAGCGGGTCCGGCGCCTTGAGCGCGAGGGCATCATCATGGGCTATTCGGCGCGGCTGAATCCGCAGCATCTGAAGGCCGGTCTGCTGGTGTTCGTCGAGATCAGCCTGGCGTACAAGTCCGGCGACATTTTCGAGGAATTCCGCCGCGCGGTGCTCAAGCTGCCGCACGTGCTCGAATGCCACCTGGTTTCCGGCGACTTCGATTACCTGGTCAAAGCGCGCATTTCGGAGATGGCCTCCTACCGCAAGCTGCTTGGCGACATCCTGCTGAAGCTGCCCCACGTGCGGGAATCGAAGAGTTATATCGTGATGGAAGAGATCAAGGAGTCCCTCGACCTGCCGGTCCCGGACTAGAGCCTCCGGGTGCACATCCGGACGTACCGCGACAAGCCAGTCGTGGCACCGTCGGTCCAGCTCGCCTTTGCCCCGCGGCACCGCTCCGGTCTACCCTAGAAAGATGCAGACCTTTCATGACACTTCAGTGAATCATCGTGCATCCGCTTCGAACACCAGCGACCATGCACCTTCCTACTATGCCGCGAGCGTCAACCGCGAGCTGTCCTTCGAGCCCCTGCAGGGCGAACAGCGGGCCGACGTGTGCATCGTCGGTGGCGGCTTCTCCGGCCTCAATACCGCCATCGAACTGGCCGAACGCGGGCTCAGCGTCATCCTGCTGGAAGCGCACTGCATCGGCTGGGGCGCCAGCGGGCGCAACGGCGGCCAGCTGATCCGCGGCGTCGGCCATGATGTCGAGCAGTTCACCAACATCCTCGGCGAAGAGGGTGTGGACGAGCTCAAGCGCATGGGCTTCGAGGCGGTGGAGATCGTTCGCCAGCGCATCGAACGCTATGCCATCGATTGCGACCTGACCTGGGGTTATTGCGACCTGGCAACCAAGCCGCGTCACCTCAAGGGCTTCGACGAAGACTATTCCGACCTGCTGCGCCTGGGTTATCCGCATCCGCTGCAACGGGTATCGCGACCGAACCTGGCCACCGTGATCGGCTCGCAGCGTTACCTCGGCGGCCTGCTGGACATGGGCTCCGGGCACCTGCACCCGCTGAATCTGGCGCTTGGCGAGGCGGCCGCGGCGCAGTCGCTGGGCGTACGCCTGTTCGAGCAGTCGAAGGTCGAACGCATCGAGTATGGCCCGCAGGTCAAGGTCCACACGGCCGATGGCGTGGTACAGGCAGAAACCCTGGTGCTCGCCTGCAACGCCTACCTCAACGGCCTGCAGCCGAAGCTCGCCGGCAAGGTGCTGCCGGCCGGCAGTTACATCATCGCCACCGAGCGCCTGCCCGAACCGCTGTGCCGCGAACTGCTGCCGCAGAATACGGCAGTCTGCGATCAGCGCGTGGCGCTCGACTACTTCCGCCTCTCGGCCGACGGCCGTCTGCTGTTCGGCGGCGCCTGCCACTATTCGGGCCGCGACCCGAAAGACATTGCCGCCTACATGCAGCCGAAGATGCTCGAGGTGTTCCCGCAGCTGATCGGCATCGGCATCGACTACCAGTGGGGCGGCATGATCGGCATCGGCGCCAATCGCCTGCCGCAGATCGGGCGCCTGCCCGAGCAGCCCAACGTGTTCTACGCCCAGGCGTATTCCGGGCACGGGCTGAATGCCACTCATCTGGCTGGTCGCCTGCTGGCCGAAGCCATCATGGCGCAGCAGAGCCATGGCTTCGATCTGTTCGCCAAGGTGCCGCACCCGACCTTCCCCGGTGGTCGCCTGCTGCGCTCGCCGCTGCTGGCCATGGGCATGCTCTGGTATCGGCTGAAGGATCGCTTCTGAATTTTCCGACGAAGCGCAGCGTCCAAGCATGGAATGAATGGATGCAGACCCGGAGAAACCTTGCGCGCCTATCTGACGCTGTTGCTGCTCGTGCTGCTGGCCGGTTGCGCCAGCCATCCAGCCCCGACCGAGTCCTACTCGGTCGCCCCGGACGCCTCTCCCCTCGGCCGGCGGATACAGCAGCTCGCTGCCACCCAGCCGGACGGCTACTCCGGCTTTCGCCTGCTGGCCGAGAGCACCGAGGCCTTCACGGCCCGCAGCGAAATGATCCGCGCCGCCCAGCTCAGCCTGGACGTGCAGTACTACATCGTCCATGACGGCCTGACCACCCGCGCACTCATCGACGAGCTGCTGCAGGCGGCTGACCGTGGCGTTCGTGTACGCCTGCTGCTGGACGACACCACCAGCGACGGCCAGGACTACCGCATCGGCGCCCTCGCCGCCCATCCCAACGTCCAGATCCGCGTCTTCAACCCGTTGCACCTGGGCCGCAGCAACGCGATTACCCGAACCATGGGCCGCCTGCTGCACCTGTCGTTGCAGCATCGGCGCATGCACAACAAGCTCATGCTGGTCGACGGCAGCCTGGCCATCGTTGGCGGGCGCAACCTGGGGGACGAGTACTTCGAGGCCGACCAGGCGATGAACTTCACCGACATCGACCTGCTTGGCGCCGGCCCGGTGGCCGAGCAGCTGGCGCGGAGTTTCGACGAGTACTGGAACAATCAGCTGAGCGTGCCGATCCAGCGCTTTCTCTGGTGGCAACCGAAGGCCAGCGGCCTGGACAAGGCCCGCCGGCAACTGCACGACTACCTGCAGCAGGCGCGGCAGGACAACAGCGAGCAGTACCAGCGGCTGATGCAGTACAAACAGGAGCCGCAGTTGCAGCAATGGCTCGAAGAGCTCATATGGGCACCCGGCGAGGCGATGTGGGATGCCCCGGAGAAGCTGCTCGCCGAGGGCATACCGGCCACCTCGCTGCTGCTGACCACTCAGCTGGCACCGACCATGCAGGCGGTGAGCCGCGAGCTGACACTGATATCGGCCTACTTCGTGCCGACCGCCAGTGGCGTGGAATACCTGGCCGAGCGCGCCGGTGCGGGGGTGACGGTACGCATCCTCACCAATTCGCTGGAGGCGACCGACGTGCCGGCCGTGCACGGTGGTTATGCACCCTACCGCCGCGAGCTGCTGGAGCACGGCGTGCGCCTGTTCGAGCTGCGCCGACAGCCGCAACAGGAGCCGTCCTACAGCTTTCTCGGCGAGTCCGAATCCAGCCTGCACAGCAAGGCGGCAGTGTTCGATCAGGAAAAGGTGTTCATCGGCTCGCTGAATTTCGATCCGCGCTCGGTGCTCTGGAACAGCGAAGTCGGCGTGCTGGTGGAAAGCCATGAGCTGGCCCGCGAGGTCCATCGCCTGACCCTGGAGGGCATGTCGCCCGCGCTCAGCTACGAGGTACGCCTGGAGGAGCGCGACGGGCGCCAGCAGCTGGTCTGGATCGCCGAGGACGGCGGTCGCCTGCGCGTGCTGGAGAAGGAGCCCGGCGGGCTCTGGCGACGCTTCAACGCCTGGTTCGCCGACGTGATCGGACTGGAGAAGATGCTCTAGCATCCGCTCTGGACCGCCCTGCCGCCGGTGACTGCACAGCGAGTACCTGCCGGCGCGTCAGCTGCAGCACATCTCCGCCCTTCTGTCCTCCCCCTGCAAATCATTCTTTGGGGTGATACCAGATAGCCAGTGGTCCGTTAGGCTCAGGAATGCTGCTGCCACGCACGCATCGCTTCTATAAAAATAAAAAAGGAGCACGACAATGGACCGTTTCACTCGCTTCTGGTTATTGCTGATCCTCGGCATGCTGCCCGGCCTCACCGAGGCTGCCGAGCCGACCACCCCGCTGCAGAACATGCAGATTCACGCCAACCGCGCCACCAGCAGCCTGCTGCTCTACCGTGGCGAAGGGTTTCAGAAGGCACACCTGCTGCGCTTGGAAGACGATCTGCGGGCGCTGAACGCCGCCCTGATGCAGGTACCCAACCCCACCAGCGCATTACGCGAAAGCCATCAGGAACTGCTGGCCCGGCTTCGCGAAGGTGCGAGCTTCGGCACCGCCGAAGACGACATGCCCTGGGGCTTTCCGCTGCAGATGAGCAAGGCGCTACGCGATTTCCTCACGGCCGTGCGCGCCCAGCAGGGCGCCGACAGCCAGGCCGAACTGCCGGCCAAGGTCGAATACCTTGCCGTGCAATACCTCAGCCGCGCCTATATCGGCTCCTTCGAGATCGCCCGCGAACAGCCGGATACCTACCTCGGCCAGGATGAGCGCCACCTGGTGCCGGCCATCGACGCCCAGCTCGCCGAGCTGGACGGCAAGCGCGACCCGCTGTTGGCCAAGCTCAAGACCCGCTGGGATTTCCTCCGGGTGGCGCTGCAGGACATGAACAGCGCCAGCAACAACCTCACCACCGCCTCGGGCCGCCCGTTCGCGCCGATCATGGTCGACCGCCATACGCGCAGCCTCAGCGACCAGTGGATGGCCGCCAAGCCCTGAGGACCCTCAGCCGTGAGCGGCCGAGTGGCGCAGACGCACCGGCCCGACCCGCGCCTCGATGGCGAGGCGCAGCGGCTCGCGCAACCCGAGCATGAAGCCGAGCTCGGCCGCGACGAACAGCGGCCCGATGATCAGCCCGCTGAGGTCGTCGACGAACGCCGGCTTGCGCCCCTCGAAATAGTGGCCGACGAACTGGATGATCCAGCCCACTACGAACAGCCCCACGCCGATACCCAGCCAGAGCGCCGTGCCCGCTCCGGCGGTCAGCGCACCCAGCCACAGGCAGAGCGCCAGCACGGCGCTCATCAGCATGCCGTAGCGCAGGTCCAGACGCAGATAGAACAGCGCGGCGACAAGCGACACCAGCGCCGCCGGACTGAGCCACAGGCCCGCCCAGGCGATGCCGGGGCGCGACAGCAGCACGGCCACGGCCACCACGATCAGGGGAATGCCAACGAAATGGGTGAGCAGGTTGCGCGGGTCGCGGTGGTAGGCCGCGTATTGCGCGAGGTGATCGGTGAGCGTCTTCATCGGCTGCATCTCCGCAGAACCAGTAGCGAGCAAGCTTAGTCGCTCCCTGGCCCGTGCAGCTGCACAGGGCCAGGGCGATCGCGCCAACCTCGGGATCGGCCTTATTGCTCGGGGCGATAGCCCAGGCGCAGCCCACCCCAGTGGCGCCCGCGAACCATGATCGGCACCGACAGATCATGCATCAGCTCGCCGGTGTCGCGACTGTAGGTCTGCAACAGCAGGCGCCGCTGATGACTGCCGCAGCGGCCGCCGGTGCGATCGTTGAACAGCCGCTTGCTGCGGCTCTTGACCCGATCGATCTCCGGATTGCCCACCGGCGGCTGGCTGAAGGCCCGGTTGTGGGTCGGCACATAGCCTTCCGGGGTCGTCGCGATGGCGTAGACCAGTGCCGGATGCCGCTGCAGCAGCGGCTCCTGGATCGCTGGCAGAACCTCGTCGGCATACTTGTCGAAGCGCGTCTGGTACTTCACCGGGTCGGTATTGGGCAGCGCCCGGTAGTTGCGATCGAAGAGATCATCGAGGCTGACCCGCCCGGCCTGGATGTCCGCCTCGAACCGCTCGGCGATGGCCGCAGCACCCTGCCGCGCCAGGTCGAACATGGCCTGGTGATAGTCGTCCAGCTGCACCTCGGCGAGCTGCTCGCTGGCACTCTCGGCCTGGGCCACCAGCCGCTCGGCGGCCTGCTCCAGCTGGCGGGTCTGTTTCTCGCTGTCCAGTGCGTCGGCGCGCAGCTGGTCGAGGGCGACGAACTGCCCGGTCAGGCGCTGATGGTTGTCGGCGGTGCCGGTGGTGATCTGCTCCACCTGGGACTCGACGCTGCCGGCCAGCCCGGCGATACCGCTGAGCTGCTCGCCGGTGGTGGCGATCTGCTCGGCGGCGGCGTCCAGCTCGTTGGCCTGGCGCTGGATGTAGCTGACCACCGCTTCGCTCTGCTGGCGAATGTCGGCCACCATGCGCCCCACTTCTTCGGTGGCGCTGGAGGTACGCGCCGCCAGGCTGCGCACCTCGTCGGCCACCACGGCAAAGCCGCGCCCCGCCTCGCCGGCGCGGGCGGCCTCGATGGCAGCGTTGAGCGCGAGCAAATTGGTCTGGCTGGCAATGGACTGGATCACGTCGGTGATCCGGCGAATCTCTTCGGTGCGGGCGGACAGGCCGTCGATCAGCTCGCGACTGGCATGGGTCTGCGCGCTGAGCTGCTGCATCCGCTCGATGGCACGCTGCAACTCGGCCTGACCGGCATCGCTGCGCTGACGCACCGACTGCGCGGCGTCCAGCGTGTGTCGGGCGCGATCGGCGCTGTCCTGCTCGGTGGCCGCAATCGCCTCGGCACCGTTGGCAATTTCGCTCACTGCCTTGAGCTGCGACTGCAGGCGGCTGGCGAGCTGCTCGGCGCTGAAGGCGACCTGAGCGGCGGAAAGCGCGTTGTGGCAGGTGTTGCGCGACAGATTCTTGGTCAGCTCACTGAACGCCAGCGGCGTATCGGCAGCCGTCGCGCCGTCGTCTGCCGCGCCCCAGACGGTGAACCAGGGCCATAGCGCCGCGGCGAGCAGCAACAGCGCCGTCAACAGCAGGGGCGGGGCCAGCCAGTAATGCATGAGCAGCAGACCGACGATCAGCGCTACATGGAACACGATGGCCTTGGGGTGGCGGTTGGCGGGGCTCATGGACGGGCCTCTTGTTCTTGTCGGATTGATCCGACGTTGTACCCACAGCCTCCGACAAAGAACAGTAGTGCCTTAGTAGCACCGTGCCGTTATCGAAGGCTCACCCCAGGCTTAACGGCCGCGGCCGGACAAACTGAAGGCGCCACCGCGCGCCTCCGGTCGCCTCGACAACTAGGGTGCCGACGCCCGCTCCGGCGCGCTCAGGGGCAGCGCGAGCTGTACCCGCCGGCGCAGCCAGGGGCTCGGCCGGTAGCGCGCCTCACCGCCATAGCAGGCCTGCATCGCCTCGAGAATGGCGAGGACGCGCGCCGCACCATAATGCTCGGCGAAACCCAGCGGTCCCTTCGGGTAGCCCAGCGCCAGGGTAATCGCCCGGTCCAGCGTATGCGGATCGGCGATGCCCTTCTGCGCGATCTCGCAGCCCAGGTTGACGATGCTGGCCACGACGCGCTGACTGACGAACCCCGGCGAATCGTTGATCACCTCCACCGGCACGCCGTCGCCACCCAGCGCCTGCCGCGCCTGGGCTTCCAGCGCGGGGTCGAGCGCAGGCGTACGCATCAGCACGTGCCGCCGTTCGCGATCGCAAAACAGGTCGTAGGCGACGCAACGCGCCGCCGGCAAACCCAGACGCGCGATCATCGAGCTGGCGTCCTCACCCAAAGGAGTGATCAGGCAGATGGCCCGTTCCGACGGCGTCTCACCCGACTCCAGCTGCGCACCCGTCTGGCCCAGCAAGGCTGCCAGCCAACCGCGCAGCTCGGCGTCCTGGCTGTCCAGCCAGAACGGTCGGTCGACCGAGACTGGCTCGAGGGCCGGCGCCGGCGTTCGCATCTGCTGGCCATTGTCGTAGCGGTAATAGCCCTGGCCGCTCTTGCGCCCGAGCAGACCGGCGGCGACCCGCTGCGCGGCCTGGTAGGACGGCGTATAGCGTGGGTCCTGGTAGAACTGCTGGTACACCGACTCCATCACGGCGTGAGAGACGTCCAGGCCGGTGAGGTCGAACAGTTCGAACGGCCCCATGCGAAAGCCCGGGCCGTCGCGCAGGATGCGGTCGATCTGCTCGGCATCAGCGATGCCCTCGGCGAGGATGCGCTGCGCCTCGGTGCTGTAGGCGCGACCGGCATGGTTGACCAGAAAACCGGGAGTATCGGGTGTGATCGCAGGGAAATGCCCGGCCTCTTCGGCCAGCTTGACCAGCCGCTCGATCACCTGCGGATCGCTGCGCTCGCCGCGCACCACTTCCACCAGTTTCATCAACGGCACCGGGTTGAAGAAATGGAAACCGGCCACCCGCTGCGGGTGCCGGCAGGCCGCGGCGATCCGCGTGACCGACAGTGACGAGGTATTGGTCGCCAGTACCGCGTCCTCGGCAACCAGCGCCTCCAGCTCGACGAACAGCGCCTGTTTGGCCTCGAGATTCTCGACGATGGCCTCGATCAGCAGGTCGCAACCGGCCAGCTCCTGCAACGTCGACGCCGGCCGCATCCGCGCCAGGGTTGCGTCGAGCGCCTCGGCGCTCAGGCGGCCCTTTGCCAGGCTGCGCTCCAGCAGCTCGCGATTGAAACGCAGCGCCTCGGCGACCGACTCGCCGCGCGCATCGTAGAGCCACACCTGCTTGCCCGCGCTGGCAAACAGCTGAGCGATGCCCCGCCCCATGGCGCCGGCACCGATGATTCCGATACGTCCGAACATCCCAAACCCTCCTCACACACCGCATATTCCGCAGTGCGGAATGGCATTCCGTCAGATTGACCAGCAGGCTAAAGGCTGCCACTCTGCGGCGCAACTTCCTACCGATACGCCCTTATGTCCGAGCATTCACGCCAGCAGGTCGAAGCCTCCATAACCGGCTTCTTTCAGGATCTCGGCTGCCGCCTGACCGAGTACGGCCCCGAGCGGGTGGTGATCGAACTGCTGCTGCAGCCGCGCCACCTGAACAACGCCAGCAACCTGCACGGCGGCGTCAGCGCAACCTTGCTCGACGTGGCGATGGGCCTGTGCGGCACCTGGACCGAGCAGGCGGACCAGCGCCGCGTGGCGACCACCCTGTCGATGAACGTCAACTTCAGCGCACCGGCGCCAGCCGGCAGCCGCATCCGCGCGGTGGCACTCTGCCGCTCCTCCGGGCACAAGGTATTCATGGCCAGCTGCGACCTGCTGGACGAGCAAGATCGCCTGCTGGCCTTTGGTGAAGGCGTCTACCAGCGCGGCAAGCTGCGCAGCGAGCTGCCCTGACCGATGCTGGCCCTGCTGCCACTGGCGCTCGCTTGCGAGCTGTTCGCGCTGGTCTCCCGCCTGCAATGGCCGAGCGTGATCAGCGGCGCCCTGCTGGTACTGTTCTTCCTCTGGCACTGGCGCTCGCTGATGCCCTACCCGCGCCGGCTGGGGCTGGTCACGCTCGGCCTGCTCGCTTACTGGTTGCTGCTTGGCACGCCCAGCTGGGAACAGGCGCAGCGGATGCTGGCTGCCGCTGCCTATTACGGCGCGTTCATCGGCGCGCTGGGGCTCGCGCACTGCGCAGTCAAGCGGCTGCCACAACTGGGCGAGCTGCACCGCTTGCTGCTGCGACAACCGCGCCGGCGCCTCTACCCGAGCTATCTGCTGAGCACCTTCGCCATCAGTTCGGTGCTGAGCTTCGGCATGCTCAACCTGGTCTGCGGCTCGCTGGAACGCCATCTGGACGGCCGCGGCTACAGTCCGACACAGCGGCGCGAGGGCGCCCGCGGGGTGATGGTCACGGCGCTGCGCGGCTTCGCCCTGGTGCCTCTGCTGGCGCCCACCAGCGTTGCCGTGGCGATCCTCACTCGCGAGCTGCCGGGGCTCAGCTGGAGCGCACTGCTGCCGTTCGGGCTGCTCTGTGCGGCAATTCTGCTAGTGGTCGGTTGGACGATGGACAATCACCGGCTGCATCAACTGCAGATGGGCAGCGAACGGCCGCCCGCGCCGGCCGGTGAGCTGCGCAGGCTGCTGTATGGCAGCCTCCTGGGCATTGCGCTGATCGCCCTGCTGGCCAGCCTGACCTGGCTGTCAGCGACCCAGGCAGCGATGCTGCTGGTGCCGCTCGCCGTGATCGGCCTGCTACTGCACCAGGGCGGCTCGCCAACCGCCGTCTATGGCGAGGTACGTGACACCCTTGCCGGAATGCGTAACGAGACCTTCATCTTCGCCTGCTCCGCCTTGCTGGGCGGGCTGACCGCCATCCTGATTCCGGTCGAACGTCTGGCAGGTCATTTCAGCAGTACGCCCCTGGCGCTGTTCGGCCTCGGCGCCATCGGCATGCTCGCCATCATCGCGCTGGCGCTGCTGGGTGTCGCGCCGATCATCTCGCTGAGCCTGTGCGCCGCACTGCTGGCCCAGCTGGCGGGCCACGGCGTCGCGGTGATGCAGCCGGCGGTGGCGCTGCTGGTGGGTTTTTCTCTGGCGATGCTGCTGTCGCCCTATGGGCCGTCGGCGCTGATGCTGGCGCGCCACGCGGGGATCTCCCCGTGGCGCATCGCCTTCGGCTGGAACGGCCGCTTCGTGCTGCTGGTGCTCGGTCCGCTGCTGCTGGTACCGCTGCTGGCGTAGCGACGCTCACATCCAGCCATATTCGGCCATCGACAGCGGCTCGCCGTCACCGACGATGAAATGATCGAGCACCCGCACGTCGATCAGCGCCAGGGCGTCTTTCAGCCGCTGGGTCAGCTGACGGTCGGCCTGGCTCGGCTCGGCCACGCCCGACGGGTGGTTGTGGGTGAGGATCACCGCCGCCGCGTTCTGCGCCAGGGCACGCTTGACCACCTGCCGAGGGTAGACGCTGGCGCCATCGATGGTGCCGTGGAACAACACTTCGAAGGCCAGGACCCGGTGCTTGGCGTCGAGAAACAGGCAGCCGAACAGCTCGTGCGGTTCGTGGCGCAGGCGCGCCTTGAGGTAATCGCGTACCGCCTGCGGCGATTCCAGTGCCGAATCGCGGCGCAGCCGTTCGGCCAGGTGCCGGCGCCCCATCTCCAGCACGGCCTGTAACTGGGCGAACTTGGCCGGTCCAAGCCCCAGGTGTGCGCTGAACTGATCGAGATCCGCCTCCAGCAACGCGCGCAGGCTGCCGAACTCGGCGAGCAGGTAGCGCGCCAGGTCCACCGCGCTCTTTCCGGCGACGCCGGTGCGCAGGAATATCGCCAGCAATTCGGCATCGGAAAGCGCGGCCGCGCCCTGATCGAGAAGCTTCTCCCGCGGCCGCTCCGACGCCGGCCAGTCACGTATGCTCATGTCATCTCCCTGTCGAGCAGGCCCACTTTTCCGCTGTGGGCGCTGTGCTATCTTAGCCCGTCATTTTTCCGGGGCACCGGGCAACTTCAGACCTGGTTCTCACTCCGGACATCCCTACCAGATAACAAGGCAGGCCTATGCAGCGGCTGTATCGTAAACGCATCGTCCTGGGCGTCGGCGGCGGCATCGCCGCCTACAAGAGCGCCGAACTGGTCCGCCGCCTGCGCGACCATGGCGCCGAAGTCCGGGTGGTGATGACCCAGGGCGGGCGCGAGTTCATCACCCCCCTCACCCTGCAGGCGCTCTCCGGCCATCCCGTCCACCTGGACCTGCTCGACCCCGCGGCGGAAGCGGCCATGGGACACATCGAACTGGCTCGCTGGGCAGACCTCGTGCTGATCGCGCCGGCCACCGCCGACCTCATGGCCCGCCTTGCTCAGGGCGTCGCCAATGATCTGCTGACCACCGTGGTGCTGGCGACCAGCGCCCCGGTCGCGCTGGCACCGGCCATGAACCAGGCCATGTGGGCCGACCCCGCTACCCAGGCCAATCGTGAGCAGTTGCTGGCACGTGGCATTCGCCTCTTCGGACCCGGCTCCGGCAGCCAGGCCTGCGGGGACATCGGCATGGGGCGCATGCTCGAAGCCGAGGAGCTGGCGCGCGCCGCCGCCGACTGCTTCGAGACCGGCATGCTGACCGGCAAGCATCTGCTGATCACCGCCGGCCCCACCCAGGAAAACATCGACCCGGTGCGCTACATCACCAACCACAGCTCGGGAAAGATGGGTTTCGCCCTCGCCGAGGCCGCTGCCGAAGCCGGCGCGCGGGTCACCCTGGTGGCCGGCCCGGTGTTCCTGCCCACTCCCGATCGTGTGCAGCGCATCGACGTCGTCAGTGCCCGTGACATGCTCGCAGCCTGCGAAGCGGCGATGCCCTGCGACATCCTCATCGCCGCGGCAGCCGTCGCCGATTACCGTCCGGAAGTGGTGGCACCCCATAAACTGAAGAAAGACCCCAGCACTGGCGATGGCCTGCTGCTGCAGATGGTGCGCAACCCGGACATCCTCGCCACCCTCGCAGGCCGTGCGGATCGCCCGTTCTGCGTCGGCTTCGCCGCGGAGACCGAGAATCTTCTCGAATATGCCGCCCGCAAGCTGCGCGACAAGAACCTCGACCTGATCGTCGCCAACGACGTGGCCAACCCCAGCATCGGCTTCAACAGCGAAGACAACGCGGTCAGCGTGATCGACCGCCAACAGCACGAAACCCGCTTCGGCCAAGCCAGCAAGGGGCATATTGCCCGTGCGCTGGTGGCCTTCATCGCCGAGCGCTACAAAGAGTCCTGACATGCACGCACTCCAAGCCAAGATCCTCGACCCGCGCCTCGGTCGGGACTTCCCACTGCCCGAATACGCCACACCCGGCTCGGCCGGTCTCGACCTGCGCGCCATGCTGCAGCAGGACACCGTCCTGGAACCCGGCCAGACCCTGCTGATCCCCACCGGCCTGGCCATCCACATCGCCGACCCGACCCTGGCCGCGCTGGTCCTGCCGCGTTCGGGCCTCGGCCACAAGCACGGCATCGTGCTCGGCAACCTGGTCGGGCTGATCGACTCGGACTACCAGGGTGAGCTGATGGTGTCCTGCTGGAACCGCGGCCAGAGCGCATTCACCATCGCCGTCGGCGAGCGCATCGCGCAGCTGATGCTGGTGCCGGTGGTGCAGGCGCGTTTCGAACTGGTCGACAGCTTCGACAGCAGTGATCGCGGCGCCGGCGGATTCGGCCACTCCGGCAGCCACTGAGCGATACCCCCGCTTACTTCTTTCAGGATGATCCGAGGAGCTTCATGGCACTCTTCAAGCGCACCGCCAAGGATTCAGGCGTACTGAACCCGGCCGAGACCCGCAGCAAGCGCAGCGGCATCAACATCAAACCCTTGCTCGGTGGCCTGGCGAGCTGCCTGATCGGCCTCGGCGCAGCGGCAGCGCTGCTCTGGCTGGGCCTGCAGAATGCCGAGCAGGAGCAACGGACGCAGCTGGCCAGCGCCTGGGGCCAGAGCCAGGCCAGCGCGCTGCAGCAAGCGCTGCGTCAGCTGCAGGGCGATACCCAGGCGGTGACGGAGCGACTGATGCTGGTCGACGCGCTGCGTGGCGATGGTGAGCGTCGACGCGATGCCGAGCAGCGCCTGCTGGACCTGCCCGGCGTGGTCGACGCGCATCTGAATGTCCGCGGCCGCGCCGTACCCGACACCAGCCGCCCGGGACCGCTGAACTTCGCCGCGCTCGATCTGCTGCAGCGTGCGGAAGCCGGCCAGGCGCCCGCCCCCGAAGCGTACAAGGTCGACAACCGCTGGCTGCTGTACAGCGCCGTCGCCCTGCGCGGCGAAGGTCAGCAGGCGATTCGCGGCACGCTGCTGCTGGTGACTGACCTCGAACGCCTCCTCGCCGGCCTCCCGACGCTGCCCGCCGGCGCCGGGCAACTGCGGTTGAGCCAGCAATTCGCCGGCGCACCGGAGCAAGTGCTGCTGCAGCGCGGCACCCCGGGCAATGCCACGGCCCTGACACTGCCCAGCGGCAATTCCAACTGGACGCTGAGCTACGTTCCGGGCAGCGAAGCCGCGCCGGCCATGCTGACGCCCCTGCACCTGATCGCCGCGGCGCTGCTGGCACTGGCCGGCGTACTGATCGGCCTGCAACTGGTGCTCGGCAGCCAGCAACGCAAGCTGCGCGAAGACGTGCTGCGGATCAGTCGCCTGCTGCAGGAACTCTCCACGGGCAAGACCATCCAAATACCGGCCTTGAGCCTGCCGGTCCTCGACGCACTGGCCAGGAACATGGTCCGACTGCCCGTCCGCCCCGCCGGATCGGCTCCGACTCAGGCACCTGCCGCGGCCCCCGCCGTACGGCCCGCCAAACCTACCGAGTACGTCGCTCCGCCCCTGCCGGAGACCGATATTCTCGACATCGACATTCTCGACGAGGACCAGGACATCTTCGGCCTCGACACCAAGGAGCGAGAAACCGCAATGAGCAGCGCCAAAGCCCCGAACTTGCCCGCCAGTATCTTCCGCGCCTACGACATCCGTGGCGTTGTCGGCGACAGCCTGACCACCGAAACCGCGTACTGGGTCGGCCGCGCCATCGGGTCCGAGAGCCTCGCCAAGGGTGAACCCAACGTTTCCGTCGGCCGCGACGGTCGCCTGTCCGGCCCGGAGCTGGTCCAGCACCTGATCCAGGGCCTGCTCGACAGCGGCTGCGACGTCAGCGACATCGGCATGGTGCCGACGCCGGTGCTCTACTACGCGGCCAACATCCTCGCCGGCAAGTCCGGGGTGATGCTCACCGGTAGCCACAACCCGCCGGACTACAACGGCTTCAAGATCGTCATCGCCGGAGACACCCTGGCCAACGAGCAGATCCAGGTGCTGCGCAAGCGGATCGAGACCAACGACCTGTCCAGCGGTGTCGGCAAGGTCGAACAGGTCGATGTACTGGAGCGTTACTTCGAGCAGATCCGCAGCGACATCGCCATGGCCAAGCCGATGAAGGTGGTGGTCGACTGCGGCAACGGTGTGGCCGGCGTCATCGCGCCCAAGCTGATCGAGGCCCTGGGATGCACGGTGATCCCGCTGTACTGCGAGGTCGACGGCAACTTCCCCAATCACCACCCCGATCCCGGCAAGCCGGAAAACCTGGTCGACCTGATCGCCAAGGTGAAATCCGAGAAGGCTGATCTTGGCCTGGCCTTCGACGGCGACGGCGATCGCGTCGGCGTGGTAACCAACGCCGGCACCATGATCTACCCGGACCGCCTGCTGATGCTGTTCGCCAAGGACGTGGTTTCGCGCAATCCAGGCGCCGACATCATCTTCGACGTCAAATGCACCCGCCGCCTGACCCCGCTGATCAGCGGCTATGGCGGCCGCCCGGTGATGTGGAAGACCGGCCATTCGCTGATCAAGAAGAAGATGAAGGAATCCGGCGCGCTGCTGGCCGGCGAGATGAGCGGCCACATCTTCTTCAAGGAACGCTGGTTCGGCTTCGACGACGGCATCTACAGTGCTGCACGCCTGCTGGAGATCCTCAGTCAGGACAAGCGTGACGCCGAACAGGTGTTTGCCGCCTTCCCCTGCGATATCTCGACGCCGGAGATCAACATCACGGTGACAGAGGAAAGCAAATTCACCATCATGGACGCCCTGCAACGCGACGCCAAATGGGGCGAAGCCAACCTGATCACCCTCGACGGTGTGCGGGTCGACTATCCCAAGGGCTGGGGCCTGATCCGCGCCTCCAACACCACCCCGGTGCTGGCACTGCGCTTCGAGGCCGACAGCGAAGAAGAGCTCAGCCGCATCCAGGACGTCTTCCGCGGCCAGCTGCTCAGCGTTGCACCCGACCTCAAACTGCCGTTCTGATTTTGCGGAGTCCTGCATGACCCTCAGCCGTGAAGCTGCCACCCAATTCGCCAAGGTCCTGTCCGAAGCGCTGCCCTACATCCGCCGATTCGTCGGCAAGACGCTGGTCATCAAGTACGGCGGCAACGCGATGGAGAGCGAGGAGCTGAAGACCGGCTTCGCCCGCGACATCGTGCTGATGAAGGCGGTGGGCATCAACCCGGTGGTGGTGCACGGCGGCGGCCCGCAGATCGGCGATCTGCTCAAGCGCCTGAACATCGAAAGCCACTTCATCGACGGCATGCGGGTCACCGACAGCCAGACCATGGATGTGGTGGAGATGGTCCTCGGCGGCCAGGTCAACAAGAGCATCGTCAGCCTGATCAACCAGCATGGCGGCAGCGCCATTGGTCTGACCGGCAAGGATGCCGGCCTGATCCGCGCCAGGAAGCTCAAGGCGACCCGTCAAACGCCGGAGATGACCAAGCCGGAAATCATCGACATCGGCCATGTGGGCGAGGTCACCGGCGTCAACGCCGAGCTGCTGGAAATGCTGGTGCAGGGCAACTTCATCCCGGTAATCGCGCCGATCGGCGTGGGCGAGAACGGCGAGTCGTACAACATCAACGCCGATCTGGTCGCCGGCAAGGTGGCAGAGGCGTTGAAGGCCGAAAAGCTCATGCTGCTGACCAACATCGCCGGCCTGATGGACAAGCAGGGCAACGTGCTGACCGGGCTGTCCACCGCTCAGGTCGATGCGCTGATTGCCGATGGCACCATCTATGGCGGTATGCTGCCGAAGATCCGCTGTGCACTGGAAGCCGTGCAGGGCGGCGTCAACAGCGCGCATATCATCGACGGCCGCGTGCCCAATGCGGTGTTGCTGGAGATTTTTACTGACGTTGGGGTCGGCACGCTGATCACCAACAGTCAGCGCTGATACCCGTACATGAAAAAGGGGAGCCCAGGCTCCCCTTTTTCGTGTGCGCTAGAACCTCAGAGATCGATGCGGAACGATTCGAGCATCGCCGGAATGCCCGGGAACATGCCGATGCCCAGCATCACCGCGCACAGCACGATGAACACAATCGTCGGAATCACCCAGCGGTGCAGATGGCTCAGCGACTGACCGCGCTCCTTGTCACCGATCAGTCCGAGGTTGTCCAGCAGCACGGTGAGTGACCAACCGAACACCGGATTGACCAGCGCCGAAGAGAAAATCACGATGGCTGCCGACTGCGAGGTCTTGCCCTCGCGGGTCATCTGCATGCCGGCTTCCAGCAGCGGCAGGAACACGCCGACCATCAGCGCCACGCTCAGCACCGGCGGCCAGATGGCCAGGTCCATCGGATAGCCCCAGAGCGCGGCGACCACGCAGAGCAGGCCGGTGAGCAGCGCACCTGCGGGGATCGGACGCTTGGCGATGGCCGCCGGGACCATGAAGGTACCCCAGGACGACGCCAGATTGCCCCCGCCCAGCGAAGTGCCGACGATCTGCCGCGCTGCCGCGACGCACATGGTGTCGTCGATGTTCATCAGCACCTTCTTCGCCTTGGGCGGATAGTTGAGCTGCTGAAACACGCGATGGCCGAGAAAATCCGGTGACCACATGGCCACCGCCAGCACGGCGAAAGGCGCGACCGCGATGAAATGATGCAGGTCCGGCAGGCCGATCTGCCAGCCGGTGTCCTCGCCCCACCAATACATTGGATTGAGATTCGGCACGCCCGGCTCGGTGGTGAACTCGAACGGAGCGCCCATCACGAAGGCGATCAGCGCAGCCAGAGCCGAGCCCAGCGGAATCGCCAGCCAGCGCATGCGGATATGCTCGAGATAGGCATACATGACGATGGTCGCGAAGACCACGACAAAGGCGATATAGCCCATGTCGAAACCGTCGGCCCAGCCGAACAGCTTCTTGATCTGCGAGGTGATGCCGATGAAGCCGAGGTAGAGCAACAGACCGCCGCACACCCCGTCGCTGGTCAGCCGCGCCAGCAGGCTGCCACCCTTGAACACGCCGAGGGTAAAACCGAGCACCCCAACCATGATGCCCAGCGCCATCGGATGACCGCCCGAGGCGACGATCAGTGGAATCAGCGGGATCAGCGGACCATGGGTTCCGGCCAGGTTGGCGGTGGGATTGAGGAAGCCGGAAAACAGCACCACGAACAGCAGCGCGGCAATCAGCATCTCGTAGCGCGCGTTCTCGATCACGAACTCGTTGGACAGCCCCATCGGACCGGCGAACGCTGCGACCACTGCGGCCACCATGACAATCTTGCCGATGGTTGCCGCCATGGCTGGCACCCAGTCTTCGTACTCGAAACGGTAGTCACGAAACGGCAGGTTCACGCCCCAGCGTTTCGGCGCCATGATCTCCAATTCGTGTTCAAGGTATTCAGCGCGAGTCGCGAAATTTCCCTTCGGCTTGTGAAGCTCCTGATAACTGCGTAGGTTCCTATCATTCATGCCAGTCAGCCATACCGAAAATTTTGCGCAACGGTACAGACTGACTCCAAGCAACTCATCACGACCTTGAAACTATTGAGTTAGAGCGGTCTTTTATGATAGTAAGCAAGCTACGCATTCATCCAGAAAAATGGCGAATCGCCATTAATGCGTCGAGATTGCTTTCAGCAGGAAGTTTCGAAGGGGCGCGGCAGGTCGACGCGCTTATGGATTCTGCCCGAGCAGCTCGGCGACTCGCTGCCGATCCTGGGCGAAGCTGACCTCCGCCTCGGCACGTGTCTTCTCGAAACGCGCCAGGTCTCGCAACAGGCTCTGCTCTTCCTTCTCAAGGTTTTCGATCTGTGCCAGCAGGTTCTCAGGGACATTGCGCCCCGCCCGCTCGTGGTTCGCCGCCTGCTTGCGCAGGCTGCTGTGCTGACTGCGGATGGATTGCAGGTTGCCCTGAGACAAGCCGATCACGCTATCGAGCTCGGCCAGTTTGCGCGTTTCAGCTCGCTCGACATCCTCTACGCTGGCATAGAGACGCAGCAGCTGTGCATCCGACGCATCGCGCGCCTTCTTCGCCTGCAGCCGGGCGAACTCTTCGGCGGTCGGCGCCGGCGGCACCTCGCGAACCACGCGCCCCTGCTCGTTGAGCACCTGATAACCGCGGGAAATATGTTGCGGCGGCACGCCGTGGCGATCGAGAACAACCACCCCACGTTCGTCGACATAGCGATAAAGCTCGGCAGCCGAGGCCAATACCGGACAGATGACCCCCAGCAGGAGCATCGTTCGAGTGGCTACCGATCTACGCATGTGCAATACCTACCCTGGGTCAGATTCCGTACTGCTCGCGATAAGCCTGAACCGCGGGCAGGTGCTGTTTCAGCTGAACATCATCGGCGAGATATTCCAGCACTTGCTCCAGGGACACAATACTGATCACCGGCATTCGATAATCACGTTCAACTTCTTGAATCGCCGACAGCTCGCCCTGCCCTCTTTCCTGCCGATTCAGGGCAATCAGCACACCTGCCGCCTCGGCATTCTGCGCCCGAATGATCTGCATGACTTCACGGATGGCGGTGCCGGCGGTGATCACATCGTCAACGATCAGCACGCGGCCAGTCAGCGGAGCGCCGACCAAGGTGCCGCCCTCGCCGTGATCCTTGGCTTCCTTGCGGTTGAAGCACCACGGCAGGTCACGCTGATGCTGCTCGGCCAGCGCGATGGCCGTGGCTGCACCTAGCGGGATGCCCTTGTAGGCCGGACCGAAGATGACGTCGAAATCCAGGCCGCTCTCGATCACCGCCGAGGCGTAGAACCGCCCGAGCTGTGCCAGCGCGCTGCCGCTGTTGAACAGGCCGGCATTGAAGAAATAGGGACTGGTACGCCCCGACTTGAGGGTGAACTCACCGAAACGCAGAACGCCGCGCTCGATGGCGAAGCGGATGAACTCGCGCTGGTACGCCTGCATGAAGAAATTTCCCGGAAAACCACTGTTTTAGCTAATTGCGAAGAGCTTGGGTTATCATACACGCACGTGTTTTTAGGGGCCATTTATGCGGATCATCAGCGTCAACGTGAATGGCATTCAAGCGGCGGCACAGCGGGGATTGCTCAGCTGGCTGCAAGCGCAGAATGCCGATGTCATCTGCCTGCAGGATACCCGCGCCTCCGCCTTGGAACTCGACGACCCCGCCTACCAACTGGATGGCTACTTCCTCTACGCCTGCGATGCCGAGATTCCGGAGCAGGGAGGCGTGGCGCTCTATTCCAGGCTGCAGCCCAAAGCCGTGATCACCGGTCTGGGCTTCGAGACGGCGGATCGCTACGGGCGTTATCTGCAGGCCGACTTCGACAAGGTCAGTATCGCCAGCCTGCTGGTGCCTTCGGGTCAGGGCGGCGATGCCAACCTGAACCACAAGCTCAAGTTCATGGATGACTTCGCCCACTATCTGGACAAGCAGCGCCGCAAGCGCCGCGAGTACATCTACTGCGGCTCGCTGTACGTCGCCCACCAGAAGCTGGACGTGAAGAACTGGCGCGACTGCCAGCAGGATCCGGGCTTCCTCGCACCCGAGCGCGCCTGGCTGGATGAGATCTTCGGCAACATGGGCTATATCGACGCGCTGCGCGAGGTCAATCGCGAAGGCGACCTGTTCAGCTGGTGGCCGGATACCGAGCAGGCCGAGATGCTCAACCTCGGCTGGCGCTTCGACTACCAGATCCTGACCTCAGGCCTGCGCCGCTTCGTGCGCAGCGCCCGCCTGCCGCGCCAACCGCGCTTCTCGCAGCACGCCCCGCTGATCGTCGATTACGACTGGACGCTGAGCCTGTAATCCCGCGATTCGCAACGGTGGCCGGCACGCGATGTGTCGGCTGCCGTTCAGCTGTCAGGGAGTCGAAACCGTCCTATTTGACGATCCGCCAGCAGAAGGGGTAGCGATAGGGCTTGCCTTCGTTGGCACGGATGCCGGCGATCACCACCAGCACCAGCGCCACCACGCTCACCAGCACCATCAGCGGAAAGCCGATGAGGATCCAGGCCAGCACGCCACAGATCATCATCGCAAGGCTGAAGGTCAGCTGGAAATTCAGCGCCTCCTTGCCCTGTTGGTCGACGAAGGGGTCCATGTCCTTCTTCAGCTGCCAGACGATCAGCGGGCCGAGCACGTTGCCGATCATCGGCGCCAGGAACCAGAAGAACGCCGAGTAGTGGCAGAACATCGCCCACTGACGCGCTTCGCGGCTGGGCAACGGCACGAGATCCTGATCGCTCATTCGCCTTACCTCTCGCTCAGTCCGCCAGCGCCGCGCGCTGCAGTTCGAACAGCTGACGCACACCATCGTGTGCCAGCGCCAGCATGGCGTTGAGCTCGTCGGCATGGAACGGCGCGCCCTCGGCCGTGCCCTGAACCTCGATGAAGCCACCGGCGTCGGTCATCACGACGTTCAGATCGGTTTCGGCAGCCGAGTCTTCCAGATAGTCCAGATCGAGCACCGGCTCGCCCTGATAGATGCCGACCGATACGGCGGCAATCATCTGCTTGACCGGATCGCCGCCCTTCAGACCGCCGCGCTTCTTCAGCACCTTGAGGGCGTCGATCACGGCCACCATGGCGCCGGTGATCGAGGCGGTGCGCGTACCACCGTCTGCCTGGATCACGTCGCAGTCGATGTACAGGGTGTTCTCGCCGAGCTTGCTCATGTCCAGCGCGGCCCGCAGCGAACGGCCGATCAGACGCTGGATTTCCAGGGTACGCCCGCCCTGCTTGCCCCGCGCCGCTTCGCGCTGGTTACGCTCACCCGTGGCGCGCGGCAGCATGCCGTATTCGGCGGTCAGCCAGCCCTGACCCTGCCCCTTGAGGAAGCGCGGTACGCCTGTCTCGATGCTGGCTGTGCAGATCACCTTGGTATCACCGAACTCCACCAGCACCGAGCCTTCGGCATGCTTGGTGTAGTTGCGGGTGATGCGGATCGAGCGCAGCTGGTCGGCGGCACGGCCACTGGGTCGCTTCATGGGTAGGTCCTGCTAGAGAAGAGTCGGGTAGGGACAGGCCATTACTGGCCCGTCCCCCCCTAAGAACCGTACGTGCGGCTTTCACCGCATACGGCTCAAGTTTACGAAAAGCCAGCCTATGGCTGGCCGGCAACTATGGTGGCG